>FUFK010060745.1_pt1 | contig 403103 bp, 388 predicted proteins | sample 1021851 | NCBI WGS metagenome assembly FUFK01 (sample SAMEA51879418, study PRJEB19060) | metagenome | reverse complement strand
TTAAGACGTGGGAGAGTAGGTCACCGCCAAACCTAGCAAAACCTCTACGTATCTCTCATCGATGACAATAAAAACTAAAGCCAATACACAATCATTGGCACCCGGCGCGGGATGGAGCAGCCCGGTAGCTCGTCAGGCTCATAACCTGAAGGTCGTAGGTTCAAATCCTACTCCCGCAACCAACTTTAACAAACTTTAACTAGCGCCAACCGCTCGCATCGCCTGCGGGCCTTGTGGCGTTTTGAGCCAACGTGATGGCGCGAGGGGTGACCTGATAGGAACGCAGGTCCCGCTACCTATAGCTGAATTTACGGAAGTGGGATGCTTCGTAAACACAAAGATTCGCACATAGACACCTCAGCGAGAGCGCAAACTGTTAGCCCTCCACTCAAACAACCTGAACGCGCCCTAGAGCCGCAGCAGGCGTGCCTCATGGCGTTTCAGCGTGTTACGCGCGGCGTTGTATTGCTTTATCCCGATCTGCCCCGAACGCGCGGGGAACAGGGCCAGGATCTCGTCGCGTTGCGCTTGGCCGATGCTTTGGAGTGTCTCTACTCCCGGCTGAAAGCTTTCTGTCCATGCCCCGTCCGACAGCACAAGCTGATGGCTTTCGAACATCAGGTGCACGTATTGAACAGAAGGAGGCGTCAACGTCCGGATCGTGTCACCATTCACCAAGTGCTTCGCGGCGACGAGGACTTCATCCTGACCAAAATGTAGCATCGATCGCGCATCGGAAAGCAATATTCGGTGGTTGGGTGAAACGATAAGGTCGCGTTCCGGCGTTCCAGCGCCGAGAGCACCCGCCGTGATTAAAACGGGGCGCAGGTGTGGATAGACGACAAGCTCCGCCGCTGTCAGCTGACGTGCACCGACCCAAGAGACCATCTGCATTCCGTGGTCGCGTGTGATGACAGCGTCACCGGCTTTCAAGTGCTCTACAGGGGTGTCGCCTTTTGCAGTAGCGATCAGGCTGCCCGCGGTGAAACATGGCACGGTGTTCCCGACATAGAACTTACCGTTGCCATCCTCCAACGTACCGGATGCGATGGAGCCGTCGCCGTCAAAATCCTGATCCGTATTGCGGTCAATCTTGAGTGTGCCGATATTGTCGCCCGCATTGGTACCTGGTGCCACCAGTAGATTCCCAAATGTCGGTGCGCTTGGGTCGTTGGCACCGCTTTCAGTGCGGGGCACCAGAACGTTGGCGTTGAACCGTACGTAGGTGTCGCCAAGTCCGCTGACATCGCTTTGGATATTCGCCGATTGGCCGGGGTTCATCGGAACGTAATTATATTGGACGATGCCGGCGTTATAGTCGGCAACACTGGCATAGACCTTGATCCCGATGAAGGACGAGCCCCCGTCAAGTTCACCGTCTGCCGTTTCATTCTGTGTGATGAATTCGATGATGGCATCGTCAGCGAAGGGCTGGCTGCCACCGGAAAGTGTCATCTGACCAGCGCCGTCTTGGCCTGCGCTGGAGTTTGTGGACACAGCGGGATTATTGATAACATCGATACCAAACGCAAAAAAGCTCGCCATGTCTTTACCCTCTGGTGGCCTGTGGGTCGGTCAAATGATCCGGACCGGCCTAGTTTATAGTAATTTCTGCAAACTCATTAGCGATAAGTGGCGACAAATCGACTTAACTTTTGACATATCACATGGATGTGAAGCGGGCCTGACGCCAGTGGGGCGTCTTTATTGGCGCTGTCGATGGTGGCGGGTATGCCGCAGATGCGATGCTGATTTGAAAGGGCAGTTCGATGGGCAGGGACAACGATCGCCAAGGCAGCACTAGGTAGCAGTGAAACAAAACAGCGACTTATCGGGGATAAGTGGTGCCCAGGAGAGGCCCCGAACTAACGTGTCATCTAGTGTCATCCTGTGTCACAATAATTGTAACCGGTTGTTTTTAAGACGTTTGATTGTGTCATGCTGTTTCATCCGATCCCAAGCCATGCTACATATGGGGGTGGATTAAAAGGTGGATGGAAAATGCCAGCGCTTCATAAGCTCTCATCAGCGAAGGTAAGAACCGCCCCGCCAGGGAAGTACTCAGACGGTGGGGGGCTTTGGCTCGTTAAGCGGGTTGATGGCGGTGCGCAGTGGGTGCTGCGGCTGACTGTTCATGGACGGCGTCGTGAGATGGGGATTGGAAGCCTTCAAGCCGTCACCCTTAAAGAAGCGAGGGTAGCTGCTGAGAAGTGGCGTGCGGTAGTCCGTGATGGCAAAGACCCGATAAAGGAGCGCGACCGCCAAAAGCGGTTGGCGGCAAGGGGTGACCATACCTTGACGTCCGTTGCTGTAGAGGCATTCGAGGCTCGTAAGGCTCAATTAAAAGGTGATGGGAAGGCAGGCCGCTGGTTTTCCCCGCTCGAACTGCACGTCCTTCCCAAAATCGGCAAAGTTCCTGTCGAGGAAGTCGACCAGCAGGATATCAAGAACACCCTCGCACCTATCTGGCACGAAAAAGCAGAGACGGCACGAAAAGCCATGAACCGGCTGAATATCGTCTTAGGTCACGCGGCAGCGATGGGCCTTAATGTGGATTTACAGGCAACCACAAAAGCGAAAGCACTGCTTGGCAAGACCCGTCACAAACCCAAGAATATCCCTTACATGCCGTGGCCTGAGGTGCCCAACTTCTACGCCAGCTTGGAGGAGCATACCCCGACGCAGCTGGCATTGCGGTTACTCATCCTGACGGTCACGCGNTCTTATTCCATTCGATTTTGTCATTTCGACCAAATTCAAGGTGACGTATGGACTGTACCGAAAGCGAACATGAAGGGGCAAGAAGGGGTGGCTACTGACTTCCGCGTTCCGTTGTCTCGTGAAGCCTTGTCTGTGATCGAATTGGCAAAGCCCTTGGCTCGTGACGGCTTCTTGTTTCCCGGGGAACGAAAGGGCGTTATTTCCGATGCTGCGATGCTCAGCCATTTGAATAGACAAAAGATAGAAGCGCGTCCTCACGGCTTCCGGTCCAGCTTCAAGACATGGTGCGACGAAACAACCGACATACCTGAGGCAATCGTAGAAACGTCACTGGCACATGTGGTCGGAAACGAAGTTGAGCGCTCCTATAGAAGGACCGACTTTTTAGAGCGCCGTCGGCCACTGTTGGCGCGATGGGCCGATCACGTCACAGGCAGGAACACCAGCGAGGTGATAAAAATTGCCTGATTCCCGTACCTTAAATCTTGTTGAAACTATGTGCTGCTACGAATGGCGTCATTCATTAAACAAAGAGATAAAAATGACTGATAAAATTCTACGCTGCCAGGATGTGCAGGAGGTAACAGGTTTAAGCAGGTCCACGATTTACCGGATGATGAACCGGGATGACTTCCCGCAGGCGACTAAGTTGGGCATTCGAGCCATTGGCTGGCGGCAGAGCGCTGTGCATAGCTGGATTGAGGGGCGAACGTCAGGGGGAATGCAGTGAGGCTTGAAGAAGATGAAACGCGGTTCTTAAGGCAATTGCGCGCAAGAATGGTCCAGTTCTGCGAAAGAGTTTCAGCTGGGAAATTGCCGGCAGCCTACGCTAGCTTCGAGTTACTTTCGGCTCTGTATTCGGCCAAGGAGATTGAACAGAAGAAGCTATCCGAGACCTTTCCATCACAAAATTGGAGAGATGACACGGTCGAAGTGCCTCGGGCGCTTTTAGCGCCGCTCGCGCAGGGGTGGCTTAGACACCGAGAGGGTGAAGTTGATTTGTCAGCAGCTTTTGAGCTAGCCGCATCAAGCAAAGGCAAGAAACCTTCTGTAAAGGTCGAGCTCACGCGCGAACGGGACATACGCCTTTCAAACATGGTCGTTATAGAGCTAATCGAGGCGGAGCTTAGTGGCTCTACGATTAGCGTGGACGCAGCCTGCGCTACGGTACAGGAGAAACTGGAAGCTGCGGTAGGTTATAGGGTTATCGAGAGAGCATACCGGACCTACGGCTATGAAGCGAAAAAGGCTGTGCACAAGGCAATTTCCGAATAGAGCCAAAACGTGCCGACCTTTTGGCATAAGCCTTTAATTTCATTAATTAAAGTTACGACATACTGTCAGCCTATCGCAAACAAGCCGAGGGCCAACAGATGCAACCCACCGACCCCCTTATCCGTGATCGCGAAGCCGCTGCAATGATTGGCGCGTCAGTGTCTACTTTTTGGCGGCGCGTCCAAGAAGGCATGATCTCCCGCCCAATTAAGATTGGCGGTATGAGCCGCTGGCGTCAGAGCGAGATTGAAGCAGTTATCGCAAGGGCCGAAGCGGCCCGTTCCCAAGCCGCCTAAAAGAAAACCCCAGCCGTACGAGGACGAGCCGGGGCGAAATTTCTTTTCAGCGGTGAACAAGAGATAGCGCGTTTGGCCCGTCCTTTCAACAAGAAAGGAAAACGGCAATGACCAACCAATTTAACTCCGAGCCAAAACCACGCTGGATTCTCTCGGCAGCTGATCTGCCCGAAGCCCGTGGGCGCGCCCGATATAGGGTGACTGATACCGACGGGAGAGCCGCAGAGGTCGTGCTGGATAAACGAAAGCGCCAGGTAGTGGACGCGCTACTTGCTGGCGAATTGTACTGCGCTTCGACCGTGCGCATTGGCGATATTGTATTTCGGCTGAAAGAGGACAATCGCCTCCACGCAGAGACGAAAACACTGTCGAACGGTCGCAAGTACTACACCCTTCAAGGCAAGGTCCAGTTTTTGGGTTCAGTCAGCAAGGAGGGTGTATGCTGATGGCCCTTAAAATCCAAGTTGCCCGTCTACAGCGCCTCTATGGCTTGACCTCAGCCCAAGCTCGCCTCGTGGCTGGCTTGCACTACGGGGAGGGCGTGTAATGAACGGGTTGCATATGCCCGCGAACGACCGGGGCCAAAGCGCCTCGGTCAACCGTATGGCCTACCGTATCGAAAGTGTATCCCGGTCTCTGGGCTACTGCTTGCTGCTGGATGACACCGACGCATGGCTTGGCCTTTCCACAATCCTGCGCGCCCAACTCAGCACGACTGAGCGCTCAGCTTTGGCTTACGTCGCGTTGAAGGCATTGCCGCTACAGCAGTCACAGCTTGTCGCTGAGGCTGTTCTTGGAGGTCCGATACCCACGGCAGCAGGTCAACCCATCGCACCCCTGTTCAACCAGATGGACGAAGCCGCATTCTGGGCTGATATGGCGGACGCGGACGAGCGAGAGGCGTATTGCCTCGCCAGCTTCAAGGCGATGACATTCGAGCGCCAGTCTGCCTTCCTCGACTTCGTACAGGGGAGGCAAGCGGCTTGATGCGCGATTTCTCCAGTATGGCAGTGCAATTGGATCAACACCGAGCGGAGCATCCGACCGGCACCCACCGCTTGCCAACTGCTTTCAAATGGCAAGACCCGAACTGTCTGCCCCGCCGCCCGTGGGTCTATGGGCGGAACCTTCTACGCAAACAGGTCGCGGTGACCGTCGCGCCCGGTGGTGTGGGCAAGTCATCTTTGACCATTGTGGAAGGGCTGGCAATGGTTTCTGAGCGCGAACTACTTGGTGAGTGGACTGCCACGGGATTAAACGTGTGGCTTTACAACCTCGAAGATCCTCGCGACGAGATGAACCTGCGCATCACAGCGGCCATGCAGCATCACAACGTCCAACCGGGCGAAGTGGAGGGTCGTCTGTTCGTTGATACTGGGCGAGAACGTGAACTTTGCACCGCTGTGCAGACCCGTGACGGCGTTGTGATCGTGAAGCCTGAGATTGACGAACTGGCGCGGGAGATCACTGAACGCCAGATTGACGTAATGATTGTTGACCCTTTCGTCTCATCCCATCAGGCGGGCGAGAATGACAACGTCGCCATCGACCTCATTGCCAAGGAATGGGCGCGGCTTGCGGATCGTTGCAACTGCGCCATTGAACTGGTTCACCATACCCGCAAGACCAACGGTATAGAGTCTACCACTGAGGACAGCAGGGGCGGTTCGGCACTCTTAGCTGCTGCGCGGTCTGGTCGAGTTCTTAACCGAATGACAGCGGACGAGAGAGAGCAGGCAGGTATCTTGCCTGGCGACCTTACCACATATTTCACCGTGACCCGTGATAAGTCCAACCTCGCTCCTGTGGGAAAGCGCACATGGCGGCGCATGGTCTCTGTCGAATTGGCCAACGGTGAGAGCGTCGGCGTTGCTGAGGCTTGGGAGTGGCCGGATACCTTCGATGGATTCACCAGCAAAGACCTGTTGGCAGTGCAACATGCCATCGATGGAAAGCACCCGCGCTACTCGGATCAGGCAGGCAAAGAATGGGCCGGCGTGATTGTTGCGGAAGTTCTGGGTCTTGATGCCACAAAGGACAAGCGCCGTATCAAGAAGATGATTGAGGCTTGGCTGCATTCCGAGGCGCTTATCAAGCTGTCGGTTATTGATGGGAACAGGCGTCCTCGCCCCTGCTTGGAGGTAGGCGAATGGGCAACCGAGTGACCTGCTCCACCACCCCAATAACCATAGTGGAGCAAGGTGGTGCAAATGCCTCCTTAAACCACTGCTCCACCACCCCTCCCCCTAAAGGGGGGGAGGGTGGTGGTGGTGCGGCTAGTGGTTCGTCTGAGGTGGTGGAGCAAAACGGACAGAAACAGCACCTGACAGGTTCACAGAAAAGGGTCGCACGATGACGAAACAGAAAGACCGTAACAGCGGCTACAAAACGGAAGCCAGAAATGCAGATGGCACTTTTGCCCCCGGCAATCCCGGCAAGCCCAAAGGATCGCGCCACAGGGCCACACGGGCCATCGAGGCGATGCTAGAGGGCCAGCAGGAGGCGTTGACGCAAGCGGTTATTGACAAGGCGCTGGAAGGCGATGTGACGGCTCTACGCCTCTGCCTCGACCGCATAGCACCTGCCCGTAAAGATGCGCCGGTTTCGTTTGCCTTGCCAGAGATTGAAACGGCAGAGGACGCAGCCAAGGCCGCGCGAGCTATCCTTAAAGCAATTGCACAGGGTGACGTCACTCCGCTTGAGGCAGCAACTGTCATGGCCGTGGTCGAGCAATTCCGCCGCACGCTGGAAACCACAGAAATTGAGCGCCGCATCGCGGCACTGGAGGCAAGGAAATGACACTATCAAACCGCTTAAAGAAAATCGAAACGGTGGCGGGCTTGAGCCCAGCTGAGCAACCAAACTGCATCTATCTCTGTGCAATGTCCCAAGACCCGCAAGGGCTGCCCGATCCGCAGGTAGCAATCCTTATGCGAGGCAAGTTGCATGACGATGTTACTCGCCACCCCGGTGAGAGCGCCGACGCCTTTAAAGCGAGGGTCGAACAACGCTTCGTTTCCGAAGCCGAACCCGCCTTCAGTCTTTAACCACCCCCACACCCAGAAAGGACACCGCCACCATGTTTCAACGAAATAAAGGTCCCGGCTTTTTCAACCTCGATATTGATCCGAACAGCACCCCTGAAATGCTGGACAAGCAACGCGCGCTAATAACGTCGCTGATGGGAGGCATGGGTCGGGCACAAAGCACCGGTGAAGGGCTCGGACAACTCGCCACAGGTATCGTCGCCGGTATCCAAAGGCGAAAGATGAATGAGTTTCAAGGAGGCAAGCACGAAGAGGCGAACGACCTCTTTAGCCGAATTTCGAATAGTTTCTCAAACCCACCGCAACAGCCACTTAGCCTCTTTGACTTTGGTCAAAACAGCCAAGTGGCATCGCCTAGTAACCCTGAGAAAACGCCTGACCCGAACAAGGTAAAGGGTCCCTTCCCGGGCTTCTTTGGCGGTGGTTGGGGCCGCAAGTAATGAGCAATCAATCGCACAGCAGAAAGACAACAAAATGAACGATCAATTATCGGAACGACGAACTGAATTGCGACGACGCCAGCTTTTGGCTCGTCAGGACATGGCGAAAAGGAGCCAAGCTGGAATGACTGATATGGATTTGATCGGGATGGCAGAAGCCGAAGCGATGGCAGCGCAAGGGGGGGAAATTGATATGAACGCAGCCCAGAAGGCCCGACTTCGTGCCGAATTGCGCCGCAGACGGGCGCAGGATCAGCAGCCGCGAACGAACTTGTTGGAACAGACCATGAGCGGCGTCAATGAAGGCATCGCTGGAATGCTCGGTGCTCCGGTTGATATGGCCACCAAGGTTGTGAACGGCATGTTCTCCAAGCCAAAGTATGCGCCCGAGATGGTTCCTGGGCCCAACGGGATGCCCGTCCCCAGTCCCGATGCGCAAATTGAACAAGGTCCGCAAATTCAAAGCCCACTTGGTGGCAGTGATACATTCCTCAATCTGCTTTCCCCAACAATCTCGGACGTGCCCCCCCAGAATACGGCCCAACGCTATGCCCGTCGTATCGGGCAAGAAGGGGGCGCAATGGCGATCCCCGGCGGCGTAGCAATGCGTGCAGCAAAATCGCCCCTTATGCTTGGGGCAACAGAAGCGGCGAGTGCTGCGGGCTCTGGTATTGCGGGTCAAACTTCGCAAGAGGTAGCCCCAGGTAATGCCGTTGCGGATACAATTGCATCTATGGCTGGTGGGCTATCACCCATTGGTATGGCGCGCAGTTTGCGGCCTAGCGCTCAGGCACCGACCATAGATGAGCTTAAAGCGCGTCAGAGCGCTGCTTACGGTGCAGTTGAAGCATCTCCTGCGCAGTTGACGCCCCAAGCCACCCAGCGACTACAGGCGGTCGTTTCTGACCGCTCTGCACGTGACGGGATGGACCCCTACCTTGCTCCTAAGGCATCGCGCACCGCAGATAAGATCAAACAGATGATGACACCCCGCATTGCGGAAGTTGAAAAGTCACGTCGCCTCGTTGGACGAGATGTCGCTGGCGCGCTAGATCCGACTGAAAGTGGCATCGGAATGGGCATGAAAGAAGAAATCACGCGCTACCTCGATAATATTAGTCCGCAGGACGTCACTGGGGGAGACCCTACGGCTGCGGTTGCATCGTTGCGGGAAGGTCGAGACATGACGCGACGCATCAAGAAAAGTGAGGATATTGATCAGCGGATGTACAAGGCCGAAAACCGAGCAGCTACAAGCGGTACGGGCGGCAATGAAATCAACGCGATCCGCCAGAACATTCGGCAAATCCTAGATGACCCCCGAAAGAAGCGTAACTACAGCGTAGAAGAAATCAAAGCCATGGAAAGCATCGTTCGTGGTACACCAACACAGAATGCACTGCGAATTTTTGGGCGGCTCTCACCTACCTCAGGAACGTTGCCAGCAATGGCTGGTGGGGGGATGCTTGCCGGAGCAGCGAGTTCAGCAAACCCATTCCTTGCGATACCGTCACTTGCGGCGATGGCTGCAAAAGGTGGAGCTGAACTATCCACAAAACGCGCTGTCTCCGAATTGGGCAGCATGATCCGGAACGGTGGCCCCATGCCTAAGAAGCAGACTAGTCAGGACGAGAAACGCGCAATGATTTCTTCTTTGCTCGCCCAGACTGCCGCACAGCCACAATAGCGAAAATCCATGATGCGCCGATGCAGCCAGCCAAGTAGGGCCAAGCCGCAGGCCATAGCGGACCGGCAACGACGGCCAATAAGCCGCCGATGCCGGCGATTAATTCGATGTTCCAATATTTCATGAATACGGTCCTCATCAACTAACACTAGCATGGGGTGCCGCAACTTCCAAAGCAAGGACAAGCCGCAATGCGATATGAAGGCCAAGAACCATTCCAGCGCCCAATGCGCCCCGACCGCGTCGAGATGATCCGTCAGACTGCGATGGCCGTGGCTCATGATGAGGTAGGGCAAAAGCTCGCTAACAAGTCCGAGAGCTTCGATGATTACGTGAGTTGCATCACATGGACGGTTTACGGCGCACTGGCAGAGCAATGGCCAGATACCATGATAGCTGAGTTGCAAGCCGGGCTAACCGAAGCGGAACAAGTATGTCGAAAGGAGTACGAGCGCTGTCCCTGACCGTTTTCTAACGGGGAATAGCGGGTGCTGATGCCTATTAGTACAAGGGGAAATACAGGGCTTTGGGTTGAGATATACATCATCAATGTGGTTGGGTGCAAAAGCACCGCACTGATAGACCTATGAAGGTTCGCAGGCTACCTTCGCTAGGCCGACAGCAGTAATGCCTAGGTTCGGGTAACTGGAAACAATCACCATGAACCCAGGATATGAAAGGTCGACTGTAGTGGTGTTCTCTGCGCTTTTCGCTTCACAATGTGATGGCGATTGGCGGCAGATCAAAGCCGAGGCAGGTGCTCCGTTTTCATATTCAATTAGCGCCGCTTGATTTGTTCGGACCAAAGTTCCTGAGATGGCCTGCCTCCCATCATTGGTGCTGATGCTTTGAAAACGGCAGATTGTCGCATCCTGCGCGAAGGCTGAGCCACCGAAGATGGCAAATCCGGCGGCAAGGCAGGCTGAGTATGCAAGCTCTGAAACGTCGGCTTTCATGTGAACACTCGCCTCTGCTGTCTACTTTCCACTGGAGCAAATTACGTAAAGCAATGCAAGTTACTCATTGGAGTAACGTTAATCCGGAAACTCGTTAGAAGAACACCTGAGAAAAGTATCTCAACATAAGAGGAATCCAGCCTCCAATGTTGTGTTACATCCCTCAGGTGTTGTCGTACTCACTTTAGGGAGTAACGGGTAGAGATCACCAAACATCCGATCAAAGCGACTTGCGCAGGATGTAATTGGCTATCCAAGAATGGATAACAAATCTCAGCGCGGGCCCAAAATGCGCTCGTCCATAGATGGCCTGAAAAAATTACTCTTTGTCAGCGGAAGAAGCTACGCCAGGGCCAAATGCGGATGCGCCCTTCTCTAAAAACTGCAACCCGCAATCCTCTAAAGCCTTCTGAACTTTTTCAAGATTAGCGCCCGATGACGAAGGTGAGCCTTCGACCATTTCCATGCGTTTGATAGTCGACTCAGCCACGCCCGATAGGTCCGCGAGCCCCTTAACAGAGAGTCGCGCGTAACCTCTAGCCATCCTGATTTGTGAGCCTGTAAGCATGTAAATGACCTATTTTAGTTCTAATGTGAACCAACATGGTTGACATTGGCTCTTATATGAGCCATATTAGTCCACATAAGAGCCAAATGCAATAAAGGGGCGATAAATGACTTACGACCGCAAAGCCATTATGACCGCAGCTTGGGAAATCGTTCGTAAAGCCAACGTGGCACTATACGGCTTTCGAGTGATCATGCGCCGCGCACTGAAAGCCGCATGGGCCAATGCCAAGCACAGCCGCACTATGGAGGCGCTGCGGGAAAAGCAGGAGCAAGCTTCTCCCCAGGAGTCTCGCATTCAAGAGTCAATCGCAGCCCTCGAAGGCAAAGAGCGCTGGGCACAGGCGGACTATGCTCGAATTGGCGTGCTGCGGGCGGCTTTAAGGGCAGCTCAACAAAATGATCAGGTACGTCAGACTGTGCCTGCTTCTCGTGATCGGCGGGTTTCGCAAGCAGCGTAACTTTCCGCATCGCCAATTATCCGACGTTTTCTTCAAGCACACTGGATGAGGTGGTTGGTCAAAGCAAACATCACCCTGCGCAAGCAAGACAGGTGTTGGCGACACAGCCATCTGAACTCAAATGAAAGGACTACATCATGACTACGAAGGTACTCAAAACCCGCCAAGATATGCAGGATGCTGCAACTGTACTGCACGGGTTGCTGCAAGGGTTGGAAATCTTGATCGATCAGACAACCGAATCCAGTCACCTGCACAACGCGATTTACACTCTCTGCGGTCAATCCGTGAAAGCCGCTGATGTCCTCGCTGGTGCGCTTGACTGCACGAACTTTGAAGGGGGAGCCAACGCATGACACGTTCAATTTTAGACACCGATTTGCCTGACACGCCAGACCGCCGCCTGTTGACTGGGATCAATAGCCTCTACTCTTTGGCCCGCGTGGGTATGGCAGCGAGCGATACGACAGTTGCCGTTGATTTGCAGAAGGTGGGCTACACCGAACTTTTCGGGGTGATGGGCGGTATTGCTGAAAGCCTGTTTGATGATCTGGACAGGATTGAGCGTGCAGCAGGAGTTCGTGAGGTCTACGTTGATGCAGATAAAACAGTTGGTAGCCGCTTGGACCACTGGAAGGCTCTAAAAGGTCGGATCGCCAAGATTGAAGGTGACGACGACGCTGGCGAGTTCGCTGCGCTGGAAAGCGAGATTGAGACCGTTGGCGTAGAAATTGCCAATAGCTACCCGTCTACCCATGAAGACGCCGCAGCAATGCTTGAGTGGGCCGAAATCGACAGCGCCGGTGGCATTCAATGCGAACAATACACTCAGGCACGAAAAACAGTTGCTGACTATCTACGCAAGCGCGCCGAATACGTCGCCGGTAAGCCGCGCGAAAGCTAACCCGAATCTTGAATCATACACATTCGCCCGCGCTTCAATCACGAGGCGCGGGCGTCGCGGTGGGGGCCGCATTGGAGACTGTGAAAGATGAACTGCTATGCCAGCAACAGAAATTGGTCTGATAGGTTCCTGCCCGAAATAAAGCAGCTGATCGGGGCGCACCTCTTGGAAACTTCCCCAGATCCGTTTGACCACATGGAAGCCACTGACCTGATGATGCTGGATGCCCGTGACATGCGCGTAGCAGCCCGTGTGCGTCGTCCTGGCTATGCTCGCCGGTACCCCCACCAGTTCACAGTCCGCTCCGCTGTGGCGTCGGGTAGGCAGACTGAGCTTTCCAAAATTGTGAACGGCAACGGGGATTGGATGTTTTACGGCCATTCAAGCGCTGATCAATCATGTTTGGAATCGTGGTCACTGATCGACCTGCGAGCTTTTCGCGCTGGGCTTATCCGCAACAGCGTAAATCAAGGTCAGATAGTAATGGGTGATCAGAGGAACCCGGACGGGACAAGGTTTAAGTGGTTTGATGTACGGTCGTTTCCCGCTTATCCACCCTTGGTGGTGGCCAGTTCTCCATAATTATTTTTTTCTTCAGAAGATTCTCTTCGACAGGAATGAAGCTGCAAGTACTTACAGAAAAGACTAAATCTTCATTTTCTAGCGTGCTCGGCTGGCGGAGAAGTGTTGTATATTTGACTCTTCCAATCTTGCTAGAACGGTGTGAAAACCTAACTATCACTTCAACAGGGGTATAAATACTTCTGCAACGTCAGCTGATAGGAGGCGAACCGATGGCTGTGATTGACGGATTTATGGCCTTCTGGAACGGCCAGGCGCGGAAAAATGGCAAGCTGAAGTTCCGCAATCGAAGAGAGGCCTTTGAGTTTGTCCGTCGTGTCAAGAATCAAAGCGGTGGCCCAAACGCAAAAATCTTAGAGATGCGCCGAAACTATGAAGCTATTCAGAACTGCCGAAACCAAGCCGTTCAGGCTGGAGGCCGTGAGGCTTCACCCGTACAACTCTAAGTGTGTCGTAAACCGGTTTAATTGCGGTCAAGTTCCTCTCAACCGGTTTTTAAAGAATCGTGCTAAAAAGTCCGAAGCGCGATTGGAGCAGCGGGTAACCGTGGCAACGATTGATAGTTCGCCCAACTGCGTTGGTTACTTTGCCTTGCAGTTGGGTTCGGACACTGTGCCGAGTCTCCCGCGTGACAAGCTAAGGCATCTTCAAAACCACATCGCTTTTCCCGCGGTGCATCTTAGCTATTTAGCAGTCGACAAAACTTACCAGCGGCAAGGTCTTGGTCGCTATCTTTTGATGGAGGTCTTCGAAAAAGTTGCGCGCATTTCAGAACATGCTGGATTCTATGCACTGACACTCCAGTCGGTCGATAGTGAATCTACCGCTTTTTATAAAAGCTTGGGGTTCGAGGAATACTCAGAAGGCGGCAGTCAGCCCAAGATGCTCTACCCTATTGAGAATATCCTAGAAATCGTAAGGTCTTGAAGCTGGAAGTGTTGAGGCTTGCCGCGCACCCAGGGCCAAGCTAATTCCCCCTTAACCAGTTCGGCTGCGGTCGTGAGGTCAGCATCAACCGAGCTAGCGTCGCTAGCTAGGTGCATCAGCCTATGATGGATGTGTGACACACAGCGCGCGAATGCTCGGCGTCAGCTGTGCCTAAGGTGCTGGTGCGGACGTAATGACAAACTAACTCGCTGAATGATTTCCAAGATGCAATTCCAACAATGAGACGCATATGCCGCGTCTAAAGGAGGCTGTGGGGTGGATTGCGCGGTGGACAGCTGATTGGCTTAAAGCGAAAAGACCAAATATATCAGCGACTTATCGGGGATAAGTGGTGCCCAGGAGAGGACTCGAACCTCCACACCGTTGCCAGTACTAGCACCTGAAGCTAGCGCGTCTACCATTCCGCCACCTGGGCACAGGGGGATTGTGAGGGAGCGTTTATTGTTGTGGGGCGGGGGTGTCAATTAGATTTTCGCAACAAAATGAAACGGCGTGAAAATAAATCCGGAAAACCGAGGTTTGGTGCGGTGGGTCGGGCTTTCGAGGGGATCTCTGCCGGAATTGCTGCTTGTTCCCGAGGGGGGCTGGATGTATCTGTAGCGCTAGATTTTCTGGTCAGGGGTATCATCATGGCAAAGCTGGTCACGGTTTACGGCGGCTCCGGGTTTGTGGGGCGGTATATCGTTCGTCGCATGGCGTTGGCGGGATGGCGTGTGCGCGTCGCGGTGCGTCGCCCGAACGAGGCGCTGTTTGTGCGCACCTACGGGACTGTCGGCCAGGTCGAACCGGTTTTTTGCAACATCCGTGATGACGCTTCGGTGCGCGATGCGCTGCAGGGCGCTGATGCGGTGGTCAACTGCGTCGGTATTCTGGCCGAGGCGGGGAAGAACACCTTTGACGCCATTCAGGCCGACGGCGCAGAACGCATTGCGCGCTTGGCCGCCGCCGAAGGGATCGCGCGTTTGGTGCAAATCTCTGCCATCGGGGCGGATGCCGAGGCGGATAGCGAATATGCCCAGACCAAGGCGATGGGAGAGGCCGGTGTGCTCAAGCATATGCCGCAGGCTGTTATCCTGCGCCCCTCGATCGTGTTCGGCCCCGAGGATGACTTCTTTAACCGTTTCGCTGGTATGACGCGCATCAGCCCTGCGATCCCGGCTGTGGGTGCGGATACGCTGTTCCAGCCCGTCTATGTAGATGACGTGGCCCACGCGGCGGAGCTTGCAGTGACAGGCAAGGCCGCTGCCGGTATTTACGAACTGGGTGGCCCTGAGGTCGAAAGCTTTCGCGGCCTGATGCAACGTATGCTTGATGTGGTGAACCGTCGCCGCATGGTTGTCGCCTTGCCGACTTTCGTGGCAAAGGTGATCGCCTTTGGTCTTGATGTGTTGCAATCGGTGACGCTCGGCCTTGTCAAGAACAACACGCTGACCCGCGATCAGGTCAAGAACCTGGCGCATGACAATGTTGTGGGCGAGGGGGCGCAGGGCTTTGATGCTTTGGGGATCAGCCCCGTGTCCATGGGCTCCGTCCTGCCCGAGTATCTGTGGCGGTTCCGCCCCTCGGGCCAGTATGACGAGATCAAGCAATCCGCGAAGAACCTGCGGACCTAACGATTTCGATGTCGAATTTGGAAAGGCCCTGCCGGCGACGGCGGGGCCTTTTGCGTTAGCTGTAGGCGTATACCAAAAGCGCTGTCCCCAGCAGGATGCGATAGATGACGTAGGGGGTGAAATTCACGCTGCGCAACAGGCGCATCATCAGGACCAGTGCCGCCAGTGCGGCAACAAAGGCAAAGCCCGCAGCGATCGACGCGTCGCGCGCGAGCTGCGCGTCGGCTTGCCCGATCACATCCAGTGACAAAAGCGCGCCAGAGGCGAGGATCGTGGGAATCGACATCAACATGGACAGTGTGGCAGCGCTGCCGCGGTCGTAGCCCAGTTTGCGGGCGGCGGTGATGGTGATGCCCGACCGCGATGTGCCGGGGATCAGCGCAAGCGCCTGCGCCAGCCCCATCCAGACGGCACCTTTGACATCCCAGTCGCCAGTATCCCGATCGCTGCGTCCCGTGTGATCCGCCCAATAGAGCACAATACCGAAGAGCAGCATGGTCCAGCCGATCACCGCGACAGAGCGGAGCATTTCGTCAATCCCCAGCAGCTTGAACGCCAGCCCGACGACCAGCACCGGAAGTGTTGCGAGGATCAGCAGGGCGGCCAGCCTTGCGCCGGGGGTGTCCATCTTGCCGCGCAGCAGGCGACCAAGCCCGATGGTGGCTTCTGCGACCTCCGACCGGAAGTAGAGCACGACCGCAAGGAGGGTGCCCACATGCACCGCGACATCAATCGCAAGCCCCTGATCCGGCCCGCCGGTCAGCGTGGGCAGCAGGATCAAATGACCCGAGGAAGAGACAGGCAGAAACTCTGTCAGACCCTGAATGATTGCGACAAGCAGCAGTTGGAACAGGGTCATAAGGGGGCCGGCCTTTGGTTCATTGGCGATGGCATAGGCGTATAACTTTGGGGGGCTGGAAGGAAAGCCTGTAATTGGGTCCGTAACGGACATAAATATGTGATAAATTTGCGGGATTTTTTGGGTCGATATGAAATAAACCGCATATAGGTCAGCAATGCTGCCTTTATAATCGTTTAGCCCCTGTGTATGAGGGGGCAGCAACGTGTTTCAGGCGGAGAGATCCAAGATGGCAAAGCAGCCAATGCTCAAGTTTACAACGGTTTCCCGGGATATGCCCGAAAAACGGATGCCGAATCTGCGTCGTGAAGACTTTAAAGAGATTTACGCGGAATACGCGGATGAGAAAGCGCAGGAGCAGTCCAGCCGCTGTAGTCAATGTGGCGTTCCCTATTGCCAGACCCATTGCCCGCTGCACAATAACATCCCCGACTGGCTGCGCCTGACCGCCGAAGGGCGGCTGCAAGAGGCCTATGAGGTCAGCCAGGCCACCAACACCTTCCCCGAAATCTGCGGCCGCATCTGCCCGCAGGACCGTCTGTGCGAAGGCAACTGTGTGATCGAACAATCCGGCCACGGCACTGTGACCATCGGCTCGGTCGAGAAATACATCACCGATACCGCGTGGGAAAATGGCTGGGTGCAGCCGATCAAGCCCAAGACCGAACGCGCAGAATCCGTTGGCATCATCGGCGCGGGCCCCGGTGGTCTGGCCGCAGCCGACGTGCTGCGCCGCGCGGGTGTGCAGGTCACCATCTATGACCGCTATGACCGCGCGGGTGGTTTGCTGACCTACGGCATCCCCGGTTTCAAGCTGGAAAAAGATGTGGTCATGCGCCGCAACGACCAGCTGGCCGAAGGCGGCGTTAACTTTGAATTGAACTGTGACGTGGGCGTCGACATCAGCTTTGCCGATATCCGCGCCAAGCATGACGCCGTGATCATCGCGACGGGCGTCTATAAAACACGTGACATCCAGGCCCCCGGCGTGGGCGGCGTTGGCCTTGAGCGCGCGATTGATTTCCTGACCGTGAGCAACCGCAAAAGCTTTGGCGACAAGGTAGAGGAATTCGATTCCGGCCGTTTTAATGCTCAAGGGAAGCGCGTCGTCGTGATCGGCGGCGGTGACACCGCGATGGACTGTGTACGGACCTCGATCCGTCAGGGGGCGACCTCGGTCAAATGTCTGTACCGCCGTGACCGCGCCAACATGCCCGGCTCGCAACGTGAAGTGCAAAACGCCGAGGAAGAAGGCGTGGTCTTCGAATGGTTGTCCGCGCCCAAAGGGTTCGTCGGTGATCCGGTGACCGGCGTCGTCGTGCAAAAGATGCGCCTTGGCGCGCCGGATGTCTCGGGTCGTCAGGCCCCCGAGGTGATCGAGGGCGCCGATTATGTCGAAGAGGCGGATCTTGTGATCATGGCGCTTGGCTTTGAACCCGAAGACCTGCCCACGCTGTGGAACACGCCCGAGCTGCCGGTCAACCGTTGGGGCACGGTCAAGGCCGACTATATCACCGGCGCGACCGAGCTGGATGGCGTCTATGCCGTGGGCGATATCGTGCGCGGTGCGTCGCTGGTGGTCTGGGCCATCAAGGACGGGCGCGACTGTGCGCAGGCGATCCTTGAAAAGATGGGGGCCAGCGTGGCCATCGCGGCCGAATAAGCGCCCCTTTCAACTGATATTTCGCGCCTCGGGCGCGCCCGATTTAGGAGATTCCAAATGACCAAATATGATGACGCCTGGGTAGCACGCGAAGAAGCAAAACGCGCCTTCATGGCAGAAAACGGTCTGTATTCCGAAGAAGAAGAGCATTCATCCTGCGGGGTGGGTCTTGTTGTGAACATCGACGGCTCCAGCAGCCGCGCGGTTGTCGAAAACGGGATCAAGGCGCTCAAGGCGATCTGGCATCGTGGTGCGGTGGATGCCGATGGCAAGACCGGCGACGGTGCGGGCATCCACGTGCAGATCCCCGTCAATTTTTTCTACGATCAGGTGCGTCGCACCGGTCACAGCCCCCGCGAAGGCGAATTGATCGCCATCGGTCAGGTCTTTCTGCCGCGCACCAACTTTGCCGCGCAGGAAACCTGCCGGACCATCGTTGAAACCGAAGTGCTGCGGATGGGCTACTATATCTACGGCTGGCGCCACGTGCCCGTGGACACCTCTGTTCTGGGGGAAAAGGCCAACGCGACCCGTCCCGAGATCGAACAGATCCTGATTTCCAACGCCAAGGGCGTGGACGAGGAAACATTCGAGCGCGAGCTTTACGTCATCCGTCGCCGCATCGAGAAAGCCGCGCTGGCGGCTCAGGTGCCGACGCTTTACATCGCGTCGATGTCCTGCCGGTCGATCATCTACAAGGGCATGATGCTGGCGCAGGATGTTGCCAACTTCTACCCCGACCTGATGGACGAACGCTTTGAATCCGCGTTTGCGATCTATCACCAGCGCTATTCGACCAACACCTTCCCGCAGTGGTGGCTGGCGCAGCCCTTCCGCATGCTGGCCCACAACGGCGAGATCAACACGCTCAAGGGTAACGTCAACTGGATGAAAAGCCACGAGATCCGCATGGCGTCGGGCACCTTTGGCGACATGGCCGAAGATATCAAACCGATCGTCGCCGCGGGGTCGTCCGACTCTGCCGCGCTGGATTCGGTGTTCGAAGTCCTGGTGCGCGCGGGTCGTTCGGCCCCGATGGCGAAAACCATGCTGGTGCCTGAAAGCTGGTCAAAGCAAGCGGTCGAGCTGCCACAGGCATGGCGCGACATGTATTCCTACTGCAACTCGGTGATGGAGCCTTGGGATGGTCCCGCAGCGCTGGCCATGACCGATGGCCGCTGGGTCTGCGCCGGTCTTGACCGTAACGGCCTGCGCCCCATGCGTTTCGTCGTCACCGGTGACGGCATGCTGATCGCGGGTTCCGAGGCGGGGATGGTCCCGCAGGACGAGGCGAATGTCGTGCGCAAAGGCGCGCTTGGCCCCGGTCAGCTGCTGGCGGTCGACATCGAAGAAGGCAAGATGTTCGGCGACACCGAGATCAAAGACAAGCTCGCCGCGTCGCGTCCCTTTGGTGAATGGGTCGGCAAAATCAACGAGCTGGACAAAGCGCTTGGCGATGTCGAAGAAAAGGCGCTGTTCTCGGGCGATGAGCTGCGCCGCCGTCAGGTGGCAGCGGGCTATACCATCGAAGACCTCGAGCAGATCCTGGCACCGATGGCCGAAGATGCGAAAGAGCCCTTGGCATCCATGGGCGATGACACCCCGTCGGCGGTTCTGTCGAACCAGTACCGCCCGCTCAGCCACTTCTTCCGCCAGAACTTCAGCCAGGTCACCAACCCGCCCATCGATAGCCTGCGCGAATTCCGCGTCATGAGCCTGAAAACGCGGTTCGGGAACCTCAAGAACGTGCTGGATGAATCCAGCGCCCAGACCGAGATCCTCGTGCTCGACAGCCCGTTCCTCGCGAACGCGCAGTTCGATCAGTTGATGACCGAATTCAACGCGAACTCCGTCACCATCGACTGTACGTTCGAGCCGGGCGGCAACAGCCTGAGCGAAAACCTGCGCCGCATCCGGGACGAGGCAGAAGACGCCGTGCGCTCCGGCGCTGGTCACATCGTGCTGACCGACCAGTTCAGCGATGCGACCCGCGTGGCGATGCCGATGATCCTTGCGACCTCTGCGGTGCACAGCCAGCTGACCCGCAAGGGCCTGCGGACCTTTACCTCGCTCAATGTGCGCTCGGCCGAATGTGTGGACCCGCATTACTTTGCCGTGCTGATCGGCTGTGGTGCCACCGTGGTGAACGCCTACCTTGCGGAGGATTCGCTGGCGGATCGTATCGGGCGTGGTCTGCTGGACATGAACCTGACGACCGCGATGGCCCGCTACCGCGAGGCAATTGATCAGGGGCTGCTGAAAATCATGGCCAAGATGGGGATCAGCGTCATGTCCTCCTACCGTGGCGGCCTGAACTTCGAAGCCGTAGGGCTGAGCCGTGCGATGTGCGCGGAATACTTCCCCGGCATGACCAGCCGTATCAGCGGGATCGGTGTGACCGGTATCCAACGCAAGGCCGAAGCGGTCCACGACCGTGGTTGGCAGGGGGATGGCGTCGTCATGCCCATCGGCGGCTTCTACAAGGCGCGCAAATCCGGCGAGACCCACGCATGGGAAGCATCGTCGATGCACATGCTGCAAATGGCCTGCAACAAAGCGTCCTACCAGATGTGGAAGCAGTATAGCGCCAAGATGCAAAGCAACCCGCCAATCCATCTGCGCGACCTGCTGGACATCAAGCCGCTGGGGGCCCCAGTGCCCATCGAAGAGGTCGAATCCATCACCTCTATCCGCAAGCGGTTCGTGACGCCGGGCATGTCCCTTGGCGCGCTGTCACCCGAGGCACATAAGACCCTGAACGTCGCGATGAACCGCATCGGGGCCAAGTCCGACTCTGGCGAAGGCGGCGAAGATCCGGCGCACTTCGTGCCCGAGGCCAACGGTGATAACCCGTCGGCCAAGATCAAGCAGGTGGCGTCGGGCCGTTTCGGTGTGACTGCCGAATACCTGAACCAGTGTGAAGAGCTTGAAATCAAGGTTGCCCAAGGGGCCAAGCCCGGCGAGGGTGGTCAGCTTCCGGGCATGAAGGTCACCGACCTGATCGCCCGTCTGCGCCATTCGACCAAGGGCGTGACCCTGATCTCGCCCCCGCCGCACCACGATATCTATTCCATCGAAGACCTTGCGCAGCTGATCTATGACCTCAAGCAGATCAACCCGCGCTGTAAGGTGACCGTGAAGCTGGTGGCGTCCTCGGGCGTTGGCACGATTGCGGCCGGTGTGGCAAAGGCCAAGGCGGATATCATCCTGATCTCGGGCCACAATGGCGGCACGGGCGCCTCGCCTGCGACCTCGATCAAATATGCGGGTCTGCCGTGGGAGATGGGCCTGACCGAAGCGCATCAGGTTCTGGCGATGAACAACCTGCGTGACCGCGTCACCCTGCGGACCGACGGCGGTTTGCGCACCGGGCGTGACATCGTGATGGCCGCAATGATGGGAGCCGAGGAATACGGCATCGGCACCGCCGCGCTGATCGCGATGGGTTGTATCATGGTGCGTCAGTGCCAGTCGAACACCTGCCCCGTCGGCGTCTGCACCCAAGACGAAGCGCTGCGTGGCAAGTTCACCGGCAACGCGGATAAGGTCGTGAACCTGATCACCTTCTACGCCACCGAAGTGCGCGAATTGCTCGCCTCTATCGGGGCGCGTAGCCTGGATGACGTGATTGGCCGTGCTGATCTTCTGGCACAGGTCAGCCGTGGGTCTGCGCATCTTGACGATCTGGATCTCAACCCGCTGCTGATCACCGTCGATGGCGCGGCAGAGATCGTCTATGACCGCAACAAGCCACGCAACGCTGTGCTGGACACGCTGGACTCTGAAATCGTGCGCGACGCCGCGCGTTTCCTTGAAGATGGCGAGAAGATGCAGCTGAGCTATGCGGTGCAGAACACGCACCGTACCGTGGGCACCCGCGTCTCAAGCCACATCATCCGCAACTTCGGCATGAACAACCAGCTGCAGCCCGATCACCTGACGGTCAAGCTGACCGGTTCGGCAGGGCAGTCGCTGGGGGCCTTCGCGGCACCGGGGCTCAAGCTTGAAGTGTCCGGCGATGCGAATGACTATGTCGGCAAGGGTCTGTCGGGCGGCACCATCGTCGTGCGCCCGTCTATGGCCAGCACCATCGTCGCCTCTGACAACACCATCATTGGCAACACGGTGCTTTATGGTGCGACCAAGGGCTTTTTGTTCGCAGCAGGCCGTGCCGGAGAACGTTTCGGCGTTCGGAACTCGGGCGCGCATGTGGTGATCGAAGGCTGCGGCAGCAACGGGTGTGAATACATGACCGGCGGTGTGGCCGTGATCCTGGGCGAGATCGGTGCGAACTTTGGCGCGGGTATGACGGGCGGTATGGCCTATCTCTACAACCCCGATGGCAAGGCCGACAAAATGCTGAACCGCGAAACGCTGGTGACCTGCCCTGTCACGGTCGAGCATTGGGAAAACCAGCTGAAGGGCCTGATTGAACGGCACCTGCAGGAAACCAACAGCCGCAAGGCCGAAGACATCCTGCAGCACTGGGACATTGAGAAGGATAACTTCCTGCAGATCTGCCCCAAAGAGATGCTGGTCCATCTGCCCGCCCCGCTGAGCGTCGAAGAACACGCGATCCCGGCGGAGTAAGCAAAACGGATAGATCGGGCGCGGGGGAAACCTCGCGCCCGATTTCTTTTGTGCGTCGCCCACGCTTTACCGGGGCCGCAACCGGCCTATAGTTACGGGATGATCAAAACACTTACCTCTCGCGTCCGGCTGATGGCGCTTTTGCTGGTGGGGCTCGCGCTTGCGGCCTGTACCGATGCTGCGCCCAAGGGCGGCGGCGATATTCTGGTGATTGGCGACTCCGTCATGGCGTGGAACGGATCAAGCGATCAGGCGATCCCCGATGCGATGGCAGCCAGCCTCGGGCGCAATGTGGTCAGCAAGGCCGTCCCCGGGGCGCAGTTCAGCAATGACAGCACGCTCTTGTCCGCTGTCGGTTTCGACATTCAGGATCAGTACCCCGGCGGGCAGTGGAACTGGATCGTGGTGAACGGCGGGGCCAATGATCTGGGGTTCAACGACTGCAAATGCGGGGCCTGTACGCCTGTGGTCGACACGCTGATCGCGGCGGATGCCGCTACTGGGGAAATCCCCGCCTTCCTGACACGTTTGCGCAGCACGGGCGCGCAGGTGATGTGGATGGGGTACTACGCCGGCAATGGCAAAGGGTCATTCGAGGGCTGTCGCGATGATCTGGTGCTGCTGGAACGCCGCATCGCGCGGTTTGCGGCACAAACCCCGGGGGTGACATTCCTTGATTCAGAAACCGTCATCGACCGTCAGGATCCCAGCCTGTTTGCCAGCGATAACACCCACCCGTCGCCCAAGGCCTCTGCGCTGATCGGGGCCTATCTTGCAAAAGGGATTTCCGCCCGCAGTGCCCGTTCACAATAAGCCATTGCCACGATATAGCTGATGGCTATGGCAAAACGCGCATCCTCCAAATCCAAGGGCAAAGCCAAGTCCAAGACCCCGTCCCCTGCGGCGCAGCTGCGGTCGCTCAAAAGGCGTGTGGTTCGGGGCGCGTTCAAGCTGGTGCTCGCTGTGCTTGGCCTGTTGATCGCCCTGGTGTTGCTATTTGCGGTAATCAACCCGCCGACGACCCCCTATATGTTCAGCGAAGGCCGCAGGCTGGGGGGCGTGGACCAGCAATGGGTCGCGCTGGAAGACGTGGCACCCGTCATGGCGCGGTCTGTCGTGGCGGCGGAAGATGCGAATTTCTGCGAACACTGGGGCTTTGATCTGGCCGCGATCAAACGCGCCATCGCCGAAGGATCGAACCGCGGGGCATCCACCCTGTCGCAGCAGACGGTCAAGAACGTCTATCTCTGGCATGGCCGCACATGGTTGCGCAAAGCGCTTGAGGCCGGGATCACGCCGCTGGTTGAAACCGTCTGGACCAAGCGGCGCATCATCGAAGTCTATCTGAATGTGGCCGAGTTCGACGAAGGCATCTTTGGTGTTGACGCCGCAGCGCAACATTACTTTGGGGTGATTCCCGCCAAGCTGACCGCAACCCAAGCGGCGCGGCTGGCCGCGATCCTGCCGTCTCCGAAAACCCGTTCGGCCGCGCGCCCCTCTGCCGCGGTGCGCAAGCGCAGCGCACAGATCCGCGATGGTGCGGCGACAATCAGCAAGGACGGACGGGCAGCCTGTTTCGAGAGTTGAAAAACCCAACCAAGACGGGCATGAGGATGAAACCCCTGTTTGTTAGTACCGGAACCCCTTATGGCTCGCCTGTTTCACGTCCCGCTTTCGCCGTTCTGCCGCAAAGTCCGGCTGAGCCTCGCTGAAAAGAAGATCGAGGTTGAACGCGTCGAAGAGCGGTATTGGGAGCAAGACCCAGATTTCATGCGTCGCAATCCGGCGGGCAAGGTGCCCGTATTGCAGCTTGATGGCATCATCATGTCCGAAAGCGCCGCGATCTGCGAATACATCGAAGAGACCCGACCCGAACCGTCGCTGATGCCCTCTGATCCGGTTCAGCGGCTTGAAGTGCGTCGTCTGGTCAGCTGGTTCGATGACAAGTTCCACGACGAGGTCACCTCGAAGCTGCTGTATGAACGGGTCAATAAAAAGGTGATGAAGCAGGGGTTTCCCGACAGCCGCAATGTCAAGGACGGGGCCAAGGCGATCAAGTATCACATCGACTATATGGCATGGCTGCTGGACCACCGGCGCTGGCTGGCAGGCGACGTGATGACGTTGGCCGATTTCGCGGCGGCGGCGCATCTATCCTCGCTCGATTATATCTCGGATGTGGACTGGAACCGGTCCGACGTGGTCAAGGACTGGTACGCCAAGATCAAGTCCCGCCCCGCGTTCCGGTCGTTGCTGGCCGATCAGGTGCCGGGCTTCCCGCCGCCGAAGCATTACAATGACCTTGATTTCTGATCCACGCCGCGCCCGATGTCTGTGACATCGGCTGCCGATACGGACGCCCTGCGGGGCCGGTTGGTGGCGCAGGCGCTGGACGAAGGCTTTGTTTCCTGCCGGATCTGCCGCCCCGACGCGGTGCCTGATGTGCCCGAACGGCTGCAGGCTTTCGTCGATGCAGGCTATCACGGGCAGATGGCGTGGATGGCGGACCGTATGGCGTGGCGCGGCAACCCTGCCGCACTTTGGCCCGAGGCGCGGTCGGTGATCATGTTGGCCGAAAGCTACACCCCCGAATACGACCCGACCGAGGTGCTGAACCACCCCGACAAGGCGGGCGTATCTGTCTATGCGCAGGGGCGAGATTACCACGACATCGTCAAGAAACGGCTCAAGCGGGTGGCGCGATGGCTGGTGGCGCAGGAACCCTGCGAGGTGAAGGTCTTTGTCGACACGGCCCCCGTGCCGGAAAAGGCGCTTGGGCAGGCGGCGGGGCTGGGCTGGCAGGGCAAGCACACCAATCTGCTGAGCCGCGACTGGGGGAACTGGGCCTTTCTGGGCGCGATTTTCACCACGTTGGATTTCACCCCCGACACGGCAGAGGTGGATCACTGCGGGTCGTGTCGGTCCTGCCTCACGGCGTGCCCGACGAATGCCTTCCCCGCGCCCTATCAGCTGGATGCGCGGCGCTGCATTTCCTATCTGACGATCGAACACAACGGGCCGGTCGACCTAGAGCTGCGCAGCAAGATGGGCAACCGCATCTACGGCTGTGACGATTGCCTTGCCGCCTGCCCGTGGAACAAATTCGCCGTCGCGGCGAGCGATTTGCGCTATCATGGCGGTGTCGGAGCCCCCGATCTGGCAGAGCTGGCGACGCTGGATGATGCGGCCTTTCGTCTGCGGTTCAGCGGCTCGCCGATCAAGCGGATCGGGCGCAACCGGTTCATTCGCAATGTGCTTTATGCCATCGGCAATTCCGGTCAGGCGCGCCTGACCCCTGTGGCGCAGGGCCTGTTGGACGATCCGGACGCGACTGTCGCCGACGCGGCGCAATGGGCCGTGGCCCGCCTGCGCGAAAACCAAGGCTGACAGGGCTGGACCGCTGCGCCGGAACAGGTAAACCCTAGGAAAACGGTGCAAGGATAGTTGAATGGCGCTTTTGCTTGGGGTCGATACGGGCGGCACCTATACGGATGCGGTGCTGATCCGCGATGAAACCACGCTGGTCGCATCGGCCAAGGCGCTGACCACCCGCGTCGATCTGGCCATTGGTGTGGGGCAGGCCGTGCGCCGCGTGCTGGCGGCGGCCGATGTTTCAGCGGGTCAGGTGGCGATGGCGTCGCTGTCGACCACGCTGGCAACCAATGCGCTTGTCGAAGGGCAGGGCGGGCGCGTCGCGTTGATCTATGTCGGCTTCAAGGAACGGGATCTTGAAACCCACGGGCTGGCAGGGGCGCTGAACGGTGACCCTTATCTGATCCTTGGCGGTGGTCATGACCACGCAGGCGCAGAGCGTGCCCCGCTGGACGAAGCCGCGCTGATCTCCTTTTTGACCGAGCAGCGTGAACAGGTCAGCGGTTTTGCCGTCGCCAGCCAGTTCGCCACGCGCAACCCCGTCCATGAACAACGCGTCGCCGCCTTGGTGACGCAGGTGACGGGGCGGCCCGTGTCGGCCTCGCATCAGCTTTCGGCCAAGCTCAACGGGCCGAAACGGGCGCTGACAGCGGTGCTGAACGCGCGGCTGATCGGGATGATCGACCGGTTGATCGGGCGGGCCGAGGATGTCTTGACCGACATTGGCATCACGGCCCCGCTGATGGTGGTGCGGGGGGACGGGGCGCTGATCTCTGCCGCGCAGGCACGGGAACGGCCGATTGAAACGATCCTCAGCGGGCCTGCGGCCTCTATCGTGGGGGCGCGGTGGATGACCGGTGCGGCCCGTGCGTTGGTCAGCGATATCGGCGGCACCACCACCGATGTGGCCCTGTTGCGCGATGGCCGGCCCGCGATCGACCCCGCAGGGGCCCGTGTCGGCAGCTACCGCACGATGGTAGAGGCCGTTGCCATGCGCACCACTGGTCTGGGGGGCGACAGCGAGGTGCATTTCCTGACAGAAGGCTTGCATGGGGGGGTGACGCTGGGGCCCAAGCGGGTCTTGCCCATTGCGCTCATCGCAGCGGAGGCATCCGAGGTGGTTCATGCCGCGCTTGATGCGCAGCTGCGCAGCACCACCCCCGGCGAATATGACGGGCGCTTTGTGCGTGCCGTAGCCAGTCAACCGCGCGAGGGGATCTCGGCGCGTGAACAAATGCTGCTGGACCGTATTGGTGACGGGCTGCACCCGATGGCCGACATCCTGCGCGCACGGATAGAGACAGGCGCGCTGAAACGTCTGGTAGAACGTGGCTTGGTCCAGCTGGCCGGCGTTACGCCATCGGACGCAAGCCATGTGCTGGGACGGGTGGCGGCGTGGGACGCCGAGGCCGCAGGCAAGGCGCTGCGGTTGTTTGGACGGCGACGCACAGGCGCGGGGCAGATGCTGGCCCCTGACCCTGCCGCTATGGCGCAGATCATTGTGGATCAACTGACCGAACAGACCGCGCTGGCCATGCTGGAAGCGGCGCTGGCGGAAGAAGAGCCCGCCTTTGATACAGAACCCGAAACGCTGGCCCGCCACGAGCTGTTGCAGCGCGGGTTGCGCGGGCACGCGGGGCTTGTGCGGATCGAGGCGGCGTTGAACCTGCCGGTGATCGGGCTGGGAGCCTCTGCCGCGGCTTATTATCCGGCGGTGGGGGAACGGTTGGGCACGCAGATGATCCTGCCCGAACACGCCGCAGTGGCCAATGCCATTGGCGCTGTCGTCGGGCGTGTGACCATGCGGGAAAGCGGCACAGTGACCTCGCCTGCAGAGGGGCGGTTCAGGGTGTATCTGGCCGGCGGGCCGCAGGATTTCACGGATCAGACACAGGCGCTGAGCACGCTTGAGACAACCCTGCGCGACAAGGCGGAGGCGGCGGCGCGGGCGGCGGGGGTGGTCGATGTGCAGATCGACGTGCAACGCGACATCCGCCATGCAGAGGTCGAAAGCCGCGAGGTCTTTATCGAAGCGCTGCTGACGGTCGAGGCGACAGGCAGGCCAAGGGTCGCATCGGCCTGACGCTGCACAAAAGAAAACGGCGCAAACCCGAGGGGCTGCGCCGTTTTGCGTTTATTCTGCTGCCGCGCGTTTTGGCAGGACCCAATCGGGGCGCGGGAAGTGGCAGGTATAGCCGTTTGGAATACGCTCCAGATAATCCTGATGCTCGGGCTCTGCTTCCCAGAAATCGCTGACGGGTTCTACCTCTGTCACGACTTTGCCCGGCCAGATGCCCGATGCCTCTACATCGGCAATCGTGTCCAGCGCGGTGGCTTTCTGGTCTTCGTCAACATAGTAGATCGCCGAACGATAGCTCAGCCCGCGGTCATTGCCCTGACGGTTCAGCGTTGTCGGGTCGTGGATCTGGAAAAACAGTTCCAGCAGATCACGATAGCTGATCACGTCATCGTCAAACATCACCTCGATCGCCTCGGCATGGGTGCCGTGGTCGCGGTAGGTGGCATTGGGCACATCGCCGCCCGAATAGCCCACGCGGGTCGATAGAACCCCCTCGCGTTTGCGGATCAGGTCCTGCATGCCCCAAAAGCATCCTCCGGCCAGTACTGCGCGTTGTTCGCTCATGCTACATCCTCCACTTGGTTGATATAATCGCCATAGCCTGCGTCTTGCATGTCGTCACGATGAATAAAGCGCAACGAGGCGGAATTGATGCAATAGCGCAGCCCGCCGCGGTCCGCGGGACCGTCGGGGAAGACGTGGCCCAGATGGCTGTCCCCATGGGCGCTGCGCACTTCGGTGCGGATCATCCCCAGCGACGCGTCACGCAGTTCGGCGACATGGGCCGGTTCGATGGGTTTGGTAAAGCTTGGCCAGCCGCAGCCGGAGTCGTATTTGTCCGAGGACGCGAACAGCGGCTCGCCAGAGACGATGTCAACGTAGATGCCCGGCTCTTTGTTATCGAGCAGCTTGCCCGTGCCCGGCCGTTCGGTGCCGTTCTGCTGGGTGACACGGAATTCTTCGGGGGACAGAGCGTTAATGGCGGCGTCGGTCTTTTCATAGGTCGGCATGCGAGGCTCCTTTGCGGTTTGATACATTAAATGGGGCCTGCGCGGGTTTTTCAAAGGGGTAATGCACCGACGCACCGATCTGTGACCGCCCGTCTGTCGCCCACAGCCGTTGCGCGCGGGTCAGGCCGGGCGCTGCCGCGAGACCTGAACCGCAAGAATACCCAAGGCAATCACGGCGACGCCGATGATATCCTGAACCCCCAGCGGTTCGCCCAGCAATAGCCAGGCAATCGCCACCCCGAAAAACGGGTTGAGGAAATGGAAGGTTGCGGCGCGGGTGGCTCCGATACGGTTGACCAGCCAGAACCAGACCACCGTCGCCAGCAGCCCCGGCACCAGACAGGTATACAGGAACGCCAGCGCCAGCGGCCAGCTTGGGCTGATGTGCGGCGTCTCGAACAGCAAGGTCGCAATCGACAGCGCCACGCAGCCGACAAGCATCTGCAAGCCCACCACCATCAGGAAGTTCCCGCCAGAGGTCGCACCGCGCACCAGCAGGGTCGCCGCTGATAGCGCGACCACACCGACGCCGCATAGCAAAAGCCCCGTCAGATCGACGCCGCCGCTGATCCGTGCCCCCATAATGATGGCCACCCCGATCACACCGGCGATCAGCCCTGCAATGCCCAACGGCTTGAGCTTTTCCCCCAGAAACAGCCATGTCGCCAGACCGACCAGCAACGGCATGGTCGAGGCGATGATAGCCGCCAGTGACGCCTGTACGGTCTGCATCGCGACAAAGTTCATCCCCAGATAGACCGCGTTTTGCAGCACGCCGAAAATGATTGTTGCACGCCATTGCGCAGGCGTCAGCCGCCACGTCTGCCCAAGCGCAAGCGCGACCCCCACGCCGATCAGGCCAGAGATCAGATACCGCGCCGACAAAGCCATCAAAGGGGACGCGTCCGCGACGATAATCCGTGCCGACGTAAAGGCCGAGGACCACATGACGGCGAAGGCCAGCCCCATGAGAATTGCACGTATATCCATGAGGGGGCCTTTCAGGTTTTCCAGTGGGCGGAGACTTCCGCAGTTGCCCGACAGGGGCAAGCGCATTCAGCGCAACGCAGACCTGCGCCAAACGCAAAGGGCCGCCCGTGGGCGACCCTTTGTCAGAACAGACTGTGATCAGTCTTATTCGTTAACGCTGTCTTTCAGCGCTTTCGCGATGGTCATCTTAACAACCTTGTCCGCGTCTTTCTTGAACTGTTCGCCGGTGGCAGGGTTGCGCACCATACGCTCGGGGCGTTCGCGGCAGTAGATTTTGCCAATGCCGGGAAGTGTCACAGCGCCACCGCCGGAGACTTCTTTGGTGATCAACGCGCAAACCGCGTCCAGTGCCGCGCTTGCTGTTTTCTTGTCTTCGCCCATTTCCTCAGCCAAAGCCGCGACGAGCTGGGTTTTTGTCATTGGTTTAGTTGCCATCTTGTTTTTCTCCTTCGTCCGCCCGGATTAGGGCCTCACGCGCAGAATGTAACGGTATGTTGTGGCTGAACACAACGAATAGGTCGCAAGAAACCGCGAAAACATGCTATTTTCAGCCGATTTCGGCCTTTAGAGAAAGGCAGTTTCGTCAAACGAGCGCAATTTTCGGCTATGCAACCGCTCTAGCGGCATATCGCGCAGCTGTTCCATCGCGCGAATACCGATCATCAAGTGTCGTGCGACCTGCGTTTTGTAGAAATCAGACGCCATACCGGGCAGCTTCAATTCACCATGCAAGGGTTTGTCCGAGACGCATAGAAGCGTGCCGTAGGGCACCCGGAAGCGGTAGCCGTTGGCCGCAATCGTGGCGCTTTCCATATCCAGCGCCACGGCGCGCGACTGGCTGAGCCGCTGCACCGGACCGGATTGATCGCGCAATTCCCAGTTACGGTTGTCGATGGTGGCAACGGTGCCCGTGCGCATGATCCGCTTCAACTCGTAGCCTTCAAGCTGGGTGACCTGTTCAACGGCGTCCTCCAGCGCGATCTGGATCTCGGCCAGCGCGGGGATCGGAACCCAGACCGGCAAATCGTCGTCCAGCACGTGATCCTCGCGCAGATAGCCATGCGCCAGCACGAAATCCCCAAGCGCCTGTGTGTTGCGCAAACCGGCACAGTGCCCGACCATCAGCCACGCATGGGGCCGCAGCACGGCGATGTGGTCGGTCGCGGTTTTCGCGTTGGACGGGCCGACGCCGATGTTGACCAGCGTGATCCCGGACCCGTTCGCGCGCTTGAGGTGGTAAGTCGGCATCTGTGGAGTCTTGACCGACGCAGGCAGCGGCGCGTCGCCGTCCGAAATCTCGACATTCCCGGTAGAGACGAAGGACGTGTAGCCGCTATCGGGGTCACGCAACATGGCGCGGGCGTATTCCTCGAACTCGGTGACGTAGAACTGGTAGTTGGTGAACAGCACGTGGCTTTGGAAATGTTCGGGATCGGTTGCGGTGTAATGCGTCAGCCGTGCCAGCGAATAATCGACGCGCTGCGCGGTGAAGGGGGCCAGCGGGCGTACGTTGTCCAGCGGAAGATAGGTGCCGTTAACGATGTCGTCATTGGTTGTGCTCAGGTCCGGCACGTCAAACACATCGCGCAGGGTGAAATCCGCGGCACCTTCCTGCGGGATGGTCACGCTGTCGTCATTGCTGACCGCGAAATGCACGGGGATTGGCGTGTCGGATACCGCGATGGTCACGGGCTGGCCGTGGTTTTCGATCAGCAGACGGATTTGTTGTGTCAGGTAATGTTTGAACAATTCTGGCCGCGTAATCGTGGCCGAGAAGGTGCCGGGGGACGATACATGGCCGAACGACAGCCGTGAATCCACCTGCGCATAGCTGGAGGTGGTAAACCGGATCTCGGGGTAGAAGGCCCTGATCCGCGTTTCCGGGGCGGTGCTGTCCATCGCCTTCTGGAAATGCGTGCTCAGGAAGCCTGTCGCTTGGCTGTATAGCTCGATCAGCCGTGCAACGGCGGCAGCAGCATCGGTGAACTGTTCGGCGGGACGAGCGTCTGGGGTAAGGATTCTGGTCATGAAACAGGCTCTAACAAAGGAATAAATTCAAAACTGCGCACATCGACCAAGCCGAGGTCAGAGATGCGCAATTCGGGAATGACAACAAGCGCCAAAAGCGAATGCTGCATATAGGCGTTGTTCAGCGTGCAGCCACAGTCGCGCATCGCCTGCATCATGGCTTCGGTCTTGTCGGCGACGTCGGAGGCGGGGTTGTCGGACATCAGGCCGGCGATCGGCAGCTCGACCATGGCCAACTCTGCCCCGTCCTTGAAGATGGTGATCCCGCCGCCAACCTCGCGCAGACGGTTCGCGGCCATCGCCATATGCTCGGTATCGGTGCCCACCACGATCATGTGGTGACTGTCATGCGCCACGGTGGACGCCATCGCCATCGGCCCCTGATAGCCAAAGCCCGACACAAGTGCATTCACGACAGTGCCGGTGCCGCGGTGTCGTTCGACCAGCGCGATCTGGCACACTTCTCCCGTGGACTGCACGCGCCCTTCGGTCACTGGCAGCTCGAATTTCAGCGCGCGGGTGGGGGCCTGATTCTCGACCACGCCGATGACATTGGCGGTGACGGCATTGGCCCCCGCAGGAGCGGTGATCTGGAAATCATCCGCGCCAAGGGATTTGCCCATGTTGACGGTCTGCCGCGCATGGGGCGGCCAGTCGTAATGCGGGCAGTCTACCAGACACACGCCATCCTCTGCCACGATCTGCCCCCGCGCGATCACCGTCTCGATGGGGAGCGTTTCGAGGTCAGAGGTCAGGATCACATCGGCCCGCCGCCCGGGCGTCAGCGACCCGATCTCGCGCTCAAGCCCAAAGTGGGTCGCAGTGTTGATCGTCGCCATTTGCAGCGCGACCAAAGGGTCGCAGCCGCAGTCGATGGCATGGCGCACCACGCGGTTCATATGACCGTCATTCACCAAGGTGCCGGAATGGCAGTCATCGGTGCACAGGATCATGTTGCGCGAATCCAGGCCTTTTTCGGTGATCGCGGTGATCTGTGTTTCAACGTCATACCACGCGGACCCCAGCCGGATCATCGACCGCATCCCCTGACGCATCCGCGCAATGGCATCCGCCTCGCAGGTGCCCTCGTGATCATCCGCAGGGCCGCCCGCCACATAGGCCGCAAAGGCGGGCCCCAGATCGGGGGAGGCATAGTGCCCGCCCACGGTCTTGCTCGCGCGTTGCGTTGCGGCAATCTCGGCCAGCATCTTGGGGTCGCCCGCGGTCACACCGGGGAAGTTCATCATCTCGCCCAGACCGATGATACCGGGCCAGTGCATGGCCTCGGCGACATCCTCTGCCGTGATTTCAAAGCCGGTGGTTTCCAGACCGGGGGCGGATGGCGCACAGGACGGCATCTGGGTGAAGATGTTCACCGGCTGCATCAGGGCTTCGTCATGCATCATGCGCACGCCTTCCAGCCCAAGCACATTGGCGATCTCATGCGGGTCGGTGAACATCGACGTGGTGCCATGGGGGATCACAGCGCGGGCGAATTCCGCCGGAGTCAGCATACCGCTTTCGATGTGCATATGCCCGTCACACAGGCCGGGGATCATATAGCGGCCCTTTGCCTCGATCACCTTGGTCGTGTCGCCTTTGCAGTGGCTGGCGTCCGGCCCGACAAAGGCAACGCGCCCCGCCTTGATCGCGATATCATGGTCCGGCAGGGTTTCGCGCGTGTGCACGTTGACCCAGATACCGCCGGTGATAATCGTATCCGCAGCGCTGCGTCCTGCCGCAACAGCGACCAGTTGATCGGCCACATCGGGCCACGAGGGGAATGTGTGTTCTTTCATACCTGACGTTGACACGAAGATCGCCCGAGGTTCAAGCCAGAGCCGTCCAGCGCCGTGGCGTTTGCACTGTCCGTGCTGACTGGGCTAACTGTCTGCAACCGACAGGACATAAGGCGACCCCATGAAGATCATGTTTGTGCACCAGAATATGCCCGGCCAATACCGCGAGCTGGTGCAATGGCTGGCCGATCAACGCACACACCAGATCTATTTCCTGACCCAACGCAAAAACCCGCCCCGTTTTGATGGCGTCGAGACACGGGTCTACAAGGCGCATCACAGACCGGCAGAGACTGCCTATGGGCTGTCGAAGAACTGGGAGGAATCGACCGGCAACGGTTTGGGGGCCGCCCGCGCGGCCAAACAGATCGAGACCCGCGAAGGGTTCAAACCCGATATCGTGGTGGGGCATGTGGGCTGGGGGGAGCTGACGTTTTTCAAGCAGATCTGGCCCGATGTCCCGATCATCGGCTTCTTCGAGTATTACTACAGCGATACCGGCGGCCCTGTGGGGTTCGACCCCGAAGACCCTGTGACTGAAAATACCCCCTTTCTGTTGCACGCGCGTAATGCCGTGCCGCTGGCCAATATCGAAACCGTCGATGTCGGGCTCAGCCCGACCTACTGGCAGCGTGACCGTTTTCCGCAAAGCTTTCACCGCAAGCTCTATGTCTGCCACGACGGGATACGCACAGACCTGCTGCGCCCCGATCCGGCGGTGACGCTCAAGCTGGGGCGGATGGATCGCGCCCTGACCAAGGATGACGAGGTGCTGACCTTTGTGTCGCGCAACCTTGAACGCACGCGGGGCTTTCATGTGTTCATGCGCGCATTGCCACGCATTCTGAAACAACGCCCCAACGCGCGGGTGTTGGTGGTGGGGGGCAACGACACCTCTTATGGCGGCAAAAGCAAACACCCCGGGGGACTGCGTGCCGAGATGGAGGCAGAGGTGGGCAAGCACGTCGATTGGTCGCGGGTGCATTTTCTGGGCAAGCTGCCCTACGAGGACTACCAGAAGGTGATACAGATCAGCCGCTGCCATCTTTATCTGACGATGCCATTTGTGCTGTCGTGGTCCCTGCTCGAGGCGATGGCGATGGGCGCGACGATTGTCGGCTCTGACGTGGCCCCCGTGCGCGAGGCGATTACCCACGGCGAAACCGGTCTGCTATGCGATTTCTTCGATCCCGATGCGCTGGGCGATCAGGTGGCGGATGTGCTGGGCAATCCGGCGGCCTATGCGCATCTGGGACCGGCGGCGCGGGCGCATGTGGTCCAGACCTATGACTTCCTGACCAAATGTCTGCCGGAACATATCGCGCAGATGAATGCATTGGTCCCAGAGGGGCAGCGGATCGCCTTGCCCCGGACCCCCACCACATAGAAAGGACGTCTCATGGAGAAAACGCTGCTGTCGATCGGGCATGGCTTTAGCGCGCGCGCCCTTGCCGCACGGCTGGTGCCACAGGGCTGGCGCATCGTCGGCACCACGCGCAGCCCCGACAAGGCAGATGCCATCGCGGACACAGGCGTTGAACCCGTCGTCTGGCCGGGGGCCGATCTGGGGGCGTTGATCGCGCAGTTTCCCAATGTGCTCGTCTCGGCCGGACCGGACAGCGCAGGCGATCCGGTCTTGAATGCGGTCGAGGATGCGGTCATTCGCGCCGCGCCCGATCTGCGGTGGGTCGGCTACCTGTCGACAACAGGGGTTTACGGCGACCACGACGGCAATTGGGTGGACGAGGACACGCCGCTGACACCATCGACCAAGCGCGGACGCGCCCGTGTCACGGCAGAGGCACGGTGGCAGGCGATCTCCGATCTGCCGCTGCATATCTTTCGCCTCGCAGGGATCTATGGCCCCGGACGCGGCCCCTTTGCCAAGGTGCGGGCCGGAACGGCGCGGCGGATCATCAAGCAGGGGCAGGTCTTCTCTCGCATCCATGTCGAGGATATTGCCCAAGCGCTTGAGCTGTCCTTGCAGCGGCCCGACCCGGGCGCGGTCTATAATCTGTGCGACGATGACCCCGCGCCGCCGCAAGACGTGATCGCCCACGCGGCAGCGCTGCTTGGCCTGCCCGTGCCCCCCGCGATCCCCTTTGATCAGGCCGACATGACCCCCATGGCCCGCAGCTTTTACGCGGAAAGCAAGAAGGTTCGGAACGACCGTATCAAGCAGGCGTTAGGCTGGGCACCGCAGTTCCCCACCTATCGGGCCGGGCTGGAGGCATTGCTTGCACAAGACAGCTGACCTTTGGGGGGTATATGCACAATATCGAGGAGCGTAGCCTCACCCATCTGCTGGACGGGATGGAACAAGCGGCCAGCCGCGAGACGGTCACGATCAACGATGTGCTGAACGAATTCGGAGAGCGGTCCCTGCTCCCGTTCATTCTGCTGGCCGCGCTGCTGTTGGTGTCGCCGCTGTCCGGTGTCTTTGGTGTGTCCAGTTTCATGGCGATGGTGATCATCGTGCTGTCGGCGCAGGCGGTCTATGGGCGCAAACGTCTGTGGTTGCCGCAGTTCCTGCTGCGCCGCGAGGTCAAGTCATCGCGGTTGCTGTTCTGCGTGCGGTGGCTGCGCAAGCCCGCTGCGTTTTTTGATCGCCACTCCGGCAAAAGGCTCCAGTTTCTGACGACAGGGCCGATGCGTCTGCTGACGTTGGTGACCTGCGTGATCCTGCCTGTGGGTTGGCCCTTGCTTGAATTCGTGCCCTTCGCGTCGTCCTTCGGGGGCGGAACGGTGGCGCTGTTCGCCTTTGGTCTGTTCACCCGCGACGGGCTTTATGTGCTGCTGGGATATCTGACGATCCTGCTGACATCGCTGACCTTTTACGCCGTCATTTTCTGATTACCCCAGATAGGCGCGCAGCGCGTCGGGCGGGTTGTCCATCAGCGCTGCGGCAGGCTGCGGCGGATGCGCGGTGCCAGCTTCGACAAAGATCACCTGATCCGCGATGCGGCGCACGTCCTCGGGGGCGTGGGTGACCATGATCAACGCGGCTTTGGTCTCTGCGGCGAGGGCGGCCACCAGATCCAGCATGTCGTTGCGCAGGGCGGGGCCAAGTGCGGCAAAGGGTTCGTCGAGCAGGACAAGCGGGCGGGCTTGCACCAGCACCCGTGCGAGGGCCACACGGCTTTGCTGCCCGCCGGAAAGCTCGGAGGGTTTGCGCCCGGCCATCCCCTGCAGCCCGACGCGATCAAGCGCCTCGTGTACACGGGTTTGTTCCGCAGTGCCGAGCCGCAGGTCGGGGCGCAGCCCCAGCCCCACATTCTGCATCACGCTGAGATGGGGAAAGAGGTTGTTATCCTGAAAAAGCATCGTCATCGGCCGCGCACCGGGGGCGGCTTGGGTGATGTCCTTGCCCTGCCACAGCAGCCTACCGGACCTGAGCGGAATGAACCCGCAAAGCGCCCCCAGCAGGGTGGATTTTCCCGCACCCGAGGGGCCGATCACCGCATAGGTCTGCGCGGGCGCAAGGGTCAGGTCGGCGTGCAGGGTAAAGCTGCCCTGGTTGATCTGTGCGGTCTCAAGCGTCAGCATGCCAGCGCCCTCCCTTGTCGAATATCCAGAAAATCCCAAGCGACAGCGCCAGCAGGATCAGGGCCGCACCGGCCGCGGCCTCCATCCGGTAGGCCCCCATCAACCGGTACATTTGCAGCGGCAGGGTGGCACTGTCGGGGTCGGCGAACAAGGCGATGACCCCCAGATCTCCCATCGAGAGGGCACCGGTCAGCCCCGCGGCAAAGCCGATCTGCGGGCGCAAGCGTGGTAGGATCAGCCAGCGCCAAAGCGGCCATCCGGTCAGCCCCAGCATCTGCGCCTGCCGGCCATAGATCTGCACCGTGTCGCGCAGGCGGGGCACCAGAATACGCAGGGCAAAGGGCAGGGCCATCAGCGCATTGACCAGCGCCGTGACGGGCAGGGCCAGCGCAAAGGGGCTGGCGACAGGGTTGATCAGAATGAACCAGCCGGTGCCGATCATCAGCGGAGAGGCGGCTAGACCCAAGAGGCCGACGGCCTCTACCCCGCCGCGGGCGCGGGTCGCGATCCATCCGGCAAGGGGCAGGGCCAAGGCCAGCAAGACCACCACGCTGATCAGCGCCACGGTGACAGAGGTGCCCGCTGCCTGCCACACGCTGGCGGGCATTTGCGGCAGGCCGATCACCCCGCGCAGCACGACCGAGGTCAGGGGCAGCAGCAGAAACCCCGCCGCCAACGTGATGAACAGCGCGTCGAGCCACCGTTGCAGCCCACCACGTGCGTCCCAGCGGTGCAGGGGTCGGTCCTGCCCGCCACCGAGACTGATCGCGGGGATGATCCACAGCGCCAGCGCGGCGGTGCTGCCCGCAAGCCCAAGCTGCACCAGCGACAGCAGAGCTGCACGGTTCAGGTCAAAGTCGAAACGGAACGCCTGATAGATCGCAAGCTCGATCGTCGTGGCGCGGGGACCGCCGCCGAGGGTCAGCGCGACGGCAAAGCTGGTCAGGCAGATCACAAAGATCAACGCTGCGGTGCCGGGCAGGATTTGCCGCAGGAGGGGAAGCTCGATGCTGCGGAATACCGCGCGCGGGGTCAGGCCAAGCTGTGCGGCCAGCCGGAACCGTTCCGCGGGCACGGTCTGCCACGCCTGCAACAACAGCCGCGTGGCCAGCGGGAGGTTAAAGAAGACATGCGCCAGCACCACGCCGTGCAGCCCGTAGATCGTGATGCCGGGCAAACCGACCGCCGCCAGCACCGCATTGAGCCAGCCCGCGCGGCCAAAGACCGCAAGTACCCCCAGCACGGCGACAATCACCGGCAGGATGAACGGTGCCCCCAGCAGCGTAACCAGCAGCCCGCGCCCGACAAAGCGCCGTCGCGCCAAGGCGCGGGCGACAGGGATCGCCAGCACGGTAGACAGCAGGGCGGAAAGCGCGGCCTGTAACACGGTAAACCGGATCGCGGACCAATCGGCCGGGCCAAGCCCGCTGCCGAACTCGGCCCGCCACAGCACCGCCCCCACCGCAGCAAGGATCAGCGCCGCAACCAGAACGGCGGCGCTGATGCCGGTTTTCGTGCTTATTGCGACAGCGCGGAGAGCCATTCGGCCAATGCTTCCTCGCGCAGGGCGGGCACGTCATCGCTTGGGATCAGCAGCGCCTTGCCCGGTTCGATCAACTGTTCAAAGCCTTCGGGCAGCCCGCCTTGGGGCGTGACGGCGGGGTACATCCAGTTGGTCGTGGGCAGCACCGATTGCGCCGCGTCCGATACCATGAACTGCATGAACTGATCGGCCAGCTCGGGCTGGTCGCTGCCCGCCAGTTTGCCGACCACTTCGATCTGCATGTAATGGCCTTCGTCAAAAGCGGCGGCGGCTTTGGTCGCGTCCTCTTCGGCGATCAGGTGGTAAGCGGGGGATGTGGTATAGCTCAGCACCATGTCGGCTTCGCCCTCAAGAAACAGGCCGTAGGCTTCGGACCAGCCCTTGGTCACGGTCACGACGTTATCCGCCAGACCTTCCCAGATCGCAGGGGCCTCGTCGCCATAAGCGTCCTTGACCCACATCAGCAGGCCCAGACCGGGGGTAGAGGACCGCGGGTCCTGGATCACGATCTTGAGGTCACTGTCGGCCAGAGCGCGGAAATTCGCGGGCGGGGTCAGATCGACGTTATGGACAAAGGCGAAATAGCCCCAGTCATAGGGGGCAAAGCTGTCATCCTCCCATGTGACCGGCAGGTCATAATCCGCGTTCACTGTGGCGGGCGCGAACAGCCCTGTCTCCTTCGCTGCGGCGATCAGGCTGGTATCAAGCCCCAGCACCAGATCGGCGTCAGACCGCGCGCCTTCCAGCTTGAGCCGCGCCAACAGCGCCGCGCCATCGCCCATGCCGACGAATTTCAGATCGCAGGCGCATTCGGCCTCGAAGGCCGCTTCGATCACGGGGCCGGGGCCCCATTCGGCGACAAAGCTGTCGTAAGTATAGACCACCAGTTCGGGTGTGTCGGCCCATGCTTGCGTGGCGAAAAGCGTGGTGGCAGCAAGTGTAAGATACTTCATGGCATCCTCCAAAATGCGGCGTCAGAAAGCGTTGGAGGTGTATCCAGACCTTCCCTCCGCCGGTGTTAACCGGTTCAGGTTCAACGGGTCCGTGCGCGCACATCTCAGCCTGTCAGGCCCCCCGAGGTGTCTTATCGGTAGAACGCCTGTCGCCCGCGCGCAAGGTGAAACCCCTTGAGGCATGGTGCAGCCCCCGTTAAGGATCACCGCCAAAGGAGCACCGCCCATGTCGATCAACAGCTTTGGCCATCTTTTCCGCGTGACCACCTGGGGCGAAAGCCACGGGCCTGCTTTGGGGGCCACGGTGGACGGCTGCCCTCCCGGTGTGACGATCACCGAAGAGATGATCCAGCACTGGATGGACAAGCGCAAACCCGGCCAGAACAAATACACCACACAACGCCGCGAGGCGGATGAGGTGCGGATCCTGTCGGGCGTGTTCGAAGGTGTCACCACTGGCACGCCGATCCAGCTGATGATCGAGAACACCGACCAGCGGTCAAAGGACTACGGTGACATCAAGGACAAGTTCCGCCCCGGTCACGCCGACATCACCTATTTCCAGAAATACGGCATCCGCGATTATCGCGGGGGCGGGCGGTCCTCGGCACGTGAAACCGCGTCGCGTGTGGCGGCGGGTGGCCTTGCGCGCGAAGCGATCAAGGCGATTGCGCCGAATGTGCAGATCACCGGCTACATGGTGCAGATGGGCCCCCACAAGATCGACCGCGATGCGTTCGATTGGGACCAGATCGAACAGAACCCGTTCTGGGTGCCCGACGCCAAAGCGGCAGAAGAGTGGGCGACGTATCTGGACGGTCTGCGCAAATCCGGATCCTCCGTCGGTGCGATCATCGAGGTGACAGCGCGCGGCGTGCCCGCGGGCCTTGGCGCGCCGGTCTATGGCAAGCTCGACACCGATCTTGCCGCCGCGATGATGAGCATCAACGCCGTCAAAGGCGTGGAGATCGGCGAAGGCATGTCCGCCGCCATGCTGACCGGAGAGCTGAACGCGGACGAGATCAGCATGGGCCCCGACGGACCTGTCTATTCGTCAAACCACGCGGGCGGTATTCTGGGCGGCATCAGCACTGGTCAGGACATCGTGCTGCGTTTCGCGGTCAAGCCAACGTCAAGCATCCTGACCACGCGCAAGACGATTACCATATCCGGCGAAGATACAGAGATCATTACCAAAGGCCGCCATGACCCCTGCGTCGGCATCCGCGCCGTGCCGGTGGGCGAAGCGATGATGGCCTGCGTCCTGCTTGACCATATGCTGTTGCACCGCGGTCAGGTCGGCGAAAACCGCGGCATCATCGGCTAAGTCGCGCGGAACGCTTGGATTTTCCGCATGTTGGCGGGAATACGACGCGCAAGTTGACGCTGGGTCTTGCAACTTGAAACCTGCAGGCGCAAGCATGCGCCATGCAAAGCACCACGACAGAGCACCGCCCCGGCCGGGCCATCGCCCTTAAACTGGGGGCGGTCTTTCTGTTCTCGGTCATGGCGGCCCTCATCAAGATTGCGACGGCCACCGTGCCCGCCGCCCAGGCCGTGTTCTACCGGTCGTTCTTTGCCTTCCCGATGATCATCCTGTGGCTATGGCAAAGCGGCGACCTGCGCGACGGGCTGAAGCCAAGCAATCTGATGGGCCACGTCTGGCGCGGCGTTTTCGGGACCACGGCGATGGCGCTGACCTTTGCCGGGCTTAGCCTGCTGCCCCTGCCAGAGGTCACCGCGATCGGCTATGCCACGCCGCTTTTCACGGTAATCTTCGCCGCGATATTCCTGGGCGAACAGGTGCGTGTGTTCCGACTGTCTGCGGTGGCCGTGGGGTTGATCGGCGTGCTGATCGTTCTGTACCCCCGCTTTACCGTAGGCGGGGATAGCGTGTCGCGGCTTGCCATGCTGGGGGCGATGATGGTGGTTGCCGCGTCGATCATGCGCGCGCTTGTCCAGATCCACGTGCGCCGATTGGTGCAAACCGACAGCACGGCGGCCATCGTGTTCTATTTTTCGCTGACCGCGACCTGCCTGTCGTTCCTCACGCTGCCCGCAGGCATGGTGATCAACTGGGAGCCGCTTTGGTGGGTGAACCCCGGTTGGCAAGTTTCGGCGCTTCTGATCCTGTCGGGTATGATCGGCGGGGTATCACAGATCATGATCACGGCCTCTTACCGCTTTGGCCCGGTGTCGATGCTCGCCCCGTTCGACTATGCCTCTATGCTGTTCGCGGTGATGATCGGCTGGGTGCTTTTCAGCGAAATCCCGACGCCTGCAATCCTGATCGGTGCCGGTCTGGTCATCGCCGGCGGTGCCGCGATCATCTGGCGGGAACGGCAGTTGGGGCTGGATCGATCCAAATCCAAGGCCAGCAGCACACCACAGGGGACGCCCAGCTGATTGGTCGAAATTACGTGCCCTGATTGAATTTCATGTTAACCTAACCCTCTAGGGTGTGGAGCAGCGGGTATCCCGTCGGTGCTGCACCCTGTTTTCTGGGAGGGAAGAAAGATGAAATTTACCAAGATTATCGCAACTGCCGTGTCCATCGGCGTCGGGGCATCTGCCGCATGGGCGCAAGACTGTGACCATTCGCATTGGGGCCCTGACGACCAGCTGGGATCGGCGAACCTGATCTCGACCGAGCGCACGTTGGAGGCCGCCAAGCTGATCAAGCAGGGCAAATCGATGCCGCTCGGGATCGTGATCGGGCCGGATACACCTGCCTTCCCGCCCCGTTCGCTGAGCCTTCAGGTGGTCCAGCCGAACCAGCACGGCGGCCAAAAGCTGTCGTCCTTTGGCTATGAGGGCAATTATAACGACGATCTGCTGCAAACCTGGATCGGTATCGGGTCGCAGTTGGATGGGCTTGGGCATCTGGGCGAAGACGGGATGTATTATAACTGCCTGGACGAAAAGGAAATCTCGGCGATCAGCGGCCTGACCAAATTGGGGACGCATGCCGTGCCGCCCTTGGTCGGGCGCGCCGTGATCATCGATATGGCCAAGCACATGGGCAAGGATGTATTGGCCGCCGGTGAGCATTTTGGCGAGGCAGAGATTACCGCCGCGATGGAGGCGCAGCAGATCACGGTAAACGAAGGGGATATCGTGCTGTTTCACACGGGCTGGACCGACGGCATGATGGAAAGCGACCCGACGGCCTGGGGGTCCACCGAACCGGGGCTGAACAACGAAGGCGCGGTGTTTATGGCATCGATGAACCCGATGGCCGTGGGTGCGGACACATGGGGCCTAGAAGCCATTCCACCCAAAGAGGGGGACAAGGTGTTTTATGGCCATGTCACGCTGCTCAAGGACAACGGCATCTATATTCTGGAGACGATGAACACAGGACCGCTGGTCGCGGAAGGCGTGCAAGAGTTTATGTTCGTGCTCGGGCAGCCGCTGATCAAGGGCACGGTACAGGCGATGATCAATCCGGTCGCGCTTTACTAACACGACGTGCTGCACCGCAGGCGCGGACATGAAAACGGCGCGGGGGGAGAGCCCCTCGCGCCGTTTGTTTTGATGGGGCAGTTCAGGACCGGACGAGCTTTTCGTAGTCTTCCGAAATCTCGCGGGTGAGCGCGCCGACCTCGAAGGTGTAGTCACCGATCTGTCCGACGGGTGTGACCTCGGCCGCGGTGCCGGTCAGCCAGCATTGCTCGAAGCCTTCCAGCTCTTCCGGCATGATGTGGCGTTCGTGCACGGTCAGGCCCTTTTCCTTGAGCATCCCGATAACGGTCTGACGGGTCAGCCCGTTGAGGAAGCAATCGGCCAGTGGCGTGTGCACTTCGCCGTCCTTGACGAAAAAGATGTTCGCGCCGGTCGCTTCGGCCACATAGCCACGGTAGTCCATGAACAGCGCGTCGGAACAGCCCTTGGCCTCTGCCGCGTGTTTGGAGGTGGTGCAGATCATATACAGGCCCGCCGCTTTGGCGTGCACGGGGATCGTTTCGGGCGACGGGCGCTTCCACTTCGAGATGTCGAGCTTGGCGCCCTTCATCTTGGCGTCGCCGTAATAGTTGCCCCATTCCCAGCCCGCGATGGCCAGACGCACAGGGTTGCGCGCCGCCGAGACCCCCATGTCGGGGCCGGCACCACGCCACGCTACCGCACGGACATAGGCATCGGTCCAGCCGTTCGCCTTGAGCATCTCGTATTTCGCGGCTTCGATCTCGTCCACGGAATAGGAGATCTCGAAGTCGAGGTATTGCGCCGATTTGCGCAGCCGTTCCGAATGCTCGCGGCCTTTGAAAATCTTGCCATTGTAGCAGCGTTCGCCCTCGAACACTGATGACGCATAGTGCATGGCGTGGGTCAGGATGTGGACATTGGCGTCGCGCCAATCGACCATTTTACCGTCCAACCAGATTTTGCCGTCGCGATCGTCGTATGCGCCGTCCATGATGTATCCTTCCTCAAAGCACCTCGGGATTTATGAAAATTGCGTGAAACCCGCTGCGCGCAGACATATAATTACGCAAAACATGGGATTCGATAGCCTTTGACTCTTGGAAAGTCAATAACGCTGACGTAAGCTCTTGGCGCAGCAAGGGGAGAGTATAATGGCAGACGGACGCGGCCCATCATCACACACGGGCGAGAACCTGCTGTTCCTGACGGATGAACAGCTGCGGCAGGGGATCGAGGCGATGTTTTTTGCCTACCGCGGTTTTACAGCCGACCCTGACAAGATCCTTGTGGATATGGCCTATGGCCGTGCGCACCACCGTGCGATCCACTTTATCAACCGGGCACCGGGCACGACGGTAAACAACCTTCTGGGGATTTTGGGTGTTACAAAACAATCCCTTAATCGTGTATTGCGCACGCTGATCGCCGATGGTCTTGTCAAAAGCCAAGTGGGAAAAGCAGACAAGCGGGAGCGGCACTTGTATCTGACTGACGCCGGGCGCGCGCTCGAACAGACATTGTCTGATGCACAACGGATGCGGATGCGCAGTGCGTTCCGCGACGCGGGCCCCGAGGCGGTCGCCGGTTTTCGCACCGTGCTAGAGGCGATGATGGACCCCGAAATGCACCATTGTTACACCCGTCTGAAGGAAAACGGCGCGTGAACGAGGCCGACGCACACCTGCTGATCGTCGATGACGACGAACGTATTCGTACGCTGTTGCAGAAGTTCCTGATGCGGCACGGGTTCCTTGTGACCTCGGCCCGCGATGCCGCCCATGCGCGGCGTATTCTGGCGGGGCTGGATTTCGACCTGATCGTGCTGGATGTGATGATGCCGGGCGAGGATGGTCTAAGCCTGACCCGCAGCCTGCGCGAAGACATGCAAACGCCGATCCTACTGCTGACCGCCAAGGGCGAGACGGGCAACCGGATCGAAGGGCTGGAAGCGGGGGCGGATGATTACCTTGCCAAACCGTTCGAACCCAAAGAGCTGCTGTTGCGGATCAACGCGATCCTGCGGCGTATGCCCGACACCCGCGTGGCTGATACCGCGCCCAAGGTGCTGTCGATGGGGCCGATCCGCTATGACATCGAACGCGGAGAGCTGTGGCAGGGCGACGATCTGGTGCGGCTGACCGCCACCGAAATCCAGCTGATGCGCATTTTCGCGGCCCAACCGGGTGCTGCGCTGAGCCGGTCAAAACTGGTGGAGGAATTGGGCCGTGACCGCGGGCAGGCGCAGGAACGTGCTGTCGATGTGCAGATCACCCGTTTGCGCCGCAAGATCGAAGACAATCCCAAACAGCCCCGCTATCTGCAAACCGTGCGCGGCGCGGGCTATATGCTGGCCCCCGACTGATCACGCGCTGCCTTGGCGGTAAATGTGGTATCGTGGCGTAAGAGAATTTGCGCCCAAGAAATCGGCACGGTCACTGGAAGCCATGGCGCGGGCGGGCTATGGTCAGGCCAAGTTTGATTGATGGGATTCACGGCAATGACGGATACTCCGGTAGAAGAGATGAGCTTTGAGGCAGCGATGGCCGAACTGGAAAAGGTTCTGGGCCAGCTGGAACGGGGCGATGTGGCGCTGGATGAAAGCATTTCGCTTTACGAACGCGGGGCCAAGCTCAAGAAACGCTGCGAGACCAAGCTGAAGGAAGCCGAAGAGAAAGTCGCGCAGATCACGCTGGATGGCGACGGCAACCCTGTCGGAGTGGCTCCCGTTGGCGGGGTTTGACATCTCGCTTGAGACAGAGCTGACGCGCAAACCGTTTCATGTGGCCATGCCCCATGCTGCGGATCTGGCGATTGGCCAGATCCTGCACGGGCTTGGCGGGCTGGACGGCACCGTGGCCGAGGCGATGCGCTATGCCGTGACAGGCGGCAAGGGCCTGCGGGCCTTTCTGGTGATCGAAAGCGCGCGGTTGCACGGGGTGATGGACGCGCAGGCCGCCCCCGCCGCCGGCGCGATCGAGGCGCTGCACGCCTATTCGCTGGTGCATGATGACATGCCTTGCATGGATGATGACGCCCTGCGTCGGGGTCAACCCACGGTACATGTGAAGTGGGACGAGGCGACGGCGGTTCTGGCGGGCGATGCGCTGCAGACATTGGCGTTTGAGCTGGTCGCGGCAACGGGCTGCGGGGACGCTGAACGGGTTGCGCTGGTCACGGGGCTGGCGCGGGCTGCCGGAGTGCGCGGCATGGTGGGCGGGCAGGCGATGGACATCGCCGCCGAAACCGCGCGCCAGCCGCTGACGCTGGACCAGATCACAACGCTTCAGGCCGGCAAGACCGGTGCGCTGATCGAATGGGCCGCGACGGCGGGGCCGGTGATGGCGGGCGATGATGCCGCCGCGCTGCGCAGCTATGCGCGCAACCTCGGGCTGGCGTTCCAGATCGCGGATGACATTCTTGACGTCGAAGGCGATGCCGCCACGGTGGGCAAGGCCGTCGGCAAGGATGCCGACGCGGGCAAGGCGACCTTTGTGTCGCTGCTGGGGCTGGACCCCGCCCGCGCCCGCGCCCGTGATCTTGTCGATGCTGCCTGTGATGCCCTGTCCCCCTACGGCAGTGACGCCGAAACCTTGCGAGACGCGGCCCGCTTCGTTATTGCCCGCAAAAGCTGATCCGGTGGAGAGCCAGATGACCGATAGACCAGATACGCCCCTTTTGGACCGGGTGAACCGCCCTGCCGATCTGAAGAATTTCTCGGATGCAGAGCTGGTGAAACTGTCCCATGAACTGCGGGCAGAGACGATTTCTGCCGTATCAGAGACGGGCGGCCATCTGGGCGCAGGTCTGGGCGTGGTTGAACTGACGGTCGCGATCCATTCGGTGTTCGATACGCCGAAGGACAAACTGATCTGGGATGTGAGCCACCAGTGCTACCCGCATAAGATCCTGACCGAACGCCGCGACCGTATCCGCACCCTGCGTATGAAAGACGGGTTGAGCGGATTTACCAAACGCAGTGAATCCCCCTACGACCCCTTTGGTGCTGCGCATTCGTCGACCTCTATCAGCGCGGCTTTGGGCTTTTCGGTGGCGCGTGATCTGGGCGGCAATGTCCCCGAAGGTCTGGGCGATGCGATTGCGGTGATCGGCGATGGGTCGATGTCGGGGGGCATGGCCTATGAGGCGATGAACAACGCGGGCCATCTGAAAAAACGGATGTTCGTCATCCTGAACGACAATGAGATGTCAATCGCGCCGCCGGTGGGGGCGATGTCGACCTACCTCAGCCGTCTTTATGCCGAAGAGCCGTTTCAGGATTTCAAAGCCGCGGCCAAGGGCGCTGTCAGCATGTTGCCCGGCCCGTTCCGCGAAGGGGCCAAGCGCGCCAAGGATATGCTCAAGGGCATGGCCGTGGGCGGTACGTTGTTCGAACAGCTTGGGTTTTCCTATCTCGGGCCGATTGACGGGCATGACCTGAACCAGTTGTTGCCGGTGTTGCGCACGGTCAAGACCCGGGCGACGGGGCCGGTGCTGATCCATGTGATCACCAAAAAGGGCAAGGGCTATGGCCCCGCCGAAGCCGCCCGTGACAAGGGCCACGCGACCGCCAAGTTCAATGTGCTGACGGGCGAGCAGAAGAAAGCGCCGTCAAACGCGCCCAGCTATACCCGCGTCTTTGCGGACAGCCTGATCGCCGAGGCCGCAAAAGACGACAAGATCTGCGCCGTGACAGCCGCGATGCCGGATGGGACAGGGCTGAACCTTTTCGCCGAACGCTACCCCAGCCGGTGCTTTGACGTGGGGATCGCGGAACAGCACGGTGTGACATTCTCTGCCGGATTGGCGGCAGGCGGGATGAAGCCGTTCTGCACGATGTATTCGACCTTCCTGCAGCGCGGCTATGATCAGGTGGTGCATGACGTGGCGATCCAGCGCTTGCCGGTGCGCTTTGCGATTGATCGCGCGGGGCTGGTCGGGGCGGATGGTGCCACTCATGCCGGTGCCTTTGACGTGGCGTTTTTGGCGAACCTGCCCGATTTCGTCGTGATGGCTGCCGCGGATGAAGCAGAGCTGGTGCATATGGTGGCCACGGCGGCGGCCTATGACGACGGGCCGATTGCCTTCCGCTTCCCGCGGGGTGAAGGCGCGGGCGTGACCATGCCCGAACGCGGCGAACCGCTGGAGATCGGCAAGGGGCGCATCATTGCCGAGGGCAAGCGCGTGGCGCTGTTGTCCTTTGGCACGCGCCTGTCAGAGGTGGAAAAAGCCGCCGAGGCGCTGCGGGCCAAGGGCATCACGCCGACCATTGCCGACGCTCGCTTTGCCAAGCCACTGGACCGCGAGATGATCCTGTCGCTGGCCGCCGATCACGAGGCGCTGATCACCATCGAAGAGGGTGCAGTCGGCGGTTTTGGCAGCCATGTGGCACAGCTTTTGGCGGACGAGGGCGTGTTCGACGCAGGGTTGAAATACCGGTCTATGGTGCTGCCCGATATCTTTATCGATCAGGCGAGCCCCGCGGATATGTATGCGGTCGCGGGGATGAACGCCGAACATATCGAGGCCAAAGTGCTGGATGTGTTGGGCATCGCCAGCATCGGGGCGCAGCGGGCCTGACGCACAGGCCCGCGCGGTAAACCCGTCTTACGCGTCAAGCAGTTGACGCGCCGCGACGATGCCAAGCGCTGCCGAAGCGGCCTCGCGGCCCTTTTCGACGAAATGCGCGCGGTAGATCGCATTGTGGTGGTCGGTTTCCTGATAATGGTGCGGCGTTAGCGACACCGAGAGGACGGGCACGCCCGTATCAAGGCCTACGCGCATCAACCCGTCAACCACGGCTGTCGCCACGAAATCATGCCGGTAGATGCCGCCATCGACCACGAAGGCCGCGCAGATCACCGCATCGTATTTGCCGGATTTGGCGAGGGTCTGCGCCATCAGCGGCATTTCGAACGCGCCGGGGACATCGACAACATCGATCTGGCTTGCGGGGATGGTTTCGGAAAACCCGTCATAGGCACGATCTACAATATCGGCGTGCCAGCGTGCTTTTACAAAGGCGTAGCGGGTGTGTGTCATAGTGATCTCCTTTTTTACGTCAGCGACACAAGTCACCCAAGGCGATCACGATTGCGGACGGCCCCAAGGGGCCGCAACAAACGCATTCTCTTTCATCCGGACTATGACCGTCGGCTCTGGCATCTCACCAGATCTGCTGACCCGGCGCATCCCGAAGGGATGTCGCCAGCGCTCGCGGGCTCGTGGCACTGGGGCCACATACCGCCGGTGGGGAATTGCGCCCCGCCCTGAGAATAGGGATACGTTGCCAAGGCAGGGGCGCGTCTGCAATACCAAAAGCGCGTTTGCAGTTTGGACCCTACGTTATGCACCCGAATCCCGTTTACCACGACGCCGACACCACCAAGAACATCGCCTTTGCCCGCGACCGCAGCTTTGGCGTGCTTGCAGCCAATGGCAGCGACGGCCCGTTGATCAGCCATGTCCCGTTTTTGCTGAACGAAGCAGGGGATCAGGCGGATCTGCATCTGGTCCGGTCAAACCCGATTGCGCGGGCGCTCAAACCCGCGTTGCCGGTTAAGCTCGCCATCAGCGGGGGCGATAGCTATGTCTCGCCCGACTGGTACGACATCGACGATCAGGTGCCGACGTGGAACTATGTAGCGGTGCATCTGACCGGCACGCTGGAACTGCGCCCGCAAGAAGAGCTGCTGGACCTGCTGGATCGCCAGTCTGCCTGGTTCGAGGATCGTTTGCTGCCCAAACCGCCGTGGACCACCGCCAAGATGAACCCCGTGACCCTGCAGAAAATGATGCGCATGATCGTGCCCTGCCGGATGCGGATCACCGGCGTCGACGGGACGTGGAAGCTGAGCCAGAATAAACCCGATGCGGTGCGACTGGCCGCTGCCGACGGGGTAGAGGCGCACGGCTTTGGCGCGGGAACAGGCAGTTTGGCCGACCAGATGCGCGCGGCAAAAGGCACCTGATCAACAAGCGATTGCACCGCGCGCGGATGACGGTGATAGTTCGCCCGAACCCCGAGGAGGAGACACCCGTGAAACTATCCTATTCCCCGACATCACCCTATGTCCGCAAGGTCATGGTATTGCTGCACGAAACCGGCCAGATCGAAGATGTGACGCTTGAGAATATCTCGACCACGCCGCTGGCGCCTGATGCCGCGCTGCTGCCGAACAACCCGCTGGCCAAAGTACCGGCACTGGTGCGCGACGAGGGGCCTGCGCTGTATGATAGCCGTGTAATCTGCGCCTATCTGGATGACCGCGCGGGCGGCAAGCTTTATCCCACGGGCAGCCGCCGCTGGGACACGCTGACGCTTGAGGCAACGGCGGATGGTATGCTCGATGCGGCGCTATCGATGGTCTACGAGGGCCGGATGCGCCCCGAAGGCAAGCAGATGCCAGAATGGGTCGAGGGTCAGTGGTCCAAGATCGAACGGGCGTGCGCGGCGCTGAATACACGCAGGATCAGTCAGCTTTCCGGTCCGCTGGATATGGGGCAGATCGCCGTCGGCTGTGCTTTGGGATACCTTGATTTCCGGCATGACGCGCGCAATTGGCGTAAGGGAAACGACGCCTTGGCAGATTGGGCGCGCCGCTTTGATTCGCGTGCATCCATGCAGGCCACTGCCCCTCCGGCAGGATAAAATCGCAAAAAATCCGGCCTTCACCCTTGAAGGAATGCAACACTGCGACGGTTTGCGCGACAAAGGTATCTGGACGTGCGCGACGCAGCCCGCTAGTAACCAAAAGAATTGTGGGAGGTGCGTCAGCGCCGCCCCTTGATTTAATGGCCGTCAGGCCCTCGATTTGGAGTTAACCCGTGTCCCAAGCAGAAGATCACGCAGGCACCCGGAGGGATTTCCTCTATTACGCCACAGCTGGTACAGGTGCGGTCGCCGTCGGCGCGGCAGTCTGGCCATTGGTCAATCAGTTGAACCCATCCGCAGATGTGAAGGCGCTGTCGTCCATCCGCGTCGATGTGTCCGCTGTTGAGCCAGGTACACAGCTCACGGTCAAATGGTTGGGTAAGCCGGTGTTCATCCGCCGCCGTACCGAAGAAGAAATCGCCAAGGCACGTGACGTTGAAATGTCCGAGCTGCCCGATCCGGGCGCCGAGAACGCCAACATCGCAGCCGGTGCCCCCGCGACGGATGAAAACCGCGCCATGGCCGGTAAAGAAGACTGGCTGGTGATGATGGGCGTCTGTACCCACCTGGGCTGCGTGCCTTTGGGCGACGCAGGTGATTTTGGCGGCTGGTTCTGCCCCTGCCACGGGTCGCACTATGACACTGCGGGCCGTATCCGCAAAGGGCCAGCACCGCGCAACCTGCCGGTGCCAATCGCAGAATTCGTGGATGAAACCACGATCAAACTAGGTTAAGGGAGAACGGGAATGGCTGGAATTCCTCACGACCATTACGAGCCGAAATCTAACGGAGAGAAGTGGCTGCACACCCGTCTTCCCGTTGTTGGGCTGCTGTATGACACATTGATGATCCCGACACCGAAGAACCTGAACTGGATGTGGATCTGGGGCATTGTTCTGACGTTCTGTCTGGCACTGCAAATCGTGACCGGCATCGTGCTGGCGATGCACTACACACCCCATGTCGATGTCGCCTTCTCGAGCGTTGAACACATCATGCGGAACGTGAACGGCGGCTACATGCTGCGCTATCTGCACATGAATGGCGCGTCCCTGTTCTTTGTTGCGGTCTACGCGCACATCTTCCGCGGCCTGTACTACGGGTCGTATAAAGCGCCACGTGAAATCACGTGGATCGTCGGCATGCTGATCTACCTTCTGATGATGGCAACCGGCTTTATGGGCTATGTTCTGCCTTGGGGTCAGATGTCGTTCTGGGGCGCTACAGTTATCACCGGTCTGTTCGGTGCGATCCCGTTCATCGGGGAAAGCCTGCAAACGCTTCTGCTGGGCGGGCCTGCGGTCGATAACGCCACGCTGAACCGTTTCTTCAGCTTGCACTACCTGCTGCCCTTCGTGATTGCCGGTCTGGTGATCGTGCACATCTGGGCCTTCCACACCACCGGGAACAACAACCCCACTGGGGTCGAGGTCCGTCGCACAAGCAAGGAAGACGCAGAGAAAGACACGCTGCCCTTCTGGCCCTACTTCGTGATGAAAGACCTGTTCGCGCTGGCCGTGATCCTGGTTGTTTTCTTTGCCATCGTGGGGTTCATGCCGAACTATCTGGGCCACCCCGATAACTATATCGAGGCGAACCCGCTTTCGACGCCTGCGCATATTGTGCCTGAATGGTACTTCCTGCCGTTCTACGCGATCCTGCGTGCCTTTACTGCCGAAGTCTGGGTTGTTCAGATTGCGTCCTTCGTGACCGGTGGCATCATCGACGCCAAGTTCTTTGGTGTTCTGGCGATGTTCGGTGCGATCGCGGTGATGGCGCTGGTGCCTTGGCTGGACACATCCTCGGTGCGTTCGGGTCGCTATCGTCCCATGTTCAAATGGTGGTTCGCGCTGCTGGTGATCGACTTCTTCGCGCTGATGTGGCTGGGTGCCATGCCTGCGGAAGAGCCCTATGCCAGCTTCTCGCTGATCGCGTCGGCCTATTGGTTCGCATACTTCCTGGTGATCCTGCCGCTTCTGGGTGTGATCGAGAAACCAGCGCCGCAGCCTGAAACCATCGAAGCCGACTTTGACGCACATTACGCGCCAAAAACCGGCGGCACCAAGACGCTGGTCAAGCCAGCAGAGTAAGGACCATGACAATGATCAAGAAAACCTTCCTTTCGGCTGTTGTCGCCTTGGGCTTTGCAGGTTCCGCTGCTTTCGCCGCCGGTGGCGAAGCGCATGTCGAAGACTTTGACTTCTCTTTCGAAGGGCCTTTCGGGTCCTTCGATGCCAACCAGCTGCAACGCGGTCTGCAAATCTATACCGAGGTATGCTCTGCCTGCCACGGGATGAAGTTTGTGCCGATCCGTACACTTGCGGATGAAGGTGGCCCGCACCTTCCCGAAGATCAGGTCCGTGCCTATGCCGCGAACTTTGATATCTTCGACCCCGAGCTGGACGACACACGCCCTGGCACGCCGGTTGACCATTTCCCTGAGTCCGCGTTGGATACCGCGCCCGACCTCAGCTTGATGGCCAAGAAGCGCGCCGGTTTCCACGGGCCTTACGGTCTGGGGATCAACCAGTTCTTCAAAGGCATCGGCGGACCCGAATACATCGCGTCCCTGATGGTCGGCTATGAAGAAGCGCCTGCCTGTGCCCCCGAGGATTTCCCCGGTCACTACAACACAGCGTTCCCAAGCGGCGGTATCCCCGAATCCTGTAAGGACGAGAATGGCCACGCCACAATCGAAGGCAGCTGGATCGCAATGGCACCCCCGCTGTACGGCGATGACGTGACCTATAACGACGGCCACGATTCTGACCTGCACCACGAAGCCGAAGACGTTGCGGCCTTCCTGATGTGGACAGCCGAGCCCAAGATGATGGCACGCAAGCAAGCCGGTTTTGCTGGCGTTCTGTTCCTGACGCTGTTGTCGGTACTCCTGTACCTGACCAACAAACGTCTGTGGGCTCCTGTGAAACACAAGGAAGACTGATCTTCCTTCACACGGCCAATGCCTGAATATAGCCCCCCGATCCTATGTGGTTCGGGGGGCTTTCTTTTTGGGGGTAATCGGCTGGTCGCCAAACGCGCTGGTAAAGTACCGCTAGCGACGGTGCCCGTGGCTTAGCGGTGGAAGCCTGCCACGCGGTCCAGCCGCACACCGCCATAGCCCGCAAGCACGGACATCACCGCGGCGGTGGCAGGGCCGTAGACGGTTAAACGCACCGGCATAAACAGCTCTGTAAACCGGTCAGCAAAGCGGCCACCGAACTGCGCAAAATGCGCCATCACGGCTGCATTGTCCGCATAACGTTCCAGCACAGTGCAGGTGCGTCGGTCGTCGGACATGTAGAATTCGCAATGCAGCGTACGCGGTTCGTCTGCCTCTGCAGCCTGTACCATTTCCTCAAGCAACGGTTGGACATTGTCGCCCTGACCATCCCGCACGTCCATCTCGAGGACCCATTCGATAATTTCGCTCATGTTAACCCTTTCTCGCTAGGGAATCACCCTAGAGGAGAAAGGTTTACAATCTGCAACGTCTCACACAGCCAGCAGATGCCCTGCGTTCTGGCCGGTGATCGTGGCCGAAATGATCGCGCCCTCGGTCTGAGGGGTGACAAAATGGGTTTCGGTAAATTGTTCGGTCCGGCCCATGGTGGGGCTTTCCATCAACACCTGATGGGCGCGTCCTTGTTGGGCCGCCAAATGGCGCGCGACCTGCGCATCACCCGCAGCGCGCAGCTGCGCCGCGCGTTCCTTGATGAGCGTGCCGTTCACCGCAGGCATCCTTGCAGCGGGCGTGCCTTCGCGCGCCGAATAGGGGAAGACATGCAGCCATGTCAGATCGCAGTCCGTCACCAGCTTGAGCGAGTTTTCGAACATCGCGTCGGTTTCGGTGGGGAAGCCGGCGATGATATCGGCCCCAAAGGTCATGTCGGGACGCAGTTTGCGGGCCTCTTGGGCAAAACGGATCGCATCGTCGCGCAGGTGGCGGCGCTTCATCCGTTTCAGGATCATGTCGTCGCCGTGCTGCAAGGACAGATGCAGGTGCGGCATCAAGCGGGGCTCGGTGGCGATGGCCTGCATCAGGTTCTCGTCCACCTCGATCGAATCGATGGAGCTGATCCGCAGGCGTGGCAGGTCGGGCACCAGCCGCAGGATGCGCATCACCAGATCCCCCAGCTTGGGCGTCGCGGGAAGGTCCGCACCCCAACTGGTCAGGTCGACGCCGGTTAGAACGACTTCGTTAAAGCCCTTGTCGACCAGCCGCTTGATCTGATCCACCACGACCCCCGCGGGGACCGAGCGGGAATTGCCGCGGCCATAGGGGATGATGCAGAAGGTACAGCGGTGATCGCAGCCGTTCTGGACCTGCACATAGGCCCGGCTGCGCGTGCCGAAACCGTCGATCAGATGCCCCGCCGTTTCGGTCACCGACATGATGTCATCGACCTGAAGCGCCTCTGTCTCGCCGATGAAATCAGCCGCCAACCCTTGCCACGTCGCGCCGACCATCTTTTCGGTGTTGCCGATGACCGCGTCGACCTCTGCCATCTTGGTAAAGGTCTCCGGTTCGGTCTGGGCGGCGCAGCCGGTGACGATCAAACGCGCGTCCGGGTTAGCCTTGCGCAGTTTGCGGATGTCCTGGCGGGCCTTGCGCACGGCCTCTGCAGTGACGGCGCAGGTGTTGACGATTACCGCGTCTTTCAGGCCGGCCTGTTCGGCCAGTTCCTTCATCGCTTCGGTCTCATAGGCGTTCAGGCGGCAGCCGTGATTCGAGAAGATCGGGGCGCTCATGTCAGCCTTTCCAGAAACGAAGGGGTCAGCACGCCGCTGAAGACATGGGCCGAGGGGCCAGTCATCCAGACGCCATCCTCGCGCCAGTCGATGTGCAGCGTGCCACCGTCCAGATCAATGCGCACGGCGCGGCCTGTCAGCCCTCTGCGTGCCGCTGCCACGGCCGTCGCACAGCTAGAGGAGCCGGAGGCCAGCGTGATGCCCACACCCCGTTCCCACACGCGCATACGGATGTGATCGGGGCCGATGATCTGGGCGATCTGCACATTGGTGCGTTCGGGGTAAAGCGCGTGATGCTCGATACCGGGGCCAAAACCCGCCAGATCAATCGCGTCGACATCATCAACAAAGAACGTGCAATGGGGGTTGCCCATGCCGGTGGCTGTCGGCGCACCGTCGATCGGCAGCTCAAGCGTATCCATCTGGTGTGCCAGCGGAATTTCGTCCCAGTCAAGCTGTGGATGACCCATGTTGACCGATGTCAGCCCATTGCCTGCATCCCGCGCCGCCAGATCGCCGCGGTCGGTGGTCAGGTGCAGCTGGGTTTTGCCTGTTTCCTCCATCAGGAACCGCGCGATGCAGCGCGTGGCATTGCCACAAGCGGCAGAGGTAGAGCCGTCGGCGTTGAAGAACGTCAGATGCGCATCAGCCGCGCCATTGGTGATCACGGCCAGCTGGTCGAAGCCCACGCCGAACTGGCGATGTCCGATGGCCTGCGCAAGGGCAGGGGTCACCTTCGTGAGCGCCGGGGTGCCGTCGGCACGCACAGCACCGTCGCGCGCATCCAGCATTTCTTTTTGGCGCGCATCCAGCACGACCTTTTCGCGCGCGTCTAGCACGACAAAATCATTGCCCAGCCCATGCATCTTCATGAAGGGCAAACCGTTGGTCAGATCACTATACATTCGGCGCATATAACGCGGCATTTGAAACTAATCCAGCGAGAGTGAAATTTTTCGTAAGTTTCCGCTTGACCCCAAGGCCGCACCTTTCTAGATACCCGCCTAGTGGGCCGTTAGCTCAGTTGGTAGAGCAACTGACTTTTAATCAGTAGGTCGATGGTTCGAACCCATCACGGCTCACCACTACTTTCCAGTCTGACTGGAACGGATAAAAACAGCGCCCTTCGGGCGCTGTTTTTCGTTTCAGGTGTTGGGTTTAGGGCTTAGCCCGTATGGCCATCAAAACATTTCAGCGCGATCCCTGCTTCTTGCAGGGAGGATTTGACAGCGCGGGCAATATCGACGGCTTCGGGGGTGTCGCCGTGCAGGCAGATCGTATCGATCGCGGCAGGAATTGTTTGGCCGCCCTCGGTCAGGATCGCACCGGCTTTGACCATTTTGACCATCCGTTCGCCCGCCAGTGCCGCATCGTGAATCACCGCACCGGGTTTAGAGCGGTCGACCAGCGTCGCGTCGTCGTTATAAGCGCGGTCGGCAAAGATCTCTCCGGCCCACTTACAGCCAAGCGATTGCACCGCGTCCTGCTGCGCCGTGGCGGCCAGCACCATGACGATCAGATCAGGCGCGACGCTGAGCGCGGCCTCATAAAGGTCACGGGCCAGTATCTCGTCCTCTGACGCCATATTGGCGAGCGCGCCGTGCAGTTTTAGGTGCCGCACCGATGTGCCAAGGCTGCGCGCCATGCCGACACTGGCGGCGACCTGATAGCGGACCTGATTTTGCAGCGTGCCCCGTGGCACCGACATGCGGTTGCGGCCAAAACCGGCCAGATCCATGAAACCGGGGTGCGCACCAATGCCGACGCCATTGTCACGCGCCAGCGCCATTGTGGCAGACATCACATCAGCGTCACCCGCATGGCCACCACAGGCGATGTTGGCAGAGCTGATGATTTGCAACAAAGCGGCATCATCGCCCATTTTCCACGGGCCAAAGCTTTCGCCCATATCGGCATTCAGATCGACGGTCGGCATTTAATGCTCCTCTTCAAAGGGGTTGTCGGTGGCAGAGATCGCGCCGCCCACCAGCTGATAGGCCAGCAGGTTGCGAATTTTGGCAGGGTCGCGGACCAGCGGCGTGACCTGCCCGCCAAGCGCCTTGATGTCTTGGCGGTGCTGCGTCTCAAGCGTGATGGCCTGTTCCAGCGTGATGAATTCGAACCGGATCGCGGTGCCCGATGCGGCTTGCGCCACGCGGGGCAGGTCGCGGGGAATCACGGTGCCAATGCGGGGATAGCCGCCGGTGGTCTGGCATTCGCCCATCAGCACGAAAGGTGCGCCGTCACCGGTGATCTGGATGTCGCCGGGCACGATGACCTCGGACAGGATGGACAGACCGCCCTCGGCGCTGAAACCGTCGCCGTCGTGGTCCATGCGCACGCCCATGCGGTTGGCACGCGGGTCGCGGGTAAAGGCGGTGGTCTCGAAGCGTTTGCGTTCATCAGCGGTAAAGTGGTCGGTCTGCATGCTGGCCACGACGCGCACGGTGCCGCCGTCAAAACGACTGTCGCGGGGCAGTTGCAGCCCCGTTTCGCGCGACTTGTCCGCCCCAAGGGGCAGCGCGTCGCCCGCAGCAAGCGGCTGGCCCAGACCTGCGCTTAGGTGGCTGGCCCGTGCCCCCAACAGTGTGTCAGAGGCGATGCCCCCGCCCACATGCAGATAGCCATAGGTGCCGCCCGTGGTGCCGCCAATGGTCAACTTTGCGCCCGCGGGCAGCATGTGGCTGGCGTTCCAGACGATGGCATCCCCGTCAATGTTGGCGGCCATGGTGGCCCCTGTCAGGGCGATACGGATGTCGGCGTCGGCCGTGAAGGTCCCGCCGGTGCCTGTCATCTCTATCACCGCAAGCTCGGGCGATTGGCCAAGCAGGGCGGCCCCTTCGTAAAGCGCCACGGGATCGGCGGCACCGCCCTTTGTAAGCCCTTGGGCACGCCAACCGGGACGGCCCATATCCTGTATCGTCAGGGCGGGACCGGCTTGGGAAATGGTGAGGGTCGCGCTCATGCCAGCACCTCTGTCTCTGCGCCGCCCTGGCCGGTTTCATCTGTCGCGGTGATCTTGTCATATTCGGCGCGCGATATGGAGGGGAAGCACAGCTCGTCCCCCGGTGACAGGGCAAAGGGCGTGTCGCTGCGCGGGCGGAATGTCTTGAACGCGGTCTGCCCGATATGGCGCCAGCCGGTGGGGGAGGCATTGGTGAAGATAATCAGCTGACGGATCGCCACGATCAACGCGCCGGCGGGGACGGATTTTGTCAGCCCCTGCTGGCGCGGAATATCCCAGTTCTGCGGCAGTTCGCCCATATAGGGCTGGCCGGGGGCAAAGCCGATGGTCAGCACCCGTACGCGCGCCTGCGACAGCTGTGCAATCGCCGCATCGGGGTCCAGCCCCGCAAGCTCTGCCGCTTCTTCAAGCTGTGGCGCAAGGTCGGTGCCATAGACCGTTGGCACATGCCACAGCCTCCGCCCCGTCGGCAGGTCAGAGGTGTACCAGTCGCGCGTTGCCAGCAGGTCGTGCAGCCGGTCCAGCAGGGTGTCCACCGAAGCCGCCACCAGATCGATCTGCAGGAAGGTGGACACCAGCGAGGTGCTCGTCTCTGTCACCTCGGGCCAGTCGGCGGCATCCACGGCGGCACGAAACGACAGGGCGGCGCGGTTCGCGGGCTCTGACATCGTGTCGGCAAAACGCACCAGCACGCCGGACAGGCCAACGGTCTGGATCAGGGGGAAGTCGGTCATTGGGGCACCTGCCTTAGATTTTCGGGCAGCCAGGTCGCGATGTCGGGGAAAAAGATCAGGACAAAGACCATCACCACCATAATCAGGAACATCGGCAAGGCGGCTTTGGTGATATATCCCATCTCGTGATCCGTCATGCCTTGCAGCACGAAAAGATTGAACCCGATCGGCGGCGTGATCTGCGCCATCTCGACCACGACCACAACAAAGATACCGAACCAGATCAAGTCGATCCCCGCACCGCGCACCATCGGTTCAACGACAGCCATGGTCAGCACGACCGACGAAATACCATCAAGGAACATGCCCAGTACGATATAGAATACCAGCAGCGCCATCAGCAGTTGAAAGCGCGTCAGTTCAAGCGCTGCAATCCCGTCCGCCAGCGCACGCGGCAGGCCGGTAAAGCCCATCGACAGTTTAAGAAAGGCAGCACCTGCAAGGATCAATGCGATCATGGCAGAAGTGCGCATTGCGCCCATCAGGCTTTCCTGAAAGCTGGTCCAGTTCAGCGACCCCTGCATCAACGCCAGCGCCAGCGACCCCAGCACACCGATGGCCGCCGCCTCTGTCGCGGTGGCGTAGCCCAGATACATCGACCCGATCACCACCGTGATCAGCCCGAAGACCGGCAGCAGAAAGCGCGAGTTGCGCAGCTTGGCGGCAAAGCTCATCCCTGTCTCGACGCTGGGGTTCCAGTCCTTCGAGGTCAGCGCGATAAAGGCGACATAGGCCATGAACATCAGCGCCAGAATAAGCCCTGGCAGGACGCCGGCAAAGAACAGTTCGGTGATGCTTTCGTTCACGGTGACGCCGTAAACGATCAGCGCGAGCGAGGGCGGGATCATCAGCCCCAGCGTGGCGGCACCGGCCAGCGTGCCGATGATCATCTTTTCGGGATAGTTGCGTGCCCGCAGTTCGGGGATCGACATTTTACCCACGGTTGACAGCGTCGCGGCAGACGACCCTGAAACGGCGGCAAAGACGGTGCAGCCGACGATATTGGTATGCACCAGCCCGCCGGGCAATTTCGCCAGCCACGGCGACAGCCCTTTGAACATATCCTCGGATAGCCGCGTCCTGAACAGGATCTCCCCCATCCAGATGAACAGCGGTAGCGCGGTCAGCGTCCACGAGCTGGACGAGGCCCAGATCGTCGTGACCATAGCATCGCCAACGGGGCGGGTGGTAAACAGCTCCATCCCGAACCAGGCGACGCCCATCAGCGCCAGACCAACCCAGACGCCGGTGCCCAGCAGGAACAGCAGGACAGTGATAAACAGAATGATCGCGTAAAGTTCCGTCACAGCGTCACTCCCCAAAACTTTGATCGACAAGATCGCGGGTGAGACGGTGTTCGCCTTTTACGATCAGATAGAGCAGGTTATCGGTCAGCGCGATCGCAAGGATACCACCGCCCACAACCATCACCGACTGCGGAATCCACAAGGATGTGGCGTCTTGCGACTGGCTGACTTCGTTGAATTTCCACGACCAGTAGACGAACCAATAGGCGTAGTAGGTGAAATACCACGCGATCGCCGCGGCAAGGCCGAAGCACCATATTTCAAGCAGCCGTTTCGGGCCTGCGGGCAGGGCGTTCAGCAGCACCGATACGCGGATATGCGCGCCACGGTTCAGCGCGTTGGCGAATGCGAGGAAGCTGGCGGCGGCCATCGCATAGCCGGCATAGCTTGCCGCACCGGGGAAAACCTCGCCGGTCCAGCGGGCAACCATCTGCACCACGATCAGCAGCAGGATCGCGACAAGACTGACGGCAGCCAGGGCACCAGATGCGAAATAGATGAAATCAAGCAGGCGTCGCAGGATATTCATGGGAAAGGTCTCCGGATTGGCGGATCGAACGTCAAACGGCGGCACCTGTGGGGGGTGCCGCCGTTCGTTGATTTACTGCATGGATTTGTAGCTATCGACGATCGCCTGACCGTCCTCGCCCGCATTCTCCAGCCATTCGGAGGTCATGGTGCCGCCAATGTCGCGCAGGCCGGACATCAGCTCTTCGCTCGCGGGTTCTACGGTCATGCCGCCTTCGCGCAGCCCGTCATAGGTGAACTGCGTATAGTCCTTGGAGGCTTGCAGCCCGCGCGTTTCCGCATCGCTGGCACAGGTGGTGATGATCGCCTTGTTCTCTTCCGAGACATCGTTCCACACGTCATTGTTGATCATGATGTAGTTGCGCGGCAGCCAAGCGTCGACCTCGTAGAAATGGGTCAGGCTTTCCCAGACTTTCTGGTCATAGCCGGTCGCACCGGACGAGATCATCGATTCCGCAACGCCGGTGGCAAAAGCCTGGCTTAGCTCGGCGGCTTCGATGGTGACGGGCAGCATGCCTGTCAGTTCTGCCAGACGGCTGGTGGCGTTGTTGTAGGACCGGAACTTGACGCCCTTCATGTCCTCGATCGTGTTGACCTCTTTCTTGAAGTACAGGCCCTGTGGCGGCCATGGCACGTTATAAAGCAGTGTCAGGTTCTGCTCTGCCAACAGATCTTCGATCTTGGGTTTCGCGGCTTTCCACAGCTTGTCGGACGCCTCGAAGGACGGCGCGAGGAAGGGGATGGAATCAAAGCCGAAGATCGCGTTTTCATTCTGGTGCCCCGACAGGATGCGTTCGCCCAGCTGGACCTGACCGGTCTGGATCGCGCGTTTGATGTCGGCACCCGCGATCAGCGACCCGCCGGGGTGCACGGTGATCTCGATCTCGCCCGCGGTGCCTTCGGTCACGCAGTTGGCAAATTCAACGCCGTTCTCGGAATGGAAGTTCGACGCCGAATAGGCCATCGGCATGTCCCATTTCTCAGCCGCGAAAGCGGGCAGGGCGGTGGTGACCGTCAGGGCGGCGGTCGCGACGCCTGTCATCAATGTGGTGGTTCGTTTCATGTGGTTCTCTCCTTGTTGGTATGTCTTTGGCTTGCGGGGTTAGCCCCTGCTAAACCGTTGTGGTGCATAGGGCTGTAGGTCGGTGTTGACGGGTTGCCCCATAACCAATCCTGCGACGAGGCGGCCTGTTTTGGGCCCGCCTGTCAACCCGATGTGGTGATGCCCGAAGGCGGTAAAGACCCGGCTTGTGCCAACCTGTCCGATCAGGGGCAGGCTGTCGCTGGGGGCAGGTCGGTGCCCCAGCCATTCGATTTCGCGCGTGGCCTCAAGCTGTGGAAAGGCCGCCTTGGCCTGTCGCCGCAGCAGCGCCAGCGGTGCCTTGGACGGGGCTGCGTCAAGCCCGCCGAATTCCAGAATACCCGCGCAGCGTAGGCCCTGCGCCATGGGGGTGGCAACGAATTTCCCGCTGGCGATCATCACGGGGCGCGCGGGCCCGCCCGTCGCCCCCTCGAATATCACATGATAGCCGCGTTCGCTTTCCAGCGGGACGTTCAGCCCCAGCTTGGCCATCAGCGGTTTCGACCAGACGCCGGTGGCCAGCACGATATCGTCACAGGCCATGCGGCCTTGGGTCGTCTCGACCCCGGAAATCGCGCCGCCGGACAGGTCGAAATCCTTGACCTCGGCCTGCAGGATCGTGCCACCGCCCTGTTCGAACGCCCGCGCCAGCGCGCCGACATAGCCGCCGGGGTCGCGGATAAAGCCGTGGTCCTTCATGGTGGCAAGCAGGTGAATGTCCGGCCCGAGCGTCGGTTCATACTCGTGTATCTGCGGCCCCTCGATCAGCTCTGGCGCGAACCCCGCCTCCGCCCGCAGCGCCCAGGTGTAGGCTTCGGCGTCAAACGCGGCGCGGTTTCGATAAGCGAAAACATAATCGCTGTCCCTCACCCAGTCGGACAGGCCCAAATCAGCGGTCAGGCTTTTGTGTTGGTCCACACTGTCGCTGACAATAGGCGCGAGCCCCTGCGCAATCCGGCGGGTGTCGCGGTCGTTCGCGACCCGCAGATACTTTGCCAGCCACGGCAGCAGACGCGGCAGATAGGGCAGGCGCAGGTAAAGCGGCACATCCGGGTTCAGCAGCATCGCGGGGGCTTTGGCGATCAGGCCGGGGGCGGTGACGGGTGCCACGGCGCAGGCCGCCAGCACGCCCGCGTTTCCATGCGACGTGCCTGTCCCCGGTGCCGCGCGATCAATGATCGTGACCTGCGCGCCTGCGCGTTGCAGCCAGATCGCCGATGACACACCGACAATACCCGCCCCCACGACGACCACATGGCGCGTCATGGGCGACCCTTGGGATGAAAGCAAAGACGGTTCGACATGGTTCTTGATTCCTTTCCGCTCACTTTGGCAGGGAAAAGCAATACGTCAACAAAATGTTTACAAATTGTCATCGTTGTTGCCTGCGCAGACATGTACCGCCAATTCGTTCATCGAAACGGGGTGGGTTAGCGAAGCCAGCCGTCTTCGAAGGCGATCTGACTGACGCCTGCCAGACGGATGATGCGGGCCAGCTCTGCCTCGAAGGCGGCTTGTTTGCCTTTGCCCCACCGGCTGCCCGGCTCTGGCCAAAGGGCGCGTACCACCAGCGTATCGCGGTCACGGTGTGCTTTCATATCCACCCGCGCGATGATGCTGTCGCCCTGCAGGATCGGAAAAACATAATAGCCATAGACCCGTTTGGGCGCGGGCACGAACATCTCTATCCGGTAGCGGAAGCCGAACAGACGTTCGGCGCGTTTGCGATCGCGCAAAGCCGGGTCAAAGGGGCTAAGCACACGCAGCCGTGCGGTCGGAGCCATGTCTATCGCGGGGTCGCTTGCCAGACCGGGACGGGCAAAGCTGCGATGGATTGTGCCGTCGGCGCCCGCGATCTGCACCTGCTCGACACGTCCGGCGGCCTGTTCCCGTTGGACCCATGCCTTCGCCTCTGCCGGAGAGATATGCGCCCAGAATGCCGCCAGCTCCCCCGGTGTGGCAAATCCCAGACGATCCAGCGCGCCGTTGCAGCACCAATCGATGGTCTGCGCCTCGTCCGGTGCCTGCGACGGGTCGCATAGCGCCGCGTCAATCACCCGCTCTGTCAGGTCATAGCGTTTCTGGAAACCGTCCCGCCCCACGACGCAAAGCGCACCGGCGCGCCACAGATATTCCAGCGCGGTTTTGGAGGGATGCCAATCCCACCACCCGCCGTTCGAGCGCGGTTCATCCTGCCCGACATCAGACGACGACACCGGCCCCTGTGCGCGGATCTGGTCCAGCACGGTCTGGAACCGCCCCTCGAAATCATGTTGGTGCCAGTTCTTGTACCGCTGGCGCAGCATCTGCGCGTCCCGCTGGCGGCGCAATTCCCAATGGGGGTAGTATCCCATCGGGATCACCGCGGCGTCATGGGTCCAGTGCTCAAACAGCGCCCCATCGCGTTCATACAGCGTCTTCAACGCTTGCGGGCGATAGCGTTGGCGGCGCGAGAACAGGATCAGGTCATGCGCCCGCGCCACGGTATTGATGCTGTCCAACTGCACAAAGCCCAGCCCCTGGATCAGCTGCAACAGGTCGTTCCCGCTGGCGGGCCCCTGGGGCGCATCGCTCAGCAGATGGCGATGCAGAAAGATGCGACGGGCGTCGCGGTTGCCGATCAGCGGCAGGGTCATACCTTGCGGTTGCGGCGCAGCGTGTCCCCCAGCGACAGGGTCGGTGTCAGGGTAATCTGCGTCTGCAGGTCGGGGTCCGGTTCATCCAGTGTATCGTTCAGAATGATACGCGCCGCCGCCTGTCCGATCTCGAGCCGACAGGCGTCCATCGTGGCAAGCTGACGGGGCAAGCCCTGTAGCAGTTCGACGTTGTTGAAACCGGCCAGGCCGATCTGGCCCGGAATATCGATGCCCTGATCGATCAGATATAGCAATCCGCCGGCACCGATCATGTCGTTTGAATAATACAGGAAATCCAGCTCGGGCGACCGTTCCAGCATGTCTTGCGTCATCTCGCGCCCCTTGGCCAGCGCAGAGCCGCCAGAGTAGAACGCGCGGTCCTCGATCTCTATCCCGGCTTTGGCGAGCCCTTCGGTAAACCCTTCGAACCGTTTGCGGGCGCGGTGGTCGAGCGGCATCTTGGTGCCCATGAAACCGATGTGCTCATAGCCTTCCTTGAGGATCGCCTTGGCCATTTCCTGCCCCGCACGGCGGTGCGAGATGCCGACCATCGCATCAATCGGGTGCCCGTCAACATCCATGATCTCGACTACGGGGATCCCCGCATTTTTGAGCATGGCACGCGTCGCATCGCTATGTTCCAGCCCCGCGATGATCACGCCCGAGGGCCGCCACGACAGCATTTCATAGAGAACTCGTTCTTCTTTTTCGGGCATATAGTCGGTGACGCCCACGACCGGCTGCAGCGGCGTGTCTTCAAGCACTTGATTGACGCCGTTCAGCACCTCGGGAAAGACCATGTTCGACAGCGACGGGATAATCACCGCGACAAGGTTCACCCGTTGGGACGCCAGCGATCCGGCAATCTGGTTGGGCACATACCCCAGCTCTTTCGCCGCAGCCAGCACCCGCCGCCGCGTCGCCTCGGACACGTCACCGCGTTTTCGCAGAACCCGGCTGACCGTCATTTCCGACACCCCGCAGGCATCGGATACATCACGAAGGGTCAACGGGCGTTTCGGAGGCTGTGTCAAAGGCGCTTGTCCTGCTTGAAAGTGGTATTCTATCAACAGCGTAGTGCGTCGGTCGGGCGCAGGCAATCACCATATCAAGCCCCCCACCACAGCGCTGCCATACCACCGTGCAGTGTGGCTGGATCACCACCCCGTTTTGCGCTAAGCCAAACCCGTGGCCCCGTGGCTCAACTGGATAGAGCAGCCCCCTCCTAAGGGGCAGGTTGCAGGTTCGAATCCTGCCGGGGTCGCCATTACTACCTGAGAACGTGACCTATTTGCGGGGAAAGCCGAACGCGTGGAGGTAAGGGGGCGGCCTAACGTCATCGGCCAGCAGGACGTATTCGACACGGCGTGCAGCGATTGCGCATTTAATGATGGCAGAATGCGAGACGTTCTCACGGTCTGCGCGAAACCGGACCTCGACGCCATCAGCGGCGAAGGTCCGGAGCGATACTTGTGAGCAGACCGTGCCTTATGCAGGCTGTAACCTGTGCCTCGTGGCTGTCAGTCTGCGATTGTCACGCCGATTTTGCCCATATGCGACTTTTCCAGAAATGCCTTCTGCGCCGCGTGCAAGTCAGCCAAGGGATAGGTTTCGGCGACCACGGGCCTGATCTCGCCTGCTTCGATGTAGCTGACCAAATCAGTGAATACGCTTGGGGCTTGCCGGGTGCTCCCGATGAGGGTCAGATCCTTGAGGTAGAGGGTCCGCAGATCAAGTTCGACGATCGGACCGGCAATCGCGCCCGACGTGACGTAGCGCCCCCGTGGCACCAAAGCATCAAGCAGTTCGGGCCAGCGCGGCCCCCCTACAAGGTCGAGCACGACGTCGAAGGCGTCATCCGGATAAGGCTCATTGCGGTCGATCACCGCATCCGCGCCGAGGGTTTTCAGCGCGTCCATTTTCGCCGGACTGGTAGAGGCCGTGACATGGGCGCCGCGCCGCTTGGCCAGTTGCACCGCCGCCGATCCGACGCCGCCGGATGCGCCGGTGATCAAGACGCGCTCGTCCCCCAATCCAGCGCGTTGGATCATGCCTTCGGCGGTGGAGAATGCGCAAGGAAAGGACGCGAGCTCGACATCCGAAAGCGGGCTTTCGATCCGTAGTGCGTTTTCCTCGCCCACGGTGGTGTATTCCGCGAAGCCGCCATTGCGCTCGGAGCCGAAGGTCACAAGCGCATCTGGTCCGGCACCGGCCGGACGATACATCGGCCGCACCAGCACGCGCTGACCGATCCGCGCCGCGTCCACACCGCCCCCGACCGCAACGATCTCTCCGCAGCAATCCGCGCCCTGGATGCGCGGAAAGCTGAGCGCACCGGACCAGCCGCCGTCGGCATCAGACGCCCCCGCGTAGCCCTCGGTTGCGGCCGAACCCGTGTCGCCCCGCACCGCTTTCGAATACCAGCCGGTTCGGGTGTTGACGTCGGTGTTGTTCACCGCCGAGGCGCCCACACGGATCAATACCTCGCCAGCTTCCGGTTGCGGAACCAAAACGTCGTCACACCATTCAAGCTTGTCCAGCCCGCCATGGCCGGTGAGGCGTACAGCTTTCATCGTTTCAGGAAGCGTCATAGGGGAAATCTCCGATGTAGAATGATTGCTCTACTTGCGTAGGTAGAGGGATCGCTCTACATCGTCAAGCATGACCGATATGATGAGCAAGATATCCGCAGGGCTTGAACGCGCCTTCGCCAATCGGGGCTTTGCCGAGCCTAGCGTCGAAGACCTGCGGGATGCTGCGGGCGTGAGCCTTCGCACGCTTTACAAATACACGCCGTCGCGGGCGGAAATGGTGCTTGCTGCGTTGGAGAACCGGCACCAGCGCTATCTCGCCCGCGTGTTTGATGACCTGCCAGAGGAGCCGAGCGAGGCGCTTGATACGATACTGACTCGCGTTGGAAACTGGATGGTGACCGAGAGCGCGCATGGCTGCCTCTTTCATGCTGCAGTGGCCGCTGAACCGGGCAGTAAGCCGCTTCGCAACTTACTGGAACGTCACAAGGCAGAGGTCGCGGAAAGGGCCGCAGCGGCGACCGCGTTGAAGGGGGCCGATACCGATCTGTTGTTGATCATCGAAGGGCTGACGCAAGCATGGCCCCTGCATCATGAGGCCGCGCTGGATGCGGCCAAGCGATTAGGTCTTTCGCTGCTGCCACCGGATCATTGACGGCCCCACAGCCGGATGTCGTGGTGGTACCACGTTCCGGCCCGCTTGTGCTTCTGCCCATAGCTCTGGTGTACACCTGTATGGCTGGCACCGCTGTAGTCGAGCGACTGTTTTATTCTGCACAACAGATTGGCACATGCGTATTTTCTGCGCACTGTTTGGGCTAAGCGTGTCGTAAGCCGCTGGCGCACGAGGGATGCCGGATTGAAGTTGCACCGATGATCGCGGATCAAAATGCATGAATGCAGATCTGCGTATCCTGGTTGTAGAGCCAAACCCCGAGCGCGTGCGTGACATCGTGGATGCACTGCGCGAAGCGGGTTGGTCTGACGTCAAGGCTTTGCTGCAGATGTCGGAGCTGAACCAGACGGTGAGGGAATTTTCACCGGATATCGTTCTTATCGACCTGACAAACCCGGACCGCGATACGCTTGAACATATCTCTCATGCGACCGAGACGACCAAGCGGGCGGTCGCGCTGTTTGTGGACCAGACGGATGAGAACCTGACGCAGGCGGCGCTGAATGCCGGGGTCAGCGCCTATGTGGTGGATGGTCTTCAGATGGACCGGATCAAACCCGTGCTGCAAACGGCCATCGCGCGCTTTAAAATGATGCGTCAATTCCACTTTGAACTGAATGCTGCCAAGCAAGCGCTGGAGGATCGCAAGACGATCGATCGCGCAAAGGGGATCTTGATGCGTCAACGCGGCATGTCCGAGGATGACGCTTATAAGCTGCTGCGCACCACCGCGATGAGCCAGAATCGCAAGGTCATCGATGTGGCGCAAGCATTGGTGACGGCAGCGGATCTGTTGTCATGAGCGAGGTTGTTCTGAACTGTGGCTATGTCCCGTTGGTTGATTGCGCCCCGCTGGTCATCGCGAAAGAGCTGGGATTTGCTGCCGAACAGGGGCTCGCGCTTAATCTTTTGCGTCAGCCTTCGTGGTCTGCGCTGCGCGATATGCTGGCACTGGGGCATCTGGATGCGGCGCATATGCTGTCGCCAATGCCGGTGGCCATGTCCATCGGGATGGGTGGATTGCCCGCGCGGGTAGATGCGCTGATGGTCTTGTCCGTGAACGGCACGGTGTTCGGCGTCTCTAACGCTGTTGCTTCCGCATTGGAGGATGTGCGCTTTGGGGACACGACTGCATTGCTGTCGGGGCTCAGCGCGCGCGGTGCCAAACCGCTGCGTGTGGGTATCCCCTTCCACTATTCTATGCACCGGCTGCTGCTGTCCTATTGGGCCGCGCAAGCGCCCGACCTGCAGATCGAGGAGGTCACCGTGCCGCCGATGCGCATGGCGGATGCGGTCTCGGACGGGTTTGTCGACGCCTTTTGGGTGGGCGAGCCCTGGGGCGGCGTGGCCGTGCAGAATAATGTGGCCAAGCTGATGATGGCGGGCCGCGATGTCTGGCAGTTCGCGCCGGAGAAGGTACTTGCCGCGCGCCATGAGTGGGCCTCGCAGAACGAGGACAGCGTGCGTCGTCTGATGCGGGCGGTATACCAAGCGTCGGCCTGGCTTGATGCGCCGGGAAACAAGCCGCTGGCGGTTGAGATTTTGGGGCGCAGTGAACACCTGAGCATGTCGCCCGATTTGATCGATCCGGCGCTGACCGGGCATATCGTCCCCCGAACGGGGGCCTCTCCGGTCACGGTGGACCGGTTCTTGCAGTTCCACAGCCATGCCGCCTCTTTCCCGTGGCGCAGTCAGGCGGCGTGGATCGCGCATCACCTTGGTGCCGACGCCGCGGGAATCGAGAAAGCCAAAACCTGTTTTCGCGCCGATCTTTTCCGCCAGAATCTGTCTGATATCGGCGCTGATATGCCCCAATCCTCCGAGAAAACGGAGGGGGCGATGACGTTGCCAACATCCGTAGCATCTGCACGGGGAGAGATGATTCTTTCGCCTGACGCCTTTTTTGACGGCAGAACGTTTGATTTCACCGCAGCTGTGCGATGAATTCTTAAGCGGCTTTTGCATGGGCCTCTGAAAAGCTGCCGCAATGCAGAAAATTCGTTGCGTGAAGCCGCGTCTATGAGCCACCCTTGATGCCAAGGGACAACGTTGTCCGACCTATACCGCTGACCAATGCTGGTCGCACATCACTCAGAGCAATGCCGCTCGTACGGAGCACGGATTTCTTCCCCGTGAACCATACGTGCGGCTTTTTTCGTTTCTGCCCTTCGGGGCCATGAAAGGACATGACCCATGAAAAATACATTCACACTCCTGCTCGCCTCGACAAGTCTGCTGGCGACGGCGGCGTCGGCCGAAATGCTGGCGCTCGAGAAAGAGGAGCTGACCTTTGGCTTTATCAAGCTGACCGATATGGCACCTTTGGCTGTGGCCTACGAGCTGGGATATTTTGAGGACGAGGGGCTTTTTGTCAGGCTTGAGGCGCAGGCCAACTGGAAAGTGCTGCTGGACGGCGTGATCGACGGCCAGCTGGACGGCGCGCATATGCTGGCGGGCCAACCGCTGGCGGCAACGATCGGCTATGGCACCAAAGCGCATATCATCACGCCCTTCTCGATGGACCTGAACGGCAATGCGATCACCGTTTCCAATGACATCTGGGACGAGATGAAGCCGAACGTGCCCACGATGGACGATGGTCGGCCGCAGCATCCCATCAGCGCCAGAGCTTTGGCTCCGGTGGTCGAAGGCTACAAGGACCGCGGCGAGCCGTTCAATATGGGCATGGTCTTTCCCGTTTCGACCCATAACTACGAGATCCGGTACTGGCTTGCGGCGGGCGGACTGAAGCCCGGCTACTATAGCGCGCAGGATATTTCCGGTCAGATTGATGCGGATGTGCTGCTGTCCGTGACGCCGCCACCGCAGATGCCTGCGACAATGGAAGCGGGGACGATATCGGGCTACGCCGTGGGGGAGCCTTGGAACCAGCAGGCGGTTTTCAAAGGGATCGGCGTGCCGGTGATCACCGACTACGACATGTGGAAAAACAACCCCGAGAAGGTCTTTGGCATTACCGCCGAGTTTGCCGAGGAAAACCCCAACACCACGCTCGCCTTGACCAAGGCACTGATCCGCGCGGCAATGTGGCTTGATGCCAACGACAACGCCAACCGCGAGGAAGCGGTGGAGATGTTGTCGCGCTCTGAATATGTGGGCGCGGATGCGGATGTGATCGCCAACTCCATGACCGGCTTTTTCGAGTTCGAGAAAGGGGATGTGCGCCCCGCCCCCGACTTCAACGTCTTCTTCCGCTACAATGCGACCTATCCGTTCTATTCAGACGCGATCTGGTATCTGACCCAGATGCGTCGCTGGGGCCAGATCGACGAGACGAAGCCGGATGAATGGTATTTCGAGACGGCTGCAGACGTGTATCGCCCGGACATCTACCTACAGGCCGCAAGGCTGCTGGTGGACGAGGGTATGGCCGACGAAGCGGCGTTCCCTTGGGATAGCGACGGCTTCAAAGCACCGACACCGGCTGCCGATATCATCGACGGGATCAGCTACGACGGGCGCGCGCCGAACGCCTATATCGACAGCCTGCCCATCGGTCTGAAGTCCGGTCAAACGGTCGTCGACAGCAAGGTCGAAGGCTAAACCCCGCCCCCGCGCTTTGCCACACCGCAAAGCGGAAGGGGGGAGGGAGCCACTTTCATCAAAAGCAGCAATTGGACAGCCGATATGACCGCGATTGACACAAACACACTCGATATCGAAGCCCGCCGCGCGCGGCGCTTTGCCCGGATCAACAAGGCTGACGCATGGTTCAGCGTCTTTGGCCTGTCTTGGATGACACCGATCCTGAAGGCCGCCGCGGGGGATAATCCGCGCGCGCAGGCGGGCGAGATCTGGCGGCTTCTGGGCGTGCCGCTCTTGGCGATTGCGATCTTCCTGACCCTCTGGGCAAGCCTGGCCCCCAAGGTTCAAACCTCGCTCGGGGCTGTGCCGGGCCCTGCCCAAGTCTGGGAGCAGGTGGGCGAGTTGCATCAGGACGCCATCCGCGAGGGCGAACGCGAAGCCGCCTTCTACGAGCGGCAAGAGGCGCGCAACGCCAAGCATATCGCAAGTGGCAACGCAGATCGTGTGCGTGATCGCGCCTATACAGGCAAGCCAACCTACTACGACCAGATCTGGACCTCGATCAAAACGGTGCTTTTCGGTTTTCTCATTGCGTCGATCGTTGCGATCCCGTTGGGCATTGCTGCGGGCTTGTCTGTAACAGCGAATGCGGCGCTGAATCCGCTGATACAGATCTTCAAGCCGGTCTCGCCACTGGCATGGCTGCCCATCGTGACCATGATCGTATCAGCCGTCTATAGCACCAATGACGGTATGTTCTCCAAGTCGTTCCTCATCTCGGCGATCACCGTTACGCTCTGCTCGCTCTGGCCCACGCTGATCAATACATCCCTTGGCGTCGCCAGCATCGACAAGGATCTTGTCAGCGTCAGTCGCGTGCTGAAAATGAATACCTATACCAAGATCACCAAACTGGTGCTGCCCTCGGCGCTGCCATTGATCTTTACCGGGCTGCGGCTGTCGCTTGGTGTGGGCTGGATGGTTTTGATCGCGGCGGAAATGCTGGCGCAGAACCCCGGGCTTGGAAAATTCGTATGGGATGAATTCCAGAACGGCAGCTCGCAAAGTCTGGCGCGGATCATGGTCGCGGTGCTGACCATCGGCATCATCGGCTTCCTTCTGGACCGTGTAATGTATGCGCTCCAGTCCATGTTCACCTTCTCGAATAACCGGTGATCGATATGGGTATCTTGAACTTCAACAATGTCACCAAAACCTATGGCACCCAACCCGTTCTCAAGGACATCTCCCTTGAGGTTGCCGAAGGTGAATTCGTCGTCATCCTCGGGTTCTCGGGCACCGGCAAGACCACGTTGATCAATCTGATGGCGGGGCTTGAGCAGCCGACCTCGGGCAGCGTGACCTACAAGGGAAAGCCCATCACCCAACCGGGCCGCGAACGCGGTGTGATCTTTCAGAACTATTCTTTGATGCCGTGGCTGACGGTGCAGGGCAACGTCAGGCTTGCTGTCGATACGATGTTTCCTGATCTCTCCAAACTCGAACGGGCGGCCAAGGTCGATCACTATGTCAACATGGTGGGCCTGTCCCATGCGGCCACGCGCCGCCCTGCTGAATTGTCCGGTGGGATGCGCCAGCGGGTCAATGTGGCACGCGCCCTGGCGATGGACCCCGAAATGCTGCTGCTGGATGAGCCGCTGTCGGCGCTCGACGCCCTGACCCGCGCCAATCTCGCGGATGAGATCGAGGCGATCTGGGACGAAGACAAGAAAACCTGCGTCCTGATCACCAATGATGTGGATGAAGCGATCATTCTGGCGGATCGGATCATCGCCCTTAATCCGGACGGCACGCTTGGGGACGCATTCAAAGTCGACATTCCGCGCCCCCGCGACCGGATTGCGATGAACAATGATGCGGCATTCAAGGCGCTGCGCGGACAGGTCACGACCTATCTGATGGACATCGGCATCGCCGCGAAAGTCGAAGAAACGCGTATGCTGCCCAATGTCACGCCGATCCATTCAGTGCCCGCGGCAGTCTCCAAAGCGCAGGAAGGTGCCATCCAGGAAAAATTCCTGAATTTCTCGCAGCTCGACAAGGTGTATCCGACGCCGAAAGGACCGCTGACCGTGGTCGAGAACTTTGATCTCAAGATCAACAGGGGCGAATTTATCTCGCTGATCGGGCATTCGGGCTGCGGTAAATCCACTGTGCTGACGATGGCTGCGGGGCTGAACCCGATCTCGAAAGGTGCGATCCGTCTGGACGGGTGGAACGTCCAAGGTGCAGACCCCGAACGCGCCGTCGTGTTCCAGTCGCCCAATCTGTTCCCGTGGCTCTCGGCCAAGGAGAACGTCGCAATTGGTGTCGACAAGGTCTATCCCCGCGCGTCGCAGGCGGAACGTCAGGATGTGGTGGAATACTACCTTGAACGTGTCGGGCTGGCAGACAGTATGGACAAGAACGCCGCCAGCCTGTCGAACGGGATGAAACAGCGCGTCGGCATTGCCCGTGCCTTTGCCCTATCGCCCAAACTGCTGCTTCTGGATGAACCTTTCGGCATGCTCGACAGTCTGACACGCTGGGAATTGCAGGAAGTGCTGATGGAAGTCTGGTCGCGCACCAAAGTGACGGCGATCTGCGTGACCCATGATGTGGACGAGGCGATCCTGCTGGCCGACCGCGTGGTGATGATGACCAACGGACCCCAAGCCACCATCGGCAAGATCACCGACGTAAACCTGCCGCGTCCACGCACCCGCAAGGCGCTGCTCGAACACCCCGACTATTACAGCTACCGGCAAGAAGTGCTCGATTTCCTCGAGGAATACGAACACGGCAATGCGCCGAAATCACCTGCCTCCGGCGGGACACCGAAACCCAAAGCAATCGCGGCGGAGTGAGACCATGAAACAGAAACTTGTCGTAATCGGTGCCGGTATGGCCTCCGGTCGGGTGCTGGAGCATCTTCTGGAACAGGACCGCGATGCCTATGACATCACCCTTTTCAACGCAGAGGCACGGGGCAACTACAACCGCATCATGCTGTCCCCGGTCCTGTCGGGAGAGAAGACCTATGCCGACATCGTGACCCATGATGCTGGATGGTACGCCGAAAATGACATCACCTGCCGTTTTGGCGAAAAGGTGCTGGAAATAGACCGCGCAGCAAAGACGGTAACGGGCGAGAACGGCACGGTGTCCTATGACAAGCTGGTTCTGGGCACCGGATCGAACCCCTTTATGATCCCTTTGCCGGGTCACGATCTGGAAGGCGTCATCGCCTACCGCGATCTGGAAGACACCGAACGGATGATGGGGTTGGGCGAAGGCAGTAGATGCGTCGTGATCGGCGGCGGGCTGCTGGGGTTGGAGGCGGCGGCAGGCATGGCGGCACGCGGCGTCGACGTGACCGTTGTGCACATCATGGGGCATTTGATGGAGCGGCAATTGGACGAGGCCGCAGGATATCTGCTACGCCGCGCCCTGACGGATAAGGGCATCACCGTCAAATGCGCCGCAAACTCCCAGGAAATTTTGGGCGAGAACGGAAAGGTCCGTGCCCTGCTGCTGGATGACGGGACGGAACTGCCCTGCGATTTGCTGGTCATGGCCGTGGGCATCCGCCCCAACGTGGCCCTCGGGCAGGGCGCAGGCTTGGCGGTTGGAAAGGGCATCCATGTGGATGACCAGATGGTGACCTCCGACGTCGATGTGCTGGCTGTCGGGGAATGCGTGGAACATAATGGCGCGCTGTTCGGTCTGGTGGCACCGCTGTACGATCAGGCAAAGGTGGCGGCGCAGACCCTGCTGGGGCAGTCATCGACCTTTGTCCCGAAAGAGCTGTCGACCAAGCTCAAGGTGACGGGCTGTGATCTGTTCAGTGCGGGCGATTTTGCCGATGGCGAGGGGCGCGAGGATATCGTCTTTCGCGATCCGGCGCGGGGTGTCTATCGCCGTCTGGTGATCAAGAACAACGTGGTGATCGGGGCGGTGATGTATGGCGACACCGCCGACAGCAACTGGTTCTTTGGCCTGATACGCGACAAGACCGACATCGCGGACATGCGCGATACGCTGATTTTTGGCCCGGCCTACCAAGGGGGGACCCCCCTGGACCCTTTAGCAGCTGTTGCAGCCTTACCGCGTGACGCGGAGATCTGTGGCTGCAACGGTATCTGCAAAGGACAAATTGAAGACGCCATCGCGGCGGGCGCCTCTGATCTGGGCGCGATCAAAGCGACGACCAAGGCCAGCGCATCCTGCGGGACGTGCACCGGGTTGGTCGAACAGGTATTGGCGGTCACGCTGGGGGATGATTTCGTCTTGCCTGCCGCGGCGTCGATCTGCGGCTGCACCGACATGACCCACGAAGACGTGCGGCGGATGATCAAGTCGCAGCGACTGACCTCGATGCCGGCGGTCTGGCAGGAATGCGGGTGGAAGACGCCCGACGGCTGCCATGTCTGCCGCCCCGCGTTGAACTTCTATCTGCTTGCCGATTGGCCGCTGGAATATCGCGACGATCCGCAATCGCGTTTCATCAACGAACGCAAACACGCCAACATCCAGAAGGACGGCACCTACAGCGTTGTGCCGCGCATGTGGGGTGGGATCACCACGCCGGACGAACTGCGTGCCATTGCCGATGCGGCAGATAAATACAGGGTGCCGACGGTCAAGGTCACCGGCGGGCAGCGGATCGACCTATTGGGTGTAAAAAGCGAGGATCTGCCCGACATCTGGGCCGATCTGAACGCGGCCGGCATGGTGTCGGGACATGCCTATTCCAAAGGGCTGCGCACGGTCAAAACCTGTGTCGGTACGGATCATTGCCGCTTTGGCACCCAGGACAGCACCGGACTGGGCATCCAGCTTGAGAAAGAGCTCTGGGGGGCCTGGACGCCGCATAAGCTGAAACTCGGGGTGTCGGGCTGCCCGCGCAATTGCGCAGAAGCGACCTGCAAGGACATCGGGGTCATCTGTGTCGACAGCGGATACCAGATCAGCATCGGCGGGGCGGCCGGTATGGACGTCAGGGAAACCGAATTGCTGATCCAGGTGCCGACCGAGCAAGAGGCGATCAATGTGATCAAGGCGGTGACCCAGCTGTATCGCGAGAATGCCAAATACCTTGATCGCATTTACAAATGGATGGCCAAGGTCGGTCTGGACTGGATCAAGGAACGGGTTGCTGCCGAAGGCGACGCTTTGGTTGATCGCTTCGATCTGAGCCAAACGATTTACCGCAAAGACCCGTGGGCCGAACACGTGACCCAGCAGGCCGAGCGCTACAAACCCCTTGCAACCCTGTCACTGGAGGCTGCGGAATGACCAGCTGGATCGATATCGCAGCCCTTGAGGAGGTGCCACAGCGCGGTGCGCGTATGATCAAGACCACGCTTGGCTGTGTCGCGGTGTTCCGCACCGCCGAGGATGAAGTCTTTGCGCTTGATAATGCCTGTCCGCACAAGGCCGGCCCGCTGGCCGAAGGCATCGTGCATGGCAAATCCGTAACTTGCCCGCTGCACAACTGGGTATTCTCTCTCGAGACCGGAGAGGCGCAGGGCGCGGACGCGGGCCGCGTCGCGACCTATCCGGCGCGGGTGGAAGGCGGGCGCATCCTGCTGGACCGGACGTTCCTGCAAGCGCGGAGCGCCGCATGACCCTCACGCGCACCACTTGCCCTTATTGCGGTGTAGGTTGCGGTGTGCTGGCGGCCGCCGATGGTACAATCAAGGGGGATCCGGATCATCCGGCCAACTTCGGGCGGCTCTGCTCCAAAGGCGCTGCCTTGGGGGAAACCATCGATCTGGACGGGCGGCTTTTGCATCCGCAGATCAACGGGGTGCGGGCAAACTGGGATACGGCGCTGGATATGGTGGCGCAGAGGTTCAGCGATGCCATCGCGCAGCATGGGCCGGAAAGCGTCGCCTTCTACGCCTCGGGCCAGATGCTGATCGAGGACTATTATGTCGCCAACAAGCTGATGAAGGGGTTCATCGGGGCGGCCAATATCGACACGAATTCACGTTTGTGCATGGCGTCCTCTGTCGCGGGGCACAAGCGTGCCTTCGGCACCGATACCGTTCCCGGCACCTATGAAGATCTGGAGCAAGCCGATCTGGTTGTGCTTGTCGGGTCCAATCTGGCGTGGTGCCATCCGGTCCTGCACCAGCGTATTGCCGCCGCAAAGCAGGCGCGCCCCCATATGCGGATCGTCAATGTCGATCCGCGCCGGACGGCGACCACCGATCTGGCGGATGTGCATCTGAGGATCGCCCCCGACGGGGATGTTGCCTTGTTCAATGGGTTGCTGGCGTATCTGGCAGAGACCGGAAAACTCGACAAGGCCTATACGGAAAACCATGTGAACGGGCTGGACGCGGCGCTGGCGGCGGCCCAGGCCAGTGATCCGGCGGACAGCGGGTTGAACGCTCGGGAACTGGCCGATTTCTATGCGCTTTGGGCAAACACGCCCAAAGTCGTCACCGCCTACTCACAAGGCGTCAACCAATCGGTCTGCGGCACGGATAAGGTGAACGCGATCCTGAATTGCCATCTTGCCACAGGGCGCATCGGCAAGGCGGGGATGGGCCCTTTCTCATTGACCGGCCAGCCCAATGCCATGGGGGGACGCGAAGTTGGCGGTCTGGCCAATATGCTGGCAAACCACCTAGAGATTGGGGATGAAGCGCACCGCAGCGCGGTGCAGGGATTCTGGCAAAGCCCGACGATCTGCACCAAACCGGGACTGAAGGCTGTCGATCTGTTCGAGGCCTGTGCCAATGGGCAGATCAAGGCACTGTGGGTGATCTCGACCAACCCCGCGGTGTCGTTGCCTGATGCCGATGGCGTGGCGGCGGCAATTGCAAATGTGCCCTTTGTTGTTACGTCTGACATCATGGAGAAGACGGATACCAACGCTTTGGCTGACGTCCTGCTGCCCGCCACCGGTTGGGGTGAAAAAGACGGCACCGTGACCAATTCCGAACGGCGCATTTCGCGCCAACGCGCCTTTCTGCCCGCCCCCGGTGATGCGCGGCCCGACTGGAAGATCATCAGCGACGTGGCCAAGCGTATGGGGTTTTCGGATGCCTTTTCCTATGGCTCATCCGCGGATGTCTTTGCCGAATATGTCGCGCTTGATCAGGCTGCTTCGGCCTTCCCGCGCGATCTTGATCTGAGCATTTTTGCCGATGCGGATTACGCGAAAATGGTGCCGACCCAATGGCCGCGAAACGGGGCGCGTTTCTTTGCGAACGGGCAATATTATCATCCTGACGGCAAGGCGCAGATGGTTGCCGTGACATCCCCTGTGTCGCTGAATTCACGCTTTACGCTCAATACCGGACGGAACCGCGACCAGTGGCACACGATGACGCGCACGGGCAAATCGGCGCGGCTTGGGGCACATCTGGCCGAACCTTATGTAGAGATGAACCCAGTTGATGCCGCCGCATTGGGGGCGCTCCCCGGGGCGTTGATCGCGCTGCAAAACAGCCGTGGTCGTGTTTTGATGCGGGCGTTGATCACCCCGCGCGTGGCGCAAGGCGCGTTGTTCGCGCCAATGCACTGGACCCGTCAGCGCAGCACCGCGGGCACGGTCAATAGCGTCATGACGCCGCTGACCGATCCGATTTCAGGTCAACCCGCCTTGAAGGCCAGCGCTGTCACTGCCGAGGTTTTCAAGGCGAAATGGTACGGCTTTCTGGCAAGCATCGCGGAACCCGCCCCGCGCACCACCTATGCCGCCGTGGCCCGCACCAATACCGGCTGGCAGGCAGAGCTGGCGGGCAGCAAAAGCCCCGAGGATTGGGAGGCAGAGGCTCGCCTTCTGACGGGGCAGGCGGAGGGTGATCTCTCGCTCCAGTCCGACGCGGCAACCGGCGGCGTTCGGATTGCGATAACCCAAGGTGGGCGGATCACCGGGCTGCTTTTCGTATCCCCCAATCCGGTGGTCGTCTCGCGCAGTGCGATTATCGCGCTGATCGGGACGGACACATCCGCGTTGGCAGCGCTCGCCGGGCGCAATGCCGCTGACCGGCCGGACCCGGGTGCTACGGTCTGTGCCTGCTTTGATGTGGGGCGCAACACCTTGCTGGCCGCGATCGCCGGCGGGGCCTCTACCGTCGCGGCCTTGGGCGACGCCACCTGCGCGGGGACAAACTGCGGGTCGTGCAAACCCGAACTCGCCGCCCTGCTGGATCAGACCTTGCAACGGATGGCCGCAGAATGAGCTTGGCCTCCTATGTCCGGATCGTCGCGCGCGGCAAGGGGCGTGCCCGCGCTATGACCTTGGCCGAAGCTCAGGACGCCATGGCGCTGATCCTACGCGGTGATGCTGCCCCCGAAGCGGTCGGCGCGCTGTTGATGGTCATGCGTCTGCGCGGCGAAACCCCCGAAGAGATTGCCGGTTTCACCGCCGCATTGCGCGCACATGTGGTGGGCAAACTGCCCAAAGTGGATCTGGACTGGCCGTCCTATGCCGCAGGCCGCAGCCGGGGGGTGCCGCTGTTCCTGCTTGCTGCGCGGCTGGTGGGGCAGGCCGGTTACAGCATTTCGATGCACGGGTGGAATTCGCATCAATCGGCCAATGCATCGGTGCGCGAGGTCATTGATCTTGCCGGGCCGCAGGTGGCCTATACCCCGCTTGAAACCCTAAGCCCTGCGGCTTTCAGCATCTTGAACCTGCGCGATACACTCGGCCTCAGATCGTGCTTCAATACGGTATTGCGGATGTGGAACCCGTCCGAGGCCCCGGCGACGGTGCAAGGCGTGTTCCACCAGTCCTACCGCAGCCTGCAGGCCCAAGCCGCGCAGCTATTGGGCCAGCATGATCTGAGCATCATCAAAGGGGGCGGCGGCGAATTCGAGCGGCATCCCTCCAAGGACATCACCCTGTTCGGCCTGCGCGACGGGGCGCATATCCAGCAGACCGCCGCGCCAATCCTGGATGACACCCGGCGTTTGCATGAAACAGGCGATATCATCGACCTACACGGCCTGTGGCAGGGGCGCGTGGACGATCCTTTCGCAATCGCCACGGTGACCGGCACTGCGGCACTTGCGCTGTGGACGCTGAAGGCGTCTCCGACGCTCTCTCAAGCCGACCAAATGGCGCGCAGCCTTTGGGACCAGCGACACCAGTCAAAGGAGCAATCCGCATGAAGACATTTCCAATGTTCCTGCAAATGGCGGGCCGCCGCGTCGTGATCATGGGCGGAGGCGAACAGGCCGCCCAGAAGGCGCGACTGATCCTGAAAACCGAGGCGACGGTCGAGATCTGGGCGGCCACATTCGATGCCGAACTGTCGGACCTTGCTGCATCGGGCCGTGTCACACTTCACGACGGTCCAATCACTCCGAACAGCTTTTCAGACACCGCGCTGGCCTTTATCGCCACTGGCTGCCCTGGTGCTGACATGGCGCTGCATGTTTTGGCCAAAGAGGCCGGGGCGGTTGTGAACGTCGTCGACCAGCCACAGCTTTGCGATGCGATCACGCCTTCCATCGTGGACCGTGATCCGGTGGTCGTGGCCATCGGCACCGAGGGGACAGCCCCGGTGCTGGCCCGCCAGATCAAGACGAAAGTAGAGGAAATGCTGGAGCCGCGGCTGGGGGATCTTGCTGCTCTTGCGGGCCGGTTGCGGGGGAAAGCATCCGCGCGCCTTGATCCGCGCGCGCGTCGAGATCTGTGGCGTTGGGTCTTCAACGACAGCCCGCGCTGGATGTTTGCCGCCGGTGCCGAACGCGCGGCGGCCAAGCGTATCAAGTCGGCCATCGAAACGGGCGACTTCGGCACCGCTGCGGGCGGCAGCGTCAGCCTTGTTGGCGCAGGACCGGGGGCGAAGGATCTGATCACCCTGCGCGGCGTGCAGCGCCTGCAAGAAGCGGATGTGATCTATTATGACCGGTTGCTTGACCCTGAAATCCTTGAATTGGCCCGTCGTGACGCCGAGCGCATTTACGTTGGCAAGGCTCCGGGCTGTCACAGCTGGCCGCAAGAGAAAATCACACAGACCCTGGTGATGGCTGCCAAACGCGGCCAACGCGTTGTGCGGCTGAAATGTGGTGATCCGGGGGTGTTCGGGCGCAGCACAGAAGAAGTCGATGCGCTGAAAGCGAGCGGTATCGCATTCGAGATCATTCCCGGCGTCACCGCCGCATGCGCCGCGGCCGCGAGCATCGGTGAAAGCCTGTCGGATCGGGGCAAGATCGACACCGTGGTGCTGACGACCGGCCATCGCCAAGATGGATATGCGGTGCCCGAACCGATCAAGGATATCAGACCCGGCACATGCGTGGCGCTTTACATGGCCGTGGGTGCTGCGCCACAGATTGTAGATCACCTAAAGGCAGCGCATCCGGGGGTTCAGTTCGACCTGCAAATCGCCGCGAAAGCGCAGCGCATGGATCAGAAGATTTTGCGCTGCTCCCTTCAAGATCTGGAAGCGACGCTGAGCGTCAATAAGATCGCAGGCGAGGCCATGCTGTTCATCCGGTGGCCTCGGGAGGCACATCAGGCCGATATGCCCTTGGTGCAAAGCGCAGTGGGGCGCGTCGTATCGATGGTGCAAGACTGACCCTTGGTGACGATCCCCGCGGGGATGTTGCGGAATTGACTTACCCGAGTAAATTTGTCAGAAAATGGTTTCAGAATTCTGGAGCTGTCTCAGCGCGTCGCCATGTCATCCGCCCCTCTATCAAAATCCTATGTGCCACAGGTTTTTGTCCCTCGTATGGAGGCGCAGACCCGGAACCTGCGCACGATCAAGCCCTTACGGTTTCGGCCCTTGTCGGGGGCTATCGCAGATGTCTGGCATGTCGACGGGGACCAAGGGGGCGGCGGGTATTACACCGCGCCGGATCCGCGCCTTGTCGTCTTTCTGGATGACACCCCGCCGCTGATCGCGCTTCGAACGGGCGAGGGGGCGACGGCCCAATTCGGAACGCGCGCTTTCTTTGTTCCGGCAGGCACCCCGTTGTGGAGCAAGCTGGGTAAGGCCCAAAGGCTCAGCCATATTGATTTCCATTTTGACGCGGCGGCATTGCAGACACGGCTTGGTGCGATCGGTGTATCAGATCTGCCCCGCCGCGTGATGTTTGCGCCGGAGGATAGCGTGCTGCTGACCCTTGGCCGTCTGGCGGCCAGCGAAGTGGAGACCCCTCAACGTGGGACGATGGTCTTGGAAGGCCTGCTGCAATCGCTTTTGGGCGCAGTGATGGACCCGCCGTCGCAAAACGCCCTGCCTGCGTCCGGCGGGCTGTCGCCTCAGCATATGACGGCGGTTCGGCAGTACATGGCGCAGAATATATTTCGCCCCGTCGGCGTGGGCGAACTGGCAGATTTGGCGGGGCTCTCCGAAAGCTGGTTCAGCCGCGCGTTCAAGCAAACCTCGGGTCTGTCGCCGCAACGTTGGATCGCCGAGTGTCGCGTTGTCGCCGCTAAGGAGATGATGGCCGACCCTGGACGCCCCCTTGCCGACATCGCCGCGGCAACCGGTTTTTCCGATCAGGCCCATCTGTCACGGGTCTTTCGCCGGTCTGTCGGGGTGCCGCCATCGCAGTGGCGACGCGATATTCAGTGATACGTTTACAGCGGATTGGGACAAATGACGGCGGATGCGTTCAAGACGCCGCCTTATAACTGAGTTAAATACTCGGAAAAATAAGCAGCGGGACGTATATCCATGAAGTTCACCTTTTTCTTGATGCTGGGGACCAGCGCGCTGGCCCTGTCTGCCGGTGTGGCGACGGCGCAGGACGCCGTCGATCTGGGCGAGATCATCATCCAGTCCGAAGAAGACCCGACCGGCCCGGTGGTGGGCTATGCCGCGGGTACCACGGCGTCGACCAAAAGCGGGCGGTCCTTGCTGGAAACGCCGTCCTCCGTCACGGTGGTCACCACCGACCAGATCGAGGATACGGCCGCCAACAATCTGTCAGAGGCGCTTGGCTATGCGGCGGGTGTCGTGACCGAAGCCTATGGGGCCGATCCGCGGTTTGATTCAATTTCGGTCCGCGGGGCGGACCTGCAAAACCAGATCTACCTTAACGGGTTGCAATTCAGCCGCTCTACGCGCCCGAACTATGGCGCGCCCTCGCTGGATCTTTACGGCATGGAACGGGTGGAGCTTCTGCGCGGCCCCAATTCGGTGCTATACGGGGCAGGGTCGCCCGCCGGGTTGGTGAACCTGATCCAGAAACGCGCGCAATTTGATGGCGATACGACCGAGCTGGGCCTGCATGCGGATGGCAACGGGTCCTATTATGTCTTTGGTGATGCCAACCGCGTGGTCGATGACCGCTTTGCCTATCGCATCGTCGGCAAGGCGGGCAATCGCGTTTTGGGGATCGATGACTACGACAACCCCGGGGCCTATCTGGGCTTTGCCGCGAAATACCAGGCGACCGATGCAACGACGGTGGAATTCCTGCTGTCCTATCAGGATGACGACCCGGATTCCCCCTCGGGCGTGCCCAACGGGCTGGTCGGCACCCGTTCCGATGAAGATCTGCGCGACTTCTACTTTGGCAATGAGGCATTGGAATACGGCGACCGCATGGTGCTTAATCTGGGCGCGCAGGTCACCCATACGTTCGATAATGGCTGGCGGCTGGTCAGCAACACGGGCGTCACGAAATTCGACTGGTCCTATTCCAACCTTTCAGTCGGCGGCGTGACCGGCACCGATGTGGCGCGCACACAGCTATTGCAAGACGAAGATGTGACGTCTTATGCCACGGACCTGCGGCTTGAAGGCTCGGCGCTGACCGGCGATGTGCTGCATAATCTCGCCTTTGGTATCGATGCGAGCCGGTTCGAAGAATCCGCGCTCAGCGTGTTTTACTATGGTCAGGACAGCATTGATTTTGCCGCGCCAGACTACAGCCCGATCACGCCGGTGCGCGACGGGGCAAGCTGGTATGCGAACAAGAATGTGACCGTGGAACAGGTCGGCATCTACGCCAGCGACGAAATCGAATATGGCCATTGGCGCGCGGGTCTGGCCTTGCGCCATGATCGAAACAAATCCGAAGGGCAGTCCAACACCCTTTACACCGTTCCGGGCTCTGGCGGCACGCCCGGCACCGTTGATCTGACACGCGACGACAGCGCCACCACCGGTCAGGCAAGCCTTGGCTATGTCTGGGACAATGGCGTGTCGGCCTATCTGTCCTATGGCACCTCGTTCCAAAGCTTTGCAGAACCGGGCGATATGGGCACAGCGCTTGACCCGACCACGGGCGAGCAATGGGAAGTTGGCGCGAAATACCTACCCGCCACCCTTGATGCCTATCTGTCGGCTTCGGTCTATCAGCTCGAAGAAAAGAACCGCCCCGTCTATGTGCAGAATGGGGCCGGGGTGCGGGCCTATGATCAGGTCGGCAAATCCCGCATCCGCGGGATTGAGCTGGAAGGCCGTGCCAATCTGGCCGACGGCTGGAGCGTGACGGGCGGCTACTCTTTTACCGACAGCGAGATCATCGGCGGTGACAACAATGGCAACGAACTGGGGCTGACCCCGAAACATACCTTCAAGCTGTGGGCATCAAAAGAGATACAGGGCGGACCGCTTGCCGGGCTGACCGTGGGCGCAGGCGCGCGGTTCATCGGGGAACGCTATGCGTTCAACGCCAATGCCAATCAGCTCGACTCTGTGACGCTGCTGGATGCGGCTGTGTCCTATGACTTTGACGACGGCACGGAGCTGCAGGTCAATGTGACCAACCTGACAGACGAGGCCTATGTATCGTCGGTGGGCTATTTCTCGACCTACTATGGCGACGGGCGCACGATCTCTGCGACGCTGTCCAAGAAGTGGTAAAGCGCCTCGCCCTCACGCGCCGCGCGATCATTGCCACAGGAGCCTGCGCTCTTGTGGCATCTCCCGCGCGCGGCGCGCGCGGTTGGGGGGGATCGCGCCTCGCCGCGATTGACTGGGCGATGGCGGAAACCGCTGCCGCGCTCGACCTGCCGCTGGTTGCCGTAGCTGAGAAACGTCAATTCCTGCGCGGTACGGCGGTGACGCTGCCCCCGAACTGTGCGGATGTCGGGTTGCGCGGCAGCCCCAACCTCGAAGCGCTGAGCCTTGTCGCCCCTGACCTGATCCTGTCGTCGAATTTCTACAGTTTCGTTGAACCGCAGCTGGGACGTATCGCACCGGTGTTCACACAAAATATGTTCATCCCGACCGAACCGGCGCTGCCCAAGGCGCTGTCGGCACTGGAGACGTTGGCAATACAGCTGGACCGCGGAGAGGTTGGCCATCGGGTGCGTCAGGACTTTGAGACCGCTTTCGATGCGCTGCGCGTACGGGCAACAGGCTTTGCCGCGCGCCCCTTTGTGGTGATGACGGTGGGGGATGCGCGTCATGTGCAGATCTATGGCAGCGACAGCCTATATGGCGGGGCGCTTCGCCGGATCGGCCTGACGAATGCCTGGGGCGGCGATACTGAATTCGGATTCAATGCCCCGGTCCCTCTGTCCAGATTGGTCGATTTTCCGCAGGCGCATCTGGTCATCGCGGGCGCTTTGCCGGTGACCGCACGGCGCGCGATTGGCCAAAGCGCGCTTTGGTCCGCGCTGCCGCCCGTGCGGGCGGGTCGCGTGTCGTATCTGCCCGATCAGATGCCCTTTGGCGGCGCGCCTTCCGGGCTGCGTTTTGCGTCCCATCTTGTGACGGCGCTGGAAGCCGCATGATCCGTCCGCCCTTTTTAACGCTGCCCCTTGTGGCCGCCCTCGGCGCGGCGTGCCTATGGACCATCGCAGCGCTTGCCGCCCTGCCCGCTGCGCAATGGGTGCTGCCCGTCGCAGGTCCGCAAGACCTGTCACCCGAACAGATCCTCTTTGCCTTCGGGTTGATGCCGAGGGCCGTGATTGCCCTGCTGATCGGGGCGCTTCTGGGGCTGTCGGGTGCCTTGATGCAGGCGGTGCTGCGCAATCCGCTGGCTGATCCAACGACCCTTGGCGTGGCCTCGGGTGCACAGCTGGCGCTGGTCTGCGCCACGCTGCTATGGCCGAATATGCTCGCCCTTGGTCCCGGCCCTGTCGCATTGGTCGGAGGCGGGCTTGCAGCGCTGATTGTCATGGCGCTTGGCGCGCGGCGTGGCTTTGCGCCTGTTACGGTCACCATCGCGGGGATGCTGGTGGGCATGCTTGCTTCCGCCATCTCTACCGCGCTCACACTGGGGCAGGGGCATTACCTGCTGTCGCTGGTGATCTGGAACGGCGGGGCGCTTTCACAAGACAGTTGGCACGGGGTGACCCGACTGACTGTGGTGCTGGTGCTGGGTGCGGCGGGGGCCGCCTTGCTGGTGCGGCCGCTGGTGGTCCTAAGTCTTGGCGGGGCCACGGCCAAGGCGCTTGGGGCACAGGTCGGGGCGATACGGGTCGCGGCGCTGGCGTTGGCGGTGTTCGTCTCGGCCATGGTCTCTGCCGAGGTGGGGCTGGTCGGGTTTGTCGGGCTGGCGGCACCGGCCTTGGCACGGCGTTTGGGCGCGCGCAGCGTGGCGCAAGTCCTGCTGGCCGCGCCACTGGCGGGCGCGCTGCTGCTGTGGCTGGTGGACAGCGCGCTGCTGGCGCTTGCCGCCTTTGGGCTGCCAGAACTGCCGACGGGCGCGTTGACCGGGCTGATTGGCGGGCCGCTTTTGATCGCTTTGCTCCCGCGATTGCGCAACATTGTCCCGCCCGAGGCCGAGCGTAACGACACCCTGCCACCGCGCGCGCCGCACCCGTGGCGGCGGGTTGCTCTGCTGGCCTGCGCGGCGGTCGCCTTTGCCGTGCTGAGCCTGTTTGGCACCCGCGGACCCGAGGGCTGGGGCGTGATATCGGGCGCGATTGCGGCGAGTTTCGTGCCATTGCGGGCCACGGCCATTCTGGCGGCTGCCGCTGCCGGAGCGCTGCTGGCACTTTCGGGGGCGGCATTGCAGCGGGTGACGGCAAACCCGATGGCCGCGCCCGAGGTTCTGGGCGTGACCGGTGGTGCCGCGCTTGGCTATGCGGCGACGCTATTCCTGCTGCCTGCCCCGTCGCCCGTGGCGCTGGCGCTCGGGTCTTCTGGCGGGGCGGGGGCGACGCTGATCATCCTGTCCGCCTATGCGGCGCGCAGTAATATGGCACCGGCGCGGCTGTTGCTGGCAGGGCTGGCGATCGGAGCCTTCGCTTCGGCCCTTCTGGCAGCGATTATGGCGTCAGGTGATCCCAGAGCATGGTCCCTGCTGGGGTGGCTTGCGGGAAGTGCTACACGGGTCACGGTCGCAGGGGCGATGGCGCTTGCCGCAATGGCGGTGGCGGCGCTTGGCGCGGCGCTTTTGCTGTCGCGCTGGTTCGACATCCTGCCGCTGGGATCGGGTGTCGCGCAGGGTCTGGGGGTGCCGCTTGGCGTCGTGCGGCTTGCCGTTGTGCTGGCGGCAGGGCTGGCCACTGGCGGGGCAAGCGTGCTGGTCGGCCCGGTCAGTTTCGTTGGCCTGATGGCCCCCCATATCGCCCGCAGCCTTGGCCTGCTGCGCCCTGCGCCGTTCCTGGCTGCCAGCTGGTGTCTGGGTGCGTTGCTCATGAGCCTCGCGGCCTTTGGCGCGCGCACCGCCAGCTATCCCTACGACCTGCCGCTGGGGCTTTTCGCGACGCTGATCGGCACGCCCTGGCTTTTCATTGCCCTGCTCGGACGGAGACACGCATGACCCTCTTTACGCTCGAAAATGTCTGCTTTGACGTGCCCAGGCGGCGGCTGGTTGATCAACTTTCCTTGGCGATCAAGCCGGGGATCACGGCGCTTGTCGGGCGCAACGGGTCGGGCAAATCAACGCTGCTGAAAATGCTCGCCGCGCAAACCCGGCCGAGCGCCGGAACCATCCAATATGGCGGCCAAGATCTGAGGGACTGGAAGCCGCGGGATTTTGCCCGCGATCTGGCATTTCTGCCGCAGGTGCCCCCCCCGACCGAAGGGCTGTGGCTGGAGGAGCTGGTCGCGCTTGGCCGATACCCGTGGCGCGGAGCCTTGGGTCGATTGGGCCCCGAGGATCGCTTCATGATTGATACGGCGATTGCTCAATGTGGTCTGGAGCACAAGCGCGGCCAGATGGTCGACACCATGTCGGGCGGGGAAAAACAACGGTCGTGGATAGCGATGATGCTGGCGCAGGGGGCGCGTAGCTTGCTGCTGGATGAACCGATCTCGGCGCTGGATGTGGCCCATCAGATCGACGTGCTGGGGCTGCTACGTGAAACGGTCAACGCCGGGTCGCTTTCTGCCGTGGTGGTGCTGCATGACGTGAATATGGCGGTGCGCTTTTGCGATCATGTTGTTGCTCTGGATGCCGGGCGCGTGGCGCTTGAGGGCGATGCGCACTCCTTGCTCGACCCCGACGCGCTTCAGCGGATCTACGGACTGCCCATGCAGGTCATCGACACAAAGCCCAGCCCGGTCGTTCATCCGATTTGACCCCGACCATATTCATCCGAAAGCCAGCCTTATGCTCCGCCAATTTTTCGAATACTATCGTCCCCACACGCGCCTGTTCTGGGTGGACTTCGGCTCTGCCGTACTGTCCGGCTTGCTGGAGCTTGCCTTCCCGCTCGCCATCACCGCCTTCATAGATCACCTGCTACCGCTTGGCGATCTGAGGCTGACCATACTGGCCGCGATTGGGCTGCTTTTGGTGTATCTGGTCAATACCGCCCTGATGGGGGTGGTGATCTATTGGGGGCACCGTCTGGGGATCGAGATCGAAACCGAGATGCGCCGCCGCGCTTTTTCGCATCTGACGCGGCTCTCGTGGCGCTGGTATGACCGGGCGCGTACCGGCAAGCTTGTCGCCCGCGTGACCCGCGATCTGGAAGAGATAGGCGAGGTCGCGCACCACGGGCCCGAAGATCTGTTCATCGCGGTGGTCACCTTTGTCGGAGCCTTTGCGTTGATGATCAATCTGCATGTCACGCTCGCCCTGATTACGGTCGTGATCGTGCCGCTGATGGTCTGGGTCGTGGCCGTTTACGGGGCGCGCATGACACGGTCTTGGCGCGATATCTATGCGCGTGTGGGGGCCTTTAACGTGCGCCTGGAGGAAGCCATCAGCGGCATCCGGGTCGTGCAGGCCTTTGCCAATGAAGGTCACGAAGAAACGTTGTTCGCGCGTGACAACGCAGCCTATCGCAGGACCAAACTGTCGGCCTATGCGATCATGGCGAAGGCCAGTGCGATCCACTACATGGGCCTGCGTTTCGTGCAGGTTGTGGTGATGGTGGCGGGTGCGGGTTTTGTGCTGGAAGGGTCGCTGACCACGGGCGGCTTTGTCGGCTTCCTGCTGCTGGTCAGCGTCTTTTTCCGCCCGCTGGAGAAAATTGCCGCTGTGATCGAAACCTACCCCCGCGGTATCGCCGGTTTCCAACGCTACACCGAATTGTTGCAGACCGACCGCGATGTCAGCGATCGGCCGGATGCCGTCGCAGTGACCGTCACGCAAGGCGAGGTCGCTTTTGACGATGTGTCATTTGCCTATGACAGCCCGTTGCCCGTTCTGCACAACGTCACCTTGACCGCCAAAGCCGGTGAGACAGTGGCTTTCGTCGGCCCGTCGGGTGCAGGCAAGACAACGCTTCTGGCATTGCTCCCGCGGTTTTACGACCCTTCCGGCGGGCGGATTACGATTGATGGGATCGACATTGCGGATATGACCCTGAACAGTCTGCGCTCTCAGATCGGGTTGGTCTCTCAGGATGTGTTCCTATTCGGGTCCACCCTGCGCGAGAATATCCTGTACGGCAAACTCGATGCCACGGCGGCGGAACTGGATGCTGCGGTCGAGAATGCCCAGTTGGGCGCGCTGGTCTCCGCACTGCCCGAGGGGCTGGAAACCATTGTGGGCGAGCGGGGTGTCATGCTGTCGGGCGGGCAGAAACAGCGCGTCGCCATCGCCCGCGCTTTCCTGAAAAACCCGCCGATCCTGATCCTGGACGAGGCAACATCGGCGCTGGATCGCGAGACGGAGCGCGACATCCAGCAGGCGTTGGAGCGGCTTTCAAAGGGCCGCACCACGCTCATTATCGCGCATCGGCTTGAGACGGTGAAACATGCCGACCAGATCATCGTCATGGAGGCAGGGCGCAAGGTCGAAGCCGGAACGCACGACAGCTTGCGCGCGCGCAATGGCCTTTACGCGCGGCTGACCTGACACGCATTTTACAACGCTTGGGCCGCTTGGGCGTGCTTCCGGAACTGTTGGGGAAAGTCACCTTGGATCGTTCGTCGTCTCGGGCAAGCGCAAGACGGCGGCAAAACCGCGCGGGCTCAGTTCCCGGGGTACGTAAATTTCAAGTTGGCATCCGGATTGGGCGCATAGATCTTGTATGATCGACAGTCCCAGCCCGTATCCGTCTGACAGCGCGCCACGCCGGTTGAACCGCTGCTTTATGCGGTCGAGGTCCGCAGGTGAGAGAGGGGCGCAATCGTTCACGACGGCAACTCTCCCCGATTGGCTGGCGTCTACAACCGTGGGCACAGGGCCGCTAGCGTGCTTCAGGGCGTTGTCGAACATATTGTTCAGGATGATCCCAAGGGCATCCGGATCAACGCGCGTTGAAAAATGAGTTTCGGGAAACTTCAATTCGATCTTTTCCGGGGCGCGGCTTCGGCTGCGCATCTCGGACATCAAAAGCGTGATCACCGGGGAAACATCCGTCGCGACCGCATTGAGGCCCAGTCCTGATTGCGCCCTTGATAATTGCAATAGGCGCTCGATCAAACGCTCAAGCCGCTTCAGACCTGTTTCGATTTCGACGATATTGTCGATCTTTGCGGGGTCGCTCAGCTTTGCCCGCAGCCGCTGCGCCTGCGCCAGACAAATGGCAACGGGGGTGCGCAATTCATGCGCGGCATTCGTGGCAAAGGCACGTTCTGCGGTGATGGCGCGGTCAAGTCGCCCCATGAGCCCGTCAAGCGTATCAATCGCCGGGGTTATTTCGGAAAAGACATTCTCGCGTTCAATCGGGGAAAGGTTGTGTTCGTTCTTTTCTGCGATGTTCCGGCTGAGCTCGGCAATCATCGCGACTGATCGTCGAACCGCCCAGAAGGAGGATAACGCAAATAGCGCCCCCAACAGGCCAAAACCGATCGCCACAGCGATCACCACATCGGTTATCGCCTCATTGCGTTCCATCATCGGCTCGGCCACCACGACGCTGCCCGTTTCGGGCTGATCTGAACGGAGCATGATAAAGCGATGCCCGGCGGCGGTGCTTAGCCCGGTGGCCAATGGCGTGGGAAACGCGAAAGCACCAACGCTTTTTGACTGCGCGTAGACCTGACCATCTGGATCCAGATACCACATCAACGCGCGTTCATCCGGCTTACGCAGTTTGCTTTCAAAATCCAGCAAGCCGCCCACGTCAAAGCCAGCGTCGCCTTGGGTCGTTTCGATGAACTCCACCAAGAGATGCGCCTTGCCAATCAGGCTGGCATCAAGCAGCTCGTCATACTCGTCCTTGAAGATATGCTGGACGATCAAAACGCCAATCACCATCACCGCCAGCCCGGGCACAAGCAGCGATCCAAGCAGCGACTGAACCAGACTTTTGTGGCGGCGTGTCATGACGTCAAGGCGTAGCCTAAACCACGGTGCGTGGCGATAAGGTCTTTGCCTAATTTCGTGCGCAAACGGCTGATATGTGCCTCGATCGCTTTGCTTTCGACTTCTTCGCCGTAGTCATAGATGGCAGCTTCAAGGCTTTCCTTCGGTACGATCTGGGGTTTGCGGCGCAGTAGCGTTTCGAAGACGCCCCATTCCTTAGCGGTCAGACGTACGGGCTGTTCAGCGCGCATGACGGTGTGATCGGACAGATTGACCACCACATCGTGCAGCTGAACCGTTTGGGCAAACGGGTTGGCGCTGCGTCGACAGACGGTATGGATGCGCGCTTTGACCTCATCTAGGTCAAAAGGCTTGATCACATAGTCATCAGCACCCCTGTTCAACCCCTCTATCCGGTCCGACACCTTGTCGCGGGCGGTGAGAATGAGGATCGGCGTGCGTATGGCCTTTGCCCGCAGTTTGTTTAAAAAATCCAACCCGTCGCCATCAGGCAATTGCAGGTCCAGAAGTACCACATCATAGGATAGCGTACGCAGCGCGGCGTCTGCCTCGTCCAGGGTGCAGAACCATTCGACAATGTGAAGATCCGCCTCCAGATGCTCTTTCAGCGGCCGCGCCAAAGCTTTTTCATCCTCGATCAAGAGTATGCGCATAATGTTACTGTCCAGTTCCCAGACGCGGCTTAGCCAATTCGGCTGCCGCTGACATGATCATAGTTTCAGGCTTAGGGCATTCTATTTTCTGCGACCGGCTTATCGGCATATCTCAGGCCATCCCGAAATAGCGCAAAGCGACCACAGCCATGAAAAAACCGTTCGCGAAAAGCAAACACATGGTCGCGAGCGAACCAAGGTCTTTGGCGTCACGGGCGAACACTTCCCACTGTGGAGCGAGGTGGTCGACGATACATTCGATCGCCGTATTCAGAGCCTCGACCGCGACAAGAGCGGAAAAGAGGACCAGAAAGACCAGAAAATCAGCGACACCCGCATCCATGATGTAGAGCAGAACACTACCGATTGGCAGCGCCACAATGATATGCCTGAACGCGGTTTCCATCCAAAGACGTCGCAGCCCGCCAATCGAATAGCCCGCAGCGGCAAACAGATGGGCGACCCCCGTAACGCGTTCGGGTTTCTCAAGCGGTTTGATAATTTCCGGCTTCATATCTTGGCCACCTCAGTATTTGTTTTGCAGGAAGCGAAGATATCCAGATCGGGGTTACGCTCTGCGGTGTTGATGTCGAGCATCCCAAGTAGGGAATGGAACAGGTTATCGTGTGACAGCGGCTTGTCCTTCTGTTCCGCCACACAGCTTTCATCGATGCCAAAGCGGGTTCGGAATGCGTCTGACATCCATAGGAGCATCGGAACATGGGTCTGCGTGTCCGGGGCCATGAAATAGGGTGCCCCGTGCAAATACAGCCCGCGTTCGCCAAGCGATTCACCGTGGTCGGACACATAAAGCAGTGACGTGGCCAAAGCTTCATTCGCGGCAAGCATTTTTATTGTCTGGGCAAGGATCTGATCTGTATAGGCGATGGTGTTATCATAGGCATTGGTGATCTCCTGCGGGGTGCATTTCTTGAACTCCGCCGTACGGCATGCGGGTGTGAAGCGTTCAAATGCCGCCGGATAGCGCTGATAATAGGTCGGCCCGTGACTGCCGATCTGGTGCAGAACCAGGACCGTGTCCTGCTTGATCGATGCGATGTAGTCTTTCAACGGCTCAAGGAATATGCCGTCGATACATTCACCCGTTGCACAGAACTCCGGGTCGGTCAGATCGTTGAACCTGCGCGTCTTGAACCGTGCGGCAATCGCTTTGTCGCCGGTGTTATTGTCCCACCATTCGACCTGCAGCCCGGCATGCCCGAAGACATCTAGCACATTCTCGGTCGAGGTGCCTTTTTCAAAGCTGTAGTCATCTCGGCTGTATTTGGAGAACATACAAGGCAGTGACACCGCCGTGGCAGTGCCACAGGACTGGGTATTGTTGAAGTTGATAATTGGCAGCTTGGACAGCTCTGGGTTCGTGTCGACGCCGTATCCGTTCAAGCTGAAATTCTGGGCCCGCGCGGTTTCCCCCGCAACGACAACGGTCAGCATAGGCTTTTGCGGCGCGTCATAGGCAGAACCTCCCCTTGCATCCGCTCCGGTGCTGGTGAGGACCAGATTGGCCGAACGCGACATCATCTTGGCGTATCGGATCGCGCCTACCAACGGGGCACCGGGCTGGTAGCTGCTCATGAAATCCTTCCGCTCGCGCAGGATCGACGCATAGGATTTCAGGTCTGACATCAGCAACCCTGCGGCCAATGCAAGGCTGACAACAAAGGTCACTATCGGCGTTACAGCCGCCCTGATCCGCGTCTGGGGTCGAATGGGCACCCACATCACGATGAGCGCGGGCAACACACCGAAGACAATAATATGGGTGATGTAGCCAGGTGTTATCAGATGCCGGGATTCCGCGACGGTGGTCACCATGACATTTTGTATCATGTCGCGGTCAACGATAATGCCAAGTGTATCGACGTAATAAGACGTCATGGCGGCCAGTATGAGCATCGAGACCAGAAACGGTTTAACCGTCCATGGGTATGCGAACAGGCTGAAGGCGGCCAACGTCAAACAGAACACAGCCCCCATAAAGCCCGCGAGCGACAATAGGTGCCCCGAGAAGACATCCCTTGAGATGTCCCAGAATGTGCTATTATCGACACTGAACACGAATGCGATGGAAAGAACGGTCAGCAGCACGGGGGAGATGCTTATCCGTTCACGCAGAACGGCTAGCCGGGATAAAAGGGTCTTCACAGAGGCCATAATAGAGCTTTCGCAGATTTAGATGCGTGCTCATGACCAGCGTAAGCTTACGAAAAGCTTACGATCGGAATTTTTCATTTCTAAAAGGTAAATTGTACATGGAGAACGAAATCGGCGACGAAGCAGTTCGAGAAAGGCCCGGGCTCGTGCGCCTCCTTGCGTGGTACGCGATATTTGGCTGCATCCTGTTTTCGGTGATGATCCTGATCGCGGATTTTGTTGTTCCGGGCCACGACTGGATCGCCGACACCATCAGCGATCTTGGCGCGGGGAAATATGAATATATTGTCGATATCGGCATCTATGCGTTTTCGGCTTCACTGATATCGGTCGCTTTACTTGCCGCGCATATTCATCTGGGCAATTGGCGCTGGAGCGTCGGGATCGTGGGCTTCACCGTCTTGGGGTTGATTGTCTTCCTTGTTGGCGCGCGGAATGAATACGGCGACAACGACAGCGATGGCGTCGTGATCCATAGCTACCTGGTCTATGCTCTTGGCCTTCTTATGGCGATCTTGCCGTGGTCCATGTCAGACGGGGCGCGCTGCTGCGGTGCAATATACGGCAGATTCCTTGTCGGTCTCTCCGCGCTCTGGACCGTCTCGGCACCGGTCTTTTTCATGCTACCCACCGATGTTGACGGTCTTTACGAACGGTATCTCGGTGTGATTGCGATGGCGACGGTGATCACTCTGGCGGTATTGTTTCTGCGCCGGCAGGGGCGCGGGTAGGGGCGTGGCTGCGGCATGCGGCAGCTTCTGATGCGTCCGGCGAAAGCAAAGCAGCCCCGCCGGTCATCCGGCAGGGCTGCGCTTTATATCTTACAGGCTCGCGTCCAGGGCGGCGAGGATTGCGTCGCCCATTTCGGAGGTCGAGATGGGGGAGCCGCCTTCGGGGCCCATCAGATCCGCGGTGCGTGCCCCATCGGCGAGCACTTTTTCAACGGCTTTTTCCAGACGCGCGGCTTCATCGCCTTGGTCGAAGGAATAGCGCAGCGCCATTGCAAAGCTGAGGATACAGGCGATGGGGTTCGCCTTGCCTTGCCCCGCGATATCGGGGGCAGAGCCGTGGACGGGCTCGTACAGCGCTTTGGGGCGGCCATCGGCATTGGGCGCACCCAACGAGGCAGAGGGCAGCATCCCCAGCGAGCCTGTCAGCATCGCGGCACAATCGGACAGGATATCGCCGAACAGGTTGTCGGTGACGATCACGTCGAACTGCTTGGGCGCGCGTACCAGTTGCATCGCGCCGTTGTCGGCGTACATGTGGGACAGCTCGACATCGGGGTAGTCTTCGTCATGCACCTTCTGCACGACTTCGCGCCACAGGATGCCGCTTTCCATGACGTTGGCTTTCTCCATCGAGCAGACTTTGTTGCCCCGACGACGCGCCAGTTCAAAGGCTGACCGTGCGACACGGTCGATCTCGGATTCGGTGTAGCGCTGTGTATTGATGCCGACGCGCTCGTTGCCTTCCTCGAAAATTCCGCGGGGTTCGCCAAAGTAGACACCCGATGTCAGTTCGCGCACGATCATGATGTCGAGCCCGGCAACGAGGTCTTTCTTCAGCGAGGAGAAATCCGCCAGCGCGTCAAAACACTGTGCCGGACGCAGGTTCGAGAACAGGTCCATTTCCTTGCGCAGGCGCAGCAGGCCGCGTTCGGGTTTGACGGAGAAATCAAGCTCGTCGTATTTCGGCCCGCCAACGGCACCCAGCAGAACAGCATCCGCCGCCAGCGCTTTGGCCATCGTGTCGTCATGCAGGGGGGTGCCGTGTTTGTCATAGGCGGCACCGCCGACCAGATCGTGATCCACGTCAAAGGCCAGATCGCGCTTGTCGCCAAACCAGTCGATGATGCGAACAACCTGGCCCATGACCTCGGGGCCGATGCCGTCACCGGCGAGGATTAGCAATGTGGGGTTGGCCATGCGATGTCTCCTGAAAAATACGTTGATAGCGGGGTAGCGCGGGGAGCCAGAGGGGTCAAGAACGGCTAGCGGTCAAGATCGACCCAGACCACGCCATGGCGGCTGGCAGCGGGGTCGCGGGCCACGCCAGCGGCGACGACGCGCCAGTCGGTTGAGGGCAGTAGATAGTCGACACGCATATCGCCCAAACCGTCGAAGGTGACGGTGGGCTGACCCGCCAGCGGGTCTTGCAGCGCGGGGTGATCCAACAGCGTCTGGATCGCGGCGCGCAGCCCTTCGCCTTTCGCCGGATCAAGATTTGCATCCCCCAGCAGGATAAAACGGTCTGTTGGCGGCGGGCCGAAGCTGCCCGCCAGATAGTGATCCCAGAACAGGATTTCATCATGGTTGCGTTTGCCGTTGCGGTCCTCTGGTCCGTCGAACACAGGGGGCGTGGCATAGAAGGTCAGCAGGGTCAGGGGCGCTTGTTCTGGGATGTCGAAGGGCACGACCCATGCCCCGTGCGAGGCAAGCCGCTGCACCTCTTGCGCCGCGGCAGAGGGGAAGGGGGCACCGTCCGTCTGCGGCAGCAGCGCATCGGGCAGGTCACGCCACAGAAAATCGCTGTAATCCTGAACATCGGTGCGCAGCACGGGATAGCGCGACAGGATCGCCATCGCGCCCGCGCCGAAGAAGCGGCCATAGCCCTGACCATCGCGCGCGCCGCCCGTTTTACCGTCGCCGTCCATATCCAGACCCGTAGGCCGTCCCGCATTCGGAGGCAGCGCGAAACGGTAGGGGTAGCTGGGGCCAGCCTCGCCAAGCCTGTCCGCCAAAGCGCCAAGCGTTGTGCCGCCAAGATCGTAATCCACCCCCTGCAGCACGATGATATCGGCAGCAACATTTTCCAGCAGGCGCGTCACAGCGGTAATCTGCGGGTCCGCCCCTTTGGCAATGTCGCGCAGCAGCAGACCCGGTCCGGCCCGCGATAATTCGGTGTTGAAGGTGGCGATGCGCAGGGGCTCTGCCACCGCGGGGGATGCGGCCAGCAGAACGCCTGCGATCAGGCTGGCTGCAAGCCGTGATCTTTCTCCGCCTCGTCGGCATAGGCGCGACGGCGTTTCTCTTCGATCATCTCGGCGATCTTGCCCATGGCAATGCCGCGCATGATGATGCTGGCAGGAAGGAAGGCCCATGCGGCGACTGTCCAGATCTGGGTATGCGGGTTCTGCAATGTAATCGGGTCTAGCAGATCGGCCGCCGCTTTGACTACTGCGGGGATCAGGAAGGGCAGAAGGAAGCCAAGCGCGATATTGATCCGTGCGTCCCGTTGCAGACGATAGATGACATCGCCGCCCGCGGTCGGGTCGAACAGCGGCAGGTTCACCCAGACGTTAAAGGCCCCCTGACGCACTGGCCAATTCATGATGCGCACCAGCACCAGAAAAGCCCCCATCGAGATCAGCGAGATCAGATAGGCCATGCCTGCGGACGTACGGACCGATGTCACCAGTGCGTCGCTGGCGCTTTCGGGCAGCATCAGGACAATCATGCGCACCGGCGAAAAGGGGAAATCCATCGCATTGCCAAGGATCGTCCCGATAGAGGTCATGGCACCGCCCAGAACCGAGGGGCTGACCTTTTGCTTCAGGATCAACGTCAGCAGGATGATGGTGACCAGCAGGCAGACATAGCGCAGCCGGTTGAAGGGGGCCGCGTCGCGGAATTCGATGATGCTGGGGAAGTTCGAGTTGTATTCGATGAACGTGAGGAAACAGGCGATCAGCGCCACCAGCATTGTGATCTGGCTGGAATCGTTCAACGCATCGGGTAACATGAGGGCGGGCGTTGCAATCAACAATGCCACCAGAATGCCACGCGCTGCCGCGCCGGATATACGTGCAATCACAAAACTACCCTTCCAAACTGGCCAGCCACGATTCTTTGCCGCGTGCTTGTTCCAACTTGATGCCCTCGGGTGTCGAAGGCCTGCCTCAGAATTGCCTCAATTGTGTCTTCTTTCGCCACATTCCTCAAGCCCGTTCCTGACGATGCGCGCGGATCTGAGACATTTTGAGCGCAGGTGTGGTGCGATATTGCATCATAGCTGCGGCGAAAATGACGCAACCCGCGGCCTGTTGTGGGCAACAAAGCGGTGCCCACAACCATGTATAGAACTCAACCCGTGGTTAGGTCAAGCGCGCCAGCCCGTCGGGCCGGGCCCGTGGGGATCAGACCCAGGGGCGTGCCTGTGCAGCGGCAGATTCGAAGCTGTCGATAGAGGCCGCTTTTTCCAGCGTCAGACCAATATCGTCGAGCCCGTTCATCAGGCAGTGCTTCTTGAACGCGTCAACCTGGAAGCTGATGACCTCGCCGTCAGAGCTGGTGATCGTCTGCGCCTCAAGATCCACTTCGATCCGCGCGTTAGAGCCTTTTTCGGCGTCTTTCAGCAACAGGTCCACCTGCTCTTGCGGCAGGGCGATCGGCAGGATGCCGTTCTTGAAGCAGTTGTTGTAGAAGATGTCCGCAAAGCTGGGCGCGATGACACAGGTGATGCCGAAATCGGCGATGGCCCAAGGCGCGTGTTCCCGCGAAGAACCACAACCGAAGTTATCGCCCGCCACAAGAATCTGCGCGTCACGGTATTGCGGTTTGTTGAGCACGAAATCCGGTACTTCGTTGCCGTCGCGGTCATAGCGCATCTCGTCAAACAGGTTCACGCCAAGGCCCGACCGTTTGATCGTTTTCAGGAACTGCTTGGGGATGATCATATCGGTGTCGATATTCACCATCGGCATGGGGGCCGCGATCCCGGAAAGCTTGTCGAATTTGTTCATGGTTTTGTTGTCCTTTGATCTGCTGGCCGCTTACGCGTCGAGCTTGCGGATATCGGTCAAACGTCCGGTAAGAGCGGCAGCGGCAGCCATCGCGGGGGACATCAAATGGGTGCGCCCCTTAAAGCCCTGACGGCCCTCGAAGTTGCGGTTCGATGTCGATGCGCAGCGTTCGCCCGGCGCCAGTTGGTCGGGGTTCATCGCCAAACACATGGAGCACCCCGCAAGGCGCCATTCGAAACCGGCATCCTTGAAGATATCGGCAAGCCCTTCTTCCTCGGCCTGCGCCCGCACAAGGCCGGAGCCCGGGACGATCATGGCGCGCATGCCGTCCTTGATCTTCTTGCCTTTCAGAACCGCCGCCGCAGCGCGCAGGTCTTCGATGCGGCCGTTGGTGCAAGACCCGATGAACACGGTATCGATCTCGATATCGGTCAGCGCCATGCCTTCGGTCAGGCCCATGTATTCGATCGCGCGTTTCGCCGCGTCGACCTTGCCGCCGGTAAAGTCGGATGCCGCGGGCACTTTGGCGGTGATGGGCAGAACATCCTCGGGCGAGGTGCCCCAGGTGACGGCTGGCGCGATGTCTTCGCCCTTGATCGTGATGACCTTGTCCCAATGGGCGTCGTCATCGGAATACAGAGTTTTCCACCAATCCATCGCGGCTTCCCACTGGGCACCCTTGGGCGCGTGGGGGCGGCCTTTGCAATATTCGAACGTCTTGTCGTCCGGCGCGATCAGGCCAGCGCGCGCGCCGCCTTCGATGGCCATGTTGCAGACGGTCATGCGGCCTTCCATCGACAGGTCACGGATCGCCTCGCCGCAATATTCGATGACATAGCCGGTGCCGCCCGCCGTGCCGGTTTCACCGATCACGGTCATGGTGATGTCCTTGGCGGTCACACCCGGGGCAAGTTTGCCGGTGATCTCGACCTTCATGTTCTTGGATTTTTTCTGGATCAGCGTTTGCGTCGCCAGCACGTGTTCCACCTCCGAGGTGCCGATCCCGTGGGCCAGCGACCCGAAGGCCCCATGTGTCGCCGTGTGGCTGTCACCGCAGACAACGGTCATGCCGGGCAGGGTCCAGCCCTGCTCGGGGCCGACGATATGCACGATGCCCTGACGCACATCGGACACGGGGTAGTAGTGCAGGCCGAATTCCTTGGCGTTTGTATCAAGGGCGGCCACCTGAACGCGGCTGTCTTCGGTCATCGTCGCGGCGTTGGCGCGGTCCAGCGTGGTCGGCACGTTGTGATCGGGCACAGCGATGGTCTGGTCCGGGCGGCGCACGGTGCGGCCCGTCATCCGCAGCCCTTCAAAGGCTTGCGGGCTGGTCACTTCGTGGACGAGGTGACGGTCGATGTACAGAAGGCAGGTGCCATCGTCGGCCTCGTGCGCGACATGGGCATCCCAGATTTTATCATAGAGCGTTTTGGGGGACATGTGGTCCTCTCCCGTATGTTATGTAAGCGAAGTATAGGGGTGTACGAAAGACGAGCGCCAAGGCGCGGGCGGGCGTTTATAGTCGCGCCAGCACGGTGTGGGTTGCCCCGAAAAAGCGTTCGCGCAAGCGGGCGCGGTCGCAAATGTTGAACAGATCGTCTGAAACATGTGTCATAGCGGCTTAGCTAGACGCTTTCGGTCATGTGATCAAGGATTCTGACGGTGTGCGGTGGTGGCACGGTGGTGGCGCGGCTGCATCGGATCACGTGGTTGTGCGTGGGCGCGGGTATCCCTTCTTGCGCGGTGCGCGGGATTGTCCCACCATTGAAGCTCTGTACAAGTTTCTTGCCTTGAAAGTTTATGATGACCCCAGACCCCTTTGCCCATTTCCTTGAGAGTATCCAGGCGTTGATCGCAGGGGGGATCGGATTGGCGGAAAGCCTGATGCAGCCCGGCTGGCGTCAGTACCAGATGTTCATCCTGCTCGGGCTTGCGCTGATATCATGGGGGCTGCATCACGCCACGGGCAACTGGCTGCAAAACTGGGTCCGCTCGCGCGAGGGGTGGTCCAAGTGGCAGTTGCGCATGGTGGTGCAGGTCAAGCGGCGTCTGGGGCTGATGTGGTTCGCCCTGCTGGCAGGGACAGTCTATCTGGTGATGCAGAACATCACCTGGCCGTCGCGGTCCTATCTGATCGGCATATTCGCAACGCTGGTGGCTGTTTGGGTCTGTATCGCCTTCGCAGCGCGGCTGGTGCGCAACCGCCCCATGCGGCGTCTGGTGACATGGGGGCTGTGGATCTACGCCACGCTCTATGCGCTGAATGTGGTTGATGATGTCTCGGCGTTTCTGGATTCGGTGGCGCTGTCGATCGGGGATTTCCGGCTTTCGCTGCTGACGGTCATCACCGCGCTGGTGGTGATCGGTCTGTTCTTCTCTGTGGCGCGGATCATCAGCCAGACCAGCGCTGCCACGATCCGCAAGAACGAAGACATCAGCCCCTCTATGCAGGTGCTGGCGGTGAAGGGCGTACAGCTGACGCTATATGGCATCGCGTTCTTTATGGGGGTCAAGGCCGTCGGGATTGACCTTACCGGGCTTGCGGTGCTGTCGGGGGCGATTGGTGTGGGCCTTGGTTTCGGCCTGCAAAAGGTCGTGTCGAACCTTGTGTCGGGGATCATCATCCTCATCGATAAGTCGATCAAGCCGGGGGATGTGATCAGCCTTGGCGATACCTTTGGCTGGATCCAGACCTTGGGCGCGCGCTATGCCTCTGTCGTGACGCGGGACGGGAAGGAATATCTGATCCCGAACGAGGACCTGATCACTGGTCAGGTGGTGAACTGGTCCCACTCCAACGATTTTGTGCGGCTCGATATCTATTTCGGCACCGCTTACGGGGATGATCCCCATGTGGTGCGCAAGCTTGCGGTAGAGGCGGCAAGCGGGGTCGAGAGGGTGCTGAGCTTCAAGGCTCCGGTCTGTCATATCGTGGGCTTTGGGGACAGCAGCGTCGATTACATCCTGCGCTTCTGGATCAAGGACCCGACAGGCGGTCTGACCAATATCAGGGGCAATGTTTATCTGGCGCTTTGGGATGCGTTCAAAGAGCACGGCATTTCGATCCCCTTCCCGCAGCGCGAGGTCAAGGTTCTGGACGACAGCAAGCTCGCCCTGTCCCGCGCGGGTGCAGGTGCCGGATCAACACAGGAATGAGCGGCGGGAATCAGCGGGGCCGTGAGCCTGTCGTGACTGCGCCCGAGCCGCCATATCCCCCTGTCGCGGGCGCATGGCAGCTTTGTGACGCTGTGGCACGACTGCCAGCCCGAGCCGGACAGATGGCATATGCGCCTATCGGCCAGACCTTCATGGCGCTGCGAGGAGGGTGGTTGTCGTACCCCCTGACAACGCCAGTGCCGTCAGTAAAAATGCACACCGGACAAGAGTTTGCCCGTCAGGGCGTGCCATTCTCTGGCCGCGTCACGGGCGGCCCGTCAAAGCGGTGGTGTCGCGGCTCTCGGAACGGTCCCGACTGGCGCGCGCCGGTAAATGCCGGTCATGGCCGCTTGTCATTGAAATTTCACTTCGGCGTGCCTATTCTAGGACATCCCCAGCGCCGGGGGACTGTCGGCGCGTCTAAAGGAGGACAATGTCCTGTCAACGCTTTCAAATGCAGTTCCGACTGCTACCCCGCAGGCAGCCCTGATGACTGCTGAACAAAACACAGCCACAAGCGACGCTCTGCTGGCTTCAATCCTTTCCCAACTTGACGACGACAAAGCCGAAGAAGTTGTGCAGATCGATCTGCGCGGCAAAACGGCGATTGGCGACTATATGGTTGTGTGCTCCGGCCGGTCTTCGCGTCAGGTTTCGGCAATCGCCGAAAAGCTGGCCCAGATGGTCAAGGACGACTATGGCCGTTCGCCCAAGGTCGAAGGCAAGGAAACAGGCGACTGGGTGCTGATCGACACAGGCGATGTGATCGTTCACGTGTTCCGTCCCGAAGTCCGCGAATTCTACCAGCTGGAGAAGATGTGGATGACCACAGAAGCCCCAGCCGTGATGCCGCATTAAGCTGCCTTTCAGGCAGGGTTCATGCGTGTTCACATCTGTGCGGTCGGGCGTTTGCGCGCCGGACCGGAAAAAGACCTCATTGATGATTATCTGAATCGGTTCGATCGAACCGGTCGCGCGCTGGGCCTTGGGCCCGCGCGCGTGATCGAGGTTGAGGATAAGAAAAATGGCGGTATGCCCGCCGAAGCCGCGTTGTTGCGCCGTGCCATTCCTGCGGGGTCGTTGATCTGCGTGATGGACGAACGAGGCAGGGTCGAAACCTCACCGGATTTCGCCAACCGTCTAGGGGGCTGGCGCGATCAGGGGCGGGGGGATCTGTGCTTTGTCATCGGCGGCGCGGATGGCATCGACAAAGAACTACGCCGCGAGGCGGATCATGCGCTGTCATTCGGCAAGATGGTCTGGCCGCACATGCTGGTGCGCGTCATGCTGGCAGAACAGCTGTATCGCGCCGCCTCGATCCTGTCGGGCGGCCCATACCACCGCGTATAAATCCGCCAGCTCTGGGGTCCGGCAGGGCCCAAACCTTACTTGATCTGGACCTTCTTGATCTCTTTCCCCCAACCGGCCTGCGTATCGCGGGCCTGAATGCCGACCTCTGTCGTGCCTGCGGGCAGCTCAACGCCGGACAGGGAACGAGTTAGCGGTTGTTCGTCCACGTGGGGGTGGATCAATTCGCGGATTGCCAGCTGGTTGCCATCGGCATCCAGAATGCGCCACGCGTCCGAAAAGTGGTCCCAGCCGGTATCATTATGGCTGATCGTCACGTCGAATTTATAAAGGCCGCCCACTTTCGACACGCGCACCGAGTTGATGGAGGTCGGGTCCGCCGCAGCGACCTGTGCTGCAACCAGCAGCGGAATGGAAAGGATCAATTTGTACATGAATACACCAATGTCTGAAAACAGACATATAGACTAGCCTTGCTCATTTTCCAATAGAATGCGCCGTGACAGTGACGTGAACTCGCGCCGCCAGATGATGATGACGGTGACCATGGCCGCGACGGTGAGGGGGATCGGGCCGACGATCCAGCCCAGACTGGCCAGCGCAAAATAAAGTGATCGCAACCCCCGATTGAAACTGCGTGCGGCGGTGATGTTGATCTCTGCCGCCTTGGACGCCAACGGGGGTGCGCGGCGGTCCTCGGGGTCATTTGGGACGGCGGCCATGAGCACCGAACAATAGCCAAACAGCCGGTTTGACCAGACGAATTTCAGAAAGCCGTTGGTCAGAAAGAACAGCGGCAGCAGCATTTTGAATTCCCACACCACGGTGGGCAGCTCGGTCAGGGCAAGGTCTTCGACCACCGTGGACAGACGCTCGCTGTTGCCCAAAAGCGCCAGTGTCCCGCCCAAAGCGATCATGCTGGTAGAGGCGAAGAAAGCCGTGCTTTGCCGCAGGGTGCTGATCATCTGCGAATCAAAGATACGCGGCTGACGGGTGATCATCTGGGTCATCCATTCGCGCCGGTATTGCGCCATGATCAGCGACACAGAGGGTTTCGCGGGGTTCGGATGTTCGATGCGCCAGCCAATGGCCAGCCAGGCGCAAAAGATTATCGCCAAAGCGGCATAATCCAGCGGTTGAAACAGGGCGATGCGATCCATCCAAGTCATGCTAAGCTGCATACGCCGACTGGTTCTGTGTTGCCAATGTCTTTAATTGGTCATATTATTTTACCAAACTGGAGGTTCGCCATGGAAATGCCCATTCCCAGCCAAGCCGTGATCGCGCGCAAGACGCGCGTGGTTGATCGGCTGCGTCAGGTTTTGCCGGCTGATGCTGTCATCTCGGATGAACGCGAGACGCGGGCCTATGAATGTGATGCGCTGACCGCCTATAAATGTGCGCCGATGGTGGCGGTGTTGCCCTATACCACACAGCAGGTGTCGGACGTGTTGCGCATCTGCCACGAAGAGGGCGTGCCCGTCGTGCCGCGCGGGTCCGGTACGTCGCTGGCGGGGGGCGCGCTGCCCACGGCGGACTGCGTGATCCTTGGCGTGGCGCGTATGAACGAGGTGATCGAAACCGATTACCCCAACCGCATCATCAAGGTGCAAACCGGGCGTACCAACCTGAGCGTCACAGGCGCGGTCGAGGAAGACGGTTTCTTTTACGCGCCCGACCCTTCAAGCCAGCTGGCCTGTGCCATCGCGGGCAATATCGCGATGAATTCGGGCGGGGCGCATTGTCTGAAGTACGGGGTGACGACCAACAACCTCATGGGCGTTACGATGGTCTTGATGGATGGCGAGGTGATCGAGGTTGGCGGCGCGCATCTGGATGCGGGCGGGCTGGACCTGCTTGGGCTGATCTGCGGCTCTGAAGGGCAGCTGGGGGTCGTCACCGAAGCCACGCTGCGCATCCTGCACAAACCCGAAGGCGCGCGGCCCGTGTTGATCGGGTTCGACGATAACGAGGTCGCGGGGGAATGTGTCTCTGACATCATCAAGGCGGGTGTCTTGCCCGTCGCCATCGAATTCATGGACCGCCCCTGTATCGAAGCGACGGAAGCCTTCGCCAAGGCTGGGTACCCCATGTGCGAGGCGCTGCTGATCATCGAGGTCGAAGGCTCCGACGCGGAGATCGACCACCAGTTGGGTCTGATTTCCGACATCGCGCAGCGGCACAATCCGGTGGAGCTGCGGCAATCCAAATCCGCTGAGGAAAGCGCCAAGATCTGGCTGGGTCGGAAATCGGCTTTTGGCGCGATGGGGCAGATCAACGACTACATGTGTCTGGATGGCACCATCCCTGTGTCCTCGCTGCCCTTCGTGCTCAAACGCATCAAGGAACTCAGCGATCAGTTCGGGCTGAAGGTCGGCAATGTGTTTCACGCAGGCGACGGCAATATGCACCCGTTGATCCTGTTTGATGCCAACAAACCGGGCGATCTGGAGCTTTGCGAGGCATTCGGGGCCGAGATCCTTAAGCTCTGCGTCGAAGTGGGCGGCTGTCTGACCGGCGAACATGGCGTCGGGATCGAGAAACGCGATCTGATGCATGTGCAATACGCCCCCGACGATCTGGAGGCGCAGATGGCGGTGAAGGATGTGTTCGACCCCGCATGGCTGCTGAACCCAGCCAAGGTCTTTCCGCTGGACGCGTCAGAGACACGCCGCGCCGTTCCGCTCGCGGCGGAATAACCCGCGCCTGATTAACTGCTGATCTTCAACAGATCACACGCACGACGAAGGAGCCGAGATATGGCCATCACATCCGAAGAAGCGCTGGTCGAAGCGGTCAAAGGTGCCGCTGGCCCGATCTCGGTTCAGGGGGGCGGCACGCGCGGCCTGCCCGCGACAGGTCAGATCATGCGCGTTGCGGGGCTGCAGGGGATCACGCTGTATGAACCCGGTGCGCTGACGCTGGTCGCGAAACCCGGCACCCCCGTGGCCGAGGTCGAAGAGGCGCTGGCCGCCGAAAACCAGCGTCTCGCGTTCGAACCGATGGACCATCGCGAACTGTTGGGCACCAGCGGCACACCGACGATCGGTGGGGTGATGGCAGGCAATATCAGCGGACCGCGGCGGATCTCGGTCGGGGCGGCGCGGGACTTTCTGTTGGGGGTGCGCTTTGTCGACGGGCGCGGTGCCGTGGTCAAGAACGGCGGGCGCGTGATGAAGAATGTCACCGGCTATGATCTGGTCAAGCTGATGGCGGGGTCTTACGGCACTTTGGGTGTGCTGAGCGAGGTATCGATGAAGGTGTTGCCACGCCCTGAAACGCAGGCGACCTTGGTGTTGCACGGGCTGGACGATGGGGCCGCTGTGGCCGCGATGGCCCGCGCCCTTGGCAGCCCGTTCGAGGTGACAGGTGCCGCCCATGACCCTGCCACCCGCGAAACCGCACTGCGCATCGAAGGGTTCGAGGCATCGGTCAGCTACCGTCTGAGCCAGCTTCAATCGTTGCTCGCCGGCGCGGGGGCAGAGGTCGAGCAACGCGATGCAGCAGCGACGCAGGCGCTTTGGTCCGGCCTCCGCGATGTGGCGGCGTTTCACGACGGGCAGGGTGATGTGTGGCGCGTGTCGTGCAAACCCTCTGACGCGCCGGGGATCGCGGCGCGGTCGGGGGCAGAGCGCTGGACCTATGACTGGGCGGGCGGGCTGATCTGGCTGCGCAGCGCCGCGGGCCATGATCTGCGCGCGGCCATCGGGCCGATGGATGGGCATGCAACGCTTGTGCGGGCCGATGCACAGACCAAGGCGCGCTTGGGCGTGTTCCACCCCGAACTCGCCGGTGTGGCGCGGCTGACAGCGGCCCTGCGGGCGCAATTCGATCCCAAGGGCATCTTCAACGCGGGCCAGCTGGACCGCGCGGCATGAGCTTGCTTGCGGTCTTCCTTGTCGTCTTTATCGGCGGGCCGTTGGTGTTCCGCCTCTTGACCCGTGGCAAGCCTGACCGGCGCAGCCTGCGTGCGCTGGTGCTCTTGGCTTTTCTCTGTGCCGTGGCGGGGATGGCGATACGCTATGGCGTGGCGCAGTATTGGGGCGAAAACCTGCTGGCGTCGATGGGGGCGATTGCCTGTATCTGGCTGGGCTGGATCGCCGTTCTGGCCTTTGTCGCGCAGGTGTTGCGCCGCGCCTATCCCGGCCCCGTTACGCAGCGCTGGACCAATGTGCTGGGGATCTTGGCCACCACGCTGCCCTGGTTCGGCCTGATCTGGGCCAGCACCGTCGCCGCTTAACTCTTTACCTCGCCAGGGTCTCGTGCCCGCAACGCCGGAGCTTTCATGCAAACCACATTCACCGCAGAACAGTTGAAAAACCCCGCGACGGCGCGCAGCAACGAGATCCTGCGCGCCTGTGTGCATTGCGGCTTTTGCACCGCCACATGCCCCACGTATCAGGTGTTGGGTGACGAATTGGATAGCCCGCGCGGGCGTATCTATCTGATCAAGGACATGCTCGAGAACGACCGCGATCCGGATGAAAAGACGGTCAAACATATCGACCGCTGCCTGTCCTGTCTGGCGTGTATGACGACCTGCCCCTCGGGCGTGCACTATATGCATCTGGTGGATCACGCCCGCGATTACATCGAAAAACGCTACAAACGGCCCTTCAGCGACCGTGCCCTGCGGTGGATTCTGGCGCGTATCCTGCCCTATCCGACGCGGTTCCGGTTGGCACTTCTGGGGGCGAAGATCGGGCGGCCCTTCGCGCGGTTGATGCCCGACGCGCGGTTGCGTGCGATGATCGAGATGGCCCCCAAGACGATCCCGCCGGTCAGCCCCAACGATGACCCGCAAAGCTTCCCCGCGCAGGGGGCACCGCGCAAACGGGTGGCGCTGATGACGGGCTGTGCGCAAAAGGCGCTGAACACCGACATCAACGACGCCACCATCCGCCTGCTGACACGGCAGGGCTGCGAGGTGGTCGTCGCCGAAGGCGCGGGCTGCTGCGGGGCGCTGACCCATCACATGGGCAAAACCAGCGAAAGCCACGCCACCGCAGCGCGCAACATCAAGGCATGGTGCGCCGAGATGGACGGGCAGGGGCTGGACGCCATCGTCATCAACACTTCGGGCTGTGGCACCACGGTGAAAGACTACGGCCATATGTTCCGCAACGACCTGCTGGCGGCGGATGCGGCGCGGGTGTCGGCGATCGCCAAGGATGTATCCGAGGTGCTGCACGATCTTGCGGGGGACGCAGACCCTGTCGCCATGCCCAACCCCGCCAAGGGGGATATCGCGGGCATCGACGCGCCAACGGCCCCCACGCCCGCCCATCACGGACTGACCGTGGCCTATCATGCCGCTTGTTCCCTGCAACACGGCCAGCAGATCAAAAGCTACCCCAAGGATTTGCTGAAACGCGCAGGCTTTACCGTGGTCGAGCCTGCGGATTCACATCTGTGCTGCGGGTCGGCGGGGACGTATAACCTGATGCAGCCCGAAATCTCTAAGCAGTTGAAAGACCGGAAGGTCAGAACCCTGCAGGCCAAGAACCCCGACGTGATCGCGGCAGGCAATATCGGCTGCATGATGCAGATCGGATCGGCGGCGGGCGTGCCCGTGGTGCACACGGTAGAGTTGCTGGATTGGGCGTCGGGTGGGCCGAAGCCTCCGGCGTTGTCGCAAGAAAAAGGCGCAAATTTGCAGATTCCTCGCCTCCGCTAAGGTTTTCGCCGCATTTTCGCCTTATCTCGCGGCTAGGAGAGGCTAAAGACCAGACCTCACCGAAGTAGGAGCGATATCCGTGCGCCGTTGGGTAGCCATCTCTATCATGTGCCTGACCGTTGCGACGGCCGGGCTTGCTCAGGATGCGCGGTTGCGCAGGCTGGACACGGGGGTGGATGCCGGCGCGTGGGAGGCCGTGGGCCGTCTGGATATCGGCGGTAAGGGGTTTTGCACCGGCGCGTTGATCGCGCCCCGTTTGGTGCTGACGGCGGCGCATTGTCTGTACGACAGGGAAAGCAAGCAGCGCATTGATCATGGCGAGGTAGAATTTCTTGCCGGTTGGCGCAACGGGCGGGCGGGGGCCTATCGCAATGTGCGCCGTGCGGTGGTGCATCCCGATTATGTCTACGACGGCGTCGTGTCCTCGGACCGTGTGCGCAACGATCTGGCCCTGCTCGAACTTGACCGGCCGATCCGCAATACCACGATCAAACCCTTCGATACCGCCCGCCGTCCGCGCCGTGGCGACCAGTTAGGGGTGGTGAGCTATGCCAAAGACCGGTCAGAGGCACCGTCCCTGCAAGAGGTCTGCAGCGTGCTGGCCCGCCAAGAAGGCGTGCTGGTGACCACATGCTCCGTTGATTTCGGGGCCAGTGGTGCGCCGATCTTTACCTTTGAAAACGGGGTGCCGCAGATTGTGTCTGTAGTATCCGCCAAGGCCCATGTCGAGGACAAGGAAGTGTCCCTTGGTACCGCGCTTGGTGCGCCGCTGGCCCGGCTTCAGGCGGATCTGGTGGCGGGCAAGGGTGTTTTCCAAGGCGGAGGTGTTGTCAGCAAGCGCATCACTTCAGAGGATCGCCGCCGCACCACCGGCGCGAAATTCGTCAAACCCTGACCTTGTCATCAGGGGTGATTTTGTCCCCTTGAAACGCGATTTATCCATCCCCACATGCTTGTCACCGGAACGCCTGTTGAGGGTTCCGGCAGACAACCCAAGGTCTGTCCATGGTGGAAGGCCTGAATGATTATCGCTCAAACGAGGATGAATACCTATGCGTAGTTTTGATTTTGCACCGCTGCACCGTTCGACTGTCGGCTTTGACCAGATTGCCAATCTGATGGATCGCGTGATGGCCAACGACGCACCGCAGCCAAGCTATCCCCCTTACAACATCGAAAAACTGGACGATGATTCCTATCGTATCAGCATCGCCGTCGCCGGCTTTACCGAAGGCGACCTGAGCGTTGAAGTCCGTGAAAAATCGCTGATCGTCTCGGCCCGCAAAGCTGATGAAGATACGGACAAGACCTATCTGCATCGTGGCATCGCGACCCGCGCGTTCGAACGCCGCTTCCATCTGGCGGATCACGTGCAAGTGACCGGCGCGGCCCATGCCGACGGTATGCTGCACATCGATCTGGAACGTCAGGTGCCCGAAGCGCTGAAGCCGCGCCAGATCCAGATCGCGCGTGCGCCAAAGGCGATTGAAAAGGATGTGGTTGACGCGAACACCGTCAACTAACTGTCCCCTCTGTGACAGACGAAGCCCGGTGCATTTGCGCCGGGCTTTTTTGTGCGCGCATGGGGGCTAGGTCACAGTTGTTGACTTAAAATAGCGCAATGGGCACAGTGCCCCGATCCAGTCGGGGGAGGAACGCCGGATGTCACTGCAGGAAATATTTGCCACACGCGCCAATCGCATGAAGGCGTCGGAAATTCGCGAGCTGCTCAAGCTGTTGGACCAGCCGGATATCATCTCTTTCGCGGGTGGTATCCCTGACCCTGATCTGTTTCCAAAAACGGCGTTTCAGGACGCTTTTGCAGAGGCCCTGAACGGGCCGATGGCGGCGCAGGGGTTGCAGTATTCCACCAGTGAGGGACACAAACCTTTGCGCGTCTGGATTGCCGCGCAGATGCAGGCGATCGGCATTCCCGCGACGCCGGACAACATCCTGATCACCTCGGGCTCGCAGCAGGCGCTGGATTATCTGGGCAAGCTGTTCCTGTCGCCGGGGGATACCGCGCTGGTGGGCTGGCCGACCTATCTGGGGGCTTTGGGCGCCTTTAACGCCTACGAGCCGCGCTATGACAAGCTGGACCCGCTGAGCAATCGCAGTGGCGCGGACTATACCGCCGCGGCGAAAGAGGCAGGCGGCGCGGCCAAGTTCGCCTATCTTTCCGTTGATTTTGCCAATCCGACAGGGGCCACCGTCAGCCGCGCCGCGCGCGAGCGGGTGATTGATCTGGCCGAGGAAATGGACATCGCCGTGATCGAAGACGCGGCCTATCAGTCGCTGCGCTTTGACGGCGACGCGATCCCGCCGATCCTCGCGCTTGAGGCCGAACGCCGGAACGGCGATCTGGAAGCCTGCCGGACGATCTATTGCGGCAGCTTTTCGAAAACACTGTCGCCCGGGCTGCGTGTGGGCTGGGTCTGCGCCGCGATGCCGGTGATCTCGCAACTTGTGTTGATGAAACAGGCGGCGGATCTGCACAGTGCCACATTGAACCAGATTGCCGTGGCCTCGGTCGCGGAACAGCATTTCGACAGCCACATCGACACGATCCGAAGCGCCTACCGTGCACGTCGCGATACTATGCTGGAAGCGCTGCAGGCACATATGCCCGAAGGGGTGAGCTGGACCAAACCCGAAGGCGGCATGTTCATCTGGGTGACACTGCCCGACACGCTGGACGGGGCCGATCTGCTGAAACAATCGCTGGAAAGCGAACGGGTCGCCTTTGTACCGGGGCACGCGTTTTTCGCGGACGGGTCGGGGCGCAATACCTTGCGGCTCAGCTATTCCACCTCGACCGAAGGCAAGATCGCGGAAGGGATCGAACGCTTGGGCCAGTTGATCACCCGCGCGCTGAACGGCTGATACGAAAACGGGCGGCAGGATGATCCCGCCGCCCGTTTCAAATCCCGGATGATCCGCAGGTCAGACCGACATGCAGATGTATTTCATCTCGAGGTAATCCTCGATCCCGTGGTGGCTGCCTTCGCGGCCCAGACCGGACTGTTTGACGCCGCCAAACGGCGCGACCTCGGTCGAGATGATCCCGGTGTTCACACCCACGATGCCATATTCCAGCGCCTCTGCGACCTTGTACACGCGGCTCAGGTCTTTGGCGTAGAAGTAGGACGCAAGACCAAAGATCGTGTCATTGGCCATCTCGATCACGTCGTCTTCGTTGTCGAACTTGAACAGCGGGGCGAGCGGGCCGAAGGTTTCCTCTTTCGAGACTTTCATATCCTGCGTCACACCGGTGATGATGGTCGGCGCGAGGAAGTTGCCCTCCATCTGCTCTTCTTTGCTGCCCAGCAGGATTTCGGCACCTTTCGACACCGCGTCCTCGACATGTTCTTTCACCTTCTCGGAGGCATCGCCGTTGATCAGCGGCCCCAGCTCTACGCCGTCTTCAAAGCCGTCGCCGACCTTCATCTTTTCAACGCGGGCTTTCAGCTTTTCAGCGAAGGCGTCATAGACACCGGCCTGCACGTAAATGCGGTTCGCGCAAACACAGGTCTGGCCGTTGTTGCGGAACTTGCACAGGATCGCGCCTTCGACGGCGGCGTCCAGATCGGCGTCGTCAAAGACGATGAACGGCGCGTTGCCCCCCAGCTCCATCGAGCATTTCATGACCTGATCGGCAGCCTGTTTCAGCAGGATGCGGCCCACTTCGGTCGAACCGGTAAAGGTCAGTTTACGCACGGCGGGGTTTTCGCAGAACTCCTTGCCCACGGCAGAGGAGGACGACGACGGCAGCACGTTGAACACGCCTGCGGGGATGCCCGCGCGTTCGGCCAGCACACCCATCACGATTGCCGACAGCGGTGTTTCCGCAGCGGGGCGCGCCACGAAGGCGCAGCCAGCGGCCAGCGCGGGCGCGGCCTTGCGGGTAATCATCGCGTTGGGGAAGTTCCAGGGCGTGATCGACGCGGCCACGCCGATGGGCTGCTTGATCACGGTAATCCGCTTGTCGCGCTGGTGGCCGGGGATGGTCTCGCCGTAGACGCGCTTGGCCTCTTCGCCGAAGAATTCGATAAAGGACGCGCCATAGGCGATTTCGCCTTTGGCCTCGCCCAGAGGCTTGCCCTGTTCAGCGGTCAGGATGGCCCCCAGATCGTCTTGGTTTTCCATCATCAGGTCGAACCATTTGCGCATGACGCCGGCCCGTTCCTTGCCAGTCCAGCTGGCCCATTCCTTCTGTGCCTTTTCCGCCTGGGCGATGGCACCGGCCACCTGCGCACGGCTGAGGTTGGCGACCTTGGCAATCACATCGCCGCGGGCGGGGTTCACTACATCAAAGGTGCCATCGTCGCCATCCACCCATTCGCCACCGATATAGGCGCGGGTCTCTAGCAGACTTGGATCCTTGAGCATTGATTTCAGGTCAGTCTTTGCGTCAGTCATTTTGATCTCTCCGCTTTTGTCTGTGGTTACCCAAAGCAACAAACGCTATGATTGTCTAGTTCCAGTTCGTATCGGGACGCTGACGGAGGACCACATGCAGCTAGACGACGCCTATGCCAACGCCGCTTATATCGATAACGCAGAGGCATATCCGCCCCGCTGGAAAGACGCCGCAGCGGCATTCCGCAAGAAGCTGGGGTTTCGTGCGCAAAAGAATATCTCTTACGGGCCGACCGACCGCGAAATCTATGATCTGTTTGAACCCGAAGGCGTGTCGCGGGGCACGGTGATCTTTGTCCACGGTGGCTATTGGAAAGCGTTTGCTCCTGCCGATTGGTCCCATTTGGCGGCGGGCCCCCTGGCGCGCGGCTATGCGGTTGCGATGGTCGGCTATGACCTGTGCCCCGATGTGCGGATCAGCCAGATCACCGGACAGGTCGCTCGCGCCATTTCCGAGATCGCCAAACGCACCCAAGGTGCGCTGGCGCTTGTCGGCCATTCCGCAGGGGGGCAGCAGGTGGCCCGCATGACCGACCCGCTGATCCTCTCCGGCGATGTCCGCGACCGGATCGAGAATATCGTGTCCATCTCGCCCGTGGCGGACCTGATGCCGCTGTTGCAGACCTCTATGAACGACATTCTTCAGCTGGACGAAGCCGAAGCGACGGCGGAAAGCCCCGTGAACATGACGCCGCCCCATGGGGTGAACGTCACGATCTGGGTCGGGGCTGATGAACGTCCCGCCTTTCTGGAGCAGGCCGAACAATTCTCGCGCGTGTGGGGGGCCAAGCAGTTCGTCGTCGAGGGGCGGCACCACTTTGACATTATCGACCTGCTGGAAGACCCCGAAAGCGATATGGTGAAAGCGCTGCTTGGCATAAAGTGAGCCTTGATCGGGCCGCGCAAATCGGCGAGACAGGGGGCGGGTTGGGACGATGGCGTCGTCCTGCATTTCACGGCCCTTGCGTCCTGCACGCCGGGACCTTTCTGAGAAGGAGGGTCTGATATGACCAATTCATCCAAAACCGCCCGTCCCGATATGTACCGTTTCCACAACGGCACGAAGTCTCCGCTGCCGTTTGACACCGCTGAATACCAAGCGCGTCTGGAAGAGCTGCGCGAACGGATGGATGCGGCCGGAGCGACGGCGGCGGTCTTCACGTCGATGCACAATATCGCCTATTATTCGGGCTTTCTCTATTGCGCCTTTGGCCGCCCCTATGGGCTGGTGGTGACCGAGACAGACTGTGTGACGATTTCCGCAGGCATTGACGCTGGTCAGCCGTGGCGCCGCAGCTTTTGCGACAACATCACCTATACCGACTGGCAGCGCGACAATTACTGGCGCGCCGTCGCCTCGGTTACGGGCAAGGGCGCGGTGATCGGCTATGAGGGGGACCACCTGACGCTAATGCAGCGCGACAAGCTGGAAGATTTCCTTGAGCCGGTGGTGATGATCGACCTTTTCGAGACGACCATGCGCCAGCGGATGCACAAGTCTCCGGCAGAGATTGCGTTGATCCGTCAGGCCGCTCAGGTCGCTGATGTGGGCGGCTATGCGATCCGCGATGCGGTCAAGGTCGGCGCGCGCGAGATCGACATCGCAATGGCAGGCCGCGATGCGATGGAGCTTGAAATCGCCAAGCGGTTCCCCGACGCCGAATACCGCGACACCTGGGTGTGGTTCCAGTCCGGCATCAACACCGATGGTGCGCATAATCCGGTTACCGCACGGCAGCTGGAGCGCGGCGATATCCTGTCGCTGAACACCTTCCCGATGATCTCGGCCTATTACGTGGCGCTGGAACGCACCATGTTCGCCGGAGAGGTGGACCCCGCCAGCCTGAAAATCTGGGAGGCTAATGTCGCTGCCCATGAATACGGGATGAGCCTGCTGAAGCCCGGTGTCAGCTGCGCCGATGTCACCCACAAGATCAACGCCTTCCTCGAAGAGCGTGACCTGCTGCAATACCGCACCTTCGGCTATGGTCATTCGTTCGGCGTGCTGTCGCATTTCTATGGCCGTGAAGCAGGGCTGGAACTGCGCGAGGACATCGACACGGTGCTTGAACCCGGCATGGTCATCTCGATGGAGCCGATGCTGACCCTTCCCGAAGGTCAACCCGGCGCGGGCGGCTACCGCGAACATGATATTCTGGTGATCACAGAAGACGGCAACGACAATATCACCGGCTATCCTTATGGCCCTGATTTCAACGTCATAGGCTGATTGCGCTGCCCCCTTTTACGGGGGGCAAACGCCCTTTTAGCGGTTGGGGGTGACCGCGAGTACAAACAGGGAATATGGCTTGACGTACCCTGTCACGTCGATATCTTGAAGCATCGCTGTCGCGGGATGGGGGTGTCAGGCCATATCCGTGCCTATCGTCTGCATCCTTAGTCTTGGTTAAAAGTGCTTTCCGCACGCTGTTTCGTGAGTGTTCCCGATGAAAGCATCTTTGATAGAACAAGAAGAAATGCGCCTCGCGTTGCTGCGGGGATATAATATTCTGGATACCGCCCCCGAAGAAGGGTTCGATGACATCACGCGCCTCGCGGCAGAGATTTGCGAGGTGCCGATCGCGCTGATCTCTTTGGTGGATGAAGACCGCCAGTGGTTCAAATCCAAGGTCGGACTTGAAATTGACGGCAGCGACATCACCGACAGTATTTGCGCCCATGCCATCGCGGGCGATGACTACCTGGAGGTGACCGACACCACCGCCGACCCGCGCACCGCTGACAATAATTTCGTCACTGGCGAGGATTCGATCCGGTTTTATGCCGGTGCCTTGCTGGAGGACGACAAGAATCTGCCGCTCGGGACGCTCTGCGTGCTGGATAAGAAACCGCATCAGCTGAATGATTTTCAGCGCCGTGCGCTCAAGGTGCTGGCGGGGCAGGCGATGCGGCAGATCGAGCTGCGCAAGGCACTGGCCGATGCCGAGGTGCTGCGCAAAGAGGTCGACCACCGCGTGAAAAACTCGCTCCAGTCCCTGGAGGCATTGATCCGCATCCAGATCCGCAGCGAAAAATCCCCCGAAGCCCGCGCCGCGCTGGACACCATTCAGGGCCGCCTGTCGACCATCAGCAGCCTGCATGAAGCGTTGTACCTGACTGAAACCGGCGCCGCGGTGGATATCGCAGCCTTCCTGAAGAAGGTCGCCCATTCCACCAGTGAACAATTGCCCGACGGGGTGCAGGTGAACATAGAGGTCGATCAGGCGCATCTGTCGTCCCGCTCTGCGTCATCCGTGGGGATGATCGTGAACGAGGCGATGACCAACGCTGCCAAATACGCCTACGAGGGACGCAAACGCGGGACACTCGACCTGCGCGGCGAACGCAAGGGCGGCTTCTACCACCTCAGCTGCATTGACGACGGCCCCGGTATTCCCAAAGATCGGACCACGGGCACGGGGCTCGGCATGCGCATCCTGCTTGCCGCCGCGCAGCAATTGGGCGGAGAGCTGGAAACGCCAGAGCGTGAAAGCGGCGGCGAGATCAAGATCGTCTGGCCCGTCACCGACTGACACCCGGCCCGGGGCACAAGAGAGGCGCAGGGATTATGCTGGCTTTGTTAAGGTTGATCGTCATCGGGTTCGTCGTTCTAACGATCATCTATATCGCCCTGTCGATCTATTCGCGCCGGGTACGGCGCGGCAAGCTTTACCAGAAGTGGGCGGACGGGCCGCGTCTTGTGGATCGCGACATTTTCGTGCAACGAGGGCTTAAACGATATGACGGGTCGATCCGTCGCAAGCTGATCCTTGGGGTCTATATTGTCCCGGTGGGGCTGGTCATCCTGACCGTCTACCTCACCAACTTTAACTAAGGGGTAACGCCGATGGCGATCATCAAATGGACCTTCTGGGGTGTGATATGGCTGATCATTGCCGCGTTCTTTCACTATACGATGCCTCAGGTCGATATCGTACGGATCACCGACACCTATGAAAAGCGCATCGACTTTGGCGAGAACTCGATCTTCTGGTCGCATGCGGATGTGGGCAACAGCACCGCCTTGGGCAACCGCGATGTTTTCTTCATCCAGACGCGTCGGGCCAAAGGCGACGTCATGGTTTATCGCAACGAGGATACCGGCTGGGGCTGGCCGCCGTATTTCAAGTTCGACACGACCAACCTGCAGGCCGAGGCATCTGATCTGAAGTCCGCCGCCGGTACGCCGCAGTATGTCGCGGTCAAGCATTACGGCTGGCGCAACGAGTTCCTGTCGATCTTCCCCAACGCGGTGTCCGTGCGCGTGGTGGACGGGCCGGATGCGAGCAAGGGAATCCCGTTCCTGAATATCATCATCCTGATCCTGTTTGCCGCGGTGGTCTATGCGATCTGGGTCCGCTGGCGTCGGTTCAAACGCGCGCGCATCGATCCGACGTTAGAGCGGCTGGAAGATGACATCGCCGAAAAGCAGGGCCGTTTCGCGCGCTGGCGGGCGGGTCGTAAAAACAAATAAGCGCGGCGCAAGATCACGCCGCGCCTTTTGCGCACTGATTGATGTCGTGACGGGTTAGCTGGGGCGCGCCACCATGCGCCCCATGGGCCGACCGCCCAGAATATGCACATGCAGATGCGGGACTTCCTGAACCCCATGCGCGCCGGCATTGGCGATCATACGAAACCCTTCGCCCGCGTCCAATGTAACCCCTTCGGCTTTGCAGACTTCCGAGATGGCGCGCACATAGCCCACGATTTCGGCATCGCTTGCCTCTGCCGCGAAGTGGTCAAAACTGATGTAGGGGCCCTTGGGGATCACCAGCACATGCGTCGGCGCTTGGGGTTCGATATCGCGAAAGGCAAGCGCGTGGTCGGATTCATAAACGGTGTTGTTCGGGATGTCGCCGCGCAGGATTTTGGCAAAGATGTTCTGGTCGTCGTAGCTGTAAGCCATGGGATGTCCTTAATCGGTGAAAAGATAATGTGTGTCGGCAATGGGCTGCGCCTGTTCCGGAGAGATGCGCAGGAAAGCGGCCAGCGCCTCGGCATTGTCCTGCGCCGAGGCTGTTTCGCGCATCCGGGCGTAGTTTTCAAACTGCGCGTCGCGGATGCGGTCGGATTCAAGGGTCAGGTCGTTCCGGATGGTGGGCAGCAGCCGTTCCAGCGTGTCGGCCGAGGTGCGTTCGCCCGCCAGCCCCACACGCATGGCATGGCCGATCAGGTAGTCATCCGAGAACTGGCATTCGATCTCGAGGACCCGTGTCATCGACCGGTCAGAGGCAAAGTCGTTCAGCAGGTCGATATCGCCAGGGTCCATGCAGACGATCAGCCGGTCGGCCTCGTAATAGTCGAACAGCATCCGCATCAGGGACCGCCGGTGGCGGGTGCGCTTGCCCAAACTGTTCTGGATGCCGCCAAGATCGGGCAGGGGGGTGTCCTGTTCGCTGAAAAGATACTCGATCGCGGGCAGGTTGGTGACCTGACGCATCTGCTCTAGCACGCGTTTGGCGACATGCCACTTTTTGCACACGACAATCAGCAGCTCGCGCTCGCGCCCCAGCGTGCTCTCCGTCTCCCAGAAACGGGTAGAGAACCGCCGCCCGATCCGGCCCCGACCGGTCAGGAACTTGAACAGGTTGCGCCCTTCGTTGCTGATCTGCAGTTCGACATCCTTGGCAGAATAAAGCAACCCCAACCGGCGCTTGAGGTCCGTTGCCTCGCTGCTGATCTTGCGTGCGAACAGATAGTCTTGGGCCAGCAGCAGATCGTAGTGGTCGTTATAGAAAGTCACCGGCATGCCGTAGTCGGTAAACATCAGGAACGTCAGCGTGCGCGCACGAATTTCATTGTCGGGCACGATATGGCGCACAATGGTCTGAAAAAACGTCTCGTCCGGAATCCAGGTGGTCCTGAAAAACCGCATCACGTCTTTGCGCTTGCGGGTGAAGGCCATCACCGCCTCTATGGTCTGGCGGCGCAGGCACCACCACTGGCTGCCGATCTGGATTTGCAGGTCCGCAGGAATGTCGCGCGTCAGACCAAGGCGTTTCTGAAGCTCGAACATGCCGTAGAACCGCTTTTTCTGGGTGCGCTCGTTGAACCAGTGACGGTAGATCAGCCGCTCTTCCTTCCAGCCGGTCTTGATCCAGTCGCTTTCGAAGTAGTCAAAGCTTTCGATGAAGTCGACGTCGTTATCATCAAGGTAGTCGTGGATGTATTCGGCGGATTTGATTGCCATGCAATCGCCCGACAGCATGTAGAAATGTGTGGCACGCGGAAAGGCATCAATCGCGCTTTCGACGGCGTTCAGCGTCGCCTGTACGAGCGACCATTCTCCCCAACCGCAGCGGATGCGTTTGCTTGCGAAGGTCACATTGGGGTTCTTGCCAAGCGCTTGGGTGATCTGTGCGAAATCGGTCGGGTTGGCCGAGGCGTCAAAGTGGATCGACATGTAATCGCCAGACGCCGTCAATCTCTCCGCCTGCTTGATGATTGCAACGGGGTCTTTGTGACACAAAAGGATATAGGCAATTCTGGCCATCGCGAAACACGCATCCCCTCTGCTCTGGACGAGTTTGTTAGATAAAGGCGAACAGCGATTGAATAAACCGCGAATATTTGCTTTTTCTATATTTCAGGCCATTCTGTCGCCATAAATGGCAGCATAAGTGCGAAAAAATTTAGGAGGCAGAGCCGATTATGGGTTTCCCTGGGACATGGATGACAGAAAGCGAAAGCGTGGTCTACCGCGTGGTGCCCAAATGCGCCTGTTCGACGATCGGGCAGATCATGTTCTATTCGGACCATGGCGAATTCTTTGACGGCGACATCCATGACGCGAAATCGGGCATGCACAAATGGGCGCATGACGACTCTCAGCCGTTGATCACGCGCAATGTGGAAAACCACAAATCCTACGCCTTCACCTGCGTGCGCAATCCATATACCCGCATCCTCAGCTCTTTCTTCGACAAGATCTGCGGCATCCAGCGCAATGGCCGGCGGTATCGCGGCAATCTGGTGCCGCTCCTCGTGCAGAAATACGGGATCGAGGTCGGCGGCGATGATGGCAAGCAAGAGTTTGACCAGATCGCCAGCTTCCGCCGTTTCCTGCTGTTTGCCCGCGACACCATCCGCTGGCGTCGCCCGATGGACCCGGACATCCACTGGTCCGCGCAATCGGGGCATGTCAGCACGTTCATCGTGAACGGCGGCACCTATGACAAGATCATCTGGACAGAGAAGTTCAACGACGGCATGCAAAGCGTGCTGGATGCCATCGACACGCCCCATGCGGTAAACCTGTCCGAAATTCCGCGGTTTAACGAATCCGAAGGCCACGGCCCCAAGCGCGCTCACCCGGTAGAGGATTACTTCGACGATCTGTCGATGCATCTGATGCGCGAGATCTTCAAAAAGGATTTCGAGCTGTTCAAATACGATTTCGACAATCCGGCAAACAAAATGCCCACGGGCGAGATTGACCTTGCCGAGGTGCACGCCAAGCTGGGCGACTAAGCGGGCAGGGCCGGCGCGCCCCGCCTGACGGTCCATGCGGTTATGCCCGCTGCGGCATCTTGCGCGCAGGCCCGCAACGCCCTACATCCTTGGCATGTCACAGGTTAAATCATCTTCCAAATCCGACCCGAACTACAAGGTCATCGCCGAAAACCGCCGCGCGCGGTTCGATTACGCGATCGACGATGATGTCGAATGCGGCATCATTCTTGAAGGGTCCGAGGTCAAATCCCTGCGCAACGGCGGTGCCAATATCGCCGAAAGCTACGCCGCCGTGGAAGATGGCGAGCTGTGGTTGGTGAACTCCTACGTCGCGCCTTACACGCAGGCCAAGACCTTCACCCACGAGGAACGCCGTCGCCGCAAGCTCTTGGTGTCCAAGAAGGAACTGTCGAACCTGTGGAATGAAACCCAACGCAAAGGCATGACGCTGGTCCCGATGGTGATGTATTTCAATCACCGTGGCATGGCCAAGATCAAGATCGGCATCGCCAAGGGTAAAAAGCTGCACGATAAACGGGAAACTGCCGCCAAGCGCGACTGGTCCCGCCAAAAGCAGCGTCTGCTGAAAGACCACGGCTGACGCCCTGTCCCGCTCTCGGGGCCTGAACGGAACACAATATGCCCATTTCCGGCCTGTGCTGCATGTGCACAGTCGCGGGCTCTTGCTTGCGGGGGCCGTCGCGGGTAGGCATTGAAAAACCTGTTCTAAAAGGGGGTGGACCCATGGCTGACAACCCGAAAACGCTTGTTTCAACCGATTGGCTGGCGCAGCACCTCAAGGATCCCGACCTGCGTCTGCTGGACGCGTCATGGTATCTGCCCGATGCAGGACGCGACCCCAAAGCCGAATATAATCAGGCGCATATCCCCGGTGCCCGCTTTTTCGACATCGACGAAATCTCGGATGGGCGCTCGGATATGCCGCATATGGCCCCACCTGCTGAAAAGTTCATGTCGCGGATGCGCGCTATGGGTGTGGGCGACGGGCATCAGGTGGTGGTCTATGACGGGGCCGGCTTGCTGTCGGCTGCGCGTGTGTGGTGGCTGTTCCGTCTGATGGGGCAGGAAAATGTCGCCGTGCTGGACGGGGGCCTGCCCAAATGGGTCGCCGAAGGTCGCCCCACCGAAGACATGCCCCCGATCCCCCGCGACCGCCACATGACCGTGCGGTTCCAGAACCAATTGGTACGTGATGTGACGCAGGTCGCTCAGGCGTCCAAGCTCAAGGTGCCGCAGATCGTGGATGCCCGCGCAGCAGCCCGCTTTCGCGGCGACGCGCCCGAACCCCGCGAAGGCCTGCGCGCTGGCCACATCCCCGGGTCGCGCAACCTGCCCTACACAGAGCTGTTGAACGACGACAAAACACTGAAATCCGTAGCCGAGATCAAAGCGGCTTTCGAAGCGGCGGGCATTGACCTGTCGCAGCCTGTGATCACGACCTGCGGGTCCGGCATCACCGCGGCGATACTCGCGCTGGCACTGGAACGGATGGGCCATACCGATTGGTCCCTTTACGATGGATCTTGGGCAGAATGGGGGATGTTCCCCACCGTGCCCGTTGCGACCGGAGACGCATAATGTTCGAAACCCTACAGGCGCAGCCCGCCGATAAAATCCTTGCCTTGATGCAGATGTACAAGGATGACCCCCGCGAGACCAAGATCGACCTTGGCGTGGGCGTGTACAAGGATGCCACGGGGCTGACGCCCGTCATGCGCGCGGTCAAGGCGGCTGAACACCAACTGTGGGAAGCCCAGACCAGCAAAGCCTATACCGGTCTGGCGGGCGACCCTGCCTTTGGCGATGCGATGGTGCAGATGGTGCTTGGCGATGCTGTCCCTCGCGCACAGGTCGCCGCCGCCGCGACCCCGGGTGGGACCGGCGCGATCCGTCAGGCGTTCGAGCTGATCCAGATGGCCCGCCCGCAGGCGCGGGTGTTTGTGTCGAACCCGACATGGCCGAACCATCTGTCGATCCTGAAATATCTGGGAATGGAGATGGTCCCCTACCGCTATTTCGACGATGAAACCCGTGGCGTCGATTTTGACGGCATGATCGCCGACCTCAAGACCGCGCAAAAAGGCGATGTGGTCCTGCTGCACGGCTGCTGCCACAACCCGACAGGGGCCAACCTGAACGCCGCCGAATGGGACGCGGTGATCAAAGTGTTGCAAGACACCGGTGCCACCCCGATGATCGATATCGCCTACCAGGGCTTTGGCGACGGGCTTGACGCGGATGCGGCGGCCACGCGCAAGGTCGCGGCGGCGGTGCCGGAATGTCTGATCGCGGCAAGCTGCTCCAAGAACTTCGGGATTTACCGCGAACGCACCGGTATCCTGATGGCGCTATCGGCAGACACCTCGGCGCAAAAGCTGAACCAGGGTACGCTGGCCTTTCTCAACCGCCAGAACTTCAGCTTCCCGCCCGATCACGGGGCCCGCATTGTCACCACCATCCTGAACGATGACGCCTTGCGCAGCGACTGGATGGCCGAGCTCGAAGACATCCGCAACACCATGCTGGGTCTGCGCAGCCAGCTCGCGGGCGAACTTCAGCGTCTCTCAGGCTCTGACCGCTTCGGTTTCCTTGCCGAACACCGCGGCATGTTCTCGCGCCTCGGAACCTCGTCTGACATGGTCGACAAGCTGCGCGAAGACCACGGCATCTATATGGTGGGGGACAGCCGCATGAACATCGCGGGGCTGAACGCCGAAACCGTGCCGATCCTCGCCAAGGCGATCATCGAGGTCGGCATCTAACCCGCCGCTTCACCCTTTCAAAAATACTCAAACCGCCGCGCTGGCATCTGGCGCGGCGGTTTTGTTTGGGCGCACTGCCAGCCCTGCCCAGCATAACACGCGCGCAGCAAAAAGCCCGGGCGCGAACGCCCGGGCCTCTGCCTGCCTGCAGGAGTTTAGACCTTAGCTCTTGGAGAACTCAGGGTAGGCTTCCATGCCCAGTTCGGACACGTCCAGACCAGCGATCTCGGCTTCTTCGCTGACGCGGATGCCGGTGGTGGCTTTCAGGATCATCCACACAATCAGCGACACGATGAAGACAAAGGCACCGATTGAGGCAAAGCCGATGATCTGTGTCACAAAGGATGTGCCGTCGGTGTAGACGGGAACAACCAGCGTGCCCCAGAAGCCTGCGATCAGGTGAACCGGGATCGCACCGACCACGTCATCGATCTTGAGCTTGTCGAGGAAGGGCACCGCGAAGACCACGATCGCACCGCCCACAGCACCGATCCAAAGCGCACCGAAGAGCGTCGGGTCAAGCGGGCCAGCTGTGATAGAGACCAGACCGGCCAGCGCGCCGTTCAGCACCATTGTCAGGTCGGGCTTTTTGTACAGCATCTGGGTCAGGACCAGCGCGGCGATGGCACCGGCAGCGGCAGCCATGTTGGTGTTGGCAAAGATCTGCGCAACAGCATCAGCGTCGATCATCGACCCCATGGCCAACTGCGAGCCGCCGTTGAAGCCGAACCAACCCAGCCACAGGATAAACGTGCCCAAAGTGGCGAGCGGCAGGTTCGAACCCTGCATCGGGATCACACGACCGTCTTTGTATTTGCCGATACGGGGGCCAAGCACCAGCGCACCTGCCAGAGCCGCAAAGCCGCCCGCGGCGTGGACCAGAGTGGAGCCCGCGAAGTCGCTGAAACCCGCGTCAGACAACCAGCCTGCGCCCCACTGCCAGCTTGCTTCGATCGGATAGATAAAGCCGGTCAGCACGATGGTGAAGATCAGGAAGGGCCACAGTTTGATACGCTCGGCCAATGTGCCCGAAACGATGGATGCGGTGGTGGCGCAGAACATCAGCTGGAAGAAGAAATCCGACGCGTTGGAATAGCCGCCCGCGTCAATCGCCGTCTTGATGTCCTTGGTTGCAAAAGTGCCGAACACGCCGGGGATGATCCACGCGTCGCCGGGGTACATGATGTTATAGCCGACCAGCCAGTAGAGAATGGCGGCCAATGCGAAAAGCGCGATGTTCTTGGTCAGCTGGGTGGTCACGTTCTTGGACCGTACCAGACCGGCTTCGAGCATGGCAAAACCCGCTGCCATCCAGAACACCAGAAAGCCGCCGATCAGGAACAGGATCGTGTTGAAAATGAAAGCAGTGTCAGCCGCGGTTGCATACTCGGCCTCCTGCGCGAAACCCAAGGACGGCAGCAGCGTCGCTGCGGCGGCAAGGGGAATAAGAAGTCGTGATGTCATGTCGTCAATTCCTCGGACGTGGGGGTCAGATGGCGTCTTCGCCGGTTTCGCCGGTGCGCACGCGCACGGCTTGTTCAACGTCGAGGACAAAGATTTTGCCGTCGCCGATCTTGCCGGTATGTGCGGTGCGGGTGATCGTCTCGACCATCTGGTCGGCCAGCGCATCTGCGACCACCAGTTCAAGCTTCACCTTGGGTACGAAGTTCACGACATATTCAGCGCCGCGGTAGATTTCGGTATGGCCGGATTGGGCACCGAAGCCCTTGATCTCGGTCACCATCAGGCCACGCACGCCCGCTTCGGTCAGTGCTTCGCGCACCTCCTCGAGCTTGAATGGCTTGATTGTTGCGATAATGAGTTTCACCTATAATCCCTCTTCCAGATGGCAGGTACTTCCTGCGTTATGCCTTGGATAAAAGAGCGGCCGGTGCCCCTTGAAGGAAGGGTGCATCGCGCTTAGTGCCTCTCTGGGCGGGCGTGTTTGCCTGATTATTGGGCGCTGTGGGAAATGTGCCTAATTATTGGGCGTTAATTTGACGGCGCAGCGGGGCGTCTGCGCTAAACAAACCGCGCTGTGCAGGATAGAGTGCGAAAAAAAAGAATGGTTCAGCGAGCAGCATATGAGTGATTCATCCAAACGGAAGCGGCCCTTGGTTGCCGATAAACGCACCGCGGGCAAAGGCGGCAAACCGCCCCGCAAGCCGGTCGCGAAAAAAGCTCCGGCCAAGCGCAAGCCTGCACGTCGTCCGCCTGCGCGCCCCAAGGGGCCTATTGGCTGGCTGGCCGCGCTGGTGCGGTGGGTCTTCCGTTTGATCTGGACGATCGTCTGGCGGGTGACTGCCGTGGCGGNGCTGATGGTTGCGTTGGCCGTCGGCTATTTCTACACCACGCTGCCGCCGCTCGATGCGCTGCTGGACGGGCGTGCGCGAGGGTCTGTCACGCTCAAGGATCGCTATGGTGATGTCTTTGCATGGCGCGGGGATCAGTTCGGCGGCGTCGTCACCGCAGACAGCGTATCCCCCGCGCTGAAGAACGCGGTAATCGCGACAGAGGACAAACGCTTCTATCGTCACTTTGGTGTCAGCCCGCGTGGCATCGCTTCGGCGGTCAAGATCAACCTGAGCGAAGGCCGCGGACCCTTGTCCGGTCACGGGGGTTCGACGATCACGCAGCAGGTGGCCAAGCTGCTGTGTCTGGGTGAACCCTATGATGCGTCGTCGGGGCAGACGGAAAAGGAATACGAAGCCGAATGTCGCCGGTCCTCGCTGTCGCGCAAGGGCAAAGAAGCCCTGTTCTCCATGGCGATGGAAGCCAAGTATTCCAAGGATGATATCCTGTCGATCTACCTCAACCGCGCCTATATGGGCGGCGGTGCCTTTGGGGCCGAAGCTGCGGCGCAGCGTTTCTTTGGCAAACCGGCCGCCGCGTTGAAGCCTGCCGAGGGCGCGATGCTGGCGGGTCTGTTGACCGCACCGACCACGCTGTCACCGACCAATAATCTGGATCGGTCGCAAAGCCGTGCGGCAACCGTGATCCGCCTGATGGAGGATCAGGGCTATCTGTCAAAGGCCGAAGCGGATAACGCCATTGCCAACCCCGCCGAGCTGTCAGAAGCCGCAGAGGCCGAGGCGGGTGGCTATTTCGCGGATTGGGTGATGTCGTCGGGGCCGGAGTTCTTTACCCGCAACACGACCGAGGATGTGGTGATCAAGACCACCCTTGACCAAAAGATCCAGCGCGCCGCCGAGGAGGGTCTGAGCTGGGTGTTCGAAAACAAGGTCCGCGAAGGCTCCAAAGCGCAGGCGGCTGTGGTGATCATGTCTGCTGACGGGGCCGTGCGTGGCATGGTCGGTGGGCGCAAGACCAAGGTCGCGGGGGCCTTTAACCGCGCGACACAAGCGATGCGCCAGACCGGCTCTGCCTTCAAACCGTTTATCTACGCTGCGGCGCTGGATCTGGGGTATTCGCCCAACGATCTGATTGAAGACGCGCCCTATTGTCTGAACGTGCCGGGGTCGGGCCAATGGTGCCCGAAGAACTATACCAACAGCTTCAAGGGTAACGTGACGCTCACCACCGCGCTCAAGGATTCGCTGAACATTCCGGCGGTCAAAGTCTCGGAGAGTGTCGGGCGCGATGTGGTCAGCCAGGTGGCAGAGCAGTTCGGCATCAAAAGCGATCTGGCCGTTGGTCCGGCGCTGGCGCTTGGGGCGTCCGAAAGCACGTTGCTTGAAATGACAGGTGCCTATGCCGGCATCCTGAACGGCGGGTCATCCGTTAAACCCTATGGGCTGATTGATCTGACGTTGCAGGGCGACACTGATCCGGTAATGGGCACGGGCGGCGGTATCGGCGAGCGGGTCATTCAGGAAGATGCCGCGCTGCAACTTGTCTATATGATGGAAAAGGTCGTATCCGAAGGCACGGGGCAGCGGGCGCAATTTGGTGGTCGTGAACTGGCCGGTAAAACGGGCACGACACAGGCCAACCGCGACGCGTGGTTCATCGGTTTCTCCGCCGACTACGTGGCCGGTGTCTGGATGGGCTATGACGACAACACGCCGTTGACCGGTGTATCCGGGGGCGGGTTGCCCACCGAGATCTGGCAGCAGGTCATGATGCGCGTTCACGAAGGGCTGCCGAATACGCCGCTGCCGATGATCGTGCCGGAACCGCCAGTGGTGCAAGCCCCGCCGCAGCCTCAGCAACCGGCGCAGCCGCAGCGGGTTCCGCGTCAGGACAACCCATTGGGCGTCATCGACAGGGTGCTGCGCGATATCTTTGGCGGGTAAAGACCCTGCCTCTGCCGCAGCACAATGCTTTGGAAACGAAAGAAGGGAGGCCGGATTATTCCGGCCTCCCTTCCTTTTGTCGCATCCCCGAGAGCGGTACGAGGAGACCCGCCCCCGTGGGGTTTGACGGTCTGGCTTAGAAGCCCAGAACCAGCGACACACCCAGGGTGTTGTCAGTGGATTTCAGGCCCGCAACCGGATCGGTGTTGTAGTCGGTACGGTAGCTTACGCGTGTCGACAGGTTGTCGGACATCTTGTAGTTGATGCCAGCGTCGTTCGACACGATGGTGTTCACATCAGAGCCGACAATGTCGGTGTCCATGGTGAAGGATACGATGTCGTTGAACGCGTAGAAGTAGCGCGACGAGGCGATGAAGCCGACTTCGGTTTCGGAGGTGCCGGTTGCGTCTTTAAAGTAGCGTACACCGGGGCCCGCTTGAACGCGCCATGTGTTGTCTTCTTTATTGATCGCGCGGTAACCCGGACCAAAGCCCAAGAATGCGTCTGTTTCGGAACCGTCAACGGCTGCACCGGATGTGTCGGTCAGGTAACCGTCATATTGGTAACGGGCCAGGCCGAACGCATAGAACTCGGGTGTGAAGTAGCGGCTACCTTCATAGGTACCAAAGAACTTCTCTTCGCTCTTGGTGCCGTTTGCTTCGCCGTATTCTACCGCAAAACCAACCAGGTGGTTCCAGTCGCCGACACCGTATGTCAGGCGGCCAGCGCCCGATACTTCGCCGTTGTCCGTGTTGCCGCTGGTGCCCGATGCGGACAGGGCGAAAGACCCGCGCCAGCCTTGGGCAACGCCATTGGCGCCATAACGTTCTGCGTCGGTACCGCGGGCCAGGTCGGTGTTCACATCATCGGTGATGTCGTCGATCTGGTCGTTCAGCGTTTCAATGCCAAGCGCACGTTGCTGCGCGAAAACTGGAGCAGCAGCCAAGAGTGCGATTACGGAAACCGCGGACGCTTTAAGTACTGTGTTCATTGGGGAATCCTTTCCCTTAGAAGTGACCCGCCTCGTTGATTGAGGCGAGAGCATCTCTGCTGAGAATGGATTTAAGACAGGGGGTCAGATAAGTGAAATTCGAATAAATCGTGCATGAAGCAAGTACTACTCGTGTTAACTGCCCTTGAAGCGGAATTAAGGCGTGTTTTGCCCGTTGTCCAAGCTCTCGATCAGAATATTCTGTTGATTTTCAGCCGCTTGAGCGAGGTCCATCAAACTACGCCGAGCGATCGACAGCATCTCGGGGTCCAGATCTTCGCGCCAGACCACCCATGCGGGGTACGCAAAGCGTGGGGAATTTGCCACAACATGCAGTTTTCCAACGTCGAGATACCGTTGCACTGCCCGTGCGGGCAGGTAGGCAGCCGCGCGACGGTTGACGATATAGTCGGCCGCAAGCCCGCCAAGGGCCAATGATCGCCCCGAATTGGTCAGATGGGGCAGGGCGCTGGCGTGCATATGCGTAAACTCCGGCCCCCAGTCGACCGCGACATATTCTTTGCCAAGATCTTTGACGTCCGTTTCAAAGGACGCGACGAGAATCAGTTCTTCCTCCAGCACGGGTTCGACGCGCAAACCGGGGCGCAGCTGCGGGGTGTAAAGCAAGGCGGCCTGAATAACCCCTTCGACCAGAAACCGTGTCAGCCGGTCGGACATACCCATTTCGGCGTGAATACTCAGTTCGGGCATCATCGCTTGCATCGCGTCGATCCAGCGAAAGCCAAGCTTGTGCCACAGCGCGTGCTGCGCGCCGAAGGAAAAGCTGCGGCTGTATCCTTCGGGGATGGCGATCTGCTGCCGGGCTTCTTCCCATATCTTGAGAAGGCTCAGCGCGTATGAGGTAAACTGTTCGCCTTCCGAGGTCAGCACCGCCCCCGCTTTTGATCGTTTGAACAGCGGGTGGCCCAGGCTGTCCTCAAGCCGTTGCACGCGCAGGCTGACAGCGGATTGGGTGACAAACAGCCGTTCGGAATCAGCGACAAAAGAGCCGGTGTTGGCGACTTCGATAAAGGTTTTGATCAGGGTGATATCCATGCCCTGATAATGATCCTCCGCAGACCCGTTGCCAAGCTGCCCTGACCTGAATCGCGCGCCCCTATCCGAAAGAGACCGGAAGGGAGGCGCGTGTTATTTGATGCTTAGTCAACCATGCGCGGGCCGGTGGTGGCGGCGATGCTGGTGGGGCGCGACAGATCGGCACGGCGCTTTTGCAGATAGTCCTGACGTGCCTGGGCATAGCTGTCGCCCGATGCGGAGATTGGCACTTGCTTGCCATTCACGATGCGGCGGTTTTTCTCGAATGCGCTATCGGCATAACCGGTGACGGTGCCGACGTAGCTTTCGGGGCTATCAAGCGTATAGGACAGCGGGTTGGTGAACAGGTCCACGACGCGGCCGGCGGTGTCGCGACGGGTCGATGGCCCGATCAGCGGAAGTTCGATATACGGGCCTTCGCCCACACCCCAGACATACAGCGTTTCGCCAAAGTCGGTATCATGCTCGGGCACTTTGAATTCGCTCGCGACGTCGAACAGGCCGCCCATCCCAAGCGTGCTGTTTACCAAGAAGCGGTAGGTCGACAGGCCAAAGCCCGCGAAATCCGCCTGCAAGGCGCTGTTAACGGCAGCTTGCGGCATCGACAGGTTCTCGGAGACGTTATGGACGACCGTCTGGAATTCGATCGGCACCGCCCCCAGCACGCGGTTGGGTTTGCCCGATCCGCCGATCTTCTGATTGAAGGCGTGGACCTTGCGGTTACCGGCCTCGTGCGGGTCATTGACCCCTGCGGGCTGGGGGCGCGATGCACCGCTACAGGCGGCAAGACCTGCAACCAAAGTGACACCCACAAAGGCGCGCAGCGATGTGGAGAGGGTCGTGGCCTTAAACATGGTATAAATCCCGAAAACGCGTGAAAAACATGGTTTGTTATGCGCAGCGTCCCCGAAATACGCAACATGAGTTTCCTTGGGCGGCTCGCGTTGGTGGCAGGTGTTGCAGTTCCTCCCTCTTGGGTCTTTTCGTTTCGGCATCGCATCGCTATCGTCCCGCCAAAGCCATTCATTCCAAGGAAGTCCCCCATGAGCATCACCAGCCGTCTGAACGATCTTGGCGTCACCCTGCCTGACGCACCTGCCCCTGCGGCGAACTATGTGCCCTTCGTGAAAACCGGCAACACGGTCTATGTCTCGGGCCAGATCTCGAACGGGCCGGACGGGTTCATCACCGGAAAACTGGGCGCGGATATGGATGTCGCCGCGGGTGCCGAAGCCGCCAAGACCTGCGCGATCAGCTTGCTGGCGCAAGTCAAAGCCGCATGTGACGGCGATATCGAACGGCTCAAGCGGGTGGTGAAGCTGACGGCCTTTGTGAACTCCACCGCAGATTTCACCGACCAGCCCAAAGTGGTTAACGGGGCCTCTGACTTCCTTGTCGAAGCTTTGGGGGATGCGGGGCGTCACGCGCGCTCGGCCGTTTCTGCCGCCTCCTTGCCGCTGGGTGTCGCGGTCGAGATCGAAGGCATTTTCGAAATCGAATGACCCTACCACAGGCGTTTTATACGACCCCTATTGCGCATCGCGGTTTTCATCACCGCGATGCCGGTCGGCCCGAAAACAGCTTCGCCGCCTTTCAGGCCGCGATTGATCGGGGCTATGGCATCGAGCTTGATGTGCAACTGTCACGCGATGGTGTGGCGCTGGTGTTTCACGACTATGCGCTGGATCGCCTGACAGGCCAGACCGGTGCCATCCGGCAACGCGATGCGGATGACCTGTGCCAGATTACGCTCACCGGCGGCAGCGACACTATTCCAACCCTGCCGCAGGTGCTGGAACTGATCGCAGGACGCGTGCCGCTGCTGGTCGAGATCAAGGATCAGGACGGTGCAATGGGCACGGACATCGGACCGCTGGAAGATGCGGTGGCAGAAGCCCTGCGCGACTATGTGGGCGATGTGGCGGTCATGTCGTTCAATCCCAACAGCGTCGCGCGGATGGCAGAGCTGCTGCCGCATGTGCCGCGTGGATTGGTGACCAGCGCCTATCGCTATGTCGAATGGCCGCTGCCCAAAGCCACCTGCGACCGCCTGCGCGAGATCCCCGATTACGACCGCACCGGCGCGTGTTTCATCAGCCACGAGGTCGATGATCTGCCCCGCCCCCGCGTGGCAGAGCTGCGCGAGGCAGGCGCGATGATCTGCTGCTGGACCGTGCGCAGCCTTTCAGTTGAAAACGGCGCACGCGAATTTGCGCATAATATCACCTTCGAAGGCTATGACGCGCCACTGCAAGGTTGAACCGTCCGGCTTCGGCCACAGATAAGGCCTATGACAACGGGACATCCAGTATGAACGCGCGCGACGTCGAAATCAGAATTGCCTCGCGCATCGCGCAAATCGGTCAGGCGGAATGGGATGCCTGTGCCTGCCCCGAAGCCGCCGGGGGCGCGCGCCCCGCGGACCCTTTCACCACCTTTCGTTTCCTTTCAGCGCTAGAGGAAAGCGGCAGCGTCGGCCCCGGTACGGGGTGGCAGCCGCAATACCTCAGCGCTGCCATTGACGGTCAGATCATCGCGGTCGCGCCGATGTACGCCAAGTCACACAGTCAGGGTGAATACATCTTTGACCACAGCTGGGCCCATGCGTTTGAACGGGCGGGCGGGCGCTATTACCCCAAGCTGCAGATCGCCGTGCCCCATACCCCTGCCACGGGCCGCCGTTTCCTGACCCGTCCGGGGTTTGAAGAGACAGGCACCGCAGCCCTCATCCAGGGGGCGGTTCAGCTGACCGATTCAAACGGGCTGTCGTCCTTGCACATTACCTTTTGTACCCAAGACGAGGCCAGCGCCGCAGAGCAACTGGGCCTGCTGGCCCGCAAAAGCCAGCAGTTCCACTGGCACAACGCGGGCTTTGAGGACTTCGACGGGTTTCTTGCCACGCTCAGCTCGCGCAAGCGCAAGAACATCCGCAAGGAACGCCAGCAGGCACAGGCCTTTGGCGGAGAGATAGAGGTGTTCACCGGTGACGATCTGAAGCCCGAACATTGGGATGCCTTCTGGCAATTCTATCAGGACACAGGCGCGCGCAAATGGGGTACGCCCTATCTGACACGCGCATTCTTTGACATCGCCCAAGACCAGCTACGCGACGACATGGCACTGGTGCTGGCCAAGCGGGATGGTGCATGGGTGGCGGGCGCGCTGAACTTTATCGGTGCCGATGCGCTTTATGGGCGCTATTGGGGATGCACCGAACATCATCCGTTCTTGCACTTTGAACTGTGCTATTATCAGGCCATCGATATCGCGATCAAACTGGGCCTCTCTACCGTCGAGGCAGGTGCGCAGGGGGAACACAAGCTCGCGCGCGGTTACCTGCCACAGGCGACGTGGTCGCTGCATTGGATGCGGGACGAGGGTTTTATGCGCGCTGTTGAAGACTATCTTGTACAGGAACGGGCAGCCGTTGACGAAGAGATAGACATTTTGACAGATTACGGCCCATTCAAAAGGGTCGAGGTTGAGGAACAGGAATGAGCGAAAGATTAAGCGAAGAGACGCGCAAAACCGTATTGGCCCCCTTGTTCAGCACAGGCTGGGCTATGGTGGAGGACCGGGATGCGATCGTCAAAACCTTCAAATTCAATGATTTCGCGGATGCTTTCGGCTGGATGACCCGCGCGGCGATCTGGGCCGAGAAATGGAACCACCATCCAGAGTGGGAGAATGTTTATAACAAGGTGACCGTCACCCTGACGACCCATGACGTGGATGGCCTAAGCTCGCTTGATGCCAAGCTGGCGCGCAAGATGGATGGATTGATGGGCGAGGTCAAAGCGGGCTAAGGCACCATTGACCGTCGCATTATCCAAAGAAAAACGCAGCCCCGGTGTCCCCGCGGCTGCGTTTTTCATTTTTCAGCGTCGTGCCGGATTACATGTTGTCCAGCAGCGCCTCGCCGCCCGACATATCGCAGACACCGGGCTGTACTTCGGCCTGGAACAGCGTGACCTTGCCGTCATCCACCAGCATCGCATAGCGTTTGGAGCGCGAGATCAGCCCCGCGGGCTCGGCCGAGAATTCCATGCCGATGGCTTTGGTAAAGGCGCTGTTGGCATCGGCGAGCATGGTGATGCCAGCCGCCGTCGCACCTGTCGATTCACCCCAAGCGGCCATAACAAAGGGGTCATTGCAGGACACGCAGATGATCTCGTCCACGCCTTTGGCGTCGAACTGGTCCTTGGTGCGCACAAAGCTGGGCACATGGGCGGAATCGCAGGTGGGCGTATAGGCACCGGGCACGGCAAAGACGACGACCTTGCGGCCCTTTAGCTTGTCAGCCATCTGCACAGGCTGCGGGCCGTCCGGCCCCATTTGCACCAGCGTTGCATCGGGCAGCGTGTCGCCTTGGGAAATCGTCATATGCGTGACCTTTCGTGTCATTGCGTTTGTCTTCACGGAAGATATAGGCTTTGCACGCAGGCAGGAACACGGTTTTTTCGAAAGGGGCAAGGATGGGTCATGTGGTGGTGATCGGGGCAGGGCAGGCGGGGTCATCCTGTGTGGCCAAGCTGCGCAACTCCGGCTTTGAGGGTAAGATCACGTTGATCGGGGCCGAAACGGTGCCGCCCTATCAACGCCCGCCTCTTTCCAAGGCCTATCTGCTGGGCGACATGGCGCTTGAGCGGCTGTATCTGCGGCCCGAGAGTTTTTACGCCGACCACGGGATTGACCTGATGCTGGGCACCACGGTCGACAGCATCGATCCGGCGGCGCAGACCGTGCGGGTGAACGGCGGGGATATGGCCTATGACGATCTGGTGCTGACCACCGGATCGTTCCCGCGCCGTCTGCCCGCGCATATCGGTGGCGATCTGGCGGGCGTGCATGTGGTGCGCGACCTCAGCGATGTCGATACGATGGGCCCGCGCTTTACCAAAGGCGCGCGGGTGCTGATCGTCGGCGGTGGCTATATCGGGCTAGAGGCCGCCTCGGTCGCGGCCAAGCTGGGGTTGCAGGTGACACTGGTAGAGATGGGCGATCGCATCCTGCAACGGGTCGCGGCCCCGCAGACCTCTGACTTTTTCCGCGCGCTGCACGAGGCGCATGGCGTCACCATCCGCGAAGGGGTCGGGCTTGAGCGTTTGACGGGCGATACCCATGTCACCGGCGCTGAACTGTCGGACGGCACGACGTTAGACGTGGATTTCGTGATCGTCGGTGTTGGCATCGGGGCGGCGACGGCGCTGGCCGATGCGGCGGGGATCGTGAATGACAACGGCATTATGACCGACAGCCACGGGCGCACCTCTGCACCGCATGTTTGGGCTGCAGGCGATTGCGCGTCCTTCCCTTATCGCGGCGGGCGCATCCGGCTGGAATCGGTGCCAAATGCCATTGATCAGGCCGAGCTGGTCGCGGAAAACATCATGGGTGCGGATAAGGAATATGTCGCCAAGCCGTGGTTCTGGTCGGACCAGTATGACGTGAAACTGCAGATCGCGGGGCTGAACATGGGCTATGATCGCGTGATCACCCGATGCAGCGACGCCGATAGCGTGGCCTTTTGGTATTATCGCGGGGACGAACTGCTGGCGGTGGATGCAATGAACGATCCGCGCGGCTTCATGATCGGGCGCCGGTTGATCGAGGCGGGCAAATCCCCCGCGCCTGCGCTGATCGAAGACCCGAACACAGACCTGAAGGCGCTGCTGAAGTCATGAGGATCATCGCTGGCAAACACCGTGGCACCCAACTGGCCGACGTGGGCAACGGCGATGCGGATGCGCATTTACGTCCTACCTCTGACCGCGTGCGCGAGAGCCTGTTTTCGATGCTGACCCATCACAATGTGATCAACGGCGCGCGGGTGCTTGACCTGTTCGCAGGGACCGGTGCCCTTGGGCTAGAGGCGTTGTCGCGCGGTGCGCGCGAGGTGGTGTTCATCGAGAACGGGCGCGTCGGGCAAAAGCTGATCACCGAGAACATCAAGAAGCTGCGGGCCGAGGGCGCGACCACGCTGATGCGCTCCGACGCGACGGCCCTTGGGGGTTGGATCGCGGCGCCGTTCGATCTGGTCTTTCTCGATCCGCCTTATGGCAAGGGGATGGGCCAGACCGCCTTGGTCAAGGCGCGCGCGGGCGGCTGGCTGACACCCGATGCCATGATCGTCTGCGAGGAAAACGCCCCGCTTGATCCGCCCCAAGGCTTCACGCGCGAGGACAAGCGCAAGTATGGCGACACCTGGATCACCCTGCTGCGCCAAGACTAGCCCATTGGGCATCACCAGTTGCCGCTTTGCATTCGCTGCGCTGCGGCCTATGTGCTAACAAAGACGTAAAGGAAAGTAGACCGCCATGAGCCTGAGCATGACCAGCACCTTCATCAAGCCGATGCACCCCGAGGGGCGCAAGTTCGTGGCGATCTTTGCCGCGATCACGCTGGTGCTCTTTATCATCGCTGAACCACTGGGGTGGCTGGGTGTGGGCGCAACCGTCTGGTGCTACTACTTTTTCCGTGACCCTGAACGGGTGACACCCAAGGGCGATAACCTTGTCATCAGCCCTGCAGATGGCATCGTGTCGCTGATCGAACCTGCCGTGCCCCCCGCAGAGTTGGGAATGGCCGACACGCCGCTGACACGGGTCAGCGTGTTCATGAACGTATTTAACTGCCACGTGAATCGCGCCCCCGTCGCGGGCGAGATCACCGAAATCGCTTACCGCCCCGGCAAGTTTTTCAACGCATCGCTGGACAAGGCGAGCGAGGATAACGAACGCAACAGCCTGCGCATCAAGATGGCCGACGGCCGCGAGGTCGCCGCCGTCCAGATCGCCGGTCTGGTGGCGCGTCGTATCGTGTGTTTCACCAAGAAGGGCGCGCATACGCAGGCGGGTCAACGCTTTGGTCTGATCCGCTTTGGGTCGCGCGTCGATGTCTACCTGCCCGAGGGGGTCACCCCGCGCGTCAGCATCGGCCAGACGATGGTCGCAGGCGAAACCGTGCTGGCAGAGCTTTCCTGAGATGACCGATCAGCCCCCCGTCGCGCCGGATAAGACGAAAACCGAATTCTCGCTGCTACAGCTGTTGCCCAACATGCTGACCATTGCCGCGATCTGTGCCGGTATTTCCGCGATCCGTTTCGCCGCCGAGGGGAATATCGCGCTGGCTGTGGCGCTGATCACGCTGGCGAGTATCCTTGACGGAATGGACGGGCGCACCGCGCGCTATCTGGGCTTCAACAGCAAGATCGGGGCCGAGCTCGACAGTCTTGCGGATTTTGTGAACTTCGGCGTTGCCCCGCCTTTGGTGGTGTATTTCTGGGGGCTACAGGATTCCTACCGCGCGGGCTGGCTGGCGGTGCTGGTCTTTGCGATCTGTTGCGTCATGCGGCTGGCGCGGTTCAACGTCGATTCCCGCACCAAAGACCCGCTGGACGATGGCGGCTATTTCACCGGTGTGCCGTCGCCTGCAGGTGCGATGCTGGTGATGCTGCCGATCTATCTGCCCTATGCCTTCGGCCCCGGTGCCGCGCTGCCCGACGTTGTATCCAGCCTGTATATCGTGCTGGTCGGCTGGGTCATGGTCAGCCGCATCCCCACGTGGTCGTTCAAATCGGTCAGCTTTTCGCGCGCCAACGTGACCTATTTCCTGATCTTCTTTACCGGCTTTATCGCCTGCCTGGTCAGCTTCCCCTGGGCCACATTGGTGATCTGCTGCTTTGCCTATGCAGGCAGCGTGCTGTGGGCCGTGATCGAGCTGAAGCTGGCCAAGCGCCGGGGCTGAGGATCAGCCCTGGCTATAGGTCGGGTGGAACATACCGGCGGGGGATTCGGTAAAGATCTCGTATCCGGTTTCGGTCACGCCGATAGAGTGTTCAAACTGCGCTGACAGGGATTTGTCGCGGGTGACCGCTGTCCAGTCATCGGCCAAGACCTTGGTCTCTGCGCGGCCCAGATTGACCATCGGTTCAATGGTAAAGAACATGCCGGGTTCCAGCACGGCACCGGTGCCGGGGCGGCCATAGTGCAGCACGTTTGGCGGTGCGTGGAACACGCGGCCCAGCCCATGACCGCAAAAATCTGTCACAACGCTCATCCGGTGGGATTCCGCGAAAGTCTGGATCGCGTGGCCGATGTCGCCAAAGGTATTGCCGGGTTTCACGACCTCGATCCCGCGCATCAGCGCGTCATGGGTCACGTTGATCAACCGCTCTGCCTTGCGCGACAGCTTGCCCGCGACGTACATGCGCGAGTTATCCCCGTACCAGCCATCGACAATCACGGTGACGTCGATGTTCAGGATATCGCCATCCTTCAGCTTTTTGTCACCGGGGATGCCGTGGCAGACGACATGGTTCAACGAGATACAGCTGGCGTGTTGATAGCCCTTATACCCGATGGTGGCAGACTTCGCNCCGGCGTCTTCGATCATCTGCGTGATCACACCGTCAATGGCGCCTGTGGTCTGTCCGACAAACACATGTTCGGCGATGTCATCAAGGATTTGCGCCGCCAGCTTGCCCGCCGCGTGCATCCCCGCGAAATCCGAGGGGTCGTAAATGCGAATGCCATCTTTGGTCTGGCGTCCTCGGTGTTCGTTCATCACCGCTGTCTCCGTCATATGAATTTGGTGCTGTCTAACCCGCTTGGCCCCCAAGAGCCAGTGCAGGCGGGTCGATTAGGGGGATTGCGCCCGCAACGCTGACCCCAAGGGGGCTGATATGGGTGCCGATGACATGGGTTTCCAGCCCCGCGGCGCGGGCGTCGGCAAAAGCGGCGGCATAGGCGGGATCGATATCGGCCGCCACGCTAAAGGTGCTGCAGTCGGTGCGCTGCACCAGATAAAGCAGCACGGCGCGGTGCCCGTCCCGTGCCATCTGCGCCAGCTCACCCAGATGCTTTGCGCCGCGTTTGGTCACGCTATCGGGGAATTCGACCAGCCCCTCGCGGCGCGACAGGGTGGCGGATTTCACCTCGACATAGGCGTCGGGCAGGCCGGGCTCGGCCAGCAGAAAGTCGATGCGCGAGTTTTCACCGTATTTCACTTCGGGCCGCACGGTCGTGTAGCCCGCGAGCGGGGCGATCTGCCGATCCATTAACGCGGCCTTGATCGCACGGTTCGGCAGCGCGGTATCGACGCCGGTGAAATGCCCGTTCTCGTGGTCAACCAGCCGCCAGCCGTAGTTCAGCTTGCGTTTGGGGTCATCATTGGGCTCAAGCCAGATTTTCATGCCCGCTGTGGCCAGCCCCATCATCGACCCGGGGTTGGCGCAATGCGCCGTCACCTCGGTGCCGTCCTCAAGCTGGCAATCGGCCAGAAACCGTTTGTAGCGGCGGATCAGGCGGGCGGGGACAAGTTCGGTTTGAAAGCGCATGGGGGGTGACCTATACCTCAATCAACGGCCCCTCAAGGAGACAGCCATGCCCAACCCCACTGCTGCGATGATCGTCATCGGCGATGAGATCCTGTCGGGGCGCACCCGCGATTCAAACATGCACCATCTGGCGGGGCAGTTGACCAGCGTCGGGATCGACCTGAAAGAAGTCCGTGTGGTGGGGGATGAAAACGGCACGATCATTGCCGCCGTGCAGGAACTGTCGCGCGTCTATGACAGCGTGTTCACCAGCGGCGGCATCGGGCCGACCCATGATGACATCACTGCCGATTGCATCGCCGCTGCGTTCAACAAGCATATAGACGTGCGCGAGGATGCCCGCGCCATTCTGGCCGACCACTACGCCAAAAGCGCGACAGAGCTGAACACTGCCCGTCTGCGCATGGCGCGTATCCCCGATGATGCCACGCTGATCGACAATCCCGTGTCGGCGGCTCCGGGGTTCAAGCTGGAAAACGTCTATGTCATGGCCGGCGTCCCCGCCGTGTTCGAGGCGATGGTCGCCAGCGTTCTGCCAACCCTGACCGGTGGGGCCCCCCTGATCAGCGCCACCCATCGCATCGAACGCGGAGAGGGCGACATCGCCGGACCGTTGGGAGAGTTGGCGCATAGCTATCCCAACCTCTCTATCGGGTCCTACCCCTTCCAGAAAGACGGCAAATACGGCGCGCATATCGTGATCCGTGGCAATGATCAGGCCGAGGTCGACGCGGCGATGGCAAAGCTCGCGCAGGTGTTCCCGTGACCGATCTGACGCAGCTTTATCAGGTCATCGACCACACATGGCCCGCCGCGAAAATCTGGACCGAAACCGGCTGGAACCTGCGGGACGGGCAGGGCGGGGGCAAACGCGTCTCTGCCGCGACGATGGCCGAACCCAATGCGGATATCGGTCAGGCCGAGGCCGCGATGCACGCCATGGACCAGCGCCCGATTTTCATGATCCGCGACGGCGACGACACGCTGGATACAGAACTGGCCGCGCGCGGGTATGACATCGTCGATCCGGTGAATGTCTATATCGCGCCGGTCGGCAAGCTGACCGATGTGCCGATGCCGCGGGTGACCGCTTTCCAGATCTGGGAGCCGCTGGCCATCATGACAGAGATTTGGGCCAAGGGCGGCGTGGGCCCTGAACGGATCAACGTGATGCACCGCGCCGCGACCAAAACCGCGATCCTGACCCGCTGGAACGAGATGCCCGGTGGCGTGGCCTTTGCCGCGCTGCATGATGGCGTGTGCATGGTCCATGCGGTCGAGGTGCTGGAACACCAGCGCGGGCAGGGTGTGGCCAAATGGCTGATGCGCAGCGCCGGTTTCTGGGCGCAGGCGCAGGGGGCGACGCAGGTGGCGGTTCTTTGCACAAAGGCGAACGCGGCCGCGAACCGCCTGTATCAAGGACTGGGCTTTGACCTGGTAGGGCACTATCATTACCGTCAATCCCCTGACTAAAGGAGCCGCCCCATGGCGCATGATGCCCCCACTGCCCTGAACCTGCCGATGGTCGATCCGCTGCCCGAGGACACGCAGAAATACTTTGATGTCTGTCGGGAAAAGCTGGGGATGGTGCCGAATGTGCTGCAGGCCTATGCCTTTGACATCGACAAGCTGAACGCCTTTACCGCGATGTACAACGACCTGATGCTGGGCGCGTCGAACCTTTCAAAGCTGGAACGCGAAATGATTGCGGTCGTCGTGTCGTCCGTGAACAAATGCTACTATTGCCTGACGGCCCATGGCGCGGCGGTGCGGCAACTGTCGGGCAATCCGATCCTTGGCGAACAGATGGTGATGAACTGGCGTGTCGCCGATTTGGATGCGCGGCAAACCGCGATGCTGGCATTTGCCGAACACCTGACCGTCGCCAGCGCCAAAACCACCGAGGCGGACCGTCAGGCGCTGCGCGATGTGGGCTTTTCCGACTGCGACATCTTTGACATCGCGTCGGTCACGGGGTTCTTCAATATGACCAACCGCGTCGCCAGCGCGACCGAAATGAAACCGAACGACGCTTACCACGCGCAATTCAGATGATCCTCTGGCGTGCCGGGCTGATCTGGCTTTTACTGGCGGGCACGGCCCAAGCGCTGGACCTGTCGCTGCCCGCTGCGGCGCGGCAGACCGTGACCCGCGATACCGACCCTGACAGCTATCTTGCCCCGACCTCTGCCTTTGAGGACGGCGGCTTTGCCAGCGTCAAGATCGAAGGCGCGGTTGCGCGCTCTGCCTGGCGGTTAGAGGCTCCGGGCCTCACGCCCCTACAGATTATGCGGCCCCTGCGCACCCAGCTAGAGGACGCCGGCTACAGGATCGTTCTGGATTGCAGCGCCGAGGTCTGCGGCGGTTTCGATTTCCGCTTTGCGATCGAAACACTGCCCGCGCCGAACATGTATGTCGATCTGCGCCAGTACCAGTTTGTCACCGCCGTCAAAGGGTCGCTGCAATCACCTGACGCCGTTGCGACCCTTCTGGTCAGCACAACCGATACCTCTGCCTATCTGCAGATCGTTGAGGCGGATGCGCAAGGCCCGGCGTCCAGCCCGTCGGTGCCAGAGGTGGCGGAAGACACCCAGACCTTGGCCCCCGATGCCCCCGCGCAAAGCCAGTCAGAGATGGCTGCGGCGTTGCAGAATACCGGCCATGTGGTGCTGGCTGCGCTTGATTTCGGCACCGGCACCGCGGCCTTGGGGCAGGGGGAGTTTGATGCGCTGGCCAATCTGGCGGCGGTGTTGAAAGACCAGCCCGATCTGCGGATTGTTCTGGTGGGCCACACCGATAGCGTCGGCGGGCTGCAAAACAATATTGCCCTGTCGCGAAGCCGCGCGGCGGCGGTACGGCGGCGGCTGATCACGGCGCATGGCATCGCGGGCGACAGGATCGAGGCGCAGGGCATGGGCTATCTGTCGCCAATCGCGTCCAACCAGACCAAAGCGGGGCGCGACGCCAATCGACGGGTCGAAGCCGTGCTTTTACCCGCGCCCTGACGCCGAACAGAAAAATCCCCGCATCCCTGAAAAGGGAGCGGGGGCAGCCACATATGGGCTCAGTTCACCGAGGGCAGTTGGTGATCTCGTGTTACCAGTCCGTTGGACCTTTTTCGGCAAAGGTATGGGCTAGAAAATCAATGAAGGCGCGCACCTTGGGCTGGGTAAACCGGCCCGGAGGATAGACGGCGTAGATGCCTTGGGTCTCAAGCGGGAGATCGGGGATCGCGTCTTCGACCAGCCCTTTCTCCATCGCGTCGGCATAAAGAAAGCTCGGCAGGTAGGCGATGCCAAGGCCAGAGATGGCGGCGTTCAGCAGCGATTGCCCGTCATTGACCGACAGCCACCCAGCGGTGCGCACCTGACGCTTTTCGCCCGACGGCGAGGTCAGCTTCCACATATTTCCGCTGGACTGGTTGGAATAATGCAGCAGCTTGTGATCGTTCAGATCGTCGATCTTTTCGGGGCGGCCGTATTTCTCGAAATAGGCGGGCGAGGCGATCATGCGTTTGGTCGTCTCGGTCAGCTTGCGGGCCCGCAGGGTGCTGTCTTCCAGCTCTCCGATACGGACGGCCATGTCGAAACCTTCGCTGATCAGTTCGACGTAGCGGTTGTTCAGCACCATATTGACGGTGATATCGGGGAAATCGGCGAGGAATTCGGACAGGGCGGGTGACAGATGGTTCACCCCAAAGTCCGTCGCGACCGAGATACGCAAAAGGCCCGATGGCGCGGATTGCATAGAGGTCACAAGCGCATCGGCTTCGCCCGCGTCATTCAGCACGCGGCGGGCGCGGTCGTAATAGGCAAGCCCGATCTCTGTCGGACTGACGCGGCGGGTCGTGCGGTTCAGCAACCGCGCCCCAAGCCGCGCTTCAAGCGAGGATACGTGTTTGGATACGGCGGATTTGGAGATACCCATCTTCTTGGCCGCATCGGTAAAGCCACCCTGGTCCACGACCGTGGCGAATGCTTCCATCTCTGTCAGGCGGTCCATACCCGTCCCCTTTCATCATCTGCGTCTGGAAAGGGTATGGCGGCCAAATCAGGCAGGATCACGGCAGCGGTGAGACAGTGGAGAGGTATTTATAGGGATCGTTCGCGGCGGGGAAACAGGGTGCGCCGTGCTGTGGTTAAATCCAGCGGACCAGTTTTAGGACCAGAAACATAAGCAGCGCCAGCCCCGCCATGCCGAGACAGAGGATGGTAAACGCCCAAGGATGGTCCACCCCCGGCATCCCGGCGACATTGACGCCGAACAGACCGGTCAGAAACCCCAGCGGCAGAAAGATCGCCGCGGCGACCGACAGCACATAGCCGTGGCGCGCTTGGCGCTGCGCGATATTGGCGTCGTGCTCTTCCTGAACCGACACCAGTCGGTCGCGCAGCTCGTCCAGCTCTTCTACCGCGATCAGCGCGCTGTTGGCCTGCTCGCGCAGCTCAAGCTGGCTTTCGTCGGGGATCAGCGGGATGTCAAAGGCGGCCAGCTTGGCCAGCGCCTCGCGTTGGGGGTCAAGATAGCGGCGCAGCCGGATCACGCTGCGCCGGATTTCGGGCAGCTCATGGGGCATCGGGGTGTTCTTGTCCTCTAGATCGTCCTCGAAGAACTCCGCCTGTTCATCCAGTGTTGCAACATGTTCCTGCACCCGCAGGGTCAGGCGACCCACGAGCGCTTCGAGGAACTCGGCAGGGCTGGGAGGGGCCTTTTGCGCTTCGGCCTCGCGGCGGATCGCGTCTATGGCAAAGACCTTCTTGCGGCGCACGGTGATCAGCAGGTCGGAATCCACATACATCCGTACCGATACCATTTCATCGGCATCCTGCCCCTCGTTCATATTGATGCCGCGCAGGTTCAGGATCAGCCCGCCTTCAAAGCGGTCACAGCGCGGGCGGGTCTGTTTCTGGATCAGCGATCCGGCGGGGATTTCATGCAGGTGTTCGCGGACCCAGGGTTCAAGCATCGGGTCGGCCAGATCAAAGTGCCACCAGCGGTAGATGCCCGGCCCCGTAAGATGCGTGTCGGTGGGCACTTGGGTCGTGCCATCGGCAAAGATATCGAAAACGCAAATCGGCATGGCCACACCCTGAAACATCTATTGATCCGGGCATTTTGACAGACCGGCGCGGAGGCGCAAGATGTGCTGCCCTTGTGGCGCGGGCGAAAGACGGGGCAGGCCACGACAGCCTGCCCCATTTTGGTCGACATACCTTACAGCGCAGCGGCCAGACGGGTGCCTTGGTCAATCGCGCGTTTCGCATCCAGTTCAGCCGCGACATCCGCGCCGCCGATAACATGGCACGGGATGCCCTTGACCTCTAGCGCGTCGGCCAGCGACCGGTCCGACAGCTGACCGGCACAAAGCACGATCGTATCCGCCGCGATCACCTGCGGCTTTTCACGCGCTTCGCCAAAGCTGATGTGCAGGCCCTCTGCATCGATCTTCTCGTAGTTGACGCCCGCGATCATCTGCACGTTCTTCATGGTCAGGGACGCGCGGTGGATCCAGCCGGTCGTCTTGCCCAAGCCCTTGCCGACCTTGGTGGTCTTGCGCTGCAGCATGGTAACTTCGCGCGCGGGGGCGTGCGGCTGCGGACCTTCAGGCGCGAGGCCAGAGCGGTGATCGGCGGGGTCGGTGACGCCCCATTCCTTCATCCATTCGGGCAGGTTGGTGGTGGTGCTGTCCCCGTCATGCACCAGATGTTCAGACACATCGAAACCGATGCCGCCCGCGCCGATGACAGCGACACGCTGACCAGCGGTGACGGTGCCGTTCAGGATGTCAATATAGCTGACCACATTGCCCGCGTCCTGACCGGGGATTTGCGGGTCGCGGGGAATAACGCCGGTGGCGATAATCACCTCGTCATACGCGCCCAGATCATTGGCCGAGACTTCGGTGTTCAGCTTCACGGTGACGTCGTATTTCTTGACCATCGCCCGATACCAGTCGACGAGGCCCCAGAACTCCTCTTTGCCGGCGACCTGCTTGGCAAGGTTCAACTGGCCGCCGATTTCGGCTGCGCGGTCAAAGACGGTGACCTTATGGCCGCGCTCTGCTGCGGTGATGGCGGCAGAGAGCCCCGCCGGCCCCGCGCCCACCACGGCGATTGTCTTGGCCGCGTCAACAGGATCGACGCGTAGTTCAGTCTCGTAGCAGGCGCGGGGGTTGACCAGACAGCTCGAGATTTTGCCGCCAAAGGTATGGTCCAGACAGGCTTGGTTGCAGGCGATACAAGGCGCGATCTCGGCCGATTTTCCGGCGGCGGCCTTGGCGACGAAATCGGCATCGGCCAGCATGGGCCGCGCCATCGACACCATGTCGGCGCAGCCGTCCACCAGCACCTCTTCGGCGACCTCGGGCGTGTTGATCCGGTTGGAGGTGATCAGCGGGATGTTCACCTGACCCATCAGCTTTTTCGTGACCCATGCAAAGGCCGCACGCGGCACCGAGGTCTGGATCGTCGGAATGCGCGCCTCGTGCCAGCCGATGCCGGTATTGATGATCGTGGCCCCTGCCGCCTCTACCGCCTTGGCAAGCTGCACGACCTCTTCAAAGGTAGAGCCGTTGGGGATCAGGTCGATCATCGACAAACGGTAGATGAGGATGAAATCGGGACCGACGGCCTCGCGCACGCGGCGCACGACCTCGACTGGCAGTCTCATGCGGTTCTCGTACGACCCGCCCCATTCGTCGGTCCGTTTGTTGGTGTGGGTGACAAGGAACTGGTTCAGGAAATACCCTTCGGAGCCCATCACCTCTACCCCGTCATAGCCTGCCTGTTTGGCACGCAGGGCGCAGGCGGCGATATCGCTGATCTGCTTTTCGATGCCTTCCGCATCCAGTTCTTTCGGGGCAAACATCGAAATGGGGGATTTGATCGCCGAGGGGGCGACGCAATCGGGGCTGAAGGCATAGCGCCCCGCGTGCAGGATCTGCATCGCGATCTTGCCGCCTGCCTCGTGCACGCGGTCGGTAACGATACTGTGGTTGTCCACGTCCTTTTGCGACAGCATCATCGCGGCACCATGGGCGACCGACCCTTCGGGGTTGGGCCCGATGCCACCTGTCACCATCAGCCCCACATCGCCACGCGCGCGGGTAGCGTAGAATTCGGCGACGCGGTTCCAGTCCTGTGTTTCCTCAAGCCCGGTGTGCATAGACCCCATCAACACGCGGTTCTTCAACGTCGTGAACCCCAGATCAAGAGGGGCAAGCAGGTGCGGATAGTCGGACATTTGGCAAACCTTTCGAGGGCTGAATGTAGGGTACTGGACCGTTCTGTGCGGCAGTTCACCCCAAGCCTGCGGTTCTGTCACGCACAACGCTGCGTAAGCCAATATACATGGACGCGGGATTCGTGCTAACGCCGGTATGACTTCTCTTGCCGCGAAAGGCCCCCGATATGACGCCAGAAGAAATCGCCCGACTGCCCTATCGCCCCTGTGTCGGGGTCATGCTGGTCAACGCCGACGGGCATGTGTTTGTCGGGCAACGTCGGGACCGGGATCAGGATGCATGGCAGATGCCGCAAGGTGGCGTCGAAAAGGGCGAACACGCCGAAGTCGCCGCCCTGCGCGAGCTGGAGGAAGAGACAGGCATCCCGCCAAGCTCTGTTACCGTGGTGGCACAGACCGAAGGCTGGTTGCCCTATGATCTACCGATCGAACTGGTGCCCAACATCTGGAAAGGCCGGTTCCGCGGGCAAGAGCAGAAATGGTTCCTGCTGCGCTTTCACGGGTCGGATGACGAGATCAATCTGGACACCGAACACCCCGAATTCTCGGACTGGCGCTGGTTGCCGGTGCGCGAACTGGTCGACAACATCGTTCCGTTCAAGCGCGAGGTCTATACCGCTGTGGTCAACGCCTTTGTCGAGCATTTCGCCGACGCCTGACAAAGGGGCGGGCCGCGTTCACCGTCTGCCCGATTGCGTAGCGGATATGGGCCAATGTGCATGATCGGAAACCGATTGTGCTGATTTGACCGGCCGCGCGGGCGTCGCGTGTCTTTTTCGGCCGTCGCGAACTTGACGGGGCGGGGGCGGATAGGAAACAGGTGGCTATCGGCGCGCGACGTCGGACCGCTTTGCCACAGGAAAAATCCCGATGAAGACATATGCCCTGACCGTGACCTGCCCCTCTGCGCGCGGGGTTGTTGCGGCAATTGCGAATTATCTGGCCGATCAAGGCTGCAACATCTCGGACAGTGCCCAGTTCGACGATAAGGAAACCGGCGGTTTCTTCATGCGCGTCAGCTTTGAAAGCGAAGCCGAGGTTGATCTGGCGACCTTGTCAGACGGTTTTGCCGATGCGGCGCGGCCCTTTGACATGGCCTATGAGTTCCACGACGAGGCGGTGAAGATGAAGGTCGTCATCATGGTCTCGCGCTTCGGGCATTGTCTGAACGATTTGCTGTACCGCTGGCGTATTGGCGCGTTGCCGATCGATATTGTCGCGGTGGTGTCCAACCATATGGACTATCAAAAGGTCGTCGTGAACAACGACATTCCGTTCCACTGCATCAAGGTCACGCCGGAAAACAAAGCCGACGCCGAGGCGCGGATCATGGCTGTGGTCGAAGACGCGGGGGCCGAGCTGATCGTGCTGGCGCGCTACATGCAGATCCTGTCGGACGAGATGTGCCAGAAGATGTCGGGACGGATCATCAATATCCACCATTCTTTCCTGCCCAGCTTCAAGGGGGCGAACCCGTATAAGCAAGCGTTCCAGCGCGGGGTCAAGCTGATCGGGGCGACATCGCATTACGTGACCGCCGATCTGGATGAAGGGCCGATCATCGAACAGGACATCGTGCGCGTCACCCATGCGCAATCCGCCGAAGACTATGTCTCGCTCGGGCGGGATGTCGAAAGTCAGGTATTGGCGCGGGCCATTCACGCGCATATCCACCGGCGCGTGTTTGTGAATGGCAACAAGACGGTGGTCTTCCCTGCCTCGCCGGGGTCTTACGCCTCTGAACGGATGGGGTGAGCCACGGGGGCGCTAGCCGATGGTCGGCACATGCGCCCCTGCGTCCTTGTCCAGCAGATCGATCAGCCGCGGATCATCCGCGACCTCGACCTGCCTCTTGAACGGGGTAAACCCGCTGCGGATGTAAAAGGACAGCGCCTGCGGACTGTCGAGCGTGCAGGTATGTAGATGAAACCGCGAGATCGGCCGCGCCCAAGCCGTGCGGATCGCGTGGTTCATCAGGTAGCGCCCGGCACCCGACCCGATCAGCGCGGGCGTCAGTCCGAAATAGGCCAGCTCGCACGTGCCATCAGCCGTGAACTTGAGTTCGAGCAGCGCCTCGTCGCGACCATCCTTGGTCAGCGTGAAAAACTGCGTGTCCACATCCGACAACAGCGCCTGCAATTCGGCGTCGGTTTTTGTGAGCCGTCCGAACCACAGCCAATCCTGTCCGACCCGCCGAAAGATATCACGGTACCAGTCCAGTGTCGGGGTCAACGCGCGCAGGGTCACGCCCTCCGGGGCGGGGACGTCCCGCAGGGGGGCGGCCTCGCGCATCTCAAGATGTGTGACAACCATCGCCAGTTTGCCAAGCGGTACGTCGTGATATCCGTCGGTCAGCATCAGACCAGCCCTTTTTCCTTGAACAGCTCCATCATCGAGGTCTGCGGGCGCGGGCCGATGTGGCTGATCACCTCGGCCGCGCAGATGTTGCCCATCTTGCCGCATGTCTCGAGGTCGCGACTCGTGGCCATGCCATAGAGGAACCCCGCCGCGAATTGATCGCCGGCGCCTGTGGCATCCACGGGGGTCACCTTGGTCACCGGTACGTCGACACGTTCGCCCTTGCGGATCAGCGTCACACCGTCGCCGGAGCGGGTGCAGACGACCGTGTCACAGATCGCCGCCGTGCGGGTCAGCGCGTCTTCCAGATCGTCGGTTTCCCACAGGGCGCGGATCTCGGCTTCGTTGCCGATGACGTAACCCAGATCGTTTTCGATCAGCGCGAGGAAGTCATCCCGGTGGCGTTCGACGCAGAAGGGGTCGGAAATCGCGATCCCCGCCATGCCACCGCCCGCCGTCGCCGCGCGGGCCGCTTCGCGGAAGGCGGTTTTGCCGGCGTCGTGGTCAAAAAGGTAGCCTTCGAGGAACATCAGCTTGGCGCTGGAGGCCACCGCCTGCGGAACGTCGTCCGAGGTAAGCCCCGTGGAGATCCCAAGATAGGTGTTCAAAGAGCGTTCCCCGTCCGGGGTCACAAAGATCATGCAGCGCGAGGTCGGGTTCTCGCCCCCGGTCACAGGCGCGTTGACAAAATCAATGCCGATGTCTGTCATTGCTTTGGCATAGAACTGCCCCAGATCATCGTCATTCACCCGCCCGATAAAGGCCGTGGGCAAGCCAAGCGCGCCGATGCCCGCAATGGTATTGGCGACCGACCCGCCGGGGGTCTGCAGACGGTCTTGCATCGTCGCATACAGGTTTTCCGCGCGGTCACGCTCGATCAGCTGCATAATGCCTTTTTCGATGCCGTTATCTTGCAGAAACGCGTCATCCGCATGCGAGATCACATCGACAACAGCGTTGCCGATGCCAACCACTTCGTATTGGGTCATTCGGTTTTTTCCTCATAGGGGCAAAGGTCACGGATGATGCAGGTTCTGCATAGGGGTTTGCGTGCTTTGCAATGGTATCGCCCGTGCAGGATCATCCAGTGGTGGGCATGGTGTTGGAAATCGACGGGGATATTATCCTCGATCGCGCGTTCTACTGCATCGACGGTTTTACCGGGGGCGATGCGTGTGCGATTGCCGACGCGAAAGATATGCGTGTCCACCGCCTGCGCCGGATAGTGCCACCACATATTCAGCACGACATTCGCGGTCTTGCGGCCCACGCCGGGCAACGATTGCAGCGCCGCGCGGCTGTTGGGCACGACCCCGTCATAGTCATCCACCAGAATCTGGCTCAGCTTCATCACGTTCTTGGCCTTCTGGCGGAACAGGCCGATCGTCTTGATATGTTCGGTCAGCCCCTCCAGCCCGAGGTCCAGCATCTGCTGCGGGTGCTCGACAATCTCGAACAGGGATTTGGTGGCCTTGTTTACCCCCGCATCCGTGGCCTGCGCGCTCAGCGCGACAGCGACCAGCAACGTATAGACGTTGGTGTGATCCAGCTCGCCTTTCGGTTCCGCCTCGGCGTCCTGAAAGCGGGTGAAAATCTCGCGGATCGTGTGATAATCAAGGGTTTTGGCCATGCGCCAAGGGTATGCGTGGTTTCGCCTCTCAGGGCAAGCCGCGCGCGGCGGATTTTACGGGCGTCGCTGCGGCAGGGGGCTGCGTCATTTGGCGCATGTTTCGGGTCGCGCGGGGACGGGGCCTGCCGTAGTCTGCCCCTATGACACATGTACCACAGCACACACCCCAAACCACCGCCCCCGAAGATGCCACCACCGCTGCCGGCAGCGCCTATCACTACGGTGTGATGCGGCGGGCGATTGATCTGATCGATGCCGCCGCCGACCCGCTGGCGCTGGATCAGATCGCGGGCGAAATGGGGATGAGCCCGGCGCATTTCCAGCGGCTCTTCTCGCAGTGGGTGGGGGTGTCGCCGAAACGCTATCAGCAATATCTGATGCTGGATCACGCCAAATCGCTGCTGCGCGACCGTTTTACCACGCTCGACACGGCGCACGAGCTGGGATTGTCCGGCTCTGGCCGTCTGCACGACATGTTCCTGCGGTGGGAAGCCATGAGCCCCGGTGATTTCGCCCGCAAGGGCGACGGGCTTGTGATCTCGTGGGGGTGGTTCGACAGCCCCTTTGGCCCGGCACTGGTCATGGGCACGCCACGGGGGATCTGCGGGCTGGCTTTCTCGGCCGAGATGGGCACCGATGCCGCGATGGAGGATTTGTGCCGTCGCTGGCCGGGTGCGACATTCCGCGAGGATCCGGCGGTGCTGCGCGACTGGGTGCAGATTGCATTCGGCCTACAGGGAGACGGGACCGACAAAGCCCCGATGTATCTGATCGGCGCGCCCTTCCAGATCAAGGTGTGGGAGGCTTTGCTGGCGATCCCGTCGGGCCATGTGACCACCTATTCCGAAATCGCCCAGACCATCGGCACGCCCAAAGCGGTCCGTGCTGTGGGCACGGCGGTGGGGCGTAACCCGATCAGCTGGCTCATCCCCTGCCATCGCGCCCTGCGCAAATCCGGTGGGTTAGGGGGCTATCACTGGGGGCTGCCGGTCAAACGCGCCATGCTGGCCTTTGAATCCGCCCGCGTCGACGCGTGAGGGTATCGGCGGGTTGCTGCCTATGGGTTTGAAGCTGCCGGTTCAACGGGAACAAAGGCTGGTGTAAAGCGTTATGTGACGATTGCCTCGCCCGAACGGGGCCACAACTTAAAGGCAGAATAAGATATGACACTTTCGAAAACCTCCATTGCTGTAGCTCTGACAAGCGTTCTGGCGCTGGCTGCTTGTGAACCCGGTCCGATTGGCGGCAACCCCAACGACCCGAACGCCAACACACGTAACGGTGCGCTGATCGGTGCAGGTACCGGTGCTGTGATCGGTGCGCTGTCCAAAGGCGACGGCAACCGTGCGCAAGGTGCCTTGGCCGGTGCGGTCGCTGGCGGTGCATTGGGTGCTGGCTATGGCTATTCGCTGGACAAGCAAGAGGCCGACCTGCGCCGTCAGTTGGATTCCGACGTGATCATCACCAACACAGGTGACCGTCTGATCGTGACCCTGCCGCAGGACATCCTGTTCGCGACAGACAGCACGCAGGTTCAGGCCGGTATGCAAAACGATCTGGCCGCACTGGCGCGGAACGTGAACGTCTACAGCAACTCCACGCTGCAGATTGTCGGTCACACCGATAGCGATGGCGAAGCGTCCTATAACCAGCAGCTGTCCGAAGGCCGTGCGCGCGCGGTTGCGAATGTGCTGGTGTCGAACGGCGTTCCCGGCAGCCGCATCCAATCCGTGGGTCGTGGCGAAAGCCAGCCGGTGGCAAGCAACCTGAACGCAGCGGGCAAAGCGCAAAACCGCCGCGTTGAAATCGTGATCCTGCCAAACGCTGCCTAAGCCTTGGCGACATGAACGTGAAAGGGCCTCGGCATCTGCCGGGGCCCTTTTGCGTTTAAGAGGTGCCTTAGGGGGCTGACGGGCCGCCGCGGCGCTAGAGGTTGTCTTCGACGCGGAACCCATCGGGGATGGTATCGCGCCCGTCCAGCATCAGATCGGCCATGACATCGGCCACTTTGGGGGCCATGCCGAACCCGATCTTGAACCCGCCATTGGCCACGAACTGCCCCGGAGCGTCGGGCAAGGGCCCCAGCATCGGGGCACGGCTGCGGCTGCGCGGGCGCACGCCGGCCCAGCGGGTGATCACCGGCGCATCTCGCAACACGGGCACTGCAGCGTGTGCGGCGGCGATCACATCATCAAGCTGCGCGTCCGTCTCGGTGGGCGAGGTATACGCGCGCTCTGTCGTTGATCCGATGGCGGTGGTGCCATCGCTATGCGGGATGATATGCACACCGCCCGCAAAAAGCTGTGGCAAGCCGCGCGCGTCATAGTCCAGCAGCGCTGCCTGACCCTTGACGCCTGCGCCGACCAGACGGCTGTGATTGGCGGTCATTTGCGTCAGCCCCGCGACGCCCGTCGCCCACAGCACCTGTCCGCGATCTTCGCCTTCCGACTGCACGGTCACGCCTTTGGCCGCCAGTGCCCGCACCAGCGCGTCGCAGGCGTGGCGGGGGTGGATCAGACCGCTTAGCGTGTCGTGGATCAGCCAGCCGGTGGGGCTGTCGGGCTGCCACGGGGTGTCACTCGCGCGGATCACGGACCATGTGGCCTGACCCTGCCACAGCGCCTTGGCGGTTTCGGCCCGCTGCTGTGCCAGTGCCAATGCCGCGTCATCGGCCACGGGTTGCAGGCGCCCCTTGCGGGCATAGCCCGCGTTGCCACCGCCTGCCTGTTCAACCGCTTGCCAGAACCCTTCGGCCATCAGCAGGCTGTCGCGTTGAAAGGCTTTCTTGGCGTTCCAGTTTTCAGGCACATGTGGGGCCAGTGCGCCGACGATGCCGCCGCTGCTGCCTGCGGCGGGCCCATTCGGATCGATCACCTGCACAACCGCGCCGCGTTGCACGCAGGCCCATGCCACGGATAGCCCGAATATCCCCGCGCCGCGTATCGTGATTTCGGCCATTGCCAATCCTTGCCCTTTTTGCGCAGTGTTCGGCATCGCCCATAGCACAAGGCCATCCCATGGAGAACCAGACAGCTGATATCGAATGGAAAGACAGCGGTGTGCCCGTGTCCTCCAAGTTCGACGACCCGTACTTCAGTCTCGACAACGGGGTAGAGGAAACGCAGCATGTCTTTATCGACGGGAATGACCTGACCAACCGCTTCCGCGACGGGTTCCGCATCGGAGAGTTGGGTTTCGGCACGGGGCTGAACTTTCTCGTGGCTTGGGACGCGTGGGCGCGGCACGGCGCGAAGGGCACGCTGCATTTCACCTCCTTCGAAGCCTTCCCGATGTCGTCCGAGGATATGGCCCAAGCGCATCGGTCCTTTCCTGACTTCGATGGCAAGCGCGACGCGCTGCTGGACGCCTGGTCGCCCGAGGGTGGAGAGATGCGCTTTGGTGATGTGGTGCTGACTGTTGTCATCGGCGATGCGCGACGTGCGGTGCCCGCGTGGGACGGTCTGGCAGATGCGTGGTTTCTTGACGGGTTTTCCCCCGCCAAAAACCCCGAGCTGTGGGAGCCAGAGCTGCTGCACGATGTAGCACGGCACACGGCACCGTTCGGCACGGCCGCGACCTATACCGCCGCTGGCGCAGTCCGTCGTGCGCTGGAAAGCGCGGGCTTCGCGGTTGAGCGCACAACCGGCTATGGACGCAAGCGGCACATGACGCGGGCTGTGCGCGTATGAGCATGGCCACCAACCGCGCAGCGGCTGCGGCGCAGTCGAACAATATCCCGCTTGGCATCACCTTGATGGTGATCACGACCTTTGTGTTTGCGGTGCAGGACGGGCTGTCGCGGCATCTGGCCTCTGAATACAACGTGATGATGGTGGTGATGATCCGCTACTGGTTCTTCGCGGCTTTTGTGATCGCGCTGGCCAAACGCCATGCAGGTGGGCTGCGGGCGGCGGCGCGGACCAGCCAGCCGGTGCTCCAGATATTCCGCGGTCTGCTGCTGGCGGCCGAGATCTGCGTGATGATCGTCGCCTTCACGATCCTTGGCCTTGTGGAAAGCCACGCGGTCTTTACCTGTTATCCGCTGCTGGTGGCCGCCCTGTCCGGCCCCGTTCTGGGGGAGAGTGTCGGCTGGCGCAGATGGGCGGCGATCGGGGTCGGCTTTATCGGGGTGTTGATCATTCTGCAGCCGGGGATGAGCGTCTTTGACCCCGCCGCCGTGATCCCGCTGGTGGCGGCCGCGATGTTCGCGGTCTACGGGTTGCTGACCCGCTATGTCGGGCGCAAGGACAAGACCGCCACCAGCTTTTTCTGGACCGGCGTCACGGGGTCAGTGGCGATGACAGCCACGGGGCTGTGGTATTGGGAGCCGATGATCGCCAGCGACTGGCTGATCATGGGATGCCTGTGCATCACCGGTGTCACGGGCCACTGGCTGTTGATCCGCTGCTACGAAGTGGCCGAGGCCAGCGCGGTGCAGCCCTTTGCCTATTTGCAACTGGTCTTTGCCGCGATTATCGGCATCAGCGCCTTTGGCGAAACCGTGCGCCCCAATGTCGCCATCGGGGCGGCGCTGATCGTCGCGGCGGGGCTATTCACCTTTTGGCGCGAACGGCAAAAGGGTCGTGCCCGTTAGTTCCTCGGTAAAGGGTTGGGGCAGGGGGTCTTTGCCCATTCGCGCGCGGTAAACGGGCAGGCTTTCGGTCACCCGCATCACATAGTTCTGTGTCTCGCGGAAAGGGATCATCTCTATCCAGTCGACGATATCGATGTCGCCCTCGCGCGGGTCGCCGTAGGTGTCCATCCAGCGCGTCGGACGCGAGGGGCCGGCGTTATACGCGGCCGAGACCATGACCACATTCCCGTTAAACCGGCCCGCCATCTGCGACAGGTATTCGGACCCCAGCAAAGCATTGTATTCCGGGTCGGCGGTCAGCCGGTCGGTGGTGTGCAGCGCGCTGATCTCCAGATCGCGCGCGACATCCTTGGCCGTGGCGGGCATCAGCTGCATCAGACCGCGTGCGCCCACATGGCTTTGGACCACGGGATCGAATTCGCTTTCGCGGCGGGCGATGGCCAACACCATCTCGGGGGCCATGTTCAGGTCCAGTTTGATCGCATCATGCAGCGCGTAATAGGGGCCGGCGATAGTGATGCCCCGTTGTGCCACACGTTTGCCGATCATCACGGCCAGATGCGGCTGGCCCACGTCAATCGCGGCCTGTCCCAGAAGGGCAGCGTCTTCGGTGATCAGCTGCTCTGCCAAATGGGTCCAGAACCGTTCCGCGGTCGACAGCTCGCCCGAGGCTTGCAGCAGCAGCCCCGCCTGAAACAGCGGTGCCTGTGCCAGCGCCGATGTGCGCCAGTCCTGTTCAGGGGGCGCGCCCGCAAGGCTTGTGTCGAACGGCAGATTGCCCCGCTCTGCCGCAAGCAGACCGTAGAAAGAGGATTGGAACTTCGCGCCTTGGGCATAGGCTTTGGCCGCGCCCTCGGCGTCGCCCATGGCCTGATACGCGCGGCCCTGCCAATAGCCTGCGCGCCCTTGGCTGATGGGGGATTCTACCGCGCCGTCATGGGCCTGAAAGTGACCAAGCGCCAGCTTGGGGTCTTTGAGGAACCGCAGGGCGATATAGCCCGACAGCCATTCAAGGTCCGCGAAATGTGACCCTTCGGACAGGAAGTGTTTCGACGCCATCTGATAGGCCCGCGCCGGATCGCCATTGCGCATTTCATCCCGCGCCAGCGCGCGGCGTCGGTTGGCCCATGCGGCGGGCTGACCAAGGGCCGCAGCGCCGATCGATTGCGACAGCATCAGATCCTTGGCGCTGTCGCCGTAGCCTTTGCGGATGCGCCATTCAAAGCGGTCGGCCTGTAGCCCCGGATCACCGGCCTTGCTGGCGGGCAGCGCGTCGATCAGGGCGTTTACGTCGCCGTCCAGATTTTGCAAAGCGATGCGGGTTTCGGCCAGCGCCTTGTCGGCATCACTGACCAGATCGAACATCTGGCGGGCTTCGGCGTGTTCCCGTTGCCATAGCATCTCGTCCAGACGGGCGGCGTGGTGCGGTTTCAGCAAAGGCCCATGCGCGTCAATGAACTTTGCCTGATCGTTCCCGCTCATGGGGAGGGTACGCCACGCCAGCACCAGCCGCGCCTGTGCCTCGCCCAGACGATCCGCACGCAGCAGCGCTGCAGCATGGGCCAGCACACCCTCGGGCGTCTGCGGGCCCTGACCGGTAAAGAAATCCAGTATCGCCTTGTCACCCTCGCGGATCACGGCCTCTTCGGACTGTCTGCGCAGATAGGCCTCGCCCGGCCAATCAGGGCGGCGGCTAAGGAAATCTGTCACCTCGGCATAGGTGCCCCGCCCGGCGCGCAGGCGGTGCCATTCAATCACATCTACCGCAACGGCCCCGTCACGGCGCGCAATCAGGGCGGCATTCTCCCAGCTGCCCGCGCGCATGGCGTCCATCGCCCATCCCAGCGGACGCGGCCTTTCGGCATGGGCCGGAAGGGCGAGGGCAAAAACCATCGTCAGCGTCGCCAAGGCGCGTCTCATCACTTGCATTTCCTACTGGTCAAAGGCTACAGCCTTGCAACATACGGCGCGGCGCGGGGGTTTCAACTCAACTTGCCGCTATCAGCAATTGGGCGCTTGCCCAGCAACGCAAGAATAGGAGCGTGCATATGCTACAAGGTTCACTACCTGCACTCGTCACGCCGTTCACGGACGGCGCGCTGGATTTGGCCACGCTCAAGAAGCTGGTGGAATGGCACATCGCGGAAGGATCGAACGGGCTGGTGCCTGTCGGGACCACCGGTGAATCGCCCACCCTGACCCATGCCGAGCATGAAACCGTTGTCGCAGAAGTCGTCAAAGCCGCCGCGGGTCGTATCCCCGTCGTTGCAGGTGCCGGTTCGAACAACACGACCGAAAGCATCCGTCTGGCCAAACACGCCGAAAGCGTCGGTGCCGATGCGGTTCTGGTGGTCACGCCCTATTACAACAAGCCGACCCAAGCCGGTCTGATCGCGCATTTCACCGCGATCCACGAGGCCTGCGGTCTGCCAATCATCATCTACAATATCCCCGGCCGTTCGGTCGTTGATATGCTACCCGAAACTATGGCGGAGCTGGCCAAGCTGCCGCGCATCATCGGTGTCAAGGATGCCACCGGCGATCTGGCGCGGGTCTGTGACCAGCGGATGCTGTGCGGGCCGGATTTTGTCCAGCTCTCGGGCGAGGACGCCACAGCGCACGGGTTCAACGCCCAAGGCGGCGTGGGCTGTATCTCTGTTACCGCGAATGTCGCGCCCAAGCTGCTAAGCCAGATGCAAGCGTTCTGCCTTGCGGGGGACTATGCGTCGGCGCTGGAAATCCAGGACAAGCTGATGCCGCTGCACAACGCGATTTTCACCGAGCCGGGCCTGGTGGGTGTGAAATACGCGATGGCGCGTCTGGGGTTGTGTTCAGACGAGGTGCGCCTGCCGCTGGTGCCGCTGACCGATGCCACCAAAGCGCTGGTGGATCACGGGTTGAAGCACGCGGGTTTGCTTGACTGATCACGCGGTAAAATCACGGTTAGAACGGGGCGGCATCTAGCCGCCCTTTTTTATGGGCGTCACTCAACCCGCCCGTCAGCGCATAAAAAAGGCCCCGGCGAAACGCCGAGGCCTAATGTGAATATCTGCCTTCGGGAGCAGAAAACGCTTATGGGCAAGCAGCCGTGTAACGCTGACCTGCGGAGTTCTGGTAGACACACTGGCCGTTTTTGCCGCGGCCCAGGTATGCACCTGCAGCAGCGCCAGCCAAGCCACCCAGAACGGCGCCTTTGGTTTTGTCATCGTCGCCCGACACGACAGCACCCAGAGCTGCACCAGCAGCAGCGCCGGTTACAGAAGATTGAGTCTGCGTTTCGCAAGCGGCGAGTGCGCCAACCATAGGCAGGACCAAAAGTAGCTTTTTCATGATATACTCCATACTAGCTTCAGTACTTAACGCTATGTGACGGGTTTGGTTCCAGTAAGATTATTTTGATCGGCAACAAAGTGCCGGAGCGGCAGCCTATTTGCTGCCGAACACCCGACCCATTGCCCCATCCACAGCCGCGATGATCTGATCAATATCGTCCTTCTTCGCGATCAATGCAGGGCTGAAGCAGAGCGTGTTGTTCTTGCCCGGCACCGACCGGTTGGTCGCCCCGATGATCACGCCCTGCGCCATGCAGTCTGCGACGACCGCCTGAATCTGCGCTTCGCCAACGGGAACCCGGGTGCTGCGGTCTTGGACCAGCTCTGCGCCAAGGAACAGACCCTTGCCGCGCACCTGACCGATCACGTCATATTTGTCGGACAGCTCTTCAAGCTCTTCGAGCATGTACTGCCCCATGTCGCGGGTGTTTTGCAGCAGGTTTTCGCGCTCGATAATCGCCATGTTTTCAATCGCGGCGGTGGGGCCCGCGGTGCAGCCGCCGAAGGTAGAGATATCGCGGAAGTAGTTCAGCGGGTCGCTGGCGTCGTCCTTGAACAGGTTAAAGACCTCTTCCGTCGTCACAAGACAGGCAATCGCCGCATAGCCCGAGGCCACACCCTTGGCCATCGTAACCATATCCGGCTGGACGCCGAAATGCTGGTAGCCGAACCATTCGCCGGTGCGCCCGATACCGCAGACGACTTCGTCGATGTGCAGCAGCACGTCATACTTGCGGCAAATCTCTTGCACCCGTTCCCAGTAGCCGTCCGGAGGCGTGATAACACCACCGCCCGCCGTCACGGGTTCAAGACACAGCCCGCCCACGGTGTCGGGCCCTTCGGCGAGGATGATCTTCTCGATCTGATCCGCAGCCCAAACGCCGTAGTTATCCTCCGGCGCACCGTCTTGCTCGAACTTGCGATACTCCAGACAGTGGGGCACGCGGACGAACCCGTCGGTGAAGGGGCCGTATTGCGCATTGCGTTCTTCCTGACCGCCCGCAGACAGACAAGCGATGGTCGTGCCGTGGTAGTCGCGGTCGCGATACAGAATTTTGTGCTTCTTGCCGCCATAGCGTTTGTGGGCGATCTGGCGGATCATCTTGAAGGCTTTCTCGTTCGCCTCGGAGCCGGAGTTGCAATAGTACAGGCGGCTCATGCCCGGCATCTTGTCGATCAGCTTTTCCGCAAAATGCGACCCCGGAATAGACCCGGCAGACCCCGCGAAATAGTTCAGCTTGATCAGCTGGTCGCGCACGGCGTTGGCAATGCTTTCACGGCCATAGCCGACGTTGACGGTCCAGACCCCACCGGACACCGCGTCCAGATGCTCTTTGCCCTTCTGGTCCCAGACACGCATGCCTTTGCCTTCGACAATGATCCGTGGGTCCGTGGTTTCATAGGCTTTGTGCTGGCTGAGGTGGTGCCAGATGTGCGCGCGATCTGCCTCGACCACACGGGAGATATCGTTTTCGCTAAATGTACCATCCATGTGCGTGACCTTTCCGAGGTTGGGATTGGGGGCGGGTGGCAATGCACCCTGTTTTCAAGGCCCCATCGCAAACGCGCCTCGCGTCTGTTTCGGCCCATGTGCAGTGATTGTTAGGAGCAACTTCCCCCTCTGAAAAGGAAAAACCTGCCACATAGGGGGGCGGGACGGGGAAGATAGACGCAAAAAGGGCCGGAATTGATTAAAATTCCGGCCCCTAAGCGATTGATTGATCTGTATTTCCCCGTTTTTAGACCGGGGGTAGGTCTTGCGGCTTATTTCGGGCGAAAGCTCGACTTGCCGCGTTTGGGGGCTGCNTCGCCGCCACCGGCTTTGCCTGAGGGTTTGCCGCCCTTGGGTTTCGCGCCCAGTTTGCCCGGTGGGACAAAGCGTTTCGACGGGTCAGCGGCGCGGGCCTTGAACGGTTTATCCGCTGGTTTGCCGTCGCCACGGGGGCGATCCGCCCCACGATCCGCTGGCTTTTCCTTTTTCCAGACGGCTTTGGCTTTGGGCTTTCCGCCGGGTTTGTCAAAGCTGTCGGGCTTGCCCGCAGATTTGGGTTTAGGCGTGGCACCGGGCTTCATCGGAGACCGTTCGGTCTTGTGCGACTTGGGCGGGCGTTCGCCTTTGGGGGCTTTGGGCTTGTCAAACTTCGGTTTGTCGCCGCGAGGTTTGTCGAACCCTTTGTCGGGGCGCGGGCCGCGAGGTTTGTCGTAGGTAGCCGATGCTTCTTCGGTGCTGGCCGCACGTGGTTTGCGCGGTGCACGTGGTGCGTCGGGGTCATAGGGTGCGCGGTCGGGGCGTGGGCCACGATCGGAACGCGGGCCGCTGTCAGAACGGGGGCCGCCACGGTTCGGTTTGGGGCCACGGCCGCCGGGCTTGGGCCCGCGCGACAGATCGGGGGCCTTGTCCAGCTTGGTCACAACCGCGCCGTCTTCGACCTTCATGTCGGGGCCAAGCGCGTTGGTGAATTTATCTGCCGAGGTCGCGAGGATTTCGACAAAGGTATGGCTGGGCTGCACGCGGATCGCGCCCACGTCATCCTTGGTCAGATCGCCCATGCGACAGATCATCGGCAGGATGGTGCGGGGTTCGGCGTCATCATTGCGCCCGATCGAGATCGAGAACCAGACCGACGGGCCAAAGTCGCCACGGGGGCGTTCGTCGGCAGGGGTGCCGGGCTCTGCCAGCTGCTCGGGCGCGGACTGGCGTGCACGGTACAGGTTCACAAAGGCCGTCGCCAGTTGCTCGGCGCTGAACTGTTCGACCAGATTGGCAACAAAGCCCGCTGCATCATCGGGGATCGGGTCAGACCATGCGGAATCGGCCAGCAAACGCTTTTCGTCTTCGGCGTTCACTTCTTCGGCAGAGGGCGGGTTGGCCCATTCGACCTTCAGCTTGGCGCCGCCCAGCAGACGGTTTGCCTTGCTGCGCATCTTGGCGGGAACGATCAGCGCGGACACACCCTTGCGACCGGCACGACCGGTACGGCCCGAGCGGTGCAGCAACGTGTCAGAGTTCGACGGCAGATCGGCATGCACCACCAGTTCGAGGTTGGGCAGGTCGATCCCGCGTGCGGCAACATCTGTTGCGATACAGACGCGCGCGCGCCCGTCGCGCAGCGCTTGCAGGGCGTTGGTGCGTTCGGATTGCGTGAGCTCGCCGGACAGCGCCACGACCGAAAAGCCGCGGTTGGTAAAGCGGGTGGTCAGGCGTGCGACGGCGGCGCGGGTGTTGCAGAAGACGATGGCGTTTTTCGCCTCGTAAAAGCGCAGCACGTTGATGATCGCGTTTTCAGTGTCGCGCGGATGCACGTTCAGCGCACGGTATTCGATGTCGGCGTGTTGTTTCTTTTCGCCTACGGTTTCGACGCGCTGCGCATCACGCTGGTAGGATTTGGCCAGCTTGGCGATCGCCGCAGGCACGGTAGCCGAGAACAACAGTGTGCGGCGCTCTTCCGGCGCTTCGGAGAGGATGAATTCCAGCTCTTCGCGGAAACCCAGATCAAGCATCTCGTCCGCTTCATCCAGCACTACGGCACGAATGTCGGACAGGTTGATGTTGTTGCGTTTGATGTGGTCGCACAGGCGGCCCGGTGTCGCGACGACGATATGCGCGCCACGGTCCAGCGCACGACGTTCGGTGCGTGTGTCCATGCCGCCAACGCAGGTGGTCACGACCGCACCGGCCTTGCCATAAAGCCACGTCAGCTCGCGGCTGACCTGCATGGCCAATTCGCGGGTCGGTGCGATGATCAGCGCCAGGGGCGCGCCAGCGTGTCCGAATTTTTCATCGTCGCCCAAAAGGGTCGGTGCGATGGCCAGACCAAAGGCCACTGTCTTGCCGGACCCCGTTTGGGCTGACACCAGAAGGTCGGCTTCGACCAGATCTGGGTTGGTAACCGCCTCTTGGACGGGGGTAAGCGAATCATAGCCTTGGGTGGCAAGCGCGTCTGCGATGGTTTGGATCAAGGGATTGTCCTGTCTGAGAAAATGTCGCGCTACAAATACGCGCGTCGCGGCAAAAGCGGATACGCCAGCCACGTGTTGCGCCCGTCCCTAGTCGGTTGTGACGCAAATGTACATCTCTTTGTCAGATGCGCAGGGCAAGGCAGCTATGCTTGCCCGTCGCTCTTTCAGGCGCTGACGGCATCCCCCCAAGCGGACATCACCTCTGTCACGCCGGTGTTTTCGTCGCCTGCGCGCCCGACAGCAGAGGGGCAGGCGAAGTGATAGGGGAAGATCGTGCGCGGCGCGGTCACCACATTGTCCAGCGTGTCTTGCAGCGTCGCGATCACCTGCGGCGGCAGCGCCTGATCCACGATGGTCACATCGGCAAGGCTCATATCCGTGCGCGGCGCATGAAAGGCGGCTTCCAGGTCCATCCCGTAGTCCAGCAGCAGTGAGGTCAGTTCGACCACAGCGGGCATGATCTTGCGCCCGCCAGACGCCCCAAGCGCAAATTGCGCACCGTCGGCACGCTCCAGCAGGGTGGGGCACATATTCGCAAGGCAACGTTTATTCGGCCCAAGCGAGTTCGGCTTGCCCTGTTCAGGGTCGAACCACATGATGCCATTGTTCATCAGGATGCCCGATTGCGGCAGCATCATCCGCGAACCAAAGATCGACAGCAGCGTTTGGGTGACGGCGACCATATTGCCCGCCGCATCAACGACGCTGAAATGTGTGGTGCAGGACGGGTCGGGTTCATGTTCGATATCGCCCATCGTGTCATAGCGTTCCTGGTTGGCCTGCCGGATGGCACGGTCATAAGCGATGAACGCTTCGGCGTCGGGGGCGTCTGTGCCGGGCTGCCACGCGGTCATCAGATCAAGGGCGCGGCGCATGGTCGGGCCAGCGGTCAGGGTCGGTGTGGCGATGACCTCGTGCCCGCGGTAGGCATAGTGCATCGCGTCGACCAATGTCGCCTGATACTGCGCCAGATCCTCGGCCGTATGGTGGCCGCCCGCGGCTTGCAGATCGGCCACGATGGATTGCGCCAAAGGCCCCTCGTAAAACGCGCGCGGTCCGTCCTTGGCGACGGTGCGCAGCGAGGCGGCAAGACGGCCAAGGTCGCATTTCGTCTCGCCCAAGGCGGTCCAGCCAGAGGATTTGGGAAAGCCGTCTTCGTCCAGAAACGTCTCGGCCGATGCGGGGAAGGGGGCGAGGTCTTTGGCCGAACCACCAAGGATCAGCTGCGTGTACCAGTCCACAGGCAGACCATCATCGGCAAGCTTGATCGCAGGGGCCAGCAGATCGGCCCAAGGTTTCGTGGCAAAGCTTTCATGCGCCAGACCCATGCCCGCGACCTGACCGGGAATGGCAATCGCCTTGGCTCCGAAAACATTGCGGTCTTCCAGCACCGAAGGCCAGGGGAACAGATCGCCCGCCTTGCCGCCCACGATGGGATAGTCCGCGACATCCAGCCCCTTGGGGGATTTCATTCCGAATTCGATGACCTTGGCCGTCTTTTCGCCCGCCATGCGCACGACCATAAAGCCGCCGCCGCCCATACCGCTCATCCAGGGTTCAGCCGCGCCAAGCGCAAAGGAGGTGGCAATTGCCGCATCCACCGCATTGCCGCCCTGCGCCATGACATCCGCCCCGACCTGCGCGGCAACACGGCTTTGCGAGGCGACGATCCCCTTGCGGCTGCGGGTCGCGGGTTTGGTGATTTGCCAAGAGGCATTCTGCTGCTGGGTCATTGGGGGCATCCTGATGTTTAGATGTGCCTACCCAACGCCAGTGTCAGCAGATTTGCAACCTTGAGGGGCGCTGCCGCCCCATTGGTCAATTGGTTTGTGTCGGTGTCGCTGAAAATGCGAACACGGGGGGCTGTGTCATCTCGTTCGACGGCGCGGATTTCGCATCGGGATAGATGAAGCCGTTGATCGGATAGACACTGCCGTAGGACCCGGCCTGGCTTTCAAGGCGCACATCGGACCAGTCGTTCAGCGGAGATACGTCTTGCACGCTCATACCAAGCGAGATCTTGTTGCGCTTCCAATTGGCGTGATCGACCTTGATCTCGCGCGGGGAAACGACTTCGGAGACGACGGCAACATGGCCCATAGGGTTCCGGCTGGTGCCTTTGAACGCCATGACCGACCCGACGACGGGTTCTTTGCCGCGCTCGTACAGGCCGTTGGCTTGCGCCCACCACGTATTGGCATTGCCGCGGATTTGAACGCCGCTGGCATTGCGTGCGAAGGGGACGCACCAGACGCGCTGCCCTTTGGATTGCAAAACGCGCACCTCGCGGATTGCCATGGCGTGCAGGTCGGGGTTGATACCCGCCTGACCAATGGTCTGAATTTCAGACGGGCCGCGGGCGCAGGCTGCTGTCATCAGCAGGGCCACACACAAAAAAGGAATTCCGACTTTCGATGACCACTGGCGTTTCACGCTCATTTATCTGTCCTGCTGCCCGTTTCACTCACCTTACTGTCCCAGTAAAGTCCGGCAGACATTCCGCGATTCTCGGCCAAAAACAAAGCGTCAGGATTTTTGTGGGCAAAATTCCGCCGCTATTATTGCAAATTGTTAATTTTCGGGAACCGGGCGGAGGCCGCCGATTTTGACAATCAGGTCCAGCAGCTCTGCCACACCCTTATCGTGTTTCATCTCGGCAAAGAGATAGGGCAGATCGCCGCGCATCCGTTTGGCGTCACGGTCCATCACCTCTAGCGACGCGCCCACATGCGGGGCGAGGTCGGTTTTATTGATGATCAGGATATCCGACTTGGTGATCGCCGGCCCGCCCTTGCGCGGGATCTCTTCGCCCGCAGCCACGTCGATGACATAAAGCGTCACATCCGCCAGTTCGGGGCTGAAGGTCGCCGACAGGTTATCGCCACCGGATTCGATGAGCACGCAGTCCAGATCGGGGTGGCGGTCGCGCATCCGGGCGACGGCGGCAAGATTGATCGAGGCATCCTCGCGGATGGCGGTATGGGGGCAGCCGCCGGTTTCGACCCCGATGATCCGGTCCTGCGGCAAGACCTGAAGCCGCATGAGCGCTTCGGCGTCCTCTTGGGTGTAGATATCATTGGTGATCACGCCGATCGACCAGCGGTCGCGCATGGCACGGCACAGGGCGGCGGTCGTTGTCGTCTTGCCCGCGCCAACGGGGCCACCAATGCCAATACGAAGCGGTCCATGGGGGGAGGTCATGTCTGGAACATCCTTGAGTAAAGCGTTTCATGTCGCATCGACGCGATATCTGCCAGAAAGCAGGCGCTGCCGATGTCGTCGATGGTTTGGGTCAGGGCCAGCGTCACCGTGTCGTGGCACAGCGGGGCAAGGGCGGTGATCACCCGCTGCCCGTCCGTTTGCCCCAAGGGCACCGCGCGGATCGCAGCAGACACCAATGCGCTGACGAAGGCGTGCAAGAACAGCTGCGCGCCTTGTTCCACGGGCAGCCCCTGCGCCGCGCAGGCCGCGCCAAAGGCGACGGGCAGCGTCAGGTCGGGGAGGTCATGCCCCCAGACGTCATTGACCACTCGCACAAAAGCCGCGCCCTGTTGGGTCATCTCGGTCAGTCGCTCTGACGAGGGGGCCAGCGCGCGCGCCAGCGCATCTACCTCGTCCACCCCCTTACCCGCAAAGCCAGCGTTCAGCAGGATCGCATCGGTCCGGCCTGCACCGTGGGTGATGATATCCGACAGCCACGCCTGAAGGCTGGACGCATCGTGAATGGTGCCGTCCTGCACGGCCATTTCCAGCCCGTGGCTATAGCTGAACGCGCCGATGGGAAAGCTGGGCGACAGCCATTGCGCGAGCGTGATCAGGGCTTGGGTTTGCATCGTCCGGCGGGCCTAATGTGCGTGGCTATGGGTGCGCCCGTGGCCATAGGCACCGCCCTCGGGAATGAACGGTTCGGACACATCTCGCAACGTCGCGCCGAGCTTTGTCAGCATGTCGCGGATCACGTGGTCGTTCTGGATCAGCAGGCGGGCGGGTTCAAGCTGGCAGGGGCAGTGCCGGTTGCCGATATGCCATGCCAGCCGCACCAGATCGTCGCCGGTGATTTCCAGCAAGGCTTCCTTGGCCGCGATGACCTCGATGATCTGCCCGCCTTCAAGCTCGAACGCATCGCCGTGGTTCAGCGATTCCGTATGGGCGAGGTCCACGAGGAACCCGCGGTTATGGCTGGTCAGCAGGCGTTTGCGGCGCAGAAAGCGGTCGTCATAGGTCAGCACGCAGCTGTCATCCGCATGGTCCCACTGGCCGTGGCGCTTGATCGTATGGGCGGGGGGAAGGTCGGTCATCTAGGGGCCTCAGAACATAAAATAGCGTTGCGCCATGGGCACGGTTTCGGCAGGCGCGCAGGTCAACAACTCGCCGTCCGCGCGGACTTCGTAGGTTTCGGGGTTCACCTCTACCTTGGGGGTGGCCGCGTTGTGGATCAGATCGGATTTGCCGATGTTGCGGGTGTTTTGCACGGCGATGGTCTGTTTGCGCAGGCCAAGGCTGTCGCGCAGCCCGTTCGATTGCGCGGCTTCCGAAATAAAGGTCACCGCGCAATGCTGCAGCGCGCTGCCATAGGCCCCGAACATCGGGCGGGTATAGACCGGCTGCGGCGTGGGGATCGACGCATTCGGATCACCCATCTGCGCCACGACGATCATGCCCGACATCAATACCATTTCGGGCTTCACGCCAAAAAAGGCGGGGTTCCACAGCACCAGATCGGCTTTTTTGCCGACCTCGATCGACCCAACCTCGCGGCTGACACCATGGGCGATGGCGGGGTTGATTGTATATTTCGCGATATAGCGTTTGACGCGGAAGTTGTCGTTGTCGCCGGTTTCTTCCGGCAAGCGCCCGCGCTGCTTGCGCATCTTGTCAGCGGTTTGCCATGTGCGGATCAGCACCTCGCCCACACGTCCCATGGCCTGACTGTCAGAGGCGATGATAGAGAAGGCACCGATGTCATGCAGGATATCCTCGGCGGCAATCGTCTCGCGTCTGATCCGGCTTTCGGCAAAGGCGACGTCTTCGGGGATGGATTTATCAAGGTGGTGACAGACCATGAGCATGTCCAGATGCTCTTCGAGCGTGTTCACCGTGAAGGGGCGTGTCGGGTTGGTCGAGGACGGCAGCACGTGTTCTTCGCCGCAAATCTTGATGATGTCGGGGGCGTGGCCGCCGCCTGCGCCCTCGGTGTGGAAGGCGTGGATGGTCCGGCCCTTCATCGCGCCAAGCGTATGTTCGACAAAGCCGGATTCGTTCAGCGTGTCGGTGTGGATCATCACCTGCACGTCCATATCGTCGGCGACCGACAGGCAGCAATCGATAGCGGCAGGGGTGGTGCCCCAATCCTCGTGCAGCTTCAGCGCGCAGGCCCCGCCGTTCACCATTTCAACCAGCGCGCCGGGTTGGCTGGCGTTGCCCTTGCCCGAGAGACCGATGTTCATCACCACACCATCCATCGCCTGCAACATGCGCCCGATATGCCACGGGCCTGGGGTGCAGGTGGTGGCAAGCGTGCCATGCGCAGGGCCGGTGCCGCCGCCAAAGCAGGTGGTCACACCGGAATGCAGCGCGTCCTCCATCTGCTGGGGGGCGATAAAGTGGATGTGGCTGTCGAAACCGCCCGCGGTGAGGATGCGTCCCTCGCCTGCGATCACCTCGGTCCCCGGTCCGATGATGATGTCGACGTTGGGTTGGGTGTCGGGGTTGCCCGCCTTGCCAATCGCCGCGATGCGCCCGTCCTTCAGCGCCACATCCGCTTTGTAGATGCCCGAATGATCCACGATCAGCGCGTTGGTGATCACAGTATCCACCGCACCGTTTGCCCGCGTGACCTGCGACTGGCCCATCCCGTCGCGGATCACCTTGCCGCCGCCGAACTTTACCTCTTCGCCATAGGTGGTCAGATCGCGTTCCACCTCGATAATCAGATCGGTGTCGGCCAGTCGCAGCCGGTCCCCCGTGGTGGGGCCATACATCGCTGCATATTCAGAGCGGGGGAGTGTGGTGGTCATAGGTCTCTCTTTCCTCGAAGCGCCTTAGAGCGCGCCCATCACTTCAGCGTTGAACCCGTACACCTTGCGGTCTCCCGCGAGCGGGATCAGTTGCACCTCGCGGCGTTGACCGGGTTCAAAGCGCACGGCGGTGCCGGCGGCGATGTCCAGCCGGTGTCCACGCGCGGCGGCGCGGTCAAAGTCGAGCGCGGGGTTGGTTTCGGCAAAGTGGTAGTGGCTGCCGACCTGCACGGGCCGGTCACCGGTATTGGCAACCATCAGGGTGATGGCCGTGCGATCGGCGTTCAGGGTGATGTCCCCCGCGGCGCACAGCACTTCTCCGGGGATCATTTGCGCGCCTTGCGGGGGGCCTTGACCCGCCCGCGCAGGGCGATGGCCGCGGCGGTTGCGATGACGGCGAGGCCCATGAAGACAGGCATCCATTCGGCCCCGTGAGGGGCGATATGCACACCGGGGTGGGCAAGGGCAGGGCCGGCCATCAGGGCGGCGGGCAGGATCATCAGATGTTTCATAGCAGGGGCCTTTTTTGCGAATGGGGTCTAGCGGATAGGGTTGTGCACGGTGACCAGCTTGGTCCCGTCGGGGAAGGTGGCTTCGACCTGCACGTCGTGGATCATCTCGGCGATGCCCTCCATACAGTCGTCGCGGGTGATGACCTGGGCACCGGCCTGCATCATCTCGGCCACGCTGCGGCCATCGCGCGCGCCTTCGACGACGGTGTCGGTGATCAGGGCAATCGCCTCGGGGTGGTTCAGCTTGACGCCACGGGCCAGACGCTTGCGCGCGACTTCGGCCGCCATGGCGATCAGCAGTTTGTCTTTTTCACGGGGGGTCAGCTGCATGTCAAAGCATCCATGTTTTAGGAGGGGCCGCACCGTGCAGGCGGGCGATGATCGGCACCAGAGACTGGCGCAGGATGTAACTGTCGGGCGCAATGAGCCGCGCATAAAGCACGCCGTCGCGGATCAGGCTGGCACCAGCGCTGGCAGGCAGCAGCGCGCGCAGGGGGGCAAGCAGCGCTTCGGCATCGGGGGCGGCGTAGATCACGCTGGCCATGGCGCAGTTGCCGCCCGCCGTGGCGGTGCCTGCAAGCTGTGCATGGATATCGCCGGACAGACGCACAGCATCGGCAAAGATAGGCTGCCCGTCGCGGCGGATCGTGATGTTATCGGCAAAGCGCGCGTCGCGCAGCGTTTCGCCCATGGAGACGCGGCCAAAGACCAGCGGCTCTACGCCGAAGAAACAGGCATCGCCCGTCAGGTCCACCTCAAGCTTGCGGCGCAGGGCGGAGCCGTTGAACAGGATCGTTTCCTGCGGCAGCCAATCGACCCGTGCCCCCGCTTTAGCCTCCAGCCGCGTGGTCATCTGCGCCATCGGGCCGGGTTGCGCCAGATAGACGCGCTCGGCCGCTTGGCTGGTCAGGGTCAGCCGGCTGCCCGCACCCGCCGTGGCAGTGATCGACAGTTCATCGCCGCCCGTCATTCCGCCCGAAGTATTGAGGAAAACCCCCGTCAACCCGCCCGCCGCCGCGCGCGGAAACAGCGCTTTGAAGCAGCCTTGCTGGTAGAGATCGCCAATCACGGACGCGCCGCCATAGGTCTTGCTGCTGATGCGCAGCGCCCCGCGGGCGCGGGGTTGCATCGGCACGGCAAGAGCCTGATCGGTATGGGCGGCGATGTTGATGGGGGGCCTCGTCCAGCTGAAAATAACTCCCATCTGGATAGCGTGATTCCCGTCGGGTGCGATCCGAAACGGGCATTTTTGGCGCAATTTCAGGCTGTATCTCGACGGCTGCCTATTATTTGAGCATATCCCGTCAGGGGCTTTGACCCGCAGCCGTGCCGCGGGTCAAGGCAGGTGTTTACAGGTCTACCCGTAGAAATACTTGGGCAGATAGGTCGCGATCTCGGGGATCAGGATGATCAGCAGGACCCCAATCAGCGTCACGATCACGTAAGGCGTCACAGAGGCATAGATATCGCCCATTGTGACATCCGCCGGGGCCACCCCTTTGAGGTAAAAGAGGTTAAAGCCGAAGGGCGGGGTCATATACCCGACCTCCATCATGATGATGAAGAGGATGCCGAACCAGATCGGATCAAAGCCATAACTCTGCACAACGGGCAGGAACACAGGCAGGGTGATCAGCATGATCCCCACCGGATCCAGCACCATGCCAAGGATGAAGAGCACCGCCAGCATAAACACCAGCGACCCCCAACGCCCACCGGGCACAAGGTTCATCATATCCTGGATCAGGCTTTGGGCCCCAAGCGCGGTATAGGCCGTGCTGAATGCGTGGGCCGCGAAAAGGATCCACATGATCAGCGCGGTCAGTTTCAGCGTCGCGACAGAGGCGTCGCGGATCACGACCCATGACAACTGCCGGTTCACGCCCGTGGCGACCATTGCGCCAAAGACGCCGATGGCGGCGGCTTCGGTCGGCGTCGCGTAGCCGCCGAAGATGGCCCCCAGCACGATCACCACGATCAGGATCGGCAGGATCACCGCCTTGAGAGACCGCAGCTTCTGCTCCCAGTTCGCGCGTTCCTCTTTCGGGAGGGCGGGGCCCAGTTCCGGCTGCATCCAGCACCGCCCGCCGATATAGACGGAGACGAGGAAGAACAGCAGCAGCCCCGGTCCGATACCGGCCGCGAACAGTCGCCCGACTGATACTTCGGTCAGCAGCGAATATAGCACCATCAGGATCGACGGCGGGATCAGGATGCCCCAGCCTCCGCCCGCGTTGATCGCCCCAAGCGCGAGCTTCTTGTCATAGCCGCGTTCCAGCATCTTGGGCAGCGCAATGGTCCCCATCGTGACAACCGCCGCACCCGAGATGCCCGACATGGCAGCAAAGATCACGCAGATCAGCACCGTGCCGATAGCCAGACCGCCGCGCAGCCCGCCCCACCATTCGTGCATCATATCGTAAAGGTCATTCGCGACCCCCGATTTTTCAAGCAAGATCGCCATGAAGACAAACAGCGGAATTGCCATCAGCGTGGGGGATTGCATCGTCTCCCACATTTTGGAGGCGAGCAGATAGAACCCCAGATCGCCCATTTCCGCATAGAGGAAGATGACCGATATCCCCCCAAGGGCAAAGGCCAGCGGCGTGCCGAGCATCACAAACAACAGCAGCGCGCCAAAGAACAGCATGGTCGGGATTTCAACGCTCATGACTGGTCTCCTGCGGCTTGGGCGGCTTGGGTGTCGCCGGTGGCCGGTTGTCCAAAGATTGTGGGATCATTGGGCAGCCCCATCAGGGTGCGCACATCGGCCCAAAGGCGTACGAAGCCCTGCAACAGCAGCAGCAAGGCGGCGACGGGGATCAGCGATTTTGTCGGCCACAGCGGGGCCTTCCAGACAGAGTTCGACCGCTCCATATCCGCGATGGCCTCGGACGCGATGTCGTAGCCTTGCCACAGCAGCACGCCGACAAAGATCAGGAACAGCGGCCATGTCACGATGTCCACCAAGGCTTTGCGTTTGGGGGAAAACTGGCCGTAGATGATATCGACGTTCACGTGGCCTCGTTCGGTCAGCAGATAACCGCCCCCGATGATCGCATAGACACCAAAGATCAGCGTCGCCAGCTCGGCAGTCCAGATCGCGGGCTGTCCGATCAGATAGCGCATGACCACATCGGCCAGCAGCAGGGCAAAGATGATCAGCACGCAAAAGCTGATCCAATAGCCGATCATGCGGTTCAATTGCGTGATGAAGCGCGCAAGTTTAAACAAAACGTTTCTCCCTCAAGACATAAAAGAAGCCGCCCGAAATGCAGGGACATGTCAGGCGGCTACATTGATTTTCACTGTGGCATCACCGGGGTCGAGCTCCCGGATCAGGCCCCTAGAGGTAGCCGAGGTCGGTCATCAAGGTTTTGTAGATATCAGCCGCCTTGGCCGCGCGTTCGCCTTTCTGCGCCTCTGTGTCGAGGATCTTGGCCGAGGCATCGGCAAGGATCGCCAGAACGTCGTCGGGCAGTTCGGACACCTCGATATCGTTCTCGGCGATGCCCGAAGAAATCGCGATAGCTTCGGCGTGCTGGTATTCGGCCGACCGCTGGAAGAAGCGCGTCTCCATCGTGTCGAGCAGGGCAGTGCGCAGATCGTCCTCTAGCCCGTCGACGGCCTCCATATTCAGGATAAAGGCGTCGGTGGTCTGACCAAGCGCGGGTTTGTAGTGGTATTTGCAGACCTCCCAGAGGGACATGGATTTCGCCCCGACGGCAGCGCCCCAATGCGCGCCATCCACAACGCCCGAGCTGAGCGATTGATAGAGTTCGGACCCGGGGATGTATTGCGGCGCGGCACCGGCGGATTGCAGGTAATCCAGCATCGTACCCGACGACCGCAGCTTGAGCCCTTTGAAGTCTTCNGCGGATTCGATCTTTTTCGACACGACGATTTCGACGGGCAGAACCTTTTCCGTCTTCATCATCACGCCATCGGCGTTCAGGTCTTCGTTCACCAGCGCCTCAAGGCCAAGGTTCTTGACCGCGTGTTCCATTTCCCAAGCCTGACGGAAGGTGCCGGGGATGCCGAACAGGAAGGACGCGGCCTGCGCCTGATCTTGCACATAGGACGGGCTGACCGTCCCCATGGGCACCACGCCCTTGCGCACGATATTGTAGATGTCGGGACCTTTGGCGAATTCGCCGGCACCCAGCAGATCCATTTTGAACGCGCCTTCGGTGCGCGCCTCAAGCACTTCGGCCAGTTTGCCAAGGCTGTCGGTGAAAGAGCTGGACGCTTTGGGCCAATGCGCTTGCACGCGCCAGTTGACCTTGCCCTGCGCGATCCCTTTGCCGACCAGCGCCGGTGTCGCCAGCGCGCCAAGAGCAGCGCCGCGCAGCATGGTGCGACGGTTCATATTGCCTTTTGTCATTCTATTTCCTCCCAGAAACTTCGGTTTCTCTTATCTGCGCGGCACGGGTTGCGCAGGCTCCCTAACGTCACCTTCACGTATCATTTGGGGTAGGTCAAACGGCTGTTAGCGATAACGGTTAATAATTCTGACATTTGTCAGTTTTGTGAGCACGGATTTGCCCAGCTTTCAACCTGTGGTCCTTTGGCCGCGATCTCAGGTTACGAATTGCTGGCGGTATTGCGATGGGGTCACCCCCTGCACGGTGCGGAAACGGCGAGAGAAATAGGACGGATCGGCAAACCCCAGACGATAGCCAACCTCGGCCACCGACAGGCGTGTAAAGGCCAGCATGCGGCAGGCTTCCTCGACATGGCGGGCTTCGATGTAGGCGGTGGCGGACAGCCCCTTTGCCGCGCGACACAGGCGCGATAGATGTCCGGTGCTGATCCCGAGGGTGCTGGCAAAGTCCTTGGCCGTCCAGCCGGCACTGTCCGGATCGCCGATAAGCTGGTCGAGCCGCGACAAGCGATCATCCTGCGGTGCGTCGTTGCTGCGGTTCTGCGTGGCACCCCATGCCGCGATGCTGGCCAGAACCGCATGCCCCAGCCCCACGGCAATCTGCGCCCGAAACGGTGCCCCCGTCTGGGCCGCCACGGTTTCCAGCTGGGTCATCAGCGTGATCAGCGGGCCCGCGGCGCGACCAACCGTCGGCTTGGTCAGCGCCTGTGCGACCTCGGCATTGACGGGCCCGATGCTGTGCAGGATCGCAATGGGAAAGGATTGCACCATGCCTTGGGTATTGGGGGCAAAGTCGAAACTATGCACCATGCGGGGCGGGATAAAGACGACCGATCCCTGCGTCAGGGCAAATCGGTCGCCATCGATGTTCGCCGTGCCACCCCCCGAAAGGATGTAGAGCACCTGCGCCAATTGCGCGTGCCGATGTGGCGCGATGTGCCACGCGTGATCCGGTGCGCGGTCCTTGATCCGTTCGCAATGGAGAACATCGGGAAAGCCTTTGGTTTCGCCAAAAAGCGCATAGCTGGGGATCGGGGAAAGCTCTGTCATGCACGGATTGTACCAGCAATTGCGCTAACGATCCATTCATCATGCACGTTCCGTACAATAGGTTAACCCGAAAATCGGGCAGGGAGCAGCTATATGAAAACGGAAGTCGTCATTATTGGCGGCGGGCCATCGGGCTTGCTGCTGTCGCAATTGCTGAACGACGCAGGCGTCAGCACTGTCGTGCTTGAAAGGACCACCCGTGAACACGTGCTGTCACGTATCCGCGCGGGCGTGCTTGAGGACGGCACAATGAACCTGCTGCGCCACGCCGGTGTCGGTGCGCGGATGGACCAGCAGGGCCTGCCGCACAAAGGCTGCTACCTGACCGACAACGACCTGATGGTGCATATCGATTTCCACAAGCTGATCGGCAAGAAGGTCATGGTCTATGGCCAGACAGAGGTCACCCGCGATCTGTACGACGCACAGGACCGGATGGGCACCACGATCATTCACGAGGTCGAGGATGTGGTGATCGACGGTGCGGACAGCAATGCGCCCACGGTATCCTTTACCAAAGACGGCCAGCGACGCGAGATCAGCTGCACTTACGTCGCGGGCTGTGATGGGTTCCATGGCGTCAGCCGCGCGACGATCCCCGCCGCCAAACGTCGGGAGTTTGAACGGGTCTACCCTTTTGGCTGGCTCGGGATTCTGTCGCGCACGAAACCGGTGAACGATGAATTGATCTATGCCAGTTCGGCGCAGGGCTTCGCTCTGGCCTCCATGCGTAGCGCAAGCCTGAGCCGCTATTACATTCAGGTGTCGTCGACCGAAAAGGTCGAGGATTGGAGCGATGACCGCTTCTGGGAGGCGCTGAAGCAACGTTTGCCGCGGCCTGTGTCAGAGGCGCTTGTGACCGGCCCGTCGATCGAGAAATCCATCGCGCCGCTGCGCTCCTTCGTGAGCGAGCCTTTGCGGTGGGGAAACCTGTTTCTGGTGGGGGATGCCGCGCATATCGTACCGCCCACCGGTGCCAAGGGGCTGAACCTCGCGGTGTCCGATGTCTTCTATCTGCATGACGCGCTGATCGCCGCGTTGAAGCGAGGGGATCACAGCGGGGTTGACGGTTATTCCGCCCATGCGCTGTCGCGGATCTGGAAGGCGATGCGGTTCAGCTGGCAGATGACAACAATGCTGCATCAGTTCGAGGGCGAAGACAGTTTCGCCCCGCAGATGCGGCGGGCGTCACTGGCCCATCTGGCGCAAAGCGAAACAGCGCGGCGCGATCTGGCAGAGAATTATACGGGGCTGCCGTTCTAAAGGCCGCGGCCGCCCAAACTAGGGTGCCGAAATGAAAGCAGGGCGGCCCTTGATCCCGGATCAAGGGCCGCCCTGTTTGGTGCTGTGGTATTCGGCTGCGTTTAGCCGCGGATCATCACCTTGCCGGGGCGGCCCGGTGTCAGCGAGGCTTTCAGCGCACCCGAAAGATCATCCAGCCCGAACTGCCCACCGTCTTCCAGCACCAATTCGCCTTTGGCGACCAGCGTGACCAGTTCAGTGATCAGGCGCTTGCGCTCTTCGGGGTCCATGTCGCCGCTCACGCGGGAGCCCCAGAAGCCTTTGACGGTGATGTGCTTCATGATCAGCGCGCCAGAGTTCAGCGGCATCGGCGCACCGGTCGCGGTCCCGAACACGACAAGCTCTCCGTCCAGTCCCAGCAGATCGACCAGATCAGCCGAGATATCGCCCCCTACGGAATCGATCGCGGATGCGGCCCCTTGTTCGCCGATGATCTCGCGTGCTTTATCCTGCCAGCCCGCTTCCGAGGTCGACAGCACGTTGTCGATGCCCAGATCCGTCAGCTCTTTCACAGCATCTTCGCGCCGCACGAGGTTCAGCAGGTTGATGCCGCGGCTTTTGGCGAGCGTGGTCATGATCTTGCCGACGGCCCCGTTTGCAGCGGTCTGGACGATCCAGTCGCCTTTCTGCGCCTTGAGCGTTTCCAGCAGAGAGATGGCGCTGAAGGGCATCGCGATCAACTGTGCGCCAGCAACATCCGAGATCACGTCGGGCAGGGGCAGAACACCCGTGGCGGGGGCGACGAAGTATTCGGCCCATGTGCCATGCACACCCGCGATCGACACACGCTGGCCGATCATCGCGTCGTCCACGCCTTCACCGACAGCCTCGACGGTGCCAAGCGCTTCGCTGCCGGCAATCGCGCCGGGAAGCTCGGGCTTGTAGCCGTAGTTGCCGCGGATGGTCCAAAGGTCGTGGTTGTGGATTGGCGACAGGGTCATCTTGACCAGAACCTCGCCCGCCCCTGCGGTGGGGGTGTCGACATCGGTCGCTTCGATGACGTCGATGGGTTCGCCAAAGCTGTTGTGCACTGCTGCTTTCATGATGGTCTCGCTTTCTTGTGGTTATCGTATGGTTAGAAAATCGGTGGTTTCTGACAAAGCCTGCTGCAACGGGACCTGATCCTGCGACAGTTTCGACAGGATCGCGGCCCCCAGAAACTTGGCATAGAGCATCTGCGCTGCTGCCTGCGGATCATCGACCGGCGCGACGGCGCCTTCTTCGGCCCCGACAACCAGCAGCTGCGCAATGCGGCTGACCAACTGTGCCACGCCATCATCCAAGATGCGGCGCATGTCGTCGGACAGATCGGCAACCTCGGCCCCGAGCTTCACAACGAGGCACTGGTTGGCGATCCCTTCGGAATGGGCATGGGCAAGCCACGCCGACCAGAAGGACAACAGCTTGTCACGGGCAGAACCCGACCCACTGCACAGCGCATCCATGCGCGCCAGATAATCGTCGACATAGTCGTGCAGCAAGGCCTGGCCAAAGGCATCCTTGGACGGAAAGTAATAATAGAACGACCCCTTGGGGACATCACTTTCCCTCAGGATGCGCGCCAGCCCGACAGCGCCAAACCCGTGCTTGCTGATCAGCGCACGCCCGGCGGTCAGGATCTTTTGCCGCGTTTGATCTGATTTCTTTTGCTCTGTCATACGGGGGAGGTAAGAAGTAATAGACCGGTCGTCTAGTGGCGCGGTCAATTTAATTTTGTGCACGGCTGCTCCTTGCCGTACAGCTTGGGATGGGGCGGCGTTTCAATGGGCAGGGTGCGCAATGGGAAAGGTGACGGACCGAGCGGTCATATGGGTGTTTTGCGTCTCAGGCGTGCTTTGTCTCGGGATCATCGCATTCCTTGCGGTGCAGCACTGGGTCGAAAGCATCCCCTACACCGACACATGGGCCTATTTCCGCAACTACCACCCGATCCGGCACAAGCTGCTCGTGGCGTTCGGATGGGTCTTCGCCGCCGTCAGCGTGACCGCGGGCTTTGTATATGTAGGTAGGCTTGCGATGCGTCGAAAACGCTGACGCGCGTCAGTCAGCCACACGTGGTGGGTGGCGTGTGTGCTGGAATGTAGGGGGAAGTTTGGTGGAGCCTAGCGGGATCGAACCGCTGACTCAGAGTGCCCGCCTCGCGGGCGCGCGTCAGTCAGCCCCGCGTGGTGGGTGACGTGTATGCTGGAATGTAGGGGGGGATTTGGTGGAGCCTAGCGGGATCGAACCGCTGACTCAGAGTGTCCGCGTCGCGGACGCGCGTCAGTCAGCCTCTCGTGGTGCGTGACGTGTATGCTGGAATGTTCGGTGAAGGTTTGGTGGAGCCTAGCGGGATCGAACCGCTGACCTCCTGCATGCCATGCAGGCGCTCTCCCAGCTGAGCTAAGGCCCCATCGTGGATCAGAGATCCGGGAAGTGTATCAACCGTTCAAGGCCGATGCGCCGCTGAATAGGCGGTCGCGAAGGCGGGATCAAGAGGAAAATCTATCCCGCCCTCGCAAAATTCAATCAATCTTCGTCGTCGGATGCAACGTCGGCGATTTCTTCGAGTGGAACGGTATCATCATCGTCGTCGTCATCGTCCAGGATGTCGTCGTCCAGATCCACATCTACATCGTCGTCATCTACCAATGTCTCGTCATCATCCACATCGCCCTTCTTGGCTTTGGCGGTGACGGCATCTTCGGCGTCTGCTGCGATCATGCGGGATTTGGAGTTATCCACCTCGACCACTTCGCCGGAGTAAGGGCTGATGATCGGATCTTTGTTCAGGTCGTAGAACCGCTTGCCCGTTGTGGGGCACAGGCGCTTGGTTCCCCATTCTTCATTGGGCATCGAAGTCCCCTTTTTGAAAGTGTTGTTGCGTATAGATTATTCAGGCCAAGTGCCATATGAGATAGGCACTGTCAAAGGCAATCGCCACCCCATCGCGACCCGGAACCCTGAAATGCCTGATCCTGTCCTGCCCGGAAACCCGCCTATCCCGCTGATCCTGCGCCGCTCTGCGCGGGCGCGGCGGATATCATTGCGGATATCGCAGCTGGATGGGCGGGTGACGCTTACCATGCCGAAACGCTTGAAAGAGGCAGAGGGAATCGCCTTTGCCCGCGAGAAAGAGGCGTGGATTCGTCAGCATCTGGAAGCGCGTGGCGCTGATGTTCTGGTGGGCATCGGGGCAGAGTTTCCCTTGGGCGGTCGGATGCTGCGGGTTGAAGCCGGGCAGGGCAGACGGGTGGTGCTGGGGACCGATACGATTTCCGTGCCCGGTCCGGCGGCGCGTGTGCCGACCCGGCTCGCCGCGCATTTGAAAGAGCTCGCGCGGGACCGGCTGACTGGGGCCTGCGACGATTATAGTGCGCTGCTGGGGCGGCCGTACAGCAAGCTAACCTTGCGGGATACGCGGTCGCGGTGGGGGTCTTGCACCTCGGACGGGGGGCTGATGTTTTCGTGGCGCTTGATCCTGACGCCGCCCGACGTGCTTGATTACGTCGCCGCCCACGAGGTCGCGCATCTGGCGCAGATGAACCATTCGCCCGCCTTCTGGGCCGAGGTCGAACGGATTTACGGCCCCTATCAAGAGGCGCGTGGCTGGCTGCGCACCCACGGCAGCGACCTGCACCGGTTCAAGTTTACCGCGCAGGCATAGGGCGCGCCCGCGTTGCGCCATTGACGCAGCGGTGATTCGTGATCACAACGGCGATATGAATCTGAACCCTCGCCCCCTTGATGCGCATCCTTTGGCCCATGACCGTGTCTATCGGCAGTTGCGGACCCGCATCATGCACGGCGATCTGGCCCCGGGGCAGGCGCTGACCCTGCGGGGAATCGGCAAGGAATACGAGGTGTCGATGACCCCCGCCCGCGAGGCCGTGCGGCGGCTGGCGGCGGAAGGGGCGTTGACCATGTCGGCCTCTGGCCGGATATCGACGCCGGAGCTGAGCAACGAACGGATCGAGGAACTGGCCGCCCTGCGTGCCCTGATCGAGGTGGAGCTTGCGAGCCGCGCCCTGCCACGGGCCCACCTTGCGCTGATCGACCGGATGCAGGCGATCAACAATGCCATCTCGGATGCGGTGATCCACCGTGACGCGGTGAGCTATATTCGCACCAATCTGGAGTTTCATCGCACGCTGTACCTGCGGGCGCAGGCCCCTGCGATGCTGGCGATGGCGGAAACGGTCTGGCTGCAGATGGGCCCGACGATGCGGGCGCTTTACGGGCGGCTCAGACGGACAGAGCCGCCGCATTTTCACAAGCTGATTATCGCGGCGTTGCGCGCGGGCGATGAACCCGGTCTGCGGCTGGCAGTGCGCACCGATGTGACCCAAGGTCTGCGGATGCTGGCGACGTGATGCGCCAGCGGGCGGCGTAGATTACGCCGCCAGCCCCTTGGCCCCGAGGTCGAGGAATTTCTTGCGACGATCTGCCACCAGCGCCTTTGGGTCTTTGCCCGACAGGTCATCCAGCATCGCGGCAATCGCCTTGCGCACCGATGCAATTGCCTCTTTCCGATCCCGATGCGCGCCGCCACGGGGTTCGGGGATGATGCGGTCGTTGACGCCCAGTTGTTTCAGATCTTGCGCGGTCAGACGCAGCGCTTCGGCGGCCTCGCGCATTTTCTCGGCATCTTTCCACAGGATCGACGCGCAGCCCTCGGGCGAGATCACGGAATAGACGGAATGTTCCAGCATGGCGACGCGGTTCGCCGTGGCAAAAGCAACCGCCCCGCCTGACCCACCTTCACCGATGATGACAGAAACGAGCGGCACACCGATCTGCAGGCATTTCTCGGTCGCGCGGGCGATGGCTTCGGATTGGCCACGCTCTTCCGCGCCTTTACCGGGGTAGGCACCGGGGGTGTCTACCAGCGTGATCACGGGCAGCCCGAACTTGTCGGCCAGTTCCATGAGGCGCACGGCTTTGCGGTAGCCTTCGGGGCGGGCCATGCCGAAATTGCGTTCGATACGGGATTTGGTGTCGTTGCCCTTTTCATGGCCGATCACGACGACAGGCGTGTCGTTGAACCGTGCCAGACCGCCCATGACCGCAAGATCATCGGCAAAGTTCCGGTCCCCCGCCAGCGGGGTGTATTCGGTAAAAAGGGCCTCGATATAGTCTTTGCAATGGGGCCGGTCGGGGTGACGTGCCACCTGACATTTGCGCCACGGCGTCAACGACTTGTACAGATCGTCAAGCATTTGGTGGGCTTTTTCGTCCAGCGTTTTGGCTTCGGCGCTCACGTCCATCCCTTCGGAGGACCGCGCCAGAGCGCGCAGCTCTTCCGCTTTGCCTTCCACTTCGGCCAGTGGTTTTTCGAAATCCAGATACTGTGTCATCACCTGCTCCGCGCTTTGTTCAGGGCTATATGGCGTTGATTTGCGGTCTTTGCAACGGAACCTGTCAGCTGGCCGGCCAAAGGGCGGGCAGCAGCGACGCCACAAGCAGCGCGGCCATGGTCACGTTAAACACCCGCAAACGCCGGGGATTGGTTAGAAAACGGGCCATCTGCCCGCCAAGAAGGGTCCAGAGGGTGACCGACGGCAGCGCCATCACCGCCACGACAAGCGCCGTGATCACCAGCGGCAATATGCCGGCAGAGGGCACGTAGATCGTGATGATGCTGAGCCCGAAGGCCCAGGCCTTGGGGTTGACCCATTGAAACCCTGCCGCTTGCAGAAAGCTCAGCGGTTTGGCGTTGGGGTCTGCGCTTTGCACCGGGGCGGCGGTGGCGATCTTATAGGCAAGGTAGATCAGATAGATCAGGCTCAGGATCTTGAGCACCGTATAGATGATGGGAAAGGCGTCAAACACGCGGATCAGGCCAAAGCCCACCATCAGCAACATGACCATAAAACCAAGGGTGATGCCCATCATATGAGGGACCGTGCGCGCAAAGCCGAAGTTCGCGCCCGATGCCATCAGCATCAGGTTGTTCGGCCCCGGCGTGATAGAGGTGATCAACGCGAAAAGCGCGAGCGCAGAGAGGACATCGATGGTCATGCTGCCTTGATGCCCCAAGCCGCGGGGCATGCCAAGCCCGCTTTGCTGCGGGGGAGATGGCGCGGCGCGAGGGTCGCCTCGCGCCGCTGTTCCGTATCGCGGGGTTAGCGAGAGGCGATCATCTCGGACTGGCGCACGATGACTTCGGCCTGTTTGATGCTGGCGATATCGACCAAACGGCCCTTGTAGACGGTCGCGCCTTCGCCGTTGGCCTTGGCTGTTTCCATCGCGGCCAGAATCTCGCGCGCTTCGGCGACGGCCTCGTCGGAGGGGGTGAACACCTCGTTCGCGACGGCGATCTGCTTGGGGTGGATGGCCCATTTGCCGACCATGCCCAGGGTCGCCGACCGGCGCGCCTGCGCGCGGTAGCCTTCATCGTCCGAGAAATCACCGAACGGACCGTCGACCGGCAGCACGCCATGGGTCCGGCAGGCGGCGACGATGGCGGTCTGGGCCCAATGCCACGGATCGGCCCAATGCTTCACCCCGTCGCGCAGCATGTAATAGTTTTCTTGCGTGCCACCGATGCCGGTCGTCTGCATCCCCATCGAGGCGGCAAAGTCGGCCGCACCAAGGCTCATCGCTTGCAGGCGCGGGCTGGCGGCGGCGATCTCTTCGACGTGGGCGATGCCTGCGGCCGATTCGATAATCAACTCGAACGAGATTTTCTTGGTGCGGCCCTTGGCGGTTTCGATCGCCGTAACCAGCGCGTCGACAGTATATACGTCAGCGGCGCAGCCGACCTTGGGGATCATGATCTGGTCCAGACGCTCGCCCGCCTGCTCCAGCAGGTCGACGACATCGCGGTACCAGTAAGGTGTATCCAGCCCGTTGATCCGCACGGACAGTGTTTTGTCGCCCCAGTCTACATCGCTGATCGCCTTGACGATATTCGCGCGAGCGCTGTCCTTGTCTGTGGGGGCAACGCTGTCTTCCAGATCAAGGTTGATCACATCGGCGTCAGAGCTTGCCATTTTTTCGAAGATTGCCGGGCGCGAACCGGGGCCGAACAATTGGCAGCGGTTGGGACGTGCAGGTGCTGTAGGCTGGATGCGAAAGCTCATATGCGGAATCCTTGAGTAATAAAGTTACGACTTGATTGCCTTGGGTGGTATTAAATTGCGCTGCGCCCTGCAAGGGTGATCTCGCACCTGCAGCATCGGCGGCTGAATTTCTGTGCACAGTTCTTGCTCGCATCGGCAGATACCCGCAAAATTTCTGCGCCATCTCTTGCGCCTACCACTCATTTGCAACCTTATCGCGCCGAAAGGCTGCGAAACTGAGCCAAAGCCAAATTGCAGGAGCATGTGATCATGATCAAAACACCTTATCTTCTTTTTCTGGGCGACGCGCCGGATCACCTTGCGGTTAAAGTGGCGCAGGGCATCAAGGACTGGCGTCCTGAAAATGCCGTCGGTCAGCTGCGGCTGGACGGGTGCAAGGCGGATCTGGGTCTGACCGATATGACGCTTGCGCAAGCGAAAGAGGCAGGCGCGCAGACCCTGGTGATTGGCGTCGCCAACCGCGGGGGCACCATCAGCGCCACATGGCGCGCCGTGCTGGTCGACGCGCTGGAGGCCGGTTTCGATCTGGCATCCGGCTTGCATAACCTGCTGCGCAACGAGCCAGAGCTCGTGGCCGCCGCCGAGAAACACGGGCGCAGCTTGCATGACGTGCGTATCCCGTCGGTGCAGTACCCGATTGCGAATGGCGTCAAACGCAGCGGCAAGCGCGTGCTGGCGGTCGGCACCGATTGTTCGGTCGGCAAGATGTATACCGCGCTGGCGCTGGACGCGGCGATGAAAGAGAAGGGGCTGAAAAGCAGCTTCCGCGCGACGGGCCAGACCGGTATTCTGATCACCGGCGAAGGCGTGCCTTTGGATGCCGTGATCGCGGATTTCATGGCCGGCTCGATCGAGTATCTGACCCCCGACAATGACGATGATCACTGGGATATCATCGAAGGGCAGGGCAGCTTGTTCCACGTGTCCTATTCCGGTGTCACCATGGCGCTGATCCACGGCGGCCAACCCGATGCGTTGATCCTGTGCCACGAGCCGACCCGCAAGACCATGCGCGGCCTGCCCGACTACACGCTGCCCACGTTGGAAGAAGTGCGCGACGTGGCACTGACGCTGGCAAAGGTTGCCAACGCAGGCTGTCAGGTGGTCGGTATCTCGATCAACACCCAGCATCTGTCGGAGGCAGAGGCAGACGCCTATCTGGCCGAGGTCGAACAACGCTTGGGCTTGCCAGCCGTGGACCCGTTCCGCCAAGGTGCCGCGAGATTGGCGGAGGCTTTGGCAGCCCTCTGATCGGCCCTTCGGGGAGAGTTTAAGTGGCAAAATGAAGGAGCGGATATGCGTATTGAGGTAAGCCGGGATGTCTTTCGGCTGGCGCAGGTCTTTACCATTTCGCGTGGATCGCGGACCGAGGCGCAGGTGCTCACGGTGCGGATCACCGATGGCGGCGTGACGGGGTGGGGCGAATGTGTGCCCTATGCCCGGTATGGTGAGACGCTGGAGTCGGTCACGGCAGAGATTGAAGCGCTGAGCGGGCCGCTGACGCGTGATGCGCTGTATGACCTGCTGCCGGCTGGTGCCGCGCGCAATGCAGTGGATTGTGCCCTGTGGGATCTGCAAGCCAAGCAGGCGGGTAAACCTGTGTGGGAACTGGCGGGGCTGGCGCGACCGGGGCCCGAGATCACGGCCTTTACCCTGTCGTTGGATAGCCCCGAAAAGATGCGCGAACAGGCGGCCTTGCATTCGCATCGCCCGCTGTTGAAGATCAAGCTGGGCACGCCGGATGATATGCCCCGCCTTGAGGCTGTGCGCGCCGGTGCGCCTGATGCGCAGATCATCATCGATGCGAATGAGGGCTGGTCGGCCGCGGTATACGCCGATCTTGCCCCGCATCTGGTGCGGCTGGGTGTGTCATTGGTTGAACAGCCTTTGCCCGCAGGGGATGACGATGCGCTCCTCGGGATGGAGCGGCCCGTGCCGGTCTGTGCCGATGAAAGCTGTCATGACCGTGCGAGCCTTGCTGCGCTGAAAGGCAAATACGATGTGGTCAACATCAAGCTGGACAAGACTGGTGGTCTGACAGAGGCGCTGGCGCTGCGCGATGCGGCTGTCGCGCAGGGCTATGAGGTCATGGTGGGATGTATGGTCGGGTCATCGCTCGCGATGGCGCCGGCGGTGCTGGTGGCGCAGGGGGCAAAGGTCGTGGACCTTGACGGCCCGCTGCTTCTGGCCGAAGACCGCGACAACGCTTTGACATTTGACGCCGCCGGGGTGCATCCGCCTGCGGCCAAGCTTTGGGGATAAGACATGCGGACTGTATATGTGAACGGCGAATACCTGCCCGAGACCGAAGCCAAGGTTTCGATCTTTGATCGCGGGTTTCTGATGGCGGACGGGGTCTATGAGGTCACCAGCGTGCTGGACGGCAAGCTGATCGACTTTGACGGCCATGCCATCCGGCTCAGCCGGTCGTTGAACGAGCTACAGATGCGCAACCCGATCTCGAAGGAGGACCTGCTGGAGGTCCACCGCGAGCTGGTGCGCGTGAACGAGATCGACGAGGGGCTGATCTATTTGCAGATCACCCGCGGGTCGGACGGGGACCGCGACTTTGCCTTCCCCGATCCCGAGACGACAGAGCCGACGATTGTCTTGTTCACCCAGTCCAAGCCCGGTCTGGCCGACAGCCCCGCCGCCAAGAAAGGTGCCAAGATCATCAGCATCGAAGACATCCGCTGGGGCCGTCGCGACATCAAGACGGTGCAGCTGCTGTATCCGTCGATGGGCAAGATGATGGCCAAGAAGGCGGGCTGCGATGATGCCTGGATGGTCGAGGACGGCTTTGTCACCGAAGGCACCAGCAACAACGCCTATATCGTGATGGGCAACAAGATCATCACCCGCGCCCTGAGCAACGAGATTTTGCACGGCATCACCCGCGCTGCGGTTCTGCGTTTTGCCAAAGAGGCGCAGATGGTGGTGGAAGAGCGTAACTTTACTATCCACGAAGCGCAGCAGGCGGATGAGGCGTTTACCACCTCCGCCAGCGCCTTTGTCATGCCCGTGGTCGAGATCGACGGCGTGGCCCTGGGCGATGGAACACCGGGCAAGGTCGCGCCGCGTCTGCGCGAGATCTATCTGGACGAGATGCGCAAGGCGGCGGTCTAACCCGCCTTGCCAAGGGGCTGGCTGCGCGCGGTCAGCCCTTTTCGCCGACGTTCTGTTCGAAGGCGACCTTGAACGCCTCTTTCTGCGCGTCCTTCGCGTCGGTCTGATAGTTGGCTTTCCATGCGTCCATGGTCATGCCGTAGAACAGCTCGCGCGCTTCTTCCTTGCCCATGTCGATCCCGCGTTCGTTTGCGGCTTCTTGATACCAGCGCGACAGGCAGTTGCGGCAAAATCCGGCCAGGTTCATCATGTCGATGTTCTGCACGTCCGTGCGGTCTTGCATCAGGTGCTGTTGCAGCCGGCGAAACGCCGCAGCCTGAAGTTCGATTTCCTGTTGTGTGGGCATTATGCTCTCCTGCAAGTGGGGTGGGGCCAAGCTATGGGTTGGCCGGTGCGGGTTCAAGGCGGCGGGCCGTGAATGTGGCACGGCCTTCCGCCGCCCGCTGTCATCGTGCTGTCATATTGTGGTGGGCATAGACGGGGCAGGCGATCTTCGCTAAGTGTTAACGCTAACACATGTTAACGCTAACTTATTTACTATCCACTCTGACCGCCGCGCGTGTTAGACCCGTGGCAATAAGCGCAGGGGCTGCCAAAGCCCGCAGATGAAAAGGGACGTCACCAGTATGAAACGCACGCGGAATGTCAAAGTAGTTGCCACCTTGGGTCCGGCCTCGGACACGCACGAGACGATATCGGCACTGTTTCACGCGGGCGCGGATGTGTTCCGGTTGAACATGAGCCACGGCAGCCATGACGAAATCCGGATCAAGCACCAGATCATCCGCCAGATCGAAGAGGAAACGGGATCCACGATCGGTATTCTCGCAGATCTTCAGGGGCCAAAGCTGCGTGTGGGCGTCTTTTCGGGGGACAGCGAATTGCTGGTCGAGGGCGCGTCCTTCCGGCTGGATCTGGACGAGGCAGAGGGCAATGCCCGACGCGTGTGCCTGCCGCACCCCGAGATTTTCCAGGCGCTTGAGCCGGGCGCATCGCTGTTGGTCAATGACGGCAAGATCCGTCTGAAGGTCAAGGAATGCGGCCCCGATTTCGCGGAGTGCGAAGTGATGATCGGCGGCGTGATCTCTAACCGCAAGGGCGTGAACGTGCCGGATGTGGTGCTGCCGCTGGCCGCCCTGTCGGAAAAAGACCGCGCCGATCTGGAATTCGTGTGCGAGCTGGGGGTCGACTGGCTGGCGCTGAGCTTTGTGCAGCGCCCCGAAGATGTGACCGAGGCGCGCGAACTGGCCAAGGGCCGTGCCGCATTGCTGAGCAAGATCGAAAAGCCGTCGGCCGTGGACCGGTTCGAGGACATCCTGGCGGTGAGCGACGGTATCATGGTCGCGCGCGGGGATCTGGGGGTTGAACTGCCGGTGCAGAACGTGCCGCCGATCCAGAAACGACTGGTGCGCAAATGCCGTGCGGCGGCAAAGCCGGTGATCGTGGCGACGCAGATGCTGGAATCGATGATCGAAAGCCCGATCCCCACCCGGGCCGAGGTATCGGATGTCGCGACTGCCATCTATGAAGGGGCCGATGCGGTGATGTTGTCGGCGGAATCCGCGGCCGGTGCCTATCCGGTCGAGGCTGTGCGCACGATGGATAACGTGGCCACCGAGGTAGAGCAGGACCCGACCTACACCCAGATTATCGAATCGTCGCGCAAGGTGGATCGCATGACCGTGGCGGACGGTATCGTTGCCGCCGCACGCGAGATTGCGGAAACCGCGAACATCAAGGCAATCTGTTGCTTTACCCAAAGCGGGACCACGGCGCTGTTGACCGCACGTGAACGCCCGCGGGTGCCGATCATCGCGTTGACGCCTCTGGTCAAGACCGCGCGCCGTCTGGCGCTCACCTGGGGCGTCAATTGCGTTCAGACCGGCACGCTGGAACGCTTCAAGATGGCCGTGGTCAGCGCCGCACGCGTTGCCCGTGACGAAGGCTATGCCGGGCCGGAAGATATGATCGTTGTCACCGCAGGCGTGCCTTTCAACGTCGAGGGCAGCACAAATATCCTGCGCGTCGCACCCTGCGACGAACGATTGATCTTTAATACCGATCCGGAATAACCTCTGGTCAGGTAACAAAAATATATCGAGCAAGGGCAGGAATAATGGATACTGATCTGATTTTGGTGATTGGTCTTGCCCTTGCTGTGCTTTCTATCCCCTCTGTCGTGTCGGCCTTCTCTGATGGCCGTGCGCCGCGCGCGTCGGCATTGACGGTGCTGATCGCGGGCGGGATGATCGTCTATGCCATCAACACCCATCCGGGCGGCTACGCGTTGGAAGACGTGCCAGACGCCGTTTTGCATGTGATTGCGCGCTACAAGTTCTGGTAAGCGCAGGCGTTTCGCGCTTTTGCCCTTGCTTTGGGCCCCTGTCCCTCCTATACGCCAGCTTCGTTCCGCGCGTCCGGCCTTCGTGGCATGCCGAGTCGCGCACTTACCGAACTCAAGTTAAGGAGACGGAAATGCCCAAGATGAAGACGAAATCGAGCGCCAAGAAGCGCTTTAAGATCTCGGCGACCGGCAAGGTCATCGGCGGTCAGGCTGGCAAACAGCATGGTATGATCAAACGGACGAAAAAATTCATCCGTGACGCGCGTGGGACAACAGCGTTGTCTGCACCCGACGCCAAGATCATCAAGGGCTTCATGCCCTACGACCGCTAAGATAGGAGAGCCGATATGTCCCGTACAAAAGGTGGTGTCGTTACCCACGCCCGTCACAAAAAGGTAATCAAAGCAGCCAAAGGTTACTATGGCCGCCGCAAGAACACCTTTAAGGTCGCCCGTCAGGCGGTCGACAAAGCCAACCAATACGCCACGCGCGACCGTAAGAACCGCAAGCGGAACTTCCGCGCATTGTGGATCCAGCGGATCAACGCCGCTGTGCGCAACCACGACGAAGCACTGACATACAGCCGCTTCATCAACGGTCTGTCCCTGGCTGGTATCGAAGTGGACCGGAAGGTTCTGTCCGACCTGGCCATCAACGAGCCCGAAGCATTCGGTGCCATCGTGAAGCAAGCACAAGACGCACTGGCCGCGTAAGCGCCCTTTGCCGACCCCAAGTTTTAGAACGCCGCCCTGACATCGGGGCGGCGTTTTTCGTTTGTGCGGTGATCAGCCGGGGTCTTGTTGCGGCAGCGGTTTTTGAAACGCCACCACAGAGGCCCCTGTCAGCAGGATCGCAGCGGCAGCCAGGAGGCTGGACCCGATATTGCCCGTCAGGTCGCCCAAGGCACCGGCGGCGAAGGGGCCTGCGGTTTGCGCGATGGCAAAGACCACGGTGAACAGGCTCATCGCGGCGGCCCAGCTTTCGGCGGGCAGGTTCTGGCGGATAAAGCTGGTGATCGCGCCGGGGGCCATGAAGACGCAAAGCCCGAAAACCACGGCTGAAATCACCACGGCCCCACCCGCAGGCAGGACGAGCGGCAGCGCCGACCCGATTGCGATGCCGGTCAGGATCATCGCCAAGGGCTTGCCCGAAGCGTGCCGCGCCAATACCCCGCGCCAGACGAAGGGCGAGGCGATCAGCGCCACCCCCATGATGATCCACACCGCCGAGATCAGCAGCGCCGGTGCCTGTTGATCCGTCATCCACGCCGACAGGAACGTCAGATAGACGATGTATCCCATGGCAAAACCGACGTAGCCTGCAAGCTCTCTCCAGATCAGGTGCAGCTTGATGCCGCCGGCTGCTGTGTTGCGCTGTGCAGGCACCGACAAACGCGCCGCGGCCCATAGGGACAGGGGCAGGCAGGCCACGCTGATCACGCCGATGATATACCAGCCATAGCGCCATGATCCGGTGCCCCAGACCTCTATCATCAGGGGCAGGGACGCGCCTGCCAGCATGATCCCGATACCGCCGCCCGCGCCGAACAGGATCGCGATCGCCAGCGCATTGCGGCGCGCGTCGCCCGGAAACAGCCGCGCGGTCAGAACGCCTGCGGTGGAAAAGGACATCGCCCCGAACACCCCCGCCGCGATCCGCCAGAAGGTCTGCCAGCCCATCGTCGCCTCGTACCCCGTCGCCAGCAGCGTCAGCGTCGTGGTCACCATGCCGAACCCGAACAACCGCGCAGGCGCGATGCGCCCGATCAGCAGCAACGTCAGCACCGCGCCGATGATATAGCCGATGGCATTCGCCGTGTTCAGCCAGCCCGCCTGCGCATAGGTCCAGTCCAGCTCGGTCTTCATCGCGGGCAGGATCAGCCCGTAGGCAAAGCGCGCGAACCCGTTGGTGACCGTCACCCCCAGCGTCAGGCCAAGCAGCGCCAGCCAGGGCCGTGTGACAGGTCGGGGCAGGGACGGGTTGCCGTCGGGTTGTAAAATCTCTGCCACGCGCGGCACCCCCTTGATGGTTTGCGCCACTATGTGCCCGCGGTTTCAGCATCACAAGACCCGCTTCAAATGGCCCTGCCGCTTGTATTCGGGGCCAATTCTGCTAGCACCAGCCCGAGCAAAAGACATGAGGCCGATATGGACGACCTGAAAGCGAAATATCTGGGCCAGATCGCTGGTGCCGCCGACGAAGCCGCGTTGGAGGACATCCGTCTGGCCGCCGTGGGTAAAAAGGGCGAAGTCGCCCTGAAGATGCGCGAGCTGGGCCGTATGACGCCCGAAGAACGCCAGACAGTCGGCCCCGCGCTGAACGCGCTCAAGGACGAGATCAACTCCGCCATTGCCGCGAAGAAAGCAGCACTTGGGGATGCGGCCCTTGATGAACGTCTGCGCAGCGAATGGCTGGACGTGACACTGCCCACGCGCGCGACGCGTCAGGGCACGATCCACCCCGTCAGCCAGGTGACCGAGGAAGTGACCGCGATCTTCGCCGAGCTGGGGTTTTCGGTCGCCGAAGGTCCGCGGATCGACACCGATTGGTATAACTTCGACGCGCTGAACATCCCCGGCCACCACCCCGCGCGCGCCGAGATGGACACGTTCTATATGGCCCGTGCCGAGGGTGACGATCGTCCGCCCCACGTGCTGCGCACGCACACCAGCCCCGTGCAGATCCGCACGATGGAGGCCGAAGGCGCGCCCCTGCGCATCATCTGCCCCGGTGGCGTCTACCGTGCCGACTATGACCAGACCCACACGCCGATGTTCCATCAGGTCGAAGGTCTGGCGATCGACAAAGACATCTCTATGGCGAACCTGAAATGGACGCTGGAGGAATTCTTTAGCGCGTTTTTCGAGGTCGAGGGCATCAAGACCCGCTTCCGCGCCTCGCACTTCCCCTTCACCGAACCATCGGCAGAGGTCGATATCCAGTGTTCCTGGGTCGACGGGCAGCTGCGCATCGGCGAAGGCGACGGCTGGATGGAGGTGCTGGGCTCCGGCATGGTCCACCCGAAGGTGCTGCAAGCAGGCGGGATCGACCCGAACGAATGGCAAGGCTTTGCCTTCGGCATGGGTATCGACCGCATCGCGATGCTGAAATACGGCATCCCCGATTTGCGGGCGTTCTTTGATTCAGACCTGCGTTGGTTGCGCCATTACGGGTTTGCAAGCTTGGACCAGCCGACGCTGCATGGTGGTTTGAGTAGGTAGATCTGGTGGACTTTCTCAATTACTCCCTAGTGATCCAATTCTTGAATTGGCCTCCGTTATTTAAGTTTCTGACTTGGCCTCAATGGGTTCATTTAGCTTTATCTCTCTTTGCAGGTTTTTTTCTCTCTGCTGGAATAGTGCAAGGACGAATATACTGCGGGAAGTGCCAAGCAAAAAAAGATAAATTTCGCTTACTCAAGGAGCGGCTCGATAACTATGGGCTTATGCAAAATTTGGATCCCGAACTTAACGGAGATCGAACGATCAACAGTTTGTTGCCGATCAGCTCGACGAGACCAGTGTTGAGCTCAGGTTCTCATAAAATTTTGTTGGGAGTGCTGAAAAAAATTGAGACTAAGAACGCAGTTGCCATGAGTGTTGTATTTCTATTGCTCAGCGGAATGTGGTCGCTTGCTGGAGATGTAAGAGAGTACGGTGCGGGGTTTCCGTATGCTTACGCTGCTATCATAGGCTTCTTAGTTGGTCCGCTCTTTGCGGGTCTCGACGGACTTGGGCACATAGGGCAACCTCACTATACTAATCTTTCAAAAAGAAGTTCGAATAGCGATTATCGATCGGGAGAATTTAGAGCTCGTCAAATGCAGCAGCGACTAATGTTGGACTTGGTGGCCAAAGAGTATGGTTTTCAAGCTAAGATAGTAGTTATAGCAATAGCAGTTCTGCTCGTTCTTTTATTGGTTATATCCACACTCTCGACCGAGCTGTTTGAAGAGGAACCCATTCTGACTATAGAGTTTAGTCTTGTATACGACGACACGTAGTATGAAGCTTACCCTGTACTGGTTACAGAACCATCTCGATACTACGGTACGGATTGATGAGTTCTCTTTTCCACTCACTGCCGGCCACTTAACCCACTAAGTTTTCAATCCCTTCTATGAGCTGCGCTGGTGAAATATCTAATACTCCTATTCTGCTTCAGCCTCCTCCTCACCTCCCCCGCCGCCGCCCAAACCCTCCCGCCCTGCGGCGGGGATACCGTCTGCGAAATAGGCAACCGCAGCTACAACATCCTGATGCCCGACGATTGGGACGGCACATCCCCCCTGCCGGTGATGATGCATTTCCACGCTTTCCTGCGGCGCGGGCGCACGGTGATCCACCATCCGCGTATCGGGTCCGAGACAAAGCCCCGTGGTGTGATGCTGGTGGCCCCGTCGGCGCAGCATCGGGCGTGGCGGTTCTGGCAGGATGACCCTGCGGATATCGCCTTTGCCGATGCGGTGCTGGCGGATGTGGCAAAACGCTATCCTGTGGATCAAAGCCAGATCTATATCTCGGGGTTCAGCTTTGGCGCGGCAATGGCGTGGCGCTATGCCTGCGCGCGCGGCGACCGGATCGCGGGGCTGATGACCATGTCGGGCACGATCAAACAGGCCAGCACCTGCGCCAACCCGCCGCGTCAGGTCCGCCATGTGCACGGGCTCAACGACCTGTGGATGAGCCTGCCGCGCGGGCCCGAACATGACACCACCAATGTCGTCGCCCTGTGGCGCAAGGCGTTCCGCTGCGGCAAGGGCCGGCTGGACGGCGCGCTGACCCTCGCCCCGGGGGTAGAGTTCGCGCATTTCGCTTGGGACAATTGCGCCGGCGACCGCAGCGTGACGCTGGACATCCATACCGGCGGACATTTCATCCCGACCGGATGGCTTGGCTACCAGCTGGACGGGTTGATGCCCAAAACACCGGGCTAGGCGCAAAACGCAGCCGCACCGCATTGAAACCGCGCCGATTAAACGCTACGCCCTAGCGCAAGCATTGCATGAGGATCACCGCCATGAAATTCACACTGTCCTGGCTGAAGGAACATCTCGACACCACCGCGTCGATCGATGAAATCACCTATGCGCTGACCGATCTGGGGCTCGAGGTCGAAGGCGTCGAAGACCGTGGCGCGAAGCTGGCGGATTTTACGCTGGGCTATGTGCAATCGGCAGAAAAGCACCCCGACGCGGATCGTTTGCAGATCTGTCAGGTGGATACCGACGAAGGCGTGCAGCAGATCATCTGCGGTGCCCCGAACGCGCGTCAGGGCATCACCGTGGTTGTGGCGAAACCGGGCGTTTATGTGCCGGGCATTGATACCACCATCGGCGTCGGCAAAATTCGTGGCATCGAAAGCTTTGGCATGATGGCGTCAGAGCGCGAACTTGAGCTGTCCGAAGAACATGACGGTATCATCGAGCTGCCCTCGGGCAATGTCGGCGACCGTTTCATCGACTGGCTGGCGGAAAACGACCCCGCCAAGGTCGACCCCGTGATCGAGATCGCGATTACCCCCAACCGACCCGATGCCTTGGGTGTGCGCGGGATCGCGCGTGATCTGGCGGCTCGTGGTCTGGGCACGCTAAAACAGCGCGATGTGCCTGCGGTCGAAGGGCAGTTCCCGTGTCCGATCTCTGTTTCGATCGACGAAGACACGCTGGACCAATGTCCGGTTTTCTACGGTCGTGTGATCCGTGGCGTCAAAAACGGCCCGTCGCCGGCGTGGTTGCAGGACAAGCTGCGCGCCATTGGCCTGCGCCCAATCTCGTTCCTCGTCGATGTGACGAACTTCTTCACCTATGACCGCAACCGTCCTTTGCACGTGTTCGACGCGGATAAGGTCGCGGGTAACAGCCTGCGCATCCACCGCGCCAAGGGCGGCGAGACCCTGATGGGGCTGGACGACAAGGAATATACCTTCAGCGAAGGCATGACCCTGATTTCGGACGCCGAAAAGGTCGAAAGCATCGCGGGTGTGATGGGCGGCGCGGAAAGCGGCTGTTCCATGGACACGGTGAATGTCTTTGTCGAAGCGGCCTATTTCGATCCGGTGCGCACCGCCTACACGGGCCGCGCGCTCAAGATCAACTCGGACGCGCGCTATCGTTTTGAACGGGGGATTGACCCCGAATGGACGCCCTATGCCATCGAACATGCGACGCAGATGATCCTGGACATCGCAGGCGGTGAGGCGTCCGAAGTTGTCGTCGCGGGCAAGGTGCCGGACTATTCTCGGGCCTACAAGCTGGACGCGGCGCGCGTGCAGTCGCTGGTGGGGATGACCATCTCGGAAAGCGAGCAGCGCAAGACGCTGACAGCACTTGGCTTCCGTCTGGAAGGCGACATGGCGCATGTCCCAAGCTGGCGCCCCGATGTGCAGGGCGAAGCCGATCTGGTCGAGGAAGTCGCGCGGATTGCGTCACTCACCAAGCTTGAAGGGCGCCCCTTGCCGCGCCTGACGACCGGCGTGCCCAAGCCTGTCCTGTCGCCGATGCAGCGCCGCGAGGCCATCGCGCGTCGCGCCTGTGCCGCCTTGGGCTACAACGAATGCGTGTCCTACAGCTTTATCGATCAGGCGTCTGCCGCGCTGTTTGGTGGCGGCACCGATGACACCCGTCTGGAAAATCCGATCAGCAATGACATGAGCCATATGCGCCCCTCGCTGTTGCCCGCCTTGCTGCAGGCCGCGGCCCGCAATCAGGCGCGGGGCTTCCCTGATATGGCGCTGTTCGAGGTCGGCCCCGTCTTCACCGGCGGCGAGCCCGGCGATCAGCATCTGCAGATCAGCGGCCTGCTGACCGGCAGCACCGGCCCCAAAGATGTGCACGGCGCATCGCGTCCGGTCGATGTGTTCGACGTCAAGGCGGATATCGAGGCGGTCTTGTCCGCCATCGGTGCCCCCGCCAAGGTGCAGATCAACCGCAATGGCGCTGACTGGTTCCACCCCGGGCGTCACGGGCAGATCTGCCTTGGCCCGAAAAAAGTGCTTGGCGTCTTTGGCGAAATTCATCCGCGGGTGCTGGCGGCACTGGATGTGAAAGGGCCCGCGATGGGCTTCACCATCTGGCCGGCCGAGGTGCCCTTGCCGCGCAAGTCCGGTGCCACACGTCCCGCGCTGAACACCAGCGCGCTGCAAGCGGTTGAACGTGACTTTGCCTTTGTGGTGGACGCCGATGTTGACGCGCTGACGCTGGTCAATGCGGCGATGGGGGCGGATAAGGCCCTGATTGACGATGTGCGCGTCTTTGATGAATTCATCGGCGGTGCCTTGGGCGAGGGGAAAAAATCGCTCGCCCTCACGGTACGGATGCAGCCAAACGACAAGACACTGAAAGACGCGGATATCGAGGCGGTTGGCGCCAAGGTCATCGACAAGGTGACCAAAGCCAGCGGCGGCGTGCTGCGCGGCTAAAGCGAACGGAGGCGGTATGACACTGCATGTATATCTCTCGGGTGAAATCCACACCGACTGGCGCGATCAGATCATCGATGGCGCGGCGGGGTTGGATGTTGTGTTCACCGGCCCTGTCACCGACCACGCGGCCAGCGACGACTGCGGTGTGGCGATCCTGGGGGCCGAGGAAAACAAGTTCTGGCACGACCGCAAGGGCGCACAGCTGAACGCGATCCGCACGCGCAAGGGCATCGAAGAGGCGGATGTCGTCGTCGTGCGTTTTGGCGATCAGTACAAACAGTGGAACGCGGCTTTTGATGCAGGCTATGCGGCGGCTCTGGGTAAATCGCTGGTGATCCTGCATGGGGCCGACCACGCGCACGCGCTGAAAGAGGTCGACGCCGCAGCTTTGGCTGTCGCCCAAGAGCCCGCGCAGGTCGTGCAAATCCTGCGCTATGTGCTGACGGGCACCCTGCCAGAGTAAGCACGCTTTGCACCGGATTGCGCGGTTTTCGCCTCTGTAAGGGGGAAAACCGTGCTTATCCGACAAAAACTCATCGTTATTTTGAAAACTTGTGCTAACGCATGCGCAGTATGTCGTGCGACGTAGCGGGCACGGCTTTCAATCATACGAGGGACAGACATGATTCAAGAATTCAAGGATTTCATTGCCAAGGGCAATGTTATGGACCTGGCAGTCGGTATCATTATCGGCGCGGCGTTTACGGCTATTGTGACCTCGCTGGTCAGCGATCTGATCAACCCTGTGATCGGTCTGGTCCTTGGCGGCGTTGATTTCACCAGCATGTATGTGGTGCTGTCTGGCGATGTGCCTGCGGGTACCGGTCTGGACGCGGCGCGCGAAACCGGCGCGGCGATCTTTGCCTATGGCGCGTTCATCACGGCCTGCATCAACTTCCTGATCATCGCTTTTGTGGTGTTCATGCTGGTCAAATCCGTTAACCGGCTGAAATCGCTGGCTGAACGCCCCGATGATGTCGCTCCCGAAGTTGCGACTGGCCCCAGCCAGTTGGATGTGCTGCTGCAAATTCGCGATGAGCTTGCCAAGAAGTAAGCGTTTCAACGGCGTGAAACGAAAAGGCCCGCAGGTGCACTGCGGGCCTTTTGCGTAGTGCGTAGGGGGTGGTTAACCGGCGATGGCCTGATCGGCGGTGATCGCCTCCATCCCGAGCGCTTCGGCCACGGCGGCGTAGGTCAGCTGACCTGCGTGCACGTTCAGACCTGCCTTGAGGTGGGGATCGTCGGCGCAGGCTTGCTTCCAGCCTTTATCCGCCAGTGCCAGCATGAACGGCATCGTGGCGTTGCCAAGCGCAATGGTCGATGTCCGCGCCACGGCACCGGGCATGTTGGCAACGCAGTAGTGCATGATGCCGTCCACGTCGTATACGGGGTCTTGGTGGGTGGTCGCTTTCGAGGTTTCAAAGCAGCCGCCTTGGTCAATCGCCACGTCCACCAGCGCCGCGCCGGGCTTGAGCTCGGACAGTTGCGCGCGGCTGATCAGCTTTGGGGCGGCGGCCCCGGGGATCAGGACGGCGCCGATGATCATATCAGCCTCGCGCGCCAGTTCGATCGTATTGCCCGCCGAGGCGTAAGAGGTGTTGAACACGCCGCCATAGATGTCATCCAGATAGCGCAGACGGGGCAGGGACCGGTCAAGCACGGTGACATCCGCGCCCATACCGGCGGCAATACGTGCGGCGTGGGTGCCGACAACACCGCCGCCGATCACGACCACACGCGCCGGACCAACGCCGGGGACGCCGCCCATCAGCACGCCGCGCCCGCCGTTGGCTTTTTGCAGCGTCCATGCGCCCACCTGCGGGGCCAGACGACCGGCGACTTCGGACATTGGCGCAAGCAGCGGCAAGCCTCCATTGCGGTCGGTGACGGTTTCATAGGCGATACAAGTCGCACCGGAGGCAAGAAGATCCTTGGTCTGTTCGGGGTCGGGGGCGAGGTGCAGATAGGTGAACAGGATCTGCCCTTCGCGCAGCATCTTGCGCTCGACCGCTTGGGGTTCCTTGACCTTGACGATCATGTCGGCGCTGTCGAAGACCTCTTGCGCGGTGGCAAGGATCGTCGCGCCTGCGTCGGTATAGGCGGCGTCATCAAAACCAGCGCCGATGCCGGCCCCTGCTTCGATAACAACCTCATGTCCCTTGTTCACCGCCTCGTAAGCGGCATTCGGGGTCATGCCGACGCGGAATTCCTGTGGCTTGATTTCTTTGGGGCAACCGATTTTCATGAGTTCATCCTATTGAGGGTGCATTTGAATTACGGTACGCCCCTCGATACGCAATTGGGCACGGATTATGGGCCGTTATCCCCCTTGCTCTTCGAATACTCTGCTGCATATTGGTCATTTCACGCGAAAGTATTGCGCCACATGAGTCTAGACGACATCGATCGCCGCATCCTTACTGCCCTGCAACGCAACGGGCGGATGTCGAACTCTGACCTGTCGGAAAAGGTACATCTGTCGCCGTCGGCCTGTCACCGGCGCGTGCAGCGGCTGGAAGCCGAAGGGTATATCCGCGATTACGTCGCCCTGCTGAACCCGCGCAAGATGGGCGTCCCCACGACGGTGTTTGTCGAGATCACCCTACAAGGCCAAGCGGACGAGGTGCTGGACGCCTTTGAAAAGGCGGTCGCGCGTATTCCCGATGTGCTGGAATGCCACCTGATGGCGGGGGCCGCGGATTACCTGCTTAAGGTCGTGGCCGAAAATACCGAGGATTTCGCCCGCATCCATCGCCAGCATTTGGCGCGGTTGCCCGGTGTGGGGCAGATGCAATCCAGCTTTGCGCTGCGCACGGTGTGCAACACCACAGCGTTGCCAGTCGGTTAAATCGCGGAGGGAAACAGCGCCATCCAGATGCCCGCGAACATCGCGATGCCGCCGATATTGACCCAAGCGTGCCATGTCGCATAGCGAAAGCGCATGGCCCGGCGCACATAAAAGCCGACGCCGATCACATAGGCAAATGCCCCGCCGATGATGCACCAGAGTGTTGCCAGCGGCACCCCTGTCAGGTCCGGCAGTGCGCAAAGGCCAATGGCGCCCAGCCCCAGATAGGATGCGGTGGACCACTTGCCCTGAACCTGCGGGTCGGTGATTTTTTTGTACATCGCCACCAGCGCCAGCCCCCATGACACACAAAGCAGCGTGATCGTCCATGTCGTGCCGGCCTGCACGAAGAACGGCGTAAACGTGCCCGCGATACTGGGATAGATCGCCGCATGATCAATCCGCCGCATGAGTTTGCGCGCGTCATGCCACGGCGCGAAGTGGTAGGCGCAGGATGCAAGGTTTGATGCCAGCGCGCAAAGCACATAGACCACCACCGCGACCGTCACCGCCGTTTGCAGCGATGTGGCCGATTTCATCACCAACGCGCCGCCAGCCCCCAGAATCAGCGCAAGCCCCACAAGGTGGACGATCAGATCAGCCCGCCGGTGGATCGGGGCAACGCTGGGGTAGGTGGGCTGGGTCATGGTCTGTCCTGTCTTTGGCCGCTTTGCGATACGCTCTGCCGCCGGGTCCTGTCTACTGTACCCATGCGTCACCACGCGCGCAGCGGCAGACAAAAGAAAACCCCCGGCACCGAAAGGTAACGGGGGTTCGTATTCTTATGCGTCGCTTGGATGATTTACATCATGCCTTCGCGCTGCAATTTCTTCCGTGCCAGTTTGCGGCTACGGCGGATCGCTTCTGCTTTCTCGCGTGCTTTCTTCTCGGAAGGTTTCTCGAAATGCTGCTTAAGCTTCATTTCACGAAACACACCCTCGCGCTGAAGTTTTTTCTTCAGGGCGCGCAGCGCTTGATCGACGTTGTTATCGCGAACACTAACCTGCATGTGGTTTTCACCACCTTTCTAGTTTGAAGTTGCAAGGATTTGCAGGAACTGGCCATATAGCAACCGAAACCTATATTGTCTAGAGCAAAGCCAATCACCCCTTCAGGAGGCCGCTATGACGAACACGTCCCAGACACCGAAAGAACAGCTGCTGGATGCCGCGCTGATGCATGTCGCGTTTGACGGCTGGTCAGAGGCGACGTTCAAGGCTGCGGTCAGCGATACCGGCATGGACCCGACCGTCGCGCGTGCTGTCTGTCCGCGCGGTGCCGTTGATCTGGCCGTCGCCTATCACAAACGGGGCGATCAGCAGATGATCGACCGGATGAAGGCCGAAAACATGACCGAGATGAAATTCTCGGCCAAGGTTGCCGCTATGGTCCGCTTCCGTCTTGAAGCCGCCACGGATAAAGAGGCCGTGCGTCGTGGGACAACCCTGTTTGCCCTGCCACAATATGCGCCCGAGGGGGCCAAACTGGTCTGGGGGACGGCGGATGCCATATGGGCTGCCTTGGGTGATACGTCCGAAGACGTGAACTGGTACACCAAACGCGCCACGCTGAGCGCGGTCTATTCCTCGACCGTGCTGTTCTGGCTGGGCGACACCAGCGAGGGCCACGCAGAGACATGGGCCTTCCTTGATCGGCGGATCGAGAATGTGATGCAGATCGAAAAGGTCAAGGCGCAGGTGAACAGCAGCCCGACGCTCAGCATGTTGATGGCCGGGCCCAACTGGCTGCTTTCCCACGTGAAAGCCCCCTCGCGGCTGAACCGCAGTGATCTTCCGGGCAGCTGGGGCAGCCCGCGTCCCTAGGCTGGCTTTCCTCGCCAGACCAGACCTGCTAGGTGCTGCGGCGTCCGCATCCGGCGCGGGCGCGGCTTATTGGTACTCACGCATATGCACCCGTTTCTGATTGATCTGGACAAGGTTTCCTACACCCCCGAAGGAACCTCGGTGCTATGTGATGTGACACTGCAGGCATCCGAGCGGCGGATTGGTATTGTCGGGCGGAACGGGTCCGGCAAGACATCTCTGGCACGGGTGCTGGCGGGGCTGGTGGCCCCGTCGTCGGGCAAGCTGCGGATCAACGGGGTGGATGTGGTCAAGGATCGCAAGGCGGCCTTGCGGCAGGTCGGCATCCTGTTCCAGAACCCCGATCATCAGATTATCTTCCCCACGGTGGAAGAAGAGATCAGCTTTGGTCTGACCCAGCTGAAACACGCCCCAAAAGAGGCGGCGGAGAGAACGGCGGATATCCTTGCCCGCTTTAACCGCAGCCATTGGGCGAAAGCGGCGATCCATCAGCTATCTCAGGGGCAGCGGCAGCTGGTCTGTCTGATGTCGATCCTTGCTATGCAGCCGCGACTGATCATCCTCGATGAACCTTTTGCAGGTCTTGATATCCCGACGATGATGCATCTCACGCGCGTGCTGCACGCGGTAGAGGCGCATCTGGTGCACATCACCCATGACCCCGCGCATCTGGCGACCTATGACCGGATGATCTGGATCGATCAGGGTCAGATCGTGCAGGACGGCGCGGTGCCTCGGGTGACCCAAGCCTTTGTGGCACAGATGCAAGAGATCGGGGAAAGCGATGATTTCACTCACCTCCCCGGTTGAGACCCGCGCCCACGGTTGGCCTGCGGGGGCAAAGCTGGCAGCGCTTTGCGTGGCGACGATGGGGCTATTCAGCCTGACCCACCCCGCGCTGCAGGCGGCGGCCTTGGCGGTGACCCTGCTGCTTTATGCGCTGCCGGGATGGCGGTTTTTCAAGGTGGGGCTGGCGCGCTTGCGGGTGCTGCTGCCCTTCGTTGTGCTGATCATGGTCTGGCATATCGTGACCCATGACATCATGGCGGGCGCGACCGTGACGTTGCGGATGATGACAGCGGTGGCGCTGGCGAATCTGGTGACCATGACGACCAAGCTGGCGCAGATGGTGGCTGTGGTGACATGGCTGACAACGCCGCTGCGCCGCCTTGGTATCCAGACCCGCGCAATCGAACTGGGCATCGCCCTCGTCATCCGCTTTACCCCCGTTCTGGCGCAAAAGGGCCAGTTGCTGGCGCAGTCATGGCGCGCGCGTTCCACCAAGCGGGTCGGCTGGCGGATGATCATCCCGTTTACCGTGCTGGCGATTGACGACGCCGAACATGTGGCCGAGGCCCTGCGTGCCCGTGGCGGGCTTTGATGTGAGACCCTCCGCGACCTGACGCCTGTCAGTTCGCATTGTGTGTGTCGAAAACCGTGCCTATGGTGCGGCAACACTGATTTACGGAGGAGACGTAGTCGATGACAGAAACCATGCGTGCGATAGAGATCACCAAGGCCGGCGGGCCCGAAGTGCTGCAACCCACCGACCGCCCCATGCCGCAGCCGGCCCACGGGCAAGTAGTGATCAAAGTGGCCTATGCCGGTGTGAACCGCCCCGATGCGCTGCAACGCGCGGGCATGTATGCGCCGCCCCCCACCGCCAGCGATCTGCCCGGGCTTGAAGCCTCGGGCGTGGTGTCCGCCGTGGGCGAGGGCGTCAGCGGTCTGGCTGTCGGCGACAAGGTCTGCGCGCTGCTGCCCGGTGGCGGCTATGCGGAATATGTCGCGACGCCTGCGGCCCATTGTCTGCCCGTGCCCAAGGGCATGGACATGAAGGAAGCCGCCTGCTTGCCCGAGACATTCTTCACCGTCTGGTCCAATGTTTTCATGCGCGGTGGCCTGAAAGCGGGCGAACGGTTCTTGGTGCATGGCGGGTCGTCGGGCATCGGGACGACAGCGATCCAGCTGGCGCGCGAATTCGGCGCACGGGTTTTTGCCACGGCAGGGACCGACAGCAAATGCGACGCCTGCGCCAAACTTGGGGCTGAGGCGGCGATCAACTACCGTGACTCGGATTTCGTTGATGTGCTGAAAGCCGAGGGCGGGGCAGACCTGATCCTTGATATGGTCGGCGGCGACTACATCCCCCGCAACCTGCAAGCGCTGGCCGAAGACGGCCGTCTTGTGCAGATCGCCTTCCTCAGCGGGCCGAAGGTAGAGGTGAACTTTGCCACGCTGATGACACGCCGTCTGACGATGACCGGCAGCACCCTGCGTCCGCAAAGCGATCTGGCCAAGGCCAAGATCGCCGAAGAGCTGCGCGAGAAGGTCTGGCCACTGCTGGACGCGGGCAAGATCGCACCGGTGATGGACAGCGAATACGCGTTCGAGGACGCGAGCGAGGCGCACGCCCGCATGGAGACAAGCGGCCATATCGGCAAGATCGTGTTGAAGGTTGACGCCAACGCCTAAGCGGCGGGCAATAATATGAGGCAAGGGGCGCTCTGATATCAGGGTGCCCTTCGTCGTTCAGAGGGCGTTACGCCGACAGGCGCGCCTCCCATGCATCAAGGGTTTCGGCCCATGCCGCGGGCACTTTGGCGACCTGATCACGGGCTTTTTCCACGTCGCCCTGTTTGCAGTCCTGTTCGATGGTGGCGAGCAGCGCGTGCATACGCTCTGCGCCGAACATCCCGCACAACCCGGCAAGGTCGTGGGTCTTGCGTTGCAGATCGTCGCGGTCCTCGGCAGAGGCTAGGGGCGGCAATTGCCCCTCTACACGTTGGCGCAGATTGCCAATGCGATCGGCAAGCTTTTCAGGACCAAGCAGTTCGAACAATTCGTTCACCTGATTGGCGTTCAGCACCGGATGCTGCGGTTCGGCGTGCGTCGCTTCAGTCGCATCAGAGGCACCTTCAGCGGCGGGCATCACAAGCTCGCTTAGCGCGGTTTTCAGACGGCGCGTGTTGATGGGTTTTTGCAGAAAGCCGGTCATCCCGCCCGCGGTAAAGGCCGCGCGTTCGTTGGGCAGGGCGTGGGCGGTCACAGCCATGATCGGGGTATCGGCATTGGGCCCGCCCCCTTGAAGGATCACCTGCGTGGCCTGTAGCCCGCTCATCCCCGGCATCGAAATATCCATCAGGATCGCGTCAAACCTCTGTTCGGCCGCACGATCGATGCCTTCGGGGCCGCTGCTGGCAAGGGTGACCTCGTGACCCAGACGGCCCAGCATCGCCTTGAGCAGGTCGCGGTTGATCTCGTTATCGTCGACAACCAGCAGGTTCATCGCGGGGGTGTCTTCGGTATCAAGCTGCGGTTGGGCGACGGGCTGCGGGGCTTCTGTCTGCACGAAGTCTGCTGGCAGTCGCACGATAAACCGCGCGCCTTTGCCAACCTCCGAGACGCAGGTGATCGTGCCGCCCAGACGGTGCACCAGCCGCCGCACGATGCCCAGCCCCAGACCGGTGCCCCCTGTGCGCCGTTCGTAGCGGCTGTCGAGCGATACGTAATCCTCGAAAATCCGCTTGAGGTCATCGGGCGGGATACCGGGGCCATTGTCTGCCACTTCGATATGCAGCATCGGCGCATTGGCCGGTTCCATGTCATAGGTCGCGCTAAGCACAATATCGTCGTCGGGGCTGAATTTTATCGCGTTGCTGATGAGGTTGACCAGAATCTGCTGCACCGCGCGCGGGTCTGTCAGGATGGGTGTGTCGGTCAGCCCGTCCTGATCCAGATGCAGGCGCGTGTCCGATGTCTTGGCCAGTGGCGTCATGGTGTTGACCATGCCGGCGGTCAGCGCGACCATATCACAGGCTTGCAACTCGTTGTCGTTGGTTTCGGCCTCGCTGCGTTCGATGGCCAAAACGTCGTCGATATGGCCCAGCAGGATGTCACCGGATTTCAGCGCGGCTTCGACGTATTTGCGCTGTTCGGCGTCCAGCTTGTCGTCATGCAGCAAGTGGATGGCGGAGAGGATGCCGTTCAGCGGCGTGCGCATCTCGTGGCTCATCATCGCGAAGAAACGCGATTTTTCCTGATAGGCATCCAGTGCCTCGTCGCGGGCGCGGATGATCTCCTGCTCTTTTTGCAGTTTGTCGGTGATGTCGCGGATATAGGTGACGAAAACCGGCGCGTCGTTTGACCGCGCCAGCGACACGGAAAGTTCGACAGGGAAGATGCGGCCCGTGCCGTCGATCATCTCTGTCTCGTGACGGCCGGTTTCAGCCAGCCGCGTTTTGCCGGTCTCGTTGAAATGGGCGAGGTTATCCCGTTGGCGATGGCGCAGTTTAGGGGGGACCAGCAGTTCGATGTAGCTGCGCCCAAGCGCATGATCGCGCGAGATGCTAAAGACCTCTTCGGCAGAGCCGTTGAAATCGATAATCTCGCCATCCACCGACAGCACCATCACCGCATCAAGCGAGGCGCGTAGCATGGTTTCAAGCTGCGAGTGGTTGCGTTCGACCTCGCGCGAGGCTCGGTTGAGCGTGATCGTCTGGCGCGACAGCCGCAGGATCGCCCCCAGCAGCGCAATGGTCACGGTCACCACGATCACCAGCAAGATCTCGATCAGCTGCGCGATCTCTTTGCGCTCGGCCTCCGCCGCTTTGGCGGCAAAGGAGATGGAGGCAAGCCCGATGTTGCGCGGCATATCCTCGACCGTGTCCAGCGCATCCGACAGGGCGGGCACACCGGCGGCGAGCGCCTCATCGCTGCCGTCGATCAGGGGGATCTGTGTGTCCAGAACCGCTTGTATCTTCTGGATTTCGCGGGTCAGGTCGCCGCTTTGCTGTACGCGTTCGGCGACTTCGGTGCGGCTGTAGAAGATGTCGAACCGTTTGCGCAGGTTCGCCAGATCATTTTCGGCACCCGACCGCGCCTGTTCAACGGCACCATCCAGTTTGAGAAAGTCGATTTCGAGCTGCGAGAACACCCATTCGGCATGATCCTGCTGCGCGCTGCCAAGGGCGCGCACGCGGTCCCAGACGTTGAACGCCAGGTAACCGGCAAGCAGGATGCCGACCATCAGCGCCAGGGCAAGAACGTATCTTACCCTGTTGCGCTGTGGGCCGTGCTGCATCAAATCGGCCATGGTAAACATGCCTTGCGGTTACTTGATCGCCAGCCGGTTCAACTGCCAGATAGAACGGCTATAGATCGTCTCTGTCTGGTATTTTACGTCGCTGTCATAGGGATAGACAATCCATAGCGGACCTTTCCCGCGGCGCGACATCTCTTTGTCGTTGTTGGCATAGGCGATGATCGGCCCGTCGGACACCGCATCCTCCATCGGGATTTCGACCGCATAGTCGTTGATCGCGGTTGCTTCGATCATACCTTCGGACACGTCCAGCGTGTCCATCAGATCCTTGAGCGATACGCCCTGAAAGGTCTGCGCGCCTTCGGTCCAGATGGTTTCGGTCTCGAAGCTGGACGACGGCAGTTCTTTCAGCTGCTCCATCGTATAGGTGTGTTCCATGTCGCCTGCCGTGACGGTCAGAACGGCATCTTCTTGTGCACTCACAGCAGTGGCCAATGCGGCACCGCACAGTGCGGCGGTGATTGTCTTGGTGAAAGCTTGAAACGTCATAACTCGGTATCCTTCCCCTGTGTTTGTACATCAACCTTAGGTTAACGCCGTTTGGAGAGCGACTGAGATTAAGGGTATTCTTACTATACGAAGGTATAGCCGTCAAAAATTCGACACAGTTATCCTATCCTCATGTGTGCTATTATTCGCCCATAAGTTGGTCTACGACTACTTAAGCAGCATTGAGGTGGTGGCGAGGGAAGGAAAGAACTTATGGCATTACGGATACTGATTGCGGACGACCACGATATGGTCCGCGAAACGATTGCAATGTTTCTGGACGCCGATGGCGGGACAGAGACGGTTGCAGCAAGCGACCTGCCTGAAGCGATGGCCAAGATAGAGGCGGAGGGGCCGTTTGACTTGGTACTGCTCGACTATACGATGCCCGGCATGAAGGGGCTTGAGGCGCTGCCTAAGGTCATGAAAGCCAACGAGGAAAAGCCTGTCGGTCTGATTTCGGGCACGGCAACGCGGTTGATCGCGGAACAGGCGCTGGCCATGGGCGCGATCGGTTTCCTGCCCAAGACGCTGCCCGCGAAATCACTGGTCAACGCGGTCCGCTTTATGGCCGCGGGCGAGATTTACGCGCCGGTCAACTTTATGTCTGGCAAGGACGATCCCGAAGAAACCGACTTTGAAAAGGCCCTGTCAGAGCGGGAGCGTCAGGTTCTGCGCGGCTTGATGGAGGCGAAATCGAACAAGGAAATCGCCCGCGACCTAGAGTTGCAAGAGGTCACGATCAAGCTGCACGTCAAAACGCTGTGCCGCAAGCTGGACGCCCGCAACCGCACCGACGCCGCAATGATCGCACGTAGTGCCGGGTTTATCTGATCGGGGTAAACAGTGCGTCGTCCAGCGTGCAATCCTTGATCACGTCGCGCCCGCAAGGCACCGGCTCCAGCGTTTTTGACAGGCATAGACGCACTTCTTGAATGTAGCCGCTTTTGCAGGTGACGGTAACGCCATCGGCCTCCATCGTCGGGTTTGCTTTCAGAAACGCTTCCTCCACCACCGAGGCGGGCAGGCGGATGTCGCCCGTGACCTTGCGAAAGACCGCGGGGCGGGTCACGGCATCGTAGGCTTGACGCGACAGATCGAAATATCCGGTGGCGGGCAGGCCGGTACAGCTGCCGTGTTTCTTCCATTGATGCCACGCCAGACCGGGCGTTCCCATAATGTCAGCCATGGCGGCGGTCATGCTACGGGTGGGGGGCCGTTCGGCGGTGCGGCAGTAGGAGGGAAACCCCCGATGCAGCTGCGGCCAAAGCCCGTGCATGATCCAGCCGTGGTCGTGGCGCGCGTCGCATTGCGCGGAATCGCGCGCATCGCCTTCCAGCGCGCACCAGTTGGGCGACCAGCTGAGCGCCAGCACGTAATAGTCGAATTCCCCGGCAATTTCGCCCTTGGCCGCCGCGGGGCGGGGCATCGGGGCCAGCAACAGACACAGGCACAGGATCAGCAATCGCATTGGGGTCTTTCCTTATTTTGCCGGTCCGAGTATAAGGCGTTCAAGTTCCCCCACAATGGAAACCGTTCTGCCCCGCAGGACAGCCTATTTCAGGCGACGGGGAAAGTGCGTTTTAAGGAGAGACCGACATGGCAAAACCGATTATGGCCCGCGCCACTGCCGTATGGCTGGTGGACAACACAACCTTGAGCTTCAAACAGATCGCGGATTTCGTGGAAATGCACGAGCTTGAAGTGCAGGGCATCGCGGATGGTGACGTGGCGCAAGGCGTGAAGGGCTTTGACCCGATTGCCAACAACCAGCTGACCGAAGAAGAGATTGAAAAAGGGCAGGCGAACCCGCTGCACAAGCTCAAGCTCAAGTTCAACGCGTCAGCCCAAGGCGAAGAGAAACGTCGCGGCCCGCGCTATACGCCGCTGTCCAAACGTCAGGACCGCCCCGCGTCGATCTACTGGCTGGTCAAGTTCCACCCCGAACTCTCCGACGGTCAGGTCAGCAAGCTGGTCGGCACCACCAAGCCAACCATTCAGGCGATCCGCGAGCGGACGCACTGGAACATTGCGAACATCCAACCGATCGATCCCGTGGCTTTGGGGCTGTGCAAACAGTCCGAACTGGACGCCGCTGTCCAGAAAGCCGCTGCCAAGAAAGCCGCCGAAGGTGGCTTGATGACCGATGACGAACGCCGCCGTCTTGTCAGCACCGAACAATCGCTTGGCATGGATACGGAACCGAAGATGCCGACCTCTATCGAAGGTCTGGAAACGTTCACCCTGTCCGGCAACCCTGCGGATGACGAAGAAAAAGACCACGGCGACTATTCTGACGCCGACAGTTTCTTCAAGCTGCCCGAGGGCGGTTCCGACACGGATGAAGACGAGGACAAGTAATTCGGTTCCGCCCTTCTGGCGGCTTCGGAACAAATCCGCTTAACCTTGTGTTGAGCTAGGGGTGCAGGGCAACCGCTCTGCGCCCCTTTTTTTGACGTAGGGGGCATGCATGCTGGCGACGATACTACTCGGTCTGTTTTGGGGCGTTGTCGCACTCGTTGCTGCGATCAGCGTGCTTCCCTTTAGCAAGATACCGCACGGCGCGATCCGGGGGATGGCATTCCCCCGTGAACAGCTGTTTGTGTTGACCGTGGCGCTGGCTGCCGTGGCGCTGGTGTTTCTTGAACCTGACCATCGCAACCCGGCGCTGGCGATCCTCGCTGTGATTGCGGCGATCCACACGGGCTACATCCTGAAATTCACGCCGCTCTGGCCGCGCCAATCGGTGGATGCGACCGAGGCACAGGCCGCCGATGCGGAAAACCGTGTCACCATCCTTGCGTCAAACGTGAAACAATCCAATCGCCAGTATCAGCGTCTGGTCGACCTGATCCGCACCGAAGACCCCGATATCGCCGCCGCGCTTGAGGTGGACCCAGACTGGGTCGATGCGCTTTATGACGCGCTGAAAGACCAGTATCCCCATTGGGTGAAAGTGCCCAAGGATAACTCCTATGGCGTGGTCATGATGTCCAAGATGGAGCCGTCAGAGACGCAGGTGCGGGACCTGCTGGTTGAGGATGTGCCGTCGATCCGGACCAAGGTCGCGATGCCGTCAGGGCGGATGTGGCGTTTGTATATCGTGCACCCCGAACCCCCCGTGCCCTATCACGACACCAAGGGCCGCGACGGAGAGATCGCGCTGGTCGGGATCGAAGCGAGCAAGGACGATCTGCCCGCGATCGTGACAGGTGATCTGAACGACGTTGCCTGGTCCACCACCACCCGTCGGTTTCAGCGGCTGTCGGGGCTGCTTGATCCACGGGTCGGACGTGGCTTCTATAACACATTCCATGCGGGTATTGCCGTCATGCGCTGGCCGCTTGATCATCTGTTCCATGATGCAGAGTTCCGCCTGATCCGTATGTCGCGCTTGCCCAATATCGGGTCCGACCACTTCCCGATCCTGTTCTCGCTTGCCCTGACAGGGGAACCACAGTCGAATTCCACGCCCGAACAAAGCGACGCCGAAGAGCGCGCCGAGGTGCGGGAAATGGCAGCCGAAGAACGCGAAAAGGACCGCGAAGCCATCGGTACGGATTGGGAAAAATAGCCCCGATCCGTCACCGCTCACCGGTACGCAGCGCTTTGCGTGCCTCCTTGAAAAACGAATTGTCGTATCAAGTATTTTGCCACTTGCGCGAATCTGAAAACAGCGTAAATGCGCGCTTACAGACGCCAACGCACGCGCCTCTGGCCGGTCCGTCTGTCCGCGGATTGACCCCGCGCCTATGCAGCGACGGTAACGTCTCTTGAAACGACATGTTAGGGTACTCCCGCCCTTCCTTGCTCTTTGGAGATGACCATGAACGCCACAGCTACCGCCACCGTGAACACATCCGCAGCATCGAACTATGACGAAGCGGCTGATTACATCTGGAACAACAGCTTCGACAAACCGACTCTCGTCGTCAGCCGCGCCCGTGTGGGTGTTCAATACGACGCGCTGCAAGCCGGTCTGGGCGATGCGCGAATCCACTATGCGGTAAAGGCGAACCCCGCCCCCGAGATCATTCGTATGCTGGTCGAACGCGGCTCGGGCTTTGATGCGGCGTCGCGTCAGGAGATCGAGCTGTGTCTGTCCCAAGGGGCGGATCCTGCGAAAATCTCTTTCGGCAACACCATCAAACGCGGCGTTGATATTGCCTTTGCCCATTCCATCGGTGTGACCATGTTCGCCGCCGACTGCGAGGCAGAGCTCGACAAAATCGCAGAGCACGCCCCCGGCGCGCGCGTCTATATCCGTCTGATCGTCGAGAATTCCATGGCGGACTGGCCGCTGACCCGCAAGTTCGGCTGCGCGGGCTCGCTGCTGCCAAGCCTGCTGGAGTACACCAAATCCGTGGGTCTCGTGCCTTATGGTCTGTCGTTTCACGTCGGTTCGCAAACCCGTCGTGCCGAATACTGGCACCCCGTTCTGGATCAGGTCGCCCCGCTATGGCACGCCGCGAAAGAAGCAGGGCACGACCTGCAACTGCTGAACATCGGCGGCGGTTTTCCTGCCTATCACGGTGATCCGGTGGATGCGCCGCGCGGCTATGCCGCCGCAGTCGTTGCTGCCGTCAAAGAACGCTTTGGCGAGATTCCGGTCCTGATGGCAGAGCCGGGCCGCGGCATGGTCGCAGAGGCAGGGCATATCGCGGCCGAAGTGTTGCTGGTGTCGCGCAAATCGGCAGAGGCGGCGCGCCGTTGGGTGTATCTGGATATCGGGCGTTTTTCCGGTCTGGCCGAAACCGAGGGCGAAGCGATCCGTTATCAGTTCGTGACCCCGCATGACGGCAAGCCCGTCGGCCCCTGTGTGCTTGCTGGCCCGTCCTGCGACAGCGCCGATGTGCTTTATGAAAAAAATCCGGTTGACCTTCCACTTGACCTAAGGGACGGTGACAAAGTCATGATCAAGAACTGCGGCGCTTACACAAGCTCGTACAGTTCGGTCGGCTTTAACGGGTTTCCGCCGCTTGATGTACTGGTCCTGTAAGAGGACCATCAACGTCGCGCGGGAAGGGCCGTCTGCTTTGGGAGGAGCAGGCGGCCCATCTATTTTCAGCCCTATGGTTTAACGCGGGGGTTTCACCCGCGGTTTGTGCCGTTTTTACGGGAAACTCTTGACTTCCGCGGCCCCAAACGGTGTACCTGCCCCGAACAATTCTAGCCCTCGAAAGGGACCCGTCATGCACGCATATCGCAGCCATACATGCGCCGATCTGAGCAAGGAAAACGTTGGCGACAAGGTTCGCCTGTCCGGGTGGGTGCACCGTGTGCGCGACCACGGTGGTATCCTGTTTATCGACCTGCGCGACCATTACGGCATGACCCAAGTGCTGTGCGACCCTGATTCCCCCGTCTTTGCCGAGGTGGAAAAGGTGCGGTCCGAATGGTGTATCCGCATCGATGGCGAGGTAAAGGCCCGCGACGCCGATCTGGTCAACACCAAGATCCCCACCGGCGAGATCGAAGTTTTCGTGCGCGACATCGAAGTGCTGGGGCCTGCGAAAGAACTGCCTTTGCAGGTTTTTGGCGATCAGGAATACCCCGAGGAAACCCGCCTGCGCTATCGCTACCTCGACTTGCGGCGCGAGAAAATGCAGGACAACATGGTGCTGCGGTCCGACGTTGTGTCGTCGATCCGCAAGCGCATGTGGGACCAGAACTTCAAAGAATTCCAGACGCCGATCATCACCGCGTCTTCCCCCGAAGGCGCGCGCGACTTCCTCGTGCCGTCGCGTCTGCACCCGGGCAAGTTCTACGCTTTGCCGCAGGCCCCGCAGCAGTTCAAACAGCTGCTGATGGTGTCCGGCTTTGACAAGTATTTCCAGATCGCGCCCTGTTTCCGCGACGAAGACCCGCGCGCTGACCGGTCGCCCACCGATTTCTACCAGCTCGACCTCGAGATGTCCTTTGTCGAACAGCAAGACGTGTTCGACACCATCCAGCCCGTGCTGACCGGCATTTTCGAAGAATTCGGCGGCGGCAAGGCGGTGGATCAGGAATGGCCGCAAATCTCTTATAAAGATGCGGCGCTGTGGTATGGCTCTGACAAGCCTGACCTGCGCAACCCGATCAAGATGCAGGTCGTGTCCGACCATTTCCGCGACTCCGGCTTTGCGATCTTCGCGAAACTGCTGGAACAGGAAGGCACCGAAATCCGCGCCATTCCCGCGCCCACAGGCGGCAGCCGCAAGTTCTGCGACCGCATGAACGCCTTTGCGCAAAAAGAAGGGCTGCCCGGCATGGGCTATATCTTCTGGCGCGAGAAAACCGCCGACAGCGTGGCACAGGAACTGGGCATCACGGTGAAAGAAGCCCAGGCCAAGCTGAAAGCCGGTGAGGTCGAAGGTGGCATGGAAGCGGCGGGTCCGCTGGCCAAGAACATCGGGCCAGAGCGTACCGAGGCGATCCGCCAGCAATTGGGTCTGGACGTTGGCGATGCGGCGTTCTTCCTTGGCGGCAAGCCCAAGTCCTTCGAAGGCGTCGCGGGCCGTGCCCGTAACGTTATCGGTGCCGAATTGGGTCTGACGGACGAAAACCGTTTTGCCTTTGCTTGGATCGTCGATTTCCCGATCTACGAGAAAGACGAAGAAACCGGCAAGATCGACTTTGAACACAACCCGTTCTCTATGCCACAGGGCGGGATGGACGCGCTGATGGGCGACCCGCTTGAAGTGCTTGGCTATCAGTATGACCTTGCGTGCAACGGCTACGAACTGGTGTCCGGTGCCATCCGGAACCACAAGCCAGAGATCATGTTCAAGGCGTTCGAGATCGCAGGCTACGGCAAGGACGAAGTCGAAAAGCGGTTCGGCGGCATGGTGAACGCGTTCCAATACGGTGCCCCGCCCCACGGTGGTTGCGCCGCCGGTATCGACCGGATCGTCATGTTGCTGGCGGAAGAGGCGAACATCCGCGAGGTGATCCTCTTCCCGATGAACCAGCGCGCCGAAGATCTGATGATGAACGCGCCAAGCGAACCACAGTCGGATCAGTTGATGGAGCTGGGTCTGCGGGTCATCCCGCAGGACTAAGCCCTGCAACATACCCATAGAAAAGCCCGCCTTGGATATGCCAAAGGCGGGCTTTTTCGTTTGAACGCGATGGAATCGCGTTGGTGTCGGGGTGGTGGTCTATGTCAGGCCGGCCTGCGCCCAAAGGTCAGAAACCGGCTTGCGCAACCTCTACCACGGCCTGCGCGCCAAAGTCGCGCGCATGGGCAAAAGCCAGTGCCACGATCGCCACACCCACTACATTTGCCGCAAAGACTGTCCAGTCGAAACTGGTTTCCTTGGCGTAGATGCGGCGCAGTTTGGTGAACATGATGTGCCCCTTGGGATGGGTGACGTGGGTGGGTTGGTGGTTGCGGATGCCATCAGCCTCGCAGGCGTTTGTGGCAAAAACAGGACTTTTCTGCGCTCCAGATTGGGTGATGTCATATGACATTCGGGTCTTGGCGCTGACAGCGCTTGGCCTTAACGTAAGCGCATGAAACAAGATGACCAGCCCCCCGGCCCACTTGGTGCCCCTGTTGCAGATTTTTCCGTCCCGCCGCGCCCGCCGCGGACGGTGATGACGGGCCGCTACGCCCAGCTTGAACCGCTGAACGCCGAGGCCCACGCCGCCCTGCTGTTCCGCGCTTTTGAAGGTCAGGATCAACTGTGGCATTATATGTATGACGGGCCGTTCTCATCCTCTGCCCAGTTTCACCGCTGGGTGCGCGAGGTCGAAACCAAAGACGACCCGCTCTTCTATGCGATCAAGAACCTAGAGACAGGGCATATCGAAGGGGTGGCAAGCTATCTGCGCATCGCGCCAGAGGCCGGATCGATAGAGGTCGGGTCAATCACCTTTGGGCCGGCGTTGCAGCGCACGCGGGCGGCGACGGATGCCATGTATCTGATGATGAAATGGGCATTCGAGGCGGGATACCGTCGGTATGAATGGAAGTGTAACGCGCTGAACATGCCGTCGCGCCGTGCCGCGCAACGCTTGGGCTTCAGCTACGAAGGCATCTTCCGGCAGGCGGCTGTCGTTAAAGGGCGCAACCGCGATACGGCATGGTTTGCGGCGATTGACGCCGAATGGCCGGGCCTGCGCGAAGCCTTCGAGGCGTGGCTTGCCCCTGCAAACTTTGACGCAGAGGGCAAGCAGCGCGAACGGTTGGGCGATCTGACCAGCCTCGTGCGGGTGTCCAGTGACCCGCTGACGTGACCCGCGACTAGATCGCGATTTGCCGCATCAGCCGTTGGCGCAGGACCGACCGGATCACCCGTTGTTCTTCTATCGCGGGCAGGCCCAAGGTGCTGCGTGCTGCCAGCGCTGTCGCCGCCTGCTCCAGTGCTGCGTCCCGCGCGCTGCGCGCCACGCCTGTCAGAAACTGCGCGACATATTCCAGCGTCTGAGGCGTACAGGGGCCGGACAGAACGTCATCCATATGCGCCATGTCATCCTGCAACGCGATAGTGTCGGGTGTGATCGTTTCATCGGCAAGCACGGATAGCCCCAGCGGACGGTGATGCTGGGGCAGGGCGGCCAGCACGACCTGTTGAAACTGTGACAAAGACTGCAACGGTTTGCTCATGAAACGGTCTGCTCCTGCGGCCAGCGCATCCGCCGCCAGGTGGGTCTCCCCCGAAATCGCCAGTAGCGCATCCACGCGGGGCTGCGATTGTGCCAGTTCCGCAATCAGATCAATGCCGTTTCCGTCTGGTAGTCCCAGATCGGCAATCACGATCGACGGGCGGTAGACCTGCAAATGCCGCCGCGCCGCGCGCAGGCTGTCGGCCCGTCTGATCCGCGCGCCAGAGCGGAGACAGAGCAGGCGCATCGCCTCGCAGGCAAAGCGGCTGTCTTCGATCACCAGAACGGTAAGGCCCAAAAGCGGGCGGTCGGCCGTGGGGGCGGGCAGGCTTTGGGCCTGATGTTCAAGCGTATCCATGATTCCTCCGTTATGCTTTGTGGGTGACCTATGGTTAGGCGCGCTTCGCTAATACGGTGTTAACGTGACGCATTGCTCTTGCGGCAGCGGCAGCCCATAAACCGGGTCAGATGTTGATTTGAGGGAGAAGAATGATGATCGGTCGCCTAAACCACGTAGCCATCGCCGTGCCGGACCTTGAGGCCGCTGCGGATCAATACCGCAACGCTTTGGGTGCGAATGTCGGTCCCGCGCAGGACGAACCCGACCACGGCGTCACCGTGATCTTTATCGAACTGCCCAATACCAAGATCGAACTGCTTTACCCGCTGGGGGACGATAGCCCGATCAACGGTTTTCTGGAAAAGAACCCCGCCGGTGGCATCCACCACATCTGCTATGAGGTCGAAGACATCATCGCGGCGCGGGATCGCCTGAAGGAAAGCGGCGCGCGTGTTCTGGGGAACGGAGAGCCCAAGATCGGTGCCCACGGCAAGCCGGTGATTTTCCTGCACCCCAAAGACTTTAACGGCGCGCTGGTCGAGCTGGAGCAGGTGTAACCATGGCCGTCATGTCAGGTATCGTTCTGTTCACCGTGATCTGGTCGATGGTCTTTATGATCCTGCTGCCAGTACGGGTGCAGACCCAGGGGGATTTGGGCCAGATCGTCGAGGGCACCCACGCGGGGGCCCCCGAACATCACCATCTTAAAAAGAAAGCGCTGTGGACGACCGCTGTGTCGATCGTGCTTTGGGCGATCATCGCGGGGATCATCCTGTCGGGCTGGTTCACCGTGGCGGATGTGGAGCAGTGGCTCCACGGGGCACCGACACCAATTGGTGGAACAAATGGGTAAAGGTCGCCGCCCCTAGGATCGGAATCACCAGATTCAGCAGCGGCACCGACAGGGGAATCGCCATCAACACGCCGGCGGCCCAGATTGTAAGGCCATGTTTCCCGCGCAGACGCTTTGCCTCGGTGCGGCCTACCCGCCGGATCGCGGCAAGCGTGAAATACTCGCGCCCCAGCAAGAAACCGTTCACGCTCCAGAAGATCAGGGGCGCGAAGGGGGCGAACATCAGGTACAGCACCAACGCCACGACGTTCACACCGATCAGCACCCCCATGAAGTTCACCGTATCGCGCAGCGCATCGCCAAAGGGCACAGGCGTGGCGGGGGGCAGATGGGGGTAGTGTTCGGCCTCTACCGCGTCGGCCACATCATCCAGAAACATCGACGTGATGGCCGAGGCGACGGGCACCATCAGGAACACCGACAGCACCATCAACAGCAGCGCTGCCCCCCAGCTGAACAGATCGTCAAGCCACGAAACCTCGCCCAGAACGGGCAGCCAGTTGTCCTCTCCGGTCAGCCAGTCGATCAGCCAGACAAAGCCCGCCGAGGCGCCGACCAGCAGCATCAGTGCCAGACCGACACCCAGCAGCAGCACGCGCCGAAAGCTTGGATCGCCGAGCTGTCCAACAGCCAGCCCGAAGGCGCGAAAAATCTGTGCTATTGCCATGTGGTGATCGCCGTGATGTCGGGGCGCCCGCGCTCTGGCGGGGCGGAGGTTTCGGTGCCGATATGGATGATGCCCGCGATGCGTTCATGCTCCGCGAGGTCGAAAGCCTCGGTCATGAAGGCGCGGTCGTGGCTGACCCAACCGCTTAGCCAGTTCGCGCCCCAGCCAGAGGCGAGCGCGGCATTGACCAGCGACAGGCAGACCCCGCCCACGGCATAGGTCTGTTCCAACGGCGGGATCTTGGGCGAGGGTTTCTGCACCTCGACCACCACAACCGCCAGATCGCCCTGATCAAATTGCCCGCGGCCCTTCTGGATCTGCTCGGGGTCGAGCGCCAGGGCGGTGCCGCGTGCCTCGGCGATGTCGGCCAGACGCGCCATCGCGGGCTTTTCGATCACGATAAATCGCCACGGCTCCAGCATCCCGTGATCCGGCGCGCGCGAGGCTACGGTCAACAGCTCGGTCAGCGTGTCGCGGTCGGGGACCGGTGTGGTCAGGGTTTTGGCGGGGCGCGAACGGCGGGTTTGCAGGAAATGCAGCGCGTCGGGATTGGGTGTCGGCATCGGGGTCTCTCTTATAGGTTCAGCTCTTGCGCCATGTCGTCAATGGACGCGCGCAGGAAAGCGTCGAATGCGGGGCTTGGCTGGCGAATGCGAAAGTTCTTCGCATGGGGATCTGGCGCTGTGATGTCACTGTCTGCGAGGGCTGCGATGGTGGCGTGGCCACAGAAGGGAACATAGGCCTCTGAATAGCCGCCTTCATGGACGAGCACCAGCTTGCCGCCGCAAAGTTTTTGCGCCGCTGCTTTGATCCGCTGTGTCATCTCGGCAAAGGTTTCCGCTGTGGCCTGCATGCGCGCCAGCGGATCCACGATAGAGGCATCGAAACCGCAGGCGACGATGATCATATCGGGTTGATACGCGTCGAGCGCGGGGAGCACCACGCGGTCGAGCGCGTGCAGATAGGCCGTATGCCCCGACCCCGCGTGCATCGGCAGGTTGATATTGTAACCGGCTCCCGCGCCGTTGCCCCGATCCGCCAGCGCGCCGGTATCAAGCGGGTAATTACCTTCTTGATGGAGCGAGATCGTCAGCACGTCGTCGCGGTCATAAAAGATCGCCTCGGTGCCATTGCCGTGATGCACATCCCAGTCCAGCACGGCAACGCGGCGCATCAGCCCCTTGGCCTTTGCTGCCTCGATCGCGATGGCGATATTGGCGAGCAGGCAGAAGCCGTTGGGAAAATCAGGCAGCGCATGGTGCCCCGGTGGACGGCTGAGCGCATAGGCATTGTCGAGGTCACCTTTGGCGACGGCCTCTACCGCGGCGAGGGAGAGACCCGCGGACAGCGCCGCAATCTCGAACCCGCCCGCGGCGAAGGGGGTGCGCAGCCCCAACTCTCCACCGCCCGCGTCGGAAAGGCGCTTGAAGTCGTCGAGATAGGCAGCCGGATGGACCCGCAGCAGATCGTCGCGCGATGCAGGTGCCGCGCTGCGCAGGTCGAGCTCGGCCATCAGGCCGGTGACCTCCATCAGATTGCGCAGGCGGCGTTTGGTCTCGGGGTTTTCCGGCAGGCCGCCCGCGGCCAGCGGCTGCACCAAGCCGCCCACGGGCATGGTAAAGGCATAGTTGCCACCTGCGTGCCAAAAGCAGCGTTCGTCCATGAAAAAACCGGTGGTCATCGTCTATCCCCTTCGTGGTTCGGGCGAAGGCTGGCAAAACGCTAAAGGATTGTCCATGGGGGCAAGGCCCGCAGCCGTGGTGCTGCGGGGGACCTGTGGAGTGAGTATTTGGGAAAGGGTGAAGGGGCGGGCTGGTTTAGCCCACCATGCCCACAATCTCGTAGGTTTTCTTGAGGATCGGCGCGGTGATCTCGCGCGCTTGGGTGGCACCGTGGGCCAGAATGCGGTCGATCTCTGCCTCGTCGGCCATCAGCTCTGCCATGCGGGTGCTGATCGGGGCCATTTTGGCGACGGCAAGCTCAGCCAGTTTGGGTTTGAAGGTGCCGAACTGCTGGCCGCCCACATCGGCCAGAACCTGTTCAACGGTCTGGTCGTTCAGCGCGGCAAAGATATTCACCAGATTGCGCGCCTCTGGCCGGTCCTTGAGGCCGTCCACTTCGGAGGGGAGCGCATCGGCGTCGGTCTTGGCCTTGCGGATTTTCTTGGCGATGGTGTCGGCATCGTCGGTCAGGTTGATACGGCTGGCATCGGAAGGGTCGGATTTCGACATCTTCTTGGACCCGTCGCGCAGGGACATGACGCGGGTCGCAGCCCCTTCAATCACCGGTTCGGTCAACGGGAAGAAATCGACGCCGTAGTCATGGTTGAACTTGGCCGCGATGTCGCGGGTCAGTTCAAGGTGCTGTTTCTGGTCCTCGCCCACGGGCACATGGGTCGCGTGATAGATCAGGATGTCGGCGGCCATCAGCGCGGGATAGGCAAAGAGCCCCAGCGAGGCAGCTTCGGCGTTCTTGCCGGCCTTGTCCTTCCACTGGGTCATGCGGCCCATCCAGCCCATACGCGCCACGCAGTTGAAGACCCAGGCCAGTTGTGCGTGTTCGGGCACCTGGCTTTGGTTGATCAGGATGGATTTATCGGGGTCGATGCCCGACGCGATGAAACCGGCACAAAGCTCGCGCGTGCTGCGCTTGAGGTCTGCAGGGTCCTGCCAGACGGTGATCGCGTGCAAATCGACCATGCAGTAGATCGACTGCACCCCCTTGTCCTGCGCATCGGCGAAACGTTTGAGCGCGCCCAGGTAGTTTCCAAGATGCAAATCGCCCGACGGCTGGATGCCGGAAAACACACGCGGGGTGAAAGGGGTGTCGGTCATTGGATGCTCCGATAAGGCTGGAAACTACGGCCAGATGGGCTTACCCATGCGCACCATGCCCGTCAAGGAGGCCCTATGGAAGACCCAGATTTTCACCCCCCCGTGAACCCGATGCCCGCAACCGTGACGCTGCTTTTTCTGGCGCTGGCGGGGATAGAGGTCGTGCTGTCGCTGGCCGAGGCCGGGATCATCGGCGGTCCTGCTGCTGTGGGCTGGCGTCTGGCCTTGATCCGAGACTTCGGATTTTCGGGCGATGTCTTCGACTGGATGGTCGCCAACATGCAGTTCCCCCTGCGCGACCTGTCGCGGGTGGTGAGCTATAGTTTCATCCATCTGGGGTTCACCCATGCGATCTTTGCCTGCGTGCTGTTGCTGGCGCTTGGCAAGATGGTTGCGGAGGCGATGGGGCAGGTGGCGTTTCTTGCGATCTTCTTTGTGTCGGGTATTTTCGGCGCGGTGGTCTATGCGCTGGTGCTGGATGATCCGGTCTGGCTGGTCGGTGCCTACCCGTCAGTTTATGGGCTGATCGGCGGCTATTCCTTTGTCATGTGGCGCAAGCTGGCGGTGCAAGGGGAACAGCAGTACCGCGCGTTTTCCCTGATTGCCGTGCTGATGGGGTTGCAACTGATCTGGGGCGTGTTCTTTGACGCGGGCACCCAGTGGGTGGCGGAGCTTTTGGGCTTTGCCTGTGGTTTCGCGCTGAGCTTTGTTTTTGCGCCGGGCGAATGGGGCAGGCTGCGGGAGCGTATTCGGCATCGGTGAGGCTTGCAGGCGGGACAGGCAGGCGTGACAGGCAGGGGGCCAGCCCCCTGACCCCCGGGATTTAATGCCATTTGGAAGCCGGTCGGGTTAGCCGCGTTTTAGGGCGCGTTTGAATTCGGCCAGTTTGAACGCACCGATGAGCTGGCCGGTGCCGAAGTAGCTGACGGCCGCCAGGGCAATGAGGATCACCAGGGCGACCCCGCGCCACCAGGGTTCGGCGAGCAGGGGTTGCAGGGCCAGGTTGCCGATCCAGAGCGCGCCGCCCATGACCGCCGCCGCCGCCATGATGCGCCAGATGCGTTTGTGAAAACGCGCGTCAAATTTCGCGGCAAGCCCGAAACCACGTGCGCCATAGGCCAGCAAGGCAAACATCGCCCACCCCGCCAGTGTCGTTGCGATGGCAGGGGCTATCCAGCCGATCACGGGGCTGAGGCCGACGGCCAGTACCACGTTCACCACCATTGCCACCACGGCAAAGTAGAACGGGCGGCGGGTGTCTTCACGCGCGTAGTAAAGCGGTTGCAGGATCTTTTGCAGCACAAAGGCCGGCAGGCCGAGCCCGTAGATCGCCACCGCAATGGCGATGGCCGCGGCGTCATCTGTGGTTGTGGCCCCGCGTTGGAACAGCACCGTGGCCAGCGTGAAGGGGATCACCATCAGCGCAACCGCCGAGGGGATGGTCAGCGCCAGCGACACCTCGGCGGCGCGGCTGATCTGGGTGTGCGATCCCTGTTCGTCTCCGGCCTTGAGCCGTCGTGACAGGTCGGGCAGCAGCACCACGCCAATCGCGATCCCCACCACGCCCAAGGGCAGTTGGTAGAGGCGGTCTGCGTAATTGAGCCATGCCACGGCCCCTTCGTAGAAGCTGGCGACCTGACGGCCTACCAGCAGGTTGATCTGCATGACCCCGCCCGCCAGGGCCGCAGGGGCGGCGATGATGGCGAGGCGTTTCAGCTCGGGCGTCAGGCGGGGGCGACGGCCGAAGGTCAGCGTGAAGCCTGCGCGTTTCGCGGCCCACCAGACCAGCGCCAGTTGCGCGATCCCCGCCAGCGGGACAGACAGCGCCAGCGTGTCGCCGATCTGCAGGCCAAGCGCCTTGTCCATGCCCATGCCGATCGCCTCTGATCCGTCGCGGCCAAGGGCGGCCCCGATCAGGACGGCGAGGATGAAGATGACGTTCAACACCACAGGGGCTGCTGCCGCCGCCATGAAGCGGCCCGTGGCGTTCAGCACGCCCGATACAAGGGCGGCGAGGGAGATGAACAGGATATAGGGGAAGGCCAGCCGCCCGTATTCGACCGCCAGATCGAAGCGTTCGTCCCCCGCAAAGCCCGAGGCCATCAGCAGCACCAGCCCCGGCATCGCGACGATCCCGATGATGGTGAACAGCGTCAGGATGAACGCCATGCCGACGAAAGCATCCTGCGCGAATTTTTCCGGATCATCGCCGCTTTCGAGCTTTTTCGAGAACATCGGCACAAAGGCCATGTTGAACGCCCCCTCGGCAAAGAAGCGGCGGAACATGTTGGGCAGGGAAAATGCGACCAGAAACGCTTCAGCGGCGGGGCCGGAGCCAAGGTAGCCCGCGATCATCACATCGCGCACGAACCCCATGACCCTGCTGAGGAGGGTCCAGATCCCGACGGTGAAGAAGCCGGACATAAGGCGGATAGGTTTCATGGTGGTGCTGCCCCGTAACTGCGGTGCAAATGGCCTAGCCGTTGGCGCCGCACTGCGCAATCAGGGAAATGCGAACACAGCCGTCATGCCCGCGCGAAAGCGCCGATGTCAGTCCTGTGCCCGCGCAACACCGTCGATGATCGCCGCACGCAACCGTTTCTCGAGCGTCTTTTGTTTGCTTTCGGTATAGTATTTTAGCCCGAACATATCCTTGACGTAGAAGGTATCGACCACCTGTTCGCCATAGGTCGCGATCACCGCATTGGCGATATAGACGTTGGATTCAGACAGCGACCGCGTGAGGTCATAGAGCAGGCCGGGGCGGTCGCGGGTATCCACCTCGATAATCGTGTAGATTTCGGAGCCTTCGTTATCAAAGGTGATATGCGTGGGCACCTTGAACACTTTCTCGCGCTTTTTCACCTTGTCGCGGGATTTCAGCGCATCGCGGGCCAGAATTTCACCCTTGAGCGTCTTGGAGATCATCTGCCGCAGCCGTGGCAGGCGCGAGACGTCGTAGGGGTTGCCCTCGGCGTCCTGGATCCAGAACGCATCGGTCACCCAGCCGTCCTTGGTGGTATAGCTGCGGGCATCGACGACATTGGCCCCGACCAGCGCCAGCGCACCGGCGAGCCGTGCAAAGATGCCCGGGTGGTCAGCCATGACAAAGCAGGCGCGGGTGGCGTCGCGGTCATCGTCAGGGTGCAGGTCAATGCGGATTTCACCGTCCTGAATATCGCGGAGCTGTTCGGCGAATACCACCTGAGAGGCCGTATGAAGCCCCTGCCAATAGGGTGGATAGTGGCGTGCGGTTTCGGCCTGAAGATCCTTGCGCGGCCAATGGGCAAGGGCCGCACGCAGGGCCTTTTTGGCCCCCGCGCCGCGGTTCTCGCGGTTGAGGTCTTCGAGCCCGGTCTCAAGCGCGCGTTTGGTTTGCCGGTAGAGCCCGCGGATCAGCACGGCTTTCCAGTTGTTCCATGTGTTCGGGCCGACGCCGCGGATATCGCAGACGGTCAGCACACACAGCAGATCAAGCCGTTTGACGGTCTGCACAGCCTTGGCAAAGTCCCGCACGGTGCGCGGATCGGAAATATCGCGTTTTTGCGCCATATCCGACATCAGCAGGTGGTAGCGGACCAGCCATTCGACCGTGTCGACCTCGGCCTTGTTCAGGCCCAGACGGGGCGCGATCTTGCGGGCCATTTGGGCCCCGAGGATCGAATGGTCTTCGGGGCGGCCCTTGGCGATATCATGCAGCAATAGAGCCACATATAGCACCTTGCGGTTCACCCCACGTTGCAGGATCGACGAGGCGACGGGCAGGTCTTCTTCCAGCTCGCCCTTCTCGATCAGGGCAAGGTTTGTGATGCACTGGATCGTATGCTCGTCCACCGTATAGCTGTGGTACATGTTGAACTGCATCATCGCCACGATGGGCTCAAACTCGGGGATGAAGGCCGACAGCACGCCCAGTTCGTTCATCCGGCGCAGGCCGCGTTCGGGGTTGCCGTGTTTCAGCATCAGATCAAGGAAGATCCGCCGCGCTTCGGGCGTGTTGCGCATGTCGTCGTCGATCAGGGCGAGGTTCGCTTTGACCAGACGCATCGCATCGGGATGGATCAACATGCCGGTGCGCAATGCCTCTTCGAAGATGCGCAGTAGGTTCAGCTTGTCGCTGATAAACGCCTTGCCATCGGTGACCGCCAGCCGCCCGCCCACGACCTCATAGCCGTCCCGCAGCTTGGGGCGACGGCGAAAGATACGTTCGAGCAGGGGTTCCGCCTTGACGTGCAAGGCTTCGAGCTTGGTGAGGAAGATGCGCGTCAGCTCGCCCACTTCGGTGGCGTGGCGGAAATAGGCCTGCATGAACACCTCGACCCCGCGGCGGCCCCGCGTGTCACGGTATCCCATCGCCTCGGCCACGGCGACCTGCATGTCAAAGGTCAACTGTTCGGTCGCGCGTCCTGAAATGAGGTGCAGGTGCCCGCGTACCGCCCAAAGAAAATTCTCGGCCGCGACGAAGGTCTTGAATTCTTCCTCCAGAAACACGCCGCGGTCGACAAGATCGGCGGCATGTTCGACGCTGTAGATATGTTTGGCGATCCAGAACAACGATTGCAGATCGCGCAAGCCGCCCTTGGCCTCTTTGACATTGGGTTCCACAACATACCGTAGACCCTGCTTGCGGTGCCGCGCGTCGCGTTCCTCCAGCTTGGCTTCGATAAAGCTGCGACCGGTGCCTGCAAAAAGATCGGTCTTGAGCGTTTCATCCAAATCCTGCGCCAAAGCCACATCGGCGGCGATAAAGCGGTGCTCCAGCAGGGCTGTCTGGATCGTAAAATCCTCGCGGCCAAGGGTCACGCAGTCGCGGATGGTGCGGGTGGAATGGCCGACCTTCAACTTGAGATCCCATAGCATGTAGAGCATGGATTCGATCAGGTTTTCAGTGCGCTGGCTGGGGGTTTGGGGGATGAGGAACAGTAGGTCCACATCAGAATAGGGGGCCATCTCTCCGCGGCCATACCCGCCGACGCCGATCACGGCGAGCCGGTCGTTCGGGCCAAGCGTTTCAATCGGGTGGAGCCGTTGTCCGGCGATCTGCAGGGTCGTGCGGACAAGCTGATCGGTGAGGTAGCAATAGGCCGACGTCATGGGGCGCGCGTTGAAGGGTGACGCTGCGAAGGCGCGGGCGATTTCGGCGCGACCGTTCTTTTGCGCGTCTTGCAGGACGGCGACGGCGGCGGCCTGAATCTCTGCCGGATCGGTCAAACCGTCCAGCACGTCCTTGAGCGCGGCGGAAACAGCCGCTTCGTCAAAGATGCGTTTGGGGGTGCTGATCAGGTGACGCGCGGTGGCCTCACCTGATTCTGCTGGTGCAACAAGGGGTTTCACAAAAGGCGGTCCCTTAGAAACCGGCCCCGCCAAAGGCTTGGGGGGCAGGGCTGATGATGACGACCTGCTGGTTGCGGATCGTGGCAATGGCAAGGCCGCGTTCGGCGGTGCCGTCCGCCTTGAGGCGGAACACGCCGCTCGCCCCGCGGAAGCCCGCGCCCTGGGTCAGACGTGCCGCGGACAACGCGTCGGATTTGCCGGATTTCGCCAAGGCCCCCACGGCGGCGATCCCGTCAAAGGCCAGACCAGCGATCGGGCCGGGTGTGTCGCCATAGGCTGCGGCATAGCGCTGCGAAAATGCGGTTGTCGCACCGGGATCGGGCAGGGCGAACCAGCCACCTTGCACGCCGGGCAGGGCCAGCGTTTGGGGCGGGATGTCCCAGCGGGTCAGACCGATGTACTGCGTGGTGGCACCGCTGATCCCTGCCTCTGGCAGCATCTGTGCGAAGAGCGGCAGGGCACTGGCCGAGGATGTTGTCAGGAAGATCGCATTCGCCCCGTTGCTTTCTACGGCAGCTTTCACGCGCGGCACGGCAGACATTACGGCTTCTTGGCTCAGCGCGTAATCAACCGTACCGGCAGAGGTCGCCCCGTTTGCGGCAATCGCCTTGAGGATGGCATCGCGGCCCAGCTGGCCGGCCAGATCCTGCCCGTGCAGTACGAGGATCTTGTCTTTTCCGTTGCTCTTGGCGTAGCGGACCAGACGGTTGGAGGTGTCGTTAAAGTTCTGACCCAGCACAAAGACATTGCCGCCCGCGATGCTGGGGTTGTTCGAGAAGGACAGGACATTCACGCCCTGCGCGGCAACCGCGTTCCCCGCCGCATTTGCGGCCTCGCCATAAAGCGGCCCCAGAATGATCTGAGCCCCGTCGGTGACGGCCTGAGCCGCCGCGGTGCCCGCAGTGCCAGCATTGCCGCCCGTGCCATAGACCCGCAGGTCAATCTGCACGCCGCCCAGATCGCGGATCGCCAGACGCGCGGCGTTCTCAAGCTCTTGCGCCAGCAAGTTATCTGCCGCCGATCCGCCGCGTGGGATCAGCAAGGCCACCGGAATAGGTTTGCTCGAGTCGACTTTGGGGCCCTTGGACCCGTTCATATTGGTCATCGCCACAGGTTCACAGGCGGCAAGCGCCAATGCGATCAGTGGCAGGATCAAAAGCCGCAGTGGCTTGCGAAGGATGTTGAAAACAGCGATCATAACAGTGTCACTCCATTGGTGGCAGGTCGGCGGCGATGGCCCCGGGGACATATGCACTGATCATAGAGGGTGCGAAAGGCGGGTCCAGCTTGAATTACCAAAAGATTCCCCTTGCGGCGGGGCTTTACTTTGTCGGGGTGCCGATCGGCTCTGCCCGCGACATAACCTTGCGGGCGCTCGACGTGCTGGCCTCGGCTGATGTGCTGGCGGCGGAGGACACGCGGAGCCTGCGTAAGTTGATGGATATCCATGGGGTGCCTCTCAACGGGCGACAGATTGTGGCGTTGCACGACCATTCGGGCAGTGGCGTGCAGGACAAGCTTGTCGCCGCGATCCGCGATGGGCAATCCGTTGCCTATGCCTCTGAGGCTGGCATGCCGCTGATCGCGGATCCGGGGTTCGAACTGTCCCGCGGTGTGGGCGAGGCAGGGCTCATGCTGACCTGCGCCCCGGGCCCCTCGGCGGTGCTGACCGCGCTGGCTTTAGCAGGGTTGCCGACGGATGCCTTCTTTTTCGCAGGTTTCCTGCCCAATGCGAAAGGCGCACGGCTCACGGCGCTGCAAAAGTTGAAAGAGGTCCAAGGCACGCTGGTTTTCTACGAATCACCCAAGCGGGTGGGGGCGATGCTGCGCGATGCCGCACAGGCGCTGGGCGGGGAACGTCCGGCGGCTGTCTGTCGCGAGCTGACTAAGAAGTTCGAGGAAATTCAGCGCGGTACCCTGGATGAGTTGACCGAACACTACAGCGGTAAAGCCCCGAAGGGCGAGATTGTTGTGCTGATTGATCGCGGGCGTTTACCGGCTGTTAGCGAAAGTGATCTAACCTCTGACCTTGCGAACGCATTGGAAACGAATTCGATGCGCGATGCCGTCGATATGGTGGCGCAGGCATATGATGTGCCGCGCCGACAGGTGTATCAGGCGGCATTGGAACTGGGGAAAGAAACCTAAGATGACCGACACACTGACGACATTGGCGAAATCCGTTCAAGGGGCTGTTTCCTATCACGCAGGTCGTGCGGCTGAACTGCAGGTTTCGGATGACTACCGCCGCCGCGGCTTTGATCTGGCACATGAACGGTGGCGCGGTAAGGCGGGCGAAATTGATCTGATCATGCGCGACGGCGACGGGATCGTCTTTGTCGAAGTGAAGAAAAGCAAAAGCCATGACAGCGCCCTGCAGCGTCTGAACCGGAAACAGATGCGCCGTATCTATCGATCCGCCGAAGAATTCATTGGCGGCGAACCCAAAGGCGCGCTGACGGATGTGCGGTTTGACGTGGCGTTGGTCGATCAGACCGGTGACCTGCGGATCCTTGAAAACGCCTTCGGGCACGACTGACCCATTGCACCCCACGCCCTGCTGCGCCATCTAGAAAGGAACAACAGGGAGACCCCTTATGAAAATCGCCTTTCAGATGGACCCGATCGGGGACGTGAACATCAACGCGGACAGCAGCTTTCGCCTGGCCGAGGAAGCACAGGCGCGCGGGCACGCGCTTTTCTACTACACCCCCGATCACCTCGCCTATCAAGAGGGGCGCATAACCGCACGGGGTCATGATCTGACCGTGCAGAGGGTACAGGGCGATCACGCCACCTTGGGGCCTGAACGCGAGGTTGATCTGGCGGATTTCGACGTAGTCTGGCTGCGGCAGGATCCGCCGTTCGACATGCATTACATCACCTCGACCCATTTGCTGGACCGTCTGAAAAAGACAACGCTGGTGGTGAATGACCCGTTCTGGGTGCGGAACTACCCCGAAAAACTGCTGGTGCTCGATTTCCCGGAGCTGACCCCGCCGACCACAATCGCCCGGGATCTGGACACGATCAAAGCGTTCAAGGCGAAACATAAGGATGTTATCCTCAAGCCGCTATACGGGAACGGGGGCGCAGGTGTCTTCCGTCTGGACACGAATGATCGCAACCTCAGCTCTTTGCACGAACTGTTCACCGGTTTCTCGCGCGAGCCGTTGATCGTACAGAAATTCCTGCCTGCTGTGTCCAAGGGCGATAAACGGGTGATTCTCGTGGATGGCGAACCCGTCGGGGCCATCAACCGCGTCCCGGCAGAGGGGGAAACCCGGTCGAACATGCATGTGGGCGGCCGCCCCGAGAAGGTCGGCCTGACAGAGCGTGACCTTGAAATTTGCGCCGCCATCGGCCCGTTGCTACGTGAGAAGGGGCAGATTTTCGTCGGCATCGATGTCATTGGCGACTATCTGACAGAGATCAACGTGACCTCCCCCACGGGCATACAAGAACTGGAACGTTTCGACGGCACCAATATCGCGGCCAAGATATGGGAAGCGATCGAGCGTAAGCGCGCATGAGCCTGCTGCACCCTCTGCTGAACGGCTATTTACGTTTGGTAGAGAAGCGCAAGCTGGCGCGCACGCGCGATGTGCACAAGATACGTCGTGATTTCGCGAAAACCGCGCGCTTGCTATTTCGGGCACCGCGCGGCACCCAGATCACCCGCAGCCGCTTGGTTGGCGCGGGCGAGGTTCTGCGGGTGATCCCTGCGCAGACACGCTCTGATCTGGTGGTATTTTACATTCATGGGGGCGGTTTCGTGTTTGGCAGCCCCGATACCCACGGCGCGATGCTGGGGGCTTTGGCGCAGCGTCTGGGGGCTGTGGCGGTGTTGCCCTATTACCGTCTTGCCCCCGAAGCGCCGTTTCCCGCCGCAATCGAAGATGTCGCCACGGCCTATCAGGCGTTGCTCGACAGCGGTGTGTCGGCGCAGAATGTCATTATCGGGGGCGATAGCGCAGGTGGCGCGCTGGCGTTCAATCTGCTTAGCCGGCTTTGTGCAGGCAGTCGCCCCCTGCCGCGCGCGCTTTTTGCCTTTTCACCGCTGACCGATTTTCTGCACGAGGGGGCCAGCTTCCGCGAGAATGCGGCACGAGAGGCCGTATTGCCCGCCGCGCAGGCCGGTCTTATGGCAGAGATGTATCTCGCCGGTGCCGACCCCCGAGATCCCGATATAAGCCCCTTGCTTGCGAGCTATCCGGGGGCGCCGCCAGTCTGGATCATCGTCGGGTCCACAGAGATTCTACGCGATGACGCGCGCCGGATGGCAGCGCATTTGCGGGATCAAGGTGTTAGCGCGTCGTTGGAAGAGGAGCATGACCTGCCCCACGTCTGGCCGATCTTCCACAATACCCTGCCCGAAGCGCGGGCCACGCTGGACGCATTGGCGCGCTGGATCACGCAACTGCCACCGACGGCAACCGAAAGCTGAGCGCTTCGGCCAGATGCGGTTTGCGCACGTCGCCGGCCCCGTCCAGATCCGCGATGGTGCGCGCCACACGCAATACCCTGTGATACCCACGCGCCGATAGGTGAAACCGCTCTGCCGCGCGGGACAGCAGCTGCCGCGCCTCCGTATCCGGGGCGGCGATCTGTTCCAACAGGTCCCCTTCGGCATCTGCGTTTAGGGCTGCTGTGGGATGGTCGGCAAAGCGGTCGTGCTGGCGGCGGCGCGCGGCTTGCACCCTTTGGGCGACTTCCGCCGAGCCTTCCGCACTGGGGGGCAGGTCGAGGTCGGTATAGCCCACGGGCGGCACATCTATGCGCAGGTCGAAGCGGTCGCGCAGCGGGCCCGAGACGCGGTTCATATAGTCCTCTCCGCAAGCGGGGGCCTTGCTGCATGCGCGGGACGGATCGCTAAGGTAGCCGCATTTGCAGGGGTTGGCTGCGGCGACAAGCATGAATTTGCATGGGTATTTCACATGTGCATTGGCGCGGGCGATCATCACCTCGCCCGTCTCGACGGGTTGGCGCAGGGTTTCCAGCACGGTGCGGGGGAATTCGGGAAATTCATCCATGAACAGCACGCCGTTATGGGCAAGGCTGACCTCTCCCGGTTTGGCCAGCCGCCCGCCGCCAATGATCGCCGCCATAGACGCCGTGTGGTGCGGTTCGCGGAACGGACGCAGACGCGAGATGCCGCCGTCATCCAGAAGCCCGGCAAGCGAGTGGATCATAGAGGTGCTGAGCGCTTCTTGTGGGGTCAGTGGGGGGAGGATGGAGGGCAAACGCGCCGCTAGCATGGATTTACCCGAGCCGGGCGTGCCGACAAACATCAGGTGATGACGTCCCGCGGCCGCGATTTCCAAGGCGCGTTTGGCGCGTTCCTGACCTTTGACATCGCGCAGGTCATGCTGGCTGGGGCTTTGCGAGACTTCGCCCGGTGTGGCAGGTGGCAGCGGGGTTTGGCCGGTATAATGCCGCACCACCGCGCCGAGGCTGGGGGCCGCGATCACCTGGGCATTGCCGACCCATGCCGCTTCGGCACCAGAGGCAGCGGGACAAAGCAGGCTACGCCCGTTTTCCGCCGCAGCCATCGCCGCAGGCAGCGCGCCGATCACGGGGATCAGGCTCCCGTCCAGCGACAGTTCGCCCAAGGCGACGGTGCTTTGGATGACATCATTCGGCAGGATATCGATCGCCCCCAGCAGGGCCAGCGCGATCGGCAGGTCGAAATGGCTGCCTTCTTTGGGCAGGTCGGCAGGGCTGAGGTTGATCGTGATCCGTTTGCTAGGCAGGGCGATGGCCATCGCACCAAGCGCGGCACGGACCCTTTCGCGCGCTTCCGACACCGCTTTGTCGGGCAGGCCCACGATTGAAAAGGCGGGCATACCGGCGGAGAGCGCGCATTGCACCTCGACGATGCGCGCGTCGATGCCCTGGAATGCGACCGTATATGCCCGTGCGACCATTCTACCCCTGATGCCTTGCGATACCTCAGGGGTAGGGCGGGGGTGTTTAATAAGCGTTAACGAACGTGGAAAGCGCGGGATTTGAGTTTAATTGGCAAAATGAAGGTAGGGGCGGGGCCGTCAGACCTGATGGTTGATGGTGCCGATGTCCCACCCCTGCGGGGTGATGTGGATATCCGTGACCGATAGGTTGTCGATCTTATGGGCCATCGCGGCATGGGCATCCACACCAAGCGCGCGTTGGACCTGTGTCAGGATCACGCCGAAATGCGCCACGGCGATGATGTCTGTGTTCGGATGGGCCTGTGTGATCCGGTCAACGGCGGCGTTGATCCGGCGGGCCGCGTCGTTCCAGCTTTCGCCCTCGGGAGCGGCGATGTCACCCGGGGTGGTCCAATAGGCGCGGCTGAGCTCGGGGTGGCTTTGCGATACATCGCGGGCGTGCATGCCGTCCCACAGCCCGAAGTCAAGCTCGCGCAGGTCGCGGTCATGGGGCAGGCGCAGGCGGCTGGCAGAGGCCAGCGTATCGGCGGTGGCAGAAGCGCGGATAAGGTCCGAGGATACCATCACGGCCCTCTGCGGGAGATGCGCGTTGAGCCGACCGAGCTGTGCGACATCGGACAGATCGGCAGGGACATCGCGCCAGCCGACAAAGTTTTTCTCGTGGGTCGGGCCGTGGCGCACCCAATGCCAGATAGTCATGATCAGCGCGCCTTATTCGCCCAGTGGTTTGCGATTTATTTAGCGTCACTGTCACAAAGTCAAAGCAAGCTGCGCGGAAAAAAGCCGATTCTTTTTCGATTCCGCGTGAACCAACTGGCGGTTTTCCGCGTTTACATGAAAAGGCGCAGACAGATGTGCCTCAATAGTAGGGATGGACATCATGACGCTGGCGCAATCACGTGAATTTTCTTTGACCCGCACCGCAATGAAAGCAGAGCTTTTGGATGCGGAGACAGAACTGAAGCTTGCCTATGCCTGGCGGGACGAACGCGACGAGGAAGCGCTGCATCGGCTGATCACAGCTTACATGCGTCTAGCTATCTCGATGGCGGGTAAATTCAAGCGCTATGGCGCGTCGATGAATGATCTGATCCAAGAGGCCGGATTGGGTCTTATGAAAGCTGCCGACAAGTTCGACCCCGACCGCGGGGTGCGCTTTTCTACCTATGCCGTCTGGTGGATCAAGGCGAGCATTCAGGATCACGTCATGCGCAATTGGTCGATGGTGCGCACCGGCTCTACGTCCTCTCAGAAATCGCTGTTCTTCAACATGCGCCGCGTACAGGCACGCCTTGAGCGCGAGGCCCAAGCCGCTGGCGAGACCCTGGACAAGCATCAGCTGCGTCAGATGATCTCTACCGAGATTGGCGTGCCGATGCATGACGTCGAGATGATGGAGGGGCGTTTGTCCGGCTCTGATTTCTCGTTGAACGCGACGCAATCGGCAGAGGACGAGGGCCGCGAGTGGATCGACGCGCTGGTCGATGACAGTGCGCAGGCCGCCGAACGTGTCGAGGAAAGCCACGACACGCTGACATTGCGCAGCTGGCTGTTGTCGGCGATGCAGGCCCTGAACGAACGCGAACAATTCATTGTGCGCGAACGCAAGCTGCGCGATCAGCCACGCACGCTTGAAAGTCTGGGTGCCGAGCTGAGCCTGTCGAAAGAACGCGTGCGCCAGCTGGAGGCCGCGGCCTTTGGCAAGATGCGCAAAACGCTTGAGACACGATCCTCCGAAGTGCGCCACTTCCTGATGTGAGCTCCCAGAAATGATCTCACTGTCTGCCCGCTCTGCCGCAGGAACGGGCTGGCGGAAAATGAACCGCCCCCCTATGGTCGGAACGAATACCGACGAGGGGGCGATCATGCTGGCTGGAAAACATATTCTGCTGATAATCGGGGGCGGCATTGCCGCTTTCAAATCCCTTGATCTGATCCGTCGCCTGCGCGAACGCGGGGCCACTGTGACGCCCGTGCTGACCCACGCGGGCGAAGAATTTGTAACGCCTTTGTCCGTTTCGGCGTTGGCGGGGCAGAAGCTCTATCGCGACTTGTTCGATCTGGGTGACGAGGCCGAGATGGGACATATCCAGCTCAGCCGTGTCGCGGATCTGGTTGTGGTGGCTCCTGCCACGGCGGATCTGATGGCCAAGATGGCGAGCGGCGTGGCGAATGATCTGGCCTCTACCCTATTGTTGGCAACAGATACGCCGGTGCTGATTGCGCCGGCGATGAACGTGCGCATGTGGGACCACCCCGCGACGCAACGCAACCTTGCGACCCTGCGCGGTGATGGCATCCATGTGGTCGGCCCGAATGATGGTGATATGGCCTGCGGGGAATTCGGCCCCGGACGCATGTCTGAACCACTTGAGATCGTCGCCGCGGTCGAGGCGCAGCTGGCCGATGGTCCGCTAAAGGGGCGACGTATTCTGGTGACCTCCGGCCCGACGCATGAGCCGATTGACCCTGTCCGCTATATCGCGAACCGGTCCTCGGGCGCGCAGGGCACAGCGATCGCGCGCGCGTTGGCGGCGTTGGGGGCTCAGGTGATCTTTGTCACTGGCCCTGCCGACGTGCCCCCGCCCGACGGGGTAGAGGTGATCCGCGTGCAAACGGCGCAGCAGATGCAGGAGGCGGTAGAGGCAGCCTTGCCCGTCGACGCTGGCGTATTTGCCGCGGCGGTGGCGGATTGGCGCATGGCCAGCGCCAGCGATCGAAAGCTCAAGAAATCGAAAGACGGGCTGCCGGTACTGAGCTTTGCGGAAAATCCCGATATTTTGAAAACCGTCAGCGCGGCGGGGGTGCGGCGGCCCAAGCTGGTCGTGGGCTTTGCCGCCGAGACGAATGACGTCGTTGAAAACGCCACGGCGAAACGGCTGCGCAAAGGCTGCGACTGGATCGTTGCGAATGATGTCTCACCGGCGACAGGCATTATGGGCGGGGCGGAAAATGCTGTGACCCTGATCACGGATGCGGGTGCCGAAAGCTGGCCGCGTATGGGCAAGGATCAGGTGGCACAGCAGTTGGCCGCGCGCATTGCAGAGGCGTTGCGCTAGAGTTTTCTTGCCTTCGGCGAGGATTTAAAACCATTTGGAAAGCGCGTGTGCGGTGGAGCGGATGATGAGCGAGATCAAATTCAAACGGGTCAGCGGCAATGATGATCTGCCGCTGCCGTCCTATGCCACTGCCGGGGCGGCGGGTATGGATTTGCGGGCCTTTCTGCCGGACGGGCCGATGGAATTTGTAAAAGGGCAGATCAGTCTGATCTCTATCGGGTTCTCGGTCGAGCTGCCGCGCGGGACAGAGATGCAGATTCGGCCACGGTCGGGCCTGGCGTTGAAGCACGGGTTTCTGATTCCCAATGCGCCCGGCACGGTGGATGAGGATTACCGCGGCGTGGTGATGGTCGGGCTGTACTATGTAGGGGATGCGCCTTTCGTTATCCGGCACGGGGATAGGATCGCACAGGCTGTTATTGCGCAGGTTCAACAGTACGCCTGTGTCGAGGTCGATGCCTTGTCCGATACCACGCGCGGGGACGGTGGATTTGGCTCTACCGGCCTGAAATAGACTAGGATCGTGAAAGGTTCCGCTGTCGTGAAACTTTCATAAAGCTGAAACGAATGTGAATTAATGCCGCCCTAGGTTCCCCGAAAAAAGGGGAACCGAATGCTTCAGCTTCAAGCCGTCACAAAAACATTTGGCGCGAATACAGCCGTTCACGCTGCGAGCTTTTCCGTCGACCGCCCGATGATGATTGGCATCATTGGCAGTTCCGGTGCCGGTAAGTCGACGCTGCTGCGGATGATGAATTGCCTGACCCCTGCCAGTTCCGGCGAGATTCTGGTCAACGGGCGCGACATCACCAAGCTGCGCGGGGCCGAGAAGCGCGACTGGCAATCCCATTGCGCTATGATCTTTCAGCAGTTCAATCTGGTGCCGCGTCTGGATGTGGTGTCGAACGTGCTGCACGGCACGTTGAACCGCCGGTCGACATTGGCGACGATGTTCAACCTCTACCCCGAAGACGACATCATCCGCGCCATCGATATTCTGGATCGTCTGGGCATTGCCGAGCACGCTCCCAAACGCGCCGAGGCCCTGTCGGGCGGGCAGCAGCAACGTGTCGCCATCGCGCGCGCACTGATGCAGGACCCCACGATTATTCTGGCCGATGAACCCATTGCCTCGCTTGATCCGATGAACGCGCAGCTGGTGATGCAGGCGCTGCGGGATATCCACGAACAGGACGGGCGCATGGTGATCGCGAACCTGCACACGCTGGACACCGCACGTCGCTATTGCGACCGCGTGATCGGCATGCGGCAGGGGCGGATCGTGTTTGACGGCACGCCCGCGCAGCTGACCACCGGTGTGGCGCGCGACATTTACGGGGCGGATGCCAGCTTTTCCGAAGCGACGACATCGACCCAGATCGAAACGCTGTCCGCCCGTCCCGAAACGGTGGCGGCGCAATAACCCCAATTATCTTTTCATCCCCAGCCTCCGATCCTCGGGGGCCTATCTGCAAAAAGAGAGACGACCGATGAACAAACTACTTGCTGCTGCTTTCGCGACGACCGCCCTTGCGACGGGTGCTGTGGCCCAAACCGAAGCCATTTCCGAATTCCGCATCGGTATTCTGGGCGGCGAGAACGCGCAGGACCGGATGAATTCGAACGAATGTATGCGCGCCATGACCGAGGATGCCTTGGGCGTCCCGACCAAGCTGTTCGCCCCTGCCGATTATAACGGCGTTATCCAGGGTCTGCTGGGCGGCACGCTGGATATGGCATGGTTGGGTGCTTCCGCCTATGCCGCGGTGTATCTGCAAGACGCCGAAGCGGTCGAGCCCGTGCTGGTGAAAATCAACGTGGACGGGTCCTATGGCTACCACTCCATCGGGTTTGCCCGCGCCGACAGCGGCATCACCAAGCTTGAAGACGTCAAGGGCAAGGTCTTTGGTTTCGGTGACCCGAACTCCACCTCCGGCTATCTGATCCCGTCGATCGAGATCCCCCAGATGGGCGAAGAGATCACCATGGACTCCGGCGCATATTTTGGCGAAGTCAAGTTCACCGGCGGTCACGAGCAGACCATCGTTGCGGTCAACAATGGCGACATCGATGCAGGCGTGACCTGGGCTGATGGTCAGGGCAACTGGGAAGACGGCTACAACTCCGGCGCGCTGCGCAAGGCCGTGGACGCAGGCCTGGTCGATATGAACGATCTGGTGGAAATCTGGCGCTCCAAGCCGATCCCTGAAGGCCCCGTCGTGCTGCGCACCAGCCTGCCTCAGGACGTCAAAGACAAGATGACCGCGCTGGTCGACAACCTGTACGAGAACGACCCCGACTGCGCCTATGGCGTGGCGGCGGGCGACAGCCTTGGGTTCGATCCGATCACCCATGACGCCTATGTGTCGATCATCGAAGCCCGCAAGGCAAAATCGAATTGATCCAAGTGATTTAAGCACTGTCGCTGGCTCCGATCCGCATCGGGGCCAGCATTTTTACGTAAGGGCTTCCCATGACCGCGACATCGCAAACCGACCCCGACCTGGCAGGGATTCAGGAAAACTATCTGGCACTGGCCCGATCAAAACGCTGGATGAATCTGGTGCTGCTGATCCTTTTCGTAGCGCTGCTGGTGGGTGGATTTAACACCGCAGGCAACCGCAATGCGGGCGGGTTCTGGGACGGCTTGCCGAATATTCTGGATTTCCCCGCGGATGTGATCGGCGAAGCGATAGAACGCGGGCACCTGCTGCCCGGCTATATGGCGAAATACCTGCCGTCGCTGATAGAGACGGTGAATATCGCCGCCGCCTCGACCCTGCTGGGGGCGATGGTCGGGCTGTTCTTGTCGCTGATGGTCACGCGCGGGTTGGCTCCGGTGCCGTGGCTCGTGGGCCCTTTGCGCCGCGTTTTGGATCTGCTGCGTGCCATACCCGAGATTGTCATCGCGCTGGTGCTGATCTTTCTGCTGGGGGGCGGGCCAGTGCCTGCGATGATCGCCATCGCGCTGCATACCATCGGTGCCTTGGGCAAATTGTTCTCGGAGGTGAATGAAAACGCATCGCTCAAACCGGTAGAGGGGCTTGCCTCTGTCGGGGCGGGGTGGAGCCAGCGCATGTGGCTTGGCGTGATCCCGCAGGTGGCCCCGAACTACATCAGCTATGCGCTACTGCGGTTCGAGATCAACATCCGCGCCTCTGCGATCCTTGGCTTCGTCGGGGCAGGGGGCATCGGCTATGACCTGCGCAACACCATGAGCTGGGGGCAGGGCAAATTCGACGAGGCCGCTGCCATCTTCCTGCTGCTGTTCCTGACGATTGTGATCGTCGACCAGCTTTCTTCTGTTTTCCGTAACCGTCTGACCCACGGCCTGCCGAGCGCAAAGGTGACCCTATGACCGCGACCGCCCTTCACACCCAGACGATGGTCCATTTCTCGCGCAAGCGGATGGCTGCGCTGGCGCTGCCCGTGATCGTTCTGGCCTATTTCGTCTATATCTTCTTTGCCTTCGATATTCCGGGGCTGGGGGATCGGATCAACGTGGGCAATGCCCGCACGCTGGTGGCCGATGCCTATAGCTACAAGACCCATGTCACGCAGGACAACCGCGACGGCGCGTTTTCCGTCGCGATCGAAGGCGAGCGTAAGGGCGCATATGAAGCCGGCACGGCCCCCGATTGGGTCACGTTGGGGGATCGCCCTGTCGCGGATCTGGGGGGCGGGCATATCGTGACCTTTGGCCCGCAGGTCAGCTATGACATCCCGGGCTACGGCACGGTCATGGCCGAGCCGGGGCAGCGCGGCGTTCAGGCGACATTCCCGCCCGGCGACATCCCCGACTACATCAGCGCGTCCAAGAACCGCGTGATGATCAACACGGAGGCCGGGCGGCTGACGATCACCCGCAACCGGACCGAGGTGTTCAAATACGACTACGGGTGGGAGCTGTTCTTTTTCACGCTCGACAGCCCCTATCACGGGCTGGGCCCGGTCGCGCTGATGGGGCGTGCGTTCAGCGGTGAAGCGGGCGCGATCTTCCATGACTTCTGGACCAACCGCATGTGGCGGCACAGTGATGTGGCCTGGGCGCTTTACGAGACTTTGCTGATGGCCTTTCTGGGCACATTCGGCGCGGCGATCATCGCCCTCCCGCTGGGGTTCCTTGCGGCCAAGAACTTTACCCCGCTGCGGTCCTTGCGCTTTGCCGCACGGCGGATGTTCGATTTCCTGCGTGGTGTCGACGGGCTGATCTGGACCATCGTCCTGTCGCGCGCCTTCGGGCCGGGGCCGCTGACCGGTGCCTTGGCGATCCTGCTGACCGACACAGGGTCTTTCGGCAAGATGTTCTCGGAAGCGCTGGAGAATGTGGACGGCAAACAGATCGAAGGTATCGCCTCTACCGGGGCCAAGCCGCTGCAACGCTACCGTTTTGGGGTGCTGCCGCAGATCGTGCCCGTGCTGCTCAGCCAGGTCCTCTATTTCCTTGAATCCAACACCCGCTCTGCGACGATCATCGGGGCGATCACCGGCGGCGGCATCGGTCTGCTGCTGACGCAGGCGATTGCCACCCAGAAGGACTGGGAAGAGGTGACCTATTACATCGTGCTGATCGTGCTCATGGTCATGGCGATGGACAGTTTCTCGGGCTGGCTGCGCCGCAAGCTGATCAACGGTGACGAGGGCGGTCACTGATGCCGCGCCTGACTGCCGACAGCCCCTTCATCCACCCCGACTGCGAGATCAAAGATGCCACATTCGGAGCCTATACAGAGATCGGGCGCGGGTCGCGGATCGCCCACAGCCAGCTTGGCGATTACAGCTATTGCGACCGCTACGCCGACATTGCCAACACCACCGTGGGCAAATTCTCGAACATCGCGGCCTATGTGCGGATCGGGGCCACAGACCACCCGATGGAAAAAGCCAGCCTGCATCACTTTCACTACCGCGCGGGCGACTACTTTGACGGCGCGGCTGACGATGACGCTTGGTTCGCTCACCGTCGCAGCCGGCGCGTTACCCTTGGCCATGACACATGGCTTGGCAATGGCGCACAGGTGCGGCCAGAGGTAACGATCGGCCATGGCGCGGTCGTCGCGGGTGGGGCCATCGTGACCAAGGATGTCGCCCCCTATATGATCGTCGCGGGCATTCCCGCGGTGCCGCTGCGGGCGCGGTTCAGCGCGGGCATCGCTGACCGGATGATGGCGCTGGCATGGTGGGACTGGCCCCATGACGCCTTGCACCGCGCGCTGGATGACTTCCGCACGCTTTCAGCCGAGGCATTTCTGGAGCGGTACGAATAACGCCACGGGATTTCAGGTATCTGCCAGTGTCAGGGTCACCTTGTCCCCCGCAAACCACGTGCGCCCGTATTCCAGCGGTTGCCCCTGATCATCCACATTCAGGTTGATCGTGCGCAAGATCGGCGCGCCCTCGGCCACGCGCAGATGCAGCGCCTGGGTGGCGCTGGCGAGCTTGGCGTTGATGCGGGTTGATGCGCGGGTATAATCCGTCACGCCCCCGAGCCGCAGCGCCGCCGTCATCGATTGCGCGTGTTCAAGATGCGCCAGCATGTCGGGGAAGCGCGCGGCAGAGAAGACGCTGCGAAACAGCGCGATCACCTGACCGTCGGCAAAGGACAGCCCCTCGCAGACCTGCACCTGTGCGTTCTGCGCCAGCGCAAGTGCGTCGCTTTCTTCGGGGCGCGCTGTGCGGGTTTCCAACGTCAGGAACTCCTTGCTTGGCATCCGCCCCTGCGCCGACAGGTTCTGGTGAAACCGCACGCGGCGGCCGATGGGGTAATCGGTGGGGGTCGAGGTCACGAACACCCCCGCACCGCGCCGCGGCAACACCAGCCCTTCGCCCGCCAGCGCCTTGATCGCGTGCCGTACCGTATGCCGGTTCACCCCGAACCGCGCCGCCAGCGCGCTTTCGGTCGGCAGCTTGTCGTCGGGGCCATAGACACCCGCTGCGATGTCGCTGCGCAGGCTATGGGCGATGGCGGTCCAGATCGGGGTGCGTTGGGGCATGTCACAAATATTTCGCAAAAGGAGGGCTTGGTGCTGATCGGTGCTACAGGTAGTATTTGTCTAGTTGTATAGACAACTCGAAAAGGTGTCTAGATGAATATGATGAACTCAGAAATCGACCCTCATGCGCCTCGTAAGGCATGGTTGGGTCTGCTTGCCAAATCCCCCGCCGCCGAGGTCGCGCGCCTTTGGGCCGCCTATGGCATCCCCCCTGATCACAGCATTCTGCGCGCGCCGGAAATTGGCGGCGTAATGGTGCGCGGTCGGGCAGGGGCTGTCGGTGCCGCGTTCAACCTTGGCGAGATGTCCGTCACCCGTGCGTCAGTCAAACTGGGCTGCGGTACGGTGGGTCACGGCTATGTGCAGGGCCGCAGCAAGGATCACGCGCTGCAGACGGCGCTGATTGACGCGCTGATGCAAACCGATGCGGCGACGCAGGTAGAGGCCGCGATCCTCGCGCCCCTGCGCAAGGGGCGTGACACGGCCAAGGCCACCCGCGCGGCCAAGGCGGCGGCGACCAAGGTGGATTTCTTTACGATGGTACGAGGGGAAGACTGATGCAGACCCATGCTTTGGAGGGCGGCTTTACCGACGCCCCGATCGACGCCGCCCGCGCCTTTCGCGGGCTGATGACCGCGATGGCCCGCCCGGGGACGATCTGTGACTTCTCTGGGGCCACACCGCCCGCCCCGCTTGGCGCGGCGGCAGGCACCGCGATCCTGACGCTGTGTGACCCCGATACGCCAATCTATCTCGGCACCGCTTTTGACACCCAGGATGTGCGCGATTGGATCACCTTTCAGACCGGCGCGCCCTTTGTGCCGCCCGCACAGGCGATGTTCGCCGTCGGGGGGTGGGAGGAGCTCCCGCTCTGCGAATTTGCCATCGGCACCGCCGAATATCCCGACCGCTCGGCGACGGTGGTTGTCGAGATGCCAGACCTCACGTCTCTGGGTGCGACCCTAAGCGGGCCGGGCATCAAGGATACCGCCAGCCTGTCGCTGCCGGATACTGCCGCGTTCCAACGCAACGCCGCGCTGTTCCCGCTGGGGCTGGATTTCATTTTCACCTGCGCAAACCGGCTTGCCGCGCTGCCGCGCACGACGAGGGTCCGCTGATGTATGTTGCTGTCAAAGGGGGCGAACGCGCCATCGACAACGCCCATGCCTGGCTGGCCGAGGAACGGCGCGGGGACCGTGATGTGGCGGAACTGGGGGTAGACCAGATTCGCGAGCAGATGACGCTCGCCGTTAATCGCGTGATGGCGGAAGGGTCGCTGTATGATCCCGACCTTGCCGCGCTGGCGATCAAACAATCGCGTGGTGATCTGATAGAGGCGATCTTTCTGATCCGCGCCTACCGCACCACGCTGCCGCGTTTTGGCGGCTCTAACCCGGTGGATACGGCCACCATGGCCTGCGACCGCCGCGTGTCTGCAACGTTCAAGGATGCACCCGGTGGGCAAGTGCTGGGGCCAACATTTGACTACACCCACCGTCTGCTGGACTTCAAACTCGCCGCCGATGGCGAGTTTGGCGAGATGCCGCAAACAGAGCCTAATGCAGGCGAAACGCCGCATATCATGGGGTTCCTTGATCGCGAGGATCTGATCCAGTCGGAACCCGCAGGGGCGGACACACCGGACGATCTGACCCGCAGCCCGCTGGAGCTTCCGGCGAGCCGTGCCCTGCGTTTGCAGGCTCTAACACGGGGGGATGAGGGGTTTATCCTTGGCATGGCCTATTCCACCCAACGGGGCTATGCGCGCAACCACGCCTTTGTGGCAGAGCTGCGCATCGGTGCGGTCGCGGTCGAGATGGAAATCCCCGAGCTCGGCTTTGCCATCGACATCGGCGAGATCACCCTGACCGAATGCGAAACCGTCAACCAGTTCAAAGGCTCAAAAACCGAACCGCCGCAATTCACGCGCGGCTACGGGCTGGTCTTTGGGATGACGGAGCGCAAGGCGATCTCTATGGCGCTGGTCGACCGCGCGTTGCGCTGGAAAGAACTGGGCGAGGATAACCTAGGTGCCCCCGCGCAGGACGAGGAATTCGTGCTGTATCACGCCGACAACATCCAGGCGACGGGGTTTCTGGAGCATATCAAACTGCCTCACTACGTCGACTTCCAATCCGAACTGGAACTGATCCGCAAACTGCGCCGCGAGGCACAGGCATCAGAGCAGACGGCGGGCCAGACCGAGGGGGAGGGCCCCTCCGGGGGGAGTTTAAAGGGCAAAATGAAGGAAGGGGTGGCGTCATGAGCGACTATAACTTCGCCTATCTGGACGAGCAGACCAAGCGCATGATCCGCCGCGCTATACTGAAAGGATTGGCGATACCGGGGTATCAGGTGCCTTTTGCCAGCCGCGAGATGCCGATGCCTTATGGCTGGGGCACGGGCGGTGTGCAGGTTTCGGCAGCGGTTCTGACGCCCGAGGACCGATTCAAGGTGATCGATCAGGGGGCCGACGATACGACCAATGCAGTCTCTATCAGGCGGTTTTTCGAGAAAACGGCGGGTGTCGCCGTGACCGAGGCCACCACAGAGGCCAGCGTCATACAGACCCGTCACCGCATCCCCGAAACACCCCTGCGCGAAGACCAGATCCTTGTCTATCAGGTGCCGATCCCCGAACCCCTGCGGTTTCTTGAACCGTCAGAGGTCGAGACACGCAAGATGCACAGCCTTGAGGAATACGGATTGATGCACGTGAAACTTTACGAAGACATCAGCCAGCACGGCGCGATTGCCACGGCCTATGCCTATCCGGTGAAGGTCGAGGGGCGCTATGTCATGGACCCGTCCCCGATCCCCAAGTTCGATAACCCCAAGCTCGAGATGGCCGGTATCCAACTGTTCGGCGCAGGCCGTGAACAGCGCATCTATGCGGTGCCGCCCTATACGCAGGTGGTCAGTCTGGACTTCGACGATTATCCGTTCGAGCCGACCAAGGCGGATCATGCCTGTGACCTATGCGGCGCGACGGACAGCTATCTGGACGAGCTGATCATGGATGACGCCGGCGGGCGGATGTTCATGTGTTCGGATACGGATTACTGCGGCGCGCGGCGTGCGGCGGGGCATCTGGGGGCGCAGGGCACCCCCTTGGCGGAGGACGCGGCATGACCTCTTTGTTGCAAGTGGAAGGCATCGCCAAGATGTATGGCGCGCGGATCGGCTGCACCGACGTGTCGTTTGATCTTTATCCGGGCGAGGTGATGGGCATCGTCGGGGAAAGCGGGTCGGGCAAGTCGACGCTTCTGAACTGTCTGGCAGGGCATTTGCAGCCCGACGCCGGGGCCGTCCGTTTCGACACCCGCGCCGAGGGCCTGCGCGATACGGTCATGATGAGCGAGCCTGAACGCCGCATGTTGTCGCGCACCGACTGGGCCTTTGTGCATCAGCACGCCCGCGACGGGTTGCGCATGAATGTCAGCGCAGGCGGCAATGTGGGCGAGCGGCTGATGGCCGTGAACGCCCGCCATTACGGAGACATCCGCGACAAGGCGATCGACTGGCTGGGCCGCGTCGAGATCAGCGCCGACCGGATTGACGACCGGCCCACGGCGTTCTCTGGCGGGATGCAACAGCGCTTGCAGATCGCGCGCAATCTGGTGACAGGCCCGCGGTTGGTGTTCATGGATGAACCCACCGGCGGTCTGGATGTCAGCGTGCAGGCGCGGTTGCTGGACCTGCTGCGGGGGCTCGTGCGCGAGATGGGGTTGAGCGCCATAATCGTCACCCATGATCTGGCTGTGGTGCGTTTGCTGGCCGACCGGCTGATGGTCATGAAAGACGGCCATGTGATCGAAAGCGGGCTGACCGATCAGGTGCTCGACGATCCGCAGCATGCCTATACGCAGCTTCTTGTTTCCTCTGTCCTACAGGTATGAACCCGATGATTACTGTTGAAAACGTGTCGAAATCTTTTGTGTTGCACAATCAGGGGGCTGCCGAAATCTCTGTTATGGCGGGGGCGTCGCTGTCGGTGGCACAGGGGGAGTGTATCGCTTTGGTCGGGGCCTCAGGCGCAGGGAAATCGACCCTGATGCGGATGATTTACGGCAATTACCTGACCCAGTCGGGGCGCATTATGGTGGGCGATCTGGATGTCGTGACCGCGGCACCAAGGCAGGTGATCCAGCTGCGCCGCACCACATTGGGCTATGTCAGCCAGTTCCTGCGGGTTGTGCCACGGGTATCGACGCTGGACGTGGTGGCAGAGCCGCTGATGGCCACCGGATCTGATCGCGCCAGTGCCGAAGCGCAGGCGAAAACCCTTTTGCAGAGACTGAATATACCCGAACGTCTGTGGCAGCTGAGCCCCACGACCTTCTCGGGCGGAGAGCAGCAGCGCGTCAATATCGCACGCGGTTTTGCCTACCCCTATCCCGCGCTATTGCTGGATGAACCGACCGCCAGCCTTGATCCCGTGAACCGCGCCACCGTGCTAAAGATGATCGCCGAGGCGAAGGCGCGTGGCGCTGCCATCATCGGGATTTTTCACGACCACGCCGCGCGCGACGAAATTTGCGACCGGCAGTTTGACGTGACCCGGTTCACCCCGGGGATGGCCGCATGACGGGGCGGTTTATTGCAGTCGTCGGGCCTTCTGGTGTGGGGAAAGACAGCGTGATGGAGGGGCTGGCCGCGGCGGACCCGTCGCTTTGCCTTGCGCGGCGCGTGATCTCGCGGCCCGCAACCCTTGGCGGAGAAGCGTTCGACGGCGTGTCGGAGCGTGCCTTCAGGAAGGCAGAGGATGACGGTGCGTTTATCCTCAGCTGGCATGCGCATGGTTGGCACTACGGCATCCCGCAGTCCGTCGCGCTAGAGGTGGCGCAGGGGCGCGATGTGCTGGTGAACCTGTCGCGGGCCGTCCTGCCACAGGCACAGGCCCTCTTTGCGCGGTTTTGCGTGATTTTGCTGCGAGCGGATCATGACATCCTCGCCGCCCGTCTGACGGCGCGCAACCGCGAGGACGCCGCCGAGATAGAGCGCCGCCTGGCCCGTGCGGACTTCGCCATGCCCCTCGGTATGCCCCATCAGGTGATCGACAACAGCGGCCCCTTGGCGCAGACCATTGCCACGATACGCCAGCACCTTTCCCAGACAGCCTGCGACGCTGGCCAGTCCAATCAGAAGATAATGCCATGACCCAAGAGACAATTTTCGCCAACGCCCGCCTGTTCCTGCGGGATCGCGTCGAGACCGGAACGCTCCGCATCGCAGACGGGGTAATCACCGACATCGATTTCGGCAGCGCCGTGCCCAAAGGCGCGCAGGACATGCAGGGCGACTACATCGCTCCCGGTCTGGTCGAACTGCACACCGATAATCTGGAACGGCATATGTCGCCGCGCCCCAAGGTCGACTGGCCGCACCGCGCGGCCATCCTCGCCCATGACCGTGAACTGGCGGGCACCGGCATCACCACCGTGTTCGATGCGATCCGCGTCGGGTCGATGATCTCGGCCGAGCACCAGTACCAGAGATATGCGCGCGGCATGGTCGATACCATTCTGGCGATGCGCGCCGCCGGAGCCCTGCGGATCAGCCACCACATCCACCTGCGGGCCGAGATCTGTTCGGAAACGCTGGCCGAAGAGCTGGCCGAATTCGGCCCAGAGGATCGCGTTGGCATCGTCTCGATGATGGACCACACGCCGGGTCAGCGTCAGTTCCGCGATCTGTCGAAATTCGAGGCCTACGTGCGCGGCAAACACAGCTTTGATGCCGCCGCCTTCCAGCGTCATGTGGACACTCTGTACGATGTGCAAAAGCAATATGGCAAAACCCACGAGGCCGCGACCGTTGCGGCAGCCGCCCGATATGGCGCAGCGCTTGCCAGCCACGACGACACCACCGCAGAACAGGTCGAGACGAGCCACCGCTACGGCGTCCGGCTTGCCGAGTTTCCCACCACGATCGAGGCGGCGCATAGCTGTCATGCCAATGGGATCGCGACCATCATGGGCGCGCCCAACGTCATTCGCGGCGGGTCGCATTCGGGCAATGTCGCCGCCCTTGATCTGGCGAAGGCGGACCGGCTGGATATCCTGTCGTCCGACTACGTGCCCGCGGGCCTGTTGATCGCGGCATTGCAACTGGGGGATCTGTGGGGGGATCTGGCGCGCGGGCTGGCGACGGTCACCCACGCGCCGGCACAAAGCGTGGGGCTGACGGACCGCGGCACGATCAAGGTCGGCGCACGCGGCGATGTGATCCGGTTTGCGCGGCTCGACGGCTTGCCGATCCTGCGCGAGACATGGGTCGAAGGGCAGCGCGTCTTTTGACCTGATGCAGCGGCGCGACGCTTGGGCACTCTGGCGGGCAGGGCGTAGCTTTGGGGTTGGTGTCGGCGGAAAAATGCTTAGGTTGCCGCTTTAGGGTCTAATCGCCCGGAAACAAAGCGGGGGCCTTATGCGCCAATTATTCATGCAACCACATCCCTATGTCACCGGCGGAGGCGTCTGATGCTGTTGGTGCTGGGACTGGCCGCGTTGATCTGGGGCGCGGGGGCTGCGTTCGGCCAGCCGCGCGAACGGCGCGTCGTGGTGTTGGGCATGCTGTTTGGTCTGGTGATCGGGTTGAACCTCTTGTTGCCCGAAGCGCACCCCTTGCGCGTGGCGACGGGTGGCTCGGCAGCCCCGTGGCTGCTGCTGACGGGATTTCTGCTGCTGATCTTTGGCTATAGCTGGGTGTTGAACCGCCTGCGTGCCCGCGCCGAACCGGTGGCCGTACCGACGCCCCCCGCGCAAACTGGCACATTCTCGGAAACGGAGCTGAACCGCTATGCCCGCCACATCGTGCTGCGCGAGGTCGGCGGACCGGGGCAGAAGGCGCTGAAGCAGGCGCGGGTGCTGGTCATTGGCGCGGGTGGGCTTGGTGCGCCGGTGCTGCAATACCTGACGGCGGCCGGTGTCGGCACGATTGGTGTGATCGACGATGACGTCGTCGAGAATGCCAATCTGCAACGGCAAGTGATCCACAAGGACAGCGCCATCGGCACGCCCAAGGTGTTTTCAGCGCAGGCCGAGATGGAGGCGCAGAACCCTTTTGTCACCGTGCGCCCCTATCACCGCCGCCTGACGGAAGACATCGCGGCAGAGCTTTTCGCCGACTACGATCTGGTACTGGACGGCACGGATAATTTCGACACGCGCTATCTGGTGAACCGCACCTGTGTCGCGGCCGGCTTGCCGCTGATCTCGGGGGCGCTGTCGCAATGGGAAGGACAGCTGAGCATCTTTGACCCCTCCAAGGGCGCGCCATGCTACCAGTGCATATTCCCGCAGGCCCCGGCGGCCCATCTTGCCCCCAGCTGTGCGCAGGCCGGGGTGATCGGCCCCTTGCCCGGTGTGATCGGCGCGATGATGGCATCCGAGGCGATCAAGCTGATCACCGGTGCCGGTGCCCCGCTGCGTGGGCAAATGCTGATGTATGATGCGCTCTACGGCGAGAACCGCGTGATCGGCGTCTCCAAACGCGACGACTGTCCGATCTGCGGGAACGCGGGCGACTAGACGACCCGTCATGGCGGCTTTGCGCGCGGGTATTGCGATTGTATTGCCCCGCCGCAGTGCATAGCTTGATCCGTAAAGGAGACCGCCATGACAAACCCTTTGCTACAGGATTGGGACACCCCGTTTCAGATCGCCCCTTTCGACAAGATTTCCGACGATGATTTCGCCCCCGCGCTGGACGAGGCCTTGCAGACGCACCGGATGGAGATCGACGCCATCGCCGACTGCGAATACGATCCGACGTTTTCCAACACGATCGAGGCGCTCGAGGAAGCAGGCAGCCAGCTGGACCGCGTGTTGGGCGTGTTCTTCACCGTCGCAGGGGCCGACAGCAACCCCACGCGCGAAGACCTGCAGCGCAAATTCTCGCCGCTGCTGTCGGCGCATTTCTCTGACATCTCAAGCAACAAGGCGCTGTTTGCGCGCGTGGCCTCCGTCTGGGAAAATCGCGACAGCTTCGATCTGACGCCCGAACAGGCACGGGTGTTGATGCTGACCCACCGCGGCTTTGTACGCGCAGGCGCGGCGCTGGAGGGTGCGGATGATGCGCGGATGAAAGAGATCAAGAACCGGCTGGCGGTGCTGGGGACACAGTTCACCCAGAACCTGCTGGCGGATGAACGCAGCTGGTTCATGCCGTTGGAGGAATCCGATCTGGAAGGGCTGCCCGACTTTGTCATCGATGCCGCCCGTGCGGCGGGCGAGGAGAAAGAAGCAGGCGGGCCGGTCATTACCCTTTCGCGGTCCTTGATCACACCGTTCTTGCAATTCTCGCCGCGCCGCGATCTGCGCGAAAAGGCGTTTCTCGCTTGGCAGTCCCGTGGGGCCAATGGCGGCGAGACCGATAACCGCGCCATCGCTGCCGAGATCCTCGCCCTGCGCGAGGAACGGGCCAAGCTTCTGGGCTATGACAATTTCGCGGCTTACAAGCTGGAAACAGAGATGGCGAAAACACCCAAAGCGGTGCGTCAGCTGCTGATGGATGTCTGGACCCCGGCAAAACGCCAAGCGCAGGCGGACGCCGAGGTACTGACCCGTATGATGCATGACGATGGCGTGAACGCCGATCTGGCCCCGTGGGACTGGCGCTACTATGCGCAGAAACGGCGCGTGGCAGAGCATGATCTGGATGAAGCCGCATTGAAACCGTATTTCCAGCTGGACCGGATGATCGACGCGGCCTTCGACTGCGCCACGCGATTGTTCGCTCTCGAATTCAAGCCCCTCGACGTGCCGCTCTATCACCCCGATTGTCGCGCGTGGGAAGTGACCCGCAACGGCGAACATGTGGCCGTGTTCATCGGTGACTACTTTGCACGCGGATCGAAACGGTCGGGCGCGTGGTGCAGCGCCATGCGGTCTCAGGCGAAATTCCCCGACGTGCAGTCGCCCGTCGTGATCAACGTGTGCAACTTTGCCAAAGCCGCGCCCGCGCTGCTGTCCTATGACGATGCACGCACGCTGTTTCATGAATTTGGCCATGCGCTGCACCAGATGCTGTCGGATGTGACCTACGAATCCGTGAGCGGCACATCGGTCGCGCGTGACTTTGTCGAACTGCCCAGCCAGTTGTTCGAACATTGGCTCGAAGTGCCCGACGTGCTCAGCCAATTTGCCACCCACGCCAAAACAGGCGACCCCATGCCGCCCGAGATGTTGGAAAAGGTGCTGGGGGCCGCGAATTTCGACATGGGGTTCGCCACGGTCGAATATGTCGCCTCTGCGCTGGTCGACCTTGAATTCCACGACGGTGCGGCGCCTGCCGATCCGATGGAGAAACAGGCGCAGGTGCTGGCCGATCTGGGCATGCCGCCGGCAATCTCCATGCGCCACGCCACGCCGCAGTTTGCCCATGTCTTTTCCGGCGACGGCTATTCCAGCGGCTACTATAGCTACATGTGGTCCGAAGTGATGGACGCAGACGCCTTCGCCGCCTTTGAAGAGGCCGGTAGCGCCTTTGATCCCGACCGCGCCGCCGCGCTAGAGCAGCACATCCTGTCCACCGGCGGCAGTCAGGACGCAGCGGAACTGTACAAGGCGTTCCGTGGCCGGTTGCCGGGGGTAGAGGCTTTGCTGAAGGGGCGCGGCCTGACAGCAGGCTGAGCGCCCGCGGCCGACCTGCCTTCGGCGAGAGTTTAAGAGGCAAAATGAAGGGGCGCACGGTTGCAGCTTCATTTTGCCAAATAAACTCAAATCCCGCCCTCGATACGGGGCGGGTCAGTAGCCTTTGGCGCGATCCACCAGATGCAGGAAATCCTCTCCCGCTTCGCCGCGGCGGATGTTTTCGACGATGGCCTGTGCAGCGGTTGTCGCGCGGGTCTCGGCAGCGATGTGGGGCGTGACGGTGACCTTGGGATGCGCCCAATAGGGGTGGTCTGCGGGCAGGGGCTCGACACGGAACACATCCAGCGTAGCATGGGCGATCCGGCCGCTGTCGAGCGCTGCCAGCAGCGCGTCGTCATCGATCAGCGCGCCGCGGCCGGGGTTGATGATACAGGCACCAGCGGGCATTTGCGCCAGCGTCTCGGCATTCAGCGTGTTTTCGGTATCGGGCGTGTTGGGCAGCAGCAGCACCGCGATCTCGGCACGGTGCAGGGCGTCTGCGCGCCCGGCGTCCCCATGCAGGCAGGTGACGCCCGCGATGTCCTTGGGGCTGCGCGACCAGCCGGTGACGTTGAACCCCAGATAGACCAGAGTTTCCGCCACCGCCGCGCCCAAGGCCCCCAGACCCAGAATAGTGACCTGTCGTTCCTGTGCCAGCGGTGGGGTGCGCGGGGTCCAATCGCTCTCCGTTTTGCGAATGTCCGTGTCCAACCCCAGATGATAGCGCATCACATGGCCCGTGACCCATTCCACCATCCCCTTGGTCAGCCCCGGGTCCACCATCCGCGCCAGAGGGATCTTCAGCGTCTGGTTATTGGTGATGTTTTCCACCCCCGCCCAGAGGTTCAGCACCGCCTTGGCCCGCGTGTAGGGCGTGAAATCCTGCAAGGGGCTGTTGGGGGCATAGACGATGTAGTCCACGTCCTGCGGGGCGATATCCGTTGAGAGGTGAGCCGCGATTCCCGCGGCATCAAGCGCTTGGCGCAGCGGCGTTTCATACGTCACCCAGCGTTCGGGGCGCGCGGCGAAAAGGATATTGAGGGGCATGGGTTTCCTATCTGGGGCGGTGGACATGGGCCGATTGTACAAGGCCAAAAGCCAGCAGCAACACCAGCATCGCCGACCCGCCGTAGCTGACCAGCGGCAAGGGGACCCCGACAACGGGTGCCAGCCCCATTACCATCGACATGTTCACCGCGAAGAACAAAAAGAAGTTCAGCGCGATGCCGAGGGTCAGCAGCGACGAGAAGCGGTCCTTGTTGATCAGCGCTGCCGCGACGCAGAAGACGATGATCAGCGCATAGAGACCCAGCAGGGAGAACCCGCCGACAAAGCCGAACTCTTCCGCCAGGGTGGTAAAGATGAAGTCGGTGTGTTTTTCGGGCAGGAAGTTCAGGCGCGACTGGGTGCCTTGCATGAACCCGCGCCCCGTCCAGCCGCCGGAGCCGAGCGCGATCTTGGATTGCGTGATGTGATACCCTGCGCCCAGTGGGTCGGTGCTGGGATCGATAAACGTGTCAATGCGCCGGAACTGGTAATCCTTGATCAGCTGCCACGGCGTGCCGCGGGACTGGAACACCGCCGTCACCAGTCCGACGGCGCCGGTGATGACCACGGCGAAATAGCCCCAGTGCACACCGGCCAGAAACATCAGCCCGCCGCCCGCTGCCATCAGCAGGATCGCGGTGCCCAGGTCGGGCTGTTTCAGCACCAGTGCCGTGGGGATGAGGATCAGCAGGACCGGCAGCAACACCCAAAGCGGGCGCGAGGTTTTCTTGGGCGGGAGCCAGTCGTAATAGGCCGCCAGCATCATCACCAGCGTGATCTTCATCAGTTCGGAGGGTTGCAGGCGAAACGATCCGAGCTCGATCCAGCGCTGCGCGCCCATACCGACAGCGCCGAAAAGCTCTACCCCGATCAGCAGGATTACGGTCCCGAAATAGGCCACGCCTGCAAGGTTTCGCCAAAGCCAGATCGGCACCATCCCCGCGGCGATCATCAGCGCGATGCCAAGGGCAAAGCGTTTCATCTGCGGTTCGGCCCAGGGGGTAAAGCTGCCACCGGCCACGGAGTAGAGCATCAGGAACCCCACCCCCGAAACAGCGGCCAGCAGGATGGTCAGCGGCCAGTTCAGGTGCAGGATCTTGGCAAAGCCCGTGGGGACATGTTTGACCGTATATTCAAGGTAGCTCATGCTTGGTCTTTCCCGCTGAAGTCCGCTTGGGGCTGGATCGCGCGCAGGGCTTTTTGCTGCTCGGCGATGCGGCCGCGGTCGGCGGTGGGGTAGGCCTCTAGCGGCGGTTCGCCGCCATAGATCGCTTGCAGTATGACATCGCGGGCGATGGGGGCCGCTGCGGTCGATCCGCCGCCGCCGTGTTCCACCAGCACCGATACCGCATAGCGTGGCTTGTCATAGGGGGCGAAGGCGACAAACAGCGCGTGGTCGCGGCGTTCCCAGGGCAGGTCCTCGTTGCGGCTGACCCCGCGCGCGCGTTCGGCCGCGGTGATGTTGCGTACCTGGCTGGTGCCGCTTTTGCCGGCCATGCGCACACCCTCGGCGATGACGCGCGACCGGTAGCCGGTGCCGCGTCGGTCGTTTACCACCGAATACATGCCCTTGCGCACTTGCCGCATGTTGTTTTCGTTCATGCCCAAAGGCTCGCCCGCGCCGCTGGGTTGTTCGACACCGTCAATCGATTTGATCAGCCGCGGGACCACGGCGCGGTTGGTGGCGATCCGCGCGGTCATCACCGCCAGTTGCAGCGGCGAACTGAGGGTAAAGCCTTGCCCGATAGAGGCATTAACCGTATCGCCGATCACCCATGAATCGCCCTTGGTCGCCTGCTTCCACTCTTTCGTGGGGGCCAGACCGGCGGCGACCGAGGACAGCGGCAGGTCGTGTTTCCAGCCCAGACCAAAGCGGTTTGCCATGGCCGAGATTTTCTCGATCCCGACTTTCATCGCCAGATCATAGTAATAGACGTCGCAGGATTGCTTGAGCGAGTTCTCGAGGTCGATCCAGCCGTGACCTGCGCGTTTCCAGCAGTGGAAACGGCGACCGCCGACCTCTAGGTGGCCGGGGCAATAGACGGTTTCTTCGGGGCCGACGATACCCTCTTCGAGGGCGGCCATGGCCACGACCATCTTGTAGGTCGATCCGGGCGGGTAGGTGCCCTGCACGGTCTTGTTGACCAGCGGGCGGTATTCCGATTGCAGCAGCGGGTTATAATCGGCCGAGGATATCCCCCCGATGAACAGGTTCGGGTCGTAGCTGGGCGAAGAGGCATTGGCGACCAGATCGCCGTTCTCGCAATCCATGATCACGACGGCGGCGCTTTCACTTCCCAGACGGGCCTGCACAAAGTTCTGCAGCTTGGAGTCGATGGTGAGCTGCAGATCCGCCCCCGATTGCCCTTCGCGGCGGGCCAGTTCGCGCATCACACGGCCGGTGGCGTTGACCTCGACCTGTTTGGTGCCGGCAGAGCCGCGCAACAGGGATTCCTGTCGGGCCTCTACGTTGATCTTGCCGATCTGGAACCGGGGGATGCGCAGCACCGCATCGGGGTTTTCCAGCGCATCCAGATCGGCTTGGCTCACGCGGCCCACACGGCCGACGATATGCGCAAAGTCCGACCCGCGGGGATAGACACGGGTCAGGCCGACCTCGGGGCTGACGCCGGGCAGGGCGGGGGCGTTGACCGACACGCGGCTTACCTCGTCCCATGTGACATCATCGGCGACGGTCACCGGCAGGAACGGGGCGGAGCGTTTGATTTCGGCCATCGCGCGGTCGCGCATTTCGGGATCAAGGTCGATGACCTTGCCCAGCCGGTCCATCACCGCATCCACATCATCGGCATCCTCGCGCACGATCACGATCCGGTACGACGGCACGTTTTGCGCCAACCGCACGCCGTTGCGGTCAAAGATTTCGCCTCGTGCAGGCGGGATCAACCGGATGTTGATCCGGTTCTCTTCGGCCAGCAGGCGGAACTGGTCAGCCTGATCGACCTGCAAGTAATTCATCCGCGCGGCCAGACCGCCCATGAACAGCAGTTGCGCGCTGCCCAGCAAAACAGCACGGCGGCTGAGCTTGGAATGGCTGGCTTCGCTATCGGCCCTGCTGCGTCTCATCTTGGTCTCCTCATGAGCGGTTGCCCATACTGTCCAGATCGCCGGGGGCGGATTTGCGCACGCCCATCAGCGCATGGGTCACAAACACCACAGCCGGATAGGTCAGGATCGTGACGGCCAGTTCAAACAGGCTCAGCGACCAGTGTGGCGGTGGGACCAGCAGCAACGATAGCACGATCCGGTTCAGCATCAAAATAGCGATCAGCCATACCGAGACCGCCAGCCATTCCGCGCCAAAGGTGCTGTCGCGCAGGGTGCGGCCACGGGTTTTCATATTCTCGCATGCCAGCAACGCCAGCAGCGCCCAGAGGCCGGGCGGGCGTTGCAGCAACAGGTCCGTCAGCAGGAAGGCGACGGCAAGCAGCAGGGCGGGGACATAGTCGGGCCGCCGCACAGACCACGCCAGCGCAAAGGCGATCAGCAGGTCGGGGGCGATCCAGATGCGGTCGCTACCCTGGTCCAGCAGGGCCCGCAGGCGCGCCTCTGCGGAGTCGATGGTGGCCAGGGGGGGCGACAGCTCGGGCGCGAACAGCGCGATCGGCTGGGTATCAAGCGGCAGCAGATGGAAAAACAGCAGGACCACCGTCAGCGCCAGAAACGCCGCGCGCATCAGCCACAATCGCAGGGGCGACAGTTCGTCCATCATTCGGTCGCAGGATCAAAGGGCAGGGGCGCGATCATGCCCGTGGCGTCATCCCGCACCACGGCCGCATCCTCGTTCACTTTTTCGGAGCCATGGTGGCGCAGCACGCGCAGGAATTCGAGCCGCTCGAAATCCGCCGCAAGACGCACGCGCAGCCGCCCGCCGGGGTCGGCGGCGACCTGACCGATCAGGATACCCGCAGGAAACACGCCGCCATCGCCAGAGCTGCTGACCCGATCACCGGGCCGCACGAGGTCGGGGTTCTCGAGGAAATCAATCGGTGGCGCGGCAGAGTTGTCGCCCGCAATAATTGCTCGTTGTCCCGACGGCTGGATCACCGCAGGTATGCGGCTAGAGGTATCGGTCACCAGAATGACGCGCGCGGTGTTTTCGCCCACGCCGGAAATACGCCCGACCAGCCCGATGCCGTCCACCGTGGCCCAGCCATCGACAATGCCGTCACGGGCCCCGACGTTCAGCAGCACAGATTGGCGGAAGGGCGAACCGGAGTCTGCCTGCACCACACCGGTAATATGGGTCAAGCGCGGATCAAGCCGCACCTTGTTCAGGTCCAGCAAACGGGCGTTTTCCTGTTCAAGCTGTAGCGCGGCCTCTTTCCAGGTCTGCATCTTGCGCAGCTCGGACCGCAGTTCCTGGTTCTGCACGGTCAGACGTTGATAGCTTTGGAAATCGCGGAACAGGTTCACCGTGCCGGTAACAGGGGTCATCGCCCAATCCAGATTGGGGACGATCCGGTCGGTGATCTGCGCGCGAAACCGTTCGACACGGGGGCTGTCGATCCGCCACAGCAGAAAGATGCCCGCCAGCACCAGCACGATGACGGCCAGCAGCAAGCGGCGCAGCGGGCGCCCAAAATCGTTCGAAGAGGATCGGTCGATGGCCATGCGTTATACGTTTCCCACCGCGAGGGCAGCGCCGTCCTGCCGCATCACGGGCTGTTATAGCTGCGCTGATTAGCTGTCGTAGTCGATGGCGTGGCGCAGCTGCTTTTCATACTCCAGCGCTTTGCCGGTGCCCAAGGCCACGCAGTTCAACGGTTCATCCGCCACGGAAATGGCCAGCCCGGTCTGTTCGCGCAGCGCCAGATCCAGATCGCCCAGCAAGGCACCGCCACCGGTCAGCATGACGCCACGGTCCACGATGTCAGCCGCCAGATCGGGCGGGGTGGTTTCCAGCGCGGTCATCACCGCCTCACAGATCTGCTGCACAGGCTCGGCCAGCGCTTCGGCGATCTGCGCCTGGGTCACTTCGATCTCTTTGGGGACACCGTTCAGCAGGTCGCGCCCGCGGATCTGCATCGAGGTGCCGCGCCCGTCGTCGGGCATCCGTGCGGTCCCGATAGAGGTTTTCACCCGCTCGGCCGTTGTTTCACCGATCAGCAGGTTCTGCTGGCGACGCAGGTAGCTGATGATCGCCTCGTCCATACGGTCGCCGCCCACACGGACAGAGCGCGCATAGACGATATCGCCCAAGGACAGCACCGCGACCTCGGTTGTGCCCCCCCCTATATCGACAACCATGTTCCCGGTCGGATCGGTGATCGGCATGCCCGCCCCGATGGCCGCGGCAATCGGTTCGGCAATCAGGCCGGCGCGGCGTGCGCCCGCAGACAGCACCGACTGACGGATCGCGCGTTTTTCAACAGGCGTCGCCCCATGCGGCACGCAGACGATGATCTTGGGCTTCGAGAAGGTGGACCGTTTGTGCACCTTGCGGATGAAATGCTTGATCATCTCTTCGGCGGTGTCAAAGTCGGCAATCACGCCCTCGCGCATGGGGCGGATCGCTTCGATGCTGCCGGGGGTCCGGCCCAGCATCAGCTTTGCGTCTTCGCCCACGGCCAGCACCTTTTTGACGCCGTCCTTGACGTGATAGGCGACAACCGAAGGTTCGGACAGGACGATGCCCTTGCCTTTGACATAAACCAAGGTGTTCGCGGTCCCGAGGTCGATGGCCATATCGGACGAGAACAAACCACGGAATTGATCAAAAACGGACATGGGCAGCAGGACCTTGCAAAAATTCATTTTGGCCCGTCGACTCTGACAAGTCACGGGCTAAACGGCTTATAGGCCGATGAGGTCAAAGACGAAAGGGGGGTTGACCTTTGTGGTGGCATGATGCCGCCACCGCGCTATGGTTTGCGGCAAGCCGGACAATAGAGGGAGAGAGAAATGCAGAAGATTCAAGTTATTGGTGTGCATCACATTACGCTGATGGGCGCGGACCGTCAGACCAGTATCGACTTCTGGGAGGGTCTGCTGGGCATGCCGTTCATCTTCGACCAGCCAAATCTGGACGATCCCGACGAAGGGCACCTGTATTTCGATCCCGGCGACGGCCGGTTGATCACCATCTTTACCAATGAAAACCGCAAACCCGTCTACAGTCGCACGCCGACGGATGCGGGCTGCGTGCACCACCTCGCGTTCGAGGTCGATCGCGCCATGTTTGATCAAGTGCTTGACCGGCTCAAGGAGCGGGGGATCGGCAATTCGGACGTGAAGGATCGCGGGTTCATGCATTCGATCTACTTCAAGGATCCGCTGGGGTTCCTGATCGAACTGGCCTGCTACACCTTCATCCCGCCGCGCGGATCGTCCCACGCGGAAGTGATGCTAGAGGCGCATAAGCTGCGCGTCGCACGCGGAGATCACCATATCGAACGCCAGCATCTGGCCGATGCCACAGTGATGATCGTCGAACGCTCGCAACGGTCGCTGTCAGAGGATCGCAGCCCCAAGGACCCCTATCGCTAAGGGGCGGCGGGCACCGGTTCAGGCGGGTCAAAAATACCACAAGTAAACGGATCGTAACGGCGGTTTCGCTTGGGTGTTGCGGGCGGATTCCGCTGCGCCTAAGAGCCATGGTACGAGCAACCGTAAATTGTGCGAAGGAACCAGCATGATCCGTAATATTTTTGTCGCCTCGCTTCTGAGCGTGACCGCAACCGCAGCTGCTGCCGAACTGACCTATGGCACGGCTTTCGCGAAATTCCACGACTTCGACGTTGACGGCGCAGGCACGATCGACGTGAAATCCTTTGGCGGCGGCATCGAATACCGCTACGACAACTTCATCTTCTCGGGTGAGCTGTCGAACATCTCTATCGAGGGTGTCGATATCGATCTGGGTACAGTGGGCGTCGAATACGCTCTGGCCAACGGCTTTAACATCGGTCTCGACTATTCGCGTTTTGACATCGAAGGTTTCGACGCGGATGTCACCAGCCTGTTCGGGTCGTATCAGTCCGGCGCGCATACCTTTGGTGCCGCAATCGGTGATTCCTCCGATCTGGACGACATGACCTTCAGCATCTTCGCCGCTTGGGATGTTACCCCCACCGGCACCGTCGGTCTGGACCTCGTTCACATCGAAGACGAGACGCTTTACGCCGCCTATGCCGATTATGATGTCGCGCAATACAACGTGCAGGCCGACCTGCTGAAACTGGATGATCTGAGCGTTGTCGCTGTCGCAGGCGGCTATGAATTCGCCAACGGCTTCTCTGCCATCGGTTCTGTTGGCTTCCTGGATCTGGGCCCCGAAGACGTGCGGTCGATCACCATCGGCGGTCAGTATGAATTCACCCCCGGTGCGAACGTAGAGCTGGCCTTGGGCCGTCTGGACTTTGACAGTGGCGAGGACGTGGACCAGCTGACTTTCGGCGTGAACTATGAACTGGGTCGCCGTACCTCCAAGCGTCGTTCGCTGGGTAACATCTTTTCAAGCGCGACCGGTACTTTTGCGGGTCTGACAGATTTCTAATCTGCGCTGACAGAACACCAGATACAGAAAAGGCCCCCGACTTCGGGGGCCTTTTTGCGTTCGTGGGGGAAGAGCGGGCGGGTTAGCCCACCACATCCTTATAGCTGATCTCGCGCTTGTCGGTGCCGCCCTTCTCGCGGCGCACCAACAGACGGTTGAGCGCGTGGATATAGGCGCGGACCGATGCGACCACGGTGTCTGTGTCCGCCGACTGACCGGTCACGATGCGGCCGTCTTCCTCAAGCCGGACAGAAACGGTGGCCTGCGCGTCGGTGCCTTCGGTCACGGCGTGCACCTGATACAATTGCAAGCGCGCGCTGTGTTCGACCAGCGCCTTGATGCAGTTGAACGCGGCATCCACAGGCCCGTCACCGGTTTGCGAGGTAGAGGTTTCGGCACCATCCACCGTCAGCGACATCTCTGCCTTCTGCGGGCCTTCGGTGCCGCAGACAACGGTCATGCTACCCAGCACAATGCGGTCGCTTTCAGGATCGGTGGCGGTGCGCATCAAGGCGATGAGATCGTCGTCGTAGATCTCTTTCTTGCGGTCGGCCAGTTCCTTGAAACGGACAAACACATCCTTGAGCTGGTTATCCCCCAATTCATAGCCGAGGTTTTCCAGCTTCGAGCGCAACGCCGCACGGCCCGAGTGTTTGCCCATCACGATGTTGGTCTCGGTCAGGCCCACGTCTTCGGGGCGCATGATCTCGAATGTTTCGGCGTTCTTGAGCATGCCGTCCTGATGGATGCCGCTTTCATGCGCAAAGGCGTTCTTGCCGACGATGGCCTTGTTGAACTGCACGGCAAAGCCCGAAACAGCGGCAACGCGGCGCGAGATATTCATGATCTTGGTGCTGTCGATCTTGGTCTGGAACGGCATGATGTCATTGCGCACTTTCAGCGCCATCACGACCTCTTCCAACGCGGTGTTGCCCGCGCGTTCGCCCAAGCCGTTGATCGTACATTCGATCTGGCGCGCGCCCGCTTCGACGGCGGCAAGGCTGTTGGCGGTCGCCATGCCAAGGTCGTTGTGACAATGCGTGGCAAAGACGATCTCGTCCGCGCCGGGCACGTTTTCCAAGAGCTTGCGGATCAGATCGGCGCTTTCGCGCGGCGCGGTATAGCCGACGGTATCGGGGATGTTGATCGTGGTCGCCCCCGCCTTGATCGCGATTTCGACGACACGGTAGAGGTAATCAAGCTCGGTCCGCGTGGCGTCCATCGGCGACCATTGCACATTGTCGCACAGGTTGCGTGCATGGGTCACCGTTTCGTGGATGCGGTCGGCCATTTCGTCCATCGTGAGGTTCGGAATGGCGCGGTGCAGCGGCGAGGTGCCGATAAATGTGTGGATGCGGGGCTGGGCCGCATGTTTGATCGCCTCGTAGCAACGATCAATGTCGCCGAACTGGGCGCGGGCCAAACCGCAGATGACCGAGTTCTTCGACAGCTTCGCGATTTCGCTGACGGCGGCGAAATCCCCTTCGGACGCGATAGGGAAACCGGCCTCGATAATGTCGACGCCCATCTCGTCCAGCAGGCCCGCGATCTCTATCTTTTCGGCGTGGGTCATGGTGGCGCCGGGGGATTGTTCGCCGTCGCGCAATGTCGTGTCGAAAATCAAGACGCGGTCTTGTTGTGTGGTATCTGTCATCGTTTGGGTTCTTTCATTCTGCTGTATAAATCCGTGGCGCGCGGCACATCCCTCTGAGCGGGCGCGCCGGATGGCACGCTCAGAGGCGGATTAGCAGCAGTAGGTTGGCACGCAGGAAAGTCGCGCAGCGGCGCGGCAGGATCGCAATATGATCGGCGTGTGTCATGGCGACAAGTTATACCCGTGCATTCGCAAATGGGAAGGGTTTTTCTGCGTCCTTTTTTCCGCGCTTGAAGGAGGGCTGTTTCCCGCTACTTCCCCTTGCATGAAACAGGTTTTGATCATCGGGGCGTCGGGCGGTGTGGGTGCCGCCTTGGCCGCCGCTTACGAGGGGCGTGGCGATACGGTCACGCGGCTGTCACGGTCGGTGGACGGGTTCGACATCACGGACGAACGCAGTGTGGACCAGCACTTGACCGCGCTGAACGGGCCGTTTGATGTGGTGCTGGTGGCCACAGGCGCGCTTGAGATTGACGGCGCCGCACCGGAAAAGACGATCAAATCGATCAGCCAAAAGGCGATGTTGGACCAATTCGCGTTGAACGCCGTGGGCCCTGCGCTGGTGCTGCGCCACGCGGGCGACCTGCTGCGGCGGGACGCGCCTTGTGTCTTTGCCGTATTCTCGGCGCGGGTCGGGTCGATCGGCGACAACCGGATCGGCGGCTGGATCAGCTACCGCAGCGCCAAGGCGGCGGTGAACCAGATTGTGCACACGGCCGCGATCGAACTGGCGCGCAGTCACAAGAACAGTATCTGCGTCGCCCTGCACCCCGGCACGGTCAAGACCGCCTTTACCGCGAAATACCTTGCCCGCCATCCCGCTGTCGCACCGTCGGAGGCGGCGGAAAATCTGCTGGCTGTGATCGACGGGCTGACGCCTGCGGACACAGGGCAGTTCTTTGACTGGGCCGGAAAGCCGGTGCCATGGTAGGGCGTTTGGTGCTGGTTCTGGGCGACCAGCTGACAGAAACGCTCAGCGCTTTGGCGCAGGCGGATAAGGCACGCGATACGGTCGTGATGGCCGAGGTCGCGGACGAGGCGGCCTATGTCCGGCATCACCCCAAGAAGATCGCCCTGATCTTTGCCGCGATGCGCAAGTTTGCCCATGCGTTGGAACAGGACGGCTGGAAAGTCGTCTATACGCAACTGGACGATACGGATAACGCGGGTTCTATCGTGGGGGAATTGCTGCGTCGCGCAGCGCAGACGGGGGCAAGCGAGGTGCTGGCGACAGAGCCGGGGGAGTGGCGCTTGATCGACAAGCTGAAATACGCCCCGCTGAAGGTGCATCTGCTGCCCGACGACCGCTTTCTTGCCACTCATGCAGAATTCGAGGCATGGGCCGAAGGCCGCAAAGCGTTGCGGATGGAGTATTTCTACCGCGAAATGCGCGGCAAGACCGGCCTGCTGATGGAAGGGGACCAACCCGCTGGCGGCAAGTGGAACTTTGACCACGACAACCGCAAAGCCGCGCCCGAAGATGTCACCGTAGATGGCCCCCTGCGGTTCGACCCCGATGCCACGACGCGCGAAGTGCTGGAGCTGGTTCAAGCGCGTTTCGGCGATAACTTCGGCGCGCTAGAGCCGTTCTGGTTCGCCACCACCCGCGCCGAGGCGCTGCAGGCGCTCGATCATTTCATCGCGAATGCCCTGCCGCGGTTTGGGTACTATCAAGACGCGATGCTGAACGGGAATGAATTCCTGTATCACGCGATCCTGTCGCCCTACCTCAACATCGGGTTGCTGAATGTGACCGAGATTTGCGAGGCCGCTGCCAACGCCTATGCCGCAGGACACGCGCCGATCAATGCCGCCGAAGGGTTCATCCGGCAGATCATCGGCTGGCGCGAATATGTGCGGGGCATCTATTTCCTTGAAGGGCCGGACTATACCGCCCGCAATATTCTGGGGCACGACCGCGACCTGCCGTGGTTCTACTGGGGTGGCGAAACGCGGATGAACTGTGTGGCCAAGGCCGTGGGGCAGACCAGGACCCAAGCCTATGCGCATCATATCCAGCGGCTGATGGTGACGGGCAACTTTGCCCTGCTGGCGGGGATTGATCCGGCGCAGGTGCATGAGTGGTATCTGGCGGTCTATGCCGATGCCTTTGAATGGGTAGAGGCCCCCAATACCATTGGCATGAGCCAATTCGCCGACGGCGGCGTCATCGCGTCCAAGCCCTATGTCTCGTCCGGGGCCTATATCAACCGCATGTCGGATCACTGCAAAAGCTGCCACTATTCTGTCAGCGCAAAGACGGGTGACACCGCTTGCCCGTTCAACCTGCTTTACTGGCACTTTCTGGACCGCCATCGCGACCGGTTCTCGAACAATCCGCGCATGGGCAATATGTACCGCACGTGGGACCGGATGGACGCCGACAAACGCAAGACAGTTCTGGCCGAAGGCGATGCGTTGCTCGCCCGTCTGGACGCGAGCGAGGTGATCTAGCCGTCGTTGCTTTCGGCCTCGTCCGTACTGTCGGCGGGTGCCTCTGACGGAGTCTCGGCGTCTGCCGGGGCCTCATCCGTGGCGTCAGGCGTGGGTGCCGCCTGTGTATCCTCGGCAGGGGCTGTGCCCGCTTCTTGCAGCGCGCCGTTGACCCACTGGCCCGAGACTTCCTCGCCCGATTTATAGCGCATGGTGCCCTGACCCTGACGTTTGCCGCCCTCGAACGCGCCTTCGTAGATGTCGCCGTTAGGGTAGGTGGCGGTGCCGGTGCCTTCGATCTCTCCGCCGGACCACTGGCCGTCATAGGTGAAGCCATCGGGCATGGTGATCTTGCCGGTGCCGTCGCGCAGCCCGTCGACAAAGCCGCCGGTATAGACGGTGCCATCGGGATAGGTCGCGGTGCCCATGCCGTTGCGTTGGCCGTCTTTCCAGCTGCCGTCATACTTATAGCCGTCGGCATAGGTCATCACGCCCTGACCGTCATTGCGCGCGTTCTTGAACCCGCCCTCGTAGACGATGCCGTTGGGGTAGGTCGCGCGGCCTTCGCCTTCGATCACGCCCGCGACCCATGACCCTTCGTAGGTTGATCCGTCGGGATAGGTGATCTTGCCCTCCCCATCGGCCAGATCATCGCGGAAACTGCCCTCGTAGACAGAGCCGTCGGGGTAGGTCACCTTGCCTGTGCCTTCGATCTGCCCGGCAACCCATGATCCGGTGTAGACATAGCCATCTGTGCCGGTGAACGTGCCCTGACCCTCGCGGCGGTCGTCCTCGAAGCCGCCCTCGTAGGTGTCGCCATTGGCATAGGTCACCTTGCCCGTGCCCTGGCGCTGACCGGCGACCAGATCGCCTTCGTAGACATCGCCATTGGGTTGGGTCAGCGTGCCGGTGCCGTCGATCTGCCCGTCTTTCCACTGGCCGGTATAGGTCAGCCCGTCGGGCATGGTCAGCGTGCCCGTGCCATTGCGTTCGCCATCGGCGATGTCACCGTCATAGAGCGCGCCATCGGGATAGGTGATCTTGCCCACGCCCTGCTTGACGCCATCGACCCAGTCGCCCTGATATTCATACCCGCCGGGGGATTGCATGACGCCCTTGCCGTGGTGGTTCGCATTGCGGAACGACCCTTCGTAGCGCACCCCATTGGCATAAAGCGCGATGCCCTGACCGGTGATCGCACCGGCCTCCCATTCGCCCTCATAGGTGCCGCCATCGGCAAAGGTGATCTTGCCGAAACCGTCCGGTTTGCCCTTTTCAAAGTTGCCCTCGTAGACGGACCCGTTGGGGAAACGCGCGACGCCTTTGCCCTTGATCTCTCCGTCTACCCAGGCACCTTCGTATTCATAGCCGTTGGGCAGCGTATAGGTGCCGGTCCCGTGCTGTACGCCGTCCTTGAACGTCCCCTCATAGACGCCGCCATCGTCGTATTGCTTGCTTTGAACCTCTCCGTCTTGCGCAAGCGCGGGGAAGGGCAGCAGCCCAAGGCAAAGGATCAGCGGGGTCAGGGTCAATTTCGTCATACAGCAACTTTCAAAAGAGAGTGCGGCCAAGAGCGGCGGGCGAGTTTGTTAACGCTTAGCCTATTCAATGGCCTGCAAGGGGGCAATCGTCTTTTGCCCGGCGGTGCGCCTTGGCCTTTCACTTGGCGCGTGATCTGCTACATCACTTGCGTAGATTATCGAAGGACCGCCCTATGACATCGCGTTTTCGCATCACGCTTGGCCAGTTGAACCCCACCGTCGGGGATCTGGCCGGAAACGCAGACCTCGCGCGGGAGGCCTGGGCGCAGGGCAAAGAGGCAGGCGCCGATCTGGTTGCTTTGCCCGAGATGTTCCTGGCCGGGTATAACGCGCAAGATCTGGTGATGAAGCAGGCGTTCCAGCTGGATGTGATGACCCACCTCGAAGCGCTGGCGGCTGATTGTGCCGACGGGCCCGCGCTGGCCATCGGTGCGCCCTGGGTCGAAGGGACCAAGCTCTATAACGCCTATCTGATCCTCAGAAACGGCAAGATCGCCAGCCGTGTCTTCAAGCACAACCTGCCGAACGAGACCGTGTTCGACGAGGTGCGCATTTTTGACAGCGCGCCTTTGGGTGGGCCGTACGCCGTTGGCGATACCCGCATCGGCAGCCCGATCTGCGAAGACGCATGGCACCCCGATGTGGCCGAAACGCTGGCCGAAACCGGGGCGGAGTTCCTGCTGGTGCCCAACGGATCGCCCTATTATCGCGGCAAATTCGAGACGCGGTTGAACCATATGGTCGCCCGCGTGGTCGAAACTGAACTGCCGCTGATCTACCTCAATATGGTGGGCGGTCAGGATGATCAGGTCTTTGACGGGGCGAGCTTTGCGCTGAACCCCGGCGGCAAGCTGGCGTTCCAGATGCCCGCCTTTGACGCGCAGATCGCGCATGTCGATCTTGAACAGACCCCCGAAGGCTGGCGCGTGGTCGAGGGCGAGAAGGCGCATATGCCGTCGGACCTTGAGCAGGACTACCGCGTGATGGTGCAGGGCTTGCGCGACTACATGGGCAAGACCGGGTTCAAGAAAGTGTTGCTGGGTCTGTCGGGCGGGATCGATTCGGCGATTGTGGCGACGATCGCTGTGGATGCGCTTGGCGCTGATAATGTGCGCTGTGTGATGCTGCCCTCCGAATATACCTCCCAAGCCTCGCTGGACGATGCTGAATCCGTCGCCAAGGCGCTTGGCTGCCGCTACGACTATGTGCCGATTGCGCAGGGCCGTGCCGCGATCACCGACACGCTGGCCCCGCTGTTTGACGGCACCACCCCAGACCTGACCGAGGAAAATATCCAGTCGCGCCTGCGCGGTTTGCTGTTGATGGCGGTCAGCAACAAGTTCGGTGAGATGCTGTTGACCACGGGCAACAAGTCAGAGGTGGCGGTGGGCTATGCCACGATCTATGGCGACATGGCGGGGGGCTATAACCCCATCAAGGATATGTATAAAACCCGCGTCTTCGACAGCTGCCGCTGGCGCAACGAGAACCACCGCGACTGGATGAAGGGCCCGGAGGGAGAGGTGATCGCGCCGCGCATCATCGATAAGCCGCCCTCGGCCGAGCTGCGCGAGGATCAGAAAGACAGCGACAGCCTGCCCGACTATCCCGATCTGGACGCGATGCTGACGATCCTTGTAGATGATGACGGGTCCATCGCCGATTGCGTGGCGGCGGGCTTTGACCGCGAGGTTGCCAAAAAGGTCGAACACCTGCTCTATATCAGTGAATACAAACGGTTCCAGTCCGCCCCCGGTCCGCGTTTGACCAAGGGCGCGTTCTGGTTGGACCGCCGCTATCCCATCGTGAACCGCTGGCGCGACCCCAGTTGACCGCTCGGGCGACGCTGCACGTTATCTAGACAATGGTGCCGCGCTGTGACAAGCCAGCGGCCAATCAGGAGAACCCAATGACCATCACCCGCTTCGCCCCGTCCCCGACCGGCTATATCCACGTAGGCAACCTGCGCACGGCGCTGATGAACTATCTGATCGCCCGCAAGAACGGCGGAGAGTTCATCCTGCGGATCGACGACACCGATCCGGTGCGCAGCAAGGAAGAATACGTCGACGGTCTGAAAGAAGACCTGACATGGCTCGGTCTGCATTGGGACCGCGTTGAGCGTCAGTCCGAGCGGTTGGACAAATACCACGCCGCCGCGGACGAGCTGCGCAAGATCGGGCGTTTCTATGAAGCCTGGGAAACCCCGACCGAGCTGGACCTCAAGCGCAAGAAACAGCTCAACATGGGCAAGCCGCCGGTCTATGACCGCGCCGCGTTGAACCTGTCGGACGCCGAAAAAGCCAAGCTGCGCGACGAACGCGGCCCCGGTGTGTGGCGTTTCAAGCTGGATCAGGAACGGATCGAGTGGAAAGATGGTATCCTGGGCGATATCTCGATTGATGCGGCGTCGGTGTCCGACCCTGTGTTGATCCGCGGTGACGGGCAGATTTTGTACACGCTGGCGTCTGTGGTCGATGACACGGAAATGGGCGTGACAAATGTTGTCCGCGGGTCCGACCATGTGACAAACACGGCGACACAAATCCAGATCATGCAAGCGCTTGGCGGCACCGTGCCGACCTTTGCGCACCATTCGCTGCTCACCGGTCCGCAGGGGGAGGCGCTGTCGAAACGTCTGGGCGTGCTGGCGCTGCGCGACCTGCGTGAGCGCGGTGTGCATCCTTTTGCGCTGCTGTCGACAATGGCGCGCCTGGGCTCTTCGGACCCGATTGAGCTGCGCACCGATATGGAGAGCCTGATCGACGGTTTCGACATCGAACGCTTCGGTTCAGCGCCGACCAAATTCGACGTCGAGGACCTGTTCCCCATGACCGGCCGCTATCTGCAGACCCTCCCGCTTGAGGCCGTCGCAAGCGACATCGCAGCCCTCGGTGTGCCCGAGGACAAGGCCGCGCTGTTCTGGCAGGTCACCCGCGAAAACATCACCACACTGCACGATCTGAAAGGCTGGTGGCAGATGTTCAGCGAAGGCGCGGAGCCTGTGATCGCCGACGAGGATAAAGAATTCGTCGCCGAAGCCTTGGCGCTTCTGCCCGAGGGCGAGTTTGACGAAAGCACCTGGGGCACATGGACGGCCGCCGTGAAAGAGCAGACCGGCCGCAAGGGCAAGGGGCTGTTCATGCCGCTGCGTCTGGCGCTGACTGGCAAACCCCACGGCCCCGACATGGGCGCGGTGCTGCCGTTGCTGCAAGTCGTGAAGGCACGCGGGTGAAACGGGCCGGGTTCACGGGCGCAAGTTCGGGAGCCTTCGGCGAGAGTTTATCTGGCAAAATGAAGCCGCTGTCGGCTGATATAGGGCGCGTCCATCATGGTTGATGGGCGCGCCAAATTTTTGTCGGGCAATCTGTTCGGGCATGTCGCCAATATGTCTTTGCTGGCCTCCGTCGGGCTGGTCGCGGTGTTTCTTGTCGATTTCGTCGACATGATTTTCATCTCTATGTTGGGCAAGGCAGAGCTGGCGGCGGCCATCGGCTATGCCGGTGCGATCCTGTTTTTCACCACCTCCTTCGGAATCGGGTTGGGCATCGCGGCGGGGGCCTTGGTCGCGCGGGCCTTGGGGCAGGACAACGCGCAGCTCGCACGGGAGAGGACGACCCATGCGCTGTGCTATGGCGCGGTCTTTGGCGTGATCTTTGCGCTTTGTGTGTTCCTGTCGCTGGATGTGCTGGTCGGCTGGGTGGGCGCTGGCGGTGAGACGGCGGCGCTGGCGGTGGATTTCCTGCAGATCGTCGTGCCGTCGGTGCCATTTCTGATGGTCGGTATGATGGGCAGCGCGATCCTGCGGGCCCATGGGGATGCGCGGCGGGCGATGATGGCGACCATCGCGGGGGGCATCGTGAATGCCATTCTCGATCCGATCCTGATCTTTACCTTCGATCTGGGGCTGACCGGTGCGGCTTGGGCGTCTTTCGTGGCGCGGGTGGTGATTGCCTATACCGCCCTGATGCCGATTGTGCGCCACTATGGCGGGATCGCGATGCCGCGCCCCGCGGGGCTATGGCGCGATCTGATGCCCGTGTTGTCCATCGCGGTGCCCGCCATTCTGACGCAGGTCGCCACGCCGGTGGGGCAGGCCTATGTGACCCGTGCAATGGCGGCTTATGGAGAGGATGCTGTCGCAGGCATGGCGATTGTCAGCCGCATGATGCCCGTTGCCTTTGCCGTGATCTTTGCCCTGTCGGGGGCGGTGGGGCCGATCATCGGGCAGAACTTTGGCGCGGGCGATCTGGGGCGGGTCAAGCGGACCTATGCCGCGGGGGTCAGCTTTGCTGCTTTGGTGATCGTCGTCATCTCGGCCGCGCTGTTTACGTTCCGCGCGCCGCTGGCGGCGATGTTTGATGCGCAGGGGATCACCTTGACGTTGATCTATCTGTTCTGCGGGCCGCTATCCCTGGCGTTCTTTTTCAACGGCGTGTTGTTCGTGTCGAATGCGGCGTTCAACAATATGGGCCACCCCTATTATTCGACCGTGACCAACTGGGGCCGCAACACGCTGGGGATGATCCCGCTGGTCTGGGGTGGCAGCCTGCTGTTCGGGGCCCCCGGTGTGCTGATCGGGCAGGCGGCGGCGGGGGTGCTCTTCGGGGCGCTGGCCTGGGTGCTCGCGCGGCGGATGATCGCGCAAGGCGGACAGCGCAAACGCGCCAAGCCCGAAGCTTTCGCCCGCGACGGGCGGTTGATGTCGCTACTGCACCTGCGCCGATAGGCGGGTCAGATGCTGGTCGACCAGCGCGGTTTCCTGCGCGGTAAGCTCTTGCGCGCGCGGGTATTTCGGCGCGGCGCGGTCGTTCAGGATCGGCGTATCCCAGCCCCGCGTCGTGTCAAAGAAGCGCTGCACCCCGTCGATGCCATATTCGCGCAGGAACCCCTGCACCACCACATCAAGATAGCTGAGCAAGATGGTATGGTCGCCCGATGTCACATGGGTGTCTGTGGGGACGGAATAATGCGCCATATCGGGGGCCGGGATGATGTCGTGCACCACCGCCCCGTTCGATCCGATGCGATCATAATTGGTTTCGCGCGTATCCAGCGCCACCCAATCGGCACCGGGGACCGCCGCGATCAACCCGTCGATCACGGTGCCCTCTTCGGGCAGCACGCTCAGGAACACATGCGCGGCGCCTTCGATGCGCACCCAAAGGCGGTGCCAGCCGCGAAGCTGCGCCGGACGGGCGTCTGGATAGGCGTGGGTATTGCGGTTTACGAGGCTGCCGTAGCCGAAAAAATATGGTGTCATGCGGGTGTTTTGGCGCCGCTGCGCGATGATGTCCACATCTTGCACGCGCAGCACCCGACGTGCTGCCCAATATCGCGGCGCCGGATGAAAGTTTTCGCGCCGCCCTGTCAACTTTGCTTGACGCAGCGCCGCGTTCCGGCATAGCACTTGCCCACACCGTTACGGGAGAACCGGCGCAAGCCGGTGCCGAAGGAGCAACCGCCCCGGAAACTCTCAGGCCAAAGGACCGCAACGGGACCTAACAACTCTGGAGAGTGACGCGACAGCGTCCGCCGAAGGGATAACGATCTCAGGCGAAAGGACAGAGGGGGCATTTGACAGGCTGCATTCCCGCGGTCTGCTGGGTGCCAGTATGGTCGATGGCCTTCTGGATTGGGAAAGGCCGCGTGACCATGAGCGATTTGCAACAGACACCGCTATACGATCTTCATCTGGAGCTGGGGGGCAAGATGGTGCCCTTTGCGGGCTATTCCATGCCTGTGCAGTATCCGATGGGCGTGATGAAAGAGCACCTGCACACCCGCGCCGCAGCGGGCGTTTTTGATGTCAGCCACATGGGGCAGGTGATGGTGACCGGCCCGTCGTGGGACGCCGTGGCGTTGGCGTTCGAGACATTGGTGCCGATGAATGTGCTGGGGCTGGAAGACGGGCGGCAGCGCTATGGGTTCTTCACCAATGACGCCGGCGGGATCGAGGATGACCTGATGTTCGCGCGCCGTGGGGATGACCTGTTCGTCGTGGTCAACGCCGCCTGCAAGGATGCCGATATCGCACGCATGAAAGCCGCGTTGGAGCCAGAGATTACCGTGACCCCGATCACCGACCGCGCGCTGGTGGCGGTACAGGGCCCTGCGGCGGGGGCGGCTGTGGCGTCGCTTGATGCCGCTGCGGACGGAATGCGGTTCATGGATTTCGGCACATTGACGCTGGACGGGGTAGAGGTCTGGGCCTCGCGGTCGGGCTATACCGGCGAGGATGGCTTCGAGATTTCGGTGCCGGAGGCCCACGCCGAAGCGCTGGTCCGCCGATTGCTGGAGATCGAGGGTGTGGAAACCATCGGTCTGGGCGCGCGGGATTCGCTGCGGCTTGAGGCGGGCTTGTGTCTTTATGGCAATGACATCGACGCGGGCACCAATCCGGTAGAGGCCAGCCTGACCTGGGCGATCCAGAAAGCGCGCCGCGCCGGTGGTGAACGCGCGTGCGGCTACCCCGGTGCCGATGTCATTCAGGCGGCGTTTGACGATGGTGTCGGCCGCAAGCGTGTCGGTCTGGCCCCCGAAGGCCGTGCGCCGATGCGCGACGGGACACCGCTGTTTGACGCGGCGACAGGGGGCACGCAGGTGGGCGAGGTCACCTCGGGCAGTTTCGGGCCGACGGTAGGCGGGCCTGTCGCAATGGGCTATGTCAGTGAGGCGCAGGCGGGTATTGATACGATGCTGTGGGGCGAAGTCCGTGGCAAGCGTCTGCCGGTGACTGTGGCCAAGCTGCCCTTTGTTGCGGCGAATTTTAAAAGATAATCTAGCGAAGGATGAAAGAATGAAGTTTACCGAAGAGCACGAATGGCTGCGGGTTGAAGGCGACGAGATCGTCGTTGGCATCACCATCCACGCCGCCGAACAGCTGGGCGACGTGGTGTTTGTCGAACTGCCCGACGAAGGCACGACCGTCAGCAAGGACGACGAGGTCGTCGTGATCGAATCCGTCAAGGCTGCGTCCGACATTCTGGCACCGATCGATGGAGAGATCATCGAGGTCAACAGCACGTTGTCCGACAACCCCGCGATGGTGAATGACGATCCGCAGGGCGATGCGTGGTTCTTCAAGATGAAGGCGTCTGATCCAAGCCAGATGGACGAGTTCATGGACGAAGCCGCCTATCAGAAGTTCATCGGGTAAACCCCGCTGCCCCCGTCGGAGCCTCCGGCGGGGATTTTTATACCATTTGGAAGAGGGGCCCCGCGCCATGGTTTTCAAACCGACCGAATATTTGCCGTATGATTTTGCCAATCGCAGACATATCGGGCCGTCCCCGGCAGAGATGTCGGACATGTTGAAAACCGTCGGCGCACAGAGCCTTGCCGCGTTGATCGATGACACGATGCCCGCGCAGATCCGCCAGAAAGAGCCGCTGGATTTCGGCAAGCCCATGTCGGAACGCGAAGTGCTGGAATACATGCGCGTGGTGGCGGGCAAGAACAAGGTGCTCACCTCGCTGATCGGGCAGGGCTATCACGGCACGGTGACGCCGCCTGCGATCCAGCGCAATATTTTTGAAAACCCCGCATGGTACACGGCCTACACCCCCTACCAGCCCGAGATCAGCCAGGGGCGTCTTGAGGCATTGCTGAACTTCCAGACCATGGTCAGCGATCTGACCGGGCTTGAGGTCGCCAATGCGTCCCTGCTGGACGAGGCGACGGCTTGTGCCGAGGCGATGACCATGGCGCTGCGTCTGTCGAAGTCAAAGGCCAAGGCGTTCTTTGTCGACCGCGATTGCCACCCCCAGAACATCGCCGTTATCCAGACCCGCGCAGCCCCGCTGGATATCGAGGTGATCATCGGCGACCCTGACAAGATGGACGCGAGCGCTGTCTTCGGGGCGCTGTTCCAGTACCCTGGCACCTACGGCCATGTGCGCGACTTTACCGATCATATGGCCGCGCTGCATGAGGCAGGTGCCTTGGGCGTCGTATCCGCTGATCCGATGGCGCTGACGTTGCTGAAAGAGCCAGGTGCCATGGGGGCCGATATCGCCGTCGGGTCCACCCAGCGGTTTGGCGTGCCCGAAGGCTATGGCGGTCCGCATGCGGCCTATATGGCATGCAAGGATGCCTATAAGCGCGCAATGCCGGGGCGGATTGTGGGCGTGTCAATCGATGCACATGGCAACCGCGCCTACCGTTTGTCCCTGCAGACCCGCGAGCAGCACATCCGCCGCGAAAAGGCGACCTCTAACGTGTGCACGGCGCAGGCTTTGCTGGCGGTGATGGCGTCAATGTATGCGGTGTTCCACGGGCCCGAGGGGCTGAAGGCTATCGCGCAGCGCATCCATCGCAAGGCGGTGCGCCTGGCGAACGGGCTGGAGGAGGCCGGCTTTAAGGTCGATCCCAAATCCTTCTTCGACACGGTGACGGTTGATGTCGGCCCCTTGCAGGCCGCGGTCATGAAATCCGCGGTGGACGAAGGCATCAATCTGCGCCGCGTCGGTGAAACACGTGTCGGTATCACGCTGGACGAACGTACAGTGCCCGAGACGATCGAAGCCGTCTGGCGCGCCTTTGGCATCCGCCGCAGCGACGAGAAATTCGAGGCGCAGTATCGGTTCCCCGATGATATGCTGCGTGAAAGCGCCTATCTCACTCATCCGATCTTCCACATGAACCGCGCCGAGACCGAGATGATGCGCTACATGCGCCGTCTGGCCGACCGTGATCTGGCGCTGGACCGCGCGATGATCCCGCTGGGGTCCTGCACGATGAAGCTGAACTCTGCCGCGGAGATGATGCCTGTCAGCTGGCGCGAGTTTTCGATGATCCACCCGTTTGTGCCGCAGGATCAGGCGCTTGGCTATAAGCATATGATCGACGACCTGTCGGCCAAGCTTTGTGACATCACGGGGTATGATGCGATTTCCATGCAGCCGAATTCTGGCGCGCAGGGGGAATATGCGGGTCTGCTGGCGATTGCGTCCTATCACCGTGCCAACGGGCAGGGGCATCGCAACATCTGCCTGATCCCCATGTCGGCCCATGGCACCAACCCCGCCAGCGCCAATATGGTGGGTTGGAAGGTGGTCGTGATCAAGACGGCGGCCAATGGTGACATCGACCTGGACGACTTCCGCGCCAAGGCGGAAAAGCACAGCGAGAACCTTGCCGGTTGCATGATCACCTATCCCTCGACCCACGGCGTTTTCGAGGAAACCGTGACCGAGGTGACCAAGATCACCCATGATCACGGTGGGCAGGTCTATATCGACGGGGCGAATATGAACGCGATGGTCGGTCTGGCGCGTCCGGGCGATGTCGGCGGTGATGTAAGCCACCTGAACCTGCACAAGACCTTCTGCATCCCGCATGGGGGCGGCGGTCCCGGCATGGGGCCGATTGGCGTGAAATCACACCTCATCCCCCATGTGCCCGGTCACCCCAACGGCGGTGAGGGGGCCGTTTCGGCGGCGCCCTACGGATCGCCATCGTTGCTGCCGATCTCGTGGTCATACTGCTTGATGATGGGCGGTGACGGGCTGACGCAGGCGACGCGGGTGGCGATCCTGAACGCCAACTACATTGCCAAGCGGCTCGAAGGGGCGTTCGAGGTGCTGTACAAGGGGCCGACAGGGCGCGTTGCACATGAATGTATCTTTGACGTGCGCCCGTTCGAGGACAGCGCAGGCGTGACGGTCGATGACATCGCGAAACGTCTGATCGACGCCGGCTTCCATGCGCCGACGATGAGCTTCCCTGTCGCGGGCACGCTGATGGTCGAGCCGACCGAGTCGGAAACCAAGGCCGAGCTGGACCGTTTCTGCGACGCGATGCTCGCGATCCGTGACGAGATCCGCGCGATTGAAAATGGCGATATGCCGCGCGAGAACAACGCGCTAAAGAACGCGCCGCACACGGTCGAGGATCTGGTCGGTGACTGGGATCGTCCCTACACGCGCGAGCAGGGCTGCTTCCCCCCGGGTGCGTTCCGCGTCGACAAATACTGGCCTCCGGTCAACCGTGTCGACAACGTGCATGGTGACCGCAACCTGATCTGCACCTGCCCCCCGATGGAGGAATATGCAGAGGCAGCTGAGTAAGCTGTTCCCTATATATGTGATCGAACGGGCGCGGGGGAAACCTCGCGCCCGTTTTGCATTGGGGGCTCAGACGTCGGCGAGGAAGGCAAAGACCTTGCGCAGGCGGTTCCATGTCGTTTTGTCCGGTGCCACCAGAATATGCCCTGTGCGCAGCGTCGCGTCATAGGGGCCGCCCGACAGCATCTCGACATGGGCACCGGCTTGGGCGCAGATCAACGCGCCGGCTGCGTGGTCCCAAGGGTGCAGCGTCCCGCTGAGCACGAAATCGGCGTGCCCTTGGGCGACAGTACGGTATTCATGCGCCGAGCAACGAAGCGAGTTCACCTTGGCAAAGCTGGGCATGGTGGCCGCGACTTTGACCCGCAGCTCTTTGCTGAAGTTCCCCAGCGGGACGAAACCGCTGAGGTCCTCAATCTGTTTGCCCATGCTGACCCGCAGCGGGCGCGACTGCCCAAGGGCGCGTTCAAAGCGCGGGGTGCTGGTGTCATCGCTGATCACCCAGTCGTCATTGACCGGGTCATAGATGACGCCGAAGGCCGGTTTGCCAAAGCGCGTGACCGCAAGGATCATGCCGAAGGTGGACAGCCCGTGGGCGAAATTCGATGTGCCGTCGATGGGATCAAGGATAAAGGCCAGCGGGGCGTCGGCGATCTTGTCCTGCAGGGCGGGGTCGGCCGATACCGCCTCTTCGCCGATGATCAGCGCATCCGGATAGGCCGTGGCGAGGGCGCGGGTGATCATTGCCTCGGCAGCCAGATCGGCAGCGGTCACCAGATCATGGGGGCCGGATTTGGTGTCGATATCAGCCGGTGCGAGGTTGCGAAAACGCGGCAGCACCTCGGCCCGTGCGGCACGGCGCAGGACATTCACCACATGCGTTTGCTGGGCTGCCGTCAGAACGGGTGGCAGGGGGGCGGGCAGTGTCTGGGTGGTCTGCGTCATTGTTGTATCCCTCTTTCGGTCTATCGGTTCCATCTATTCGCGGGCGCGCAGCACCTCTGCGGGTCTGGCGTTCAAGGCTTTGATCGCAAAGCCAAGCGAGGCAAGGATCGACGCCAGCGCGCCCCCAGTGACGATCAACAGCGCCGAGGGCCATACCACGGCAAAGCTGGTGTCCATCACAAAGCGGCTGACGGCCCATCCGCCCAAGATACCTGCCAGCAGGGCAACGGCACCGGCGAAGAGCCCTAGCAGAGCGGCACGCATCAGAAAGCTGGCGGCGATGCTGCGGCGCGAGGCCCCCAGCGTTTTCAGCAAGGCGGCTTCATAGCGACGGGCATCCGCCCCGGCGGCGGCTGCCCCGATCAATACCAGAAAGCCGGTCAGAAGAGTAGCCGCCGCGCCGTAGGATGTCGCCGCTGCCAACCCGCTAAGCACCGCCGCCACGCGGTCGATCGCATCGCGCACGCGGATCGCGGTGATGTTGGGGTAGGCGGTGGCCAGATCGCGCAGGATAGGTGCCTCGGCCTCTGCGTCAGCGTAGACGGTCGAGATATAGGTATGCGGCGCGCCGGTCAGGGCGGCGGGGTTCATGGTCAGGATAAACCCGATCCCCGCGGTCGAGAAGTCGACCTCTTGGAAGCTGGCGATGGTGCCGGTGATGTCGCGCCCCAGCACGTTGATGGTCAGCGTATCGCCAAGCTCTAACCCGATCTCCTCGGCCTCTTCGGCGGCAAAGCTAATGAGCGGCGGGCCCGCGTAATCAGGCGCCCACCATTCGCCCGCGGTGATCACGGTGTCGTCGTCGGGGGCCTCGGCATAGGTTAGCCCGCGGTCGCCGCGCACCACCCAGTGATCGCCCGCGACCTCTTTGGCGGGCCTGCCGTTGATCTGGGTCACGACGCCGCGCAGCATTGGGGCGCTGTCGATGCGGCGCACGGCGGGGTCGTCGGTCAGCCGTTTGGTATAGCCGTCGATCTGGTCTTTCTGGATGTCGACAAAGAAATACGACGGGGCCACATCGGGCAGGTTGCCCGAGATCGCCTGCCGCAGGTTGCCGTCGATCTGCCCCACGGCGGCCAGCACCGACAGGCCGAGCCCCAGCGAGAGCACCACGGCCCCGGCACCTTCGCCACTGCCGCCAATCGCGGCGAGGGCCCAACGCAGCCGCGGGCGCCCGCGTGCCAGAACCGCGGCGCGTTGTGCGAGGAACCGCACCAGCAGCGCTGCCAGCGTGAGTATCCCGAGCGCGCCTGCGATGCCGCCCAAGGTCCAGAGCGTCAGCCACCAACTGCCATTGAACCACCCCGCCAGCGCGACCAGCAGCGCCACGGTCATCACGATAATCGCCACATAGCGCGGTGCCGGAAAACGCGCGGCCCCGTCCCATGCATCGCGAAACAGGGTTGCTGCGCGGATGTTCTCGCTGCGGGCCAGCGGCCACAGCGTGAAGGCAAAGGCGGTCAGCAACCCGTAAATCGCTGCCTCGGCCAAGGGTGCGGGATAGATGGCAAAGGCCGCAGGGATCGGCAGCCGCGCAGAGATCAGCGGCGCAAAGACCAGCGGGGCCACGGCCCCAAGCACCACGCCAATGGCGACGCCCAGAAGCGATAGCGCACCGATCTGCATGAAGTATGTCTGGAAGATCGTCGCGCGGTCTGCCCCTAGCGCGCGAAGCACGGCGATGACTTCGGTCTTGCCGGTGAGGTAAGATCGCACCGCAGCCGATACGCCCACACCGCCCACAGCCAGACCGGACAGGCCCACAAGGATCAGAAACGCCGTCAACCGTTCGACAAAGCGCGACACCCCCGGTGCCCCGTTGCGCGCATCGGTCCAGCGCATCCCGCTGTTTTCGAACCGCGTACGGGCGGCGGAGCGCAGTTGATCAAGGTCGGTATCGGCAGGCAGCAACATCCGGTATTTGGAGTTGAACAGCGTCCCTTCCGCCAGCAGGCCGGCCCCGTCCAGCGCCTCGGTCCGGAGCAGGGTACGCGGCCCAAGGGCAAAGCCGCTGGCGGCGCTGTCGGGTTCGCGCACGATCAGGGCGGAGAGGCGGAATTCCTTGACGCCAAGTTTGAAGCTGTCGCCGGGGGACAGGCCCAGACGGTCGGACAAGGCGCGCTCCATCACCGCGCCGGACAGGCCGTTTTCCAGCCCAAGCGCCTGCTCCAGCGGCATCGCCGGTTCCAGCACCATCTCGCCCACCAGCGGATAAAGATCATCGACCGCTTTCACCTGCGTCAGCGCACGGTCAGCGGCGGCCCCGTCACCCGCGACAGCCATGGACCGGAACTCGACAACCTCAGACACAGCGCTGGCTTGGCTCTCGATCCAGTCGCGTTCGTCATCGGTGGCGAAACGATAGGTGAAATCAATCTCGGCCGCGCCGCCAAGCAGGGCCGCACCTTCACGCTGCAAGCCGCCCTCGATCGCCGAGCGGACAGAGCCGACGGCAGCGATTGCCGCGACGCCAAGGGCGAGGCAGGCCAGAAACAGACGGAACCCCCGCAGCCCCCCGCGCATCTCGCGGCGGGCAAAGCGGCTGGCCAGACGCAGGCTCATGCGCCCGTCCCGCTGACGATCCGCCCGTCGGTCAGGGTGACGATCCGATCACAGCGCGCGGCCAATTCGTCGGCGTGGGTCACCAACACCAAAGTTGCGCCATGTTTTTCGCGCAGATCAAACAACAGCTCCATGATCGCGGCACCATTGGTACTGTCGAGGTTCCCTGTCGGCTCATCCGCCAAAAGGATCGCCGGACGCGGGGCAGAGGCGCGGGCCAATGCGACCCGCTGCTGTTCGCCGCCCGACATCTGTGCGGGATAGTGGTTGAGCCGGTGCCCCAGACCCACCGCGTGCAATTCTGCCTCGGCCCGGTCAAAGGCGTCCGCGACGCCGTTCAGTTCCAGCGGGGTGGCGACGTTTTCCAGCGCGGTCATGGTGGGGATGAGGTGGAAGGACTGGAACACGATGCCCATCCGCCCGCGGCGGAATTTGGCCAGCCCATCTTCGGACAGGGTGCTCAGGTCTTCGCCCAAGGCCCGCACCGATCCGCCGGTCGCACGCTCCAGCCCGCCCATGACCATCAGCAACGAAGACTTGCCCGACCCCGATGGGCCGGTAAAGGCGACCGTCTCTCCTTGTGCGACGTCCAGAGTGATCCCATGTAGGATGTCGACCTTTCCGGCGTTGCCATTCAGTTTCAGGGATGCATCTTGAAGCTGGAACACCGGGTCGGTCATAGGGCTGCCTTTTGAAATACGGTCCCTGTTGGATATGGAGGTTCGACCATGATGCGCAAGGTTACGACGGCACTTGTTCTGGTATTATCAGGCCCCGCACTGGCGGAACCGCTTGTTATTGCAGCATTGGGCGACAGTCTGACGCAGGGCTACGGCCTGCCCGCCGAGGACGGGTTCGTGCCACAGTTGCAAAACTGGCTGGATCAGAACGGTGCGGATGTGACGGTGATCAACGCCGGTGTGTCGGGGGATACGACCGCTGGCGGGTTGGCGCGGGTCGCCTGGACCATGACGCCCGAGGTCGATGGCATGATCGTGACCCTTGGCGGGAATGACCTGTTGCGCGGGATCGACCCCGCGGTCAGCCGCGCCAATCTGGATGGAATCATGAAGGCCGCCCAAGACGCCGAGGTAGAGGTGCTGCTGGTCGGCATGACCGCGCCGGGCAACTTTGGCCCTGAATATAAAACCGCCTTTGACAGCATCTATCCCGATCTGGCCGCGCAATATGACGCGAGCCTGATGGGCAGCTTCTTTGACGGCCTGTCCGACAATGGCGAGACGCCAGATCTGGCGCAGGCGCGCGGGTTTTTCCAGGCCGACGGGGTGCATCCGAACGCGCAAGGCGTCACGAGAATCGTTGATGCTTTGGGCCCGAAAGTGCTGACGCTGATCGATCAGATCAACGAAAACGAGTAGTTTTGCACAAAAAACGGGCACCGAAGCGCCCGTCGTCAAAAATATTACGAACCGGTTTTGGGCCGGTTAGGCCAATGCGATATTCGCGGCGCTTTCGCGGCCATCACGGCCCGCTTCTACGTCGAATGTCACCTTCTGGTTGTCGGCAAGCCCGGTCAGGCCAGCGCGTTCAACCGCCGAGATGTGAACAAAGATATCTTTGCCGCCACCATCAGGCGCGATAAAGCCGTATCCCTTTGTGGTATTGAACCATTTTACGGTGCCAGTCGCCATGCCCCGTTTCTCCTCGTGTTTGTCCTGCCCACATTATGCGGCAGCGTGGCTCGGTCAGAACTTGATCGCACCAGCGCCGGAGGGCTGAGGGGTCGAAAGTCTTTCGCGTCGCACCTCTGACTTTGGCGCCAAATAGGACAAAATCAAGAGTTTTTGCCCCGAAACGCGTAACCGGCGGGCATTTGCGCAAGAAATTTCACAGTTATGAAATAATTTTACCAGTTGATAAAAAAATCATTCCGTGGGAGCGTTTCAGCATAAATAGTGACAGCAGGGATAAAAAAATGTCGCAGAAAATCTTTGAACCGGGGGTGGCTGCCGGACGGCTGGACGCCGACGTCTATGCCGCGCAGTTTTCCGATTTGCACCCGCCACTGGATGTGCACGAAGCGCTTGTCGCGGCGGACCGATGCTACTTCTGTCACGACGCGCCGTGCATCACGGCCTGCCCGACGGATATCGATATTCCGCTCTTCATCCGGCAGATCGCCACGGGCACACCGGATGCCGCCGCCAAAACGATCCTGAGCCAGAATATCATGGGCGGCATGTGCGCCCGCGTTTGTCCGACCGAACAGCTTTGTGAACAGGCCTGTGTGCGCGAAGTGGCCGAGGGCAAGCCGGTCAAGATCGGCGAGCTTCAGCGCTATGCCACAGACCATCTGCAAGCACAGGGCGCACATCCGTTTGAACGCGCGGCCTTGACGGGCAAGCGCGTGGCCGTGGTCGGTGCAGGTCCGGCGGGGCTGTCTTGTGCGCACCGTTTGGCGATGATGGGGCATGATGTCACCGTCTTTGACGCGCGGCCCAAGCCCGGTGGTCTGAACGAATACGGGATCGCCACCTACAAGACGCCCGACGGCTTCGCGCAGGCAGAGGTGGACTGGCTGCTCAAGATCGGCGGCATCACCGTGCAGAACAATGCAGCCCTTGGGGCGGCGATGACGCTGGACAGTTTGCGGGCCGACTATGACGCCGTGTTCCTTGGTATGGGCCTTGGCGGTGTGAACGCCTTGGGGGCCGAGGGCGAGGATAAAACCGGCGTGCTGGATGCGGTCGATTTCATCTCTCACCTGCGTCAGGCGAGCGATGTGGCTGCGGTCCCGATCGGTCGTGACGTGGTGGTGATCGGCGGCGGGATGACCGCGATCGATGCCGCCATTCAGGCGAAACTGCTGGGCGCGCTCAATGTGACGCTGGTCTATCGTCGCGGGCGGGACCGGATGAATGCCAGCGTGTTCGAACAGGATCTCGCGGCCTCCAAGGGCGTGCGGATCGTGACCCATGCCACGCCGGTAGCCGTGATCGGCAACGGTGCGGTGCGCGAGATCGAATTCGAATATGTCGACGACCAGATGAATGGCACGGGTCAGACCCTGCGCCTGCCCGCGGATCAGGTGTTCAAGGCCATCGGCCAGACCTTGCAAGGCGACGCGCTGCCGATGCTAGAGGCGCGCAAGATCAAGGTGGATGGCGCCGGACGCACCAGTGTCGACGGGGTCTGGGCCGGTGGCGATTGCGCGAGCGGCGGCGATGACCTGACCGTGACCGCTGTCGCCGAAGGGCGTGACGCGGCGATGGACATTCACATGGTATTGATGGGCTAAGCCCCTACAGGAGAACGCAAATGGCTGATCTAAGAAGCGACTTCGTGGGCATCAAAAGCCCCAACCCGTTCTGGCTGGCATCCGCGCCACCCACGGATAAGGAATACAACGTCCGCCGCGCCTACGAGGCAGGCTGGGGCGGTGTCGTGTGGAAGACCCTCGGTATGGAAGGCCCGCCCGTCGTCAATGTCAACGGCCCGCGCTACGGCGCGATCTGGGGCGCGGACCGGCGGCTGCTGGGGCTCAATAACATCGAGCTGATCACCGACCGTCCGCTGGAGGTGAACCTGCGCGAGATGAAGGCAGTGAAACGCGACTACCCCGACCGCGCTCTGATCGCGTCAATCATGGTCCCGTGCGAGGAGGAAGCGTGGAAAGCGATCCTGCCGCATGTGGAGGAAACCGGTGCCGACGGGATCGAGCTGAACTTCGGCTGCCCGCATGGCATGGCGGAACGCGGCATGGGATCGGCTGTGGGGCAGGTGCCGGAATACATTGAAATGGTCACCCGCTGGTGCAAGCAATACACGCGCATGCCGGTGATCGTGAAGCTGACGCCGAACATCACGAATGTGCTCTACCCCGCCGAGGCCGCCAAACGCGGCGGCGCGGATGCGGTGAGCCTGATCAACACGATCAACTCCATCACCTCGGTTGATCTGGACCTGTTCGCGCCGGAGCCGATGATCGATGGGAAAGGCACACACGGCGGCTATTGCGGCCCGGCGGTAAAGCCGATTGCCTTGAACATGGTGGCGGAAATCGCGCGCAACCCCGAGACGGCGGATATGCCGATCAGCGGCATCGGCGGCGTAACCACATGGCGCGACGCGGCAGAGTTTCTTGCCCTTGGCGCGGGCAATGTGCAGGTCTGCACGGCGGCGATGACCTATGGTTTCAAGGTTGTGCAAGAGATGATCTCGGGCCTGTCGGAATATATGGACGACAAGGGGATGACCTCGGTCGATCAACTGGTGCGCCGTGCGGTGCCGAATGTGACCGACTGGAACCAGCTGAACCTGAACTATGTCGCCAAGGCCAAGATCGATCAGGATCTGTGTATCTCCTGCGGGCGCTGCTTTGCCGCCTGCGAAGACACCTCGCATCAGGCGATTGCCATGTCCGAAGATCGCACCTTCAGCGTGATCGACGACGAATGTGTGGCCTGCAACCTCTGCGTCAATGTTTGCCCGGTCGAGGATTGTATCTCGATGGTGGAACTGGCCCCCGGCACCACGGACCCGCGCACGGGCAAGCCCGTCGATCCGAATTACGCCAACTGGACGACGCACCCCAACAACCCCTCCGCCACAGCGGCCGAGTGATCCTTGCCCCCGCCGCTACTGTTGAGGCGCGGCGGGGGTCAACAACGTCGAGAACATCAGTCGCAGATGGTCCGACGCCTGCTGGTGCTGATCGGCATCGCCGTCCAGCAGCAGCGCGACTTGCGGCGCGAAATCGGCATAGTGTTGCGTGGTCGACCAGATCGAGAAAATCAGATGGCGCGGGTCCATCCGCGCGATCTTTCCCGCCGCCATCCAATCGGAAATAACGGCGCATTTCTCGTCGAACAGCGGTTTCAGATCGCTTTGCAAACGGGGCTCCATATGGGGCGCGCCGCGTAAAATTTCACCAGCAAACAAGCGGCTTTCACGGGGCAGATCCCGCGCCATATCCAGTTTGCGCTGCACATAATCCAACAGCTCTGTGCGCGGGTCACCATCGGCGTCCAGCTCGACCAGCGGGTCGAGCCATGTCTCCATCAGCTGGCTCAGCAGGGTCGTGTGGATTTCTTCCTTCCCGCTGAAATAATACAATATATTCGGTTTGCTCAGCCCCGCCTCGCTGGCGATCTGATCCAGCGTGGCGCCGCGAAACCCGTAGGTCGAAAACACATCAAGCGCCGCATCCAGGATCACACGGCGGTTGCGCCTTTGGATTCGGCTGGGCTTTTTCTTGGCGGTTGTCTCGGGCATGGCGCGTCCCCTTTCGGTGTAAGTGCCTGAAAATGCGGCGCCCCACTTCGGACGGGTGGTCCTATGGGAAAGCATTTCTTGACAGACTTAACCCTAGCCGCAATCGTGGATTTACCAAATGGTAAAAATTTACGCCTTGCACAAGGTAGAAAACGCAAAGGAAACCGCTATGGCCGCGCCCGGTGAAAACCTGAAGATCAACCCGGATCGTTTGTGGGACAGTCTGATGGAGATGGCCAAGATCGGCCCCGGTGTGGCGGGGGGCAACAACCGCCAGACGCTGACCGACGAAGACGCCGAAGGTCGCGCCCTGTTCCAGAAATGGTGCGAGGAGGCGGGGTGCACCATGGGCCTTGATACGATGGGCAACATGTTCGCGCAGCGCGATGGCACCGACCCCGATGCGCTGCCGGTCTACGTCGGGTCGCATCTGGATACGCAGCCCACGGGCGGCAAGTATGACGGCGTGCTGGGGGTGCTGGGCGGGCTGGAACTGCTGCGCACGATGAACGATCTGGGGATCAAGACGAAACACCCCGTGGTCGTGACCAACTGGACCAACGAAGAGGGCACCCGCTATGCCCCCGCGATGCTGTCGTCTGGCGTTTTTGCTGGCATCCACACGCAGGAATGGGCCTATGCCAAGACCGACGCCGAGGGCTTGCGCTTTGGCGACGAGCTCAAGCGGATCGGCTGGCAGGGCGACGAAGAGGTCGGCGCGCGCAAGATGCATGCGTTTTTCGAGCTGCACATCGAACAGGGCCCGATACTGGAGGCCGAAGGCAAGGACATCGGCGTCGTGACCCACGGGCAGGGGCTGTCGTGGACCCAAGTCATTGTGACCGGCAAGGATGCGCATACCGGATCAACGCCGATGCCGATGCGCAAGAATGCGGGGCTTGGAATGGCGCGCATGCTTGAAGCGGTGGACCAGATCGCATGGTCCCACGCGCCGCATGCGGTGGGTGCCGCGGGGCATATCGAGGTCTACCCGAACTCGCGCAACGTGATCCCGGGGCAGGTGATCTTTACCGTCGATTTCCGGTCGCCCGATCTGAGCGTGATCGAGGATATGGAAAAACGCCTGCGCGTCGAGGGTCAGAAGATCGCCGATGACATGGGGCTTGAGGTCGCTTTCGAAAAGGTCGGTGGCTTTGATCCCGTCGCCTTTGACGAAGGCTGCGTCTCGGCCATCCGTTCCGCGGCAGAGCGGTTGGGGTATAGCCATATGGACGTCATCTCGGGGGCGGGTCACGATGCCTGCTGGATCAACGGGGTGGCCCCGACCGCAATGGTCATGTGCCCCTGCGTGGATGGGCTGAGCCATAACGAGGCCGAAGAGATCACCAAGGAATGGGCCAAGGCCGGTGCCGATGTTTTGCTGCATGCGGTGCTGGAAACGGCAGAGATTGTGGGCTGAACCCGTCGGGGGCCTGAGCGGGCGCGCCCTGGGGGCCAGCCCCCAGACCCCCGGGATTTGGACCATTTGGAAGACAGATAGGGGAGAGGACAGATGAGCAAGGTTATCAAGGGCGGCATGGTCTGCACGGCGGATCGCACCTGGAAAGCGGATGTGTTGATCGAGGGCGAGATCATCAAACAGATCGGCGAGGATCTGGTGGGCGACGAATATATCGACGCCGAAGGGGCCTATGTCATCCCCGGCGGGATTGATCCCCATACCCATCTGGAGATGCCCTTTATGGGCACCACAGCGGCCGAGACATTCGAGACGGGCACCTGGGCCGCCGCCGTGGGCGGGACCACGATGATCGTCGATTTCTGTCTGCCGGGGGCGGACGGGTCGATCAAGAACGCGATCAATGAATGGCACCGCAAATCCGCGCCGCAGATCTGTTCGGATGTCGGCTATCACATGGCGATCACCGGCTGGAACGAGAACGTCTTTGACGAGATGAAAGACGCCGTCGACATGGGGGTGAATTCGTTCAAACACTTTATGGCCTACAAGGGGGCCTTGATGGTCGAGGATGACGAGATGTTCGCATCCTTCCAGCGCTGTGCCGAACTGGGGGCGCTGCCGATGGTCCATGCCGAGAACGGCGATCTGGTCGCGGCCTTGCAGGAGAAGTATTTCAATCAGGGGATCACGGGGCCGGAGGGACATGCCTATTCGCGCCCGCCCGAGCTGGAGGGCGAGGCCGCCAACCGCGCGATCACCATTGCCGATGCCGCCGGTGTTCCGCTTTATATCGTGCATGTCTCGTGCGAGCAGACCCACGAAGCGATCCGCCGTGCCCGGCAAAAGGGGATGCGGGTCTATGGCGAGCCGCTGATCCAGTTCCTGACCCTGGACGAGAGCGAGTATTTCAACAAAGATTGGGACCATGCCGCACGCCGTGTCATGTCGCCGCCCTTCCGGTCCAAGGACCATCAGGACAGTCTATGGGCGGGCTTGCAGGCGGGGTCGTTGCAGGTGGTTGCCACGGATCACGCTGCGTTTTCGACCGAGCAGAAACGCGCGGGCCGCGATGATTTCCGCATCATCCCCAACGGGTCCAACGGGCTGGAGGAACGTCTGGCGGTGCTCTGGACCGAAGGGGTGGAGACGGGCCGTCTGACGCCGAATGAATTCGTCGCTGCCACCTCGACCAATGTGGCGAAGATCCTAAATATCTATCCGCGCAAGGGTGCGATTGTCGAAGGCGCCGACGCGGATATCGTGGTATGGGATCCCAAGATCAGCAAGACGATTTCGACGGCGAACCACCACTCCATTCTGGATTACAACGTCTTTGAAGGCTTCGAGGTGAAGGCACAGGCGCGCTATACCCTGAGCCGTGGCGAGGTCATATGGGCCTGGGGGCAGAATTCGCAGCCCAACCCCGGACGCGGGCGCTTTGTGCCGCGGCCTGCTTTCCCGTCGGCCAACCTTGCGCTGAGCAAGTGGAAAGAGTTGACTGCGCCGAAACTGATCAAACGCGATCCGCTGAACATCCCTGCGGGGATCTGAACGCGGGACTATCAACGCAGCGCGGCGGTTGCGCCGCGCTGCCCTGAAGAAGAAAGAGGCCAGCATAGATGCGAGCACGTTGTACGGCAGAAGAGGGACGCAGCTTATGAGCACCGCGCCCGTGATCTCGGCCCAGAATCTATCCCTGACATTTGAAACCAACGACGGCCCTGTGCATGCGCTGAAAGACGTGTCGCTTGATATCGAGAAAGGCGATTTCGTCAGCTTTATCGGGCCGTCGGGCTGCGGCAAGACGACGTTCCTGCGCTGTATGGCGGACCTGGAGCAGCCCACGGGGGGCGAGATCACGGTGAATGGCGTCAGTGCTGCCGAGGCACGGCGGGCGAGGGCCTATGGCTATGTGTTTCAGGCGGCGGGGCTTTATCCCTGGCGGACGATTGGCGGCAATATCCGGCTGCCGCTTGAAATCATGGGGTATTCCAAGGCGGATCAGGCGGCGCGGGTTCGCCAAGTGTTGGAGCTGGTGGAGCTGGCAGGGTTCGAGCGCAAGTTCCCTTGGCAGCTGTCGGGTGGGATGCAGCAGCGGGCCTCGATCGCGCGGGCGCTGGCGTTTGATGCGGATATCTTGCTGATGGATGAACCCTTTGGCGCGCTGGACGAGATCGTGCGCGACCATTTGAATGAACAGCTGTTGCGCCTGTGGGCGCGCACGCAAAAGACGATTGCCTTTGTCACCCACTCGATCCCGGAGGCGGTGTATCTGAGCACCAAGATCGTGGTAATGAGCCCGCGTCCCGGACGGATTGCAGATGTCATCGACAGCCCTTTGCCGAAAGAGCGCCCCTTGGACATTCGCGAAACGCCCGAGTTTCTGGAGATCGCGCATCGGGTGCGGGAAGGATTGCGGGCGGGGCATGCGGATGATTGATCGCGCGCCCGCTGCCGCCCGGCCCTTCGGGGAGGATTTTAGGACCATCTGGAAGCAGGGGGGCGCGCGATGAAGTCGAGCTTCTTGCCTGTCCTGACTGTGGTCGGGGTCTTGTTTGCGTTGTGGTATGCGGCGGCGGTCTGGCTGAATTCGGACTGGACCTATGACAAGGCCACACGGTCGGGCGAGACGGTGACCGCCACGTCTTTGGTTGCGGATACTTGGGCGCAGAAAAAGCCCAAACTGCCCGCGCCGCATCAGGTCGCGTCAGAGATCTGGGACACGACCGTGATGAAGAAAGTCACGTCGAAGCGGTCCTTGGTCTATCATTCCTGGATCACGCTCAGCGCGACCCTGCTGGGCTTTGGCATGGGCACCTTGCTGGGCGTCTTGCTGGCGGTGGGGATCGTGTTCAACCGGGTGATGGATATGTCGGTGATGCCTTGGGTGATCGCCAGCCAGACCATTCCCATTCTGGCGATTGCGCCGATGATCATTGTGGTGCTGAACGCCGTGGGCGTGTCGGGGCTGCTGCCGAAAGCGATGATCAGCATGTATCTGTCGTTCTTCCCCGTCGTTGTCGGCATGGTGAAGGGGCTGCGCAGCCCTGACCAGATGCAGCTGGACCAGATGCGCACCTGGCATGCCAGTGCGGGCCAGACCTTCTGGAAGCTGCGGTTGCCTGCGTCGATGCCGTATTTCTTTACCTCGCTCAAGATCGCGATGGCTGCGTCGCTGGTGGGGGCCATCATTGGTGAGCTGCCAACGGGTGCCGTTGCGGGTCTGGGGGCGCGGTTGTTGGCTGGCAGCTACTATGGCCAGACGATCCAGATCTGGAGCGCGCTGATCATGGCGGCGGCCCTGGCGGCGTTGCTGGTGGGGATCATCGGCTTGATCCAGCGTGTGACATTGAAACGGATGGGGATGGCGCGATGATCTGGCTGGTTTTTGCCGCAGTGGCCTGGGCCTTTGGCATGTGGGTCAACATCCGGTTGGCGCGATTGCGGCCGGCCCGCTGGGTGTCCCTTGCAGCGCCCTTGGTTTTTGGCGCGACGCTGATCGCTGTCTGGGAAGGCATTGTGCGCGGGCTCGAGATTTCGCAGGTCTTGCTGCCTGCACCGTCGCTGATTGCCCTGCGGCTGGTGTCATCGCTTGATATCCTTTGGGTGGATTTCGTGCAGACCGTGCTGAAGGGCGCGTTGTCGGGCTATGTGCTGGGCTGTGGTGCGGCCTTTTTGATCGCCGTTGCGATTGACCGTTTCCCCTTCTTGCAACGGGGGCTTTTGCCGGTAGGGAACTTTGTGGCCGCGCTGCCGGTGATCGGGATGACCCCGATTCTGGTGATGTGGTTCGGCTTTGACTGGCAGTCCAAGGCCGCCGTGGTCGTGGTCATGGTGTTCTTTCCGATGCTGGTGAACACGGTGCAGGGCTTGCAAGCGACCGACGCCATGCAGCGCGATCTGATGCGGACCTATGCGGCCAGCTATTGGGCGACGCTGTTCAAGCTGCGCTTGCCTGCCGCGATGCCTTTCGTGTTCAATGGGCTGAAGATCGGCACGACCCTTGCCTTGATCGGGGCGATTGTTGCTGAATTTTTCGGCTCTCCTGTGCGGGGGATGGGGTTTCGGATCTCTACCTCGGTGGGCCAGCTTGCGCTTGATCTGGTCTGGGCCGAGATTGTTGTCGCGGCGATTGCCGGGTCCGCATTCTACGGCGCGATGTCATTGTTTGAACGGCGGGTGACCTTTTGGCACCCGAGCCAGCGGAACTAACGCGGAACTAACCAAGACGACCAACCAACCAAGAGGGAGATATAAAAATGAAAAAACTATCAACATATGTCGCCGGGGCCGCTGTGGGCCTGATGGGGACCATGGCACAAGCGGCGGATGATGTGACGCTTCAGCTGAAGTGGGTCACGCAGGCGCAGTTCGCGGGTTATTATGTGGCGCAGGACAAAGGGTTCTATGACGAAGAAGATCTAAACGTCACGATCAAGCCGGGCGGTCCGGACATTGCGCCGACACAGGTGCTGGCCGGTGGTGGTGCCGATGTCGCCGTTGAATGGATGCCCGCCGCTTTGGCCGCGCGCGAGAAGGGCCTGCCGATGGTGAACATCGCGCAGCCGTTCAAATCCTCGGGCATGATGCTGACCTGCCGCAAGGATGCCGGGATCGAGACCACGGATGACTTCAAAGGCAAGACGTTGGGCGTCTGGTTCTTTGGCAATGAATTCCCCTTTCTCAGCTGGATGAGCAAACTTGAGCTGCCCACCGAAGGCGGTGAGGATGGTGTGACCGTGCTGAAACAGGGCTTTAACGTGGATCCGCTGCTGCAAAATCAGGCCGCCTGCGTGTCGACCATGACCTATAATGAATACTGGCAGGTGATCGACGCAGGTCTGACGCCGGATGATCTGAACGTGTTCAAATACGAAGAGCAGGGCGTTGCCACATTGGAAGACGGGCTTTACGCGCTGGAAGAGAACCTTGCCGATCCGGCGTTCGAGGACAAGATGGTGCGCTTTGTGCGGGCCTCTATGAAGGGCTGGAAATACGCCGAGGAAAACCCCGATGAAGCGGCGGAAATCGTGTTGGACAACGATGCCTCGGGTGCGCAAACCGAAGAGCATCAGAAACGCATGATGGGCGAAGTGGCCAAGCTGACCGCAGGCAGCAACGGTGCGCTGGACGAGGCGGATTACGAGCGGACCGTGCAATCGCTGCTGTCCGGTGGGTCGGACCCCGTGATCACGGTAGAGCCGTCGGGGGCATGGACCCATGCGATCACCGACAAAGCCTTGAACTAAGGCGCGCTGAACTAAGGGGATACGTCCCCGATACAGTGCAAAACGCGAAGGGGCTGGCAGCGATGCCAGCCCCTTTTGCGTGGTGAATAAAACCAGCGGCGTTAAAGCACCGTGACCTTGGTGCCGATGGGCACACGTTGGTACAGGTCTTTGACGTGTTCGTTCAGCATGCGGATACACCCGTTCGAGACAGAGCGCCCGATGCTGCTGGGTTGGGTGGTGCCGTGGATGCGGAAATATGTATCGCGGCCGTTCTGGAACAGATAGAGCGCGCGCGCCCCCAGCGGATTGGACGGACCACCGGGTTGCGCATCGGTATTGCCGATGAACCGCGCATAGGTCTTGGGCTCCCGTTCGATCATCTCGTCTGTGGGGCGCCAGGTGGGCCATTCCTTTTTGACGTCGATCGTCGCGGTGCCGGTAAACTCCAGCCCCGCCTTGCCGACGCCCACGCCGTATCGCATGGCCTGACCGGGGGCGGTCACCAGATACAGGTAGTGGCTGCGGGGCAGGATCAGCAGTTCGCCCACGGCATATTGTGGTTTGATCGACACCATTTGCGGCGTGGGGTCATAGGCGGCACCCGCGGCAAACAGCGCGTGGGGAAAGGCGAGGGCGGCCAAAGAACCTGCGATAAACTGACGGCGGCGCATGGGGGGCTCCTTTAGGATGTGATGGCGGTATTTTGCCCCTTGGGTTGTGTTTGGCAACCCTGAGGACATAAAAAAACCGGCTGTCCCGTGAGGGTCAGCCGGCAAATTCGTCCTGCGGGCCTAAGGCCCTGCATGGCTTATGCCAGTGCGATGTTCGACGCGGATTCGCGGCCGTCACGGCCAGCTTCGATGTCGAATGTCACTTTCTGGTTGTCGGCCAGACCGGTCAGGCCTGCGCGCTCAACAGCGGAGATGTGTACGAATACATCTTTGCTGCCGCCATCGGGTGCGATAAAGCCGAAGCCTTTTGTTGTGTTGAACCATTTTACGGTGCCAGTGGCCATATCCGTAGTCTCCTCTAGTATGCCATCCGCGTCGTGCGATGGCTTGGCGTTGTCGGTCTGGATCGAAGTCTGAACGCCGTATGAGGGAGACAGTTGGTCGAAAAAGAATAACGTTAGCCATTCGGATATGGCAGGTCGTGGGGATTCGCGCAAGGGGCTGTCAATGGGCCTTGAAAAACAGGCCGATCCTTGCTGATTCCGGCACATTTGCGCCTTATTCTTCGGAGGGGCAAGGTGAAACCCTAACGCGCATTGGCAGAGTCAGCGGGGCAAAGGGTTAACGGATTGGCCGAAATTGCCTAACTGCTGACAGATTCATCTGCGATTTTGCTCCGAGCCATAAGAGAATTTAACCAGTCCCCCTTCTGCCGACACGACAACGAGTGAGCCACCGTATGAAAATCCTAGCCGTAGATGACGACCCCACCATTCTTGACCTGTTGCGCGACTGTCTGACGCCGTCGCTGGGGTTCGATCTGGTCTGTGCAGACTCGGCCGAGGATGGGTTGGCCAAGATCGACGAACACGGGGCAAGCTTTGACTGCTTCTTGCTGGATATCATGCTGCCCGGCGTTGACGGAATCACCCTATGTGACGACATCCGCAATATGCAGGCCTATAAAAGTGCGCCGATCATCATGATCACCGGCAGCCGGAAACATGATCTGATGGACACGGCCTTCCGCGCCGGGGCGACGGATTTCATCTTCAAGCCCTTGAACGGGATCGAGCTGGGCGCGCGTATCAACATGGCGGGCATGCTCAGCGACAGTCTGCGCCGTGAACGCGAGGCCGCGCATACGCTGGCGGAGCTGTCGGGCCTGATGAAGGTACGGGTCGAGGAAAGCTTTGATCTGAACGTTGTCGGCGTCGACGATCTGCACGGGTTCGAAAACCACATGCTGCGTCTGCCCGAAGGCTGCTATGCCATGAGCCTTTTTGCGGTCAAACTCCCGCAGATCCGCAATATCTTCGAGGCCGCAAGCCCGGCTGAGTTCTGTCGCCAGATGGGCTTGGTCGCGCAGGCCACGGTCGCGGCGCTGGCCCATGAGAAATGCTTTATGGGCTATGCGGGCGAGGGGATCATCGTGGGCACCGTGATGGGCCGCCACCGGATCAAGCCCGAAGAGATCCAGAAAGACATTGAAGACATCCTGTCCCACGATGGCACCGCCGCACGTATCGGCGGGGATTTCAGCGCCGATGTTACGGTCAAGCTGGTGTCGAACCAGCGGCTGTGGTCGGGGCTGTCTGCCTGCAACACGCTGCGCGATTTTCTAGGCCGTGAAACCGTGCCCGACAGTATCAGCACCGACCGCACCGATGGCTATACGGAACTGGCCGACGGGCTGTAACGGGAAACCCGTGCCGCGTCGCTGCGGCGCGTTGACCACCACATAGAAAGGCCCCCGCAGTTTCCTGCGGGGGCCTTTTTCTTAAAGCTTTCGCCTAGATCAGCGCGAGAATTTCTTGTGCTTCATGCGCTTGGGTTCCATGGCGTCTTCGCCCAGACGACGCTTCTTGTCCTCTTCGTAGTCAGAGAAGCCGCCTTCGAACCATTCAACATGCGCGTCGCCTTCAAACGCGAGGATGTGCGTACAAATCCGGTCAAGGAAGAAACGGTCGTGCGAGATGACCACGGCGCAGCCCGCGAAATCGACCAGCGCGTCTTCGAGCGCGCGCAGGGTTTCAACGTCCAGATCGTTGGTAGGTTCATCGAGCAGCAGCACGTTGCCGCCTTCTTTCAGCAGACGTGCCATATGCACACGGTTGCGTTCACCGCCCGACAGCAGGCCGACTTTCTTCTGTTGGTCACCGCCCTTGAAGTTGAAGGCGCCGCAATAGGCGCGGGAGTTCACTTCGGCATCGCCAAGCTTGATGATCTCGGCCCCGCCCGAAATGGCCTGCCAGACGTTGTCATCAGGGTTCAGGTCATCGCGCGACTGGTCAACATAGGACAGATCAACGGTATTCCCCAACTCGATCGTGCCGGTATCGGGTTGTTCGTGGCCGGTGATCATCTTGAACAGGGTCGATTTACCCGCGCCGTTGGGGCCGATCACGCCGACGATCCCGCCTGGCGGCAGAGAGAAGTCCAGCTTTTCGATCAACAGCTTGTCGCCCATGGCTTTGGACAGGCCCTCGACCTCAAGCACCTTGTTGCCCAGACGGGGACCGTTGGGGATAACGATCTGGGCGCGCGTCAGGCGTTCGCGCTCTGAGCTGTCGGCCATTTCGTTATACGACTTGATCCGCGCTTTGGATTTCGCCTGACGGGCCTTGGCCCCCTGACGCATCCATTCCAATTCGCGCGACAGGGTCTTTTGCTTGGACTTGTCCTCGCGGGCTTCCTGTTCAAGCCGTTTGGCTTTCTGGTCGATCCAGCTGGAATAGTTCCCCTCGTAGGGGATGCCATTGCCGCGGTCGAGCTCGAGGATCCAGCTGGTGATGTTATCCAGGAAATACCGGTCGTGGGTGACGATCAGGATCGTGCCCTTATAGTCGATCAGGTGCTGTTGCAGCCAGGCGATGGTTTCCGCGTCCAGGTGGTTGGTCGGTTCGTCAAGCAGCAGCATTTCGGGCGCTTCAAGCAGCAGCTTGCACAGCGCCACGCGGCGGGCTTCACCACCGGACAGTTTGGTCACATCGGCATCGTCGGGCGGGCAGCGCAGGGCTTCCATCGAGACGTCGATCTGGCTGTCGAGATCCCAGAGGTTCTCCGCGTCGATCTGATCCTGCAAGGCGGCCATTTCGTCGGCTGTCTCGTCGGAATAGTTCATCGCCAGTTCGTTGTAGCGGTCCAGAATGTCCTTCTTGGCTTTCACGCCCAGCATGACATTCTCGCGCACGGTCAGGGCGGGGTCCAGATAGGGTTCCTGTTCCAGGTAGCCGACCTTGGCCCCTTCAGCGACCCATGCTTCGCCCGAGTAATCCTTGTCCTTGCCAGCCATGATCTTCATCAGCGTGGATTTACCCGCACCGTTGACGCCGACCACACCGATTTTCACACCGGGCAGGAAGTTCAGGTTAATGTTGTCGAAACACTTTTTGCCGCCCGGGTAGGTCTTTGAGACACCGGACATGTGATAGACATATTGATAGGCGGCCATTGAGAATCCTCGGATAAGCTGAATACGGTTTGGAACGTGCAATATCGCCACAGGCGGGCAAGAGCAAACATTCAATATATAAGGCCTGTGCCGCGGTTTTGAAGCCCGTGTGTTCCCGGGCGATTCACAGGGCGCAGGGGCGTTACGCACAAAGCGCTGATCGCGCGGGCGGCAAAGGCTGTTTTTCCGATAACTATCCCTTTTTACCGTTTTCGAGCGGTGAACTGGGGACGAATGACCGAATTTTACGCGAAATTCAGTCGAAAAAAATTTTGGACCTCGTTTATATTCGCCTAATCCGGGTGCGTTCAGCGCCCCGGTACAACGCGGCCGCAAAAAGACCGCGTCATACACAAAGGGACAAATACATGACAGCATCCACTATTGTTGTTGGACTGGACGGGGGGGAAGCCGGGGCGCGCGCTTTGGATTTCGCAACGAAACAGGCCAAATTGATTGGCGATTGCGAGCTCAAGCTCGTTTACGTGATTGAATGGTCTCCATTCAGCTTCCAGACCTCGGAAGAGAATGACCAGCGCCACAAGCGGCGCGAAGAGGAACTGGCACTGGCCCGCGAACGTATCGTCGATCCGGCGGTCAAGAAGGTCAGCGAAGACGGCGTCACCGTTCAGGGCATCGTGAAGCATGGCGACGTGGCCGATATTCTGGACGATCTGGCCAAGAAGCACGGCGCACAGCAGATCGTGGTGGGCCGTGTCGGTCTGCGCGGCCTGAAAGAGCGTATGTTCGGCGGCGTAACCGGCCGCTTGGCTGTGGCGTCCCGCGTGCCTCTGACGATCATTCCTTGAAAGGTCATATCATGAAAAAATTTCTGACAACGGGTGCGGGGGCTGCTGCTGTCTCTGCCTTGCCCATGGTTGCCGCGGCACAAGAAACCGTCGGCATGGATCAACGCATCAATGATATCTTCGCGGGTTCGACGGGCTGGTTCGTCAATCTGATCTTCATGTCGCTACCCGGCACCAACTTCCCGTGGATCGTGCTGTGGCTGGTGGTCGCGGCGTCGGTGTTTACGCTGTATTTCGGCTTTATTCAGGTCAAGGCGTTCTGGCATGCGATCTCGCTGGTCAAAGGCGATTATTCCGATCCCGATGACGCGGGCGAGGTGAGCCATTTTCAGGCGCTGGCAACGGCGCTGTCGGGGACTGTCGGTCTGGGCAATATCGCGGGCGTCGCGGTGGCCGTGGGCATCGGCGGTCCGGGGGCGACCTTCTGGATGATCCTGGCCGGTTTGCTGGGCATGGCCTCAAAGTTCACTGAATGTACGCTGGGTGTGAAATACCGCAATGAATACGCCGATGGCACCGTTTCCGGTGGTCCGATGTACTATATGACAAAGGGCTTCAAGGAACGCGGCCTGCCTTTGGGCGGGGTGCTGGCGGTGATCTTTTCGATCTTTACCATCGGTGGTGCCTTGGGCGGCGGGAATATGTTCCAGGCCAATCAGGCCCATGCGCAGCTGTCCGGTATCATCGGCGACTACCCTGGCTGGATCACGGGCATCGTCTTTGCCGCAGTGGTTTTTGCGGTCATCGTCGGCGGGATCAAATCCATCGCCAATGTCACCGAGAAAATCGTGCCGCTGATGGGGGTGATCTATGTTGGTGCCGCGCTGATCATCCTGATCGTTGAATACGACAAGATCGGTTGGGCCTTTGGCCAGATCTTTGAAGGCGCGTTCAGCGGTCTGGGGGTTGCAGGCGGTCTGGTTGGCGCGCTGATCCAGGGCTTTAAACGGGCGGCGTTCTCGAACGAGGCGGGTGTCGGCTCGGCGGCGATCGCACACTCTGCCGTGCGCACCAAAGAGCCGGTGACCGAAGGCGTCGTTTCCCTGTTGGAGCCCTTCATCGATACCGTTGTCATCTGTACGATGACCGCGCTGGTGATCACCATCTCTGGCGTGCTGGTGATGGACCCCGAAACGGGCCGCTTCATCCTGAATGACGCAGGCACCGCGATCCAGACCATCGACGGGTCAAGCGGCGTTCAGCTGACATCGGCTGCCTTTGCGACCGGGTTCAGCTGGTTCCCCTATGTGCTGGCGCTGGCGGTGATCCTGTTCGCCTTCTCCACCATGATCAGCTGGTCCTACTACGGGCTGAAAGCGTGGACCTATCTGTTCGGTGAAGGCAAAACCAAAGAGATCGTGTTCAAGGTCATCTTCTGCCTGTTCATCATCGTGGGGGCGGCGGCCAATCTGGGCGCGGTTATCGACTTCTCTGATGCGATGATCTTTGCGATGGCGGTTGTGAACATCACGGCGCTGTACTTCCTGATGCCGATCGTGAAACGCGAGATGAAGAGCTATTTCGCGCGGTTGAAATCCGGCGAGATCAAGAAGTTCGTCGATTAACGCACGGATAACGCGATTGACAAAGGGGCGTTGCTGCCCTTCTTTCGGCCCCTGATGTATATCGGGGGCCGTTTTCGTTGGGTTATCCATTTCCATATGCGCCCCCGGGGCAGGTGATCGGGCTGCTTGGCGGGTCGTTTGATCCGGCGCACGAGGGTCACGCCCATATCACCCGCGAGGCGATCAAGCGTTTCGGGCTGGATCGGGTGTGGTGGATGATCAGCCCGGGCAATCCGCTCAAGGCGCATGGGCCGGCACCGATGGCGTCCCGTTTGACCCGCGCGCGCGAGGTGATGCAGCACCCGCGGGTCGAGGTCACCGATATCGAGGCCCATCTTGGCACCCGCTACACCGCGCAAACCCTTGCCGCGCTGCGGGCCCGCTATCCCGGTGTGCGCTTCGTCTGGCTGATGGGGGCGGATAATCTGGCGCAGTTCCACCTGTGGCAGGACTGGCGGCAGATCATGGAGACTGTGCCCCTAGGGGTGCTTGCACGGCCCGGCCAGCGCATATCGGCACGGATGAGCCACGCCGCGACGCTTTATGCTCCCTACCGGATTTCGGGGCGGCAAAGCCAGCTCTTGGGGCAGGCACCGGCCCCCGCGTGGTGTTTCGTGAACGTCCCGATGGTCGATGTCAGCTCAAGCGCGATCCGGGCCGCGGGCAAATGGTCAGCGCAATCTGGCAGAGGCGATACCCGCCCCTAGGATCATCGCCATGCCGGCCCATGTCAGGGCGTCGGGCCATGCGCCAAACACCAGCCACCCCAGCCCCACGGCGGACAGCAGTTGCAGATACACCAGCGGCGCGACCTTGGTCGCAGGGGCCATGCGATAGGCGTATAACATCAGCAGGTTGCCCAGCATCGAACAAAGCGCGCTTGCGAGGCTCAGCCCCAGGACAGGGCCGGACAGCGGCGGGAAATAGACCAGCCCCAGCGGCAAAAGCAGCAGCCCGCTGATCACCAACTGGCTGAAGGTCAGCGCAAGGGGCGAGGCCAGATGCGACAGCCAGCGCGACATCGTGAGGAACACGCCATAAAGCGTCCCCGCGGTCAGCGCCCAAAGCAGCCCCGCGCTGGGTTCAAGCCCCGGTCGGACCACGACCAGCACCCCCAGAAACCCCGCCACGATCAACGCGCTGCGTTGAAGTGATATCGTCTCGCGCAGGAAGAGCGCGGCCAGCACATAGCTGAGCAGCGGACCGATAAAGAAGGCGGCAAAGACATTGGCCACGTCCTCGGTCACCAGTGCTGTCTGGATGCAGGTGATGCTGCCGCACAGGATGGCGGCACGGACCCAGATGCGCCAGTTGCCGAACAGGGCGCGCGTTTGCGGCGGGGCGAAGGGCACCAGCAGCAGCGCCCCTATGGCAAACCGCGACCACGCCACAAAAACGGGGGCCACGCCAAGCTGTGAGGTCAGGATCTTGCCCGCGCTGTCGCCTGCGGGAATCAGTGACATGGCGACAAACATGATCAAAATAACGCGTTGCATGTCTTGTCAGTTAGCATGGGCCCCCGCCCATGAAAATGTGATTTGCAAGCGCTTGTGTCGCTCTGTCCTGTCAGGTTTAAGTCGCCCCATGAAAACTGTTTTATCCCGTCGTTTGTTCCTGAGTACCGCTGCGGCGGCTGTTGCGGCTCCGGCGGCCTTTGCGGCCCCGCCGACTGAATCGCTGCGCCCCGTCTTGCGCGGGGACGATTTGTTCCGGCAGGCGATCCCCTCGGCGCAAGAGCTGATCGACAAGGCGCGGTTGAACGGGGCTGTGACCTTTAGTCTGGCGGATGCGGAAACCGGTGCGGTGCTGGAACAGAACGGCCCGCTTGACGGGATGCCCCCGGCGAGCGTGACCAAGGCGATTACCGCGCTTTACGCGCTGGATACCTTGGGCGCGGCGCATCAGTTTCAGACGCGCATCATGGCGACCGGTGGCATTGTGGACGGCGAAGTGCAGGGCGATCTGATCCTTGTGGGCGGGGGCGATCCGACGCTGGATACGGACGGGCTGGCGAAAATGGCCGATGACCTCAAGGCGGCGGGCATTATCGGCGTCAAAGGCGGGTTGAAAATTTACGAACGCAGCCTGCCGGTCTTCCCGTTGATTGATGCGGATCAGCCGGATCATGTGGGCTATAACCCCGCTGTGTCAGGGCTGGCGCTGAACTTTAACCGCGTCCACTTTGAATGGAAGCGCGAGAACGGCAGCTATTCGGTGCTGATGGACGGGCGGTCGGGGTCTTATCGCCCTGACGTCGCGATGGCCGCGATGGAGATCAGCGACCGCAGTGCGCCGGTCTTTGCCTATCGTGACGCAGGCACCCGCGATGACTGGAGCGTCGCGAAAAGCGCCTTGGGCAATGGGGGGTCGCGCTGGCTGCCGGTGCGCAAGCCGGGGCTGTATGCGGGCGATATCTTTAAGACATTGGCGGGGGCACAGGGCATCCGTCTGCGCGACATGGCGTTGATCACCAGCTTGCCCGAGGGCGAGGTGCTGGTGACCCGTTCCAGCGCGCCGCTGCGCGATATCCTGCGCGATATGTTGAAGTATTCCAATAACTTGATTGCAGAGATGGCGGGGCTGTCCGCCACGGTTTACCGAACCGGTACGCCCGCGTCACTGCGCGCGTCCGCGGCAGAGATGAACGTTTGGGCCAAGGCCAATCTGGGCATGGATGCACCCGCGCTGGTGGACCATTCGGGGCTGGGCGAAGACAGCCGCGTGACCGCGCAGGATATGGTGACGGCGCTGGTGCGGGTCTATGGATCGGGCACGTTGAAACCGTTGCTCAAGTCGATTTCCCTGCGCGATTCAAAGGGGCGGCCCGTGCAGGATCACCCGATCAAGGTGGAGGCGAAGACCGGCACGTTGAACTTTGTCTCGGCCTTGGCGGGGTATCTGACGGCACCGGACGGGCGGGTGATGGCCTTTGCCGTGTTCACCGCCGATATGCCTCGTCGCGCCACCCTGACCCGCGCGCAGCGCGAACGCCCCGAGGGGGGGCGGGCTTGGAACGGGCGCTCCAAACGGTTGCAGCAAGGGCTGATCGAACGCTGGGGGGCGTTCCATGTGGCTGGGGATTCGGCCTCTCTTTGATCGCGGTGACGCGGCCTATTTGACGTGACGGGCGCGGGCACCGCGTTCGATGGCGGCGGCGTGCAGGCGGTCGAGGTCAAGCTCGTAGCGGATTTCTTCCAGCAGACGTAATTCGGCTTCGTCCAACGTACCGTCGGCCGCGGCCACATCGCAGGCCAGCGCATAGGCCGTTTCGTTCAGCCGGTCGGGCAGCGCGCCCTTGATCAGGCCGAACAGGGCGTCCAGCCCGTCTTCCTGTTCGAACAGGTCAAACACCATCGAGCTGACAGAGCTGATGCGGTCCACATCATAGCCTGAAAAGACGGGGAGCATGTTTACAGCCGTCTGGATCTTGAGCAATTCGGTGGTGCGGATGTCCTCGTCTGATGCGGAAACCGCGATCATCACGGCGACAAGGCAATCCTGCGCGCTGAGGGTGAGGGAGGTGTCGTCATTCATGCGCATTTCCGTTCGGTCATTCCGTTGATCTGCAGATTATTGACGGGCCTACGGGGACGCAATAGGTACGGGCTGCCTGCGCGCATTGGGTGCGGGGTGAAAATGATGGAATTGATGACATGTCGCAGATGCGTGAAGCAGCCCTAACCAGTAAAGCGTGGCCGTTCGAGGAAGCACGTCGGGTGTTGAAACGCTATGCAAACAAGGCCCCCGAGAAGGGATACGTCTTGTTCGAGACCGGCTATGGCCCGTCGGGTCTGCCGCATATCGGGACCTTCGGCGAAGTTGCGCGCACGACGATGATCCGCCGCGCATTTGAGCAGATCAGCGACATTCCGACGCGGCTGGTGTGCTTTTCCGACGATCTGGACGGGATGCGCAAGGTGCCGGGTAACGTGCCCGACCCCGCCGCATTGGAAGAACATCTGCAGCGCCCGCTGACATCGGTGCCCGATCCTTTCGGCAAATACGACAGCTTTGGCGCGCATAACAACGCCATGCTGCGGCGTTTTCTGGATACCTTCGGGTTCGAGTACGAGTTCATCTCTGCCACGGAATTCTACGGCTCCGGCAAGTTCGACGAGGTGCTTTTGCGCGCCGCCGAGAAGTATGACGAGATTATGGAAGTGATGCTGAAGTCGCTGCGCGAGGAGCGTCGGCAGACCTATTCGATCTTCCTGCCGATCCACCCTGAAACGGGGCGGGTAATGTATGTGCCGATGAAAGCGGTCAACGCCAAGGAAGGCACGATCACCTTCGACGATGAAGATGGCACCGAAATGACCCTGCCGCTGACCGGCGGCAATGTGAAGTTGCAGTGGAAGCCTGACTTTGGCGCCCGTTGGGCCGCCCTTGATGTCGACTTTGAGATGTACGGCAAGGATCACAGCACCAACACGCCGATCTATGACAAGATCTGCCGTATTCTGGGCAACCGCCCGCCCGAGCATTTCACCTATGAGCTGTTCCTTGATCAGGACGGGCACAAGATCTCCAAGTCGTCGGGCAATGGTCTGACCATCGACGAATGGTTGACCTATGCCAGCGCGGAATCGCTGTCGTATTTCATGTATCTCAAGCCCAAGACGGCCAAGCGCATGTATTTCGACGTGATCCCCAAGGCGGTCGACGAATACCACCAGCAGCTGCGCGCCTATGAAACGCAGGACGAAAAGGGCAAGCTGAACAACCCCGTTTGGCATATCCACGGGGGCGATGTGCCCAAGTCGGATATGGTTGTGCCGTTCTCGATGTTGCTGAACCTCGCGTCGGTCTCCTCGGCCGAGGACAAGTCGCAACTGTGGGGCTTTATCCAGCGGTATGCGCCGGATGCGACGCCCGAAGGCAACCCCGGTATGGATGCGGCGGCCGAGCATGCGGTGCGCTACTACAATGATTTCGTGAAGCCCGCCAAAGTGTTCCGCGCCCCCTCCGAGCTGGAGCGGGAAGCCCTGGAAGACCTGCGGGACCAGCTGAAAACATGGGACGGCGGGCTGGATGCCGAGGCATTGCAGACGATGGTTTTTGCCGTCGGGAAAGAGCGTTTCGACCCGCTGCGCGACTGGTTCACCGCGCTGTACGAAGTGTTGCTGGGCGCCAGCCAAGGTCCGCGTTTCGGCGGGTTCATCGCGCTGTATGGCGTGGATGAAACGGTCGCCCTGATCGACGATGCGTTGGCGGGCAAGCTGACCACGGCGTGAAACTATTGCCCTATGGTGTGCGTGGCTTAGGTTAAGTTCAACACATCATAGGGAGCATTCTCATGCGTGGCGCGGTTCTTTCGGCCTTTTTCGGGATGGTTTTGACCTTTGCGACGGCGTTTGGTGCCATGGCGCAGCAGGCGGATATCGAAAGCACGATCAGCGGCCAGTTCGACGCTTTCAAGGCAGATGATTTCGAGGGTGCCTTCGCATATGCGAGCCCCAATCTGCAGATGATGTTTCAGTCTTCGGAAAATTTTAAACGTATGGTGACCACGGGCTATCCGATGGTCTGGAAACATGCCGAGGTGCGGTTTCTGGATCTGCGCGAGATCGCCGGTGCGCAGTGGCAGAAGGTGCAGGTCACGGACCTGAAAGGATTTACCTATTTGCTGGATTATCAGATGGTTGAGACGCCCGAGGGCTGGCGTATTGCCGCCGTTCAACTGCTGGATGCGCCAAGCGTTTCTGCCTGACCGGCGCGACATCTTTGGCACGCTCATGTGACTGCCTGCGGCGTACGCTGCGGTTAGGCGTGGTTAACCCTTTGTGCATAAATCTTTCCCCCTGCCGGCCAAGTGCCGGAGTTTTGCAATTCATGGGGGGCGACATCGCAACCCGACGAAGGGGATGACGATGAACAAGGCAATCACAGACGGTCTGCTGCTGACACCTGCGGCATTTGCACAAGGCTTGGATGTGTATTCAAGCGGGGATGGCACGGCGGGGTCTGATACCTATGCCAATGCCATAAATGCAGCGTTTATCCCTGCGGATCAGGACTTTGGCGGGGCGCTTGAGCTGATAAAAACGCAATCCACGCAAAAGCTGCGATATATGGGACAAACGCCACTTTTGCCGGGGTGTTATCTGCGGATCACGGCGCGGGTGAAGGCGATCAGTGGGAATCTACCGTCGGTGCGGATCGCGGGGTATCCGGCGCTTGGCAATGGCAGCCGCGCGGGCGGTCTGGTGGAGGGCGGTCCGGCGGTGACGCTGACCAGCTATGGCGAGGTGGTCGAGGTCAGCGCGATTGTCGGGTCGGGGCTGCGCGGCGGGGTCGATATGGTCTGGGGCAATGCGCCGGTCTATGGGCATTTCGGGCTGGACCTGACGGGGCAGAATGGCGGGGTCGTTCGCATTGATGATTTGCAGATCGAGGATGTGACGGGCGTCTTTCTGCGCGACATGCTGGCACAGGTGGACGTGCGGGATTATGGCGCGGTGGGGGATGGCAGCACCGATGATACGGCGGCCTTTGTGGCGGCGAATGCAGATGCGCAGGGGCGCAGCGTGTTGATCCCGCGCGGGACGTATCTGCTGAACGGGGACGTGACCTTTGACGCGCCGACGCGGTTTGAAGGGACGGTGATCATGCCCGCCAGCGCGATCCTGCTTTTGCGCCGCAACTTTGATCTGCCGAACTATATCGAGGCGTTCGGGAATGAAGAGATCGCTTTTCGCAAGGCGTTTCAGGCGTTGCTGAACAATGCGGATCATGAATCGCTGGATCTGGGCGGGCGCAAGGTCAACGTGACCGGCCCGATCGATATGCAGGCCGCGACGCCCGAACGCAGCAGCTATGCCACGCGGCGGGTGATCCGCAACGGCCAGTTTGAAGCGGCCACGAATGGCGATTGGGATACGGTCACGGTGACCTCGCAGGCAAGCTATTCGCCCTCGGATGCGCGCAAGCTGACAAATGTGGTGAATGTGGCGAATGTGCCTGTGGGGGCGCTGATCACGGGCAATGGCGTCGGGCGCGAGATTTATGTGCGCGCCAAGAACGTCGCCACGCAAGAGATTACCCTGAACGCGCCCTTGTACGATGCGGCGGGGACGCAGAATTTTACCTTTACGCGGTTCCAGTATCTGCTGGATTTCAGCAACTACAGCCAGCTGAGCAAATTCGTTCTGGATGACATCGAATTCCAGTGCAACAACGTGGCCAGCGCCATCAACCTTGCGCCATCAGGGACGATTTTCCATGTGCGGGACTGCTTTATCTCGCGCCCGAAGGATCGGGGGATCACGTCGATCGGGGGGGGCTGTCAGGGGATGTTCGTGGACCGTTGCCAGTTCCTGTCCGCCGAAGATGCGCTGGACGTGCCGGACCGGACCACGATCGCGATCAACTGCAACGCCAATGACGTCAAGATCCGCGACAACCGCGCCACGCGCTTTCGCCATTTTGCGCTGCTGGCGGGGCAGAATAATATCGTCACGGGGAACCACTTCTTTCAGGGGGATACGGTCAAGAACGGCGTCCGCTCTGCCGGGTTGATCCTTGCAGCGCAGCACACGGCGAGCGTGGTCAGCGGGAACTATATCGACAATTGTTTTGTCGAATGGACCAACGAACAAGACCCCGCGCCGGACTACAGCAGCGAGTATTCTTTCAGCTCCCTGTCGATCAGCGGTAATATCTTTCTGTCGGGCGAGGTGGCCCCGTGGTTCAGCTATATCGTGATCAAGCCCCATGGGGCGGGTCATGTGATCAATGGGCTGACGATCAACGACAACCGCTTCCGCAGCATCAACGGGTTCATTGATCGGGTCGAACGGATCGATACCAGCTTTGCCGATATGGATTTCTCGCGCATGCGCAATATCGAGATGACGGGCAATTCGTTCCACGGCATCCATAATCCGGTGTCGAACCCTGTGCAGGTTGAACATACCGAAGCCAGTCTGGCCAAGACCTGGGTGGTGGATATTGCCGACCGCTTTCCGTTCGGCGGGTGGGCGATTGCGGTGGATAGCATCACGATGGACGGGCCGGTGCGCAACGGATCGAATGTGGCGCAATACAGCGTGCCCTATGTGCTGACGGATCAGGGCGCGGATCGCGATCTGCTGCATCTGGTCTGGAGCACCAGCGTCAAAGGGTCGATCTTTATGCAGGCGCGCATGGATAAACGCTAGAACTCGCGCCAGAGCGAGAGTTTTAGCGCGGGGTTGGACGTGTCGTTGATCAACGTCTCTGCCCCGATCTGGAAGCGGATGTCGGGGCGGCTTTTCAGCGGGCGCATGACGATAGAGGGCGCGACAGAGGTGGCGCTGGCGGCAGAGGTCGAGGCATAATAGATTTGCAGCATTCCCGAAAACCGATCGCCGAAGTTGATGCCTATGGTGCTGTCGACTTTGGCGAGATGCTCTTGCAGGTAGATGTCCCACGCGAGGGAGCTGTCGATGGTCACCCAGCCGTGTTTCTGCCCCAGCGTATAGCCGCGGCCCCAAGACAGCCCTGCTTTGACATTCGGATAGACCGCATCCCCCACCCATGCCGCGCCGAACCCCAGCTCTGCCGACCAGACGTTCGGGCGGTCGCGGCGGCCTAAGGGGCGGCGCAGGAAGACCGACGCAAACCCGGATTGCAAGCCGATGGAACTGGCGAGAAAGCCGACCTCTGCCCCCAGGGTCAGGTCGTCGCGCACGCCATATTCCATGAAGGTGCTTTCCGAAATGTCGTAGTTGCGCGTGACGTTTACCGTGGTGGAGGTGAAGCCCGTGCCCTTTTCGCGCAGCCACGCGCCGCCCTGTGCAGGGGTGGGAAGCTGCAGTAAGCCAAGCAGAAGGAACGGCCAGTAGCGCATGGGGTACCCTTTCGGCGGGTAGCTTGGCGCGTCATGCTTAACAAATTACTTACAGACCTTTGGGACGGCATGCGAAAAGGCCCGCAGCAATGCTGCGGGCCTTTTGTCAAATCCTGTGTGCGTCGCTTAGACGTTGACGCTGCCGCCGCGTGGGCCAGCGATCAGCCATACGATAAAGCCGACGACCGGGAATATCAGGACGCCGAGAATCCAGAGGATTTTCGCAAGCCCCGAAGCGCCGGAGGTGAAGATTTGATAGATCGCGTAGATGTCTGCGATCAGGATAATGAGTCCGAGAAGGCCGAATTCCATTGTAAAGCTCCTGGGTTGTAATCTGCATTACTGTCTGGGGTCACAACTTCCCGTTCGGCCCAGATGTTCCCGAAAATGTTACTGGAACCATTTCCCGCTTCGCCGAGTTGCCCTTGCATCGCCTAGAACGGCAAGTGAATTTGGAAGGAAATAGTATGAAGACCTCTACAGCAGTAATCGCAGGCCTTGCCGCAATTCTGGTCATCGCATTCGCGATCTTTTTCATCGATATCGATCAGACTGAAGAAGGCGCGCTGCCGGATGTTGATGTGTCCGTCGAAGGCGGCAACCTGCCCGAGTTTGACGCACAGACCGGTTCGGTTTCCGTGACTGAAGAAGAGGTCGACGTTGAAGTTCCGGACGTTGAAGTGACCACCGAAGAGAAAACGATCACCGTCCCCGGCGTTGAGGTTACTCCGCCCGCAGGTGACTGATATCGTTTGATCGTTTGAACGCAGAAAGCGCCCTCTGATTTGGTCAGGGGGCGCTTTTGTTATGGGACAGGGCTTAGTTGCGGGTCAGTTTGGTCGCGGGTTTCGCACCGTTGTCGCCGTCGGAGGCGAAGGTCAGCGTGACCTTATCGCCGGCCATCAGATCGGACGGGACAAGGGTTTTGGCATCCAGCGTCCAGGATGATTTGTCTTGCAGGACGATGATATTGGCAAGGCGGTCATAGGCAAGGATCGTGCCGGTTGTCTCGTCGGCAAAGGCGGGGGCAGAGAGGGCGGTCAGGCCCAGTGTAGCAAGGGCGATCAGGCGCATTTGGGATCCTCCGGATAAAGCGCAGACTCCGAATGTGGGGTGGGTGCGGGTGCAAAGCAATCACCTTGCAACGGGCGCATGAAAATAATTATGCGCCAAGCCGTAACAGGGGAACTGCGGACGGGTGGACGGGTTGTGCCGCTACATCCAACTGACAGGAGACAGCGATGAAAGCCCAATCGAAAGCCCAACAACGCGCCGCCGGTGCAGCCCTGTCTGCCAAGCGGGGCGAGACCAAGGTCAAGGATCTGCAAGGCGCGTCGAAAGATATGTACGACAGCATGTCAGAGGACGAGCTGGAGGAGATGGCCTCGACCGACCATGACGGGTTGCCGGACGAGGTGGATGACTAGACGCGCCGCCTAGCGTTTTTTGCCGCCGTAGCGGGATTTGCCACCGCGCATCCCGCCGCGACCGCCGGTTGATCGGCCCGACGCCTTTTGCGCGTCGTCGACGGCTTTTTCGACAGCGTACTGACGCGCCATCGGATCGTCGGCGATGGCCAGATCGACGGATTCGAGCCGTTTGACCTCGTCGCGCAGGCGTGCGGCTTCTTCGAATTCGAGGTTCTCGGCCGCTTTGCGCATATCGGTGCGCAGCCCGTCGAGCACGGTTTGCAGGTTGCCGCCCGCGAGCGGGTTATCGATCTTGGCCGTGACGCGGCTCATGTCCACATCGCCTTTGTAGAGACCGGCGAGGATATCATCGACGTTCTTCTTGACCGTTGTCGGCGTGATCCCGTGTTCTTCGTTATAGGCCAACTGCTTGGCGCGACGGCGGTCGGTTTCGCCAATCGCACGCTCCATCGAGCCGGTGATACGGTCGGCGTACATGATCACCCGGCCTTCGGCGTTCCGCGCGGCCCGCCCGATGGTCTGGATCAGCGAGGTTTCCGAGCGCAGGAACCCTTCCTTATCCGCATCGAGAATCGCCACCAGCCCACATTCGGGAATGTCCAAGCCTTCGCGCAGAAGGTTGATCCCGATCAGCACGTCAAAAGCACCAAGCCGCAGGTCGCGCAGAATTTCGATGCGTTCGATCGTGTCGATATCGCTGTGCATATAGCGCACGCGGATGCCCTGTTCGTGCATGTATTCGGTCAGGTCTTCGGCCATGCGTTTGGTCAGCACGGTGCAAAGCGTGCGATAGCCGTCGGCGGCGACCTTGCGCACCTCGTCCAGCAGATCATCGACCTGCATCTCGACAGGGCGGATTTCGATTTTGGGGTCGATCAGGCCGGTGGGGCGAATGATCTGTTCAGTAAAGACACCGCCGGATTGTTCGATTTCCCACGCGGCGGGGGTGGCCGAGACAAAGACCGACTGCGGGCGCATGGCATCCCATTCCTCGAACTTAAGGGGGCGGTTGTCCATGCAAGAGGGCAGGCGGAACCCGTGTTCGGCCAGCGTGAATTTGCGTCGGTAGTCGCCTTTGTACATCCCGCCGATCTGCGGCACGGAGACGTGGCTTTCGTCTGCAAAAACAATCGCGTTGTCGGGGATGAATTCGAACAGCGTGGGGGGCGGCTCTCCGGGGGCGCGGCCCGTCAGATAGCGCGAATAGTTCTCGATCCCGTTGCAGACGCCGGTGGCTTCAAGCATCTCGATGTCGAAGTTGCAGCGCTGTTCAAGCCGTTGCGCTTCCAGCAGTTTTCCTTCGGCGACAAGCTGGTCCAGCCGCATCCGCAGCTCTTTCTTGATGCCGATCACCGCTTGGTTCATCGTTGGTTTCGGCGTCACATAGTGGCTGTTCGCATAGACGCGGATCTGGTCGAAACTGCCGGTCTTCTCACCCGTCAGAGGGTCGAATTCGGTAATGCTTTCCAGCTCTTCGCCAAAGAAGGACAGACGCCATGCGCGGTCCTCAAGGTGGGCCGGAAAGATTTCAAGGCTGTCGCCGCGCACGCGGAAAGTGCCGCGCTGGAAGGCGGCGTCATTGCGTTTATACGCCTGCGCGATCAGGTCTGCGATCACTTGGCGTTGGTCATAGTTGTTGCCGGTCTTGAGGTCCTGCGTCATCGCGCCATAGGTCTCGACCGAGCCGATCCCGTAGATGCACGACACCGACGCGATGATGATCACGTCATCGCGTTCCAGCAGCGCCCGCGTGGCAGAGTGGCGCATCCGGTCAATCTGTTCGTTGATCTGGCTTTCCTTCTCGATGAAGGTATCGGACCGCGCGACATAAGCTTCTGGCTGGTAGTAGTCGTAGTATGAGACGAAATATTCCACGGCGTTGTCGGGGAAGAACCCTTTGAATTCGCCGTAAAGCTGCGCCGCCAGCGTCTTGTTCGGCGCGAGGATGATCGCGGGGCGCTGCGTTTCCTCGATCACCTTGGCCATCGTGAACGTCTTGCCCGTCCCCGTGGCCCCCAGCAGCACCTGATCGCGTTCGCCCGACCGCACCCCTTCGGACAGTTCCTTGATCGCCGTGGGCTGGTCGCCTGCGGGTTCGAATTCGGTCGCCAGTTTGAACTTCTTGCCGCCCTCGAGCTTGGGGCGTTCGCGCACGTTGGGCGCGGGATTGGCAAGATAGGCGTCTTTGCGCTCGGGCAGACTGTCAGAGTGGGCGTAGGCCATAACATCGTCCTTTGGGGGTGTTCCCTAAGGTGTCATGTTTTCGCGCGGGTTCAAGGGGCACAGCCTTGCGCGACGCGCATATGTCGCTTTCGTCGCAGGCTTATTTGGTCAGTCGCTTGCGGTTGGCGCTGACCTTTTTGCTGACCGGGACCATCGCGGCCGAGAAAATCTGGTCGGGCGTGCCCCCGGCAAAGGCGGCTTTGGTGGCCGCCTGATAGGCTTTGGCCATGGCGGGGCCTTTCTCATTCACCATGCGGGCGTTCTCTCCGCGGGTCTGGGGAAGGGCACCGGCCATCCCCAAAAGCCTAAGCGTCATAACGGCTTGGGAGTCGATCATCAGCTTGGCGAGGTTGGCATTGAGCGTCATCAGGGTCAGGGGGTTCATGAGAGGTGCTCCGATTGCATAAGCTCAGTTTATGCTGCGCCGCAGCATATGTAACGCGAATTCGGCACAAATCACTGTGATGCCTTGATCCTTGGCCGCATTTGGCTGATAAACCGCCTGATCACAGCGGAGATTCAGCTATGCGCGCGCGTATTTATCAGCCTTCCCGAACTGCCATGTCCTCTGGCACGGCCAAAACCCGTGTCTGGTTGCTGGAATTCGACCCAGAGCACGCGCGCGAGATTGACCCGTTGATGGGCTGGACCTCGTCGAAGGACACGCAAACGCAGGTGCGTTTGCAGTTCGCCACCAAGGAAGAAGCGGTGGAATACGCCCGCGACCACAACATCGACGCGCTGGTGCAAGACCCCAACAAACGCCGCGCAAATGTCCGCGCCGGCGGCTATGGCGAGAATTTCGCCACAGGTCGCCGCGGGGCCTGGACGCATTAACTCTTTCTACGTTTTCTTATGCTAGGCCCGTGACGGGCGGTGTGAGCAATACATATTCACAGGGCGGCCTCTCCCACGGTCGCCCGTTTTCATTTCGACCTGCTGAACAGATGCGCAAAGGTACAGAAACATGACGATCACCCAACTCGTGACCCACTCAGGCGGTTTTCATGCGGATGAACTCCTATCCTCTGTCATCCTGACGCGGCTGGTTCCAGACGCCACGGTACTGCGCAGCCGCGACAAGGCGCTGATCACACCGGCCGAGGGGCGCATCATCTACGACGTGGGCGGTGATTTTGATGCCGAAGCAGGGATTTTCGATCACCATCAACGTCCCAATCCGCTGCGTGAAGACGGGCAGCCCTATAGCTCTTTCGGGCTGATCTGGGCGCATTACGGGCATGATTATCTGCGCGCGCTCGACGTGCCCGAGGCGGATGTGAATGCCATCCACGACATTTTCGATCGCGGGTTTGTTCTGCCGATCGACCTGCTGGACAATGGTGCCGTCAACGCGTCAGAGGCGGGGCCACTGTTTGCCGGTCTGACCTTGCCCGCGCTGTTGGAAAGCCTGAAACCCGTCTTCGATGACCGCGAGGAAGGCGTGGACGACCGCGCCTTTGCCGCCGCCTTGCCCATTGCGCGCGCCTTTGTCGAAGCGTCGATCCGTCGCAAAGCCGCCAAGTTCCGCGCCGAAGCGATGGTCATGACCGCCATTGATGCCGCGGGCGAGGGGCATGTGCTGGACCTGCCCATGGGCATGCCGTTTCGCGGGGCCGTGGTGAAGGCGGGGGCGGATCATCTGCTGTTCGTCATCCACCCGCGCGGCGAGGAATGGACGCTGACAACGATCCGGTTGGGGGATGATACGTTCGAGAACCGCGCTGATCTTCCGGTGGCTTGGGCGGGTCAAAAAGACGCCGCGCTTGAGGAAGCATCAGGCGTCAAAGGGGCAAAGTTCTGCCACAACGGCCGCTTTATCGCCGTCGCCGATAGCCGCGAGGCGATTTTGCAGATGGCCGACATCGCGGTGAAGGAAGCGCTGGCAGCGTAACCCGCGGGGCGGGTGCCCTTGTTAGTCGCCCGCTATTGGCCTGCGTTCCGGCTTGCCCCCGTGGCCCGCGCGATTACACTGCGCGTTCAGCCATCGGGGGGCGTGACGCGTGAACAGCCAGCTTAGACATTTGCCACAGATCGATACGCTGTTGCAGCAACCGCATGTGGCGTCTTTGGTTGCGACTTACAGCCACGACGAGGTGCGTCGCGCCCTGCGCGAAACGCTCGACCAGCTGCGCCGTGATATTCGGGGCGGCGGGGTGGTCGATTTGCCCGATTACGCCGGTGAACCCTTTGCCCATAGCCTTGCCGACCGGATAAAGGCAGCCCGCCGGCCGAACCTGCGCCCTGTCATCAATGCCACGGGTATCATCATCCACACCAATCTGGGCCGCGCCCGCCTTGCCCCCGAGGCGCTGCAGGCGATGGACCAGATCGCTGCGCGGCCTTCGAACCTTGAGCTGAACCTGAAAACCGGCAAGCGCGGGTCGCGCTATGACCATGCCGAGGCGCTGATCTGCCAGTTGACCGGCGCAGAGGCGGCGCTGATCGTGAATAACTGTGCCGCAGCGGTGGTCTTGGCGCTGATGGGCACTGCGGCAGGGCGCAAGGTGATCGCCTCGCGCGGGGAGCTGATCGAGATTGGCGGGTCTTTCCGTCTGCCCGATGTGATCGCGCAAAGCGGTGCAGAGCTGAAAGAGGTCGGTGCCACCAATAAAACGCGGCTTAGTGATTATGCCGATGCGGTGGACGGGGATACGGCGGTTCTGTTGAAAAGCCACACCAGCAACTTTCGCATCGTGGGCTTCACCTCTGCCCCGTCACGCAATGATTTGGCGCAACTGGCGGCGGAGCGGGATCTGATCCTGATGGAGGATCTGGGCAGCGGCGTGCTGATTGACCTTGCCCCCTTTGGGCTGCGCGACGAACCCGTGGTGGCGGATATCCTCAAGGCGGGTGTCGATCTGGTCATGTTCTCGGGCGACAAGCTGCTTGGTGGGCCGCAGGCGGGGATCATCGCGGGACGGGCGGATATTATCGCGGGGCTACGCAAGCACCCGTTGCTGCGGGCGTTGCGCATCGACAAGCTGTCGCTGGCCGCGCTCGAGGCGACCTTGCGTCTTTACCTGCCGCCCCATGATCCGCTGGCGCGGGTGCCGGTCTTGCGCGCGCTCTCGCAGCCTTTGGCAGAGGTAGAGGCGCGGGCGCAAAGGCTCGCGGGTTCCCTTGCTGCGGTGAAGGGGGTGGTTGTTGAGGTGATGGCGTCAGCCGCCTATGTCGGCGGCGGGTCGCTGCCGCAGCAGGACTTGGAAAGTTGCAGTGTCGTCGTGGCCTCTGCCGCGCTGTCTGCTGAAACCCTGGCGGATCGTTTGCGGGCCGGGGTGGTGCCCATTGTCGGGCGTATCCATCAGGGCAAGCTGTGGCTGGACATGCGCACGGTAACGGATGACGAGCTGCCCGATATCGTTGCGGCGCTGGGCGCGATCGCCGCCACATGACATCCGCCTGCGTGATTGTGATCGGCCATGTGGATCATGGCAAGACGGCGCTGGTGCGGGCGCTCACGGGGATGGAGACGGACCGGCTGGCCGAGGAAAAAGCCCGTGGCCTGTCGATCGCGCTAGGCTTTGCCCATTGCGAGATGGCGGGTGGGACGCTCGACTTGATTGACGCGCCGGGGCACGAAGATTTCATCCGCACCATGGTGTCGGGTGCGAGCGGCGCGCAGGGCGCGATGCTGGTCGTCTCGGCGGTGGAGGGCGTCGCGGCGCAAACCCGCGAGCATGTGCAGATCGCAAGACTGTTGCAGGTGCCCGTGGCGGTGGTCGCGGTGACCAAGGTGGATTTGATCCCCGTGGCGACATTGCCCGCCCGTCTGGTGGAAATTGAGGATGCCCTTGCCGCGCAAGGCGTTACCGTGGCCGAACTGGTGCCCTGTTCGGCCACGACCGCTGGCGGGACGGATCATCTGCGGCAGGTCTTGGCGCGGCGGTTCAACGCTTTGCCCGCGCGGGCCGCGCCGATGGGGGCGTTCCTGCCGGTGGACCGCGCGTTCACACTGGCGGGACGCGGGACGGTGGTGACGGGCACGCTGCTTGGCGGCGCGTTGGCGGTTGGCGCGGCGTTGACCGTGCAGCCAAGCGGTGCGGCCACGGTGGTCCGTGGCCTGCAAGCACGCGGCGCGGCGCGGGAGAGGGTCGCGGCGGGAGAGCGGGTCGCGGTGAACCTGCGCGGTATCGCGCTGGAGGATATTGCCCGCGGCGATGTGATCTGTACGGGCGGGCAGGGGGCGACGCTTTGTATGGATGTGTGGTTGACCGTCTCTGACATGGCACCGCGACCGGTCAAACATATGCAGGATTTGCGCGTGCTGTGGGGCACGGCGCATGAGGTCGCGACCCTGCGGCTGATGGGCGGTGGCCAGATCGCGCCGGGGGGCGCGGGGCTGGGGCAGTTGCGCTTCAAACGCCCCGTGGTGGGGTTCGCGGGGCAGGCGGCGGTGTTGCGTCAGCTTTCCCCTGCGGCGACGTTGGCGGGCGCGGTGATCCTTGACCCGCAGGCCACGGCAGTCGGGGCGGGCGACAGACGGCGGTTGGCGGTGATGCAGGCGGCACAGCAGCAGGATGGAGCCGCCCTTGCCGCAGCGCTTTGTGCGCAGGGGCGCGGGGTGGCGCTGTGGTCTGATCTTGTCCGGTTGGCGCGCTGCGATGCGACGGCTGCGCTCCCCACAGGCGTTGTGCGGTTATCGCCGGAGCATATCGCGCTGGCTGACGACCTCGCCGCGGTGCAGACGGCGGTGGTGGCGGCTTTGCGGCGCTTTCACGCTGACCACCCGATCAAGCAGGGGGCGGCGCTTTCGATGCTGCAACGGGTGACGCCGCTGCGGGGTTTGGTGCCTTTCGCCCAAACCGAATTGGTTAGGGGCGGAGAGGTTGTTTTGCGCGACGGTTTGGTCAGCCTCGCACGGCATGACCCCTTTGCAGTACTTGCCCCGCAACAGCTTGCCCGCCTGACCGAGATCGAAGAGAGGATGCGCGCAGGTGGCACCTCCCCCCCGGATGTGCGGCAGTTCGATGCGCCTGATGACGCGGATCTGATCGCGCTGATGGCGGCGCAGGGGCGGTTGGTGTCCTTGGCGAATATCGCGTTGAAACAGCAGGTCGTGTTTCACGCGGCGACCATCGCCCAAGCGCAGCGGAGCCTTGCGGCAAACTTCCCCCCGCCCACGGCCTTTACCACCAGCGAGGCGCGCACCGCTTTGGGCACCAGCCGCAAGTTCATCGTGCCGCTGCTTGAGCATCTGGATGCGCTAGGCATGACCCTGCGGATTGGTGACACGCGGCAGATCGCGCCGCAGGCGCATTAGGCTTTCGCTTGCCCTGCGGCAGGGTTACGGTGTGGCAACGCGGAGACGACCGGAGTCTGGTGGCTTCCCTGGTCTTCAAAACCATGGACGCGTCGATACGGCGTGTGGTGGGTTCGATTCCCATCCGTCTCCGCCAAGCTGTCTGGACATGCCTGACGATCCCCCACAGTATGCAGCGGCATACTTGGGAGGGGGCGACATGAGTGATCGGAAACCGGAATTTACCCTGAAGGATCTGCAAGGCGCGGCCCATCATTTTGACGGAACCGGCCCTGCGCTGGTCTGTTTCGTGAAAGAGGATTGCGAGACCTGCAATATTGCGGGGCCGGTGCTGCAGGCGCTGTCGCAGGCTTATGGCGATGCGGTGCGGTTTCTGGTGCCGGGGCAATCCGGCGAGAAGAACGGCGATTTCGCGCAGCGCCACGGGCTGACCATGCCGGTGCTTGAGGATGCGGGCTGCAAGACCTCGTTCGACTGGGATTTCGAGATCGTGCCCGCGCTCTACTGGATAGATGAAAGCGGCGCTGTCGTGACCCACTTTGAAGGCTTCGTGCGCGATGACTGGCAGGCATTGTCCGACCAGATGGCCCATGCGACGGGTAAAGCTGCGGCGCAGATCGATTGGGACAGCCTGCCCGCCTGGCGTCCGGGATGCGGGTCGAAACACTTTGACCCCGAGGTCTATGACGCGCTGCGGGCAGAGGCCGAAGGCAGCCGTCTGCGCGCCCGCAAGGTAGAGGTCGCCAGCGGCGATGACATGGCGGAATTCATGTTCGATCAGGGGTTCTCGGACGGGTTGCCCCTGGTGCCGCCGACGCCCGAACGGGTGATCCGCATGCTGGAAGGGACGCATCGTGATCCGCAGGATGTCATCGCCACAGTGCCGCCGAATATGGGCATCGCCACGGTCGAAAAGATCGCGATCAACGCGGTGATGGCGGGGTGTAAGCCTGAATATCTGCCCGTGGTGATCGCAGCCGTCGAAGCCGTCTGCACGGATGAATTCAACATCCACGGGGTCACTGCCACGACGATGGGCGCGGCGACGGTCATCGTCGTGAACGGGCCGATCGTGGACAAGATCGGGTTGAACGGCGGCTTGGGCGCTTTGGGTGCGGGGAACCGTGCCAATGCCACCATCGGGCGCGCGCTGCGGCTGATCATCCGCAATGTCGGCGGGGCGACCACGGGCGGGGTCGAACGGTCTGTCCTGGGCAATCCGATGAAATACACCATGTGCTTTGCGGAGAACGAGGCGGCCTCGCCATGGGAGCCGCTGCATGTGGAACGCGGATTCAAGGCGGAAGATTCGGTCGTGACTGTCTTTGCCATGACGGGCGGGCCGGTGCATCTGGTGGACCAGACCTCGCGCAAGCCGGACCAGATCGCGGGGTCGTTGGGGCAGGGGCTTGAAGGGGTGTTCCTGCCGAAGATGCACAACCTGCCGATTGACGCGCTGCTGGTGGTCTGCCCCGAGCATATCCAGACGCTGACCGTCGATGGCCCCTACTCCAAGGACAGGCTGCGCGACCGTATCCAAGAGGTCACGGCGCGCCCCTTGTCGGAGATGGTGCAGGATGACCATTCGGGCGCGGGTATCCCCGTGGCGGACGCGGAACGGATGGGGCCGGAAAAACTGGCGCAGTTGGCCCCTAAATTTGCGGGCAAGGAATATATCCATATTGTCGTGGCCGGTGGCGATGCGGGCAAATTCTCGTCCGCGTTCCACGGGTGGGCCACGGGCGAAGTGGGGTCGATTTCCGTTTCCAGAAAGATCGATCTAGGCTAGCTTTCACAGCAGAGGAGGACGTGAATGACAATAATTCTTGACCCGACGGACGAACGTGTCCCCGTCGCGCGTCAGATCAGCGAACGGTCCGGTTCGGTGCAGGGGGTTGTCGGGCTGCTGAACATCAGCAAGCCGCGCGGCAATATCCTGCTGGATGAACTGGACAGGTTGTTGACCGAAAACGCACCCGGCGTTGAGATCCGGCATTATACCAAGCCGACTTTCGCCAAGCCGTGCCCCGACACGCTGCGCCACCAGATCCGCGATGAATGCGACTTTCTGGTCGAAGGGCTGGCGGACTGAGGATCATGTACCACGTGCAGTATGCACGATACAGTCTGGTTTGAAATCCAGGGGATCCCGTCTGTTTCCATCGCTTCAAGCGTGTTTGGCCAAGCCGCTGAAACGCAGCGCAAGGCCTTAGGTATGGAGGGCGCGCGCTATGTGCTGGTGCCGCATCCTATTCAGGATGCCACGGACGACGAAATGCGCGCCAAGGCGCGTGAGGCGTTCGACCAGATCATCGGGGCGTTGCGCGACGCGTGACTGACGCAAAAGACATAGGGCGGCGCGGGAAACCTGCGCCGCCTTTTTTTTCGCGGGCGAGTGTTGGGCGGGCGTTACAGTTCGGTCAGCCAGTGCAGTTCTGACAGGTCGTCGTTGATCCAGATCATCGCATCGACGCTGTCCGCTTCGGGGGGGTGCGCCAGCAGTTGCGCAGGGATTACTGTGGCACGTGCCAGCGCCCGCTCTAACGGCTCGCCCACGGTGTTGTGCATATAGCGCACGGCTTGCAGCAGGGTGAGGTCGGCCCCGGCCAGCGTTCCGTCGGCCAGCGTCAACCGTCCGTCGCGGCGCAGGATCTCGCGGTCGTTCAGGGTGAAGCTGGTGATATCAGAGCCGCCAGTCGCCATGGCGTCGGTCACCAGAAACACCTCTGCCGCGCCGCGATTTGCGGCAAGTGCGGCGCGGATCATCGCCGGATGTACATGCACCCCGTCGGCAATCAGGCCGGATGCCACGCGCGGATGATCAAGTGCCGCCCCCACCAGCCCCGGGCTGCGCGCGTTGGCCTGGCTCATGGCGTTGAACAGATGCGTCGCCATGCGGGCACCGGCGTCAAAGGCGCGCATGGCGGTGTCATAGTCGCAATCACTATGGCCCAGCGACACCAGCACGCCCGCCTGCGTCAGCGCCGCGATCTGATCGGGGGTGGCGTTTTCGGGGGCGAGGGTCATCATCAGGTTCGGGATCCGGGCCACGGCATCGGTCAGCATCGCCATATCATCGTCAGACAGGGGGCGGATCAGGCTGCCGTCATGGGCACCTTTGCGGGCAACGCTCAGATGCGGCCCTTCAAGGTGGAGCCCCGCAATACCCGGCATGCCCAGGTGCAACGCCTCTGCCACGGCGGCGATGGCGGCGCGGCTATGGGCGGGGGTGTCGGTGATCAACGTGGGAAGAAATGCGCGGGTGCCAAGCCGTCGGTGCGCGGCGGCCATCGCGCGCAGCGTGTCCAGATCGGGCGCGCTATTGAGCATCACGCCGCCCCCGCCGTTCACTTGCAGATCCACAAACCCGGGGGAGAGGATGCCCCCGTTCAGCCTCCGGGTTTTGGCCCCCGTCGGCAGCGCGGTCAGGGGGGTGATGCGCGGGATGCCGTCGGGGTGCACCACAAGCGCGTGACCGGTCAGCAGATCGTGCCCGTCAAAAATGCGCGCGCCGGTATAGGCGGTGAGGGGGGCGGTCATGCCCGCGCGGCGCGCAGGGCCAGTGCGACGGCCCCATCCAGTGCGCGACCTTTGGTTTCGACCAGATGGGCGGTCTGCGTGTCGGGCAAATAGGCGGCGTAATGGGGGCCGACGCCGCCGGTCAGGCACAGCGGGCCGCCGGGTTGATGGTCGAGGGCGATCAGGGCGCGGGTCAGGTAATCGGCCCCGCTAGCCATCAGCGCCCGTCCGATGCTGTCGCCCGCCGCGGCGGCCTGTACCACATCGGGGGCAAGGGTGGCGAAATCGCCGGGCCGCGCCTTGAGGCTGAACTGCACGATGCCCGCGCCACCGCCGAATTTATCCAGCATCTGCCGCGACAGGGGGCTGGCGGGGGTGATCCCGTCGACGACGAGCAAGGTCTGCTCTAGCACGCCATGCCCCAGCCACGCGCCCGACGCCTGATCCGATACCTGATAACACCAGCCGCCGATACAGGTCTGCACGCCGGCCTTTTGGCGGCCCACGATGGTGCCGGTGCCAAGGGCGATCAGGTGGCAGTCCTGCTCTCCGACGGCACCGACGATGGTGGTGGTGGTGTCTTCGGTCACGACGGATTTGGCAAAGGGCAGACCCGCCTGCACGCGCGGGCCCATTTCCGGCCCCGTGTATCCCGCAAGCCCCAGATGAGCCACGGCACGGGGCATGTCGGCGACATCCAGACCGGCGCTCTCTATCGCGTTGCGCGTCGCGGTCAGCACGCTGTCGATCGCGGTGGCGCAATCGGTGCTGACATTCGCCCGCCCGCCTTTGCCTTCGGCAAGGATACGGCCATCGGGGGTGGCAACAGCGGCGCGGCAACCGGTGCCGCCTCCGTCAACGCCGATCAGGAAAGGAGGGTCTATTTGTGTCATCCGAATTGTTTAGGGCACCTGTTTTGGCGGGGAAAGACAATTTTCGCCATTCGTTTTACCCATGGTCGCAACGGGTTTGCAAATGGCACATGCGCGTGATAAGTTAGCGCTAACATACTCACGTCTTTGTAGGAAGGCCCTTAGGCCCACCCACGTCACGAAGGAAAGCATGATGTTGAACGATACCGTAGCCCGTGTCACCGACCGGATCATCGAACGCAGCGCGCCAAGCCGGGGGGCCTATCTGGCGCGGATGCGCCGCGCCGCCGAGGAAGGGCCGGCGCGGGCGCATCTTTCGTGCAGCGGGCAGGCGCATGCCTATGCCGGTGCGGGGCAGGACCAAGCCGCGCTAGCGACGCAATCGGCGGGCAATATCGGGATTATCACGACTTATAATGACATGCTCTCGGCGCACCAGCCGTTCGAACGCTTTCCGACCCTGATCCGCCACACCGCGCGTGCGGCGGGTGGGACGGCACAGGTTGCAGGCGGCGTGCCTGCCATGTGTGACGGTGTGACCCAAGGCACCCCGGGAATGGAGCTGAGCCTGTTTTCGCGTGACATCATCGCCATGGCGGCGGGCGTCGGGCTAAGCCACAACACTTTCGATTCCGCGATCTATCTGGGGGTCTGTGACAAGATCGTGCCCGGTCTGGTGATCGCGGCGCAGGCTTTCGGGCATCTGCCGGCGGTGTTCCTGCCTGCGGGGCCGATGACCTCGGGTATCTCCAACGACGAGAAAGCGATCGTGCGCCAGAAATTCGCCGCAGGCGAGGCCACGCGCGAAGAGCTGATGGCGTCGGAGATGGCGGCCTACCACGGCCCCGGCACCTGCACTTTCTATGGCACCGCCAACACCAACCAGATGTTGATGGAGTTCATGGGCCTGCACCTGCCCGGCGCGTCCTTTGTGAACCCCAATACTCCCCTGCGTGATGCTCTGACCGTTGCGGGGACGCAGCGGGCGCTGGCGATCAGCCATCTGGGCAATGAATACACACCCGTTTGCGATGTGCTGGACGAAAAAGCCTATGTGAACGGCATCGTCGGCCTGCATGCGACGGGCGGGTCGACCAACCTGCTGATCCACCTTGTCGCGATGGCGCGGGCCGGTGGGATCGTGCTGGACTGGCAGGATTTCTCGGACCTTGCCGATGTCACGCCGCTGCTGGCGCGGGTCTATCCGAACGGCTTGGCCGATGTGAACCACTTCCACGCGGCTGGGGGCTTGGGCTTTATGATCGGTCAGCTCATGGCGGGCGGCTTGCTGCATGACGAGGTCAAGACCATCGCGGGCGACGGGCTGTCGCGCTACACCCAAGACCCCAAGCTCAAGGATGGCGCCGTCGAATGGGTCGCAGGCCCGACCGAGACGCTGAACGAAAAGATCGTGCGCCCCATTGGCGACCCCTTCCAGCCCACCGGCGGGTTGAAACGTCTGGCGGGGAACCTTGGCAATGCGGTCACCAAAGTCTCTGCCGTGAAGCCGGAGCATCACATCGTCGAAGCCCCGATCCGCGTGTTCCATGACCAGGAAAGCGTGAAAGACGCCTATCGCAATGGGGAGTTCAACGAGGATGTCATCGTCGTCGTACGTTTTCAGGGGCCCAAGGCCAACGGCATGCCCGAATTGCACAGCCTGACGCCGGTGCTGGCGAACCTGCAGGCGCGCGGGCTGAAGGTGGCGCTGGTCACCGACGGTCGCATGTCCGGTGCCTCGGGCAAGGTATTGAGCGCGATCCACGTGTGTCCCGAAGCGGTGGACGGCGGGCCGATTGCACGTTTGCAAGACGGTGATATCGTGCGCGTCGACGCCCGCGACGGGCAGCTGACGGTCCTGACCCCCGGCGCGATGGAGCGCCCGGTTGCCACAGCTGATCTGTCGGGCAATGAATACGGGCAGGGGCGCGAGCTGTTTGCCACTTTCCGCAACACGGTTGGCGCGGCTGATACCGGCGCCAGCAGCATTTGAACCTGACCAGAGGATGATCCGATGACCCCGCAAGACGCCAGCGCCGCTGCCTATGCCATCTGTAAACGTGCCCCAATCGTGCCGGTCCTGGTGGTGCATGACGCGCTGCACGCCCGCCCCCTGGCCGAAGCTTTGGTCGCAGGCGGCTTGCCCGCGCTAGAGGTGACGCTGCGCACCGATGCCGCGCTTGAGGTCATTGCTGAGATGGCCAAAGTCGAAGGCGGCGTTGTCGGGGCGGGCACGTTGCTCACCCCCGATGATGTCAAACGTGCGGTGGATGCGGGCGCGACCTTTGGGGTGTCGCCCGGTGCCACGGATAAACTGCTGCAAGCGGCCGAAGATCTGGGCCTGCCGATGTTGCCCGGTGCCGCCACCGCGTCAGAGGCGATGCGTCTTTATGAACGCGGCTATGATATGCTCAAGTTCTTCCCCGCCGAAGCTGCGGGTGGGGCACCCTTCCTGAAATCGCTGTCCTCGCCGCTGCCTCAGGTGCGGTTCTGCCCCACGGGCGGCGTGAGCCCTGCCAATGCGGAAAGCTACCTGTCGCTGCCCAATGTGGTTTGCGCGGGCGGCAGCTGGGTCGCGCCGGACAATCTGATGCGCAAGGGCGATTGGGCGGCGATCACCGAACTGGCCCGCGCCGCCAGCACCCTAGGCAGCCGCGGCTAAAGCGACGCCGCCGCGCGACTGGCCTGATCATACTGACCCGAGATCGCGCGTAGCTGCGCCGCGATCTCGCGCAGGTCGTCGCCTTTGATATCGGTGCGCCCCATGCTGTCGATCAGGCAGGTGTTGCGCACCGCGCGGTAGGTCTCTATCAGCTCGGCCCCGCTGGCGGAGGTGCGATAGAACACCTCCTTTCCGCGTTTCTCGGCCTCTAGCAGGCCGGATTTCAGCAGTTTGCGCAGCGCGTAGTTCACCGTATGCGTATCTTCGATGTTCAGCAGAAAGCAGATGTCCGTCAGCCGTTTTTCACGGTCGCGGTGGTTGGTGTTGTGCAGGACCAGAATTTCCAGCGGGGTCAGGTCGGCATTGCCCGCCGCCGCCATGCAGCGCGACATCCAGCGCGAGAAGGCGTTGTAGGCGATGATCATCCCGTATTCGAGCTCGGACGCTTCCCATCCTTCGCCCTCGGCAAGGTGACGGGACGAGACGATACGGCGGGACGGGTGCGATTTTGGGTCTGACATCAGTGCCTCAAGGCTGGTTTTCACTGTCGTTATGTTAGCGAATTGTCGGTATCGCGCAATCCGTCTGTGCGCCAAGGACACGCCCGCCCGAGAAAAATGTACCAAGGATAGCGCGGCGCTGCAGGGCGCGGTAGCAAAGGGGCAACGGGTGCCGACCCTTACAGCCATTGCGATAGGAGTGACGATGCTGCGATTTCTTGTGCCGGTATTGGCCGCGCTTTTGCTTTTGCCCGTGGATGCGCAGGCGACAGAGCGGGAGCGCCTTGGCTATGGCCGTCTGATTTCCAATGATTCCATCGGAGAGTTTCGCGACCGCGAGCGCACGGGCTCCTATGTGTCGTCCCGCGTCTGGGGGCCGCAGTGGACGGGGCGCTTGCCGGACCGCTTTGGGCAGTTGATCGAGCTGCGTTTGGGGGTAGAGGTATTCTCCCCCGCGAACCTGCGTCGCCCGCAAGCCGGATCGCGCCCATGGGCCGGTGCCCTGTCCGTCGGGATGCACACCCATTTCGAACGCGATGCTGTGGAATATTCGGTCGGGGCGGCGATCTATGCCACCGGTCCCCAGACCCATCTGGATGATCTGCAACGGGGCATTCACGACATCATCGACGCGACCTCGCCCTCTGATCGGGTGTTGGATAACCAGATCGAAAACGGCTTTCACCCCACGGTTCTGGTCGAGATCGGGCGCAGCTTTCCGCTTGGCGCGCGGACAAGCCTGCGCCCCTTTGTCGAGGGGCAGGCGGGGATAGAGACATTCGTTCGCGCGGGCTTCGACCTGACCTTTGGCGACATCACACGCGGGGAAATGTTGGTGCGCGATAGCACCACCGGCCAGCGCTACCGCGTGGTGCAGAACCGCGACGCATCTGGCTTTGGCTTTGTCGTTGGGGCCGATATGGCGCGCGTCAGCGACAGCGTGTTCCTGCCGTCGGATCGTGGCTATGACCTGACCCCGCGCCGCGATCGTGTGCGTGCCGGGGTGCATTGGCAGGGCAAGCGGGCCTCGGCGTTCTATGGTCTGACGTGGCTGGGCAAGGAATACGAGACGCAGCCCGATCACCAGCTTGTCGGCTCTGTACGCATCAAGATCGACTTCTGACGCGCAGGCCCCGTGCATAGGGTGATTCGTTCTTTCCAGCGGGGAACGGTTTTGATAGCCTTGGGGCAATAATAATACGACGAGGCACGAACAGTGGTCAAAACGGGCTTTCGAGGCACGTTTGTCATAAGCTGGTCGCAGACAGAAATAGACGGGCTGGACGCCGCACCGGTGCAATCCCTCAAGGTGGGGGCAGCCTGGGCGTGGCGGGGCGATTCAATTCGCGTTGACGGGCCGAATGACGTGTTGCGGCTGGATCAGGCGGACGAGGCAGGGGATCTGCGCAGACGGGCTGCGCGGATGGTGCATCGTTTGGTCGGGGCCGCCCTGGACGGCACCACGCCGCCGCACCGGTCTTTCGCCAGTGACCGCGACACCCCGTTGATGGACAACAACTTTACCGTGACCGACGGCGCGCAGACCTATCTGGTGACAGTGATCGAGGTCGGTCAGGGCAGCCAGCCGCTGCTGATGTTCCTTGACGCGCTGCCGCCGCGCAATACCGATCTGTGGGTCGTCGCGCATACGTTGAACACCGCCGCAGCAGATCGGGCGGCGCAATACAGCAGCGGCGTCATCTGCTTTACCCCCGGCACGATGATCCGCACCGCCGATGGCCCGCGCGGGATCGAACAACTGCGCGAGGGCGATCACGTCCAGACGAAAGACAACGGCCTGCAACCTGTGCGCTGGATCGGTAGCCGCCGGATGAGCGGGGCGCGATTGTTCGCGATGCCGCAGCTGCGCCCCATCCGGTTTCGCGCCGGTGCTTTGGGGGTCGCGCAGCCTGACACGGATTTGCTGGTGTCGCCCAGCCACCGGATGCTGGTGAAGGGGCGCGTCGCGCATGACTTGTTCAACACAGACGAGGTGCTTGTCACCGCGCGGGATCTGGTGAACGGGCGCAGTGTCACCATCGATGCCCATGCGCGCGAGGTGACCTATATCCACCTCCTGCTCGATTTCCACGAGGTGCTTTGGGCCAACGGCGTAGAGACAGAAAGCTTTCACCCTGCCTCTGCCGCGCTAGAGACATTGGACGCGACCGACCGCGCGCGGCTGCTGGACCAGTTTCCACAGATCGCCTTTGATCCGCATACCTATGGCGGCTATGCGCGGCGTAATCTGTCGATGTCCGAAGCGGCGATCCTCGCGCACGCCGCCTGACGCTGCCGGATCGCCTGCTTTCTTGGGGCGGGCCTAGCTGTCTGCCTTGCCCGCGATCAATGCCTGCACGATGGCTTTTGCGCTGTCGCTCGACCAATCCGCATCACCGCGCAGGCGTGCGATTTCACGTCCCTCGGGGTCCATGATCACGGTGATCGGCAGGCCGAAAATGCCCATCTGACTGGCCAGCGCCTGTTTCGGGTCCTGGTGGCGTGGCAGGCTATCGACGCCCGCATCCGCGAAGAACCGTTTGATCCCGTCGGGCGTGTTGCGGCCCGTGGCGATGGTCAGCACCTCGAAATCATCGCCGCCGAATTCCTTTTGCAGCGCGTTCAACTGCGGCATTTCCTTGCGGCAGGGGGCGCACCATGTGGCCCAGAAGTTGATCAGCACATATTTGCCCTGCCACGCCTCAAGCGTCGTCTCGCCGCCGTCATCCTCAAGCTGGAACGCGACAGAGGAGGTGGCAACGGGGGAATCGTGCACGACCAGTTTCTTCATATCACCGTCGCGCAGGGGCTTGATGTCAGCGCTTTGCCCAAAGCTGGGGTTTGCACCAAGGGCAAGGGCCGTATAAACGAGCGCGAGCATAATCTTTTTCATTTTCCCTCCGAGGGGTTGCCTGATGACCGATACGACTTCGAACAAAATGTGGGGTGGCCGTTTTGCCGCCGGACCAGACGCGATCATGGAGGCGATCAACGCCTCGATCTCGTTTGACCAGCGTATGGCCGCCCAGGACATTGCCGGGTCGCGTGCCCATGCTGCCATGTTGGCTGCACAAGACATCATTAGTGATAGCGATGCCGACGCCATTCGGAAAGGGTTGCTCACGGTGTTGTCAGAGATCGAGGGCGGGACATTCGCCTATTCGACCGCGCTGGAAGACATCCACATGAACGTCGAGGCGCGCCTGAAAGAGGTGATCGGCGAACCCGCAGGCCGTCTGCACACGGGCCGGTCGCGCAACGATCAGGTCGCGACCGATTTCAAACTGTGGACCCGCGACCAGTTCGACGCCGCCGAAAGCGGATTGTTGGCGTTGATCAAGGCCTTGCTGGGTCAGGCAGAGGCCGGAGCCGATTGGGTGATGCCAGGTTTCACACACCTTCAGACCGCGCAGCCGGTCACCTGGGGCCACCACATGATGGCCTATGTCGAGATGTTTGGCCGCGATCTGAGCCGGATGCGCGATGCGCGGGCACGGATGAATGAATCGCCTTTGGGCGCGGCTGCGCTTGCGGGCACGTCCTTTCCGATCGACCGCGACATGACCGCACAGGCGCTTGGCTTTGACCGTCCGGCCGCCAATTCGCTGGATGCGGTCAGCGACCGTGACTTCGCGCTTGAATTCCTGAGCGCTGCGTCGATCTGCGCCATGCACCTGAGCCGTTTCGCCGAAGAGCTGGTGATCTGGTCCTCGGCGCAGTTCCGTTTCGTGACCCTGTCGGACCGTTTCTCGACCGGGTCGAGCATCATGCCGCAGAAAAAGAACCCCGACGCGGCAGAGTTGATCCGCGCCAAGATCGGCCGGATCATGGGGGCCAATGTGGCACTGATGATGGTGATGAAGGGGCTGCCGCTGGCCTATTCCAAGGACATGCAGGAAGACAAGGAACAGGTCTTTGACGCCGCTGACAACCTGATGCTGGCGTTGGCCGCGATGGAAGGCATGGTCAAGGATATGTCCGCAAACCGCGAAAGCCTTGCTGCAGCGGCGGGATCGGGCTTTTCCACCGCGACCGATCTTGCCGATTGGCTGGTCCGCGTGCTGGGGCTGCCGTTCCGCGATGCGCATCACATCACCGGATCGTTGGTGGCATTGGCCGAACAGAACGGCTGCGACCTGCCGGACTTGACGCTTGAACAGATGCAATCGGCGCATGGCGATATCACGGCAGATGTCTTTGACGTTTTGGGCGTGGAAAATTCCGTCAATTCGCGTATGTCTTACGGGGGCACCGCGCCCGCACAGGTGCGCGCGCAGGTGGCCCGCTGGAAAGGGATCATCGGATGAAACCCGTCGCTGCTATTGCCTTGTTGCTGACTCTCGCCGCCTGCGGTGTGGACGGGGAACCCGTGCCGCCGCAGGTCAATAGCACGGTGACGCTGTCGTCGTCGGGCATGTCGGTGGGCACTGGCGTCACCCTTGGCCGCGGCCCGTTCCGGCTGGGTCTGGGGGCGGCGCTGTGATCCGCGCGGCGGTGCTGGCCCTGGTTGCATTGGCGGTGCTGGCGGGCTGTGACAGCGCGCAACGCCATGCGCCAAGCGCCCATGACAGCCGCGCCTATCCCCCCGCGACGGATACCGCCACCCGCAAGCATCGCAGCAACTATGAACCCGGTGTGCATATCTCGGGGCATGTGGATGTGGGCGTTTCCAAGACATTCTGACCGCCGGGGCGGGTGGCGCTGATTGCCATTCCCGCCGCCTTTGGTATTGGGGTAAGCTGTGGTCTGCCGCGATGCCTTTTCCTGCGGTCCGCCGCCCGTAAACGATCGCCGGCAGCTTTCGGCGGGAAAAGCTTAGGAGCCTGAAACTATGGATCATTTCCTGTACCGCGATGGCGCGCTGTTCGCCGAGGATGTCGCCATCTCCGAGATCGCAGCCGCGGTCGGCACGCCCTTTTACGTCTATTCGACCGCCACGCTGTTGCGCCACTTCAAGGCTTTTGACGATGCGCTGGACGGGATGGATCATCTGGTCTGCTACGCGATGAAAGCGAACTCGAACCAAGCGGTTCTGAAAACGCTCGCGCAGGCGGGGGCGGGCATGGATGTGGTGTCGGCGGGGGAATACCTGCGTGCCAAGGCGGCAGGCGTGCCCGGCGACAAGATCGTGTTCTCGGGCGTGGGCAAGACCGTGTCGGAAATCCGGCTTGCGCTTGAGGGCGGCATCCGCCAGTTCAACGTCGAATCCGAACCCGAGATGGAGGTGCTGGACGTCGTCGCGCGGTCGATGGGCAAGGTCGCGCCGATCACCATCCGCGTGAACCCCGATGTCGACGCCAAAACCCATGCCAAGATCGCGACCGGCAAGTCCGAGAATAAATTCGGTATCCCCATTGCCCGCGCACGCGAAGTCTACCGCATGGCCGCCGCGATGCCGGGTCTAGAGGTCGTGGGCATCGATGTGCACATTGGCAGCCAGCTGACCGATCTGACGCCGTTCGAACTGGCCTATCAAAAGGTTGCGGAGCTGACAGAGCAGCTCCGCGCCGACGGGCATACCATCCGTCGTCTGGATCTGGGCGGCGGGCTGGGAATCCCCTACGAGCGTAGCAATGCCGCACCGCCGCTGCCCACGGATTACGGCGCGATGGTGCAAAAGACGCTTGGCCATCTGGGCTGCGAGATCGAGATCGAGCCGGGCCGCCTGATCGCGGGCAACGCCGGCCTCATGGTGAGCGAGGTGATCTATGTCAAATCCGGCGAGGGCCGCGATTTCCTGATCATCGACGGTGCGATGAACGACCTGATCCGCCCCGCCATGTACGAAGCCCATCACGATATCATCCCCGTCGTCGAAGCCGAAGCAGGGGCCGAGCAGCAGCCCTATGACATCGTCGGGCCGGTCTGCGAATCCGGTGATACCTTTGCCAAGCAGCGCATGATGCCAAAGCTGGCCGCGGGCGATCTGGTGGCCTTCCGCAGTGCCGGTGCCTATGGCGCGGTGATGGCCAGCGAATACAACTCTCGTGCGCTGATCCCCGAGGTGCTGGTCCATGGCGATCAATTTGCGGTTATCCGCCGACGCCCGACCTTTGACGAAATGATAAATCGCGATACCATTCCTGAATGGCTGTGACCGCGCCTTGCGTGTCCGGCTTTTGAAAGCAGGGCCCGCATGACGTTTTTCACCGCCAAGGATGACGACCACTCGCCCGAGCAGGGTCTCAAGTCGATCCGTTGGCCCCTGCGTCTGACCTGGGCCGGTATCTGGGCCGAGGTGTTGGTGCAGGCGTTCTGGCCGCTGATTGCCTTGGTGCTGGCTGTTCTGGCGGTGCTGATGCTGGGGCTGCACGATACCGTACCGATGTCCGTCGTGACGGGCGCTGTCGTTGCGGTGACGCTGGCCGCTGTCGGGGCGCTGGTCTATGCGCTGCGCCATTTACGCATCCCCCGCCGGATAGAGGCCCTGACCCGCCTTGACGCCAGCCTACCCGGACGCCCCATTCAGGCGCTGATGGATGTGCAGGCGATCGGCACGGGGGATGATGCCTCTGCTGCGGTGTGGCAGGCGCATCAGCGCCGCATGGCCGCCCGTGCCGCCGCTGCGCAGGCGGTGCCTGCGGACTTGCGCATGACGCGCCGTGATCCCTTTGCCCTGCGCTATGTCGCGCTGCTGGCTTTCGTTACGGCGCTGGTCTTTGGGTCGGTGCTGCGCATCGGGTCGGTTGCGGGTCTGACGGCGGGCGGGGGGGCTTTGGCCTCGGGGCCGGTCTGGGAAGGCTGGGCGGAGCCGCCGCGCTATACCGGCAAGCCGACGCTGTATTTGTCCGATCTTGCCGAAGGGCCGTTGAACCTGCCTGCGGGCACGCTGATCACCCTGCGCATGTATGGCGAAGTGGGCGCGCTGTCGGTGACCGAGACCCTTTCGGGCCAGCCCCAGCCAGAGGGGGACGCCCCCGCCATCGTGCAGGATTTCAAAGTCAGCCAAAGCGGGCAGATCACCATCGACGGGCCGAACGGGCGCGCGTGGGACGTGACGATGCTGCCCGATGCCAAACCGCAGGTCGAGATTGCAGGCCCGCCCGAGGTAACCGCCCTTGGCGAGATGCAACTGCCCTTTGTGGCGCGGGACGACTATGGCGTCGAGGCGGGCGAGGCGCGGATTGATCTGGATCTGGCCGCTGTGGACCGCCGCTATGGGCTGGCGATCGACCCTGATCCGCGGGCCGAGATGATCGTGCCGCTGTCGCTGCCCATTGCCGGGGACCGCCGCGATTTCGAAGAGAACCTGATCGACGATTTTTCCAAACATCCTTGGGCCAACCTGCCGGTCACCGTCACGCTGAGCGTGCTGGATGCGTCGGAACAACAGGCGACCACCCCGCCGACGCAGATGACCCTGCCGGGACGACGCTTTTTCGATCCGCTGGCGGCGGCCGTTATCGAACAACGGCGCGATCTGCTGTGGGCCAAGGGCAACGCCGACACCCTCGCGCAGGTCTTGCGGGCGGTGTCCTATCGTCCGGCGGATGTGTTCCGCTCTGACACGGCGGCGCTGCGCTTGCGGCGGTTGATTGAACGGATCGAAATTCGCGCCCGCTATGGTTTGTCCGACGAGGTGCAGACCGAGATCGCGGATGATCTGTGGGACTTGGCGATTGAGCTGGAGGAAGGCGTGCTGGCTGATGCGCTGGACCGGATGCGCCGCGCACAGGAGCGTTTGCAAGAGGCGATGAAGAACGGTGCCTCGGACGCCGAGATCGCAGAGCTGATGGAAGAGCTGCGCCGCGCCACCGACGACTATATGCGTCAGTTGCAACGTCAGCAGGCGCAAGAAGGCGAAAACGGCGACCAGCAGCAAGGCCAGCAGGGCGAAACCATGCAGATGACGCAGGACGACCTGCAACGCATGATGGACCGGATTCAGGAACTGATGGAGCAGGGCCGCATGGCCGAGGCGGAACAGGCGCTGCGCGAGCTGCAAGAGATGATGGAGAACATGCGTGTTACCCAAGGCCAGCCGGGCGAAGGTGGGCAATCCGAGGGTGAACAGGCGATGGAGGGGCTGGCCGATAGCCTGCGTGAGCAGCAGGAGCTAAGCGATCAGGCGTTCCGCGATTTGCAGGACAGGTTCAACCCCAATGCCGAAGATGGCCAGCAACAGGGGCAGGACCAGGGCCAGCAGCCCGGCCCGCAACAGGAGGGCAACCAGCCCGGCCAACCGGGGCAGCAGCCGGGCCAGAACAACGGCCAGGGCGAACCGGGGCAGGGACAGGGATCGATCGCTGACCGTCAGCAAGCGCTGCGCGATGAGCTGCGCCGTCAGGAAGGGCGTCTGCCCGGTGGCGGCACCCCCGAAGGTGATGCCGCGCGCGATGCGCTGGACCGTGCCGGCCGCGCGATGGACGGCGCCGAAGAGGCTTTGCGCCGCGACGATCTGGCCGAAGCGATCGATAACCAGTCGCAGGCGATGGAAGCGCTGCGCGAGGGTATGCGCGCCTTGGGCGAGGCGATGGAACAGGATCAGCAGGCGTCCGAACCCGGACAAGGCACCGCGCAGGGCAACCGCCGTGCCGAGAACACGGACCCTTTAGGGCGCGAACAGGGGGCGAATGGCGCGCAGGGGTCAGAGGGTGATCTGGCGCTGGATAATGACGCCTATGGCCGCGCGCGTGAACTGCTGGACGAGATCCGTCGCCGCTCGGGCGAGGCGACGCGGCCGGAGGTCGAACGCGACTACCTGCGCCGTCTGCTGGACCGCTTCTGATAGGATTGATGACGCAAGGACGGGGCCGCCAAAAGGACGGGCCCGATCCGTTTTAGCTGCCCGACTGCGACGCCCGTGCATCCAGCCATTGCAGCGTTGATTGCAACATCTCGTCCAGCCATTGGCGCGCGCTGTCCACCTGCGCGACGTAAAGCGCAAGATAGGGCCGCAGCGCGGGCACCGCTTCCGAGATTTGCGGCGAAAAGACGTATAGCAGCACCAGCACAGAGGCGAGCGCGACAATCAACACGAACCCGCGGCTGAACCCGCTACGCTGTTTCGGGTCCGCATGGGTATCGCGCCCGGCGTCTGCACCCGTGTTCGGGATCACGCGCCGCTCTGATCCGGTGCGCAGGGTGGAATTGATCTCTTCGATATCGGGCAGCAATTCGCGGCGCGATGCAACGGCCGCCGCGGCGGCTGTGGTCTCGGCAGTGCTGTGCTGCTCTTCGCCGCGCAGACGCGACATGCGGGCCTTGGCCTGCTGCGCGCGGTCGCTTTCGCTGGGTTGGTCTGCTTCTTCAAGCCCCAGATCAGGCTGGCTTTCAAGGGTCTGAGCCTGACGGCGACGGCGGGCTTCTTGTTCCGCCTCGGCCTCTTGCCGGAGAATATCGGCGACCGACGGGTCAAGCTGCTTGCGCGGTGGCGGGGCGGGATGCGCGGGTTCGCCCGCGTCGGGGTCTTCCGCTGCGTCTGCGTCGGGCACGGGCGGGCTTGCTGGGGCGGGCGCATCTACATCGTGTTCGGGCGCGACGCCATTATCCGCATCATCGCGCGCGGACAGAGCGGCGGAAACCGTGCTGATCCTGCCGTCGTCCTCTTCATCGAGAGGGGGGAAATCGGGGTGGTGCTGGAACCAGGTCTGGCCACAGTTCGAACATTGCACATCGCGACCGGAAGAGGGCATCACCTCGTCCGGGACCTCGTACTGCGCATCGCAATTGGGACAGATCAGTCTCATGTTGCGCCCCGAACCATTGGAAACCTCTTCGTTTTCACGTCAGATCAACCTTATGTCCTAGAAAACCGTAGGAAAAGTGCAATCTTCATGCAATGGCTGCGCCGGGGTGCATTGAAACCCAAGCGGTGCTGGGGCACAACAGTTCAAACCAAGCGGGATATGCGTGTGATCGAGTTTGAAAACGTGGCCTACAGCTATGGCGGGGGCGAGCTTTTGTCCGATATCTCGGTCAAGCTGGCGCCGGGGTCGTTCCATTTTCTGACGGGTCCGTCCGGCTCTGGCAAGACCACGTTGATGAAGCTTTGCTATGGCGCGCTTCTGCCCACGGCGGGGCATGTATCGCTGTTTGGCAAGGACGTGCGTGCGATGGACCGCGATGATATCGCGATGATCCGGCGACGTGTGGGCGTGGTGCACCAGGATTGCCAATTCCTGAACCATTTGCCGGTTGCCGAAAACATCGGTTTGCCGCTGACCGTGTCGGGCCGCCATGCGGAAACCGGCGGGGACGACCTGCTTGAGCTGCTGTCGTGGGTCGGGCTGAGCAGCCGCGCCGATGCCCTGCCGCCAGAGCTGTCGGGCGGTGAGCGCCAGCGTGCGGCGCTGGCCCGTGCGGTGATCATGTCGCCCGATGTGGTGCTTGCGGATGAACCCACCGGCAACGTCGATTGGGAAATGTCGCAGCGCCTGCTTCGCCTGCTGGTAGAGCTGAACCGCATGGGCAAGACCGTGTTGATCGCGACCCACGATCTGGGGCTGATCCGTGCCACCAAGGCGCAGGTGCAGGCGCGTGTCTTGCGCATCGCCAACCGGCGCATCCAGCTGGCGGGGGCGGATCTATGAAGATGTTGCGCATTGCGCTGACCGCGCTGTGGAACGGCGACCGTCAGGCGGACCGTGTGGTGCCGCCGTCGGGGTTTACGGCGCAGTTGACCCTGTTTGCCGCGGGAACGATGGCGTTTCTGGCGGTCTTTGCGCTGGCGCTGTCGCTGGCCTCGGGACGGTTGGCGAATATCTGGGGGCAAGAGCTGGCACGCACCGCGACGATCCGTGTTGTGGCCCCTATCGACCAGCGCAGCGCCCAGACCGAGGCCGCCCTGCGCATCCTCGAGACGACCAAAGGCGTCGCCACAGCCCGCGCCCTCACGGATGAAGAGCAGCAATCCCTGCTGGCCCCCTGGTTCGGACCGAAACTGGCCATTGATGCCCTCCCGGTACCCCGCCTGATCGAGATCATCGAAGAGGACGACGGCATGGACGCCGATGGCCTGCGCCTGCGCCTCGCGGCAGAGGTGCCAGGGGCGGTTCTGGACAATCACAGCCGCTGGCGCGCGCCGCTGGTCAAGGCCGCGTCGCGGCTGAAGCTTCTGGGCTGGGTCTCCATGATCCTGATCATCGCGACGCTGGCCGCGATGGTGACACTTGCCGCCAATGCGGCGCTGTCGGCCAACGCTCAGGTCATTGCCGTTTTGCGTCTGGTGGGCGCGACCGACAGCTATATCGCGCAGGCCTTTATCCGGCGTTTCACCCTGCGCGCGCTGACCGGCGCTGCGGCGGGCACGGGGGTCGGGCTGCTGGCGATACTGCTGTTGCCAAGCACCGCTGACGCGGGGGGCTTTCTGACCGGTTTGGGCTTTCAGGGCTGGCACTGGGTTGTGCCGCTGGTGATCCCGTTTCTGTCCGGTGGTGTCGCCTTTGCGGCCACAGGGGCGGCCGCGCGCCGTACATTAAAGGAACTCGCATAATGTTGCAGTGGATACGATCCTTGACCTTCATCGTGCTGGCCACGGTCTATATGCCGCTTTTGGGGCTGTTCTATGCGCCTTGGGCGATGTTCTCGCGGCGGGGGGCCTATGCGGCGTGCAAGGCCTATGCGGCGGGGACCATGTGGATGGCGAAGGTCATCGTCGGGCTGCGGTGCGAGGTGCGGGGCGACGTGCCGGACGGGGCCGTGTTGGTCGCCGCCAAACACCAGTCTTTCCTCGATATCCTGATGATCTTTCACATTCTGCCGCGCGCGAAATTTATCATGAAACGCGAGATCCTGATGACCCCGGTGATCGGGCAATATGCCAAGCGTATGCAGATGGTCGCGGTGAACCGTGGCAAACGTGGCGCGGCGATTTCCAAGATGCTGGCCGATGTCAAAGCGGGCGAGGCCGAACCGGGCCAGCTTGTCATCTATTCGCAGGGCACACGCGTCGCGCCCGGCCTGTCGGTACCCTATAAGGCAGGCACTGCCGCACTTTACGAGCAGATGAACCAGCCCTGCGTCCCCGTTGCCACCAATGCCGGTTACTTCTGGCCACGGCGCGGGCTGTACCGGCGTCCGGGTGTGGCAGTGGTCGAGTTCCTGACCCCCATCGCGCCGGGGTTGGAGCGGGCCGCCTTCATGAAGCGGCTCGAGGAAACGGTCGAGACACGGTCGGACGCGCTCTTGGCCGAGGCGGGGTTCAAAGCCCCTCAACCGAGATAGGCGCTGCCCCTACCGATCGGTGCGCACGACAGTTAGGACACAACGGTTAGAAAACAAAAAAGGGTGGGCCAAACGGTCCACCCTTTGTCGTTTCGATGCAGGCGGCTGCCTTACATGTGGATCGGGCCGTCGCCACAGGCCAGCGCCGCTTCGCGGACCGCCTCGGAGTAGGTCGGGTGCGCGTGGCAGGTCATCGCCAGATCCTCGGCAGAGGCACCGAATTCCATCGCAACGCAGACCTCGTGGATCAGGTCGCCGGCACCGGGGCCGATGATATGCGCGCCGAGGATGCGGTCGGTTTCCTTGTCGGCGATCAGCTTGACGAAGCCTTCGCCCGCGAAGACGGCCTTGGCACGGGCGTTGCCCATAAAGCTGAATTTGCCGACCTTATAGGCGCGGCCCGCTTCTTTCAGCTGCTCTTCGGTGGCACCGACATTGGCAACCTCGGGGTGGGTGTAGATCACGCCGGGGATCACGCCATAGTTCACGTGGCCATGTTTGCCCGCCACGACCTCTGCTGCGGCCATGCCTTCGTCTTCGGCCTTATGCGCCAGCATCGGGCCTTCAATGACGTCGCCGATGGCGTAGATGCCTTTGACCGAGGTTTCCCAGGTGTCACTTACCGCGATCTGGCCGCGTTTGGTCAGCTCGACCCCCAGACCTTCAAGACCCAGACCGTCGTGGAACGGCTTGCGGCCGGTGGAGACGAGAACGACATCGGCGTCCAGCGTGTGTTCGCTGTCATCCTTGCGCAGCTTGTAGGTCACCTTGGCTTTGGTCTTGGAGGCTTCGGTGCCTTGTACGGCGGCACCCATGACAAAGTTGACGCCCTGCTTTTTCAGGATGCGCATAAAGTTCTTCTGCACTTCGCTGTCCATGCCGGGGGTGATCGCATCGAGATATTCGACAACCGTCACCTCGGCCCCCAAACGCGCGTAGACAGAGCCGAGTTCGAGCCCGATGACGCCCGCGCCGATCACGACCAGCTTTTTCGGGATCTTGTTCAGCGACAGCGCGCCGGTGGAGGTGACGACGACCTTTTCGTCAACCTCGACACCGGGAAGGGCAGAGGGTTCGGACCCTGTGGCGATGATGATGTTCTTGGCCTCGTGAACCTCGTCACCGACCTTGACCTTGCCAGCTTCGGGGATGGTGGCCCAGCCTTTGATCCAGTCGATCTTGTTCTTCTTGAACAGGAACTCGATCCCCTTGGTGTTGGTGTTGATCGTGTTCTGTTTGTAGGTCTGCATCTGCGCCCAATCGACCGAAGGGCTTTTACCCTTGAGGCCCATATCGGCAAAGTTGTGTTCGGCTTCGTGCAGCATATGCGTGGCATGCAGCAGCGCCTTGGATGGGATACAGCCGACGTTCAGGCAGGTGCCGCCCAACGTCTCGCGGCCCTCGACACAGGCGGTTTTGAGGCCCAGTTGGGCGCAGCGGATGGCGGATACATAGCCGCCGGGGCCGGAGCCGATGATGATGACATCGTAGCTGGACATGGAAGGTCTCCTTGGTGGTCGGGAATTGGGGTAGAGTAGAAAGTGTGGCGTTCAGGCATGCAGGGGCGGGGCGTGTTGCGGTCAAGGCTAGGGGGCGCTGCCCCCGTGCGCAAGCGCACGCCCCCGGGATCTATGCCATTTGGAAGATCAAAACAGCGCGGCCAGCAGCATCAGCACCGTAGCGCTCAGGCCCACGGCCCAGATCAGCGAGCGTCCGGGACGCAGGCCAAGCGCATAGGCTGGCACATAGGCGACGCGGGCCGCGAGGAAGATCCATGCGAGAATGGCGGTGTAGGTCGTATTCTGGCCGGACATTTGCAGCACCACGACGGCGACGGCGAAAAGCGCCAGCGCTTCGAACATATTGTTGAAGGCGCGGCCCAGACGGGCGGTCCTGTCAGAGAGCGATTTCGACGGTTCTCGGTCGCGCGCGGACATGGTGTAGCCGGGGCCGACCTCGCGGTTGGCAGGGATCGCATAGGCGACAAAGGTCACGACCTGGAGCAGCGCCGCGAGGGTCAGAACAGTGAGTTCGGGTGTCATCTTGGCGGTCCGCTATAGCGCGAGGAAATAGAGAATGGCGGTGGCGGCAAAGCCCGCCAGCCATGCGAGGGTCCGGATCGCGGGCACGCCAAGCGCATAGACCGGCAGATAGATGATCCGCGCGATGAGGAAGACCTGCGCGGCCAGCAGGGACGTGGCATTGGTGCGGTCCAGCATTTCGAGGATCAGCACCGCCGGGGCAAAGAGCGCCATTGCCACGATGGAGTTGTCCAATGCGCGTTTCAGCCGGGCCGTCATTCCGGTCATCGACCGGTCCTCGTCGCGCGACGAGAGCAGATAGCCCAGGCTGAGTTGTTGTGCACCGCCCAGAACCTGAAGCAAGATTGTCAGCATAACGAGCAGGCCATAGGCGGCGAGTATCGTGGTCTCTGTCATCATTTGTCCTTTCCGGGCGGTGGGTGTGGTGGGTTACAGGTCCATCAGCAGGCGGCGTGGGTCTTCGAGCGCTTCTTTCACGCGGACGAGGAAGGTCACGGCACCTTTGCCGTCCACGATGCGGTGGTCATAGCTGAGCGCCAGATACATCATCGGACGGATCACGACCTGACCATTGATCGCCATGGGGCGGTCCTGAATCTTGTGCATCCCGAGGATACCCGATTGTGGCGGGTTCAGGATCGGCGAGGACATCAGCGAGCCATAGACACCACCGTTAGAGATAGTGAACGTGCCGCCCTGCATTTCCGCCATGGACAGTTTGCCGTCGCGGGCCTTGGCCCCCAGTTCACCGATTTCCTTTTCGATGTCGGCAAAGGACATCGCTTGCGCGTCCTTGACCACGGGCACGACCAGACCGGTGGGTGTGCCGGCCGCGATGCCCATGTTGACGTAGTTCTTGTAGACCACATCGGTGCCGTCGATTTCGGCATTCACTTCGGGCACTTCGTTCAGGGCGTGGATACAGGCCTTGGTGAAGAAGGACATGAAGCCGAGTTTGACGCCGTGCTTTTTCAGGAACAGATCTTTGTATTCGTTCCGCAGGGCCATGATCTCTGTCATGTCGACCTCGTTATAGGTCGTCAGCATGGCAGCGGTGTTCTGGCTGTCTTTCAGACGTTTCGCAATGGTCTGGCGCAGACGGGTCATCTTGACGCGTTCCTCGCGGGCGGCGTCCTGGGGTGCCGATGGGGCGCGTGGCGCGGCTGCGGCAGGTTTTGCCGCGTTCTTGCCAGCGGCAACGGCCTTGGCCACGTCTTCCTTCATCACGCGTCCGTCCCGGCCTGTGCCGGTGACCTGATCGCGACTGATGCCGGCTTCGGCCATGGCTTTCTTGGCGGACGGCGCGTCTTCGACATCGCCCGAGGGCCCGTTGCCGGGGGCAGGGACCTGACCGCCCGCTTTGGGTTCAGCGGTATCATCGGCAGGTTTGCTTGCGCTGCCGCCTTCGCCCTGGCTGATCACGGCGAGCTTGCCGTTGGCCTCAACCGTGCTGCCTTCTTCGGCGATGATCTGGGTCAGCGTGCCCGATGTCGGCGCGGGCACTTCGACGCTGACCTTGTCGGTTTCCAGCTCGCACAGCATTCCATCGGCTTCGACGTGGTCACCGACGGTCTTGAACCACGTGCTGACGGTCGCCTCGGACACGGATTCGCCCAAGGTGGGGACCATGACGTCGACATCATCGGCAGCGTCACGGGGTTTCACGTCTTCGGCACCGGCATCGACCGCCTTGGGGGCTTCGGATTTCGCCGGGGCCGCATCCCCTTCGGAGATATTGGCCAGCAGCGCGTCAACGCCGACGGTTTCGCCTTCGGCGGCGACGATATCGGCCAGAGTGCCCGCCACGGGGGAGGGCACTTCGACGGTGACCTTATCGGTTTCCAGCTCGCAGAGCATTTCGTCGACTGCGACGCTATCGCCGGGCTTTTTGAACCATGTTGCCACGGTCGCTTCGGTTACGGATTCACCCAAGGTAGGGACGCGTACTTCGCTTGTCATGGTTATTTTCCTTCGATGGTCAGCGCTTCGTCAACGAGGGCTGCTTGTTGTGCTTTGTGTTGGGAGGCAAGGCCGGTCGCAGGCGAGGCCGAGGTGGCGCGACCGACATAGGTCGGACGGGTGTGGGTGGCGTCGATACGGCCCAGAACCCATTCGATATTGGGTTCGATGAAGGACCATGCCCCTTGGTTCTTGGGCTCTTCCTGACACCATACCATTTCCGCATTCTTAAAGCGTTCCAGCTCTTTCACAGCGGATTGCGCGGGGAACGGATAGAATTGTTCGAAACGCAGCAGGTAGATGTCGTCGATGCCACGGGCGTCGCGTTCTTCCAGCAGGTCGTAATAGACCTTGCCCGAACACATGACGACGCGCTTGATCTTGTCGTCCGCCGCCAATGTGGTGTCCGAGTTGCCCTGTTCCGCATCGTCCCAGAGGACGCGGTGGAAGGAGGAGCCGGTGGTGAATTCCTCGGCCTTGCTGACGGCCAGCTTGTGGCGCAGCAGGGATTTCGGCGTCATCAGCATCAGCGGCTTGCGGTAGCTGCGGTGCAGCTGGCGGCGCAGCAGGTGGAAGTAGTTCGCGGGCGTGGTGCAGTTCGCCACGATCCAGTTGTCACCGCCACACATGGTCAGGAAGCGTTCCAGACGCGCGGAGGAGTGTTCGGGCCCTTGCCCTTCATAGCCATGGGGCATCAGACAGACGAGGCCGGACATGCGCAGCCATTTGCTTTCGCCCGAGGAAATGAACTGGTCGAACATGATCTGCGCGCCGTTGGCAAAGTCGCCGAACTGCGCTTCCCACAGGGTCAGCGCGTTGGGTTCCGCCAGCGAGTAGCCGTATTCAAAGCCCAGAACCGCGTATTCCGACAGCATGGAGTCGATGACTTCGTATTCTGCCTGACCTTCGCGGATGTGGTTCAGCGGGTAGTAGCGGTCTTCGTTTTCCTGGTTGATCAGGGCCGAGTGACGCTGCGAGAAGGTGCCGCGGGCAGAGTCCTGACCGGACAGACGAACCTTGTATCCCTCGGTCAAGAGCGAGCCAAAGGCCAGCGCCTCGGCTGTGGCCCAGTCGAAGCCTTCGCCGGATTTGAACATCTCGGCCTTGGCGTCCAGCAGGCGCGCCACGGTTTTATGCAGCGGAAAGCCGTCGGGTGCGGCGGTCAGCGCCTTGCCCACATCCGCCATGGTTTCGGCGGCGATGGCTGTCTTGCCACGCTGGTATTTCTTTTCCTTGGCCTTATCGAGGTGCGACCACTTGCCATCCAGCCAATCGGCCTTGTTGGGGCGGTATTCTTTGCCGGCCTCGAATTCAGTGTTCATCTTCTCCTGGAAAGCGGCTTTCATATCCTCGATCTCGCCCTCGGGGATCAGGCCGTCTTTCACCAGACGCTCGGTATAGAGCGTCAGCGTGGTCTTTTGCTTTTTGATCTTCTTGTACATCACCGGGTTGGTGAACATCGGCTCGTCGCCTTCGTTGTGACCAAAGCGGCGGTAGCAGATCAGGTCGATGACCACGTCTTTCTTGAACTTCTGACGGAATTCGGTCGCCACGCGGGCCGCGTGCACGACCGCTTCGGGGTCGTCGCCGTTGACGTGGAAGATCGGAGCCTCGACGACCAACGCGTTATCGGTCGGATAGGGGCTGGAGCGGCTGAAGTGCGGCGCTGTGGTGAAACCGATCTGGTTGTTCACCACGATATGCATGGTCCCGCCAGTACGGTGCCCGCGCAGGCCCGAGAGGGCGAAACATTCGGCCACTACACCCTGACCGGCGAAAGCCGCATCCCCGTGCAGCAGGATCGGCATCACGGAGGTGCGTTCCTTGTCGTTCAGCTGGTCCTGCTTGGCGCGGACCTTGCCCAGAACAACGGGGTTCACCGCTTCAAGGTGGGACGGGTTGGCGGTCAGCGACAGGTGGACGGTGTTGCCGTCGAATTCACGGTCGGAGGACGCGCCGAGGTGGTATTTCACATCGCCGGAGCCGTCGACATCATCGGGTTTAAAGCTGCCGCCCTGAAACTCGTTGAAGATCGCGCGGTAGGGTTTCTGCATGACGTTTGCCAGCACCGACAGACGGCCACGGTGCGGCATGCCGATCACGATGTCCTGAATGCCCAGCTGACCGCCGCGCTTGATGATCTGCTCCATCGCGGGGATCAGGCTTTCGCCCCCATCAAGGCCGAACCGCTTGGTGCCCATGTATTTGACGTGCAGGAATTTCTCGAAGCCTTCTGCTTCTACCAGCTTGTTCAGGATGGCTTTGCGGCCATTGCGGGTAAACTGAATTTCCTTGCCGTAGCCCTCGATCCGCTCTTTCAGCCACGCGGCCTGTTCGGGATCAGAGATGTGCATGTATTGCAGCGCGAAGGTGCCGCAGTAGGTGCTTTTGACGATATCGACGATCTGTTTCATCGTCGCGATCTCAAGGCCAAGCACGTTGTCGATAAAGATCGGGCGATCCATGTCCTTGGGCCCGAAGCCATAGGCGGCCGGGTCCAGTTCAGGATGGGTGTCGCTGTCGCGCATGCCAAGCGGGTCAAGATCGGCGGCAAGGTGACCACGGATACGGTAGGCGCGGATCAGCATCAACGCGCGGATACTGTCGAGCACGGCACGTTGCACCTGCGCATCAGACAGTTCGATCCCCTTGGAGGAGGCTTTTTCGGTAATCTTCTGACCGGCGGCTTTCGCTTCGGTCGGGACGGGCCACTGGCCGGTCAATGCAGAGGTCAGATCGTCCTGCGGGACGGGGGGCCAATCGCTGCGCGCCCAGGATGGGCCTGCGGCCTCTGCCTGAACATCGGCGTGGTCATCGTCCATCGCTTCGAAGAACGCCTGCCATGCGCCATCAACCGCATTGGGATCGCTGGCATAGCGGGCATACATTGCCTCTAGGTATTCGCCGTTCTGCCCCTCGAGAAAGGAGGTATCGTGGAACTGGTCGTTTTTGGGTTGGTCTGTCATGGCGATACCTCTGATGAGAGCGCGACGTTTAAGTAAGAGCGGCGGGGCCTGAAAAGTCAGGCCCCACCATCTGGCGTTAGCCTTTGTTGATAGCTTCTTGAACAGCTTCACCCAGCGTTGCGGGGCTATCCGCAACAACGATGCCTGCTTCTTTCATAGCTGCGATCTTGGATTCCGCGTCACCTTTGCCGCCTGCGACGATCGCACCGGCGTGGCCCATACGACGGCCGGGAGGGGCTGTGCGGCCCGCGATGAAACCGGCTGTGGGCTTCCAACGGCCTTTTTTCTTCTCGTCGGCCAGGAATTGTGCCGCTTCTTCTTCGGCAGAACCGCCGATTTCACCAATCATGATGATCGACTGTGTTTCTGGATCGGCCAGGAACATCTCGAGGATATCGATATGCTCGGACCCTTTGATGGGGTCGCCGCCGATACCAACCGCAGAGGATTGGCCGAGGCCAAGATCGGATGTCTGTTTCACAGCTTCGTACGTAAGCGTGCCCGAGCGCGAGACAACCCCGCAGGTGCCGCGCTTGTGGATGTGGCCGGGCATGATGCCGATTTTGCAGGCGTCAGGCGTGATCACGCCGGGGCAGTTCGGCCCGATCAGGCGGGATTTGGACCCTTCGAGCGCGCGCTTGACGCGCATCATGTCCAGAACCGGGATGCCTTCGGTGATGCAGATGATCAGCTCCATCTCGGCGTCGATCGCCTCGAGGATGGAATCCGCGGCGAAGGGGGGCGGCACGTAGATGACCGTGGCGTTGGCTTCGGTGACGTGACGGGCTTCGTGGACAGAGTTGAACACGGGCAGGTCAAGGTGCGTCTGGCCGCCTTTGCCGGGGGTCACACCGCCGACCATTTTGGTGCCATAGGCGATGGCCTGTTCGGTGTGGAACGTGCCCTGCGAGCCGGTGAGGCCCTGGCAGATCACTTTGGTGTTTTCGTTTACGAGTACGGCCATGTTATGTGCTTTCTTCTCAAGTTCAATTCAGGTGGCGCCGGTCTCAGGGCGCGGTGGAAGGTGCCGCCGCCGCAAGGCGCGGCAGTCGGTATGTCAGATAGATTGCAACAGCGAACATCAGCGGGATGCCCAGTTCGCCGACTTCCTCGATGACGTAGGCCAGATCGATCTGATCCTGGCCTAGCGTGATGCCAAAGGGTTCCAGCTTGCGCGCCAGCCCGTCGGTCAGCTTGTAGACGACGATGAACAGCAGCCCGATCAAGACAGCAAGCTGCGGTGCCGCGCCTTTGGCGACCCAACGGATGAAGCCCCATGTCTCGCGGCGCAACAGGATCAGACCGGTTGTGATGATCGCCAGCAGGATGACGCCGGCAACGCCCTTTTCCATCAGGCTGACGCCATCGCTGGAAAATTGCCGCGCTTTCAGCAGGCCTTCGGTGAACGGCTTCTTATCAAGGTCCAGTTCGCGGGCTGCGAACAGGGCCATGAACACCGCAAAGTACCACCGACGCGCCGCCGAAGCCGCGGGCCACAGCACGAACATCAGCAAGATGCATAGGCCATAGCCAACGACCGACAGTGTCTCGAACGGGCCGCCTTCGGCCAGCAGGGAATCCTGCATCGGCATGGGCAGCTGTGCGACGACAGCCATCATTGCGAAGACCAGAGCGGTCATCCCAAAGACGATGGCCTTGCCATCGGTGACGGTGTTTTGCGCGGACGCAGTCATTGTCTTGCCTCGTTCAGCGGGATCAGGCGTTCGACGCGGGCAAAGGTTTCAACCCCCTGCGCCCCGTCGCGTACCCCCGATTGTACCACAGCCATGCGGTTGGGGTTCAGCATGACGGCGGCGCGATAGGTGGCCCCCGTCGTGATGGGGAACCCCGCGGGGACATCTACCAGATCGGTCAGGTTTTCCTGTGCCAATCCGGTGGCGATCCCCTGTCGCGCAACCTGCGGTGCCGCCCCGTCAAAGGACACTTCGCAGCGGCGGTCTGTGCCCGCCGTTGCTGCCGCGCCCGTCACCGGAGACTGTGGTGCCGAGGTAAAGGGACGCAGATCATAGAAATCGACCCGTGCCCCGGTGCTGCCAAGCTGTGCCTGCGCTGTCCGTGCGGTCAGACGCGGGCTGAAACAATGGTCTGCAAAGGCCTGGGCGATGTCCGCCGCGCGCGTTGTCTGTGCCATAGCGTTACTGGCCGCCCCGAAAGGGACAGCCAGCGCGGCAATGGAAAAACAAAAGGCGAGACGATGCATCATCCAAGCTTTCCAGCCAGTTTTAGCCTTTGACCGCTTTCACGATCTTTTGCGCGCCATCTTTCAGGTCGTCCGCAGCGATCACGTCCAGGCCGGAGTTGTTGATGATGGCTTTGCCTTCTTCAACGTTTGTGCCTTCCAGGCGGACAACCAGCGGAACCTGCAGACCGACTTCCTTCACGGCTGCGACCACGCCTTCGGCGATGACGTCACAGCGCATGATGCCACCGAAGATGTTGACCAGAATACCTTTGACCTGCGGGTCGGAGGTGATGATCTTGAACGCTTCGGTTACTTTCTCCTTGGTGGCACCACCACCAACATCAAGGAAGTTCGCAGGCTCGGCACCGTAAAGCTTGATGATGTCCATTGTGGCCATCGCCAGACCGGCACCGTTCACCATGCAGCCGATTTCACCGTCCAGAGCGATGTAGTTCAGGTCGTACTTGGACGCCTCGAGCTCTTTGGGGTCTTCTTCGGTGGTGTCGCGCAGATCGGCAATATCGCCGTGGCGGTACATCGCGTTGCCGTCAAAGCTGACTTTGGCGTCCAGCACTTTCAGGTCGCCGCTGTCGGTGACGATCAGCGGGTTGATTTCCAGCATTTCCATATCTTTTTCGACGAAGGCTTTGAACAGCTGGCCCATCAGGGTCACACATTGTTTGACCTGCTTGCCTTCCAGCCCCAGGGCGAAAGCAACGCGGCGGCCGTGGTAGGGCTGGAAGCCCGCGGCGGGGTCAACAGAGAAGCTGATGATTTTCTCGGGGGTGGACTCGGCTACTTCTTCGATGTCCATGCCGCCCTCGGTGGAGCAGACGAACCCGATGCGCGAGGTCTGGCGATCCACCAGCAGCGCGAGGTACAATTCGGTTTCGATGCCCGAACCGTCTTCGATGTAGATCCGGTTGACCTGTTTGCCCGCGGGGCCGGTCTGATGCGTGACCAGGGTGCGGCCCAGCATTTTCTTGGCTTCTTCGGCGGCTTCTTCAACCGATTTGGTCAGGCGTACACCGCCTTTGTCGCCAGCGTCGGCTTCTTTGAAAGACCCCTTGCCGCGGCCACCTGCGTGGATCTGCGCCTTGACGACCCAAAGAGGTCCGTCCATCTCGCCTGCGGCTGTTTTCGCTTCTTCAGCTTTCAGCACGACCCGGCCGTCGGATACTGGCGCGCCGTAGCTACGCAAAAGGGCTTTTGCCTGATATTCGTGGATGTTCATAAAAAACGGTCCCGTCTTTGTTCCAGTCTAATCGCGGTATACGATTGAGTCTTGATACTCGGTAAACAGTTTTTCGGAGAAATACAGGGTTTTCCAGATAAAAGCGACATTTGTGATCACACGAATTTCGCGTGTGATCACAAAATAGCGCTAACGGTGGAAAATCTGCGGAATGTTGCCGACGCAGCGGCTGTCGCGCTCGGAAACCCCACGTTTTAAGGGCCGAACGCGACATATAGTTGTTTGTTTTGCGACCTTTCGGCCGTCGTCAAGGGGTCGTCTTACTTAGGAATCAGTGCCCAGTAATCGAGATCGAGCAGGACATCGGGCAGGTATTTGCCGTCTTCACCCTTCAGCTTGAACGGCTCTCCGCCTTTGGTGGCGACCAAGCGCAAGCGCAATGCGCCGACGCCGGGTTTGTCGGTATCGGCTTTGTCCAGAACCTCGGTCCAGGCGCGGATTGTGTCGCCGGACAGGCAGGGGTTCGCATGCGCCCCGCCGTTTAGCCCCACGATCATCTGCGCATTGGCCAGCCCGTTGAACGACAGCGCCCGCGCCATAGAGATCACGTGCCCGCCATAGATCAGCCGCGACCCGTCGGGGCGGGCGGAGGTGTCAAAGTGCACCTTTGCCGTGTTCTGCCACAGGCGGGTGGCCATCATATGCTCCGCCTCTTCGACGGTGACGCCATCCACGTGGTCGATCATCTCGCCCACGGTATAATCGCCCCAGCGATGCGCCTCGCCCGCGAGGGTAAAGTCGTAATTGCTGAAGTCGAGCGTTTCGGGGATCGACAGATCGTCAACTGTCAGCGCCTTGGGCAGATCGGGCACGACCGTTTCGGGGGCGGGGGCATCGACATCTCGTTTGCGCACCATTACCCAGCGGACATACTCCAGCACCTTGGTGTCGTTCTGGTTAAAGCCGGTGGTGCGTACATAGACGACGCCGGTTTTCCCGTTAGAGTTCTGCTTGAGGCCGATCACCTCGGATTCAGATCGGAGCGTATCGCCAGGCCAGACCGGCGCCAGCCAACGCCCCTGCGCATAGCCAAGATTGGCGACCGCGTTCAGCGATACATCCGGCACAGTTTTCCCGAACACGATGTGAAAGGTGATCATATCGTCCAGCGGGCTGGCAGGCAGGCCGCAGCTTTGGGCAAACTGGTCAGAGGAATAAAGCGCATGACGTGCGGGATAAAGCGCGTGGTACAGCGCGCGTTCACCATCCTTGACCGTGCGGGGCACAGCATGATGCAGCGTCTCGCCTACTTTATAGTCCTCGAAGAAACGGCCCTTGTTGGTCTTTGCCTGTGCCATCAATGCGCCCCCAGTTTGGTGTCGGGCGTATAGGTGCCTTCGACTTCCTTGGTCACAGCCTGACCGCAACGCATGACATTTGCCTTGGCATCCCATGTCTGCGTGGGCGTGCCGTAAAGCTCCCACCCTTTGTTCAGCGCGTCGGTGACCTTGTGGCAAAAGGCGGAAGTGTCCTCTTCGGACAGGAAACGATAGAGTTTCATGGGGGTTCTTTCAGTAACTCAGGAAAAGGGAGAGACGCCAAGCAGGGTATGGATCGCGGTCACAACGACCAGCATCACCAGCGTGATCACCGCAAGGCGGATATAGGTGGCCTTGCCCGCGGGGGCAGGGGGTGTCCAGTTGGGTTCGGCGCGGTTGATCAGGATCACGGAACCGACCGCCCAAGCCAGCATAGTGCCAAACAGCAGGATAGAGGCGAGATCCCCGTTCACCAGTAAATGCGCGACTGCCCAGATTTTGACAGCCATCAGCTGCGGGTGGCGGGTTTTATAGGCGGGCCAAGCCTTGGCCCCTTTGGCCGCACTGGACCCGTAGACCCAGAATGCCAGCACCATCAGCAGGTTGTTCAGATGCGTCAGGAAGGGCGGGGGCGTCCAGACGGGGATAAACGCGGCCCCGCGGTATCCGATAATGATCATGACCAGCGCCGCCACGATGGCGACGGCGATGATGCCTTTGCCCTGTCGACCCATAGCTGCGCGCTGGTCCGGTATGAAGCGACGGAAATAATGGGCACCGACCCATAAGATCAGACCAAGGATCAAAAGTGCCATCATCAGATTTACTCCGTTTGCAGGGCCGCGATTGCGTCCAGCTTTGCCAATGTTTCGCGTGCGGTGGCGACATGCAGGTTTTCAACGATGCGCCCGTCCACAACGGCCACACCCTGACCTGTCGCCTGCATTTCGTCAAACGCCTCGATCTGGCGGCGCGCCAGATCGGCTTCGGCCTCGGAGGGGGAGAATGCCTCGTTCGCGACGTCCAGCTGCGCGGGGTGGATCAAGGTCTTGCCGTCAAAGCCCATGTCGCGGCCCTGATCACATTCAACGCGGTGGCCTTCGTCATCCTTGAACGCATTGTAAACGCCATCGACAATCGCGATGCCGTTGGCCTTGGCTGCCAGAACGCATAGGCCAAGCCCGGTCATCAGGGGCAGGCGGTCGGCGCGCACGCGGGTTTGCAGGTCTTTATTCAGGTCGTTGGTGCCCATCACCATACATTGCAGCTTGGGATGCGCGCCAATCGCGGCGGCATTCAGCATCGCACCGGGGGTTTCCATCATCGCCCAAAGCGGGATGTCGCCCGTGATTTCGGCCAAAGCGTCCAGATCGGCGGGGCTGCCAACTTTGGGCAGCAAAATGGCGTTGCAGTCCATCTTCGCCGCGGCGCGGGCATCGTCGGCACCCCATTCGGTGTCCAGCCCGTTGATGCGGATCACCTTATACCGGCTGCCATAGCCGCCGTCTTTCAGCGCCGTGGCGAGTGTTTCACGTGCAGCGGTTTTCTCTTCCGGGATCACGGCGTCTTCGAGGTCAAAGATAATCGCATCGGCCGGCAGCCCGCGGGCTTTGTCTAACGCGCGGTCCTTGGAGCCGGGGATATATAGAACGGAACGCAGGGGGCGGGTGATTTTCGACATTTGCGACTCTCCAAGAAATAATGTTGCGTGCAGGTCTGCATTTTTAGACGAAAACTTCAAGCGCAAACGCGCCGCAGCGCAGCGTCAGATAATTTGCGGCTTTAACGCGGCCTTCAGGTTTTGCTGCCAGAAGCAAAGGCATCTTGGTGCGTGTGTAAGTGTAAGAGGTGTAGAATGGTAAAACTGTTTAACCTGATCGGGCTGGCAACTGCCGCGGCGGCGGTGGTGGCGCTGACGCAGGATGTCGCGGCGGGAACGCGAACCGCAGGTTGTGACGGATGCCACAAGATTTCTGCAAAAATTTCGCACCCGCCGCAGGATCAACAAACTAAGGAGGTGGGCCCCGTTTGATATGTCATAGATTATAAAAGCGGCGAAAAAAGACGCGGATCGCCGGAACGCAATCGCCACATCATCGTTGATATCACAACCGAGTGATTATCACCCGGAACTTCTAAAGGAGTATCAACAATGAAACGTATTCTTGGCACAACCGCAATCATCCTGAGCTTGACTGGTCCCGCATTTGCAGATGCACATGCAGCTGGTTTTGGTACCGTGACAGCGCAAGAAACTGACTTCTTCGCGTCCGATCTGATCGGCATGCGTATCTACAATTCCGAGACAGAAGTTGAAGCAAACTCCACCATCGCCGCTGACGGCGAAAAGGAATGGGACGACATCGGCGAGATCAACGACGTCCTGCTGGATTCCGAAGGCAACGTTAAGGCCGTAATCCTCGGCATTGGCGGCTTCCTCGGCATGGGTGAGCGTGACGTAAGCGTGAACATGGACGAGATTCGCATCGTGACCGAAGAAGGTGACAGCGACGACCGTTTCCTCGTGGTGAACACAAGCAAAGAGATGCTTGAAAAAGCCCCAGCGTTCGAACGTATGGACGACGAAGCTGACATGGAAACCGAAGCAAACATGGACGCCAACGCCGACATGAACGCTGACACAGACATGGCAGCGACCGACATGAACGCCGAAACTGAGGTCGACACAGAGACCGAAATGGAAGCGGATGCCGAAGCGCTGGCAAACGAAGCTGAAATGGAAGCCGAAGAAGCAGCCGCTGAAACAGAGCAGGCCGTAGATGAAGCGACGACCGAAATGGCAGAAGGGGCAAACGAACTTGAGCAAGACATGGAACGCCCCATGCTGACAGCCCCAGCGGTTGAGCGTGAAGGCTATGCAAACGCCACAGCTGATGAAGTTGCCGCGCTGACAGCAGAAGACCTTGAAGGGTCCTATGTTTACGGTGCCAACGACGAGACCGTCGGTGAAATCGGTGCCCTCGTTATGGGTGACAACGGCGAAGTTGGCCAAGTTGTGATCAACGTCGGTGGTTTCCTGGGCATTGGCGAAAAGCCAGTAGCCGTTACATGGGACGAGCTGCAGATCATGAAGAACGCTGAAGGCGACGACTTCCGCATCTACATCGACAGCAGCGAAGAAGCGCTGGAAGCACAGCCCGAATACCAAGGCTAAGCGTAACGCTCAGTCAAATTCGGCAATAGCTTGCTGAAAAGCTGACCAAGACGGGATCGTTTCGAAAGGAATGGTCCCGTTTTTTATGGCTCTGTGCGAAGTGACGTGATGCCGGACCAAGCGCAACTTGCACGGTGCGCTTCATTTCGGTATCCCGAAGCGAAATGTAACCCTGTCGGAGTATACCACATGGCCAGACCCAAGATCGCGCTTATCGGCGCAGGGCAAATCGGGGGCACACTTGCCCATCTCGCAGCAATCAAGGAACTGGGCGACGTTGTCCTGTTCGACATCGCCGAAGGTATCCCGCAGGGTAAGGCCCTCGATATCGCAGAATCTGGCCCATCCGCCAAATTCGACGCGACCATGACCGGCGCGAACGACTACTCTGAAATCGCTGGCGCAGACGTTTGCATCGTGACTGCCGGTGTTGCGCGTAAGCCCGGTATGAGCCGTGATGACCTGCTGGGAATCAACCTGAAGGTCATGAAATCGGTTGGCGAAGGCATTGCTGCCCACGCACCAGACGCATTCGTTATCTGCATCACCAACCCGCTGGACGCGATGGTTTGGGCGCTGCGCGAATTCTCCGGCCTGCCTCACCACAAGGTCTGCGGCATGGCCGGTGTGCTTGATTCGGCACGCTTCCGTCACTTCCTCGCGACTGAATTCAACGTCTCCATGAAAGACGTCACTGCCTTCGTTCTGGGCGGCCACGGCGATACAATGGTGCCGCTGACGCGCTATTCCACCGTTGCGGGTATCCCATTGCCTGATCTGGTGAAAATGGGCTGGACCACACAGGATAAGCTGGACGCGATCGTTCAGCGGACCCGTGATGGCGGTGCCGAAATCGTTGGCCTGTTGAAAACCGGTTCGGCGTTCTACGCGCCTGCGACATCGGCAATCGAAATGGCCGAAGCCTATCTGAAGGACCAAAAACGCGTTCTGCCATGCGCCGCCTATGTTGACGGTGCCTATGGTCTGGACGGCTTCTACGTCGGCGTGCCCACCGTGATCGGTGCTGGTGGCGTCGAACGTGTGGTCGAGATTGCGATGAACAAGGACGAACAGTCCATGTTCGACAACTCTGTGAATGCTGTTAAAGGCTTGGTCGATGCGTGCAAAGGCATCGATGAATCGCTGAAGTAATGCCCTAAGGTGCAGCGGGCGGGTGTGGTCGAGATCACAATAAACCCCGCCCGCTGCACCTGCACTTTGCTATTGGACGATCCCGCGGGGTGATGCCAAAGCCGCTCTCTCCCCCCGCTCAGATCAGTCTCCGCAGGTAGCCAAATCTGCCGCGTCGTAAGTTGAAGACATGCGCATCATGCGGCGCGCAAACGGACGCTGGGGCTGATTTTCGCCCAAACGGCTGCCGAAAAGCCCGATGAATTTGGTTGGCTTTAGTACTTGTGATCACAGCTGGAAAATTAGTGATCACAAATTGCAGAGATGTCCGGCGCTAACCGAAGGGTTTGGGCAACTGCGCCAATAAACCGCTTCAAATTCACGCCTCTGGACGTGACAGTCCCAAAAATACCGTTATCTATGACCGCAACCTGACGAGAAAAGGAATCCATCATGGCAGATGTGAACCGGGGCAATCGCCCGCTGTCACCCCACCTGACGATCTATCGCCCGCAACTGACCTCCATGACGTCGATCCTGACGCGGATCACCGGCAACGCGATGCTGGTTGCCGCGCTGCTGATCGTCTGGTGGTTCCTCGCGGCGGCAACGTCGGCGGAATATTTCGATATCGCCAACGGTTTCATCACCAGCTGGTTCGGTGATCTGGTCATGTTCCTGTCGCTGCTGGGGCTGTGGTATCACACGCTGGCTGGTATCCGGCACCTGATTTGGGACAACGGCTATGCGCTGGATATCCCGACGGCTGAAAAGCTGGGCTGGGCCGCGCTGATCGGTTCAGTCGTTTTGACCATCATCACCGCGCTGATCATCTGAGGGATAGACACATGGCTTATTTGACAGACCGCAAACGCGCTATGGGCATGGGTTCGGCCAAATCGGGCACCGCACATTTCTGGGCGATGAAAGTCAGCTCTGTTGCGCTGCTGATCCTGATCCCGCTTTTCGTCTTTACCTTCGGGTCCGCCCTTGGGGGCACCTACGAAGAGATCATCGCCTACTACAGCAGGCCTTTCCCCGCGATCGTCGCCGCCCTGACGCTGATCGTTGGCTTCAAACATTTTAACGACGGTGTCCAAGTGCTGATCGAGGATTACGTCCACGGGCTGTCGCAGAAAGTTGCGATCATCCTGATGACCTGCCTCAGCTATGGTGCGGCCGCGGTTGGCGTTTTCGCCATCGCCCGCATCGCGCTTTAACACACGCCTACGCTATACCGGAGACCGAGACATGGCTGCATATGAATATGAAACGCATGAATATGATGTCGTTGTCGTGGGGGCTGGCGGCGCTGGCCTGCGTGCGACACTTGGCATGGCAGAGCAAGGGCTGAAAACAGCCTGCGTGACCAAAGTTTTCCCGACCCGTTCGCACACGGTTGCGGCGCAGGGCGGTATCGCGGCGTCGCTGTCCAACATGGGCCCCGATAACTGGCAGTGGCATATGTATGACACGGTCAAGGGCTCTGACTGGCTGGGTGACACAGACGCGATGGAATACCTCGCTCGCGAAGCCCCCAAGGCGGTGTACGAGCTTGAACACTACGGTGTGCCTTTCTCGCGGACCGAAGCGGGCAAGATCTACCAGCGTCCCTTCGGCGGCCACACCACCGAATTCGGCGAAGGCCCCCCCGTGCAGCGTACCTGTGCCGCAGCCGACCGGACCGGCCACGCGATCCTGCACACGCTTTATGGTCAGTCGCTGAAGCATAACGCGGAATTCTACATCGAGTATTTCGCCATTGATCTGATCATGTCGGATGATGGCGTGTGTCAGGGTGTGCTGTGCTGGAAGCTGGACGACGGCACCATGCACCTGTTCAGCGCCAAGATGGTTGTTCTGGCGACAGGTGGCTATGGCCGTGCCTATTTCTCGGCGACATCGGCGCATACCTGCACCGGCGACGGCGGCGGTATGGCGGCGCGTGCGGGCCTGCCTTTGCAGGATATGGAATTCGTGCAATTCCACCCCACCGGAATCTATGGCGCGGGCTGTCTGATCACCGAAGGCGCGCGTGGCGAAGGCGGGTATCTGACCAACTCCGAAGGCGAACGCTTTATGGAGCGGTATGCCCCCACCTACAAAGACCTTGCCAGCCGTGACGTTGTTTCGCGCTGTATGACGATGGAAATCCGTGAAGGCCGCGGTGTGGGCGAGAACAAGGACCACATCCACCTGCACCTGAACCACCTGCCCAAGGAAACGTTGGACCTGCGTCTGCCCGGTATCTCTGAATCCGCGCGCATCTTTGCCGGTGTAGACCTGACCAAGGAACCGATCCCGGTTCTGCCGACCGTACACTACAACATGGGCGGCATCCCCACCAACTATTGGGGCGAAGTGCTGGCACCGACCGAAGACGCGCCGGACCGCGTGGCCCCGGGCCTGATGGCCGTGGGCGAAGCGGGCTGTGCCTCGGTACACGGGGCGAACCGCTTGGGTTCGAACTCTCTGATCGATCTTGTGGTCTTTGGCCGTGCCGCCGCGATCCGCGCGAAAGAGGTCGTCGACGCAGAGGCCCCCGTGCCGACGCCGAACCAGAAATCGGTCGATGCCGCCTTTGAACGCTTCGACAGCCTGCGCTATGCCAAGGGCCAGATCCCGACCGCCGAGCTGCGGCTTGAGATGCAGAAAACCATGCAGGCCGATGCTGCGGTTTTCCGTACCGACAAGACGCTGAACGAAGGCAAGGTCAAGATGGACGAGGTCGCCGGCAAGATCGCTGACCTGCACGTGACCGACACATCGCTGGTCTGGAACTCTGACCTGATGGAAACGCTTGAGCTGACCAACCTGATGCCGAACGCTGTGGCCACAATCACCGCCGCTGCTGCCCGCAAGGAAAGCCGCGGGGCGCATGCCCACGAAGATTACCCTGATCGCGATGACGAGAACTGGCGCAAGCACAGCCTCGCGTATTTCGACGGGAACGCGGCAACGCTCAGCTACCGTGGTGTGCACCTTGATCCGCTGACCGAGGAATCCGAAGGCGGGATCGACATGAAAAAGATCGCACCCAAAGCACGGGTCTATTGATCTGAAACCCTGCCTCCGCTTTTGGGGGCAGGGGACCAAACCGGGGGCCATGCCCTCGTCCTGCAGGCGGAGGGCAGGCGACATGAAACAGTTTATCGCTATGACCATGATTTTGGCCGCGTCCGCTTGTGCGCAAGCAACGCAGCAGGTCGACAGCATCGCCCGCGAAGGCACCAAGGGGGTCATCACCGAAACCCTTGCCACGCGCTTTCCGCAGGTGCCCAAGCAGCTGATCACGCCCTTCACCGATTGTATCGTAGACAATGCCGATGCGGCTCAGGTGCGCGTCTTCGCCAAATCCGCCGTGATCGGCGTGGATGACACCACCGTCGCCACCGTGCGCGCCGTACTGTCACGCCCCGAAACCGTGCAATGCCTGTCGCGTTCCGCTGGCAGCGTCCCGGGGTTGCTGGGCTAATGGGTCACCCGAACGTCACGCCGGATACGCAGGGCAAGGATGCAGGCCATATGGCCGATCTGCGCGCGCAATTCCGTGACGGGGACACCAGCGAACGCACCCGCATCAAGGCGCAGCTTGGCCCCACACAGGTGGAGTTCGCTGACATCCGCATGGTGGTGGACCCGCGCGATAACTACACCGAAACCTGCCTTTGGCTGAACGAATACCCGCCCGAGATCAAATCGCTGGTGGCTTTGGTCGAACTGGTGGAAGACCGCAACATGCTGGTCTTTGACATCGGTGCCAACTGCGGGGCCTATTCGATCCCGCTGGCGATGGCCGCAGGCGACGGGTCGCGCGTGGTGGCATTCGAACCCAACCCGCTGATGATTGGCCGGCTTGGCATGAACATCGCGCTGAACAATCTGACCGATCGTGTCCGTATCGAAGGCTGCGCGCTGTCCGACCGCGAGGGGGAGGCGATGCTGAACTTCCGCGGGCACAATTACGGTCAGGCATCGCTGCTCCCGATCGAGGGCAAGCAACAGAACGGCGGCGTGCTGGTGCCCACACGGCCCCTGTCCGCCTTTACACACGCCGCACGGCACCATGACGGCACGATCCTCAAGATCGATGTCGAAGGGGCCGAGGAGGTCGTGCTGAACCCCATCCTCGCGCAGGGCAAATCCGGCGGCTGGCTGCCGGATGCGATCTTGATAGAGGTCCGCCATGCGGATCAGTGGGACGGCGACCTTTGTGCAGAGATACTGGCCGCCGGGTACCGTCAAACCCTGCGCGCCGAGGGAAATGCGCTTTACATCCGAAAGACGTAAGCGCCAGAATTGTAACGAACTGGGCAACTGCCCGACAGACCAGGAGAAGCGATATGGTTCAACTCACGCTCCCCAAGAACTCCCGGATGACGACCGGTAAAACATGGCCCAAACCCGAAGGTGCCAAGAACCTGCGGCAGTTCCAGATCTATCGCTGGAATCCGGATGACGGCAAGAACCCGGCCATCGACACGTATTTCGTCGATATGGACACCTGCGGCCCGATGATTCTGGACGCGCTGATCAAGATCAAGAACGAGATCGACCCGACCCTGACCTTCCGCCGGTCCTGCCGCGAAGGCATCTGCGGATCCTGCGCGATGAACATCGACGGGATCAACACGCTGGCCTGTACCTATGGCGTGGACGAGGTGAAAGGCGCGGTGAAGATCTATCCGTTGCCACACATGCCCGTGGTCAAAGATCTGATCCCCGATCTTACGCATTTCTACGCGCAGCACGCCTCCATCCAGCCGTGGCTTGAAACCAAGACGGCAGAGCCCGCGAAAGAATGGAAACAGTCGATCGACGACCGTGCCAAGCTTGACGGGCTTTATGAGTGCATCATGTGCGCCTGCTGCTCGACATCCTGCCCCAGCTACTGGTGGAACGGCGACCGCTACCTCGGGCCAGCCGCGCTGCTGCATGCCTACCGCTGGATCATCGACAGCCGCGATGAAGCCACAGGCGAACGTCTGGACGATCTGGAAGACCCTTTCAAACTGTACCGCTGCCACACCATCATGAACTGCGCCAAGACCTGCCCCAAGGGCCTGAACCCTGCCGCAGCCATCGCCAATATCAAGAAGATGATGGTCGAACGCACCGTTTGATCCCATCGCAACCTGCGCCTCCCGCTGCCCATTGGCGCGGGGGGCGTGACATGTGCCCCCTATGATCCTGATTGCCTTTGCCATCGCTTTTGCGATCGTCGCCTATGTTGCCTACCGTGATAAAGCGGTGCGTGGATGCCGCTGGCGCAAGGACAGTACCCGCGACAAAGGCAGCCTGCAGTTCTACCACTGTGTCGCCTGCGGAGCAGAGGCCTATACCGCCACCCAATCGGCCCCCCGCGACTGCAAGGCCAGTGTCGGCGGCCGGCCTCTCTGACGCCGCGTGCGGTGGCCTCAGGATCGGACCCAACAGTCAGGAGTTTCCGCTATGACACCGCCCCATGATGCCGACGCCCGCCGCGCTGTTGCGCCCGTGATCTGCTATCCCGTCGAAACGCTGCCCGTGCCTGACATGGCGCTTTACGGACGCGCGCGCGAAACGCTGACCAAAGTGGACGAGGTCACCGTCGCCCCTCGTGACGCAAGCTGCTTTACCGTGCCTGCGGGACATTTCTTTCGGATCACCTCGGTCGAGGGGCCACAGGTCGGTGATCTGAACCTCTGGTCGCAAAATGATCTGTCCGAGCGGTTCTACTCCGGCAAAACCCGCGCGCTGCATGGCACGCATATCACCACCGGACAGCGTATGTGGAGCAGTTTTCCCACGCTGCGCCCTATGGCGACGCTGACCCATGATACGCTCGACTGGTACGGCATGGATGCCTTCGGCGGCTCGGTACATGATGTGATCGGCACGCGCTGCGATCCCTATACCAACCAGCTGTTGTCGGGCGGGCAATACCACCATTGCTGCCACTCCAACCTGATCCGGGCCTTGGCCGATCATCAGGGCATCTCCTACGCCGAGGCAGAGCCTTTCGTGCATGACGTGCTGAACGTCTTTATGTGCACCGGCTTTACCCGCGACACCGGCCAATATTTCATGAAGGCCAGCCCCGTGCGCCCCGGCGACTACCTTGAGTTTTTCGCCGAGATCGACCTGCTCGGCGCGCTCAGCGCCTGTCCGGGGGGGGATTGCTCCGCCAAACACTCCTCGGACGTTGCCGCCTGCTATCCGCTGCTGGTAGAGGTGTTCGCCCCCGCCAAAGGCGCGCTTGATGGGTGGCAAAGCCCGTCCCCCAATGGCTACGACCGCAGCCACGGGGGCTAAGGGATCGGGGATAGCGCCCGGCCATACTTCCAAATGGATATAAATCCCCCGCGGAGCGTCCGACGGGGGATCATCGCGCATCAGCTGTTGGGGAAAGCCGCCTGTAGCGCGATTTCGACCATATCGCCAAAGGATTTCTCGCGCTCTTCCGCGGGCAGCGCCTCGCCGGTTTGCAGGTGGTCGCTGACCGTCAGCACCGCCAGCGCACGGCGTTTGTGGCGCGCGGCGAGGGTATAAAGCTCTGCCGCTTCCATCTCGACGCCCAGAATACCGTGGCGGGTCATCTGCTCGTCCAGATCGGGGCGTTCGGCATAAAAGACATCCGAGGAATAGATCCCGCCGACATGGGTTTTCGTGCCTTTCGCCTCTGCCGCGTCCACGGCAGCACGCAGCAGGGACCAATCGGCGCAGGGGGCGTAATTCATCTCGCGGAAGATACCGGAAGAAGGCGAGGTAATTGTCGTGGCGGTCATGGCAATAATGACATCGCGAATACCAACCTGCGGCTGCATCCCGCCACAAGATCCAATCCGAATAAGGGTTTGCGCATTGTATTCGGAAATCAATTCATTGGCATAAATCGACAGCGAGGGCATCCCCATGCCAGAGCCTTGAATAGTGACGCGGTTACCATTCCATGTGCCGGTGAAACCCAGCATGCCGCGCACTTCATTTACAAGTTTTGCATCTTTAAGGAATGTTTCAGCAGCCCATTTCGCGCGATACGGGTCGCCGGGCATAAGGACTGTTTCGGCAATATCGCCGGGTTTTGCGCCAATATGGATTGTCATAGTATGCTCTTTATATTTCCAAAGCCAAGAGGATGCGTCAAGGGGACGCAATAACCGCACGCTGTGCGTAGGTCAGACCGATTTACAGTTCCAACGTTTCCGGATCGGTGCCGCTGGCGATCAGGTCGCGGAACCAGTTGGGCTGGCGGCCCTTGCCGGTCCATGTCTGGCTGGGGTCTTCGGGGTTGGCGTATTTCGCGGCAGCTTTCGCGGCTTTGCCCTTTTTCGCACCGCCGGATACTTCATCCAGCGAGAACCCGTATTCGGCGGCTGCTTTTTCAGCGGCTTTGCGGGCTTCTACGCGGTCGCGTTCATATGCGTTTTTAATCGCCATCTTCACGTCTTCCAAATGCTGTTCCAGCTGTTTGTGGGACATTGTGCTTAGATCAATACTCATTCTCGCTCATTCCTTTGTCGAAAAGCCAATTAATGCTTTACGCCAAAAGAATGAACAAACAAAGAGTTTTTGAATTGGCCGCTTTTTATTCGGCGGCCACAGTTTCGGGATCGGCGAGTGTGACGATGTCTGCCATAATTGTATTCAATTCAAAGTCTTTTGGCGTGTAAACACGAGCGACTCCCATAGCGCGCAATCTTTTGGCGTCTTCTTCTGGAATAATACCACCCACGATTACGGGAATGTGATCCAATCCGGCGGCGCGCATTTGTTTCATTAAATCCTCGACCAATGGAATATGCGATCCCGAAAGAATCGAAAGCCCGACAACGTGATGTTCCCCTACAGCGGCGGCGGAAACAATTTCCGACGGCGTCAGGCGAATACCCTCATAGGCAATTTCCATGCCGCAATCGCGGGCGCGCACGGCGATCTGTTCGGCACCGTTCGAATGGCCGTCGAGCCCCGGTTTCCCGACAAGAAAGCTCAGCCGGCGACCCAGACGGGTGCTGACGGCGTCCACGGCGTCGCGCAGGTCGTCCAGCCCCTCGGTCTTGTTTGACCGGCCCGAAGCAACGCCTGTTGGCCCACGGTATTCGCCGTGCACGCTGCGCATCTGTTCGGCCCATTCGCCGGTGGTAACCCCCGCCTTGGCGGCGGCGATCGACGGCTCCATCACATTGCGGCCTTCGGCAGCGGCGGCGCGCAGATCGGCCAGCGCCTTGTCCACGGCGGCCTGATCACGGCTGTCGCGCCATGCGTTCAGACGGTTGATCTGGTCGGCCTCGACTGCCGGGTCCACGACCATGATGCCGCCATCACCCGTCATCAGGGGCGAGGGTTCGCCCTGTTGCCATTTATTCACGCCCACGACGATGGTCTCGCCGGCCTCGATCCGACCCAGACGGTCGGCGTTGCTTTCGACCAGACGGGACTTCATATAGTCAATCGCCGAAATCGCGCCGCCCATATCGTCAAGGTTCGCCAGCTCGGCCCGTGCGCCCTCTTTCAGCGCTTCGACCTTGCGGTCCACGGCGGGGTTGCCATCGAACAGGTCGTCAAACTCCAGCAGGTCGGTCTCGTAGGCCATGATCTGCTGCATCCGCATCGACCATTGCTGGTCCCACGGGCGTGGCAGGCCAAGCGCTTCGTTCCACGCGGGCAGCTGCACGGCGCGGGCGCGGGCGTTTTTTGACAGGGTCACCGCCAGCATCTCGATCAGGATGCGGTAGACGTTATTTTCGGGCTGCTGTTCGGTCAGCCCGAGGGAGTTCACCTGCACCCCATAGCGGAAGCGGCGGTATTTCGGGTCTTCAACGCCATAGCGGTCGCGGCAGATTTCGTCCCAAAGGTCGCCAAAGGCGCGCATCTTGCACATCTCGGTGACAAAGCGGATGCCCGCGTTCACAAAGAAAGAGATCCGCCCCACCAGCATGGGGAAGTCCTCTTCGGGGACGCGGGGGCGCAGGGCGTCCAGCACGGCGGTGGCGGTGGCAAGGGCAAAGGCCAGCTCTTGCTCGGGCGTGGCACCGGCCTCTTGCAGGTGGTAGGAACAGACGTTCATCGGGTTCCACTTGGGCACGTTGGTATAGCAATACTCGGCCACATCCGCGATCATCTTGAGAGACGGGGCAGGCGGGCAGATATAGGTGCCACGCGACAGGTATTCCTTGATCAGGTCGTTCTGCACGGTGCCTTGCAGCTTGGACACATCCGCGCCCTGTTCCTCGGCCACAGCAATATACAGCGCCAGCAGCCACGGCGCGGTGGCGTTGATCGTCATCGAGGTGTTCATCTGTTCAAGCGGGATATCCTTGAACAGGCTGCGCATATCGCCCAAATGCGCCACGGGCACGCCCACTTTGCCGACTTCGCCGCGCGACAGGATGTGATCGCTGTCATATCCGGTCTGGGTGGGCAGGTCGAAGGCGACCGACAGGCCGGTCTGCCCTTTCAAAAGGTTCGCGCGATACAGCGCATTGGATGCCTCGGCGGTGGAGTGTCCGGCGTAGGTGCGGATCAGCCAGGGGCGGTCTTTTTGCGGTTGCGACATGGGGCGGCCTTTCGTGAATCGAATGGGTAATATTCTTGCGCTGGTCGATTGATACGTGAAATAATCAGGCTCTGTCAATTCGCTGCATTGCGGCATGGGCGAAAGTCGCTGCGTTACGGTCGCGTGTGCCTTGCCTAGGGGTGCCCTATGTGTGGTTGACTGTTTTATGTTGCCCAGACAGCGCGGGTCCTGCAAGGGTTGGGCGATGACGCAAACGATTGAACTTCCCGTCTGGCTTTTCGCGGTGATCCTGCTGTTCGCGGCTGTGACCGCGCTTAGCCATTTCCTGTTGCCCTCGGTCCGGTGGTTCTTTCGCAGACGGCTGGAGAAGGCTGTCGCGCAGCTGAACACGCGGCTGACCCGCCCGATTGAACCGTTCAAGCTGGCGCGGCGGCACGATATGATCCAGCGGTTGATCTATGACCCGCAGATCAGTCAGGCGATTGTGGATCACGCGCGCACCGAAGGCATCCCCGAGAACGTCGCCTCCGAACAGGCGCGCCGCTATGCCCGCGAGATTGTCCCGAGTTTTAGCGCCTTTGCCTATTTCAGTTTTGGCATCCGGCTGGCGCGGTTTCTGGCGAATGCGCTGTATGATGTGCGCACCGGATCGCGCAACGACGCGGTGATCGAAGGTATCCCGTCAGACGCCACGGTCATCTTTGTGATGAACCACCGCAGCAACATGGACTACGTGCTGGTGACCTACCTCGCGGGGGAGGCGTCGGCGCTCAGCTATGCCGTGGGGGAATGGGCGCGTGTCTGGCCGCTCAGCCGGTTGATCCGGTCGATGGGGGCGTATTTCATCCGGCGCAAATCGCGCGGCGCGCTGTATCGCAAGGTCTTGGCCCGCTATGTGCAGATGGCGACCGAAGGCGGGGTGACCCAGGCGATCTTCCCCGAGGGCGGGCTGAGCCTGAACGGCAAGTTGATGCCGCCCAAGATGGGGCTGCTTGGCTATGTGCTTGAGGCCGAGTTGAAAGACCGCGATGTCGTCTTTGTGCCGGTGGCGATCAACTATGACCGCGTACTGGAAGACCGCGTGTTGATTGCTGCGGACGCGGCAGGCACGCGCCGCTTCGATGCGCAAATCTCGGTCATTTTGAAATTCATTGTTCGCAAGATCTGGCTGCGTCTGCGCGGCAAATTCCTGCGCTTCGGCGAGGCTGTGGTCGTGTTCGGCACGCCGGTACATTTGCGCGACTATGGCGACGCGCCGAATGTGGACGGGCTGGCGCAGGATCTGATGGGGCGGATCGAACACGAGATGCCGCTGTTGTTCGTGCCCTTGCTGGCGCGGGTGCTGTTGCTGGCGGAAAAGCCGCTGGATGGCGTCGCGCTGGAACAGGAAATGCAAGGCATGGCCGCGCGGGCCTCTGACGAGGCTGCGGTCGTGGCGCAGGACTTCGCCGCCAATGTCGCCAGAGCACGCGATCATCTGGTGCAGCGCGGGATGATCACGGCGTCGGATCGTGGCTATGCCCCCGCCGACGGGCAACGCCCCGCCTTGCGGTTCTACGCCAACTCTATCGCCCATTTCTTTGACAGATAGGTCACACAAGCAAAACTCCTGCCGAAATTGCTGCGGCTGCAAAGTCATAAAATTACAATTACAGGTCAAATGGTGTTGCATTGTTGCGCGAAGGATCATATTCCACCAGTAGACGCCGCGATTCTGCACTGCGGCACAAACCTATTCTGACTGTGGAGACCGACATGGCCTTGGACACGAATATCGCGCAATACGACGCACCGGAAAAAGACCTTTACGAGATCGGGGAAATCCCGCCGATGGGCTACGTTCCAAAGCAGATGTACGCATGGACCATCCGCAAGGAACGCCACGGGAACCCCAATACCGCGATGCTCGAAGAGGTCGTGGACGTGCCGACGCTCGACAGTCACGAGGTGCTTGTCCTCGTGATGGCGGCGGGTGTGAACTATAACGGTGTCTGGGCTGCCTTGGGCAAACCCATCAGCCCCTTCGACGGCCACAAGCAGCCCTTCCACATTGCGGGCTCTGACGCGTCGGGCATCGTCTGGGCGGTCGGCGACAAGGTAAAACGCTGGAAGGTCGGCGACGAAGTCGTGATCCATTGCAACCAGGATGACGGCGACGACGAAGAGTGCAACGGCGGCGATCCGATGTATTCCCCCAGCCAGCGTATCTGGGGCTACGAGACCCCCGACGGATCCTTTGCCCAGTTTACCAATGTGCAGGCGCAGCAGCTGATGCCACGCCCCAAGCACCTGACATGGGAAGAGGCCGCTTGCTACACGCTGACGCTGGCCACCGCCTATCGGATGCTGTTCGGCCACGAGCCTCATGACCTGAAACCGGGCCAGAACGTGCTGGTCTGGGGTGCCTCGGGCGGTCTGGGGTCCTATGCGATCCAGCTGATCAACACCGCTGGCGCGAATGCGATTGGTGTGATCTCGGATGAATCCAAGCGTGACTTTGTGATGGATCTGGGCGCCAAGGGCGTTCTGAACCGCAAGGACTTCAACTGCTGGGGCCAGATGCCCACCGTGAACACGCCCGAATATGCGGCTTGGTTTAAAGAGGCGCGCAAGTTCGGTGCCGCGATCTGGGAGATTACAGGCAAGGGCGTGAACGTCGACATGGTGTTTGAACACCCCGGCGAGGCGACGTTCCCTGTTTCCACCTTCGTCTGCAAAAAGGGCGGCATGGTCGTGATCTGCGCGGGGACTTCGGGTTTCAACCTGACTTTCGACGTGCGCTATATGTGGATGCACCAGAAGCGTTTGCAGGGCAGCCACTTTGCTCACCTCAAGCAGGCGTCGGCCGCCAACAAACTGATGGTAGAGCGCCGTCTTGATCCGTGCATGTCCGAAGTGTTCACCTGGGCCGATCTGCCCGACGCGCACATGAAGATGATGGCGAACGAGCATAAGCCGGGCAACATGTCGGTACTGGTGCAATCGCCCAAGACCGGCCTGCGCACGCTCGAAGACGCGCTGGACGCGAAAAAATAAGTCGGTGGCCCCCGTTCAGGGGGCGCTGACAACCGGCTGACCAGACACCCGCGTACCAATCCATCGGTGCGCGGGTGTTGTCGTATTTGCCATCACGCGGCGGTTTGGCACGGGCTGATTGCGCGAATAGCGGCGATGCCATCTGGCCCCCGGTGCCGCGCTGAATTAGGGTCGCGCCATGACAGTACCTGCCCTTACCTATTCCGCCGATCAGGCGGCTGCCTTTGACAGCGTGACCGAGATGTTGCGCCATGCGGGCATCGATCTGGATGACAATCTGCTGATGCCCCCTGCGGGCGGGGCGGACCAAGTGCTGGCGGTAACCGGCAAGGCGGGGTCGGGCAAAACACTGCTGCTGGCAGAATTGTACAAGGCGCTGGAAAATGCCGGCGTCGACATCGTTTCGGGCGACTACGAGCGCAAGAAGAAAGACAAGCGCACCCTTGCCATTCTGGCCCCCACGAACAAGGCGGCATCAGTCCTGCGGCTGCGCGGTGTGCCCGCGACGACGATCCACCGCATTCTCTATACGCCGGTCTATGACCCCGAATACGAACGCATCGCGGAATGGCTGGCGGGCAGCGGTGAACGCCCGGTGATCGAGGGGATGAATGAAGTCTCGCTGGATCGCGCCTTCGCGTTCTACGAGAACAATAAATCCATTCCCGGTGCCTTGGCCGCTGCGGGGCTGCGCGGTAGCGATTTCATCACCGGATGGAAGCGCCGCGAAGAACCGCTGGATATCGGGTTTGTCGATGAAAGTTCGATGCTGGATGACAAACAGTTCGAGGATCTGAAAGAGATCTTCCCGACGTTGCTGCTGTTTGGCGATCCGGCGCAGTTGGCCCCGGTGGGCCAGTCGGGCACGATGGTGTTTGAAAAGCTGCCCAAGGAACGGGTGCTGAACCTTAACCGAATTCACCGGCAGCAGGCCGATAACCCGATCCTTGATCTGGCCCATGCGCTTGCCGACCCTGACCTGAGCTTTGAACAGTTCGAGCGTATGGTCGAAGACGCGTCAAAGAAGGACGACCGTGTCGTCTGGGGCCAGCGGGTAGAAGTGGACTTGATGGCGCGGTCGCCTGTGCTGGTCTGGCGCAATGCCACGCGCATCCGGCTGATCAACGCATTCCGGTCGGTCTATGGCGCGCCCGAAGACGCGCTGCTGGAGGGGGAGCCGCTGATCTGCGACGGGATCGAGCTGCCGTTGAAACACCGCAAGAAACGGCTCGACCTTGAAGCGCGCGGCCTGATCAAGGGCGCGCAGGTCGTTTATCTGGGGGCAGGGCGCAAGCCGGGCTTTAGCCGCCTGCATGTGATGGGCGCGGAAGACCCGCAAATCTCTGCCGCGTCGATCGTGAAGATCGAAAAACCGGACGAGGAAGAACCCTTTATCCCCTTTGCCGCGCGCATGGGGGCGACGTTTTTGCATGGGGCGGCGGTGACGATCCATAAGGCGCAGGGCAGCCAGTGGGACACGGTGCAGGTCTTTGCGCCCGACCTTTATGCAGCGGCGCGGATGGGCCGGTCAGAGGCGGGGCAACCGCTGTGGAAGCGGCTGGCCTATGTGGCGATCACCCGCGCGCAAGAGCGGTTAATCTGGGTCGTGCGCAACCGCCTGTCAAAACCGTCCGGAATGCTGCGGGTGGATGATTTGCGCGCGGCCCCTGCCGCCCCGCTGAGCCTTGAGACACAGACGGATGATCCCGCCTAGCGGCGCAGCGCCGCAAAAAGGCTAGAGGCCCCCCAGCCCGCCGCGATGGCAATCGCCAGCGACAGCAGCCCGTAGACCAGCGCATTTTCCCGCGACAGGTTGAACAGCCAGCGTTCCAGCCCGACCTTGCGCACGTCGATCAACGTCCCGTATTGCGCCACGACGGACCCGTTGCGGGTCAGGAAAATGCGGGTGTTGTAATCGCCTTCGATCAAGGAGGCGGGCAGCTGCACCGTCGCGCGGAACAGGGTCTGTTCGTCCACGGTCACGCCTTCCTCGTCCAGTTGATACTGGTTCGCCTTGCTGCGGATGCGCACCAGCGCGTCCGAGAAGGCGGCGGAATCCTCGATATTCATCGGCGCACCGACCGACCGGATCGCCCGCGGGACAGAGATCTTATAGCGCAGGTCCTCGGTGCGGTTCAGCACGTCCTGCAAGGGGCCACTGGTGGCGACGGCATAGAAGCTGGGGGCACGGTCGACCTCCACGGCCGCGGTGTTTACCCAGATGCCAAAGGTCTTTTCCTTGCGCCGCACCGTGACCGGGGCCGACGGGCCGGACACGGTCACCACGACCTCAAGCTCGGGGCCTTCGGGGATCGGGGTCTCGCGTTTGACGGCCCCGAAGATGATGATCTCGGACCCGTTGAAATTGGTGGAGATAGAGACTTCGCTTTGGTTCAGGCCCAGCACAATCGCCTCATCCGCGGTGGCGGAGAAAGACAGGCAGGCCAGCGCTGCCACCAAAAGGGCACGCAGACGGATCATGATGTGAACCCGACGGAATAAAGCTCTGCCGGCTGCAGCAACAGTTCCAGCGCCAGCTTGCCGCAGACGACCAGCACCAGAAGTGCAAGCAGGATCCGCAGCTGTTCCGCCTTGAGCTTGGTGCCAAGGCTGGTCCCGAACTGCGCGCCGATCACCCCGCCGATCAGCAGCAGCACGGCCAGTACGATGTCGACGGTATAGTTGGTGGTGGCGTGCAGCATCGTGGTAAACGCAGCCACAAAGATGATCTGGAACAGCGAGGTCCCGACAACCACCTTGGTCGGCATCCCCAGCAGATAGATCATCGCCGGCACCATGATAAAGCCGCCGCCCACGCCCATGATCGCGGCCAAAAGCCCAACAAACGCCCCGACCAGCAGCGGTGGGATGACCGAGATATAAAGCCCCGTGACCCGAAAGCGCATCTTGAACGGCAGCTTCTGTATCCACGTGTGTTTCTTGCGCGGGGGGCGTTTGCCGCTGCGGGTCTTGTACATCGCATTCAGCGATTCAATCAGCATCAGCCCACCGATGATGCCAAGGAAAACGACATAGCACAGGTTGACCAGCAGATCGACCTGACCCAGCGATTTGAGGTAGTTGAAGATGGTGACGCCCGCCGCGGCCCCGACCAGCCCGCCCGCCAGCAGCACGCTGCCCATGCGCAGATCCACCGTCTTGCGTTTCAGATGCACCAGCAGCGCCGAGAAGGAGGAGGCAACGATCTGGTTCGCGCCTGTGGCCACAGCGACCGCAGGGGGGATGCCGATAAAGAACAGCAGCGGCGTGATCAGAAATCCGCCCCCGACGCCGAACATGCCGGATAGAACGCCCACGATACCGCCCAACCCCAAAAGGAGGAACGCGTTGACCGACAGCTCGGCAATGGGCAGGTAAATTTGCATAGAAGCAGTTAGACCGATCCAAAGGTTGAAATCAATCGTGGATGCTGCGCCGCCGCAATTTGCGACGGCGCGGGGAGCGTTAACGCTCTTTGACGTAGGGCTCGCCGCCGGCACGGGGCGGGATCGCCTTGCCGACAAAGCCCGCGAGGATGATCACGGTCATCACATAGGGCAGGGCGGCCAGCAACTGGCCCTGAACCTTGAAGTTCACCAATGCCTCGATCACGTCGGGGCGGGTTTCCAGCGCGCCGAACAGGCCGAACAGCAGCGTGGCCCACAGCGCGTACCACGGGCGCCACTTGGCAAAGATCAGTGCCGCCAGCGCGATATAGCCACGGCCTGCGGACATATCCTTGATGAAGCCGGCCTGCAGCGCCGTGCTGAGGTAGGCACCGGCAATACCGCAAAGCACGCCACAGATCAGCACCGCAGCATAGCGCAGCCCGATAACGGAAACCCCTGCGGTATCCACCGCAGCGGGGTTTTCGCCCACAGCGCGCAGACGCAGGCCAAAGCGTGTCCGATACAGCAGCCACCATGTCGCAGGAACCGCGAGGAAGGCGAGGTAGACAAGGATCGAATGGCCCGAGATCAGCTCGGCATAGAGCGGGCCGATGATCGGGGTCTGGGCGATGTCATCGGCAAAGGGCAGGGTGATCGGATTGAACCGCGCCCCGCCGATCAGCGATGGCGTGCGACCGCCTTGCTGGAACCAGTCCTGCGCGATCAGCACCGTCAGACCGGCGGCAAGAAAGTTGATCGCGACGCCGGAAATCAGCTGGTTGCCGCGGAAGGTGATGGAGGCAAGCCCGTGTAGCAGGCTCAGCGCCATCGACGCAGCGATGCCGGCCAGCAGCCCTAGCCAGACGTTCCCCGTCAGCGACGCCACGGCCGCCGAAAAGAACGCCGCCGCCAGCATCTTGCCATCAAGGCCGATGTCAAAAATACCGGCGCGTTCGGAAAACAGACCGGCAAGGCAGGCCAGCAGCAGCGGTGTGGCAAGGCGCACGGTGCTGTCGAACAGTTGGATGAGCGTGATATAATCCATTATTCAGCAGGCTCCACCGGTTTGCGTTCGGGCTTGGGGGCCCGTGCGGCGCGCAGCGCCAGAAAGATTTTCTCGAGCGGCATACGCACCATGTTATCCAGCGCTCCGGTAAAGAGGATCACCAGCGCCTGAATGACGACGATCAGCTCGCGCGGGATCGAGGTCCAGAGCGCCAGTTCAGCACCACCCTGATAGAGGAACCCGAACAGGATCGCGGCAAGGAAAACGCCCAGAGGATGGCTACGGCCCATCAGCGCCACGGCGATCCCGATAAAGCCCGCGCCTTCGGTCGCGTTCAGCACCAGCCGTTCGGCTTCGCCCATGACGTTGTTGATCGCCATCATGCCGGCCAAACCACCCGAGATGATCATCGCGATCATCGTGATCTTGACCGGAGAGATACCGGCGTATTTCGCGGCCGATTCCGAATGGCCATAGGCGCGGATCTCATACCCCAGCCGCGTGCGCCAGATCAGCACCCACAGGAAGATACAGGCCGCAACCGCCACCAGAAGCGAGATATTGGCGGGCGCTGCCTTGGAAAACTCGATCCCCAGCGGGGCAAGGATGTCATGCAGCGTCGGCAGTTTGGTCGCGTCAGGAAAGCGTGCCGTTGCGGGGTCCATGCTGCCTTGGGGGCGTAGCATATTGACCAGAATATAGTTCAGCACCGCCGCCGCGATAAAGTTGAACATGATCGTGGTGATCACGATATGGCTGCCCCGTTTGGCCTGCAGGAACGCGGGGATCGCGGCCCAGGCGGCACCGAACACGGCAGCCATCGCCGCGGCACCGATCAGGGCCAGCGACCAATGGGGCCACGGGATATACAGACAGGCCAGCGCCACGCCCAAACCGCCCAGCATTGCCTGGCCTTCACCACCGATATTGAACAGCCGCGCGTGAAAGGCGATGGCAACGCAAAGGCCGGTGAACATGAAGTTCGTGGCGTAATACAGGGTATAGCCCCAGCCATAGGTGCTGCCCAAAGCGCCGGACACCATCAGTTTGACGGCCGCAACGGGGTCTTCCCCGATGCCCAGAATGACCAGCGCCGACAGGATCGCTGCCAGCAATAGCGAAATCAAAGGCACGAGGACGACCTCGGCCCATTTTGGCATTACGTCCATGTTACACTTCCTTATGCGGATCGCCGCCCGCATGGGCCAGATTGTCTTCGATCTCTTCGATGGAATGGGGCGCATCGGTATCGGTGATGCCCGCCATCAGCAAGCCCAGTTCCTTTTCATCGGTCTGGCTGGCGTCTCGGATGCCCATGACCTGACCGTCGAACATGACAGCCACCCGGTCGCTGAGTGCGAGAATCTCTTCCAGCTCGACCGAGACCAGCAGGATCGCCTTGCCCTGATCGCGCAGGGCGACGATCTGTTCGTGGATGAATTCGATCGCGCCGATATCCACACCACGGGTCGGCTGGCCGATCAGCAGCAGGTCGGGGTTGCGTTCGATCTCGCGCGCCAGAACGATCTTTTGCTGGTTCCCGCCGGAAAAGTTCTTGGCCGCCAGTTTGGGGTTTGGCGGACGCACGTCGAAACGTTCCATCTTTTCGACGGTGTCGGCCTTGATCGCGGCGTTGTCCATCAACATGCCGCTGCGGTAGGCAGGGTCTTTGTGATAGCCGAAGGCGGTGTTTTCCCACGCCTGATACTCCATGATCAGACCTTCGCGCTGGCGGTCTTCGGGGACATGGGCGATGCCGTGGTTGCGGTGGGATTGGCCGTCGGATTTGTTGCCGGTCAGGTCCAGTGCCGTGCCATTGACACGCACGCTGCCCTTGCCGGTCTGGTATCCGCCCAGAACCTCAAGCAGTTCGGACTGGCCATTGCCGGCCACGCCCGCAACACCAAGGATCTCGCCCGCGCGGACTTGCAGGTCGATGCCGCGCAGACGCTCGACCCCCTTATCATCAACGACGCGAAGCCCTTCGACATCCAGAATGACCGGACCGGGGGCCGCGGGTTTCTTGTCGACACGCAGCAATACCTTGCGGCCGACCATCAGCTCCGCCAGTTCGGCGGGCGAGGTTTCGGCGGTCTTGACGGTGGCGGTCATCTCGCCGCGGCGCATGACCGATACGGTGTCCGTCGTCTCCATGATCTCGCGCAGCTTGTGGGTGATCAGGATGATCGTCTTCCCTTCGGAGCGCAGACGCCCGAGGATGCGGAACAGCTGGTCCGCCTCGGCTGGGGTCAGCACGCCGGTGGGCTCATCCAGAATGAGGATATCGGCCTGACGATACAGCGCCTTGAGGATTTCCACCCGTTGCTGCATGCCGACGCCGATGTCTTGCACTAGCGCGTCGGGGTCCACCTTCAGGCCGTAGTCATCGGCCAGCTTCATCAGCGATTTGCGCGCCTTGGCCAGTGATGGCTTCAACAGCCGCCCGTCTTCGGCACCCAGAATGATGTTTTCCAGGACCGTGAAATTTTCAACCAGTTTGAAGTGCTGGAACACCATCCCGATGCCTGCAGCAATCGCGGCCTGGCTGTCAGGGATGTCGGTCTTTTTACCGGCGATATAGATGTCGCCTTTATCGGCTTTGTAGAATCCGTAAAGGATCGACATCAGCGTCGATTTGCCCGCGCCGTTTTCCCCGATGATCCCATGGATCGTGCCGGGCATGACGCGGATAGAGATGTCTTTATTGGCCTGTACCGGACCAAAGGCCTTGGAGATGCCTTTCAGCTCGATCGCCGGAGCGGCAGTTTCCTGCCGCTCCGTATGTGTTGCAGTGCTCACGCTTAGAAGCTCAGGCTCGGGCAGCTGTCGTCGGACATGTAGTCATGTACCTCAAGCGACCCGTCTGCGATCTTGGCTGCTGCTTCATCCACAGCGGCCTGCATTTCAGCGGTAACCAGTGCCTTGTTGTGTTCGTCAATCGCGACGCCCACGCCTTCGTTGCCAACGCCCATGACGTTAAAGCCTTTTTCCATGCCGGGGCCATCGGACATCGCGTCAAACACAGCGTTGTCCACGCGTTTGATCATCGAGGTCAGGACTTTGCCCGGGTGCAGGTGGTTCTGGTTGCTGTCCACGCCGATCGACAGGATGTCTTCGTCCGCTGCGGTTTGCAGAACGCCAACGCCTGTGCCGCCCGCGGCTGCATAGACAACATCAGCACCCTGGCTGATCTGCGCTTTGGTCAGCTCGGACCCTTTCACGGGGTCGTTCCATGCGGCAGGGGTCGAACCTGTCATGTTCGAGATCACGGTCGCGTCGGGGTTCACGGCCAGAACACCTTGGGCGTAGCCGCAGGCGAATTTACGGATCAGGGGGATGTCCATGCCGCCGATAAAGCCGACAGTGTTGGATTCAGAGGCCATCGCCGCCATCATGCCGACCAGATAGGACCCTTCGTGTTCGTTGAAAACAACGGAACGGACGTTGGGTGCGTCGACAACCATGTCGATGATGACAAAATCGGTATCAGGGTAATCGCCTGCAACCTGACCAAGCGCATCACCAAAGGCAAAGCCGGTCATCACGATAGGGTTGGAGCCCGCTTCGGCGAAACGGCGCAGCGCCTGTTCACGCTGTGCTTCAGACTGCAGTTCGATCTCGCGGAAGCTTTCACCGGTCTCTTCGGCCCAGCGTTGCGCGCCAGCAAAGGCGGCTTCGTTGAAGGATTTGTCGAATTTGCCGCCAAGGTCGAAGATCAGGGCGGGTTCGGCCAGAGCCGCACCGGCACTAAGAGCCGTGGCCGCAGCAGCGCCGAGGAATTTGGTCATAAGGGTCATGGAGTGTCTCCCGGTTTATTGTGTTGGGGCGCAAGCGCGAAGCCTTTGCCCGGTCGCAGTTCCGCGCTTGCGCCCGGTTCCGTCGATCAGATGTACGATACTGCGTAGCCCATGGGTAGGGTCAACCGGATTCTCAAGCGCTTGGGGATGATATTGCCTATTAACCGTGCGTAAACTGACGCGAAAGGATCAATGCATCAACGGATGGCGCATCTTTACGCTGATAATACCCGCGACGTGTGGCCGTCTGGTGAAACCCTGCGGATGTGTAAAGCGCGATGGCAGCCGTATTGTCGGCGGCGACCTCCAGAAAGGCGGTGTCGGCCTGCGCTTCAAGCCCGTCCATCCAGCGGTGCAGCAAGAGGCGGCCAATACCCTGACGTTGGGCTGCGGGATCAACGGCGAGGGTCAGCAGCTCTGCCTCTCCCGCGATGAGGCGGGTCAGGGTAAAGCCCTGCGGTTCCGCCAGATGGGTCACAAAAGGGGAGGCCAGCAGATCGGCGATCTCTTGCGCCGTCCACGCACGGTCTTGCACAAAAGCGGCGGCGTGAATCCGCGCCATATCCTGCGGCGTCATGAAAAGATCGCGGGCGGTGTGTCGCGGGCCGGGGCGGCATCGGCGGGGCGCAGATACAGCGGGGCAGGGCGCGGGGTCTGGGTGCCAAGCTTCGTGGCGGCAATGCGTGCCGTTGCCTCTGCCACGGGCATACGAGGGGGCAAGGCGGTGCCGTTACAAAGTGCTGCGATCATTTCGGCCTGATGCCCCACACAGACGGGATCGGCGCGCGAGGGCACTGAAGGCAGATCATCCAGCCCACACATCACAGGGTCGCGGTCATCCATCGTGCCGAACACCTGCACGAACAGCTTGTCCTGCCGCGCATCGATGCTGCTGATGACAACGCCATCATGCCCGAAGGCCAGCGCCTGAAGATGCGAAACACCTATCGCCGGCACCCCAAGGCCAAGCGCCAGCCCGCGCGCGGCTGAGACCGCGATGCGGATTCCGGTGAAGTTCCCCGGCCCGATGCCGACGCCAATCGCTGTCAGATCGCTATAGGCCACATCTGCGCTGGCCAGCACCTCGGCACATAGGTCAAGCAGCCGTTCGCCCTGACCCTTGTTCATCGGTTCCTCGACGCTGGCGATGATCTGGTCGCCCGACAGCAAAGCGGCCGCACAATGTGCGGCCGATGTATCAAACGCCAGGAGAAGAGGCGTCTTAGGCAACCGGGCGTACCTCGGTTACTTCGGGGATGTAGTGGCGCAGCAGGTTCTCGATGCCCATTTTCAACGTCAATGTGGACGATGGGCAGCCCGCGCAGGCCCCTTGCATGTGCAGATAGACAACGCCGCGCTCGAACCCGTGGAAGGTGATGTCGCCGCCGTCCTGTGCCACCGCAGGGCGCACGCGGCTGTCCAGCAATTCCTTGATCTGGCCGACGATCGCACCGTCTTCGCCCGTATGCTCCGCATGGCCCGACGCGTGGTCATGGCCGGTTTCCATCACCGGCTGGCCGGATTGAAAATGCTCCATAATCGCGCCAAGCAGGGCGGGTTTCAGGTGGTCCCATTCGACCCCGTCAGCCTTGGTGATGGTCACGAAATCGGTGCCGAAGAACACGCCGGTCACGCCTTCGACAGCGAACAGACGCGTGGCCAAAGGCGAGGCGCTGGCGGCTTCGGGGGCGGGGAAATCGGCGGTGCCCATCTCCAGCACGGTCTGACCGGGCAGGAATTTCAACGTTGCGGGGTTGGGCGTGGATTCGGTCTGAATAAACATCACATGCTCCTGAAAGGGTTGATGCAGATATGCGACCTGAGCGCGCGCAAGTCAAGGTTTGGAACGATTCTAAGTTTGCGACGGCCTGCGGTGCCGCCTCAGGTGATCATCTCGAGCCGTTCTTTGCTCATGTCACCGGGAACGATGGTGATCGGCACCGGTAGCGAGCCTGCGTTGCGGGAAAGCTGGGTCACCAAGGGGCCGGGGCCAGATTTCTTGTCGGTGCCCGCGCCAAGAACCAGCACGCCGACTTCGGGGTCATCGGCCAGCTGGTTGATGATCTCGTCCACGATCACACCTTCGCGAATGACCAGCGCGGGCTCCACGTTCAGCCGGTCGCGCATCCATTTGGCGAAGACCTCGAAATGCACCTCGATCCGCTCGCGGGCTTCTTCGCGCATGACCTCGGCCACACCGATCCAGTGGTTGAATTCGTCAGGCGGGATGACCGACAGCACCACCACCCCGCCGCCAGAGTTGGACGCCCGCATCGCGGCAAATCGCATGGCGTTCAGGCATTCGCGGCTGTCATCCAGCACAACCATAAATTTACGCATAGCATCCTCCTGTTGAACGGCGGGGGGCGGGGTCAGCCACGGTCAGAGGCCGCCCAATCCCAATACATCTCGCGCACGCGGCGGGTCATGGGGCCGATCTGGTACTGCGTGTCGTCAAACGCTTTGACAGGCGTGACCTTCATCATGTTGCCGGACAAAAAGACCTCGTCCGCGGCATGGAAGTCATCAAAGCTTAGTACGGTCTCGTGCACCTTGATCCCGTCGGCGCGCATGTTCGACATATGCCGCGCGCGGGTGATACCGGCCAGAAACGTGCCATTGGGGATCGGGGTGAACACCTCGCCATCCTTGACCATGAACACATTGGCAGAAGCCGATTCGGCGACATTGCCCATGGCATCGGCGACCAGAGCGTTGCCAAAGCCCTTGGCGCGGGCTTCAACCATCATGCGGGCGTTGTTGGGATAAAGGCAGCCCGCTTTGGCGTTGACGACGTTGTCTTCAAGCACGGGACGCCGGAAACGGGTCCGTGTCAGCGTCGTGGCCGCATCGGGTGCCGCCATAGGGATCTGTTCTAGGCTGATGGCAAAACCGGTCGCGTCCTTTAATGGCACGATCCCCAGCTCGTCGCCCGCCAGCGCCCAATACATCGGGCGGATATAGACGGCGGCGTCCTTGGGGTAGCTTTTCAGACCCTCGCGTACCATCTCGACCATATCGGCGGTCTCGACCGTGGGGGTGATCATCAGCGCCTTGGCCGACCGGTTGATCCGCGCGCAATGCGCCTCCAAATCGGGGCTAAGACCGTCGAACAGCCGCGCCCCGTCAAATACGGTCGTGCCCAGCCACGCACCGTGGTCCGCGGCCTTGATGACAGAGATGTCACCCTCGTGCCAACTGCCTTCGTAAAATGTCTTGATATGTGTGCCAGTGGCCATTGCGTGTCCTTTGGTTACCGCTTGGGCGCGGTGCGGTAGATGCCCTCGGGCAGGTTCAGCGCGGCTGTCAGATCGTGCAGCTGTTCGGGCGAGAGGCTGATCTTGCAGACAGAGTTGGTGCGCGGGTCCCATTGCTCGAATGTGATAACGCTGGCAAAGGCCTGCACCGTCACATCTTCACGCAAGGGTGCTTTGCCTTCGTCGATCAGAGTGATCACACTGGCATCGAATTCGTGTTCAATCGTAAACATGAAGGCACAGTATTCTTTCGGCGGTCCAATGCAAGAGCAGCACTGCGCCGTCTGTTCAAATCCGCGCCGCCGCGTTAAAACGGTGGCAGATCTATTCGTTGCCCTTTTGAGGATGCGTTACGTGATGTTGAGATACTGTCTTGCTCTGGCTGCTGCGGCATTTATGGCTGCCTGCGAACCGACGACCATGTCGGGGCCTGTCTCTACCCAACCCGAGCAAGGGCAACCCGCTAGTTTTTCCGCCAATGAATCCGCCCGCAGCTTTATCCGCGTGTTGCAAACGGTCGAACCTGTCGCTGAACGGGAATGTCGCGTGCGGACCTCGCAGGTGAATTGCGATTTCAATATCGTGGTCGATGACCGCCCCGGCCAGCCCGCCAACGCCTACCAGACCGAGGATAAGGCCGGGCGTCCGGTCATCGCCTTCACGCTCGCCCTGATCGCGGATGCGCGGAACGAGGATGAGCTTGCCTTTGTCATGGGTCACGAGGCTGCCCACCACATCGAAGGGCATATCGCGCGCCAACAGCAGAACGCGGTCGCCGGTGCGGTGATCTTTGCCGGTCTCGCCACGCTGAGCGGGGGCGATGCGACAGCGGTCGAATCGGCACAGCGTCTTGGGGCGCAGGTGGGCGCGCGGACCTATTCCAAGGACTTCGAGCTTGAGGCAGACGCCTTGGGCACCATTATCACCGCACGCGCAGGATATAACCCGCTGCGGGGGGCCGAATTCTTTACCCGTATTCCTGACCCCGGTGACCGTTTCTTGGGCACGCACCCGCCCAATGCATCGCGTCTGGATACCGTACGGCGGACCGCGGCGGGGCTGTAACGGCACCGCATGAAGCAGCTTGGCCAGATACTGTCGGACCGCGGGTCGAAATATGCCGTGTCAGGCTGCCCCGCGTCCGATCGCGCCGCCGTGGATGCTGCGCTGAAAGAGCTCAAGCGCGATAAATCCTATGCCAAGGCAACCCACAACACCTGGGCGGTGCTGCTGTCAGACGGCGGCCCGCTGAAAGGCGATGATGGGGAATCCGGTGCGGGGATGGTGATCATCCGGATGCTAGAGCGTGAGGGTCTGGAGGATCACTTGATCGTGGTCACGCGCTGGTATGGCGGGAAACATCTGGGCGGTGACCGGTTCCGCCACGTGCAATCCTGCGTGCGCGCCTATCTGGAGGCGGCCTGACACAGGCTTACAAGCTGATAGAGATGGCGGCGAAAAAGCAGATAGAGGCGGCAAGCACAAAGCTGTGCCATATCGCGTTCTGAAAGCGCATGCCGGGGTGTGCAAAGACGATCGTCCCCAGCGTATAGATCAACCCGCCGATGCCGATCAGCGTCAGCGCCGTGGTCGGCAGGTTTTGCCACATCGGCCAGACCAGCAGCACAGACAGCCACCCCATGCCAAGATAGAGATACAGCGACGCTTTGGACTCCGTGCTCCAGAAAGACAATTTGGCGACCGCGCCGATAATGGCCAGCGCCCAGACCACGGCGAGGATGCCATAGGCGAACCCCGTTCCGATGAGCACAACAAACGGTGTGTAGGTGCCCGCGATCTTGAAGTAGATCGCCGCATGGTCAATCCGCCCCAGCAGGGCACGGGTACGATCAAACGGTAAAAGGTGGTAAATCGCCGACGCCAGAAGCGACAGGACAAAGCAGGCCGCATAAACCAGCGTCGGTGTAAGCTGCTCCCCCTGGCTTGCAGCATAGGTTGTCAGCAGGATTGTTGCCGGTATCGCAAATCCCAGACCCAACACGTGGATCGTGCCATCGGCGAGAGTGTCAGCGGTTGGGTGCGGATAAGCCATAGGTCAAATCTAGCACCCGTTTGCAACATTCCCATGTCAGATTTCGTCTAATTAATGGCGCTTTGGTATCTCGACCTATCCATTCGTATAGGTGGTTATGCCGACGCGCGGCGCGCGTCCGGATCAACGGGGTTTATTGCCGTCGATCCAGCGCGACATCATCGTCTTGTCGCGGAAACATTCTTGCGGGATATCGCGGCGCTTCAGGCGGGCGATGCGTTCGGCAAAAGCGACCTGCTTTGACGACGGATACTGCGAAAACGGCCCGTCCACCGGCTTGGGCTTATGGGCGTCGATCCATTCAGACAGCGCGGCGCGATCGGTCAACGCCCGTTTTGGCACAGGCGCGCCGGTCTTGAGGCTAAGCGAGGTAGCATAGTGCATCTGCTTCTCCGTCGGCGGCAAAACGGCGCGCGCGTCGCGGGCTGAAACTTCTGCATGGGCAGGTACGGCCCCGTTGTCGGGATCGAACATGCCAGGAAACTGCGGTTGGTAGGACATTGTGTAGGCCCCCTTGTTCTGGTTGGAACATATATAGAACATCGCGTGCGCCTTTTCAAGGGTTTCACCTCTGATACGCCTTCGCATGTCTATATGTAGGGTGCGGATTAAGGATTTCCACAACATGGGCTGTGCCTGCAATCGGGCCTGCCTGCGCGAATAGGAACGCCAGGACGCTCGGATTGTTCCACGGTTGAGAAGGGGGGAGGGTGGTGGCCTAGACCACGCGCCCCCAAAGATCGTATTCGCCGGCTTCTTCGACTTCGACGGTCACGATCTGGCCCACGCTCAGGTTTTCAAAGCCTTCGTCGATGAACAGGTTGCCGTCGATCTCTGGCGCGTCTGCCTTCGTGCGGCAGGTGGCGGCCTCGTCGTCGATCTCGTCGATGATCACATCCATGCGGCGACCGACTTTGGCTTCCAGCTTGGCGGCCGAGATGGCTTGCGCCTTCTCCATAAAGCGGTGCCAGCGGTCCTGTTTGACCTCGTCCGGCACGTGATCGGGGAGCGCATTTGACCGCGCCCCGTCAACGTTTTCGTACTGAAAACAGCCCACCCGGTCCAGCTGCGCCTCGTCGAGCCAATCCAGCAGGGTCTGGAACTCTGCCTCTGTCTCGCCGGGGTAGCCAACGATGAATGTCGACCGCAGGGTGATGTCGGGGCAGGTGTCACGCCACGCGGCAATTTCATCCAGCGTCTTAGCTGCCGCCGCAGGGCGGGCCATGCGTTTCAGCACGTCGGGATGCGCGTGCTGGAAGGGAATATCCAGATAGGGCAGCACCAGACCTTCAGCCATCAGCGGGATCAGGTTGCGCACATGGGGGTAGGGGTAGACGTAATGCAGCCGTACCCACGCCCCGAGCGACCCCAGATCACGGGCCAGATCGGTGATATGCGCGCGGTGGCCACGGTCTTCGGCATGTTTGATATCGACGCCGTAGGCCGACGTATCCTGAGAGATCACCAGCAGTTCGTTCACGCCGTTCTGCACCAGCTTTTCAGCCTCGCGCAGGATCGCATGGGCAGGGCGCGATTGCAGGCGGCCGCGCATGTCGGGGATGATGCAGAACTTGCACTTGTGGTTACAGCCTTCCGAGATCTTCAGATAGCTGTAGTGGCGCGGCGTCAGGCTGACGGCCTGCGCGGGCAGCAGATCGATAAACGGATCGGGCGAGGGCGGCACGGCCCCATGCACCGCGTCCAGCACCTGTTCATATTGGTGCGGGCCGGTGACGGCCAGAATACGCGGGTGATGTTCGCGGATATAATCCGGCTCGGCCCCCAGACAGCCGGTCACGATCACTTTGCCATTTTCGTTCAGCGCCTCGCCAATCGCGTCAAGGCTTTCGGCCTTGGCGGAATCAAGGAAGCCGCAGGTGTTCACAATCACAGCATCCGCCCCGGCGTAATCCGGCGACACGCCGTAGCCTTCGGCGCGCAGCCGCGTCAAAATCCGTTCGCTGTCGACCAGCGCCTTGGGGCAGCCCAGCGATACCATGCCGATGGTCGGCTGGCCGGGGCGGGACGGATTGCTGATCTGGGCCTTTGGCGCAAGATCGGGGCGTAGATTTGGTGGGTTTGTGCTCATGAACTGCGCTATAAGCCATGCAAAGGGTCTGGGAAAGGCCCCGCATCAGGCAAGGAGACGGGCGATGAAGTGGATTATTCGGGCAATTGGCATACTGCTGCTGATTTTGGTGGTTGCGGTGGGGTCGCTGTTCTTGCTGCCCGCAGACCGTATTGCGCGAATCGCGGCGGACCAGCTGCGCAACCTGACAGGGCGCGAGGTCACGATCACGGGCGATGTGGGGCTGACCTTCTGGCCGGTGCTGGGGGTGACCGCGGGCGGGCTCGAGGTCGGGAACGCCGATTGGGCCAAGGATGGGGCGATGCTCTCGGCCGCCAATGCCGCCATCGGGGTTGATGCGATGGCGCTGATCCGGGGCGAGATCAAGATCACCAACATTGAAGCCCAAAGCCCCACCATCCGGCTGGAGCAACGCCGCGACGGGCGCGCCAGCTGGCAGTTCAGCGACGGCGGCGGCGAGGCAGCCATCGAGACCGCTCCGACCGCGCCTGCGCGCAGCCCGCGCCCGCTGACGATCCAGCGGCTCAATATCACCGACGCCACGTTGATCTATGATGCCGAGGGCAGCGATCTGGTGCGATTTGACGGTGTGGACCTGTCGCTCGATTGGCCCGAACGGGCGGGCGATGCGGTGATCAAGGCCGCCCTGCGCCCCGCGGCCGATCGCGTGTCGATCGAGGCGACGATCAACCGGTTTGACCAATTCCTGAACGGCGATATCCGCCCGTTGCGTGCCCGTGTGGACACCAAAGGGGGCGGCGTCTCGCTGACCGGGCGGGCGGGGCTGGCCGGCGCGGTCGCAGGGGATCTCTGGCTCAAGACGTCGGACACGGGACGTTTTCTGGCAGCGCTCGGGGTTGGTGACATCGCGCTGCCGCAGGGCTTGGGAAAGACGGCGGATATCAACCTTGATCTGACCCTGACGCCCGACCGGCGCTTGGCCCTGCGCGAGGTGGTGGCCGATCTGGGCGGGAACGCCCTGACCGGCGCGGCGGATATCACGCTGAACGGCACGCCCGATGTGAACGCGCAGATCAACGTCGGCGCGCTGGACCTGACCGGCCTTGCAGGCAGCGCCCCCAGTGGCATCGCGCCCGCGTCAAGCACCCCCGCGCTTGCGTCCCCGACAGGGTGGTCGAAAGCACCGATTGATGCCTCCGCGCTTTCCGCCTTCAACGGCGAGATCGCGCTGCGGGCAGATAGCATTGATCTGGGCACGCTGAGCTTGGGCGCGACGCGCGTATTACTGCGCAACGACCGGTCGCGTCTGGTCGCCGAGCTGCGCGAGATCAGGGCCTATGCCGGTGTGATCAGTGGCGAGTTCGTGGTCAACAACCGCAACGGCCTGTCGGTCGGCGGGGCGCTGAACGCGACCTCCATTGCCATGCAGCCTTTGCTGCAACAGACCGCAGGGCTGGGCCGGTTCCACGGTACGGGCGATGCAGAGGTATCTTTCCTCGGGTCCGGCGCATCGCTGGACGCGATCATGCGGTCGCTTAGCGGATCGGGCGCGGTGAATGTCGGGCGTGGGCATATCGAGGGGATCGACCTTGATGCGCTGATGGGCAATTTCGACGTCGAGGGTGGCACGACGGTCTTCGATTCCCTTGCCGCGACATTCGACATGGATCAAGGCGTGCTGCGCAACGACGACCTGCTGATGCAGGTGCCGAACTTTACCGCCACGGGCACGGGGCAGGTGGGGCTGGGGGCGCAAACGCTTGATTATACCGTCACGCCCAAGGCACTGCGGGTGAACGGCGATCGGGGGCTGGCCATTCCGGTGCGCATCTTCGGGCCGTGGGCCGCACCGCAGATCAAGCCGGATTTGCAGGCGGCGCTGGACATGAACTTTGCCAAGGAAAAGGAACAGGCCCGCCAAAAGCTGAACGAAAAGCTGGAGGAGGAACTGGGCGTATCGCGGCACGACGGGCAATCGGTCGAGGATGCGGTGAAACAAAAGGTAGAGGACGAGCTGCGGCGCGGGCTGTTCAAGCTCTTTGACTAGCGGCGCGCCACACGGGCGGTGTATTTTCAAAACCCCGGTTCGGGAAATTGCAACTTTCCGTGGCGTTTTACGGGCGAGGGGCGGTACGGGCCCTTCGCCGCCCCCGCCCCGTCTTTACCTGTCGCGGCGGGGGCGTTAAGGCTGGTCGCCAAGCGCAAGGAGCACCTCCATGGACAATGATCTTTTCAACTCTTTCATGACCGGACCTGACGAGAATGGCCGCTTTGGCGATTTCGGGGGGCGGTTTGTGTCGGAAACCCTGATGCCGCTGATCCTCGAACTGGAAGCGGAATATGAAAAGGCCAAGACGGACGACAGCTTTTGGGCCGAGATGGACGACCTGTGGACCCACTATGTCGGTCGCCCCAGCCCGCTGTATTTCGCAGAGCGTCTGACCGAACATCTGGGCGGTGCCAAGGTTTACATGAAGCGCGACGAGCTGAACCACACCGGCGCGCATAAGATCAACAATGTGTTGGGCCAGATCATTCTGGCGCGGCGCATGGGCAAGAAACGGATCATCGCGGAAACCGGTGCGGGTCAGCACGGTGTGGCGACGGCCACCGTCTGTGCCAAGTTCGGTCTGCAATGCGTTGTTTATATGGGTGCGCATGATGTTGAACGGCAGGCCCCCAACGTTTTCCGCATGCGTCTGCTGGGTGCCGAAGTGATCCCCGTCACCTCGGGCCGTGGGACGCTGAAAGACGCGATGAACGACGCGTTGCGCGATTGGGTCACCAATGTGCGCGACACATTCTATTGCATCGGCACGGTCGCAGGGCCGCACCCCTATCCGGCGATGGTTCGCGACTTTCAGGCGATCATCGGCAAGGAAGTGCGCGAACAGATGGACGCCGCCGAAGGCCGTCTGCCCGACACGCTGGTCGCCGCGATCGGTGGCGGGTCGAACGCGATGGGGCTGTTCTATCCGTTCCTTGATGACAAGGACGTCAATATCATCGGCGTCGAAGCTGGCGGCAAGGGCGTGAACGAAAAGATGGAGCATTGCGCTTCATTGACCGGTGGCCGCCCCGGCGTGCTCCACGGTAACCGTACCTATCTGTTGCAGGACGACGACGGTCAGATCCTCGAAGGGTTCTCTATCTCGGCCGGTCTGGATTACCCCGGGATCGGGCCCGAACATTCCTGGCTGCACGACATTGGCCGCGCGCAATATGTGTCGATCACTGATAAAGAAGCGCTTGAGGCGTTCCAGTTGAGCTGCGCGCTTGAAGGAATCATTCCCGCGCTCGAACCCAGCCACGCGCTGGCGCATGTGATGAAGATCGCACCAGAGCTGCCCAAGGATCACATCATCTGCATGAACATGTGTGGGCGCGGCGACAAAGACATTTTCACCGTCGCCAAGGCGCTTGGTTTTGACATGAAGGTCTGAGGATCAGACGAAAGCTTAGACACTGACGATCACGAAGGGGGCGGCGCATCGCCCCCTTTTCTTTTGGCGTTGGCCCTATCGGGTCAGTTCTAGGATATCAAAGTCGCTTTCGACCACCGGCGCAGGAAACATCAGCCGCGCCCGCTGGTTGCTGACACGTTCGAACACCGCGACATCGGGCTGCATCGTGCCATCTCCGGCAAAACCGGGTGGCAGGGCGTCGTAAGCGGGCGGCACCTCTCCCGCGACATAGCCGACGCCAGCATAGACCGCGCGCCCGTCTCGCAGCGTGATGACCCCCGTGGTGCGCTGCGACCCGCTGAGCTTTTCGAACAGATACCCATTGCCCTGAAAGGTCAGGCGGCATTTGAACGGGCTATAGACCACCAGCGCGGGCAGGCCGCCCAGTTTCATCGTGCGGCAGGACCAATCGCCGGCCAGCCCCTCGTCAAAGGCAAGCTGCGGCGTGCCGGACAAGGCGCGCGACAGAGCGGCCAGGTCATCCGCGCTGCCGCTTTGGAACGCTTGCAGCAGGGCATCGCCCGCCGTGGCCTCGAACCGGTCGAGACGAAGCTGCTCTTGCGGGCGCAGGGCGTCTTGGGCGATGGCTGGGGCGGCGCAGAGCACTGCGGTCAAGGCCGTAGTCAGGGCAGCAGTCAGGCGCAGCATCAGTCTGCCCCGCCGTTCGGGCGCAGGGCATGGGCCTGCAGGATGTTCAGCGGCACGATATCCAAGGCGCGCTGATGGGTTGCCTCAAGATGCACCTTTGGCGCGCAGCCCTCGTCCGCCGCTTGCAAGAAACGCCCCGCACAAAGACACCACGGATCGCCCGCCGACAGTCCGGCAAAGCCGAATTCGGGGCGCGGTGTGCTGAGGTCGTTGCCGACATATTTGGAACAGGCCAGAAACTCGGCCGTCATGATCGCGCAGACCGTGTGGCTGCCCTGATCGGCGGCACAGGTGTTGCACGACCCGTCGCGGAAAAAGCCCGTGACGGGGTCGCTGCCACAGACGGCCAGCGGGCCGCCAAGGATATTGATGCTTTCGTCAGGTGTCATGTGCCCCCCAAGGCTGCGCTGATCTGGCGGAAGATGGCGATGTTCTGATCGCTGACCCCGGCCTCGCGGAACTTGCGGTCGGCGGCATTGGTCGCGATCACCACCCCGTCAGCGCGGTTGATGTAGATATACTGACCATACACACCGCGGGCCATGAATTCACCCTCTGTCGCACCTTGGGGAATCCACCACTGATAGCCATAGCCGATCTGCCCCTCTGCCGTCGGGGCCGATGGCGCGGTAGAGGCGGCGACCCAGTCCGCGGGTACAATCTGCTGACCGTTGTAGCGACCGTTTTGCAGGAACATCTGCCCCATGCGGGCGTAATCGCGGGTCGTCAGGTTCAACCCGCCCAAGACAAAGGCGACACCCGCGCCGTCCGTCACGTAATAGGGCGCATGCTCCAGACCCATGGGGGTGATGACCTTTTCCGACAAAAGATCGGTGACGGACCGGCCTGTTGCCCCCCGAACTACCATGCCGATGACATGGGTGTCGATCGACACATACTGCCACTGGCTGCCGGGCGTGGTGAAAGTATCTTTCAGGCTTGCGGTGAAATCGTCCAGCTCTCCGCCAAGGGCGAGGGCGCGGCCCATCTTGTTGATGTCGGAATCCGGGTCGAGGTAATCTTCGTCAAAGGTAACCCCGCTGGCCATGTTAAGCACGTTGCGCAGCGTCGCCCCGTCATAGGCGGTGCCTTTCAGCTTGGGCGCATAGGTCGTGACGGGGTCGTCAAGCGATGCAATCGCCCCTTCGTCCAGTAGGATACCCACAAGCGCGGAAAGGTAGCTTTTGGCGACAGACCAGCTGATCCGCAGATCATCGGGCTGGGTGCCTTTAAAGTAGTTCTCATAGACAATCTGACCATCTTTCAGCACAACCAATGCCGTCACATCCCGCGCTTTGATCCAGTCGTTGACCGCGGCAGGGGGGGCGTATTCGGGTCCATAAGACAGCTCTGCCGTGGGGCCATCACCGCGCGACAGGGGTTTGGACAGGAAGGCCTCGGCCATATGGCTGAAGTTATGCACGATCTTGTCTTCGGCAAAGAGCGAGTTCACCGCCAGCAGCCGCGTGATCTCTTCGCGCTTCCACAGGCCGACAACGACCACAGCCACCACTAGAGCCAGTAAAATACGGCCCAGCCATTTCCCGAATGTGCGCATGAAATCCTCCCTGATATGCGGGGATACCCAAGCACGAAGGCAGCGGTGGTGCCAGATAAACTTGGCGTCAGCCGGTGTAGGTCCAATCGATCCAGCGACCGTGGAAATCGACCCGCGCCAAGGGCAGGGTGATGTCACCGGGCCAGAGCCTGAGCGTCAGAGCCGCCCCCTTGAGGCCGGATCCGTCCTGCTCCATCGACAGCCATGCCAGCGGGCGGTTGCGCGTGGCGCGTTTGCCAGCTGCCTCGATCAACGCCTTGCCACGGGCCTGTGCCGCTTTGGGGAAATACTGCCACGCGACGGTGTGCTGGATCAGGTGCAGGCAGCCTTCGGGGGATTGAGGCAGGGTGCGGGCCAGCCAGTCAATCGCATCGCCGCGTTGCACCTGCGCCGTCATAACAGAGGCCGCGGTCCGCGTCAGTGTCAGGCGTTCGGGTTGGTCCGCCCAGATATAGGACATCAGCCGCAACAGGTGGTCGGGCCGCGTCGGGTCCAGCGGGTTCAGATCAACGCCGCGACGTTTTTCGACCTGCGGGTTGATCGCCGGTGGCAGTTTGCCTGTCCAGTCAGGCGACAGCAGGATCGTGGACATGTTCGACCCGAAGCGATGCCCCTCGATCTCGAGCACGAAGTGGTCCCACATCAGGTTGAGCCCGCCGCTGGCCCCAAGTTCGGACAGGCGGATCGGCAGGTTGAAATGCTGCGCCGCGACGCGGGCCCCGGCGATCAACGCGGCAGAGCGGCGGACCTCGTTGGTTTGCGGCGCGCTGTCGGTCCAATCAAGCAAGAAGGCTTCATGCGTGGTAATCGCTTCGCGCACGGCCTCTGACAGGGCTTGGTCGCTCGCCTTGTGTGGGGGGTAAACGGCCATCAGCGCAGGCGCTTTGCGTTTCAACACCAGCGCATGCAGCCCGCCCGCGATGCGCAGGGGAAGGGACGCGCCCGACGGGCCGATATCCCCTTTGAACGCCGCAAATTTGCGGCCAAGGGCTGTGTCGGCGGGCCAGTCCCGCGCCAGCACGCCCATCAACTGCCCCATGAAGGGAGACCCAAGTGCGATGCAATGCACGGCTTGCTCTTCAAAGGCGGCTTGCAGTGTCACTTTAACCGGTCCAACAGTTTTTGCATGGCGCTGCGGTCGTCGGTCTGGGGGGCAGGCTCTGCCTTGGGCGGTGTTGGGGCCGGTTGCACGGGCTTTGGCGCAGCGGCTTGAACTTTGGCCGCAGTGCCCGCGGGTTTCTTGGTGCCCGTGCCGGATCGTGGCGGGGCAACACGCAAGGCCACGGCGTTCATGAACTTGGCCGTATCGCCGCGCGCCAGATCCGCAGCACCGTCGCTGATCCCGCGCAATACGTCGTCCAGCCAGTCCTGCTCTGCCTTGGCAAAGTCGCGCAGGACATAGCCCGGTACGGCGTCCTTATGCCCCGGATGGCCTACGCCAAGGCGCACACGGTCATAGTCGGGACCGATATGCGCATGGATCGACCGCAAGCCATTGTGCCCCGCATGCCCGCCGCCGGTCTTGCATTTGACCTTGCCGGGGGCGAGGTCGATTTCGTCGTGCAAAACGATCACGTCCGCTGGTTCAAGCTTGTGGAATCGCATGGCCGATTGCACCGACTGACCAGAGTTGTTCATGAATGTCTCGGGCTTGAGCAAGACCACGCGGTCCGCGCCAAAACGCCCTTCGACCGTTAGCCCGTTGTGCTTGGTCTTCCATCCGGCAAAGCCGTGGTCCTGCGCGATGCGGTCCAGCGCCATAAAGCCGATGTTATGCCGGTTGCCCGCGTATTTGGCACCCGGATTGCCAAGCCCTACGATCAGTTTCATGCGGACCCCTTCAAGTGGATAAAAACGTTTGTTTGGCCAAGGATAGCAGATCGCGGGGCCAAACGAAATAACGCCCCAACGAAAAACGGGGCCGCCCATGGCGACCCCGTCTCGACCCATCCGCGCCCGCAGGCGCGACGGATATATCAATATCAGTCTTCTTTGACTTCTGTTGCGGGCACTTCGTCTGCTGCAACATCTTCGTCTTCATCATCGTCCTGGCTGGCCAGACCGGAAGGTGCGGAAATCTGCGCGATCACGAAGTCACGGTCGATGACCGGCTTGGTGCCGTTTGGCAGCTTCACGCTCGAGATGGTGAGGCTGTCGCCGATTTCCAGTTCGGAAACGTCGATTGTGATGTGATCAGGGATATCGCCTGCGGTCACAACCAGTTCGACTTCGGGACGTACCAGCGTCAGAACGCCGCCTTTTTTCAGGCCGGGGCTGACTTCTTCGCCTTCGACTTCAACCTGGATGAAGAGGTTGATTTTGGTGGTGCGCTTCAAACGCATCAGGTCGACGTGCGTTGGCAGGTCTTTAACAACGTGACGCTGAACGTCGCGGCAGATGACGCGGACGTCTTCTTGGCCTTCAACCTTGAGGTTGAACAGGGTCGCCTTGAAGCGGCCTGCGCGCAGTTTGGTCAGCAGCTTGTTAAAGTCCAGGTTGATCGGCAGCGGATCAAGGTCACCACCGAAAACGATACCAGGAACCATGCCATCGCGGCGTGCCTGACGAGCGGCGCCCTTGCCTGTCCCCGTGCGTTCGAAAGCTTCAAGATCAGGAATCTCTCCAGCCATTGTAATCTCCAATATGTTTAGGGCGGACATCCTCCAAGGCTGTATGTCCGCGTGAAGCCGCGCGTATAGACGGGTTTGGGCGTTTGGGAAAGACTAAAACGCCGCTTTTGCGCAAGTTGGCCTTGGTTTGCGACCTATGCGGGGCGGGGCAGGGGGTGCGCGCAGGGTTTTCGCCCGCCCTGACATATCAGCCAAGGCGGGCGTATTATGCGAAGAAGGCGCTGCGTCAGGGCTGCCAGTCGCCTTCAAAACCTTTTGGAATAAGCAGGTTATGCTTGCCTAAACCCGCGACAGAGGTTTCACCGCAAAGCGCCATGGACAGGTCGAGCTCCTTGTGGATGACCTCAAGCGCCGAGGTAACCCCGGCCTGACCCATCGCGCCAAGCCCGTAGATGAACGCGCGCCCGATATAGGTGCCTTTGGCCCCCATCGCCATCGCCTTGAGCACGTCCTGACCGGACCTGATTCCACTGTCCAGGTGGACTTCGATCTGGTCGCCCACGGCCTCCAGGATCGACGGCAGCGCCCGGATAGAGCTGATCGCCCCGTCCAGCTGGCGCCCGCCGTGGTTGCTGACGATGATCGCATCTGCCCCGACTTTCAGCGCCATCCGCGCATCGTCGGCGTCAAGAATACCCTTGAGGATGACCTTGCCGCCCCATTGCTCTTTCAGCTTGGCGATCTTGCCCCAGTCGAGGGTGGGGTCGAATTGCTCTGCCGTCCATGCGCCGAGGTTGGCTGTGTCGTCGACGCCGTGCACATGGCCCACGATATTGCCAAAGCTGCGCCGCTTGGCCCCCATCATGCCGATGCCCCAGCTCCATTTGGTTGCCAGATTGGCGAGCGTTTTGGCGGTCAGCTTGGGCGGGGCAGAGAGGCCGTTCTTCAGATCCTTGTGGCGCTGGCCAAGGATTTGCAGATCAAGCGTGATGACAAGGGCTGAGCATTTGGCATCCTTGGCGCGCTGGATCAGCCGCGCGACATAGTCTTCGTCGCGCATGGTATAAAGCTGGAACCAGAAGGGTTTCGTCGTCGCCTCTGCCACATCCTCGATCGAATTGATGGACATGGTCGACAGGGTGAAGGGCACGCCAAAGGCTTCGGCGGCGCGGGCGGCTTTGATCTCTCCGTCGGCGTGCTGCATGCCGGTTAGCCCGACTGGGGCCAGTGCCACAGGCATCGCCACATCCTGCCCGATCATCTGCGTCTTGGTGCTGCGCCCGCTCATATCCACGGCGACGCGCTGACGCAGGCGGATCTGTTCAAAATCGGTCGTGTTCTCGCGAAAGGTCTGCTCTGTCCAGCTGCCCGATTCCGCGTAGTCATAGAACATCCGCGGCACGCGGCGTTCATGCAGGCGCTTGAGGTCGTCGATGGTGGTGATCACGGGCATGGTGGCAAGTTCCTATGTATTGGTCAGATGATCTAACCAATACGGCCCGTTGAAATCAATTGCTTTACGCCACGACATCGGGCGTCGGGCGGGGCGCTCAGGCCCGATGCGCACCATCCGACAGGGTTTTGACAAAGCTCAGCACGTCTTCGACAGGCAGCCCATCCGCGATTTTCGACACGATGGCAGAGCCAACAACAACCCCATCAGCAACGCTTGCAATGGCTTCGGCCTTGGCGGGGGTGTTCACGCCGAACCCGACAATGACGGGCAGGCCGCTGGCCTTCTGGATGCGCTCAACCTCGGGGGCGACATCGCCCGCATCCGCTTCGGCAGAGCCGGTGATGCCAGTGATCGACACGTAATACACAAAGCCCGAGGTGTTCTGCACAACCCGCGGCAGGCGTTTGTCATCGGTCGTAGGGGTCGCAAGGCGGATGAAGTTCATACCGGCAGCTTGCGCGGGCAGGCACAGCTCGGGGTCTTCTTCCGGTGGCAGGTCCACGACGATCAGCCCGTCCACGCCGGCCTTCTTGGCCGCCTCAAGGAATGTATCCACGCCTTTGGAATAGATCGGGTTGTAATAGCCCATCAGCACGATCGGCGTCGTGTCATCCTGTTCGCGGAACGCCGCGGCAAGCGCCAGCGTCTTGTCCAGCGTCATCCCGCCTTCAAGCGCGCGCTGTCCCGCCAGCTGAATGGCAGAGCCATCGGCCATCGGATCGGTAAACGGCAGACCCAGTTCGATAATATCGACGCCCGCGCCAGGCAGGCCGCGCACCACTTCGAGCGACGTGTCAAAGTCGGGATCGCCTGCCATCACATAGGCGACAAAGGCTTTCTTGCCTTGGGATTTGAGGTCAGCGAATTTGGCGTCGATACGTGTCATGAGGGCGGCCTTTTTACGTTACCCTGCTGCAATGCCGAATATATCGCGGGAAATCAATCCAACTCCGCCGGTGGGCTCGGGCGATTTTCCGAAAAACAGGGGGCAAGGGCACTGTATTTATGCAGGTGTGCATCACATAGTCCTTTAAATCCCGCCGCCGGTGCCTACATTTATCGCATGAATTATGTACTCGCCCTGCTGTTGCCGCCGCTTTCCATCCTGCTGACAGGACGGATATTCACGGCGATTATCGTCTTCCTGATCTGGATTCCGGCCGTGATCTTTTCGGGCGGGTTGACCCATCCGATGTTCATCGTGCTCGCATGGATCCTGATTTACCAGACGCACGAGGACCGACGCCTGCGCTAAGACTTGCGCAGAGGCGGCCAAAACCCTAGGACAACGCCAACTTATAAAGGATGCTTGTCATGGGCTTTAAGATGGGAATCGTGGGTCTGCCGAATGTCGGCAAGTCGACCCTCTTCAACGCGCTGACCAAAACAGCGGCAGCGCAGGCGGCCAATTTTCCGTTCTGCACAATCGAACCGAACGTCGGTGAAGTCGCGGTGCCGGATTCGCGACTTGATAAACTCGCCGCGATTGCGGGCTCCAAGCAGATTATCCCGACGCGGATGACCTTTGTGGACATCGCAGGCTTGGTCAAAGGCGCATCCAAAGGCGAAGGCCTCGGCAACCAGTTCCTGGCCAATATCCGCGAGACGGACGCGATCGCCCATGTGCTGCGCTGCTTTGAAGACGGCGATGTGACCCACGTCGAAGGGCGCGTGGACCCTGTGGCCGACGCCGAGACCATTGATACAGAACTGATGCTTGCCGATCTGGAAAGCATCGAAAAACGCCGCGCCGGTCTGGTCCGCAAGATCAAGGGCAACGACAAGGACGCAGCGCAGCAAGACCGCCTGCTGGCCGCCGCGCAAGAAGCCATCGAAAACGGCAAACCCGCGCGCACCGTCGAGGTTGACGCGGATGACGCAAAAGCCTGGCGCATGCTGCAATTGCTGACAACCAAGCCGGTGCTTTATGTCTGCAACGTCGGTGAATCCGAAGCGGCCGAGGGCAATGCCCTTTCTGCCAAAGTCGCGGAAATGGCTGCGGCGCAGGGCAATAGCCACGTCGTGATCTCTGCCCAGATCGAGGAAGAAATCAGCCAGCTAGAGCCCGAAGAGGCCAGCATGTTTCTGGACGAGATGGGGCTGGAGGAAGCCGGGCTTGATCGGTTAATCCGCGCGGGCTACGAGCTGCTGCACCTCGAGACATACTTCACCGTCGGCCCGAAAGAGGCCCGCGCCTGGACGATCAAGGCTGGCACCTCTGCGCCGAAAGCCGCAGGCGTGATCCACGGTGATTTTGAAAAAGGCTTCATCCGCGCCGAAACCATCGCCTATGACGATTTCGTGGCCTTGGGCGGTGAAGGCCCCGCCAAGGAAGCCGGCAAGATGCGCGCCGAGGGCAAAAGCTACACCGTCAAAGACGGCGACGTGCTGCACTTCCTGTTCAACACCTGATCCGATCCTGCGGGCCGCTTTCCAGGCGGCCCGCCGATCTGGCGCGCGAGCGGCCCCTCCCGCTCCCATCGCCCCACTTCTCTGCCCGCCTCCCCCCTCGGCCCACGGATGCCCCCGGCCAGCGCCGCGCGCATAGCGCCGCAAGCCGTATCCCGCCCCCGATATCCTCCGCGATCCCCGCGATCCCGACATTCCCGGTATTTTCTGAGATTACCGCTTGTGCCCCATGCGTTTTCTTGGATATACGCGTCGACGGAGACGTGGCCGAGTGGTCGAAGGCGCTCCCCTGCTAAGGGAGTAGGCCCGGAAGGGTCTCGAGGGTTCGAATCCCTTCGTCTCCGCCACAAAACTCAATTATACCGTTGATTTTATTAATAAATAAATATCAGCGGGAGTGGCGCGCCTACTTCTATGCCTACTTTGACTCGAGGTAGCTAAAGCCATTGGAGGTTTTGTGGGCCTGTTGGATATCGCGGAAGTTCGGGTGCCGTTGCCAACATTCGTCAATGTCCTGAGTGCATTGCGTTTCAGTTGTAGATAAAGAAGTATCTGTTTCTATGACGATTGATGAAAGCAACTTTGAATTCTTAGAAGAAATTGACTCTGAGCTATTCAGTTTGGGCCGTCTTGCCGAAAGTTATTTCGGCAATGATCCGAGCACTTGCTTAATCAAAATACGCCAATTTGCTGAAAGATTGACTAAGCGCCACGCTGCTTTGGCAGGCGTCGAAATGCTGTCTGACGATACTCAATCTGATCTGCTCCGTAAGTTAAAATACGAGCGTTCGGCCTCCGACACAATTCTAGACGTGCTTCACCACATCAGAAAGCTGGGCAACTCTGCAGTTCACGAAGGCACTGGTAGCCATCGCGAAGCGCTTGCTTGCCTCAAAATGTCAAAAGAACTTGGCGCTTGGCACGTCCGGTCGACGACATCAGATCGAAGCTTCACTGCCGGTAAGTTCATACCGCCGAAATCACCCGTTAGTGTGTCCGAGGAGCTCCAATCAGAGCTGATGCGGCTTCGCGCTGAGCGCAATGACGCCTTAACGGCCGCTCAAAGATCTGAAGAGGAAAAAGAGGCTGCTTTGTCAGCGGCCGAGACGGCAGAGGCCCGCCACTTGCGCGAGCTTGACGAAAGGAAGACTTGGGAAGCCCTGGCGCAGGATGCTGATCGGCAGCTACGTGACCTAACGAAGCTTGCAGATGCCCAAACTCCTGCAGAACGAATGGCTTTCGTTCAATCGTCTAATGAAGCAGTTAGCAGGCTCAACCTTGACGAACAAGCGACGCGAGCATTGATCGATCAGCAGCTTCGGGACAGAGGCTGGGAGGCAAACAGTATCGACCTTCGCCATAGCAAGGGTACGAGACCTGCCAAAGGCCAAAACATGGCAATCGCAGAATGGCCGACTAAATCTGGCCCTGCTGACTATGCTCTGTTCGTTGGAAATATCTGCGTCGGCATTGTCGAGGTAAAGAGGTATCGCAAAAATGTTTCTGCCGCGATTGATCAGGCAGAAAGATATTCAAGAGGCTTTGATTGGCAGGGAAATTCAGGACTTTGGGAAGATGAGTTCCACGTGCCGTTTGTGTTTGCTTCAAACGGACGGCCCTACTTGAAGCAAGTAGAAACAGAGAGCGGTATTTGGTTTCGTGATGTAAGGCGTGCCAAAAACCTTCGGCGTGCCACAATGGGTTGGTTCACACCCGACGAACTATTGTCCTTCCTTGAAGTTGAAAAAGAAAAAGCTCAGGCCGCGCTGGAAGCAAGGCCCTTCGACTTTGGCTTCCAGCTACGACCGTATCAAAAAGCGGCGATCCAAGCCGTCGAAAAGACCCTTGCGACAGAGCAGCGAGAGATGCTCGTCGCAATGGCGACCGGTACAGGCAAGACCAAGCTCGCAATCGCGATGTTATACCGGCTTCTCGCCACGAAGAGATTTCGGCGGGTATGCTTCGTTGTGGATCGGTCTGCTTTAGGGACTCAGACGAGTGACGAGTTTATGAGCACCGCGATTGAGGGCCCTAAAACGTTCGGCCAACTTTTCGGAATGAAGGGGTTGGAAGATGTTAAACCTGACCCTGAAACACGTGTTCATATCTGTACGATTCAAGGATTGGTCAAGCGAGTCCTTTATAACTCCGATCCGGCAAATGTACCGCCTATTGGCCAATACGATCTGATCGTTATCGATGAGTGCCATAGGGGTTATTTACTTGATCGTGAGATGTCGGATGCTGAGCTGAGCTTTCGAGGTCAAGATGATTACATTTCCAAGTATCGTAGGGTCTTGGAGTACTTCGACGCAGTCAAAATCGGTTTGACAGCAACGCCTGCTCTCCACACGGCTCAGATTTTTGGCGAGGCTATTTACACATATTCCTATCGTGAAGCTGTCGTAGATGGTTGGCTGATCGACCACGAGCCTCCAATCAGGTTCCAAACAGAGCTAAGCAAGGGCGGCATCAATTTTGATGCCGGTGATGACGTAGAAGTCATGGACAGTAAAACCGGTGAGATTGACAGTGTTGTCGCTCCTGATGAACTGAGTTTTCAAGTTGAGACCTTCAACCGAAAGGTGATTACAGAGCCATTCAATCAAGTCGTCGCAGAAGAGCTTGCGAAGCACATCGACCCAAGCCTTGAAGGAAAGACGCTGATTTTTGCTGCGACGGACGCGCATGCAGATATTGTAGTGAACGAGCTCAAGAAAGCCTTCGTTAAGCAGTATGGCGAGATCGAAGACGCATCGATCCGGAAAATTACTGGTAGTGTCGACAAGGTTGGCCATCTCATTCGTTCATTTAGAAATGACGCGTTTCCACAAATTGCGGTAACCGTTGATCTTCTTACCACCGGAATTGATGTCCCGAAGATCGCGAACCTTGTGTTTATTCGCCGCGTAAACAGCCGAATTCTTTATGAGCAAATGCTAGGTCGGGCTACCAGACGATGTGACGAAATTGGGAAAGAAGTTTTTCGGATCTTCGACGCCGTCGATCTTTATGCGTCCTTGCAAGACATGACGCAGATGAAGCCAGTAGCAAGTAACCCAAAGCTCACGTTCGAGCAGCTCTTTGATGAATTGACCACTATGGGTGATGAAGAGCCACTTGCGTTAATCCGTGAACAGGTTTTGGCAAAGCTCCATCGGAAACTGAGAAAGATGCCAAGTCGAGTTGCCGTAGCAATCACAGAATTGACCGGTGAAACTGTCGAGGAATTGCGCGATCGCCTTAAGAAGTACACACCTGAACAAGCTGCGAGTTATGCAAAAAGGTTTGTAGGTATTGGTAAGGTCTTGGATTGGGATCCCGATGGTTCAGGGCCTAACCTGATACCAATTTCACACCATCCAGATAGCATCGCGGGAGTAACTACAGGCTATGGCGACTATGACAAACCCGAAGACTTCTTAGATACGTTCACGTCATATGTAAAAAATAATCAAAACAAAATCGCTGCTCTGTCAGTTGTTGTTCAGCGCCCGCGCGACCTCACCAGGGCGGAGTTGAGGAATGTTCGGCTTGAATTGGACAAACTGGGCTTCTCTGAAACCCACCTGCGCCGTGCTTGGAATGACGCGTCTAACGAAGACATTGCTGCCTCCATAATCGGTTACATACGCCAAGCAGCGTTGGGTGACGCGTTGATCCCGTTCGATACTCGAGTTCAGCAGGCAACTAAGGCCATCATTTCTAAGGCTAAGTGGACAGACCCACAAAAAACATGGATTCGTCGGATTGCAGAGCAGATCAACAAAGAAATCGTTGTCGATCGGGAAAGCATCGACCAAGGCACATTTGCAGCTCAAGGCGGCTTTAACAGGCTAAACAAGGTCTTCAGCGGGCAGCTAGAAACCATATTACACGACTTCAATGAAGAACTCTGGAAAGTGAGCGCATGAACCCAAAAACAGCCGAAATCGTCGCTAAACTATGGCGTGAATGTAAGACGCTACAATCAGCTGGTGTGTCGTATTCCAATTACGTCAACGAGTTAACCTATCTTCTCTTCCTTAAAATGTTGGAAGAAACTGATCAAGAAAACCGGCTGCCGAACGACCACACTTGGCGTCGGCTCGCATCCACTGAAGGTGGCGATCAGCTCGAATATTATAAAGCCATGTTACTTGAGCTAGGCAATCCGAAGAAAACACACGACCCGGTTACGTTGGCCATTTTCACCGATGCCATGACCCATCTGCGGCTACCGAAAGACCTCAAAACTCTTACGACAAATATCGATAAGCTTGATTGGTTCACCGCCCGCGAGGATGGCCTAGGTGACATGTACGAAGGGCTGCTCGAAAAGACGACCTCGGCGACAAAATCTAAGGCTGGCCAATACTTCACCCCACGCGCATTGATCGACAGCATCATACGCCTGATCAAGCCACAAGCAGGTGAGATCATTCAAGATCCTGCGGCTGGCACTGGCGGCTTCCTTATTGCCGCTGACAGCGCGATAAAGGACGCTACGGACGACCTTTTCACGCTCTCCGAAGAACAAGGTAACTTCCAGCGCCGCCAAGCCTTTAGAGGGCACGAATGGGTGCCTGATACTCACCGACTATGCGTGATGAACATGATCCTGCATGGGATCGAAAGCCTCGTGGGTTGTGAAGACAGCTGCGCGCCACAAGGTGAGACGCTCGGCAAAGCTGATGTGATCCTAACCAACCCCCCGTTCAACAAAATGTCGGGCAACACCAACCGCCCAGACTTCACATTGACGGCGGGCGAGCGCGTCGGCCCTATGCCATTCCTTGAACATACCGTTCGCAATCTGAAGCAAGGTGGGCGCTGCGCTATCGTCATGCCGGACAACATTCTCTTTGGCGATGGAACGGGGGCCGAACTGCGCCGATTCTTAATGGTCAATTGTAACCTTCACACCATCCTGCGCCTTCCGACAGGGATCTTCTACGCGCAAGGCGTGAAAACCAACGTGCTGTTCTTCACTCGAGTGACAGACAAGGTGTACCCCGCCAACCAAGAGGCGCAAGCGACTAAGGATGTGTGGTTCTACGATCTCCGCAGCAACATGCCGTCGTTCGGTAAGACAAATGCGCTGACGACAGCCCATTTCGAGGAATTCGAGCGCCTCTATGGTGACGATCCGCTTGGTGGCTCTGAACGGCGTGAGGAAGGTGAAGACAGCCGCTGGCGCAAGTTGAGCCGGGCACAGATCGCGGAGCGAGGCGATAATCTTGACTGGTCCTGGTTGCGCGATGAAAGCGGTGACCCCGAGGATGACATGACCGAGCCGGACGAGATTGCTGCCGCAATCATGGGTCACCTCCGAGCTGCGCTGGACGAGATCGAAGCGCTCAGCGAAGAACTGGAAGAGACTACTGAAATCGAGGCTGCTGAATGAGCACGGGCGATACATTCGGGCGCACTATCCAGCTCTTCCTGGTGGATGGAAAACCCACAGGGCTACGCAAGGCGACCATCCACGGCTGGACTGGCTTGCTCTTCGTCAGCGGAGCTTCGGCCTTTGGCGACCTCACTGCGCGGGACGAGGTGGATCGGACGGGCGTGTATATCCTCTCCGGTCCTGACCCCGAAAAGTCTGGCGCAACGCGAGTTTATATCGGCTCGGGCAATTCCGTGGCCGAAAGGATTAAGCAAAGCGCGCTAAAACGCGACTTCTGGGAGACAGCGATCACTGTCACCACCAGCGATGATGACCTGTCAAAGGGCCACGCGGAATTCCTTGAGGCGCGGCTGATCGAGCAGACTTCGCAGGCGGGTCGCGTGACGCTCGACAATGGAACCCAGCCGGATACCAGCCGCCGCAGGTTGCCCGAGGCCGATGTCGCCAACATGGAGCAGTTTCTTGCCAATCTAAGGATCATCTTGCCGGTGATCGGGTTTGATATGCTTAAGCCGCAGCCCCGCGCAGTTACGCAAACCGCCAAGCCCGTCGAAGAACGGACTACGGGCGATGTGCAGTTTGAAATCCGCCACAAGAGTGGGGTGCAGGCCACGGCGGTGGAAGAGGACGGGGAATTCATCGTGCTGGAAGGTTCAGAAGCACTGACCGGCACGGGCTATGTCCAGCAAAGCTATGGCGGGCTGAAAGAAAAGCTGATCGCCGAAGGCGTGCTGATCGCGCATGGGGCGGACAAGTTGCGTTTTGACAAGCCCTGGTCCTTTAACAGCCCCTCGGCAGCGGCAGCAATCGTGCTGGATCGCAACAGCAATGGACGGATTGAATGGAAGGTTAAAGGGTCTAAGCAAACCTATCATGATTGGCAGCAAGCGCAGGCCGCAAAGCAGGAGGCAGAGGCATGAGTGATGATCGCTGGCCGCTTCCAGAAACCTGGTCTTGGGCAAGAAGTGCAGACATGGCAAAGATCGTAGGTGGCGGGACCCCTCGCGCCGACGATGAACGCAATTTCACTGAAAACGGCATCAAGTGGATCACGCCCGCCGACCTTACAGGTTATTCAGATGTCTATATTGGCGGTGGGCGGCGAGACCTCAGCGAAAGAGGCCTTGCTACCTCGGGAGCTACTCTTTTGCCAAAGGGCACCGTTCTTTTTTCGAGTCGTGCTCCCGTTGGTTATTGCGCAATCGCAGCGAACGAAATGTCGACAAATCAGGGTTTCAAGAGCTTGGTTCTCGACGATGAAATTCTGCCGGAATATGTACGGTACTATCTATTGAGCTCAAAAGAATATGCAGAGAGCCTTGCGTCCGGCACAACGTTTCTCGAGTTGTCCGGCAAACGAATGGCCGAGCTTCAAATTCCTCTTGCTCCTTTGCCTGAGCAACGGCGGATTGTGAGGAAGCTCGACACCCTCAGCGTCCGCACCACCACCGCCCGTGCCGACCTCACCGCCATCGAAAAGCTGGCGGGGCGCTACAAGAAGGGGATTTACGCCAATCACTTCGCGAAGGATGAAGACCGTGTGCCTTTGTCTAGTCTTGCGCAAGTTGGTACGGGTGCGACGCCTAAGAAAGGTAACCCGAGATACTACAAAAATGGCTCGGTTCCTTGGGTTACTAGTGGTGCAGTGAACGCCAAAACAGTTTTGGCGCCGTCAGACTACATCACCGAAGCCGCCCTCAAAGAAACTAACTGCAAGTTATTTCCAGCCGGTTCGCTGCTAATGGCGATGTATGGCGAAGGGAAAACCCGAGGGCAGATTGCGAGGCTGGGCATTGAAGCTGCGACCAATCAGGCGCTTGCGGTCATCCATGAGATAGACGTCGATCAAGTTGATGTGGATTACCTGTATCATTTCCTCGATAGCATTTATCTAGAAGTTCGCGAATTGGCCGAAGGCGGAGTACAGCCGAACTTGAGCCTCGGCAAAGTCAAAGCGTTTGAGTTGCCATTACCTACGCTCGATGAACAACGTGAGATCGTCCGACAGATCAAAACGTCCTTCGTAAAGGTCGACTGCCTAGCGTCCGAGGCCGACAAAGCCCTGAAGCTCGCTGACCGGCTGGACCAACGCATTCTCGCCAAAGCCTTCGCGGGCGAACTTGTTTCACAAGACCCAAACGATGAACCGGCCAGTGCGTTGCTTGAACGCATCCGCGATGCCCGCGCCAATGCACCAAAGAAACCAAGGAAAAAACTGACGAAAGCCAAACCCATGAAAGTTGCCCCCCAAGAGCGCGTTTTGACCGACAGCGCCGAGTGGCCCGAACAAGGGCTACCATTCGAAGACATCGCAAAACGGCTCACGCTGCCGCATGACGATTTGAAGGATGCCGTATTCGCCCTGTTAGAAGGAGATGCCCCCAAGTTGCGCCAAGAGTTCGATACCGATGCAAAAGTCATGAAACTAGTTCGAGTGGCCACATGAGGCTGCGGCATCTAAACATCGAAAAATCATCTGCAGGCGGTGGGGCGTTTGACGGAGTATTCATCGATTTTGGTCGAGGAACGACCGGCGCGACAAACGAGCCACTTGCCCCCCTCTGTCTGATCGGTGCAAACGGAGCAGGTAAGTCGCAACTTCTGCAGCTGCTCGCTGAAATTTTCCAAGCGGCTTGGCATGAACATGGATCCAACGAAGAACGCGAGAGTGCGAACGATGAGGTTTTGTTTGATCTGACCTATTTGATTGGTCAAACGGATGAGAGCGAAGAAGAAGTTCGCTTGGTTCGAACATCAAAGGGTAAGAAAGTCGGTCCAATTGAAATGTTCAGGGGCGAAGAGCGGGTCGATATAACCAGTGATGAATGTTCGAAGCGCCTTCCATCGCAAATTGTTGGTTACACCTCCGGTGAGAACGAGACCCTTAGTGCACCGTTTCTTTATAGCCGCAGTAAATACGCAAAAGACGTTACAACCGCTGCATTTGGCAGCAGCCAAACAGGTGAGATCATAAATAATCGCCTAACATTGATCGACTACGGTACAAACTTAGAAATTTTGTTTGCTAACCTGATGCTGGGGAGCCTCGAGTCGAGAGGGAGACTTTTAAGTCATTCTCGCTTAGGAGATTTGAAGTCGTGTCGATGTTCGGTGCGTCTTGCTCATTCGGCGGCACCTAAAGTCAGCAAAGCCAAGGCCGCTCAATCAGGCCGTAAAGGAATTCAATTAACAGCAGAACTCGAAGAGGTGATCGATCGGCTGCGGCGTGTCGCAACTTGCTGGCACTTAGATGAAAAGTCAGAAACTTACACGTTTGATTTCTATATTACGGAGGAAACTAGAAAGGCATTTACGAGTTATTGGCGCACTCCGTTCTCGTTCTATAAGTCGCTTCATAAGCTGGCACTTTTGAATGATCTTGCCATTCCCAAAGCTAGCCGCGAGCGCATTATCAAGGAAATTAAGAACCGCAAGTTTGCATCTCGCTTAGCTGAACCCCAGCAAGAAGAAATGGTGTTTGGATTTGAGGAAGTCAGATTTTGGCATGAGGATGAACAAGGGGGTTCCGTCGACTACGTCTCTTTGTCCGATGGCGAGCATCAGCAGGCCCTGATTTTGGGTGCCTATGCAATGATTACCGATAGGAATACAATTTTTCTTCTCGATGAACCTGAGTCACATTTTAATCCGAAATGGCGGGTAAAGTTTGTACAGAGGTTAATGGAAATGACGGGTAGTCGGGGCAACCAAGAGTTATTGTTGACCACGCATGCGCCGTTTGTTCCGTCTGATATGCGCAGAGAGCAGGTGCTAATATTTAAGCGGCCTAGAGAGACTGGAGTGGTGAAGGTAATTTCTCCGCCAATAGAGACCTTCGGTGCAACCTTTGATAGAATTCTTGAAACATGCTTCGACATACGGCCCCCGAATTCGGAAATCGCGGGGGACAAGATCGAGCTGCTGCTAAAGTCGGATAATGAAGCCGCTGTTGAAGCTGGATTTAGGGAGCTTGGGCCATCAACGGGCAAGGCTTTGCTTGCTGATCATTTGCGAAAACTAAAAAAGAAAAATAGTTAATGTTGTTCACGTTTCCGCCCGGGGCGCTGAGTTGCAATTGGGTAAATCAAAACGTTACCGAAGCTTTAAACGCTGGAATGGATGCCATAGATATTGGCCAAGAGCTTCCCGCTTGGCCTGAAATCTTGCCTGCAGAAAACCGAGATGTGTTACGGAGGCGTACAGGACTTCAGCCAAAGCTCGTTGCCTTTTGGAGTGGGTACTCAAACTTGTCGGCGGAGGGTAGAGCCTGCATACGTAACGCCATTGTTAGCCAAACGAACCTGCCCATCATCTATTCAGATGTCACTCTGCCATGCCCTTGCTTGGACGATATCCCTGCGGCGATGCGAGTTCCGGTGCAAAAGCTGTCTGAATATTTGTTTGGACAACTCGGAGAGATCAAACTAGACGGCAAAGCCTTAAGAGATATCCAGTTCGAAACCTGCCAAAACCATGGGGTTAGGATTTGCCCATTTTGCGGATTGGACTACTTTCAGCCAGTGGGAACGAAGCGAAATGCGTTAGATCACCTAATGCCGATTTCGAAGTATCCGTTTGTGTCAGCGGATTTCAAAAACCTACCCCCGACATGCCATTCCTGCAACTCACTCTACAAGCTCGATCAGGACATCTTGTTTAATGAAGAAGGAGCGCGCCGTCCCTGCTCGGACCCATATGCCGGACCAGTATATCGGCTCAGCTTGAATGGAAGCGTGTTCGGTGAAGGAAATGAAGTACAGGGTTTCCTCTTGCCGAGATGGCAAATTCACTTTGACGGTCCTAATGCCCAACAGGCAGATACGTGGGATTCAGTATACGAGATAAAATCTAGACTTGCCTCGACCTTGGATGCAGACTTTTTATCTTGGGTTAAGCACTTTGCTCTATGGTTTGTTAAAGAAATTGGAACCGGGAAGACCCGAGATGAAGTGGCCGGATCTTTGCTGCGTTATATTGAAAACGTCGTTCAGGACAATTTTGAAGATCGTGCATTTCTTAAAGCCGAGGCATTTAGATTCTTGGACCGAAGTTGCACTGACATAATCAACGGTAATGAGATTAAAGAGTGGCTGTGGGGGTTTGTTGAGTACGCAGTGTAATACGAGTTCATCAAAGTTCTCAGAAGCAGTTCTCTCTCTTGGGCCACACGAAACAACAACTGGGGTTACTTCGCTTATTACGGCGTATTTCTGCATAAAATTTGTAGGCGAGCTTTGATCTTAGGAAGGCTGCCAATCCCTTATTGGGCCCCCAGCTTCAAAACTAAACTGCCATTTGCGGTTTCAAAAAAATGCGAAAGCCTCGGGGTAGCCATCACCCGCGCTTCAACTTCCGAAAGTACGGTCCCTTTTTTGCCGATCTTGCGTATTGCATGATAGCAAGAATGCTAGTTTCTTTCGATCTGTGTTTTCTGGCAATCCGTCATGGATGCCTCTCCAGTTACGTTCGCAGGACCTCAAAATGTCGAATTATCCAAGCCTGAAGCCTCCATATACATTTACAAAGAAGTTCAGGTTTCCGATCGACCAATTGTCTCGATCAGTCATGGATCAAGAAGTTGAGCGGCTACGCCATGGCGTCATACCTATCATCGGAGATGACGGTGGACGGCCCTATCTGGTTGGGAGTGCGGTGGCGCTGCATTTTGGTGGTGTGTCGTTTCTAGTAACAGCGCATCACGTACTCGAGGACAGTTCTGGGCCACTCGGTTACTTCGGAGCGGACGGTTTTTCTAGGCCCTTTGATGGAGTATTTGAAGTCTCGGAAGCAGACGATCTCGCGGTTAAATTGATGAGTGAGTCTGAGCTTGATGCCCTGTGTCATATCCCTTTTCTCAATGAAAATGATCTCGCATCCGACGAGGATATCCAGGGACATTTTTATGCTAGTGTCGTTGGTTATCCGGCGACCGCTGCGAAGCGCCGTGACAAGATTACGCTCGAGACGCCGATGGAAGCCACCGGAGGTTTCGCATCAACAGACGAAGACGGTATGATTAGTGTTCACTTCGACAAAAAGGAAGGCAGCTTCAGTGAGAAGGGCCACACCGATCCTCGTGATCAATATGGCAAGAGCGGCGGTGCAATCTTCGCAATGCGTGTTTCTGGACGGACAATTATTCCAACGCATTCTGCGAAGATGGTCGGTATTGGCATAGAGTGGCGCAAGGACGAAAAACGCATCGTTGGGGCAGGCCTAACTGCATTGAAGCAACTTCTGGACGCGGCCATAACCGGCGCGGCGGAAATCTAAGCGATGCGTTTAAAAGATATTATGCCGTTCCAGGAGTTTGCGAACCTTCCGTTTCTGGATCAGGTAGCAATTACCAGCCGCGGTAACGAATTTGAACTTCTTAGTGAGGGAAAATGGACCAGTGGGCGATTCGAGCGCAATATTCGAATTGATCAACCGACGCACGGCGTTGGCCAAACACATGCTCACATCTTAGGCCGAAAGGGAGATCAGCTTGGGGTCGTGAATTTTGATGGTAGCAGTAGTCACGGAACAAAGATGCGGCTGCACAAAAAAGATGCAGAGGCGCTCAGAGGCGCTGGAGCAAGTATCCCAAAAAACAATATAATTGAATGGGTGGCCTTAGCTGATCAGCCCCAGATGCTCTTTGGGTAAGGCTATTGATAATCGTATACATTTCCTGTTTGGAGCAAAATGTTTGAATTTACTGAGTTTTTGATGAAAAATGATCTGGACCCGGCAGGTGTCAGATTGCTTCGTCACGACGCCCGAGGTGTCGCAGCTTGGCGTCGTGGTGGCGCACATGCTTTCGGGTGTTTCGCTAGCTTCCAGAGACGAACTCCGCCGCCTTATGGCGGGGTCGAGGTTGCATGCCATTTCCTTCCTGATGCTAACCTTCCAGATGGTACGTTGACCGCGCTTTATATTGGAACGACGCGCATCGTCGATAGTTGGGCATGGGATGGAGAACGGCTGCCGCTGATACATGATGCAGAGATCATCGAAGGGGAAAGGGGGCGCGAAAATGTCGATGCCTTCGATTTGGAGTGGCTTGAACAGGGAAACGAGTATTCGGAGCGCCTTCTCATCAACTGGGGGCAAGGTGGAAGGGCTTGGTCACAGTGGGCGGATAGGAGGCCAAAGTCGATTTTGGAGATCCGCTTGCAGGCACAAGAGCCACCCTTCCCAGGGTTCTCGGGGTTCATCTCACGGATCAGTGATATTCCACGATTTCCTCAGGCATGGACAGGTTCTCTCGAAGGAGTCCGAGGAGTCTATCTATTAATTACGGACGATGGCGAGCAATACGTCGGTTCAGCTGCGGGCATAGATGGCTTCATGGGGCGCTGGCGCCAATATTTGGCGAATGGTCATGGGGGTAATGTGCTGCTTCGTGAGGCGGGTCACCAAGATTATACGATGTCGATCTTGGAGGTCGCCTCGCCAGATATGTCACTAGGCGATATTCTGATGCGCGAGGCCTCTTGGAAGATTAAGCTCGGGGTGCGGGCTCACGGCTTGAACGGGAACTGAGAAGCTATAAGACAGTTGGCTTAGCCGCTAGTGACCTTGATTGCAGCGATTTTAAACCCGCACGGGGAGTGTGCGAAATTTTGTGCCCTGACGCCTTTAGTTACGCCATGGGAAAGCGTTCTTCGGTAAGCGGTGCGCCGATCCCACCTATTTAGCGTAATTCCATGGTAGCAGATCGTTGATCTGGCTTTGTTTGTGGCCTGCGACGATGGCAGTGACCGTAT